>SDBU01000026.1_pt1 | contig 204238 bp, 185 predicted proteins | sample 2277071 | NCBI WGS metagenome assembly SDBU01 (sample SAMN10397929, study PRJNA504765) | marine sediment metagenome | isolation source: marine sediment core GS08_GC12, 126 cmbsf | place: Arctic Ocean: Gakkel Ridge, Loki's castle | collected 2008
GGTCTTCCGAGATCTGCAAGATGCTGCCTCGATGAAGCAGGAACCGAACATCAGTCAGGGACCTTGATGTCCAGGATTGTCTAGGTTTCGGGCAACGGTCATCACTACTGACTGTAACAATGAGATTTTGGTCAAAGTATTCTCTAATTGGGTGGTCTTTGATTGACGGCGGGAGTTGGACTAGCAACATCTCTCTCAGCACAGGCGTACCATCAAGCGGTTCAAGAAACTCCTGTGATTCAATCAACTCCCGTAGTTGAAGAACCCTGTAGAATTTGAAGAATCCACAGAATCTGAAACGGAATTTGTCGATAACTCGGAGAATTAGGAGCCCTTCTGTCTCCTGACTTCACCATGACGAAGTTATCCCACAACCTGAGATCCTATCTCATTGTACTCTTCAGAGAATTTTCTGTGTAATTTGGATTTCTTTCCTTCGTCAATGAAAGCTGTCTGAACGCTGTTCAAAGAGATTTGGTACAATTCACTCAGGGAGAAATTCAGATGTTCGTGAAGTTGGAGATACTCATTATTCATGCTGGTATGAAACAGAGAAGGATCATCACTATTTACAGTGACAAGTAGACCCTTGTCAAAGTATTCTCTAATTGGATGTTCTTTGATTGACGGTACAACACCCGTTCTTAGATTACTCACAGGGCACATCTCAAGCGCAATTCGTTCACGTTTCAAATACTCGACTAATTCAGGATCCTGGTGTGCGGTGACCCCATGACCTATCCTCTCCACATCGAGGTATCGTATTGCCTCCCAAATGGAATCCGGTCCAGCTGCTTCACCTGCATGTGCTACACGATGAAGACCCATAGTACTAGCTCGCCTGTAAGGTTCGGCAAAGGGTCCTGGTGGATCTTGAGCTTCATTTCCTCCTAGGTCTATTGAAATGATATTGTCCGGACTTTCCTCGATGTTATCTAGAACTCCCATTGCTTCTTCAATACTAGAGTTACGAACAAGATCCACCCTAATGTTTGTTTCAATTTCAAAATCCTGTTTCGCTCTTTGAATTCCTCTATTGATTGAATCAGCCATCTTATCAAAATCTAGACCTTTTGGAATATGATCACTTGGAGAAAAGCTGGCCTCAACATAGTGTACATTACTCTTGGCACAGTTATCCAGCATTTCATACGTTATTTGCTCGAAGTGACGTTCATCCGTTATGTATTCTACAATCTCCATGTAGCCCTGGAGGAAGTTTGCAAAATCTGTGTATTCAAAGCGCTTGATGATTTCGTCTTCATTTGTATAAGGAGCTTTGATTCCATCATTTTCTATGATTGAAAGCAATGTTTCCGGTCTTATCGAACCCAAGGTATGAATATGTAACTCGACCTTTGGTAAAGCTCTGATTGCATCAAGAGTATCCATTTGAAAGAGGTTTTCTAGCTGCAAGTTAAATCTTTACAAATGCGATGAGTGATTTCCAAAATATTCGTTCGCATTTCTACTAATTATTCAACCAGCAATTTTAGGATGTATTATCTGGATGTATATGGCCATTTGTTAAGAAGGCCATTGGAGTGGTAGTGGGCTCTTCCAAGAAGATGAAAGGGGTCCTCAATAAATTTGATACTTTCATTCATATCTCCTCTAGAATCAATCTATGAGCCCAGTTAATGCATTCTATTGGGGGAGTAATAGTCGATACTGGTTATATTCAGTTTTTCTTATCTTTTTACTGATAAGAAATGACGGTAAGAACAGAATCAGCCCATCTTCCTATTGAAGCACAGAAGACCGAGTGTGGAAGGTGTAGCTGTATTATCTTGTATAGTAGTGAAAAATGTGTTCTCTGTGACGCTGCAATGGAGATTATGCAAACTGTTGTTTCTGATTTTGGACTTCCTACTAGTGTCATAAAGAAGATTGATGTTTTGGATGAAGATGACGGATGTAACCTTCCTGCACCTGTCGGACTCCCAGCAATACGAATTTGTCAAGAACTTCTAACAGGTCTGCCTGATATTGATATAGCTCGTGGCGCGGTAATGCACGCGGTCTTGAACGGATGCTTCTCAGACTGCCAATAATTCAATATTCCGTCTTGAAGTAATAATTCTTCTCTGGTGATCACTATCGTATGAATCTATCTTGGTAGATGAATATTGGCTATGCTTCGCCAGATCTCTGATTTTCTCTGGAGTTCATTCACCCTCACTTGATTAGCATGATACATGGGTTTACGCATATCATGTAGATTCAGTACTTTTCTGCAGAAAAGACCAGACTGTAACGTTTTGAGAGCAAGGGTGACAGTTCTCATAGCGAGTCCACTTTTCTTAGCAATGTCTGCAGGACACATTGGACCGTCCGTAGTTAATTTGTTTAACACGATAAGTGTACTTTTTGTGAGATTGATAGGTAGGCTCATCTTGGTCACCAGTTAAATCTTCCAAACTGAGCGAAAGAGTCACAATCACCACTTGTCGCTCAAGGGAGAATTGTATTATTCCGACAAATGTTAAATATAAGGATTGTCACCAGCGTAACGAAGATTGCTTCAACGTCAAGCTTAATTGTGCATTTCTATCGATTTATCAAGAGAAGGTGATGGTCTGACTCGTACAAGCTCTCGAAATCGACCCCTTGACCAGAAAGATGTGGATATCCTTGGTGCTTTAGACGAACTTGGTGGCAAGATTTCTACTGAAGAGCTAAGTTTGAAAACTGGAATCCCTGCACGCACAGTCAGGTATCGCATTAAGAAGATGCGCGATGCGCAATTACTCTATCCTGTTAGAGCCTACACACATGAACGAAAAATGGGTTTGGGAGAAACTCTTATGGTTGTTCATACAACTCCTGGATCCAAACCGATTCTTGAAAAGATGTTTAACGAAATTCGTTCTATCTATTTCTGGGCTTCAACATATGGGAGATATAATGGGTTTGTCATTTACTCTCTCTATTCTCTTACAACTCCCAGTGTACCAAGAAGACTGGTAGAGGCTTTCAAAGAAGAAGGTCTGATATCCGACTTCTATTTGTTTGACGTTACTGATTATGAACACAAGTATGGCGATTTCACGTATTTCGACTCAAAACTTGGTTGGCAATACGATTGGAAGGATTGGCACAAAAAAATCAAGAAGAACCTTAAATCCAAAACAAAAAAGATTAACACGAAATGTGAGGAGAACCCATCAATTTTAGAATTTGATACTAATGACTATGAATTACTAAGGAGTCTTTTTGATAATGCACTGGTTCCGCAGAAAGATCTTGCCAAACAATTCTCGTTATCTGAAACACAAGTCACGAAGAAAATTCGTAGGTTGGAAAATGCAGGAGTAATCAATGGATATAGCTCTAACTTCAGTCCTGGAGCCGTAATGCTGTCCTTCAATCTCTTCCTCGAAATTGAAGAACCTGTTGCACGAATTATCAACAATTTCTATACCCATCCATTTCTTGGTTCAGTTATAATGGAATCAAGAACCCGGTGGGGGATTCGAATGGGACTTCCTGCGTCCGATATGTACGGGTTCCTCCAAGGACTTGACCTGATGAAACCCTATCTCAAATCTTGTGTCTTTCAAGTCATGCATGAGTTTACTAGAGGTGCGAAAACTCATCCTTATGATCTCTTCAACAAAGATACTCACAAATGGGAAACTCCCATATCTGATTACCTAGAAATCATATCGAAAATTATGGCGGAACCTAGATGATTATTGGTTCTTCATGTAAAGGTGCGCATTTCCTTCTTTTCCAACGACCTTCAATATTTCCATTTTCCGCATGCAATAAGTCATCTTCTGGGCAAGACGTTGTGGAATAGCAGCTGCTTCTGCTAATGAACGAGTAGTAAAAGGCTCTTCCAGTGAACTTGGAATCATCTGTAGAAAGTCTGTTGGATTAGAATATAGATGTCTATCAACTATCTCGATAAGCCGACGATCGACGTTACTCCAGCCTTTTCTTCTCCAGCTTCCTTTTCCATCCTTTACGCGTATTTCCTCTTCCTTGGTTAGAAGAACTTCTAATTCAAAATTGGAGTGAATTATGAATGTGGGAATGCTAACGAGTTCCTCGAAAATATGTGCAAAATTCATTTTCTTTGGAGACTTTCGTCTGCTAATCTCCCTTCCATCCAAACTTTGTCGGATGACCCATTTCTCCATAGGCATTGGGTGTACAAGTCGAATTGGATGATTCTTCATTAACTTGAACAGTTTATCTTTGATAGCTGAGAACTTTCTAGTTTGGATTTCAATCAATAGGTCTCCTTTCACTACATCGATAACAAAACCATCTACTTTTACTTCGGTCTTCGTACCTGGAGTATTGTATAACTGTTTGATTGTTGCATGGAGTGACCGCTCTTGAAGCGTACCTATGCCGCCTCCATTATTCATACTTGAATTCAGTCAAGTTTGCTTATTGACTGTTCTATTACCTGTTGAATACGATTGTACATCAGATGTGCTTTGTCCAAATCACACCATCATCTTGAGGGTAGAGTTTTGGTAACCTTGCAGCTTCATTGAATCCCAGATTTGAATAGAATTTACGAGCCACCTCGTTTGTACCCTCCATGAAAAGTAAGACGACCCTGAGTGAATATCCTTTCTCAGAATAGAACTTCGAGGTTTCTTGAATGAAATAATTTACTAGTTTCTTAGCAATCCCTTGCCGTTTGAATTTCTCATTAACTCCAAGTCCGATGATTTCTGCAACACCATCATCATAGCCACCTCTTGTGTCCCAAGTCAATGTCCCACAGAGCTGATTGTCTTGTAAAGCTATTATGGTTTTAAAACGGTTAATCAGGTCTTCAGCAAACTTTCTTGCCCTCTCCGCATGATCTTCAATCTCTTCTAGATACATGCTTTCGAGAAGTGCCTTGTCCGCACTAGTTGTTTGTCTAATCTCGAACATTATGCGTTAAGATGAGAGTGCACTGCGATATGTACTTGATGATTAAACTACTCGATTATCACTACAGCATCGACGAATAATTCGTAATCTTCGTCTTCATCGAGGTTTAGAATCAAGACCTTCTCAACTTCAAATTCACCACGGATTTCAAGTAGTCTGGACTCGTAAAGGATTTTCACTCTTGAATTTTCAAGTTGCTCTTCCAAGTCTGGAGTTGTAACAACAGAATTCTCGGGAGTGAGAAGTATTACTCGATCACTGACATCTGATAGCTCTAGAGCTTGTTGCACAGATTCATCTCCTGTGTGTAGAACTAGAGTTCTCTGGTCTTCGAATTCTTTCAGGTTATCAACAGCTAGCCATACTCCCTTGTCGAGGAATTCATCTTGGCCCACAATAACACATTCAGCGCTGGCATCTACCTTCTTTTCATCCTCTGGAACATCATCACCTCGCCCTCTTTGGTAGCTAGTAATAGCATCATGCAGCGCGTCCGCAGCTAGATTTGAGCAATGCATCTTGATTGGTGGAAGACCATCTAGTTCATCTGCAACATCGTTTCGAGTAAGTTTCATTGCATCATCAAGAGTCATTCCTATGACCATTTCTGTAGTCATGCTTGTTGTAGCAATTGCCGAACCACACCCGAAAGTTCTGAACTTTGCATCAGTGATTTTGTCCCCATCAATTCTGAGGAAGACCTCCATGATGTCTCCACACGTTGGGTTGCCTACCTTACCGACGGCAACATCATCTCCTTCTAATGTTCCTACATTCCGTGGATTACGGAAATGGTCCAGAACCTTTTCGCTGTACTTTGTAGATTTCATCTTTTTCTACACCTTCTTTGTTTTGTAAATTGGTGATAGGTCTCGTAATCGTGTCACAACTTCTGGCACAGCTTTAAGCACACTATCTATGTCTTGTGCTGTATTGAATCGTCCAGTGGTAATTTGTAGGGAACCATGAGCCTCCTCATGCAATAGACCTGTAGCAATGAGTGTATGTGAAGGTTCCAACGTCTTTGATGTGCATGCTGACCCTGTTGAAATGGCTATACCTTTGTCCTTGAAGGATAATAGGATTGACTCACCCTCTATTCCATCAAATCTGACATGAGTATTGCTTGCCAATCTCTCTGTTGGATGACCGTTGAGATAACTATCAGGAATCTCCTCAAGAATTTGTTTAATCATCCTATCGCGATATTCAGTGAAAAGTTTGATCTCACTAGGCATTTCTTTCTGCATAATTTCTGCAGCTATCTTCATACCCACAATACCCGCGACATCCTCACTACCTGATCTGAGACCGCGTTCTTGGCCTCCTCCAATTATTATTGGATTAACTCTGAATTTTTTCCTCATGTATAGAACGCCAACACCCTTGGGCCCATAGATATCATTGGATGATAGAGCCAATAGATGCACTCCATCACGTTTGACATCAATTGGTACGAGTCCCTCGGCAGCTACTGCATCAGAATGGAATGCAATTCCTTTTTCCTCTGCAAGTTTTCCGATTTCTTTGATTGGCTGAATTGTACCAATCTCATTGCTTGCATAACCTACTGAGAGGAGTATTGTCTTGTCTGTGATTCTCCGTTCGAGTTTTTTCAAATTCACTCGACCGAACTTATCTACTGGAACTTTTGATATTTCAAAACCTGACCTCTCGAGGTATTTTGCGATATTATGTATTGAAATATGCTCAATTTCAGACATGACGATATGATTACCCTTCCTCTTGTTTTTCATCGCATATCCAATAATCCCTAGGTTGATAGCTTCTGTTGCACCAGATGTGAAAATGATTTCATCTTCATCAGCATTGACGAATTTGGCTATTGACTTCCTACTCTCCTCAAGTGCGTCGGTTCCAATATCTCCAATTGTATGTAATGCAGAAGGATTTCCATACTTTTCCCCAAAGTATGGTAGCATTCCCTCAATCACTCTAGAATCTACAGGTTTTGCACTCTGATTATCAAGATATACTTCTTTCATGAAACCTGACCTCAAACCACAACGTAATAGCTAGTCAATGATCACTCTTCTTTTCGCCTGATCAATATTCGATTGACACCATCTGATAATCGTTTTGCGCTAATGAAAGTATGACCTGTTCTTCTTGCGAAACGTTTGATGTCTTCTTCTGCGGCTGGATCATCTGCTAAGATTTCCAACACCTCGCCTGGTTTAATGCTTTCAATTGCTTGTTTCGCTTGAAATAGTGGCTGAGGACAGAATAATCCCACACAATCCAAGCTTTCGACTGGTTCTACTTCGGTCACTGATATCACCTACACCTAATAAACAATAGTTAATTATTGGCTTATAACTTTATTCATAGATAAAGCTAATATTCTTGGTCTATTGAGCTTCTTTTTATCGTGGTTTAAAGTCTTACCAAAATCGTACTGAAGTTGATGAAGATGGTTAAGAAAAGTCGGGCAGCTGTAATCCCTAAACCTAGTGCTCCTCTCATTATTGAGGAGTATGATATTCCAGAGCTTGCACCCGGGGCAGCTCTATTGAAAGTCGCAAATGCTGGTGTCTGTGGTACTGATGTCCATCTCTGGCATGGAAGATTAGCAGGGGTTCCATATCCATTGATTCCTGGTCATGAGGTCGTTGGAACCATTGAAGCAATTGGTCCGCGAGCTGTCAAAGACCTAGATGGGAACGAGTTGAAAGCTGGTGATAGGGTGACTTTTCATGATGTCTACGATACCTGCTACAAGTGCTGGAACTGTCTAATTGCCAAAGCACCAACCAAATGTACGAATAGAACTGTGTACGGAATAACGATGGATTCAACAAAATATCCTCAACTTATTGGAGGGTACAGTGAATACGTATATCTCTCTCCGGGAACACACATTATCAAGATACCAGATCATGTTAGCTTTGATGGTGCTAGCGCTGTGGGATGTGCTATGCCAACTGCTGTTCATACGGTTTTACGTAGTCCGCTAACTTGGGGAATGAATGTTGCAGTTCAAGGCTCTGGTCCTGTTGGTCTGATGATTGGTGTACTGGCGCTCATCAGTGGAGCTTCCACGGTGACAATGATTGACAAAGCAAAGAATAGACTTGAGCTTGCCAAGAAGTTCGGGGTCACTCATACACTCAATATTGGTGAAACCACATTAGAGGAACGCAAGCAAGCACTAGTAGATATTGCTGGAGGACACGGTCCCGATATTGTCTATGAAGCAACTGGAAATGCTCTTGCAATTCCTGAGGGAATAGAACTAGTTAGGGAAGGCGGTGCATATTCTATCTGTGGACAGTACACAGATAGTGGTACTGTTGAAATTAACCCCCACTTGATGAACCGCAAGCACCTTGATATCAAGACTATTTGGGGCTCAGAAACCTTCCATGTTTATCGCGGAGTCAAGACAATTGCAGATAATTACGATCGATTCCCCTTTGATTCTCTTGTCACTCACAAGTTTAGTCTTGATGATGCACAGAAAGCATTAGAAACTCAAGAGAGTCATGTATCCCTGAAAGCTGTCATTCAACCCAATGAGTGAAAATAGGAGATTCTATCATGCCATTCAGTCTTCAAAAAGCAAAATGCGAACAGACAACGGCTTTGTTGAGAGAGCTGGAAATTGATGCTTGGCTTGTGTGGGTCCGAGAGACCTCACAGATATCTGATCCCGTCTTGGAACTCATATCCGGTGGTGATGTTGTCTGGCAGTCTGCATTTCTCTTTACAAGACAGGGTGAGAAAATCGCCATTGTTGGAAATTTCGATCGTGATGGTGTAGTAGCTCAGAATCTCTTTGACCAGGTAATTCCTTACACACAGGGGATTAAGGATGAATTGATTCGCCAACTAGAGGTATATGACCCTTCAAAAATAGCAATCAACTACAGTACAAATGATGTTGCAGCAGATGGACTCACTGTAGGAATGCACATGATTCTGAAGGATTATCTAAAAGACACCCCCTATGTCGACCGCTTGATATCAGCTGAGAATCTAATCCAGAAGCTTCGTGGAAGAAAATCTGCTGAAGAGATTGAACGAGTGAAGAAGGCTGTATCAATTACTGAAGAGATATACAAAACAGCTGAAGGTTTTGTAAAACCTGGTATGTCCGAGATTGAAATCTACAACCTATTCCACCAAGAAATGGACAAACATGGTGTTACGAGTGCTTGGAATGATGACCATAATCCTGCAGTAGATGCTGGACCTACCAAGCGATTTGGGCATATTGGACCACTTGAGAATAAGACCAAACCCGGTCATCTTCTGCACTTTGATTTTGGAGTTCGTTACAAAGGATACTGTTCAGATATACAGCGGATGTTCTTCTTTGGCAAAGAAAAAGACATTCCGGAGCAAATCCAAACCGCATTTGATACCGTACGTAATGCGATTATCGTATCATCAGAATTCATCCGACCTGGTGCATTGGGATATGAAGTAGATGCAGTTGCACGAAACTTTGTGATGGACGCAGGATATGAGGAGTATCAACATGCTCTTGGTCATCAGATTGGCAAACATGCTCATGATGGTGGCGGTCTACTTGGTCCTCAATGGGAGCGTTATGGAGATTCTGTTAAGCAACCTGTCGAAGTTGGGAATATCTTTACACTCGAACTTCATGTCACTACTGAGAATTACGGTCAGGTTAGTCTAGAGGAAAACATTTTGATAACCAGAAACGGATGCGAGTTTCTCTCTAACCCACAGAGGAAACTGATTTGCATCAACTGAGGTCTCTAAAGATTAAGACCTTCATCCATTGCACCCGTTCGATATCCTCGAATATCTAAGGTAACATAGGAAAAACCAACCGCACGAGCCTGTTCTTCAAGCTCACTCATCTTGGCAGTATCGAACATAGCTGGTAATTCGCTCTCACCTACTTCAATACGAACCAGGTCTCCATGAAACCTCGCACGAACACATTCCACATTAAAAATGGTCATGACAGCTTTTTCTACTGTTTCAACCATTTTCAATCGTTCAAGGGTGATTTCTGTGTCATATGGGAACCTCGTTGCTAGACATGCCCCAGATGGTTTTTCTGCAACAGAGAGACCTCGACTACGTGCATATTCCCGTATCTCCTCTTTTGTTATACTAACATCAAGATAAGGTGATTGCACACCTGAATCTTCTAGTGCCTTGGCTCCTGGTCGATATCCTTCAGTTTCACTAGCTGTTGTTCCTTCAACCACTATCTCGAAACCAAGATCTTCTGCAACTTTCAACCAACTCACAGCCAGAATCTGCTTACATCTGAAGCATCTATCAATCTGGTTTGTAACAAGAGCTTCTTCTTCAAGCCAATTGAAGTCTTTCACGATCAATTCAAGTCCAAGTTCTTTAGCAATTTCCTTTGCACCAGCTAATTCACTCTCTGGAACTGTGGGACTAGAAATAATGAGAAGTGTTGTAGCTGATGCGACTTCAGACACAATGCTAGCTAGGACTGTGCTATCTACCCCACCGCTGAAAGCCACTAGAATCTTCTTTCCAGCAAGGTTTCTTTTGATAGTATCAAATTTGGTTGCAGTCAAATCTTTCATGATTGATATACTCAGCCTAGATTACAGTATTAAGCTTTCAGAAGTGTTTCTTACCTATTCATGTATGGGTCTTCGTCAACAGCGATATCTGCGTAACCAACATCCTTGAGAAGATGTTCAATTGACTCCGCGCCAGTAAGCCATGTTATTCCCCAAGTATTATCCTCGCGCAGTCTTAATTCCACATCAGGTAGGTCTCCAAGCAGGTTGTGATCCATCTCTATAGCATCTTGATACGCTCCAACTAGCGCTAGTATGAAATGAGATCCAGGAAGATCATGGAGCACACCTACAGGAATTCCGTCACCCATCTTACCCCCGGGCATAGTGAGAGGACGATTGTCCTTAGTGAACCAGATTTTGTCAGTGTTCTGTCTGTAGAAGTGTGCTATCTCTCCATCTGAGTCACAGGTGATATCTACAAGCCTAACTGTGGTTTCAGGATGAACATGCAAATTGGAGATGGGAATTACTGGGAAGTGTTGGTTAACAAGAACATAGTCTGCGATACTGTTGAAGATACTGAAATTGCCTACGACAATGTGTTCTGGATGCCAGAAACTTCTGATTTGTTTTTTCGAAGAGAATGATTGTATTCCTAACACAAGGAGTCGTTCTCTTGTTGCTTTCTCGAGGATACCAACAATCATTTCTCTCTCAAAGATTGTACCTAGACCTGCTAGGGTCATTCCACCAAAGTGTTTGTGAAACTCATTCCAAATATCTACAAGATCGTCAGGTGTGTTTATTTTACCAATCTTCTCAAGATATTCTTTTTCCTTTGCTGGTGCTGTTTCAGATTCGTATTTTCCACCAGGAGCAGGAAAGACAGACCTAACTTCAAGAGCTTCGACAATCACAAGAGCTGCGAGAGCAGTTAGTCCTCGCCCCGATTCTATCATGATGTTTGGAGCAGGATGTTTGCTATTCTCTTCTTGGAGGAAATTATTCACGCCCTGAACAAGATTTCTTGCGTACTGATACATTAGATCTGGAGCATGCTTACCAGTATAGTCAATGGCAAGACCTCCACCAAAATCGATGTTCTCTAATTTGATAAGCCCCATATCCCTGAGTTCTGAATAGAGACTAGTGAGGAATTGACCAAATCTACTGAAAGATTCAATATCTGTTATTTGAGAACCCGCGTGTCCAAGAATTGTGCTGACTGATTCTGCAAATCCAGTTTGTTTGAGCAAGTCAACCACATTGTAGAGATCATGAATACTCAGACCGAATTTTGAATCTCTTCCTGTAGAGTGCGACCAGTGTCCCTCTACATTGAGATAGGGTTTGATTCTGAAAACCAAATCCGTCTTGTCAGGATCGAAGTGTTCCACAATCATTCTTGCTTCATGAAGTGACTCAATCGATATTGCTACATTATATCCTTCTTCTACGGAATCTCGAATGAGTCTGAGATAGTCTGGATCTTTTGCCCCATTGCATACAATGTGACGATGCTTTTCATTGGCAATCACTGCTTTAATGAGCAACAACTCTGCTTTTGTTCCTGCTTCTAACCCATAATCAGAATCTGAACGAACGATAGTAGTAACAAAATCACTTCTCTGGTTCACTTTCACAGGATAAATTCCGATGAACTTCCCCTTGTATTCTAACTCTTCAAAGACTCTCTCAAAGGTTGTTCTGAGTTTCTTAATCTGATATGTTATGAGCTGCGGAATTCTCAGAGTGAATGATGAAACGTAACCTGGAGATTTTTCATTTACCGCTTTCATTTTCTGAACTATCTCTTTGATAGTGATTTGCTCATCGCGCAGCTTGATGCAGAGCTCACCACTCTCTGAAATATCCAAGAAGTGTAGGTCATTCCTACCAACTCCGAAGACGGTCTTAGCTTTGTCAACAGACCACATATCATCTTTCATTGTCTTTTCCTCTGATTGGTGAGAAGAGGATGTTATTCATCATCTTGTCGGATAGTATCAAGCATCCCTTGGAAAGCTCTAGCTAATTCACCTATCTCATCGTCTTTTGAGATATACGATTGGTCCACTTGCAATTCTGCAGCGTCTAAGGGTTCATCGCGAATCCTAGCAGCAGCATTTCTTGTTGCAAGATCCATCAGATATTGCAATGGTCGAGTGATTGTATTCGAAACTGATACTGCCACAATTCCTGCTATCACAATACCGCCAATGGTTACAAAGAGAATGAATGAAGCTGCTTGCTCATTGGCTAACGCTATTCTTGCTTCAAGAGGTGGAAGGGCTTCCAGCACTTCATGAAGTGGGACTGAGATAACGCAAATGTAACCTCCCTTACCCACTGGAGTGAATACTAAGATACTCTCATTACCAGCTCTTGTATATCTCAACGACCCTGATGTTTCTGTAAGAACATCTCGAATTGTATCCATGTCATTTTCAGTGAGCGGGTCATCAGTAGTATCATCCTCTTCCACATCAAGAAGGTATGGTAGTCCAGTCAAGTATGCTGTGTCATCCACTTCTGGATGTGCTACGATTTCACCAAGTGAGTTGAGTAGGAATGCATAACCACTATCTAGCACACTTACATCGATGACCTTCTCTTGGATATCGCTAATGGTAATATCTCCTGAAATTACAGCAAGAGGAATTCCATCGCTATACACTAGTTTTCCAATTGATATCAACAGGACATTGTCAAACTCGTCGTAATATGGGTCTACATATACAGTATCACCATTTCCATCAGCAATAGTTGTATACCAATATTCCACTCTTGGATCATAACCTGGGAAATCAAGTAGACTTCCTGGATAGTTGATGAAGAGACCATCATCTGCAAATGCGATGTATAGCCATCTGAAGTCTACTTGATCATGAATCGATTTGAAGATGTAGTCCATATTCGATACTCGACCAAGTTTATCAGATTCAGCAGTTTCGTAATCTGTGTAATCTGTGGAATCATAACTACGATGGAACCAACTGCTATAGGTCCATGAAACGTTTAACCCATAGTCCGCATCATAGTGGTTATCAGCTGGATCCGGTGCTATTGTATCATTTTCAAAGAGCGCATTGTAGAAGAACTCTCGATTCGCATACGTAGAACCCGTATCAAATAATGCTTCTAACTCCGCTGCAGCGGCTTCCACCATTCCTTGTGCACTAGTCAGTTTTTGATTAATGACTAAGGCTGTCTTCTGTGCTGTTTTCTCCATATTCGTTTCTATCTGAGTTTGAAGTGCCAGTGAACTTTGGTCCATTGTGAAATTACCAATTAGGTCCACAAATGTGATAGATACAAAGCCTGTCGCAGATAGCGAAACAAACGAAATCACTAAGAAAGTGAGAATGACGTTTGTTCTGAATTTGCCCTTCTTCTTGGTTTGTGTTGATTGTGCCATTTTCTCATCTCCTCCTAGTAATCTACTGTTGTTCCTCCCACTTCAAGTTGGGCCATTAGTACTCCGATTTTCTCGAAGGCTTTCTCAATGTCCAACTTCACATCGGCACTGTCAACTACCGATAGATACTGCCCTTGAGGAATGCTTTCACAGATTGTCTCTAGAAGTTCCTCAGTTGTCATCTTTCGCCCGGTCTTTCTAGAACGTAATCTCTTTCTTGTATCCACCGGGTTTGATAGTTCTTGACCAACACCTATGACTATGAGGTTCACATCGAGGTGTTTGTCTCGAATGAAACCTTCAATAGTTAGAGGACGCTTTCGCTTTATCCTGTCCTTCTCAGTGAATATTCCCTCAAGAGCATCCAAAGAGTAAGTATCGGAGCTATTATCCTGCCCATCTGTCAATGCGATAACCCATCTATGCTCGCTTGACTCGATTTTGTTCAATTCTTCTAAAGCTCTTCCTAAAGCATCATAGAATGCAGTAGCATAGTTTGGATACTTGAGCGAATCTAACGCTTTGACAATCTTACTTTCATCATCTGATCTGTCTCCCTTTATAGTTAGAGGGAGAATCTCTCTATAGGTTGAGTTGAAGATGATGATTGATACAGCATCCTGTGGATTGACCTGGCTATGAAGGATTTCCTTAGCTCCCTTTACAGCCGCTTTGATTCTCTGCTGTGCTTGCATGCTACCAGAATAATCAATGACGAACGTAACCGACTTCTTGAACAAGATTGATCGTTTGAGTTTCTCGGATTTCCTCCGTATATCATGACTTGGTTTATTCAACTGGTCGAGAACATCTGCAAGCCTCTGCATCGCAAATACGACTAACCACAGTTCATCAGTATCTTGACCAAATTTAATGGAGTCATTGTATTCGTTTTCTGCTTTCCTCCACTTTCCTTGAACTTGATAGAGTTCACCCTCGTGGTAGTGGATGTATGCCAAGCTTCTATCATATCCAATGGATTTTGCAGTTTTCTGTGCTTCATTGAATTTGGATTGAGCTTGACTATATCTTCCATCTCGCATAAGCACAAGTCCCATTGCATCATAACGTCTAGCGAGTCCGTAGATGTTCTTGATGGTAAGGTCAATTGCTTCCGCATCTTCAAGAAGTGTCATGGCTTTGTCCGCATTGCCACGGTCCATCTCAACGAGTGCCATGTTGTGGAATGTTGATGCTATTCGCATCATAGCATCTTTCTCATCGGCTCCATCTTCTTTTGCACGTTCAAGTAGTTTGTTTGAAATTTCTATGGATTGGTTGTAGTGGTCCATAGCACTAGTAGTATCTCCACGCTGTCTGAAGACATTGCCAATGTTAAGGAGCATTGTTTGTTCTCCTGCTTCTATATGGAGTCTTTTACTAATCTCCAATAGGTTTTGATAATTAGCAAGAGCTCGTCGAAGGTCTCCACGAATGAATGCTTGATTACCGAATCGACAGGCTTCCTGGAAACTCAATAATGCGTCTACAGTTGTACCCACTTCTTCGTACATTGCTCCTGCCGTTGTCACTCCTCGTGTGAAGTCTTGTTTTGCCATCTTGTTGACTAGACGAGTCATCTCTCGAATTGGTTCAACAATTGCTTCTCCTCTTCTGGATGAAACAACTGATACAACCGCTCCTACAGCTATAAGGATTCCTCCGAGAATAGCCACAAGCATTAGAGTCCTAGTTGCAACAAGATTAAGGATCTCAGTGGCTGGTGCGATAACATCTGAATCAGGAACAACAACAAGCAAGATGTAGTCAGTATTTGGAATATTGACAAATGATAGATGCCAGTCCAAGTTGTTTTTCTTATACTCGAGAAGTCCGAAATCGTCAACTAGTACATGAGTAGTTAGTAAGCTTCTGAATGCTGTAGCCTCTGAACTTCCAGCTGTTCCAAACTCGAGAGTTTCAATAAGAGCAATTTCATCCTCAAGTGATTGGTCTTTATGCGCAACAACAGCTCCAGTAGAATCAAGAAGGAATGCATACCCATTTGTTGAAACATCAAGATTCAGAACATTATCTAGTACCGTTGCCATTGTTACGTCAGCTGATACTACTCCAATAAGGGATCCATTGTCAAATCTAACAGGTCTACCCATTGAGATGACTAGACCTACTGATTCGTCAACATATGGTGCAGTAAATATGACATCGTCATTAGAGGGACTTATTCCTGCAACATTCGTGTACCACTCTTGGGCATTTGCATCATAATCAAGACCTGGCCCATCAACATCATTGAAATAAGACAAGTCATCAAATGGATAGTTCCTAAACAGGTGTTGGTCTGAAACACCCAAATCATACCCCATGTAAAGCCACCTGTAGTCTGGATTCATTTCGTGAAGTGCCTTGAATATATTGATCATATTCGAAGAATAGTCAAGTGCATTTCGAGTGCTCGTTGAAACGTCCAAGGGGTCATTGTTATTCCAATATGCTCCAGGCATGTAATAGCAATCCGCATCAAATGAGATAGTTGTTGATCCACCATAAGCATCCTGTACTATAGGATCTTGCACGAAATCTAAAGCCCCCCAGCTGGGTTCTACCGCAGAATCCCAATAGTAACTGTATTGCGGTGTTGCTGAGATTCTATCATTGAACAAGTCCTCGCAATATTGTTCCATCATATAGATTCCATCGATATAACTCTGCCATCTCTCATCTATGAAGAGTGCAGTATCATTAGATAATCTCTGAAGGTTTTCCAGTTCCTCAGCTTTTAGTGCATCAGCTGCATCTCCAGCATTAGCGTTAGACACAGTGAATATTTCACCAATTGACAATGCTGAAATGATAAGCATTGGAACTAAAGCAACTACTACAAATGTGACGACTATTCTCTTTGAGATATCCATATTCTCTTTCTCCGCTCCTTATTGTGAATTATTCTTGTAAACATCAATTATTGTGAACTCCCCTAGTTTGCCTATGCTCTCAGCTCCTCGATAAGTTTTTCCGCAAAATCACGAGAGTTCATTCGCTCATCAAGAGCAAACAGATTTCCATCTAGAGTTCCTTGAATAGTTCCCTCCCCAAGAAGGATAATCAAGGTCCTGCGTAGGAAGGTACTATCTACGCCTGTTTCCTTTTCCATTTTCGATATATCGACAGTATCTGCACCTTTCAATAAATCCAGAAGAATTGATCGAACGTTTCTTGCATCTTTCTCATTGATCTTCTTGTACTTGCGTTTCTTTGCAGTTCTAACAAACGTTCTTCCATCAATATGCCCCTCAATATCGCCACTCTGTATCATTGCTTGTAGGCTTCGTCGTAAATTATACGCAGCAGGTCGTGGAAGGGTCTTTCGCAGAATTCTATCTAATTCTTTGAGTTTGATTTGAGTGTGTTTTCCTGTAATTGAATCAATACTTTCTTGGATGTATTCTGAAGTAACGTACTCCTCAATCATCTGTAGTGTTGCACCACATGATTCACATTTTGGAGCCTCAGGTGATGTTGGTGCGCCACAGTTCCCGCATTTGATAGCTCTGCGATAGAGTATCTCTTTAGTTGAGCCAATCTGTTGGAGAATCACTTTTTCGGTGCGTGAAGATTTTCCGGTTTCTTCTACTTCCCAGAAATTTAACCTTCGATCCTTGGTACTTACTACAAGATATGCTATGTCTGAAATCTCATCTGGTACACCAGTTGCCATCGATCTAGGTACATTTCCAACATCTAAACGTTCAATTTCATTTCCATCTATGTCCCAGATCCTTAGTGTTGACGATAGGTCTCCAGTAACGAATAGTTTTCTTTCGCCAAACGATAGAACCGCGAATACGGAAATCTTCTTTCCAAGTTGAAGTTCTTTGAGATGATATCCTGCTGATGTTAGGATTGTAATCTTCCCTCTTTTGTCAGCGATAACAACTTCCAACTCTGAATCATTTGTTATGTCTTCAAGCCAGACATCTGCAATCGGAGCATCCACATTTCTTGTGAAAATCGCATCCTTGTCATTATTGTAGAGAATAACTCGATTATTTTCGAGGGCTACTACAACCTCTGCTGCATCATCACCATCTATGTCTCTAGCGTCACAGGCTATGACGTCACACTCCAGTCTTATGTTCCAGATTGTACTTCCTCTGTGATCTACAACAAGGACCTTCTTGCCTACTCCTCCAACAAGAGCGTCTTTTCCCTCACCAACAACATCTGCTACTGCAATACAACGAACTTTACTACTCCACTTTCGTGTGCTACGAAGTCCTCCTTTGGAATCGTAGACTCTCATTCTATCTCCGTAATCTAAGGAAAAGACTTGTGCGCTTGCATCGCGTTTTTGTCTCACATACACGCTATACACGTTTGCTGTTGTTGGTACACTTGCGACTGCGCGAATCTTCAAATCTTAATTCCGCTCCGTTGAGGGATTATCGCATAGCAATATAAAGGTGCACCGAAACCAGAACTTCTGATGAGTTCTTCTGGAACCTGTAATGTTGGATTTCTCTGGAGTGAACTTCTTGAGACCTTTGATTTTGGTAGAAATCATCCGATTCGGATTGGTCGTTTCAAAATGTTACGAAACTTCATTGAAGAGAATGGTTTTCTTGATCAATCCAATGTGCAAATTCTTGATCCTCAACCACTTTCCGAGGATCTCCTAAAGAAAACACATTCTGAAGATTATCTTGCCAAGGTCCGGATGATATCGGAAACTGGTGTCGGTGATATTGACATTGACACACCCGGGTTCAAGAATATCTACTTCCATTCACGAATTGCATCTGGAGCATCATTGACAGGTGTTCACTCTGTTATGACAGGTGATGTTGACCATTTCATATCTCCTACAGGGGGATTTCACCATGCAAAGTTCGAGAAAGGGGGCGGCTTCTGCATTTTCAATGATGTAGCCGCAAGTGTGATTGCACTCAAAGAATATGGTTTGGAACGTATCCTAATTGCTGACTTTGATGTTCATCATGGAAATGGTACCCAGATCTATTTCTATGACGATCCTGGAGTTATGCAGATTTCTTTTCATGAAGACCCTGAATGGATGTACCCACATGACGGTTTCATCAGGGACATTGGAGAGGGTGCAGGTCGGGGATACAATATCAACATGCATTTCCCAATGGATTCTGGAGATTCTGTGTATCGCTATGCTTACAATGAATTAGTTCCTCCGCTAATTGATAAATTCAAACCGGAGTTCATCATTTTCATTCCAGGTTTTGATGCACACTACAAAGATCGTCTTGCTCACCTCAATATCACAACCGACATGATTCGTGATGTTACAAGATCAATTCACGAAGCAGCTCACACTCACAGCAATGGGAAGATGGGTATATTGACTGGAGGCGGTTATACTAACAGCTCACTGAAATGGGGATTTGGAACCGTGATGTCAGTTCTTACAGGCCATACTTACGAACCACCTGTTCAAGAACCTCCATTTGATGATGATGAAGAAACCTGGAATCAAGTACGACATAATGTCATGAAAGTTAAGGAACTAGTTTTTCAAGAACTTGGTATCTAAGAACTTCATGCTAATTCTTCGATGAATTTTCGGGCGATATTTACTGAGCTCATTGCATCCTTGCCAAATGCATCTGCTCCAGTATATTCAACAATACTCTGATCAATATCACCGCCACCAATCATGACCTTTACACTATCTCTGATTCCTGCTTGGGATAATGCTTCGATTGTTTGTTTCATCACTTCATGTGTGATTGTAATCAGACCGCTCAAAGCAAGAACCTTTGCACCGGTTTCTTTCAGTTTCTCGATGAATTTCTCCGGCGGGACATCTTCACCAAGGTCATAAACATCGAATCCACTAGACATTAAAAATGCAACAACTAGGTTCTTCCCTATGTAATGTACATCACCAGCAACCGTGCCAATTACAATCTTTCCACTTTCTTCTTCTGTTTGAGTAGAAAGTAGCCCCGATTCTAGTTTCTCCATTGCTCGCTTGAAAACATCCGCAGACATGACTAGCTCAACTAGGAAATACTCATTGTCCGAGAATCTTTGACCAACAATATCCAATCCCTCCTTCAGGTTTCCAAGAATGAGAAATGGGTCTCTTCCCTCAGACACTTGTTTCTCAACAAGGTCCATCACTTGTTCATCTTCGATATCTGCCATTGCAGTTGTCAAGTCGTTCATCGTACGGTATGTCTCCATCCTCTACTAGATTGAGGAACAAAGAACGAATGTAAGTTGCATCATATATCTTTCATTATAGCAACGAAATTGAGTCTAGAAACACATCTTGGAATTTCTTATCTGATGCCAATTCGATATACTTGACATTTGCAACAATTTTCTTTGCGAGATCACGACTCTTCTTTGATAAGAGTAAACCTTTAGCTCCCTCGCCTGCAGCATTTCCCACAGGGATGACTTGTGAGATTTCCACCTTAGGAAGTAGACCAATTGCTAAAGCACTCTCAGGTCTAATATAATTACCAAAGGCTCCTGCAAGTAAAACTCTGGCGACTTCTGAAACATCTTTTCCAACTGTGTCAAGGAGCAATCTAAAACCTGCTTGGATGGCGGCTTTTGCTAGCTGGACTTGTCTTACATCCTTCTGAGTGAAGAGAATGCGATTGCCCTCCATACTCTCATCTTGGTTAACAACTATGTATGAACGACCATGCTTTTCGTCGTCTATCACTCGTTTCGATTTCTTATGCATTCGACCTGTATTATCAATAATTCCAGTACGATGAAGTTCAGCAACTGTATCAACAATTGCCGACCCACAGAGTCCTCGAGGAGATTCCTCACCGATGACCGAAATGTCCGGTCTTTCATCTTTGTCAATTATTGAAAGATATTCAATTGCTCCAGTTTGTCCTCGCATACCATGCAGAATGCTAGACCCTTCAAAAGCTGGACCTGCTGCTGCAGAGCAACAGTACAATTTGCCTTGGTCTGAGAGAACAATCTCTCCGTTTGTACCAATATCAATCCCTAAGATCACATCATCTACCAAATCCAATCTCTGCGATAGAATGAATCCCACCGTATCCCCACCTACAAAACCTGCGATATTGGGAGGTAAGTAGAGTTCTGAGGTATTGTTGGTTTGTAATCCTAATTCTTGTGGATTCATTGTTATTGGCTCAATTATCGAAGGTTGATATGGTGACCGTCCAAGAGATTCTGTGTCCGCTGCAAGAAGAAGGTGATGCATTGCGGTATTTCCCACAATACAGATCCGTGTCAACTGGTCTATAGTGAATTCTGTGGTGTCCAGAAGATTGGCAAGAAGCTGGTTGAGACCACTAACAACACTCTGTTGAAGAGTTCTAGCTCCATCTTTCTCTCTTGATGTATACGTGATGCGTGACATCACATCTTCCCCATAGACAGTTTGTGGATTCAAAGATTGGACTTGTGCCAACTGTACCCCAGTTGCGAGATCAAGAAGATACGCTACAATTGTAGTAGTACCTAGGTCCACGGCAATCCCAAATTGATTCTGAAGATCTGAGTCAAGTGCCCACTCCTTTGAGTCTGTTTTTGTGAGAATCTTGACATACTCCCCATTGCCTAGTGTTTGAACTCTTGTGTTCTCTGTCAGCTTTAATGTGCATGCCAATCGCATTCCATCTTCGATTTCAGTTGAAGAGAGATGTTCTAGGTCCTGCGGAGATGGAACGCTAGCTGGTTGAGCAATAACCTTGCATTTTCCACAAGTTCCTCTTCCACCACATTCAGAAGAAATGTGAAGTCCAACTTTCCTTGCTGCTTCAAGAACTGTGGTTCCACTATCCACTGCAACTCTAAGTCCCGCTGGTTCAAATACAACAACGATGGCTGGCATCCAATTACCTGTCATGACCTGAGATAGTTGATGCCTTTAAGGACAAAGGTTGAGTATTTTCTAATTCACTATATAGAAGGATGTAAAAGTATCTTCGCAACCATTTGTCAAACTACTGGAGAATCTACAATGCATGTTTCCAAAACCCTCTGTGTCCCAACAGCATGTAATTTCGAATGTTTAGAGGTTTGTAAACGCGTACATGGTGAGGATCCACCACTTGGATTCGTAAAAGATTCTCTATCACCCGTGATTGATGAAGAAACATGTACAGAATGCTTGGCATGTGTGCGTGCATGTCCTTTGGATGCAATTAGTTTGGATGGAAGTAATCAGGTAAAGATCAAAACACGATCTCATCCAGAAGATTCGAAATCAGCTGAAAGCCCCTATGAGGTATCTGAAAATCTCTCTAGGATGTCGGAAGCTGATACAATCTTTGCGCGCGTGCAGTTCGACCCTGAATACAAATTCTATCATCAAACAGAGTTTGCAGGAGCTGAGCACATGATATCCAAAGGTATTCCAGGATATGGTCGTTTTGAACATGAACTAAGCATAGCTGCGTGGAAACTGTACGATTCACGACATTCCTTAAAACGTCCAGGAATTGGACTCGATCCTGAAGCAGAAGAGGCTGGCGAGAAGCTTGTTACTGATCCCGAAGAACTAACAGACATGGTGAATAAAGCTGGTCTGTTCTTTGGAGCAGACTTAGTTGGAATAGCTGACTTGAATCGTAGCTGGTTATACACACATAATCGAAAAGGTGAACCTTACAATGTTCCAGATTCCTATACGCATGCTATAGTAATGGCTATTGAGATGGACTATGATGCTATTGCTACTTCTCCCGCATTTACCAGTTCTGCAGCTACTGGTCTTGGATACTCAATGATGGCATTCGTAGAAGCAGAATTAGTTTCATTCATTCAAAGAATGGGATATAACGCTATGACTTGTGCTAATGATGTTGGAATGAGTGTCCCGTTGGCTATTGACGCTGGTCTCGGACAATATGGCAGGCACGGTCTACTCATCACAAAACCATTTGGACCTAGAATTCGTATTGCTAAGGTATTGACAGACATGCCCCTTATCTCTGACCGCCCTGATCTCGGATTCTCTAGGGCTGTTGTACGTTTCTGCGAGGTATGTGAAAAGTGCGCTCAGACCTGCCCTTCGAAGTCGATTCCTTATGGAAAAGAGAGAACTTGGGAGGGAACGACCAAGTCCAATAATCCAGGTATCAAGAAGTGGTATGTGAATGTGGAAACCTGTTATGGTTTCTGGGTTGAGAATGGATCCGAGTGTTCAAACTGCATCCGTTCATGTCCATACAATAAGAAAGATGGTATCATGCATAGGTCGGTCATGTGGTTCGTTCAGCACATGCCTTGGCTCAATCGAATCATTGTGAAGATGGATGATTTGCTTGGATATGGAAATCAAAAATCTGGAGCACGATTCTGGAAAAAATATGGGTGAATATAATGTAGCCCTCGATTGGGTGACGGAGCAGGGTGGTTCTGTGAACATCGTGGAGTCAAGACCATCTACTTTGAGGACCTGCGATTCTTCCAACCTTCCGGAGGGTTCAGGACCCATAGCTGGAACCTGTCCACAAACCTCTGGGGACAGATAATCGAGGGTGTCAAGTATCGCAGACAGGCATTGGGTCACAAGTTTGGAGGAGTCTGGACGGTGAACCCTGCCATGACGAGTCAGAAATGTCACCAGTGTGGAAAGAAGGGAATCCGAGTAGAGAGTCCTGGTTCAAGAGAAGAGAGGTGGAGAGTTCTTCTACTGTTCCAGTTGTGAATCCCGTTTCCATGCAGATGTGAACGCGGCCAGAAACATCCTAAAGATTCAAATGAAGTCCACTGCCGTTGGTGAGCGGGCAGCTTGATGTTCAAGTTTGTCCAAGAAACAATCAATGGTGAATATATTAGAGCATTTTAATTATCAAACACGGGCTTAACAGTAATACAACCTGATTTATCCAACTAACCTGAGAATAAATCGGACTACGGGAGTATGTATCATATTGCCAAAGAAGACAGGGACACGGACACAGAGAAAGAAGAGTGTGTCCAAGAAAGAAAAGAGTGTCCCAGCCAAAATTCCTGTCTTAAACGATGCGATGATTCAAGCACTTCTGAATAATTCTCATGATGGAATTGTTATCCTTGGTGATGAGTATCGGTTCGAATTTATCAATCACCGTGCACTAGCAATCTATGGTCGATCTGCCTCGGATTTGATAGGGCAAGATTTTAGAAATTACATGAAAGATGATATGGCAAAAATGGTTGCAGAACAATATGAGAAACGACGTAGAGGTGAAGATGTTCCAGCTATCTATCCATTCCGATTATTGAGAAAAGACGGCAAAGAAGTCACTGTTGAGGGCCGCGTATCCATAGTCATTGGTCCTGACAATAAACCGAAAACCATAGCTCATTTACTTGATATCACTCAAATGGAGAGTGATTTGAGTGCTCTTGAAGAATCAAAGACCCGATACAAGCTGCTTATAGAAACGATGAATGATGGTCTGGCAATAGACGATGTAGATGGTAAGCTTATCTATGTAAATAATGCATTCTGTAAAATGCTTGGATGCACCCCAGGAGAACTAATTGGGAAACACTGGAGTGATCTCACGGATGAAATGACTCCAGGGGACATCAAGGATAAAATTGCAGATCGGAAAATTGGGATTTCAGAGAGCTATGAACTTACTTGGTGCCATAAGAATGGAGATATTGTTCCCACAATTGTATCTGCGACTCCGTATATTGACCATAATGGAAAGTTTATTGGAACTTTTGCAGTGATAACGGAAATCTCTGCGCAAAAGGATGCAGAAGAATCAATCCAGTTTTATTTAGATTTACTTACTCATGATGTTGCCAATCAACTACAGGTTATTATGACAAGTAGTGGTCTCCTAGAAGAAGAGGTTCCTGACTCATATATTGCGGATGCACGACAAGATATCCTTGCTGCAGTTGACCGCTGTAATCGTCTCATAACTAAGGTGAAGAGAGCTGGTCAAATTCAACTAATTCCACTTTCAAGTATAGATATTGTAGAAGTTCTTGATGAGAAAACAGCAGTTCTCGAACGAGTGTATAAAGCCAAGATTCACCGAACTGGTTCGAAAAAGAAGATAATGGTTGATGCTGATGTATTATTAGGCGAACTCATCTGGAACCTTTTAGAGAATTCCGCACGTCACAATCCAACTGACAAGAAAGAAGTGTGGGCTTCAGTTAAATCAAAAGGTGATTCTGTTTTCTTATCAATCGGGGATAATGGTCCTGGACTTAGTGATACCCGGAAAAAGAACCTATTTACAGAACGTAGCCATGCCGGTGGAGTTGGACTCAAACTGGTTCGACAGATGATTCGTAAATATGGCGGGTCAGTTGAAGTAACAAATCGTGTGAAAGGTAACCCTAGTGAAGGCGTGAATTTCATTGTGACCCTTCGAAAAACAAAGTAAGGTAAGTGATGTTTCACTTACCGGGTTTTATTCTGTAGTCTTTCATAGAGGCCTTCAAAGAAATCTTTCTTCTTGATCTGGTTAATCTTGAAGAAATTAGTCCTGATGCGATACAATCTTCTCTTGACAGTATCATAGCCCTTGAGTCTGCGTTTACCAACGGCACTATCAATGATTGTTGTCACTACTTCAGGAAAGTCGTCTATGTATTGGCATTGTTTCACTTGAATGTGAAACAGAGTACTTTGTAGAATATCAGTCTTAGATATGCATCTATTTTCCATTGCGCACGGTCCCCATATCCATGACAGTTATTTATTCTAATAAAAGTTCTAATAATACTCTCTGCCGGTCTAGTAACTCTATCCGCGCGTTACTGATTTTCATAGTTTTCATAGGGTCGTTGACAGCTGCACAGAATTTGGACAAAGTTGGACATCTATTAGATGATTGATTGAATATATGAACCAAACTAGAATTTTGTATGGGCTTTTAACTCTCAGTCCTCACTACATGTTGACTTCAATGTTGATTCATAGAGCGTATCGATACGAACTCGACCCCAACAACGCGCAAAGAAGCTCTCTTCTTCAACATGCAGGAGTCGCTCGTTTTGCTTACAACTGGGGTCTTGACCAGAGAATCAAATTGTACAAGCAAAATCAAGGGAATGACCGTTTCACAGACCCTATGAAACAGCATAAACTTCTGAACTGTTTAAAGAAGACTCAGTTCTCATGGATGTACGAATGTTCAAAGTGCGCACCTCAAGAAGCTCTAAGAAACCTGGGTCGAGCTTTCCAGAACTTCCAACGAGGATTGAAGGAAGGAAAGCGTATAGGATTTCCAAGGTTCAAGAACAAGGGTGTGAACGACAGTTTCAGACTATATGGGGCCATTCGATTTGAAGGACGACAGATACAGCTTCCCAGACTTGGAAAAATACGGATAAAGGAAAAAAGAAAGCAATATTGCAAAGGTCGGATACTGTCAGTAACCGTTAGAAGGAGAGCGAACCGGTGGTTCGTATCGGTTTCTGTGGAAGAAGAAATTGTAGATCCAAAGCCCATCGTTAGTAATGCAGTAGGCGTAGACTTAGGGATAAAGACTCTAGCTACGCTTTCTGATGGGACTATATTTTCGAATCCACGAGCTTTGGAGAACCGAATTAAAAAGCTAAGGAAACTATCAAAGAGTCTCTCTAGAAAGAAGAGGGGAAGTAAGAATCAAGAAAAAGCCAAGCTCAGACTTGCCAGGATGTACCTACGTATTTTCAACGTTCGACAGGATACACTTCACAAGTTGACAACCTATCTTGCCAAAAGCCACAGTAAGATAATGGTCGAAAACTTATGTGTATCTGGAATGATGAAGAACCGAAGGTTGGCAAGAGCAATCGCAGATGTTGGAATGTATGAATTCAGAAGACAACTGGAATACAAATGCCAGTGGTATGGTTCTAGACTATACGTGGCAAAAAGAACGTTCCCTTCATCAAAGAGATGTTCGAGCTGTGGACATAAAAAGAAGGAACTATCCCTTTCAGAAAGGGAGTATGAATGTGAAGAGTGTGGATTGAAAATCGATAGGGACTTGAACGCCGCACTCAATCTAGTCACCGTCAGTTTGCCGGAGACTCTAACTGCCCGTGGAGAGGATGTAAGACGTGGCAAATCTTCTGGATTTGCAATGCAGACCTCTGTGAAGCAGGAACCGAAGTGGATTAATGGACCTAGCTGTCCAAGTATGTCCTAGTTTCGGGGAACGGTCAAAGTTTTAACATGGATTCAAAGCTGAAAAATCGGAATTGCGTTCATTATGAGAATTGCAACAGTCATCGATATCAGCTTGGTAGATGTACCCAAAATCCCAGTCACTGTGATTTTTACTGGCGGATGTAATATGGACTGCAGTTATTGTCAGAATGCCGAGATAATACCCCTTGATTCTGGAACAGAGATGGCCATTCCAGATATAGTTGAGAGTGTCCGTGGAAATCTATCTGATGGTTATTGTATCACTGGTGGTGAACCTACTATTCACAAAGACCTGCCCCTTCTTCTCAAAGCACTACAGGATGATCGAGCTGGTCACATCAATCTCAATACACAGGGGTCGGTTCCTGATGTTCTTAAGAAATGTCTTCCATATCTAGATTCAGTTTGGTTTGATATGAAAACTGTTCCAGAACGATATACTGAGATTACGCGAGTGAAGTCAGATCCATGGTCTAGGGTTTTACGAAGCATCAAACTTCTAATCGAATCAGATGTCGGATTCTGGCCGCGCACAACATATGTAGGCCAATTAATGAATGCTGATGAGATTCAAAGGATTGCAAATATACTTCATGAGCTCGGTTTTCAGAGAGAATATCTTGTCCAAAATTACAAGAAATCTACCGGAACCCGAGAAAATCTTGTATCTGATTTTGAAGAACCGATGCAAAGTGAACTAGAATCGTTACTTGACACTATGCCTCCTGGAATCACCTTGAAACTAGAATGGCGGTAAGTGAAACCAACTAACACACAGACAACCTTTTAAATGTCGCAAGGGTGACCTTGATTTGACCACGCCAGATACTAGGTGTTAATCTCCTGGAGTGTTATATTATCATGTTTCCAACACAGAGTATGGGTTATGACCGAGCAATTACTGTCTTCAGTCCTGAAGGACGATTGTATCAAGTAGAATATGCAACAGAAGCAGTCCGTCATGGACCGCTTGCCGTTGGAGTGAAAGCAGTCGATGGTGTCGTATTAGCTGGAGAAAAAAGATCTCCCCATCCACTCGCAGACCTTGAATCACTCAAGAAGCTACTCTTGATCGATGACCATGTTGGAACTGCAATTGCAGGTTTACATGCTGATGCAAGGAAACTCATCGACCAGGCTCGAGTCCAAGCTCAGATTAACAGGCTCAGCTATGATGAACCTATTTCTATCCAGTCTCTGGTTGTGAACATCTGCGATACCAAGCAACTTCATACACAATATGGCGGAGCTCGTCCTTATGGTGTATCTTTACTTCTTGCTGGTGTTGATGACCATGGTCCCCAGCTCTATACAACTGATCCCTCTGGTTCATTCTGGGGTTGGAAGGCTGCAGCAATTGGCAAGGAATCTGATGTAGTTCGTGATTTCTTCAGTGAGCACTACAAACCAACTATCAAGATTGATGCTGCACTCAACTTGGCTCTCAAGGGTCTCTTCAGGTCTGAGGATTTGGCCACACTTGATGTTGCTGAGAAATCTACGACTGTAGAGATTGGAATAATTGATACAACTGATAAGATGTTCAAGATTCTGACTAATGATGAAGTAGCGACTAAACTCACAGCTCTTAAAGAATAGTTCAGTTTTATTATCTCTTGCATTGTTTGACCAATTGGTCAATAATCAGACCAGCTATATCTAGGCCAGTTACTCTAGATAATGCACTCCAAGAAGGTGCAGCATTAGCTTCGATTACACAAGGACCGTCTTTTGATTCAATGATGTCTACACCTGTATAATCAAGATTCAATACTTCTGCAGTCTTTAATGCACACTCTTCATATTCAGGAGAAAGTTCTGTGACTTCAGCTTCACCACCGCCATGAACATTGGTGCGCCACTCACCTTCGATATCTGGTACGTATCTATACATTGCACCAATAAGCTCTCCGCCAATCACGAATGCTCTGATGTCTCTATCTGGCTTTTCAATCAGTTCTTGAACATAGAGTACTTGTCCAAGCTGATGGATGAATTTCATAGCTCTGTATGTGAGTTCCCTGTGCTCAGCACGAATCATACCCATACCTCTCGCGCCTATGAGCGGTTTGATCACTACATCTCCCACCTCGTCAGCAAAATTGATGGCAGACTCTAGATTTTCACCAATGTATGTTCTTGGAACATGAATGCCCGCTTTATTCAGGGCTGTTAGAGTTGCATACTTGTCCTTGGCTCTTCGGAATGAATATGCTGGATTCATGACATAGATACCTGTATCCTCAAGATGCTCAAGAAGACTGATTCTGTATGTGATTTGATCTCCAGTTCCAAAACCAATTGTTCTTACTAAGACTCCATCCATATGCGAAACGTCTTCCTCATTAAGATGTATGAACTTGTTTGGGATTTGAGCGGCAATATCTGGCAAACGAAATGGCATTGGCGTATGTCCCTTCGCCTTAATCGCTTCAATGAGACCCGCAGTTGCCCAATTATTCACATTCTCGTGATAGACTACTCCAAAGAGACGATTTGACATGGGTGTTTCCTCGTTTGAAACTAGGGTTTCTATGAAGCGTTCGGCTAAAAGAGATATCTACTGTGCGGGAGCAAACTGGTAAAGGCTAAGTAGGTGTTATCCATGGTATTCCTATGGGACTCCCTGGACTAACAAAAGAACAGATGATTAAGATTGATGAGTTAATGATGAGAGACCTGAACGTTCCTGTTGAATTTATGATGGAACATGCAGGTCACAATCTAGCGCGTCTGTCTACCAAACATTCTGCTAATAATCAGACTAGCATGGTAATCGCTGGTTCAGGTAACAATGGTGGTGGTGGTTTAGTTTCTGCATGTCGTTTGAAGAGCTGGGGGTATGATGTTGAGGTTTACTTACCACAAGGACCAGATTCCCTGAGACCTGTTCCTAAGAAACAAGCACAACGGGCAGAAGCACTCGGGATTGAATTAATTGATGGACTTCCAACAGAATATTCCAAAAATCTCGTTATTGATGCGTATATAGGATATGGCTACACCAAACGAAATGATTCGACGACAAAGGATGTACTGGCTTTTCTCAATGATTCATCATCAATTGTATCATTAGATATTCCTTCGGGAATGGATTCGAATACAGGTGAAAGTACCGTACCATTCTCTCCAAACGCAACGATGACTATTGCATTTGTCAAGGAGGGTCTCTTGAAAGCAGACAGAAACCAAGTTGGTCGACTCTATGTTGCTGATATCGGTGTTCCTAGGTCACTCATTGAGAATCAACTTGGCATTGAATGGACATCTCCATTCTCCATTTCAGAATTGAAATCACTGTATGTTGGGTTCATTAGAGACCCCCTTCAAGAAGTGTTCATAGATGATGATGGTGATTTTGAAGACAATCCTATTTGGATTGTAGAGAGCTAATCGTTAAGTACTACTCGTATTTTGGAGCATTACTAAGGAGCGCATGAGTATCGAATGATCAACAAACTAGTAGAAATGGCTGAGAAGCTATCTGAAGAGCGAAAGAAAGACCCTGAACTCTCAGCTCTGATGGAAGTAGCAGGACAAGGTCAAGCACCTCGATTCCTGATGATATCTCCAATCAGAAGAAGCTCCCAGGACCTTCAACTATTCAATATGAAAATGGGTGATATATTTCATGGAACCCGTGTTTCAAACGCACCTTTGTTACCTCCTGCGCAATCACCTGTACTCTTTGCGGGTCCTGCTGCATACAACCAAGGGTTTCCAGATAAACGCGGAGTAATTCTTACTTTTGACCAAAGTGAACCAGAGTCAATAATCCGGGAGTCGCTTGAGAATGTCGTTTTGCATCCCGATTTGGAAGGATTACCTATCATAGTGTTCCGTGTAGACTATGACCATGGTCGAGCTCGTATAGTGGTACATGGAAAAGGTCGAAATTATGAAGCAGAGAATTGGTTGTTATCTCGGCTTGAACGACCTGAGCCTTTGGACACCAATACTCTTGTCTTGATATGTTCTGATTCGAGAGTTCATCCTCCAGTGACTCCTCAAGGTCTTCCAATGGCTATTCAAACACTTGGAGGTTATATTCCCGAATACACTGGGACCGAAGATGAAACCTCTCAGTTGAACAAATTCTTTGAAGATTGGCTTTCTCAGAAGGAAGTCACTCAGCAAATCCTCGTGGTTGCCCATGGTAACTTTGATGGAGAAGGACCTTCATGTAGTGCGGGACAAGCTTCTCTAAATCCTCGTGACATTACAAACAATCTCCTTCGTCCCATAATTATGGACCTAGAAAATGCAGCAAAACCGTTTGAATCTGTACCTCCTACCACTGCGGAGGATCGTGTGAAATCTCTATCTTCCGCGATAAGGAAGAATCTTCTCACATATCCTGTAGTGAACACGATTGCCGAATTAGCATCTCCTGACTTCATCAAGATATTGTTGATGGATACTGTCAGCAATGTCATCTCTGATACTAAAGTATGACCATCTATAACTGACCTGTATACGATACTACAAGATCTTCATACATCTCAAAATCTTGAATGAATGAATTCAGTTTGAAAACAGGAACAACGGGAACACCTTCATGAAGCTCTACTTCTTCAACAAGCCAAGTAACCATAACCGGAAAAAAAGTGTATTGTCCTTTTGTCATTGAAGGTATCTTTTTGGATAATCGCTCAAGCTGGGTAGCAAGTCTATTTGTTCGCTCCTTCTGCTTTTCTGCAGCAGTACGCAAGGCTGATGCTTTGCCGCCTCTCACACTCCACATCTTAGCATCAACTGAGAGGGCCATATGTCCCCGGATTCCAATTACGTCAATTTCCATTCCCTTGACATCTGATGTTCCTCTACGTCTGAAACTTTCTGTACAAGCAAAATTATTCTCACTCAGTATACTAGCTATTAATCCTTCAAAGTCCTTCCAAGTCATTAGTTTAACAACCTCTGCTATCTCAACTCCGTTTTCAGTAATTAGCATAGCAAGGTCGATTCTCTTTTCTCGATCAATTGTCATAGTTCCGTCCGGATTAATGCTAAGATTGAGTTCGTGACAGAGATCAGTATCTACGCATTCAAAATCTACCACTATCCCTGTTTCCTTTGACTGATCCAAAATCTCCAGAATCGTAGATTTGAGTGTGGCTTTCATTCTGAACTTTCAATTACCGCGCTAGTTTATAACCTCAGTAGGTGACAATAGAATAGGTGGACCAATGGCCGAAACAGTAGAAGGTTGGAAACGCGTTCTGAAGGCATTTGATGATTGGATTTCCTATGAAACCATCGAGTTTGGACCTTATACTGGTTACTTCTCTCTTGCGAATCTAAGAGATATTACACATTCTGAGAGAATTGGTTGGATGAACTCTATGTATGTTGAAATTATCCCTGGACGTGTACAGAGCTGCAAGAATGCAGGAGTTGCATTCGAAGATTTCCTACCATACATGCCAGACCCTGAAGCACGAGCAGTCGTACAATCAATGATTGACCTCACAAAAGTGTTAACCGATGATATGCTTGCAATGAGCGATATAATACACAATATGAAAGAAGATTACGAGTCCGGTGGGTTTGATGATGCAGTACCTTACCTCACTGATCTTGCTGAAGCAGAAGAGAACATTCGTCATCACATGAGTCTATTCAGTCAGGGTTTTGGTAAATTGAAGAAGATGGGTTTGGAAATGCCTGATATGGAATCCTAGTTTTATTGGAATGATTGTTCTGACCTGTCCGAATCAATTGATGCCAATACTGTTTACTATAAGAGAACAAGGATCGTCTGGAAGAAGTCCCTCTACACTGGAAACACCTGACAATATTATAGTTACACGGACTGAGATTTGGTATTGTTCTCCCTGCTGAAGAGAATATTCAAAATGACCAGTCATCACTAGTTCTTCATTGACTGTCGAAGTATTTCCTGTTACCACACATTCATAGACCTTCGTAATGTCTAACTCATCATATTCTGAATCCGAAAGTAAGAAGCTCACAATAATCGTTGCAGTACTGAGTAATGCAGCCTTTAGAGTACATATGAGATTGACATTTGCTGTAATCCAAGGGTGTTCATTTTCATCTGCTACGAGAAATGAGTCATTTGAGTACTGTCCTTGAGCTAATTTTGGTAAGGAAAGAAAAGAATGCTGACCATATATTGATACACTGTGATCTGATTCATCTATCTCCACAATAGTAAAAGCATTGGTGTCTTGATTGATTATACCTTCCCCGGTGTATGTCGGAATCATAGAATCTGAAATCATTATTGAACCACCCATGAATACTGCAATGATGATTGAAACAAGAATAAGTTTCTTTGTTCTCTTCGATATCATGATTCTCCAACTCCAACCAAGGAATAGCATTGCACTGTGGGATTAAAAACTTATTGCCCTTGAGGGGATACCAGACATGGAATCCTAATTTAGTTATAATTACAGTTTTAGCAAACCATAAGTGAAAATATATTTGGTTTTTAACTGACCCACAAATAATGTGAGGTGGAAAACGCAATGGGTACTGGACTGCTTCGGTAAATCAAGACAAAACTAGACTTCGAGCTGCACAGTTAAGACAAACAAGAGCAGAAATTCCTATGTGTTGAAAGAATAGAGAATAGAAAAGATTGATACAGTGTCAGTCCATCTTGTTGTTGTGTTCATTCCAAAGGGAGTTATCAGGCATCCTGAGAGAGCACTCAGGCATACAAAGCAATTGTCAATGAGAGCACTCATCCCATTGATTCAGAGGGGTGCAGATGTCTATGACAAACCATACCATCACGCATCAGAGAAATGGCTTGAAGTCAAGGATGAGAGTGATCTACGTCGAGCTGAAGGCAAGGACGACTACTTCATTCCCATATGCAAGGTCGAAAGTTACCTGAGAAAGGACCACCATGACATGGTCTTCAATACTACTGCTCTCTATGGAAACACAGAAACGAGGCGTGTATACACCTGGAGAGAGGGAACCATTGGTCCACTCAACAGGTTAGAGAACATCGCCGGAGCACGACTCCGATTTCTGGCCATGACTCGATACCCTCTACCAAGACCTGAAGTGATCAAGGAAGAGTACACCCGGAAGGACGGAAAGAAGACCGCTAGGAGAATGTATGTCTACGGGAAAACCAAGGGAAAGACAACAGTGGTCATTACACATCCTTTCCTCCCTGAGTTAGACTTTGCGGACCTGTTGAGAGGGCATCTTGTTGAACTGTGTCGACAGTGCTTCATTCACTCAGTCCCAGTTGGAGCTGCACAGCACTACATAGACCTGTTGATATACCGGCTCAGACCCTTTCTTGACAGGCTCTATGTGGGTGGTGCGGTACGCCCAAGTTGGAGCAGGTTGGGGACAGACCAGTTCTTGGATAGGGCAGACATGATACTTGACAATCTCATTCAGGGAATAACGGGATCTCATGGTGGCAGGTCGTCATACCCTGAGAGAGTGACAGAGAGGATTCGGTCAGGCCAGGACCACCCCCTTAAGAAACCAGTCCTGTTGAAGATGATATCTGACAGGAAGATCAGAGACCGATTGAAGACCTATCTCACTGATACCGATACAGCCAAGGTCAGTGGGAGAATCAACAACATCGTCGGCAGAGTAGGAACCAGACTCCATAGGAGGACGTCCTGGGGGCTCTGTAGCCCATCCTCACTCAGAGGCATCATTCATGGGGGAGACTATATCGCAGAAGACACATCAGGGTTCATTCATGCCACAGAGGTGCCAGTGTTTGGTGGGAGAGGAAAGGTCGACCACAACCTCTTCGTTCGAAGACAAGCCACACCCAGTCTGACGAGGAACAACTTGGGGCAGGGCAGCTGGTTTCCTGCACTCTCTCTGGACCTGAAGACAAAGTCAGCCTTCAACCTTGGTGTGAAGGGAAAGGGAGACTCCAAGAAGGGACCTGTTTCAGTGGACTTTGTACTGAGGAGAAGACAGCTCACAGACTCTGAGTGGAGTGAGATGCTCAGGAACTCTCCATCACCCAGAGAACAACGACAGATCGATTCCTATGGTTCTGGGGTGCTTGAAGAGTATCACAGGTCGGTCCGAGAGGACCTGAAACCACCACCAATCAACATCCGTGGAGTCATTCTCATAGACGGGATTGATCCACCCTTTCTGACACGACAGGTCCTGACTCCCTTCATTCATGCAGTATATCACAAGATAAGAGAGGACCTCTCGTACCTGTTGACTCAGACGACTGGTTCGACTGTAGAATTTCCAAGATCGCTTTTTCACTCAGACAACAAGAAGCACAGTCGTCTGGTCATCGTCACATTGCCCTTCGAGGTGCCATCCACCATCTCTCTGGATGTTCTGTTTCCCCTCCCAGTACCACTGACTGAAACATCTGTAAGCAATCCCTTTGAACATAGGACTGACGATTCAAACCATTTCGTCCTCTATGAGTCGGTCGCCACTCATGGTTCACCTGGGGATAGTGCAGCATTGATAGCCAGAAACTTTCATGGTCTTGAGTATGCTCGTGACCTTGCTAAGAGGTTTGACTGCAGAGAGATTGCATGGCTCGATTTGGCTGGTGACTACAGTGATGAGGTTCACAGACCATTGATCCTTCGATTGCACCATCAGGATGAAGAAACCAAACTCTTCTATCGAGAAATCGAGTTCATCGACCTCTCTGATGAAACAAATGCGACACTCTTCAATGGAGTACCTGTTCCCTCGGTCGAAGCATTGACTCAGAGACTGGAACCCTATGAGATGGTCATAGTCAGCGGGACTGAGACTGCCAAGGCATTGGAACCCCGAACCCTCTCGGGGCTCACAGACACTCTAGTGACTCATATTGTTTCCGCCCTCACATCCACTGCAAAGTGTACGTTGTGGTTTGGTTCTCCTACATCCCTTGCCACATCCTCTGGGGTCTACAAGCATCACCGGTTTCAACCGCTACGACACGACTCTCCTCTGTTACCCTATATCGACGAGATTGTCCTCAACCTCCCCTATCCTCCCCGTCCAGGGGGCAGTGAGGTTCCTGTCTGTGACTACGCAAGGGGCATAGTACATATTCCTCATAGAACCGATGAGGTCCTCATTGTGGAAACGAGGCCGATCATCCCGCTCATCGGTTGGTCACGACGATTCAGGTCAATAGACCTGACAGAGATGGATAAGACCATGGTGCGTCGATTGAAGAGGAACTCCAAGACAAATCGGTGGTTGAAAAAACTAGGGATAGTTGAGTTCTCAGGACATATTGCAGCTGAACTCTTTCCTTTCCTGGAGGGTCGTCTGTCACTCGTGGACTCGAAGAAAGAGGTAGGTGAAATTGAGATCACCAGAGAGGAGCTGCTGGACAAGGACCGGGATCGCAATTACCAAGGAATATTGTCTAGAGTGTTCTTTGACAAAGACTTGTGTCAGGAAGAGTCAATCAAAGCGATAGACTCCAAGAGAAAGTACTGGACTCCAAGACTGGAGGTCAGACCTCTGGATTCCGTTCCACTACCACCGCCTGAGTCTGATCTTGTGTTCGAACACTATGATCCTATCAGAGCCGATTCAATTGAACTACAACGACTACAGGACGTACGAAGAGCCCTGTTGGACTGCATTCCCGAGTACAGTCCTTTTAATGACTTCTTCAGAGAGTTTGTGCAGGTCATCATCAAGGCCGTAGAATCAAAGAAACAACAGGGATTCACGAATACCCTCATCAGTTTCCTGAGGAATCATCACTATACGAAGGACATCTGGTATAGGACAGCATGGAGTCGCAATCACCTTGACAATTGGAGACTTCCAAGAGACATGAAGACGACTCTTGACAAGATACAGACTCAGGATGCAGATCTCCTGTTACGTTATGGAAATTATATCATCCTGTTGATTGCATATTTACTGCAGTCCCACAACTTCTCACAGAACGAGCTCAATTCTCTCTGGGATGATGTTCGTCCATGGGTGTCCCTTCAGCTTGGTGCGAAGAGGGCCAAAGCGTCACTTCCAGACTCGGGGTTCGACATGGATGCCCTCTACAGGTTCATGTCCATTCGTACCCAGTCCTTTAGGAACATGGTTCGTTCGACGACCGTTCCTCTTACAGATGTGAGATACGGGATCACAGTGGGGGTTGAGAAGAAGAATCCAGGCAATTTCGAGTGGTACCTCTTTGAGGACAGTCCGTATGGTAGGGGTGTGATTGCAGGGTGCATCAGACAGGAGAGGTTTCGTTTTTTACGATACCTGAGCTCTGACACGGTGACTCCATTGGATGAGCTGGGTGCCCTTGCTAGCCAAGCACTCACTCGAGGTAAGGTCAGTCCCTTAATGATAGCCAACTACTCGGGTATGGATGTTCTCTATCAAGGTGAAAGAGCAGCAACACACTCACTTAATGTTGATTTCAATGAGGTGCGCTGGGAGATGAGGGGTGCGACTCGGTTTGGGACAAGGTATCGTGGAGCACCAGCACGACTGCGGTATCTCAAGATATTGGGCCTAGGAATGACATATCCAAAGATCCCCCGTGGTCAACGACTGCCAAGAAGGGACACGTCATTGGCCAAGAGACTGTTTGGACACCTGGGAGTCATCCAGAGTCATATGAATCATGTCACACGAGTCTGGTGTCTGGTTGGAGGAGACATCGAGAGGGGGTTCATAGAACTGACTCCAAGGCACAAGAAGAGGAATGGGGAGGGACAGACGACAATCTCCGTTCAGTATCACTCATCACAGGAGGCAGTGGCAGTCCTGCAAGCACCATATCGAACTGGACTCCCATTCCAAGGCATGACCTGGGACCCACTGGAAGACATCAGGTACGGTCCAAGAGTGAGGCCACTTGAGGGAAGAGTCACCTCAGAACTCCTTCGGAACAGGAGAGAGGTATGAGTGAAAGATTCTGGTAAGGAAAAGGAACCACCCCTGAAGGGATTCCTCACAGGAGCGGATATTGAGGAGCTCGAAGCCCTCGCTCCAAGATTCAGGACTGGACTTCCTAAGTTTGACAGTCACATAGATGGAGGAATTCTTGCAGGGTCATTTGTTGAGATCTACGGTCCGCAATGGGCGGGCAAGACGTTGATGTGTACACAGATCGGTGTCATCAGCCACTCCATGGGTGATGTCTTCTGGTATGATTCAAAGGGGACCTTCAGAGAGAACACAGTGAGAGAGATTGCCTTTCGAATGGGGCTTGATCCTGAATCTGTCCTCAGGAAGTTTCACGTTGTGAGGTTTCTTGGTGAGATGAGTGTTGAGGATCTTACCGATGACCTGTGGCGACGATCGAACAAAGAAGGGTCCTGTCTCATTGTGCTTGACTCCCTTGCAGGAACCAAGTCCATTCTCAGAGGTTCTCCCCACATGTATGACATTCTCAAGGTCCTCCACAAAATACAGGCAAAGACTGATACCACACTCATATTCACAAGTCGCACTTCGGTTTCTATGAGTGGGACTACCGAACAGGACAGGGAGTCCAGAAGCAGTCGGGCAGTCTCCGATCTGACCAACTTCAGAATGATGATCGAGCCCAAAGGAGAACATGAGAGGAGAATTGCTCTCAAGGACTCTATCTCCTTTTCTGAAGAGGAATGGACAGTTGCTCTCGGATACGGGGGGTTGTATCCTGATGAGACGGCTATGAAGCTTCAGGAACGCAGGGTCAAGCGATACCTCAGAAGGCTAAGAGCCAGTAAAGCTCCAGACTCTTGATTACCCCCAGTTATTCAACATAGGCGAAGGGGAAATATTGTACGGGTCCACATAAATAATGGAGCGGTCTACAGTATCTGAAATGCAGTGCGAAATATACTATAGGGGACTACAAATATAATGAAGGGGTCTACTGTATTTTGAGTATGGAGAAACGAAACTCATGCCAAAACAATCAATCATTGTAAGACCCACTGTTGAACAGATCAAGTCTGGTGAGGTCCAGAGGCCTGAAATCGTGTATGTGAGTACGTTACTAGCAGAGCTACCGGGCGGCGAAGAAATATTCCTGCGGACAATGTGGAAGATTAGCCACTTGGATGAGAAACTTGTATTTCTTGAGGGAATACTGGATTGGGATCCATTGATAGAACCGCTTCGAGGACCACCGGACTCTCATCTACGTGCTGCAAGAAGAGTCACAGCCGCAGTCTTTGGAAAAGAGCGCTTTCGAGGTGAGGTCAAAGTATCAGAGCTAGATAAATTAGAGGTAATATATCGTGTACCTATAGATGACGATATTTTGTTTCTTCCGACCATTGAAGATGTGGCAGTCTGGACCAAATTGAGGGGTGCTGAAGAATCCAACGTTGAACAAATTTCTCTCGTAGATTTTCTACATCAAAACCCGGACTTGAATAAGAAGGAGTTTCTTGATCAGCTCATGTTGAGGAGCACAATTCTCAGAACACGTATCAAGAGTCTTTATTCAAGAAGACAGATGGGAGACCTAGCATCAAGAGAACTGGGTCGTATAGAGAAAGCTGGAATTCCTATAGACAGAATAATTACTGACCATTACATGATGAACCGGTTACATATACTAGGTATAAGAAATCAGGTTAAGAGTGAAATCAAAGAGTAATGTAGGAACATTCTTTCATTCACTTAATACTGTAGTGGCCTACATAACGCAACAATTTAAACCGCATTTCACTTATATACTTTTTCGGTAGTTGGAACCAATCTAAACGACCTTAGAGTCTAATATGTGGACTTTAAATCCTACCGTTGGTTATTATAATACTGATTTTGTATGACCTTAAATACCTCAAGAAAGACCGGATAATGAGGTTTTAGGTTGATGAAGAAGAGAACGCGGCGCCATCCCCGTGTGGGGAAGACCAAAGGTTCGAACCAGGAAACAATGGATGGATATTATAATATTGATTCATCAACCTACCTTGTTCAGAAGTTTGCTCTGAACTCCTTCCATCGGCAGGTCGCAAGAAAGGGACTAGGAAGGAAACCTGACCCTGCCTTCCGGAGAAAAAAGAGAAGATCTCCACAGTCACGACCAGTGGTAACCAAGCTGGTGTCTGGAAGGAAGTGCTCTGAGATAGATCTCCAGACACTGGGACAACACTTTGGAAGGTACATTGAGGCGGTGAACCTTGTTCTCTCGGAGGTCTACTCGTCCCAAGCACGAGCAGCACAGATTGGAGAAAAACTTGAAACTTCCAAGGGACACGGTTATGTGGTTCTGCGGGAAGAGTCCTTTCTTGAATGGAAGAGAGACAACAGGTTCGGTCAGCTCGTATATGAGAGGATGTTTCGTAATGTCCTTGAGACCGCAGCTAGGATAGTCCTCTCAGATTACACCCGGAGAAAGCTTGTCAATGCCCTCCTTGGAATACTGTCCAGTGACAGGGAGCAGCTCAGACGACTACTGTTACTGAAGAGGATTCCTGCGGACCTTATTCGCAAGGTCAAGGATTCTGGTGGGAAGAAGAAGGGGTCATACTATCACTATGCCCTTACCGCCTGTAGACAGGTTCGAAAGGCTCTGGACATTCACCTTCTCAAGATATCGGAACAGAGCTCTTCATTTCGGAGTGTCCAGAGGAAACGGGTATGCGACCTGATGGACTCGAAGTCGAGTACATGGTTGACAACACACAACTCAGCAATATCTCAGATTCAGGACTGGAAGTCAAACGGGTACCCCTTCGTCCAACCAGTCTTCAAGCAGAATACGATGGAGTTCGCAGCCAGTACTGAGAACACCACTGGTCAGGGTTACTGGTTCAAGGAAGACCCGGAGAGAGAGAACGAGATAATCCTCTACATCAAGACCCCGCCTGGGATCACTGGACGGGAACGTGCCCCGGGCTCCCCTTATCGGGGGCAGACCTTACGGTTCCGCTTCTTGGACTGGTTTCCAAGACAGTCTGCTCATGCCAGAAGAAAAGCACAGGAAGAGAGAAGAAATGGCCATTTCCAGAGAGCAGTACAACTCGAATACAGGAGTGCTCGCTATGAGGACATGGGTCGACAGCTGAGGAACACCATCAGACTGCAACACCTCATTAGAGAGCTTACTAACCTCAGGGGAAAGAAGAATCCTGACAAGGACCGAATAACGGAGCTGAAGAGAGAGATTGAGAAGCTCAGGAAGAGCAGAAGGTGTGCCCCTCCAGTCCTCAAGGTACAGGATTACAAAGCCACTCTTATCATTCCCTTCATGCCTCCTGATGCTGAGATGTTGAAGCGAGTCCTTCCCACGACTCCAAGAACAAAAAGAGCGGGAGTGGACCGGGGGTTGAGGCATCCTGTGGTCCTGTCAGTGAAGAACAGTAAGGACAATTATGATGAGATCAAGATTGGAAGAGATAACCTGTACAAGAAGAGAGAAGTATTGAGACAGAGGACTAGAGTCCTGATGTCACAGACTGCACTGCGAAGGAACAACTGGGAGAAGAAACATGTGATGTTGCCACCTCCAGGTCATCTCCTGAAGAGGGAGAGGGAACTTGGAGCTACGTGGTCAAAGATTCGACGCATCGACTGTGAGATCTCTCATCAGCTGGCCGCTGAAACCGTGTGGTTCTGTGAACATCGAGGAGTCAAGACCATCTATTTTGAGGACCTCAGATACTTCCAGGGAAAGGGAGGGATGAGGACCTTCAGCTGGAACCTGTCCACGAATCTGTGGGGACAGATAATCGAGGGAGTCAGGTACCGACGAGCTACTCTCGGTCACAGGTACGGAGGTGTCTGGACTGTGAGTCCTGCATGGACCTCCCGGAAGTGCAGTGCCTGTGGGGAACGGGGCCTTCGTGTGAAGGACAGTTGTTCGAAAGAGGAAGAGAAGGGTGGAGAGTACTTCTACTGTCCGAGCTGTGAGTACCGACTTCATGCAGATGTGAACGCGGCCAGAAATATCCTGAAATTCAAGGTGAAGCCCACTACCGTTGGTGGGCGGACTGCTTAGACTCATGTCTAGGTTTGTCCAGGAAACAATCAACGGTACAGAAACAAAATACTCTACTCATCAATATCGGGTCTCGAACGCGAAAGGTGACTGCCAAATTAAGTCACGAGGTGAACGTGTTCTCCAGTGACCGTAAGGTTTCTACTGCTTGTTTTAACAGTCTTGTAGCATCGTTCTTCCAACTAGCTGATGCTAGGTTGAGTGATACTCAGAAGACGGTTCTGAAACTAAGTCATCGATTACTCAAATTCAATGATTTAACGGTGACAGCATTGGCAGATTTAGTTTCCCGCAGATCCAATGTTCCATATAGTACTGTGAAGTGGAACTTACGTTCTCTCAAGGATATGGGACTACTGACCGGCGGTGATTTGAACTGCAAAGGAGAACGCGCTAGTCTTACGTTTGAGGCTCAAATGTTAGCAAACTACTTTGAAAAAGAATACTAGATGCGGGTGGGCTCCTACGAGCCCTTCCGTTTTTTTCAAGGCAATCAATAGAAGAAACAGAGTGCTTCTCTGTTCTCTGCCGATACTGCAACGCTTTACGTATCGACTTCATCGTATCTTCTTCTTGAACAACTCCCAACTATCATTGATGAGAGTCTTTGCCTCGTCGAGATTGGTCGCACAGGCTAGGACAATGTCCACAGATTTGCTCTCATTGGGATCAAGATCTCCATGATTCCATTGAAGTGCTGTGGCAATGTCTCTGGGGCCGAGCTCGAGATTCTTCTTGAGGTCGCGGTGTTCCTTATCTGCCTTCAGTCTTAGGGGACGTTCAATCTCCCAAGCATCCGGTCTTGGTTTTGAAGCCATAGCCACACACAGAGGGCTATGTTCACATGCAGATATGATTCCTGATTCTTCTTCGTAGACTCCAATATCGTCTTTGTAGCTCGTTGAGCCACCCACATCGAAATCCATGAGGTTGTACAGTTTCATATCTTTAATGATCATATCACTGAGATTTGTAGTCTTGTGACGGATCAGCATGACCGGTGTGTTATGACTCCATACCTCAATATCGAATCTTGCCACGGGGGAACCACCCTCTTTTGGTGTGTGATTCAGAACAATATGCATCCAACCCTTTCCTGATTCTTTACTGTCAATGGAGATTGTTTTCTTCTCAGTCGAACTTACGTCGTAAAGAACATCATCAACAAGGTATGTGTGCCAAAAGCCACTCTTGTTGTCTGCAGGATTCTTGAGGAACAGTTGTTCTTTTCCAGTAGCATCAATCATACTGAGGCGTTTGATGTAGAAACCTAAGCGACCTTTTCCTCAGGAAGTACACTCAAGCGCATATGCGACGTCCAACCTCGGATTCCGTTTACCGGTTTCGAGGATTTCAGACATGACCGATCACTGTACCTTTGCTAGAGGTCTATTGTGTTAATCGTGATATAAACATCAGTATAGGTCAAAATGTGGATAATCATCACAGGTCATAAAGTTGATAAACGAGGCGAATGAAATCGTCTTCAGCCTCGGTAGGTTTTGTCAATGACCACACTCAATGTTGAACAACTACAAAAATGGTATCGAAAACAGCTCCAGAAGAAATCAAGTGATTTTCTAAAACTTGCTGAGAGAAGCTACAAAGTTGTTGAACGAGCTCTACAAGACATTGAGGAATTGAGCAAGGCGTTTGATGATGGTGACATTGAAGATTTAGATGGAATTGCGTCCCGATTTGCATTGAAGGTAAAAGAAATCGTAAAGGACTTTTATGTTGATAAAGAAATCACATACGAAAACACAGAAGATATGCAGAGTGAAATTCAGCGGTTTATCCAAGAACTCTGGGGTGCTGGAGCTCGCTGGATCAGAAAGCTGGATAAGCGGTACAAAACGGTCATCAAATCTTTTGATGTTGCAATGAAAGAGCTTTCCAAAGAAGTGAAAAAAATTGGAAAACTACTATATGATTACAGCTGGGTTAAGGATCTTGAACGCATTGGTGGACGGATAGATACGTTGCATGATCTTACCTTTAGTAACGAGATTTTCGAAGAACAGATTCAGACAGTTCTCATGAAGATTAGATCTGCTGAGAATGAGTATAATGAAACAGAGAGTGCTTATGATAAGTTCAAAGAGACCTCCAACGTTGCAGAGTTACTAAATCTAGATGAACAAGCAGAACACGTTTCAGCCTTACTCAAAATGAAGATGAACCCACTCAAAAAGCAGGTTAAGAAATTACTGCAGCGCGATACAGGTGTACGAATTGGTCCTGCAGGTCAAATAGCTCTCATTGAATATTTTGAAGATCCATACAATGCCATCGCTGCGGAGTCTGATGGATACCCCGGACTCATTGAAGGTCTTGAAGGTCTACAAGAAGCGATTGAAACAAAGAAGCTTAAACTAAAGGATCGACTAGCTAGGCGAGCAATTGAGGAAGTTGACGCGATTAAAAATGGTGGACTTCAAAATCTCCAGAACGAAGCTCATGAAATAGAAGATAAGAGACACACCTATGCAGGATCTGATGTATACACAAAGAGCGCAGCGCTTCAGGCGAATCTGTCTGAGGCCAAAAAGAATCTAGATTATCACAAGAACGACCTTTTACGTATTAGAGATGATCTCGAACGACAAATTGGGAAAGTCAATGAATTCAAGGTTCGTATAGAAGCTGAACTCTTAGAGTCATTCACCGAGAAAGTTACAATACAACTTGATGTATCACTTGAGCCCCTTGTTGCATTATGTACAATCGAATAATGGAAGGCTGTCAATATTGCGTGTACTTGTCACATCAGAGAAAGACATTGCAAGCCAGACGATTAAAACGGTCTTGATTGAAGAATATGGTTTTCTCCCAACAGGTGATAACTTTGAAGAAAATCCGATTCTATCAAGTGGTGATTCTGCTATTCTTATTACAACTAAGCGTGACATGATTTATTGTGATCACCTGGACAATCACTTTGATGCTGATGTATTCATATTTTGTTCTCGTCATAGAGCAGAATCTGCTAAACCTGCATTACTCGTTCATAGCACTGGTAATCTCGGAACTGAAGCTCTCTTTGGAGGAAATCCACAGGAGGTTTCTATTTCTGCACCTGCTTTAGTATCCGTTGCATTAAAACGACTTGTTATTGAAAAACAAGTGCGAAACCTAGATGAGTTTGATGTGTCTCTTGAAGTGACTCACCATGGTCCAACATCGATGAAGACACCAATGATTTTCATTGAACTTGGTAGTTCTGATGAGTATTGGGTGCATAAAGAAGGAGCACGGGCAGTTGCCGCAGCAATAATGGATTGTGTAACAGAACCACTATCTGAAGAATCCGTGATTGGATTTGGAGGTACTCACTATGCAAGTAAGTTCAATAAACTTGTACTTGAAAAGGAGTACAAGATAGGACACATTGCACCAAAATATGCATTGAATGATTTGACATTAGACGTTGTTAAACAAATGATATCAAGGACACCTGGGAAAGTAACCTGCGCAATAGTTGATTGGAAAGGAATGAATGCTGAGAACAAAGCACATATTTTTCCAATCATTGAAGAGGCTGGATTAGAAGTTATACGAGATAAGAATGCTTGAACAATCCCTTTCTTCAAATCTCTCAACTATGATGAAGTACGCAACACGTCCGAAAGGCTAAATACATGCATATGTGACATCGATAATGCTGCTGTGGCTGGGGATATTATGGCTGCCGAGGATAACAATCAAGCAATCAAAGAGATTACAGAAAAAATTGATAATCTCACAAAAGAGTTAGCAAATGTACGTAAGGAACTTAAAGAGGTAAAATCAACCTTAGCACCTGTTTCAAAGATTGACGGTCTTATTTCTTCTGTCAATGAAATTAAAAAGTTCGACAAGAAACTTGATAGCCTTGCCACATCCAATGATTCCGAAGCTGCAACCAAGAAAATCGATGAACTAGCTGCATCACTGAAAGGATTCGAGGATGATATCCAAGTCCTCAAGGATGCCAAGGAAACCGAGGTTATCCTCAAAAAGATAGATGATATCCTATTATCACTCACTGATTCCGATGTTATTGGTAAGAAACTTGATGATCTTCAAGGTTATGTTGCAGGCCTCTCTGGAATTGAAGAGAAGGTACAAGATCTCTCTGGACAATTTACTGAAACAAATGAGATTGTTGGAATCATTGTTCGTCAGCTTGATGACATAGAACGAAAGTACAATATATCTATTGATATACTAAATGAAACTGCTGAATTGGTTTCACAGATTGCTGAGAGCAGTCCTCAAGACCCATCTGCAAAAACAGCTGGTAAGAAGACCCCAAAAACCACTGAAACAAAAGAAGCACCTGATAAAAAGAAACCACCAGTTTCAAAGGCTAGTCTTCCTTCAGCAATTGATGCTCTTATGACCAAACTTCTTCAACTTGTAAATCCCCAGACTGAAGCGACTGTTATGGCTGAATCTCTTGAAGAAATTCGAGATGAACTAACAACAATGATTACAGTTCACACTCCTATTCTGCATAAATTAGGTACAAAGGCTCGAGAATTGAAATCATATCCTCCCACTGCGACATTGAATGAAAATGATATTGCCAGTTTGAACAAGGACATTAAGTCTTGGACAACTAAGTTAAAGGAGATAGCCAAGAGCTCCTAGACCTACTAACACTGCAAATCCCTCGTCAATCTCGACGGTTTTTGGAAATTCATTAGAGTTCAGGTAGCATAGGTTTATCTCGGTACTACACAAATGCGCAATCAGATTTGTCTATTCTATTAGAATATCAATAGACAATCAATTGGAGCTCCAAGAATCCAATTCTCTCAAACAATATTTGGAAGGTAGCAGTCATGGAACTTAAGAAACACACAAATCAATTCTCGCGTCGAATACAACTTCTAGATGAAACTGCCGATAAGCAGCTGGCAAAAGAATTGATTGCAATGCATGAGACTAAGTGCAAAGCTTGTCAAGACGACAGGTTGCGTTGTGCAACTCGTCCTGCATGTAAGGACCGCAACTTCCTCAATTCTATGATTGAAATTGGCGTCGCAACTGAAGATCTACCTCAATTTTGCTACAGTCAGAATATTGAGCAAATTCGTCGATTTGTACTGGAGCGAAAGGGTAGACGAATACAAAACCGGAGACTTCCAATAAAGGATCTACTTCAGTTACTGGGTGTAAGTTCAATTAGACACTTTACAACAAAATTCAAGAAAATCTGGTCAAATTTCTCTCAGGAACAAGAAAAAGACGTGATGATTGTTGCTGGAGATAGTTTACTATTTCGTTTTGATTTTCATCGTGGTATAGCGACTGTTAACCCATCCAAAGATCGAGTAGATAGTTTCAGTGTATTCCAACTCTACTGTAGATTATTTTCAACGATATATGGACTTACATCTACTGTCAAAGATGTTACCTCCAATTGGTGGATACTCTCAATTACAGTAGAGGGCGCAGATACAGCCGGTATCCGCAGGATACAGAAGAGTAAGCTAGCTAATGCATTCGAAGCAATATACTCCAAGGAAGTAGAAGACAAAGTCCATCTTTATGTAGAGGTTGTCCAGAGCGAAGGGCCCCCCTATTTGATGGCAGAACAACTCCAAGAGCTGTTTGTAAGTGCATCAAAACTTGGCAAATAAGCCAAAGATGGGATACATCCAGTTCAAATAACCAAAATGCGCGGTGGGATGCGTAAATGAGTGACAAAGTAATAACTAAATCGGTGCCAGTTCTCAGGGAGATTCTAGACCTATCAGAGTCTGAGGCAAAAGCAATCGTGCCAATCTTTCTGGGTGGCAACATGACCGCAGGAGGAGTATCTCTTCTTTCAGGAGAAAAACTTTCTACGGTGAAACGGACCCTTACTAGGCTTGTTAAGAAAGGTCTAGTTAAGGAGATTGACGGATTAGTACCTGTATACAAAGCAGTATCACCAAGTTTGGCGTTATCTGATCAGCTTAGTGAATTAATTGGCGAAGTTGATGGTCTAACAGGTGATTCTAACAAATTATTCAAATCTCGATTGAAAGAGATTGATGTTGTTGTTAACGCTATTGTGAAATCACAATCAACTACATTAGATGAGATTAGAAAATCACTTTCATCCTATGAAACGCAGATTCTAGATCTTGTTAAAACTCAAGTAGAACAGGTTGCAACCACATCTACAGGTGCTATGACGAGTTTCTCTGAAGAGATAGAACAAATTATGATTGGTATTGACTCCACTTTAGATGATAATCTTAGTCTTAAGATGAGCGAGCTACAAACCGAAATCGAAAAGGCTCAGATTGCATTAGATAAAGACCTGAAGAAGATGGTACACGAATTTGATAGGTGGATAAAACTAGAACGAAAGGGTGCTATCACTTCTGTGTCTGAATTTGAACTCAAATCTAAGAAACTTGTAACGACTGCTAAGAAAGCTGTAACGAGAGCACTTACGAAATCAACACAGTCCATTAAGAAACTTGCTCGCGAGATCTCCGGAACTTTGACTTCCATGGCATCGATTGCGTCTGATGAAGGTCTAGCAGTAATCACTGGAGTTTCTACTGAAATCGCTCAGTTTCTCAATGATCTTGATGGAGAACTTGGTAAAGCGTATCTTACTGGTCAAGAATCGTTGAAAGAAGTTGTCAATGAATCACGAGAGCTCTCCAAAGAATACGGAGAGTTTGCTAAGACCCGGATTAATGTGGCAGTGGAAATTACTGACTCTGTCGGCGATGTTGTAGGTGAATGGAAGAATGAAGTTGGCGGATTTATGGACGTTGCATCCCAGTCTATTACTTCGCAATTAGATCAAGTATCTACAACGGGCTCTAATTATTTAGCAGTGGTCAAGAATTCACTCACATCGCATATGGATCGTGTTAATGAATCGTTGAACGATGAATATGTTTCGCTCATGACAATGGCAACATCTCTCGGAACTGAGTGTGAAACCACTCTGGGAGACACTCGTACAATGGTTCTTGAACTCCTTGAAACGCAGAATAAGAAAAAGGTTGCATCATGTGATACAACCGCAAAGAAACTTCACACGGCTCTTGACAAATGGGTTGAATCAACAGTTTCAGATATTGAGGTGAAACTAACAGAAACCTCAGAAGACGTATCAAGCATTTTGAATACAGAAACCTCTGAGCTAAACACGATAGCAATTGCTATGAATAGTCGTTTGAAATCAGCTTTCGGTTCTGTAATCAAGTCAACATCCACTAAAAATGAGGCGATGTTAACTTCTGTCAAAAAAACATCTCACGATTTTGAAAGAGACGTTGGAATAAAAATTGATGAATTAATCGCAGACTTTACAACAGCAACTGAGAAACAAGTTCGTGAATCGAAAGAGCTCTATGAAGGTCTTCGCGGTAGACTGGACAAAAGAATGACAAAGAGTGTTTCAACAATAAACTCTCAAGCTGATCGGATTCAGAAGGAAATTGGAACTGCAATAACCGAACAGGTTAGTAGACTAGAGGAACATTCGCAAGGAATTCAAATTGAATTTCATACTCGTTTGGAAGAAATGACAACACAGTTCATGACATTTGTCCAAGGACTTGAGGCAACATTCAACGGTCTCCTGTCAAGTCAGACCATTGAAGCACGTGACATAATTTCATCTGTTCATACAGAGTTCAGAACTTCGTTGAAAAACGAAGTACTAAGTCTTAAAGAAGATTCACAGAAGATCCAGAAGGAGTATTCGACAGAGTTATCTCTAAAGATAGATGAGGTGACATCTTCTGTTGACACAGCTAAGAAAGTACTTGGCGAGCTATCAGTCCAGAAGCGATATGATATCTCCGAAAGCATGACAAAGACTCTACGTGATCTTGAGGCTTCAGTGAAAAGTACTGAACAGAATCTTCGAGACCTTGAGTCAGGCACAGTCAAACAATTCATCGAAAACATGGAACAGGTTTCGCAGGAATTTAGTGTTACAGTTGATGGGGCTCGTGACAACATCTCGGACCGACTGGACAATATTCGTGCATCTACTGAAGCAACGCTTAGTAAGAGTTCAGATGAAGCAAAAACAATAGCTGATAGCTTCATTATGGAACAAACGGATCACATGCAGCGTGGATTAGCTGATACGAGTAAAAAGATGAACAGGTTATCCACAAAACGAGTAAAAGAATCTGCTGTAAGTATAGAGGCATTTCAGGCATCTGTTGCAGAAAATCAAACCATTCATTTGAAAGAACACAGTAAAGCAAAAGATGATGTTTTGGTTACTCTTGAAACTCGTAGATCCGAGGTAGCTAATGCTTTTGATGCAGCTCACGTTTGGGTTGATTCTACTGTATCCAATGTAGCAACATCACTTGATGCTCATGGTAACAAGTTGAAAAACGAACTCATTCTAATGCAAAAAAGACTACAAAAGGCGGCATCTGAGGCTTCAGTATCTATTCAAGAACGAGGAGATGAATATGTTAATCAATTCCAAGAGATCGCAATGGCCTTACTCCAGAATACTGAATCAATTGTAACTGATCGGTTGAATGATTTTGGTGATAGTGCATCAACAGCACTGACAAAGGGTAATGATGCATTCACAAATATATCGACACAAATCGAAGAAGAACTCTCGAAGATGGAAATTGAGATATCCGAAAAAACATCACAAGATTATGGTGAAATAGCAGGATCTCTCTCAACAACCTTTACTGAAACAGGTAGAGCAGCTGAGGCCGCATCAGAAGAATTGAAGGCTTTCGTTGAATCGACTTCGATTAAAATGACTGAGAAACGAAATGAAGTGGTTGAAATAGCTAAGAAGAATGCCGATCTTGCAAATCAGCATGCATCTAGAAAGTTTGAAACAATTGGTTTGGAATTGAAGACTAAAATCAGTTCTGAATCTTCTCGTGTTGTAGAAAATGCTCGTACTACTTTCACCGCTAAGAATCTAGAAATAAGTGATTCAGTAACTAAAACCACTAACACAGCTAATGAAAAGACTTCTGCACTGAAACACGTTCAAAATGAGGTATTATCCTCATTTGGTGAAGAGGGTGAGAAAACGTTACGGCGTTGGTCTCTCGATCACAGGGAGCAGATGAATTCATTGAAGGAACGAATTCAAGAAACTATCAAAGGAGTTTCCGATACTACACAAGGAACAGTAGACCTTCTTGCTTCAATCCATAACCTTGGTGATGAAATGCTTGCAGGTCCTTCTGATCGCACCTGGTATCTTTCAGGCAATGAAGAAGCATATGCTCATATTATTGACATGGCAAACAGAGCTGAAGATTCTGTATTCATATCCGTGACTGATCCCTCATTTATCGACTTAAAGAAACTTGCAAAGGTCAAGAAACCTGCGCGCAGAGTACTTGTTATCCCTGAGGTTGATGACCATGAACTTGACCTTGAGCTACTTGATGGTTGGCGAGTATGGCAGACACAGACTCCAATGTTATTATCCGTGATAGATGATAAGGAGATTCTTGTTGGTGGGGCATCTGAAACAAAATCGCTAGTTGCTATTGTTTCAGAGGATAATACGTATCTACAACTCTACCATGATGTACTAGGTCCTCATTTAGTCAGTGGTAGAGTGACCTAATCAAAAGTGAGTGCATAGATGATGGCATCCTCTGACTCGTAATATCCGACTCTTCGATCTACTGCTGTCATCCCTGCATTCTCATAGAGATGTATTGCCCAGTGATTACTCTCTCGTACTTCAAGTTCACATGTTTCTATTTTAGATGATTTCATGGAGGAGAAACTATGACTCAGCATCTTCTGCCCGTATCCTTTATTCCGATGCGCGGAATGAACTGCAAGATTCAGAATGTGTCCATGTTTATCTTCACCATGTTCTTCCCAGACAACATACCCAAGAACTGAACCTTTCTTTCCCATGACATCCATAATGACTACAGCGTCATCATCAATAGGAAATCTACCACTGCTTAGTGCTAACTGAAAGAAAATACTCTGATCCCACGGATTAGGAAAGCTGTTTTGTTCTATCTCTATCACACTATCCAAGTCATCTAGAAGAATCGGACGTATCTTAGAATGAGTCATCAGTCACCATCGCCATATCAAGAATTAGTCATTTGACATTGTATCATAATCAACATTATTGCCACAACTCGGACAGAACGATGCTTTCACCGGAAGTGCTGTTGAGCAATATTCACACTTAGATCCAACTGGGATATCTGATTGGCCAACAAAATCTGATGTTGTACGTAACATAATTACAAACATGAAAATGATGAAAGTAAGAAATATGAAAATGCTGATAGGGTCTGATCCACTGAAAAAGAAGAATGGGAAAATGAAGAAAACACTCCCTTCAATACCCCCACTCGAAATTACTAAGAGTATGATTCCAAGTATAATAAACAGGACTCCAATTGATAGGTAATTCTGAGTCCTCTTCACTTGTGATTCCCCATAATTCTGGTACTACATCATACCGCGGCTCTTCATCTGCTCTATAATTTGGTTATACTTCTGATCATCGTTGATCATATCATTTACCTGTGCTTCTAGAGAATGAGAACCTGGAAGTAGGGCGACCTTTATTTCATTTTCTGGGTACACAGTTTCTAATCGGTGACGAATCATCACTCCAATCAATCCGCCCATTGGGCAGTACGGAACAGTTGGTTTGAACTTTACTCCAATAGTATTTCCATCGACTTCAATATATTCCTGTGTCACAATTGACATCTTTGGATGTGTAATCGAAATTGGATGCTCAGGATCCATTACTGGTTCTAATGCTTTGAATACTTCAATTACGGTTGCCATTTTCTTCTCCAAAAAGCCCCCTGCTCCAAATCCTTAATAATCTATGGCACCTACTCCAACTTTCAAATCTAGATAATAATAGTGGCTGATGGCAGAAGGTATATCTGTAAATAGACAAGACAGTATCCATCATTAGGGATGATATGAATACGTATGGTTCCAATGCAGCTAGGAGGTAACACAAATAACACCGGCAAGGGATACAGGAAAAAAGAAACGCAGTAGATATCTATTCAAGATAACTGTTGTAGGTCCAAACGATAAGCTGCTTGAAGAAGTATTATCGACATTTGACGATCCAATAGTTGCGGTTGATGGAATAAGAATTGGTTCCACCGAACTTGATACCGATACCTCTGACGTACGCGCTGTCTTCATGAGTCCGAGACACTCAGCACTAGATATTCTTCTTACTCTTACATACAAGGGAACCCGAGCTGTGATAATAGTCGTTGAAGATGTAGATCCAGAGATTGAAACTATCTATAGAAATGAAATTCGAGATACTCTGGGAACTGGAATTCCCACTCGAGTTGTACGTGTTAAACTTCCCCTCGACGATTTCAAGAAAAATGAGATCCATTATATCTTCGACGAAGTTGTAGAGGAAATTCTTGACAAGAAACTTAAGGAAAAGAAGAAAACATCAAAGAAGGTCACCAAGAAAAAGAAAGTGACTAAGAGCAAGTAACATGTATGACCACCGTAATCAAAACCGTTGATTGTTTCTTGGACAAACTTGAACATCAAGCTGTCCGCCCACCAACGGCAGTGGGCTTTATTTGAATCTTAAGGATGTTTCTGGCCGCATTCATATCTGCATGGAGGCGTGATTCACACTTGGGACAGTAGAAGAACTCTCCACCTCTCTCTTCCTCTGTGGAACCACTGTCCTTCACACGAAGGCCCCGTTCACTTTATCCTTCGCAGCCGCAATCTCCTTCCTGAGATAATATTGATTGCACTATGAGGACCCATCACTACAATCTCTGTGAAACTATTCTAAAGTGTTAGTTCGTGATGATTACTTCGATGACAATTTTAAGTATGCTACCTGTAATAAAATAATTGTCAATCCTGCTCAACGGAGGAAACATGTGGTCGAACGGTTATTCTCCATTTTGCAACTCGTCTTCGTTTGATGTCTGAATCAGCGTACATTGGGGAAATCATCCATATCTTCAGATCCGTCATTGCAATCCATGTTCGTGCAATAACCATACCTAGCCCGAAACCATAGAATATGGATAAAGAATAATAGGATGGTAGACCGATATCAATCAGACTGAGCAGCAGAGCCAGAGGTACAGCAATGAGAACGAATGGCATGCCAAGAACCACCATTAGACTCTGGGGGGATATCAGTACGAATCCCTCGTTGCGGATGTCATCTCTGACTTGACTCAGCATATGCCAAGAAACCACAAAACCAAGAGGAACTAAGAACAGAAACAACACCACTGCTTGAGTGCCAGTTAGTACAAAATTCCATGGCGTGCTTGATGGTGTATAGATGAAGAGGAAGAGAACTGTTAAGGAACTCAATAAGGACCAGCTAGAATCCACGAACATGGACCCGATAAATCCGATATTGCGTACCAGTGGTTTTGATTCATCTTCAGAAATCAAATGTTTGTCATTAGCTATGCTGGTTGCCATCTCTCTTCCTCCATCTCTCTTGTCATGCGCTACCTAATAAATCCATCAGAGAATAGATAGCAATTCATTTCTTTGAGGATGGTTCTCTGATGAGGTTTCGATGCATCTTCCCAAGAAGTCTGTTGACCTCAGACAGGGGAACGCTCTTATGATTACCTTGGGTCCGATGACACTGAATGTGTCCATTCCTGTCCCACCGTCTATTAGTCTGAGAACAGACTCCTAGTCTGCAGGCCGAGTGTGATACTGTGAACATGGGCTGTTGCGAAACCCTTTTCTCAACTCCAGCGCCCACACAACATAGGTGTCTACAGTGAGCTCTGAAGATGACAATACTAAATCTGATGAATACTGGATGGGCGTGAGAGACGCACTGAGAATGGTTGATAGCTTCCACAAGTGGTCAAAGAGGAACCCTCGTCGAGCAAAAAACCTTGAAGATTTCATTCATGATGGACTTATAGCTGCTGCAAAGAGATGCGAGTCTTGTTTACGTGATAAGATGGGACTCAGTTTTGTTGAAGGTGAAGATGAAGAAGATGAAATCACCTCAGAAGAGTCCCTAGAACATGAAGAAGAAGAAGAAGAAGACGATGATGATGTTAAACCAGAATCATCAATTGAGGAACCCATAAGTCATGTTGAGCCTGAAACTTTCACACCGCCACCTGACGATTCAGATGAATCTTCAATATCGATGGATCGTGTTGAGCGTATAGAGGATGAATCAATAGATGAACTCGCTATTGAGGGTCCTCCGCGTGAATTTTCCACTGATTTTGATCTGGTTGAGCCAACTCCAATGTTTGTTGATGAAGAACCTGAACCAGAACCAATTGTTCCTACTGAACCTGAGGAAGTCTTGAGTGAATCAACTCTTGAGGAATCTGAAACAGATCAAGAGCCTGATTCTGAAGAACAACCTGAAAAACCATCATTCTCATGGTCCGAGTATGAAGAGGCCGTAACCCCTTCTTCTGAGCCTGAACCACAAGATCCCGAAGTTGACATTAGCACCACCTCGGAAGATGAAGAGATATCCACTTCAATGGAAGAGGAAGAGCTTCCTGAAGAACCTCCTGAGCCTCCAAAAGTATGGAGTCCCAATGATGAACCATCAATTCCAGAAGATAACGATACTGAAGAAGAAACTGACACTGAAATTGATGAAACTGAATCTCTGGACGAGGGAGATGAACCAGTAATTACTGAACCACCCCTACCACCACCACCAGAGAGTGAAGAGGACGAAGAAGAACGTAAACGAAGAGCAAGAAGATTGTTCTTTGGAGCCTAAGAATTCTTATCAAGAATTAACTTATAGAGTTGTATCGCATCCTCCGCGGTATCGACTCCCTTTATTATTGCACTCCCAGACGACATTAACGTTATTTTCTCTCCAGATGCAAGACTCACTAGAACTGACCTCTCAGTTGATTTGATAGAATATGATTGGTCAAGATTTTGAGCTATCTCATTAAGATTCAGCTTTCCGATTTCTGGAGGGGATACATTGAAACTCTGTGAACATAATTGGATTGCAGTAATATCATGCGTTTTGGCAATATCTGTTCGCACTGATTTTGAGCATACTGGACATTCATCTGATTTTCCAATGTCAAAGAAATCAAAGGTGAGAGTACCAGAGTCGATAGTCATTAAACGATTTCCTAGAGTCGGTTTTTGTCCTGTAGCAAGTAGTATAGCTTCATTCACTTCAACAGCAGCAGCAAGTGAAAGCAATGTAGGAGTCACTCCGACCTGTGCACATGTACTGTCTGGATTATCTTGCGCATCACCCATCACACAAGCAAAACAACCAGTCTTCCCAGGGATGAAAGTTGATAGATTGGCATAATACTCAATAGCACCTGCAAAGATGTACGGTATGTCCAGATCTAAACTTGCCCTATTCACTGCTCTTCTAGCCTTGAAGGAGTCCAGTCCATCTAGAATGATATCAGTTCCCCTTAGAAGATTGGTTGCATTATCTTCTTGAATTGAAATGCATACTGGGTCAAACTCAACATTTGGATTCAGCATTTGCAAGTTTGCAGATGCCGCTTCTACTTTTGGTTCTCCAATGTCTTGAGTGTTGTAAACAGTCTGTCTCTGAATGTTTGACAATTCTACTATGTCTCTGTCAATGATTCTTATCCTTCCAAAACCAATTGCTGTGAGTAATCGAAGAGCCGGACTTCCAAGTCCTCCCGCTCCAACAACAGCGATAGTCGTATTCATTATAGACTCCATATCATCATCACTGAAGTTCCGGAGGGCAAGCATTCGGGAGTATCTCTCCCTTTGACTATCTGTGAGTTTCATCTTTCATTTCTAAGACGCAAAGCACTCACTTAAAGCCTTGGACATATGCTCTTTGGAACTATGGAGTATACAGCTGAGATTTCTATAGGCCTTCGGAGAAATCCCAAAGAAGCGCTCGCTGCAGCATTATCCAAACTCACGACCTCCATAGAAATGCCAGAGAACTTGTTTCAGGTTTTGATAAAACCTTCAATATATGATCCCTCTCTAGTCGGTAATACTGAACCAGAACTTGTAAGAGCTATATCACGGACGTTCGATAATCTTGGTTCAATCTCAATCATTGAGAGTGACAATCCATTACGAACAACGAGTGAAGCTTTTGAGAAAGTCGGTTACATCAATCTAGTTCGTGACAATGTGAAATTAGTGAATCTCAGTGAAATGCCCCAACAGTTATTCAAGATGGCTGGACATTATTTTGAAACCCTTGAAATGCCATCTCTCTTATCTGAACCAAACTTCTTTGTGAATGTTCCTACAGTGAAGTTAGAACCAAAAATTTGCACAGTTGGTGGAGGTATCAAGAATTTATTTGGTCTAATTCCTGAACGTGATAAGCGTCATTACCATTCACAAATCGATGATGTTCTACTTGACTTGTTAATCGCATTTAGGCCTCATCTGACAATTATGGATATCACGACTTTGGTAATCGGAGACCGTGAAAAGGGTGTTACCAAAGACATTGGTGCGGTTATTGTTAGTACCGATCCAGTGGCTATTGACGCATTCTGTGCGGATTTGTTAGGTATCGATCCCATGAAGATCTCTCATTTAAAGAAGGCATTCGATTTGGGTCTTGGTGAGATTCTTGTAGATAGAATAAGGATTAGTGGGACCGAAGTGCAGAGGGCAAAATTATTTGAGCTTTGCAGGTTTTGACCAAACAAAAAGCATTTATCACAGTATAATACGCCCTCCTCTTGCTTTCACGAGTATGGAACTCGTGTGGTAGCCCTTTCGGATGTGCCAGATATGGACTGGACCTCACACACCATGGAGCGAATCCCGGAATCGGGAACCCTGAAAATGTTCGATATGGCTAGACGCCTCGAACGTGACGGAAAAAAGATTTACCATTTTGAGGTAGGTCAACCAGATTTTTCAACTCCTGAAAACGTTGTTAATGCCGGTATTGAAGCTCTCAAACAGGGTTTCACTAGATACACACCAGCCCGAGGAATACCACCATTATTAGATGCGATAGAGGGTTCGTACAAAAGTCGTGGTATTGATTTTGATGGTTCTAAGAACGTGATTGTCACACCTGGTGCTAAGATGGCATTATTTCAGGGATTTCTTGGTACCATTGATGCTGGAGATGATGTCTTACTTCTGGCACCTGCATGGCCGACATATCGTGTTTTGATTAGAATGGTGAATGCGAAGCCGGTTAATGTTTATACTAATGGAAATTATACTCTTGATGAAGAGTATTTGAAGCAAAAAATTTCTCGAACTGTTTCTGCACTTGTAATTAATTCGCCTAATAATCCAACAGGGGGAATCCTGAAGAAAGCAGATTTGAAACTTATTTACGATCTCGCAGAGGACCATGATTTCGTTATTTTCTCAGATGAGATCTATGAATCCCTTGTCTATGATGGATTCAAACAGAATTCAATACTTGAAATTGACAAAACGATGGAAAGGACACTCGTAATCAATGGATTATCTAAATCTCATGCAATGACTGGTTGGCGGCTTGGATATGCCATCGGGAACGAAGAAACAATAGACAATATGGTTCGCATACAACAGAATACAACCTCTTGCGCAGCATCATTTACTCAATATGCTGGTGTAGAAGCTATCACTGGTGACCAAAACGACCTTGACCTGATGGTATGGGAGTATCAGAAAAGACGTGATTTGATCACTGGACTCTTCAATGATATCGACGGAATTGATTGTTTGAATCCGATGGGTGCTTTCTATGTATTCCCCAACTTTACGGAATATGGACTAAGTAGTGAAACGCTTGCTGAGTTGTTCCTAAAGAAGGTCGGTATTTGTGCCTCACCTGGTAAAGTCTTTGGAAAGAAGTATGATGGTTTTCTTAGATTTTCTTATGCTGCACCTCTTGAAGATATCAAAGAAGGGATAGCTAAGCTTGCCGAGTTCCTTCCTACTATTAGATAAAGAAAAACCACCTTTAGATACAAGTGAATGGTGAATCCATTGAACCTAACAGGTCACAATAAGAATATAGAAGAAACAAAATTGCCACGATTTGAATGCACTAGATGCGGTGCATGCTGTCGGGATGATTTTCTTCTTGTTACTGTCACTGGTAGCGACATTGTTAGGATTGCTGCAGTTCTGGGATTAAGCCCAAATGAGATGCTCAAAGCTCTTGATTTCTATGTAGTATCTGATGGTGAAACAAAGCCTATCGGTCTTGAAAAATTTCCTTCAGTCGCAACTGAAGGCGGGCTTTCCTATATATCTCTGAAAAAAATGGAAAATGGTGAATGTGTCTTCTTGAAGGAAAATCTTTGCATGATTCATCCTGTACGTCCTGTAGTGTGTCGGTCATTCCCCTTCGTTTTCGATGAGTCCAATGGACAAAGAACTTGGGGTCTAAGTGCAAAGAAGGAAATATGCCCTGGTCTAGCAACAGGACCTCAGGTTTCAGAGATTGAGCTTGGGGAGCTTGCAGACACGATTCTACCTAATATTCAGTTATACCGAGAGTTTGTCAAGGAATGGAATGATAATCAACTCTCTCCTTCTGCGCTTGATCTTCTGAAAACAATCAATTCAGACACAAGCAGACACAAGATTCTATAGCTAGATTATGAAGGTGAATGGGCACCGATTTCACTGAGTACTTTAACGAGATTACTGAATTTGTACTCAGTTTCTTTTCGTTTTTCTGCGTGTTTTCGAAAAGAATCCTGGAGGTCTTTACTCATTGCCTTTCTCTCAAGAAGATCATGCGTTTTCTCTCTAATCAAATCGCTGAGCGTTATTACCTTCTCAGACACACCTACCATAAACCGAAGAGTTTCCAGTGGGTCTGACTCTTCTATATTTTCATCAAGAGATAATACTTGAAATAAGAAAACAACCTCAAGCCTGTGCAAGGTTCTATAGTGATCCACGAGTTCCGTTAGTATCTTGTCACCATTATTCCTTTTAAGCTTCAAAGTGAGTGATGCCCACTGAGAACGTGTTTGGTTAAGTCGCTCAATATAGAGTCGTACATGCTGTTCATAATTCTCATCTGAAAGACTAGTTGCTGAATAACCACTTAGTTCAGCCGCCATTCTAGTTGATACATCCTTTACATAAGACGCAACTATTTCCTCTCTTTCCGAATCTGTGAGAAAACCTTCAGAAGCTTCACCCAGAGTTCTCAAGTACTTATACAAACAATCTGAACATAGAACACCGTCTCTGTTTTTGTCTGTGGTTGTAACAAATTGAAGTGCACTGTCAATCTCACTGACCTTGACATCCTTCTTGTTTATGTTAATCCTCTGTCCTTGACTGACGCAATAGGAGTAGCCGCCCTCTCTATCCAGATAGGTCAGTAGATAACACATACTTTCCTTATCGCTCTTGTACTCAGCTAAATCATCTATACAACTGATTTGTTCAAAGAATGAAGGATCTACAGAAATTGCATTGATAGGAAAGACATCATCATTGTTTAAACAAACTTTCTCATTTCCAAACTGTCTATAACAAGGACATCCTTTCACTAGGCGTGTATTGGACTGACTACCTAAAATAGATGGTTTAAGTTTTAGTCCCGAGGCTTCATGCCCTATGGTTCAACACGCTCCTAGATTGAGGTTTCCAGCAATCGTCTTTCTTGATATCTGCTATTAGGAATAGATATCAAGCTTTCTTAGATGGATGCGCAGTTAACGACGTGCGCGCCATCTTTTAATCGGCTCAAACTATTCTCTTTTCAATCAATCTAGCATGTTGAACTGATCTGAACCTGTGTAATGAATTGAATTAACTAACCCCAAAGTTCTCTCTTCAATAGGTCTCTGATTGCAATTCTGATTGCCTCTGATCTGTTTGGATAGAGGTTATTTTCAACCAGACGTTCAAGACCCTCGACGTACTGTTCGGGGATGTGTAAAGTTACTAGCTTCATATTGTGTATTCTCCTGATATAGTTCTCAGTAATACAACAATATGTTTGTGAGTAATACTAGGTCGATATTCAGAATTGTAGGTATGGTTGTTTTCTGAATCAGGGCTTCTTCTTGATGATTACAACGAGTATACAACCTATTAGTATCACAGAAACAGACACTGCAAATTCAATCGGAAGCATATCTTCGTTTGTGGATGAATTGGTTGAATTAGTCAGCGTGTTACTCGTAGTTGTGATGGGGGTATCCTCTTGTTCTCAAAATTGCCAGCCCTGATATTATCCATAAGAGCGACATCGGTGGAATCATGGTTGGGCTCAAAACACGCGAAGAAGTAGAAGCAGGATTCAATCAGATACTGGATAGTGCTAAGAAGCACATGCCAGACGCAAAAGTCTACGGTGTAGATGTGCAAGAGTTGGCTGAGAAAGGAAAGGAGTTGATTATCGGCTATTCTAGAGACGTTCAATTTGGTCCTCTGATAATGTTTGGAACTGGCGGGATTTTTGTAAACTATCTCAAAGACATCTCATTCAGACTAGCACCAATGACAAGAACTGATGCATCTGAATTAATAATGGAAACAAAGATGGGAACCCTCCTCAAAGGAGTACGTGGAGAAGCTCCTAGTGATATTGCAGCAATTGAAGATACGATACTTAAGATAAGTCAATTAGTAACAGATTTTGAAGAAATTGTAGAACTTGATATTATCCCTGCTTTTGCCTATGCGAGTGGAAAAGGAGTATCAGCGGTGGATGTCAAAATAACAATTGGATACAGCTAATAGAATCTTAACTCCACTTCAGAGGATTGGGATAGGGAGCAAGGATTGCTCCCACGATAGAACTAATTGAACGCACAATAGCCGGGAGAAGTTATGTGCGTTCTATATGAGTGATATTTATTGGTCAATATTTCAGCTTGTATAGTTAGGCCAATACTAGGTTAGTATTCAGGATGTGCTCCGAACAATATGCAGAACGCATAGAGGTATCATTGCTCAAAGTTACAAAATACAACCAAAGGGTAGGTCTTCTGATTCAAAGTAATACAGCTGCATTAAATCTAGACATAGTTGGATATTAATCAAATATCGGTTTAAGATAACAGTTCTAGAATTGTATGTCCTTATATCTTACAGTCATTACTAGTTTCTGACTCTTATGTTGGTCCATAAAGCCTACAAGTATGAACTCAATCTCAACAACCAGCAAAGAACCTCCCTTCTTCAACATGCTGGAATTGCACGTTTCACTTACAACTGGGGGCTTGACCAGAGGATCAAATTGTACAAGAACAATCAAGGGAATGACCGGTTCACAGACCCTATGAAACAGCATAAACTTCTGAACAGTCTGAAAAAGACTCAATTCCCTTGGATGTACGAGTGTTCCAAGTGCGCACCTCAAGAAGCTCTAAGAGACCTCGGGCAAGCTTTCAAGAACTTCCGACGTGGATTGAAGGAAGGAAAGAAAATTGGATTTCCAAGGTTCAAGAGTAAGGGCATGCACGACAGTTTCAGACTATATGGAATAATAAGGTTTGAAGAGCGAAATCTCCAACTTCCAAGGATTGGAAAGATACGAATCAAGGAAAGAAGAAGAATCTATTACAAAGGCAGGATACTATCAGTAACTGTGAGAAGGAGAGCGAACAGATGGTTTGTATCGGTCAATGTGGAAGAAGATATCGAAGACCCGAAACCCATCGTCAGTTATGCAGTAGGAGTAGACCTTGGGATAAAGACCCTAGCAACTCTTTCTGATGGAATCACATTTGTTAATCCATGCGCCTTGGGAAGTCAAATCAAGAAGTTGAGGAAACTATCAAAGAGTCTGTCCAGAAAGAAGAAAGGAAGTAGGAACCGAGAGAAGGCCAAACTCAGACTCGCCAGGATGCACCTAAATTTTTTCAACGTTCGACAGGATACACTTCACAAGTTGACGACATATCTTGCCAAGAGCCACAGTAAGATAGTGATCGAAAATCTGGGAGTGTCGGGAATGATGAAGAACCGAAGGTTGGCAAGGGCAGTCTCAGATATTGCAATGTACGAGTTCCGAAGACAGCTAGAGTACAAATGCCAGTGGTATGGTTCAAAGCTACATGTAGCAAAAAGAACGTTCCCTTCATCAAAGAGGTGTTCGAGCTGTGGACATAAGAAGAAGGAACTATCCCTTTCTGAGAGGGAGTATGAATGTGAAGAGTGTGGGTTGAAGGTAGATAGAGACCTGAACGCCGCACTCAATCTAGTCACCGTCAGTTTGCCGGAGACTCTAACTGCCTGCGGAGAGGAAGTAAGACTCTTAGTGGATCCTTTGGATCTACAGAGAGCCGCCTCGATGAAACAGGAACCGAACATCATCCCGGGTTCGATGTCCTGGAAAGTTTAGGTTTCGGGGAACGGTAATACATTTATGCAGGAATTCATTATTCGCGGTTGCATTAATAATAATTAGAGGTGAACAAATGGCTTCTTCAGATGAAACAAAATCTAAAGTCGCTGGTGACGCTCAAGATGCTACAAAGACTGTTCAAGATTTGGAGTCTTTGAAATGGATCCGTGAGCGACGCTCCATTAGGGAGTTCACTGGTGAAAAAATACCCGATGAACACATTGAGTTGATCCTTGAAGCGGCACGACATGCTCCCAGTCCTGAGAATATGTTGATGATGCGCTTTGTCGTGATTCGTGAAGATCAAGAAATGAAAGTGTTCTTGGCTGATATTGCCCAAGAGATGGCGCAGACTGCTTTCGGTGGAGCTCCGTTTGAGCTCACAAGTGGTCGGAACTGGTTTATTGGTGACCCGTACAGAGCTGCAGTATATGCACGACTCAGGGATGGTGAATTATTCCGTTATCCAGAGAAGAGCGATGCAGTGATTATTGTCTGTGCAAGTGAGGCATGGCATGATGCAGGTTACATGTATCCAAACGAATTATTCGGTTCTGTAGTTTCAGGTATGGCAATCCAAAATATGTGGCTGGTCGCGACTGAACTTGGGTATGGCTGTGGTTATGAGGCACTTGTCTGCTCAGACCCTAGACATGCTCAGTTAATTCGAGACAAGCTTGGAATCCCGCCAATCTGGACTCCGCTAACAGCTTTCTGTATTGGACAGCGTGTGTCCCCGAGAGCACTTGGTCCTAGCAGGCCCCCACTTGAAGGCTTGATGTATCATGAGCGTTGGGGTCTACCATACAAACGTATGGCATTCAAGGAGGACAAATGAAATGGATGTTGATTTCAAAGGCGATACTCTAGAGAATATGCAAAAACTTGCTGAAGAGGCTGGATTAACCCCTGAGGGTCTAATCGAAGTTGTTATGCAGCAATTTGTAGACAACAAGGGATCCAGAGTTTATACTGGTGTATGGTCATCAGGTGAGGTGGATGGAGTCAAAGGTTTCCGTTATGTGCCTCAATGGCCTTTCAGACCTGGTTTCAAAGAAGCCACCGGTGATGAGGTCAAAAAATGGCGATCTGGCACTAAGAAATTCCGTAAACATCCTACTGGTGAGTGGCCATTCTATCCTCGCTTGAAAGAAGGTGACATTGAACACGAGTATTGGAACTCGAAGAAAATGTACCATCAATCACTTATGAATGACAGAAAGGGTCGCATTGTCCATCTTATGGATGGTGACAAATACGACGCATTTCTTGAAACAGTGAAGAAGAGGAAAGGTAACTTCTGGACTATCAGTATAGAGGACGTCATGGTTGAAGCAATCGATGACTGGATGGCAAAGGAGGAGTAAAAATGTCGCAACTACAACAATTCTTCGAGTTCTTAATGAGCAAGGTGAAGGAAAAGGAAGATCTACAGAACCAGGTTAAAGCTTGGGTCGGTCCATACAGTGGCAAGATCCTACAAGTCGTTACACCTGATCATGGGGCTCAGTACATCATTATGCACAAGAAAGCTCCTTGGATGTCGCTTCATGAAGGAGTATATCCAAGTCCTGATGTCACCTACAAGGCAAAATCTGAAATTCTCCTTGGAATATTCACTGGTGAAGTGAAATTCAAGCAAACGATGAAGGATGGCAGTCTTGAGGTCATCGGGAACGCTCATGAAAGCGATCCTCTTGCGAATCTGATTTTGCAAGCAATGATGGGTGCTATCTAGGAGATTCCATCAATGGAAATTAACAAGATAGCTGTAGTCGGTGCAGGCCTCATGGGTAGCGGCATCGTATACATCTCCGCATGGAATGGATTCGATGTTCATATGATTGATATCAATGATTCTGCTGTTGAGGCAGGAATGGAACGCATCAGAAGTGATGTGATGACTGGTATCAATAAGAACAAGATATCTATGTCAGATGCTGAAACACTCATTGGACGAATCACCTTTGGTACCGATATTGCTGAGGGTGTGAAAGATGTTGACCTTGTCATAGAAGCAATATTTGAGAACATGGATGTCAAGAAAGAGGTCTTTGCTAAGGCTGATGCTGCTGCTCCTGAGCACTGCATACTAGCAACAAATACCTCCTCACTAAGCATAGATGAGCTTGCAAGTGCGACCAAACGTCCTGACAAATTCATTGGGATGCACTACTTTTCTCCAGTGGCAGCGATGAAGCTATTGGAACTTGTCCTCGGTGAGAAGACCAGTGCTGAAACAATTGCGTGTGCTGTGAAAGTAGGTAAAAAGCAGGGAAAAACAACTGTTCAAGCCAAGAACAGTCCAGGCTTTATAGTCAACAGAATCCTGATGCCTGTTCTTAGGGAAGGTATTGTTCTCTATGAGCAAGGTGTCGCAACAAAGGTAGAAATTGATACTGCGATGACAATCCATGGAGGGATGCCTGCAGGACCATTCGCACTTGGCGACTTCGTAGGTCTTGACATTGCGTATAATGCAATGAGCACTCTTTATCGAGAATTAGGTGATTGCTTCAAACCGCCTGAAACTCTCAAGAATCTCGTGGAATCAGGTGCTATCGGAACCAAGGCAAAGAAAGGATTCTATGATTACTCTGGCGCTGCAGACGAACCTGAACCTGCAAAAGGGGTTGATCTTGAATGGCTGTCTGTACGGATTGGAATTATGGCAATACGAGAAGCTATGATTCTAGTTGATACCGATATTGCTTCTAAGGAAGATATTGATCCTGCAATGGTTCTGGGTGCAAGTTTTCCGAAAGGTCCCTTTGCAATGGCTGACGATATCGGAATGGACAAGGTTCGTGAAGAGCTATCCAAGCTCAACAAAAAACTTGGAGATTGCTATAGCGTTCCAAAGATGCTACAATAGGATAACAAGCTGTGGCGGTTATAGACCGCCATGCCCTTCTTTTTCAATTTGTAACTAAAACGTTGAGTCATAGCCTTTAAGAGGAACCAAGATTTGGTGAATCCTAGATATATAATAAGGTGTAAACCATGGGCGAATACGCAACAATGCTATATGAGAAAAAAGGAACTTTTCTAACACCTGTCAAGAATATTGCCGTCATTAAGTTCAACCGACCTGATGCTTTGAACGCAATTAATGATCAATTTCTTTTGGATCTTAGTGATGCACTTGATGAGGCTGAGAATGACCCTGAAATTCGTTCTGTAATACTTGGAACAGCTCATCCAAAGGTCTACTGCACTGGAGCAGATTTGAAGATGGCTCAAGGCTTTCTTACTGACACAGGACCAGTAGCTGGATTGATTAAGCAGGGCCAGGATGTTATCGATAAGATTGTTAAAATGACCAAGCCAGTGATCGCAGCTATTCACGGATTATGTCTTGGAGGCGGCACAGAGATTGCGCTAGCTTGTGACATTCGAATCTGTGACGAAGATAGTAAGATTGGAACTCCAGAAGTAGCGCTCGGGTTAATACCTGCTTGGGGTGGATGTGTACGCCTTCCTAGAATCGTTGGTCTAGGTAAGGCACTTGAACTCATTCTTACTGGTGCTCAACTGACTGCAAAGGAATCTTTGGAATATGGGCTTGTAAGCAAGGTCACCAGTCCTGATGATTTGGAGAGTGAGGCAATCAAGTATGCAATGAAATTTGGTCAGAATGCACCAATTGCTCTGAAGCTTGCCAAACAAGCAACTCACATGGCCTTCGAAACAACCTACGAGAAGAACCTTGATTTTCAGGTTGAGGCGGCTGTTGAATGTTTCAAGACTACAGATCTTGGTGAAGGAATCACCGCAATTTTTGAGAAACGTCAAGCCAAATTCAAGGGCGAATAGAATCGATACTACCTTTGATCCGCAGTCTTTTGGATTGCGGGTCTGACTTCTTTTTTCTCTCAATATCCTTCTTTGTGTTAACTTAACACGCTTAATCTGTTTTCAATCCGAAAAATAAACGAAGAATAAACCTTAAGACCCCATGTTGAAAGAATGATTGACTCGATGTAGAATATGTAGAGTGCTGTGTTTTGTACAACACAGGCTCAAACTACGGAGGATATGAAATGGCAAGAAGAGTTGCTGTGGTCGCAGGCGGTCATAGCAAATTCGGTAAAAGATACGACGCAACAATGCGAGAACTTACTGCTGAAGCCTACAAACCAATTTATGATGAAGGCATCACGCAGGATAAGATAGACGCTACTGTCCTCTCGTATGCTGCTTCGCAATTCTCAGGTCAAGGTGCAGGATCAGCTCTTATGGCTGACTACATTGGCCTACAAGGAAAACCCCATCTAAGAGTTGAATCTGCATGTGCTACTGGTACTGCCAGTCTTAGAGCAGCTTGGGGGATGGTTTCTGCAGGTCTGTATGACGTCATGCTTGTATTAGGTGTCGAACAGATGAATCGTGTATCAACAGCTACTGCTACTGAATATATGTCGCGAGCTGGCGATATGCGCTGGGAATATCCCTACGGCATCAGTTTCCCTGCGTTCTATGCTTTAATGGCTTCTCGATATATGAGCGAGTACAATATGCCACATGATATACTTGCGAAAATAGCAGTGAAGAGTCATCACTATGGGGCACAGAATCCAAAGGCTCATCTTCCAAAGGAGGTGTCCTTTGAAGAAGCTAATAATGCAATTTCAATTTGCAGCCCTCTAAATCTTTACGACTGCAGTCTCATCACTGATGGTGCTGCTGGTGTAGTGATTGCTGCAGAGGATCGTGTGAAGGAATTTACTGATAGGCCCATGTGGATCAAGGGAATTGGCGCTGGTGCATCTGAAATGAAGATACAGGACCGTCCAAGCCTAACAACTATTCCTGGAGCCAAGTATGCTGCAAAGGCTGCTTACAAGATGGCTGGTCTTGAACCAAAAGACATCGATATGGCTCAGGTTCATGACTGCTTTACAATCGCAGAACTCATTGCATACGAGGATTGTGGTTTTGCAGAACCTGGTAAGGGTCCAGAGATGGTAGAGAATAAAGAAAACTACCACGATGGTAGAATCCCTGTCAACTGTGATGGTGGTCTGAAAAGTAAGGGACATCCATTGGGTGCAACCGGAATTTCTATGACCTATGAAGTCATGAAGCAGATGAGAGGCGAGGCTGAGAATGCATCACGTCAGATTGATGATGTGAAACATGGACTCGTTCATAACGTTGGTCAGAGCGGCCAATTTGTTAACGTATTCATCTATGAGAGGGGTTGGTAAGAAATGGCAGAAAGGAAAGAACTCTATCTAGGGTACACCACTGATAAAGCAGTGACTCCCTTCATGCAAGATTTTCTTGAAAACCTTGATGAAGACAGATTGATGAAGAGTGTGTGCACATCTTGTAGTGCTGAATATCTCCCTCCGCGACAACACTGTCAGAAATGTCTGAGTGAAGCAAAACTTACTGAGATGACAGAGCGTGAAGCAACGTTATACTCCTATGTGGTAGTCAACTTTGCTCCTGAAACCCTCTCTTCAAAAGGGGTTTATATTGTTGCTATTGGCGAATTTCCATCAGGACTCAAACTTACTGCTCACATTACTAACTTTGCTACAATGTCAGGTCCGCCTGAAGTTGGCATGCCTCTGAAACTTAGGTTTGCCAAAGAGGCCGATGGTAAGATGATTACCTATCGTTGGTTGGTATAGTACAATTGGGGGTTTCTACCCCCATCTACTTCTTTTTCTTAGATTTATTCCCAAACATTTCAAGGACCTGCACCCATCGTGTATGAAGCAGAACTCCTTTCAATGTGTCCAGGTAAATTGATGAAGCTTTCTTCGAATCACAAGATTCTATATCGTCAAGGGCGCGTTTGATAAGATCCGAAACCTCATTAAATCTACGTCTTCCTTCATTTCGTCTGTAGTCAGAGAATACGATATAGCCCCTATTTTTCGCTTCTAGTCCCTCTATGAAAAGCGCCTCTTCCTCAACTCGAGTCCTGAATTCATACGCACACTCTAAGGATTCCTTCATAGCGCTGAGGCTTTCTATTAGCACAAGTTTATTTTGGGATGCAACCACGCGTCTAAACTCCAGGTGTGTTAGTTGTTGTTTCGGTTAATACCGGTAAATAAGGCTTCAGTTTTTCTTTTGTAACTTGATTCAGTCTATTTTCAAGTTGAGCTGCCCAAAGAACTTGGTGTTCTTCTTCGATTTTATAGAAGTGCGCCACAATTTTGACATTGAGTGGTTCCAGGTCTATTCACTGCACCACATCCAGAACACAGTCTGGATTCGAACATCTGCAAAGCTTTGGTGGCTGTTGTTTTAATCTTGCGAACATCCGAATCTGAAAGACCCATTTTCTTCTGTGTCTTTGAGTCGACCCTATCACAAAAGGTCACTATGGATTTCAGTTTTGGTCTAATCTTTTCCTCTTTCTTAGAGAGTCGCTCACGGTCAACATTGAGGTATGCTTCTTGGGAAACACTATCCTGGTAGTCTGATATTAGATCCCCAAGTGCTGACAGTGACTCCATAAGTGTCACTCCTAAATCCTTTGATTCCTTGTGCTTCAATGGGTCCGGAATCCTTTCAATCTGGTCCAGTTTCACCTCTAGCTGTTTGTGAAGATTTCCAGAGGATCCTGCTCCTTGACGATACTGACTAGCTACATTGTCTCTACCAGAAGAAAGTCGACTTCCGGTTTGACCATCTCCGAATTGAATGTGGGTATTTCCGTCTTCATCCCTATTAGTTCCATAGATTTTTCCTTGATTTTCCAGAGTGCTCGTTTGAGCTTCTGTACGATGAATCACAGAATGACCACAATATGGACATTCCTTATCATTCGCATCTATATTGGCACCGCAACCTTTACAGCTTGTCATACTAAAAACCTCATTCTTGTCGAACTTGCAACGATTAAAGCAGGATTTAGAGTTTTCGAGAAACCAATAATGTTGACCAGTTGTGATCATCTTCCCAATGTTCTTCTTTTTCTAATTTTATCTACAACCACATAGAGAATAACGATGAAAGAACCTGACGAGAGCCCTCCAAGTGCTATAGTGTAGATAACTGGTACATCTGTTGGCGCGACTGTTAAATTGGATAAAACATGTACGAAGACAGTACTACCTACGAAATTTCCTGATTCATCAAAGAGATTCAATCTGAACTCATGGGTCCCCACGTCAAGTCCATCAACATTGTATTTGATAGTTGAACCATCCCAAGGTGAAGAATAAAGGACTGTGGAATTCTGTGTGATTAGGTAGTTCAACGGGTTGTCATCAGTGATTTCCCAGATGATCTCATTACCTGTAGTTCCAACATAGTAACTGATGTTAGATACAGAATGCAAAACTGGGCACGGATTTTCTCCTGGGTCAAGAGGTGTCGCTGGGTCAAGATAATGGTAACGAGGATTGCGAGTTAATTCATACGATTCTCCTTCTTCAAAATCAGTAAGAAGATATGGTCCACATGTAACATGAGGTTCTTCCGGGTCAAGTACTGGATTCCAAAATTCCCAGTTCTCATATCCTATCCCACTTGTATCATTGAAGATGTGTATTGGAATAATGTAATCATAGGCAAAATTACTGAAGTGCCAAAGGGACTCAGTGTTGAACTCAATTACTGCTCTGTATGGAGTTGGTGCATATACTGCATTCAAATCACCTATACCCTGTCCTGCTGGATTGTCATACACAGAACTCATGAATGCATAAACGTGCGTGAACACGACATCATCCGCTGTGAGAGGTGTTCCATCGCTCCAAGTTGCATTTTGGACTATGTCCATTGTGAATCTTGTGTGTCCATCAGGAACTTCGGCATTATCTGCATGAGTTTCTGTTATCATGTTTGTTGCTAGGTCAGGCCACGGACTGAGGTCCGGACCTCGTTTGTAGAGTGATGCGTAGAGATTTTCCAATATTAGAGCTGATTGCGCTGATCTTGTGCGAAAGATATTGAATACATCAGGCACATCGTCAATTGCAATAGGAACAGTTCCGCCAAATGAACCATCTAGTTTCTGAATTTTCCTCATGGTCCAAGGACCAGATATGTATTTTCCGAAATCTTCAACATGACCGGTGAACTGGTTGTTTCTGTACGCTTGTAAGTAGGTGTTCTGGTATACAACAAGCCTAGGCACGTTGTAGTGGAGAATCTTCTGCATCTCAGAAGCTGCCCTATAGACACCCTCGTAGGTTGTGTTGTAGAGAAGTTGACCTCTCCAATAATCAAAGGTTTCGTTTACAAAGTTAGTGGGATTCTGAAAGCGCACATCTGCTAACTCAGACCCGAATTGGTAAGAAAGCCAGTCTACATCATTGCTGTAGAAGTTCACTGAGTTTAAGACCATATCATATTCGCCATGGGTGTCTAGTCTTGCGATGAAGTCACCCATGTATTTAGGAGAGCGTTGAGCGCTAACTCCAAGACGACGTAGCGCATCAACACCAATCTGGGCTGTACCTCCTGCAATTCCAGGTGATGAAGATGGGTACTCGATGGTGACACTGAATGGTTCACCGTTAGGAGCAAGCAGGTATCCAGTTCCTCCATCAATTGTGAAGTTTGCGTCAGCTAAGATTTGTGCACCAATTGCTGTCTGGTCGGTATAGTAGTGGTATGAGAACTCGTCCTCAATACACCAACTATTTGCATAGGGTACTAGTGAGTCGTGTTCCTGTGAGAAACCGTCCAGGACATCTGCAGTAACAGCAGTTTTATTGAACGCGAATGCGAATGCTCTTCTAAAGGCACTGATGCTCAATGGATACTTGTCACAATTTATAGTGATGTAGACATAACCATTTCTTAATGGACTGAAAATGTCGATATCTGGGTCTGCATCTAATTGGGGGAGATATACTGGGTCAAAGATACTTGTGTCCATCTCAATCTCACCGGCTTGGAGTGCGAGAATCCTCTGATCCTGGTTTGCAATCACATTGTACACAATCTTGTCAACGTACGGTCCGATGTTTAGATCAGAAGGGATCGATTCAATTGCACTAACAGGAGTTTGAGAAACAACAAGTATTGTAATAATACAAACAGTGAGTACCGCTACAATACGCTTCGATTTCATTGTAATTCTCGCCCCTACTCTATTCTATAATGTATTTTACGTTAATGCTTCTTTTGTATAAATCAATCATGGTGTACTACTCTACACTATGGTTATTCTCACTTTCCTAACGCTTATATCACAGGTCTGAGGCACTACGATTACTTAACTGGAGGATTAGCTGTGTCTGAACAGGAAGTACTCTATGAAGTTGCAGATGGTGTTGCTACCGTTACTATCAACAGACCTGCAAAGTATAATGCGCTCAACACTTCAGTGATCACTACACTGAGAGAGTTATTCAAGAAAGCTGAGGAAGATGCTTCTGTCCGTGCTGTAGTTCTTACTGGTGCAGGAGAGAAGGCTTTTGCAGCTGGAGCTGACATCACAGAATTCAAGGGTAAGGACTCTAAAACAGTCCGACCACTTGCTGAGAATGGACAAGATCTGTGCAAGTTCATTGAAGCAATGAGTAAACCTGTCATTGCAGCTGTCAATGGAGTTGCTCTGGGTGGCGGTTGTGAGATTGCTATGGCTTGTGACATTCGTTATGCATCTTCGAACGCAAAACTTGGTCAGCCTGAGATCAATCTTGGAATTATTCCAGGATTCGGTGGCACTGTGAGGCTAGCAAGATTAGTTGGACTAGGTATGGCCAAAGAACTAACCTACAGTGGTGACCCGATTAAATCTGATGAAGCATTCCGGATAGGTTTGGTGAACAAGGTGTTCGAATCAGTAGAAGCACTCAAGGATGGAGCTGGTGCTCTGGCAAAGAAACTAGCTACAAAACCTGGCGTTGCCATGAACTTAGCAAAACAATCTCTGAATAATACGTGGGAGAACCCACTTCAAAATAATCTCAAATTCGAGGTTGATGTCTTCTGTAAGACTTTTGATACCGAGGACAAAGTTGAGGGTGTTGATGCTTTTCTCAATAAGCGTGACCCCACTTTCAAGCACAAATAGATGAGAATGCGGGGCAAGTCCCCGCTATCATCTTTCTAACACAAAACGTTCGTTTTCTTCTCTGAGCAGACCATCTCTCTTGAAAATCTCGATATGTTTCTCAAGCATGAACATCTCGAAGGCGTAGTATACATCCATTGGAATACGCGGATAGATTGTTGGAGCCTTTGTTAATTTTTCAATTGTATCTATACCCTTGCCGATATTGTCAAGGATTCGTTGTTCCCTCTCATCAAAGATTGCTCTGAATGCATGCAACCTTTCATCCAATCCCTCAACTACAGGATTGATTAGATGACTGCTGATCCCAACACTAGGGTTCATCTCAATGACACGGTCCACTGATTTCTTGAACTTCTCAATATCACTCACCTTATTGCCATACCAAGGACCAAATCTCGTGAGATCAATATCCACTAGAAACAGGGTTTCCAGACCATTGATGCCAAAGCAAGTGTGATCAATAGTATGACCTGGAAGGTGAATAGGAATGAGATTTGTTTCACCACAATCGATTGACTTTCCATTAGTGAATGTTCCAGTCACAGTATAATCAGATGTGACGTGCCCAAATCTCCAATCGAGTAAGGCTCGCCAATCATCGTAATACTTGTGCCCACCAATTCCATAATATTCCACCATGCCTTGAAATGTCTTCACTCCAGTTTCTGCAAGCTCGTGACAAACCACTTCGCATTCTGCAATCTTCTGAATCTCTGAAGCATGTCCTTTATGGTCAATATGAAAATGGGTTAGTACAATTCTGTCAAGGTCTGATATAGAATGTCCTAGATCTTTCAGTGTAATCTCTATATTCTTCATACTTGAACCTGCATCAACTAGTGTTAGTATCTCATCATCAATAAGGAGTGTATTTGCTTCTGGGAATCTTGCATTATTCTCTCCTCTGATTAGATGAACGCGGGGCATTATCTTAATGTGTGCAGGATAATCCGACATTATCGTTTCAGATGAATGGGGAGTAAATAACTCTCTCTGTCGGACAATCTATATTGCGCGATGTTTACATCAGACAATAGTTCAAGTTGATGGTGAAACCGATGAGTGATCGCTTGTTTGCAGTTTTTGATATCGGAACTATTGGAACCAGGTCAGTAATTGTTGATGAGGAGGGTCGTGAGGTCAGTAAGGCTTACGAAGAATACCCTCAGAAACCAAAAGAGATCAAGATACATGAACAGCTCGCTGATACGTATTGGAGAACTTCTGCAAATACAATGCAACGAGCAATTTCCGGTTGTAAGCATAGTGCAGAGGCAATTGTTGGCGTAGTGGTCACAACAACAAGAGATAGTATCACACCAATTGACAAAAATGGAAATGCACTTGCTCCCACTGTTACATGGCTTGACAATCGATCCAGTTCCAAGAGCAAGGAGATGGCTGAGGATATTGGTCCTCGAAAATGCGTCAACAAGTTGATGTGGTTCATTGAAAACAAGCCTGATTTCTTCAAGAAAGCTCACAAATGGGTCCATCTTGACGCCTTCATTAACAACAGATTATGCGGCGCTTTGGTTTGTTCACCAGCTGATGCTAGATTTGGACCTATGGATCATGAAACTCTCAAATGGTCAGAAGAGCTTTGTGAATCGGCGGAAATCCCGATTAGTAAATTGACAGACATTGTTGATTCAGGTTCCACAATTGGTGATATCAGTGCAGATGCATCAAAAGCCACCTCCCTTAGGAAAGGTACACCAGTCATTATGGGTAGTGGTGATCAACAGTGTTCTGCACTAGGAATGGGTATAATCAAATCCGGACTCGTGAAAGCTACGACCGGCACAGGGACCTTTGTAATAACACATCTTGATGAATTCATTGACGACACCAATGTCATGTACTGTAATCCATCCGCAATTCCCGGAAAATGGATTCTAGAAGGGGTCACACCCGGAACTGGCTTGACATACAAATGGTATAGGGACCAATATTGTGAACCAGAGATGGCATTAGCTGCGCAGACAGAGAAAAATGCCTACCAGATTATAGAATCTTCAGCTGCTCAAGTCCCTGCTGGTAGTGAAGGACTTGTCTTATTTCCATTCATGGCTTATGATCTTGGCATTTTCTATCATCTTGGGTTTAAACATACAAAAGCCCATGTTGCCCGCGCTATTCTTGAATCCAATGGGTATAGTATTAATTTTTACCTAGAGCTAATTGAGGGAATGCTCGATTTGGAATTTGATGAACTTCGAATAGATGGAGGGGGTTCAAACTCACCTCTGTGGCGTCAGATTCAAGCTGATTGTGCAAATAAGACAGTTACAACACCAGTTGTGAAAGACTCGACAGTGATTGGTGCTGCTATACTTGGAACGGTTGGAGCTGGTGTGTATGGCAGTTATGAAGAAGCTATTCAGAATATGTTCCACATTGAAGAACGTCGAGAACCAATTCCCGAAAATGTTGAGGTTTACAAGAAACAGTATCAAATCTACAACCAGCTAATGCTTTCAGAAATGGGCAACATCCTTGAAGCAATTTCATGAGCAATGAAATTCTATGTGAAAGCTGCCTAGATTTGTTCGGTAGACCGGAATGATTTACTCACTCTCATCCTCGTCATCCTGATTATCTTCCCAAATCCTACCAAAGAACACCAATGCAAGAACAAGTTCAGAACCCTTTGAATTATCTGCTAGATATTCAATAGACTCGCTAATTGTATCTTCATGTTCCCAGGCTTTCCGAGCTAGATTTACAAGGTCATCGAATCTATCGTCTGATATCCCAAGTGCCTGTGTTAGTTTATCGACATCATGACCAACAACAGTTAGTGTACCAAGATCATAATCGGTAGGCATTAACGTTCACCCAATAAATTCGCGTTTGCTGACTCCTTTTAATCTATCTACGTTGTTATGTTCTACAATATTAAATCGAAACCCTTCTATTGGGCATAGCGCATCAATCATTTGTCACAAAGACTCCAGTCTGTATTTCACAGTGAACAAGACTATAGGAAACGATTATTCAATGACCGACTCAAAGTTTGACGTTGTTGTTATCGGCGGAGGTAGTACAGGAACTGCTGTTGCACGAGACTGTGCCATGAGGGGTTTACAAACACTTCTGCTTGAACGTGATGATATTGCATCTGCTACGGTTGGAACTTGTGCAGGAATGATCTCTTCAGGGTTAAAATATCGTGATGAGCCTGATATCATGAAGATGTGTTCAAAGGAAGTTGTCTACTGGAATCACATAGCACGTCATATTGTTATGAAGAATCCAATTCTTGCTCCCCTCCTAGATTTGAGCGATGCAGCAAGTGATAGTTCCTACATGGATTCCTATTCTGAACACGTAGGGGAAAGAGATGTTCCTGCTATGATGTTTCTTACTCCTGATGCATCACTTGAGATTGAACCTATGCTCCACCCTGAAATCATTGCGAGTGTATATTATGAGGAGTACTTCATTGACCCATTTAGATTATGTCTTCTCCAAGCACTTGATGCAAGAAACCATGGGGCTGAAATTCGAACATATTGTGAGGTCATTGATTTTGATATTAATGACAAACAAGAGATTGAAGGGGTTATATTCTATAACAGAGTAACTGGAGCCACAGAGAGCGTAACAACTAAACTTGTTGTAAATGCAGCTGGACCCTGGGCTCACAAAGTTGCCAAGTCTGCAAAGGACGAACTTCCCATCCGTTTAAACAAAGGTACCCATGTGATCTTTGACAGACGTATTGTGAATACTGGTATCACTGTGAAAGCAATGGATGGTAGATGGATTTACCTATTTCCCCACGAAAACACAACATTACTTGGGACCACCGCTTTGGACACCTGGGAGGATCCAGACACCCTTGTAGCATCATTCGATGAGATTGAGTATCTCTTACAAAGTATGGAAACAGTTCTTCCGTCTATTCGAGAAGCTAGAATAATCAGAACAATGACTGGAGTGAGACCTCTGGTTCCTGATTTTAAGGTCCCAGAAAGAAATGTGACTCGTGGCTATCGAATTGTTGATCATGGTGAGAATAATGGAAAGAAGGGATTGCTCAGTTTCCTCGGTGGTAAACTTGTGACCTGCAGACATATGGCTGAGGCTGTTACTGATCTTGTATGTGAGAAGCTTGGCAAAGATATTGCATGTACCACCCACGAGAAACCTCTTCCCGGTAATGAGGATGATGTCGATATTATTGCTCTTTCTAAGGAGTATGATATTTCACTGCATGCCTTGGAACGAATGCGTGCTCGTCGGGGTACTGAGATGGTGAAGGTTCTAGAGATGACAAAGGAACACCCTGAGTGGAAGACTACCATTTGTACGTGCGAGCCTATCATAGAGGCAGAGATACGATTATCTATTCGCGAGGAGTTCCCACAGACACTGAATGATCTTAGACGACGACTTCGTCTAGGAACGGGTCCCTGTCAAGGAACATTTTGTACATACAAGGCTGCATCAATTCTCTCTGAAGAACTTGGTCTTGCTGGTGATGACTTTCTTGTTGACATTCTTGATTTCCGCGCAGAGCGGTGGAAAGGTATACGTCAATCAATGAGAGGTGAACAACTTGCTCAAGAAGAACTTGCTCAAGGAATGTATGCTTGCGTTGGCAATCTTGACCAGTCCGATGTGGACTATGACTTGAAACCATGGGAGGAGGGACACTAGATGGACCTTGAAACAGATCTTGTAGTGATTGGAGGTGGGATGGCAGGTCTTATCGCTGGAACAATAGCTGCTGAGGCGGGATTAGATACAATCCTTCTCAGAAAGGGGCAGAGTGCTACTGCATATTCCTCTGGAGCAATAGATGTTATTGGATATCTCCCGGAAGCTTCTGAACCTATCATATCCCCCGAAGAAGGTCTCTTTGCACTCTCTAGGCTTTATCCACTTCATCCCTACAATGTGCTTGGCTATGATAAAAGAATAGAGTTTGAAAAAGTCATGGAAAACATTGTAGGACGGACAAAAGATACTGTCACTTGGCTCAAAGCACATCTTGATGGAACAATCGCACCTCTAATGGGCGATTTCGAATCCAATATGCATCCTATCACAATTCTTGGAACCACAAAACCAACATGTCTAATTCAAAAGACAATGCATAACGGAGATGTTCAGGACCGTGAAGATAGTGTTTTGTTATTTGTCGGGATAATGGGTTATGCTGACTTCAATCCTTCCACAGCAGCCAAGACCTATCTTGAGGATAGGATGGCCGCAGCAGGTCCTCCACGAAAAGTAGGTCATTGCATAATACAAGTTATGCCATTTGGAAAACCCTACAATGTTTCATCAATAGAACTTGCCAGACATTTGGACCATGAAGGATCAATTGAAAATCTGGCAGAGCAACTTAAGGAGCATATCGAACAGATTGGCGCAACTCATGTTGCTTTTCCACCTGTTCTGGGACTTCAAGATGCACTAAAGAACAAGGAAAAACTCGAAGAGCTTACAGGCACCACAGTCTTTGAACTACTTGGTTTTCCACCTTCTATTCCAGGACACCGACTTCAACGAGCCCTTGAAACTATCTTTACTAAGGCTGGAGGGAAGATGCTCCTTGGTCATGAAGCAACATCATACCTGAAAGTTGCTGATAGTTTGAAGTCAATTACTGCAACCTCCCCTCGACGTGAGATTAAGATTGATGCCAAAGCCTTTGTTCTTGCAACAGGGAAGTACATTGGTGGAGGAATCGCTGGTGATGAGAACGGTTTGCGCGAAACTGTATTTAACCTCAAGCCAGTCACAGGTGATTATCATTCTGCAATGGAAATAGTCCCTTCACGTTTCACAAGTCGTTTATCAATCAGCCCAACAGGACAACCGATTCAATCCTGCGGTCTGAGTGTGGATCCTAGGTTCCGACCTGTAGACGAGGATGGTCTCGAATGGGCCAAGAATCTCTTTGCTGCAGGTGCAGTTCTTGCAGGATACAACTACTCAGTAGAAAAGAGTGGACTCGGTGTTGCAGCTACTAGTGGATACAGTGCTGCTAAGAATGCTATTGAATTCATTAAGGAGGTGGCCTAGATTGGACGAGAATGAAGCCTTTGAATATGTCAAGAGTACGCTGAAGAAAGAGAAGATCACACCTTACCATTCTGATGAATTAGAGATAGTCAAATCAATAGGTGCATGTATCAACTGTGGACTCTGTATCAATCATTGTCCAGTTGTTGCTTCAGTTGGTTTGGATAGGTTCAGTGGTCCCAGAAGCATCGCAGTTGAATTATCACGTTCTCCGCCGGAGTTCTGGACTACAGCAGACAAAGTATACCTATGCACTGGTTGTGGAACATGTCGAGAAGTATGTCCTAAGAATGTGAACATCCCCGAGATTGTTAATATTGTCCGAGCAAATATCTTCGAACATAGACCAGACCTAGTCCCAAAGGGTCTAATGATTGTCAAGGAAATTATCGAGGAACATAATCTTGCCTTCGAACCATGGGAGGATAAGGAAGAAAAAGAAGAAAGTCGTGATATGCGACTTGAGCGATTAGGTATACCTTACATTCCTGATGTTGTTAAAGAGAATGCTGAGGTGCTATTTTATCCCGGTTGCCAGGCGGAAGAACGAGCTCAGGAAGTTCGCGAGGCTGCGAAAGCCATTCTTGACTACTTTGATGTTGACTATACACTGCTAGACGAGTTCTCCTGTTGTAGTCTTCCATCTCACTTAATGGGTGACGCAAAAACAGCTAGAAACCTTGCTCATCAATTGAAAGGGAAAGTTAAGAAACTTGGAGTGAAAAAGGTTGTAACAACTTGTGCTGGTTGTACCTCTAATCTTGCAGACCTTTCGGTACGTGATGAATGGGGTGCTCCTGCATATCATCTACTTGAATATCTTGTAGAAGAGATTGGTTTTGAGAAACTTGCTGATGCTTTGAAAAATGTCGCTAAACCGAACGATGTCCATGTTTCAGTGCATGATCCCTGTCACCTAATTCGACATACCTCCCGTCAAGTGATGGAGCACGCGTTGAATATTCTTCGATTAATGCCAGGAGTTCGTGTAACTGAATCTGTGGAACACGACAATTGTTGTGGTGGGGGTGGCATGGTTTCTTTCCACGCTAGTGAAGTTGCAAACTCAGTAGTTCAAGAGAACATGATGGCTTTAGAAAAAACTGGTGCTGAAAGACTTGTTACACCATGTCCTCTCTGTACTGCGCAGATCGAGAACAATCTGTTCAAGAGTGGTAGTTCCATTGAAGTTGATGACCTGACTGTATTCATTGCACAAAGACTTCCAAAAAAGGAGTGACGATGCTCTTGCTTGATTCTAAGACGAAAACGAAATTGTACGACCGATTGGTATCAATAGTTGGAGAAGAACATGTGACCCAACAGGAAACTGATAGAGTGCTTAATGCTCACGATTGTTGGCCCCTTAGCGAGGCAAAGATTCGTGCAGGTGAACTGTTACCACTCGCAGACATGATTGTCTTTCCTGCTTCAAGTGAAGAGGTTTCCCAGATACTCATCGTGGCAAATGACTTAGAAATTCCAGTGATACCAGTTGGTGGAGGTGCTGGTACATGTGGAGGGACACTAGCAATCTACGGTGGAATTCAGTTAGATTTGAAGAGAATGGTCAAGATATTCGAGATTGATCATGAATCAATGACAGTCAAGGTTGAGGCTGGTGTCATGGGAATTGATTTGGAGGAGGAAGTGAATAGACATGGATACACAATGGGTCATACACCAACCTCTCTCAGAGCTTCTAATGTTGGTGGATTCATAGCAACCCGTTCTGGTGGGTCTCTTTCATCTTTGTACGGTAAAATCGAAGACTTGACACTTGGACTCCAGGTAGTACTACCTAATGGATCCATTGTGGAATGTAAATCGGTTCCCAGACATTCAGTAGGTCCTGATCTCCGTCAATTGTTTATCGGGTCTGAGGGTGTTTTAGGAATAATCACAGAAGCTACACTTCGATTGTTCTTGATTCCTGAAGAACGTCGTTTCAGAAGCTTCTCATTTCCTGATGTCCATAGTGGTCTAGAGGCAATTCGTAATATATTCAGAATTGAAATCACACCATCTATTGTACGACTCTATGATCCTGAAGATGCTGCCATGGCTTTCTCAATGCATTTTGAGTTTGAGGAAGGTCATTGCATGTTGCTTCTTGGTTTTGATGGAGATGTCGCACAGAATGATATTGATGAAAACAAGGCTGTCAATATTTGCAGTGATTATGGTGGAACCGACCATGGCGAAGCTCCAGCTAAGAGATGGTGGGGCTACCGTTACAATATGTATTATCCATCAAGATTGACAACATCTGGGTTTGCTATTGGAGATACAATAGATATTGTAGCAACATATGATAAACTAGAGAATGTCTATCATGCTATGAAGGAAGCAATGGAGGCTCATGATGTCGTCGTGATGTCTCATTTTTCTCATATGTATCAGAATGGTGGAAGCATCTACATGATATTCTTCAGTTCACAACAAGATGCAGAAACTGCTTGGGCGACCTACAGGAAAGTCTGGGATGATGGTGTTGCGGCATGTCTTCGTGAGGGTGGGACAATGAGTCATCAGCATGGGGTAGGTCTCACACGTAGCACCTACACTGAGGACGAATTGGGATCATCCTTCCAGGTGCTGAAATTGATCAAAGAGGTTCTTGACCCGAAGGGAATAATGAATCCCGGCAAGCTCGGATTGGGGGTACGAAAATGATATTCGATGATTCTCTTGCTACGCAAATCCGGATGTGCGCAGCTTGCCCCAAGATGTGCAGACATGTTTGTCCTACATTCTTTGCGTGGCGTTCAGACGCACCAACACCTCATGGAAGAGCTCTTCTGATTCATCAAGAGATAACCGGATCAAGAGAAATAGATGAAAGGGGTATTGAGATACTTTACCAGTGTCTAGAATGCAGTCACTGTCTTACTTTCTGTATCCCTGAGATTGATATCGCAACTATAGTTGAGCTCCGTCGAAAGGAAATTGTGTCAGAAGGTAGAAGGCCTGAAGGACTCAATGATATGGCCAAAGCCATTGAAAAATATCACAATCCTTACTCAGAACTTCATGAATCAAGAAATGACTGGTTAGAGCTTAAGAAATCCGGTGGTAAGAATCTGCTATATTTCACTGGATGCACAGCAGCCTATAGGGAGAAAGAGATTGCTTCTGATACTGTAGAGTTATTGGAATCTCTTGGACACGAGGTTTCAATATCATCAGAAGAGTGGTGCTGTGGTTCACCGTTAATCAGAACAGGCGATGCGGAATTTGGTCTTGAACTTGCTCAGCATAATATCGAGATGCTTAATGCAAGTGACGCGGAAGAAATTATTGTTACCTGCCCAGGATGTTATCGCGTTTTAACTCGTGATTATCCTGATTATGACTTGAAGTTGAATAAGCCTGTGAAACATATTAGTCAGGTTCTTGAAGAACAGATTGGTAATCTGCCCGTTGACAAATTCGTGGGTTCCATTACATTTCATGACTCATGCCATCTTGGAAGACACTGCGATATCTATGATGAACCACGAAAAGTGATTGAGAAGGTTTCAGGTGCACCTCTTGTTGAAATGGAAAGAACCCGTGATAATGCAATGTGCTGTGGAAATGGTGCAGGTCTTCGAACTCTATTTCCTGAAAAAGCGAAGAAAATCGGTGCAGAAAGAGTAAGACAAGCAAAGAATACCGGTGCTAATTTTCTAGTCACATCATGTCCTTTCTGCAAGAATATGCTCAAGTCTCAATCTGGTGAAGATTTGACAGTACTTGATTTACCTGAGATGGTATTAATGGCTAAAAGAGGCCGCAAGGCCAATATAGATTAAGGAAAAATATGAAATGACCGGGAATACAATGGATGCTGAAGAAATTCTCCGACTTAAGGTGCGATTGCTCACTGAAGGTGCTACGTTATCTCAAGATGTGTATGCTGGGCGTAAGGGTGGTGCGGGTCCTGTTGGAGGACGTTACTTCATTCTACCAAATGGTAGATCCGTTGGAATCCCAATTCGAACTGGTGAGCAACAAAAAATCTTCAACTCCGCTACTTTAGTTCCTACAGATGACCCTACAATCTGGTTGTACGATGATTCAATAGAAATGAAAGTTGTCCCGAAACCTCGATTCTATGATCTCAAAACATCTGATGGAATACCATATTCTCAAATTGCATTGCTTCATGGTGACAGGACCCTTGCTACAACTGTCTATCAATCATGTAGATATTGGTCCCATGGAACTCAATGTAAATTCTGCACGATTCCTCTTTCTCAACGTTCAGGGGCTACAATGTTAGAAAAAGTTCCCGATCATGTCGCAGAAGTTGTCATTGCAGCTGAGAAAGAAGGATTGATTGATGATGTTTTACTTACTACTGGAACCCCTGAATCCGAGGATATGGGTATCGAGAGTCTGATTCAAGTTATTGAGGCAATTCGAAAAGTAAGTGAGATTCCGATTGGCGTTCAATTCGAGCCTCCGGTTGATAGAGAAACTATACGTGATATTGCTAATGCCGGTGCTAATGCTGTAGGAATGCACATTGAGAGCGCTGATGAATCAATCCGCGAGGAGATGTGCCCAGGAAAACACCAATACGGTCCTCTTGACCTATACAAACGAAGTTGGCAGTATGCTTTGGATTATTTTGAGAGAGGCCATGTGAGTACATTCATTCTTCACGGATTAGGTGAAGATACCAAGAAAACACTCAGTTTGGTTGAAGAACTTTCAGAGGTTGGCATGATACCCATCGTAGCTCCAATTCGACCATCACTTGGTAGCCAGCTTGCGAACTATGAACCGACCTACGCAGGTCAACTGGATGAGTCAGTGGAGTTCTACAAAGAGGTTGGCAAGATACTATTTCAGCATGGCTTGAATCCAAAGAGTACAGTGGCTGGCTGTCATCGCTGTGGAGGATGTACTCCTATTCAGGAAGCATATGATTGGGCTGCTTCAATATCTTCATAATAACAACATATCAAACCCTAGAAGTTATAGCAAGGTAGGTAAGATTAGATTTGAATATCATGTCTGAAATGCCTGCTGAAGAGATTCGAATCATAGAATTCGATGAAGAAGACGCTATGGAGATTTCAGAGCTTTTCAGACAGGTGTGGCCTCTTGCTACAGAATATCCAGAGCATTGGCGTAAGAAAAGGATGTACACTCCTGAACAGATAATTGAGGATATGCGAGCTGATTATCACTACTTTGGAAGTAGATTGCAAGGGACTATAGTTGGCCTCTACAAGGCGAAAATCACAGAGAAAGGTCTCTATGGTGAACATCAAACTGTTCGCCCAGAATGTAGAACCTCCGGTCTTGCTTCTGCAATGTATCTCCAGTTTGCAGAGTATGGGATAGAACACGGGTGCCAACGCAATTATTGTAACATCCTTAAGGGTCAAAAAGTCGGGGAACGACTTATGAAGAAATTTGGATTCGTTCCTTGGGGAGAACCATTGGAACAGGCTGCTGGAATGCTGGTGCAAATGTATGAACGTCCATTGCTCACGAATTTTAATGCTACTCCGAAAGACCTTTAGTGACATAAATTGCCCACTCGTATCTTAAGAATCTCGAGGACTAATCATGGAAGTTTTCCCTATTCTTGTCGATGGTGAAGAAGTAGATACTGGAAATTACACTATTTTTCCTGATATGGAGAAAGTGATTCAAGATCCCGGTCTTGCAATAGCTCTCCAGTTGCGGAATGCTTCTTCATTCAATCGATTTGTATTTTCAAAAGCTCCTGGCTTTATTCCAAGCAGCTCTCCTGAGATGAAATTTCTACGTGATTATAGAAAACATCATGGAGTTCCAAAATATTCGAAGGATGAAGTTGATGAAGTTGGATATGCAAAAGTCTGCATCTCTCGTGAGGAAGATATTGAGCGAGCAATTTCTGCAGGTGTTCGCGACCATCACAAATTGTTCAATCCTTTCAAGATACCTGGTATGGGACTAACCCTTGATGAAAGAGCAGATGCACTATATGAGGCTAGTTTGGACATAAAGAAGAACTGGGAAGTTTTTCGAGATGTATCTATCAAAGAAGGAGTACCAGTTGGTACACTGAAATGGGCATGGGACCTTGGAGCCTGGAGTGACTATCGGAAATCTGTTGATGAATGGGGGAAAATGATAGATATCGTCGAAGAACCCGGATTGGATGGAGGTAAATCATATCGTTTTCGAGAGCCTTACGGAGTGGCTGCATTATTCCCTCCCTATAATGCCCCAATGGCCCTTGGAATCTTCAGTATTACTTCCTCGATTCTGGCTGGTAATTCAACTCTTCTAAAACCACCTGGTAAAGTTCCACTGAGCACCATTGTTTTCGCTCGAATCTTCTTGAAGAGTTTCATTGAGAGTGGTTTACCATCATCAATACTTCAAGTTTTAACAGGAGGAGGTAAACAGATGATGCACCGTTACATGTCAGACCCTAGAGTTGGTGCACTTGTCTGGTACGGAGATAGTGATCTTGGACTAAAGCTCTGGTCTCAAGCCGCAGGGAAAGGAATCCAGATGGCACCTGAGCTTGCAGGTAGTGATCCCTGTCTTGTATGGGGAAATGATGTTGATCTTCAGAAGGCAGCTGAAAGTATTGTTCGAGGTCGTTTCTTGGGAAGTGGACAAACATGTATGGCAATAAAGCGCCTCATTGTTCAAGACACTCTACATGATGATCTAGTTCAATTGTTAGTTGAAGAAGCAAACAAGCTCAAAGTTGGTCTACCATCAGATCCGGAAACATTTTTGTCGCCGGTTGGATTTACAGCACTCTACATTCTTCTTGACCAGATGGAAGATGCTATAGCAAAAGGTGCTAGGATTGAAACTGGTGGCTATCGAATCAATTACCTTGATGAAAGAGACCCTGCTGGTATATTCTACAAACCTACAATTGTTACAAACATCCAACTCAATATGCGATTAATGACCGAGGAGGTATTTGCTCCAGCATTACCAGTTTGTCCAGTAAAAAGTGTGGATGAAGCATTAGCTGTTGCAAATCAATCACGATTTGGATTAAGGTCTACTGTGATTACTGATGATATCAAAACCCGTCAGAAGTGGATTAAGGAGATTGAAACTGCAGGAGTTGGAACCAGTGACGATCACATATACTATGATCCATATATGCCGCATCTTGGTGGATACAAGGATTCAGGAATTATTGGTGGGAAGTACTTCTCAACAATGCTCTCAAGAATGAAGTATGTTCACTCTGGACCTGATGCAGAAGTGATCTGATTGAATTCGATTGTATAACAAGATTGAACAATGACGGAATTCTTCAAACACTTACTATGAATCAGAATTTGTCGATTAGAGCTGATGCAATTGAAGCACTAAACAGGTTTGAACAATCGTCGACATCAATGAAGGCTCTCCTTAGGGAGATGCAAACAACTTCTACTGATTCCACTGAATATCAAAGCCATATTCAATCTTTATCACTTTCAGTTATCAAGTTCAGAAACACACTTGACTATCTAATCTCTAAAACTTTGGGAAAGCGTAAACTCCAGAGCTTGACCTTACAAAACAGGAATATCCTACGTCTATTACTTTACGAAATAAAATGGCTAAATTCTGATTTTGATGAATTACTTGCTTTCTATCCTGAAGTCACATTTCAGGATAAAAAAATACTACAGGAAGCAATTGTTGTAGATGTAGAAACTGCGTTTCTGAAAATGCCTGAAATCAATCGTCTAAGTTTACAGTATTCGCATCCAACATTTCTTGTGAAGACACTTCTTGATAACATGAAACGTGGTGAATCGATAGAACTAATGAATGCAAATAACAAGAAACGTACATATTATGTCCGACCCAATAGACTTTGGGAAGATGCTGATACTATTCTGAATACATTAGAAGATGTTGAGTTAGAACAAATTCCTAATGTCCCTGAAGTTGCTCGAGTCGTACATGGAATCGACTCTATCATCAAATCAAATTCTTTTCAAGAAGGTTTTATCCTAATTCAGGACCTAGCTAGTGTTCTAACCGTCAAGTCACTTGGTCCTCAGCCTGGTGAGAAAATCTGGGATTCATGCGCTGCTCCAGGTATGAAGACTCAACTAATTGCAGAGATGATGAAAGGTCAGGGTACGATAATTGCCACGGATGTATATGGTGATCGTGTTCGAGCTGCAGCCGACCGAGCTCAATTCCTCAGAGCTGATCAGATTCAATGGTTGCAGGCTGACGCTACAAAACCTATGGTTCTTGACGCAGATAAGATACTGATTGATGCACCATGCACGTCTACTGGTATTCTACAGGTGTATCCGTCGTTCAAGTGGCGATTGAACAAGAAAACACTCTTTGCTTTAATGACCATTCAAAACAAGTTACTTGATGGAATTCTCACCGCATATCAAGATAAACCTGGGACAGAAATTGTCTTCTCAACATGTTCCATTCTACCACATGAAGGAGAGTCACAGATTGATTCAGTTATGGAACGTCATGATATTGAACTAATAGAACCCTATCCTTATGGTGATGCTGGATATCCAAAATTCAAATGTTCAAAGTACGTCAAAAGATTGTTTCCGCACAAACATGATACAAGCGGATTCTTCATTGCTAAGTTGAGAATCAAGCAGTAATCCTTCGTTCTACAGACTCCTGCACCCGACGCCCAAATTCTTTATCATCCTTGAAGGACCAAGGTATCTCAAGGAATAGTTTGTTGATAATAATCATTAGATTTGCATCACGACTGATCAATGCTTTGAATAACAATTTAGTCCACTCAAAACAAGGGTGTTCGTTGAAAATTTGAGTATTTCCAGAAGCGGATACAGATTCTGTAAGATATGCCATCCCCTCTTTTGGTTTTCCAAGCATTAAATCAGCTAAAGCAGCCATGCAAGCAAGAATAACTGCATTCTTTATCATACCTGATTTAATGTATGACTCTGCACCTTCCTTGTACTCTTTAGCCTTCTTTTCATAGAGCGACCTACCATGACTAAAGATGAGGTCTCTTAGCACACGAGAACCTTGTGGATTAGCTTTTTTGAGGGAAACTCCTCCTAGTACAGCCGCTTTGAGTTCAGCTTGCATATCAGTTAGACGCGATTGTTCGCTAATCTTACGCATACCATCAATTATTGCATGACCTGCTTTGACCAAGGTATTTTTGATCTGTGGGTCTTTGAGTGACGGATCATTCTTCTCTAGGCCATTCTCATAAGCTGTTCTAGCAGCTCTGAAAAAATCATATGCTTTCTCTGCCAAGTCATTCTTGTTTGCAAAGTGGATAGATTTCACATATGCCATTATTGCATTGTCAGTTTCACCAAGATTTTCAAACTGTGTTGCTGATTCAATTAACCACGGAAATGCATCAGTACTGTTCTTATCTATTGCATCCTGTCCTCTAGCTAATGAGCTGTATGCATCTGTGCAGATTGTTGCTAAGTCCACTTTCTTGCATTTTGCTGTCATTTCAGATTTCGATAGCTTTTGTTCTCGAAGCCTGCACAAATCTTCGCCTGTGTCTCTCACACCTAACCATGTGCATTTCTCGGCTCCTGACAACTTGAATTACTCCGAACTTCTATATATCTCTAACATTTTGTTATTGTTAAAAAACCAACCTTATGTGTATCGTTACCTTTAACTGTAATTTGAATGGCGAAACCCCTTGAGGTTTCTCTTTTGACCGATGATGATACTGAGCTGGCGATAATACGAAGGAAAAAAATGGCCGAGCTCGTGGCACGTGAAAAGAAAATGAAAGCATCACGTGAACATAAACAGAAAGTTGGAGCAGAACGTGAGAGATTGCTCAAACGTTTTCTAAATCCTGATGCTTTAATATATCTTGACGGTTTAAAAAAAAGTGAGCCTACGATAGGAAATCGAGTACAAGAGATTATCCTCTACTTGCTCGTATATAGGGGATTACGTGAAACAGTCACCCAGATTGACATCAGATACATTGAACGACAAATCAAAGGTGAAGGTCCAAAGATTCGGGTACAACGTGATGGTGAAATCTCCGATTTTGGTTCATATGTCCGCGAAGCAATCAAAGAAAACAAAGATGATACTAAGAAAGATTAGCTTTGAGCTTGAGCACGACTCTTCCAGTCTTTGATTGTGTATTTGAGTTCCTCAAAATTTCCAGCCTGTTTCTTCCACGCGTCAGCAGTCTTGCGCATCTGGAAAATTAGAGATCCCCCTCTTGCAAGTTTCTGTTCTATAATCTCGACTGCAATTTCTAATGCATTAACAACACTTGATGTATCATCTGTTTTTTCTACGAATTCTTCTAGTTCTTGGAATATATCAGATGCCTCCATAGACATCCATTGCTCCTTTGGAACTTTCAACTCGATATATTGTTGTGCAGGAAAGACTGTATTGCCATCACGAATTTGAACTTCTCCTGCAGCTTGCAATGCATCAACATGTTTGAGCGCCTCAGTCATGTCAATCACCAAGCTAGCAGCAATTTCTTCAATTCTGATAGATTTCTTGTTTAGAACCATATTCAGAATACGATATTTTGGGTCACCTACTTCTAGTAGAACTTTCCTTATTCCTTCAAGAGATCCATCTTCTTGATTAAGGACTGCTGTGGCAGCATGTGAGAATTGTTTCAAGTCCTCTCTCAATCGCTCTATTGTCATTTCTGCAATAGTAAGTTCGTCTTTCACCGAAGCACCAACTGCTTCAGGTTTCTTTTTCGACAGAATCTGAATCTGCTCAGCTTTAATACCCTGCATCTCTTTGCCTACGGAGTCCAGAGCTCCCTTTGTCCTTGATAGCTGTGTTTGGAGCATCTCTATCTCAGAATCTTTCTGTGTTAATGTGGATTCTAAATCAACCATCTTAGTACCTAGTTGATTTGCCCTTCTTTGAGAACCACTAAGTTGAGCCTGCAGTGCTTCCATCTTCTGGTTTAAAGACACAATTTGCATTGTCTTATCCCGCAATCGTACGTTGACATCATCTGACATTGTCGGTCCCAATGAGAGTACACAACAATCGATAATTAAAGGAGTCTCGTGTAGATGTAATATGTGGAGCATACCACCATGCAGATGTTTGACGCGCATACTCATATCGCCATGAGGCACTTCAAGAATGATAGAGAGAGAGTTATTCAGAGGTCTCGAGAAGCTGGTCTTGTGGGAATGGTCACATCGTCAATAAGCCCTGCATCATTCAGAAGAACGCTTGGCATAGTAAAAAAACACAAGAACTTCATCTATCACTCAGCAGGTTGTTCTGCGTCACAAGTAACCAAAGAAGAAGCTGAACAGATAATTAGTCTAACACGAAAATATTCCGCTGATATTGTTGCTGTCGGTGAAGTAGGTCTCGATTATCATTGGGTGAAAGAGCAGCACGCAAGAGCTGCTCAAGAACCAATCTTTTCAATGTTCATTCAACTTGCTACAGAATTAGACTTACCTATAGTAATACACTCTCGGAAAGCAGAAAAACGTGCTACTGAGATGCTTGAAGCCCAATTCTCAGGTGATGTTCTCATGCACTGTTTTGATGGGTCTCCTGAGATAGCTAAACGTGTTGCAGGAAATGGCTGGTATATCACGCTACCAGCAAATTTCTCAAAGTACCAGAACAGGGTAAGATCGGCGGAAATACTTCCACTTGATCAAATATTACTGGAAACTGATGGTCCCTATCTCTCTCCGATTCATGGTCGTAATGAACCCGCCAATATTAGATATGGTTGTGAATCTCTCAGTCAAGTACTGGATCAACCTATCGATTTAATCGCTGAAACAACCACAGCTAATACAAAACGATTCTATCGTCTTTGACCGATAGTGCCAAATGGTTATTCATGTAATGGTTAATCATGTATGCACGTAGGTTTATGGAAGTGGGTATTGAGTCTCTCAAATCTCCTGTTGCGATAGTAGCTCTTCCTGGTATTGCTAATGTTGGAAAGATTGCAATTGAAACCTTATCTCAGCTACTACGTGCAGAACATATGATGGACTTTTTCAGTAAAGATTTTCCACCTCGAGTACTTGTGAAACAGGGTATCTCAACTATTCCGAAGACTACAGTTCACCTATATCGAGCTGCACCTGATGAACCTCATGATCTTCTTTTTCTTACTGCTGATTTTCAACCTTCAAGTAATACCGGTGTGTATGAATACGCTGATTTTGTAGCAAAGGAATTTGAAAAGTTGGGAGTTACCGTTATGTATTCTCTTGCTGCATACGAACAAGACTATGAACAATATTTCAAGTATTATCCTGGAGAACCACGAGTTTACGTATCTGCGAGTTCTGAGGAATTGTTAGCAAGGGTTGCAAATTCTGCACATTCTGTAGTTACAGAGGACGGAGTTATTGTTGGCGCTAATGGTGTGATTCCTGCTTGGGCTTCTTCCATGTATAATATGGAGAGTGCTTGCATTCTTGGTGAAACTCTTGGCGTGATTAAAAGCGACTATCGGGCAGCTAAAGCCATCCTTGAAAAAATAGCGGATCTAGTTGGAATCAATGTAGATCTTGAGATTATGACTCCTCAAATTTCCAAGGTCATTGAATTCATAGAGTGGGCAAGAAAAGAAATTACACAGAAATCAGAGCGTGCTGAGGATGGAGAGAGTCCTTCTGATATGTACATCGGATAAATCACTCAACAAGTTCAGGATGTAGAATATCAGTAATCCATGCCTGACTATCCAAATTGATGTAAAAATAATGGTCGTCATGCTTAACCTTGATAGTAAACGGAAAACGTTCTGCTTTCTTAATGACATCAGGAGGGACCCTTAGCACGGTTCTTTTTGTGCAGACTGGACATTTGACAAATCTTTCAAACATTCTTGTATCCTCACTACAAATTTCATCTGACTTCTGAATCATTGCTTAGGATTAATTTGGTATCGTTGAGGTCTGGGTTTTCAAGTGCATTAGTGAAGATTTTAATAACTTCATCACGAGTCTTTTTCGTAAGTTGTTCAGAGTCTGTTCCAACTATTCTCAAATTCTCGTAAACTCCTGCTTCTACAAGAATTTTTATTTCTGAATCTCCATTCTTCATTTTAACGATAAGGAATTTTGCAAAGTCTTTGAATTCGTTCTTTGGTCCGCGTAGTTTGCCAGGAATCTTTTCTACTCTATGAGTATCCATGATTTCATCGAGAAGATATGCTCTAATTACCTGGTTTCCAACGATTCGTCGTATGTCAATGAACTCGTCAATGCTCGAATCATCATTGACTAGTTTCCATATAAGTCGTGACGTCATCTGATACCATTATTATCTTCATCAGGAGCAAATATAGAGATTGTTTGGGCGTATAGCCCCTAAGAAGTGCCGCGGAATATCTTTATTTGCAGGCGCGCATTGTAATTTTATTCAGAAGGATTAGGATGGAGATACTATCATGATTCAAACTGTTGATATGATTATTAGGGAAGTGCACGCAGGACTCTGGTTTCTCGTTGTAGGATATTATTTCTACATCTTTATTTTCTTGCTGTTCTTTAGATGGAGAAAAACAAGGAATCCGTTCCAGTTCGCGATGGCAATATTTTTCCTCTTATTGGCTTTTGGTCGTGTTTTCTACTTTATTGGTGATTTCTATGCTGCTCCTGAAGTTCTAACGGGTCTCGTTCCATATCTTGGAGTTTCCGATTTCTGGTTAATGGCCGGGTCATTCATCCAATGGTTTGCTCTTGCCACACTCTCTGCAACAGCTGGATTCATGATATTTGGAAAACGATGGGCAGAGATTGCTTTTGCAATTCCACCAGTCGTAATCGCCTTTATTCTTGGCTTTGTTTCTCTTGACCCTACAATTAGGATACTTCTCTCTGGCGGCGCGGGCGCCATTTATGCATTATTCATACCTCTATTGTTCTGGTATCTGGCGTGGCAATCTGGTGGAAAATTACGGAGATCAAACTTCATCTTGGGTTTAGGATTCTTTATCCTATTTGCCGGTCGAGTTATCCATTCGCTTCGATATCCGATGGGTGAGGTTTTCTTCAATAATTCCATAACAATACCGGGTATCATTGCTCCTGGACTGATTGTCATTGGTTTAATCTTGATAGCAACTGGTAATGAATGGGGCCAGGCCTCATAGCATGACACTTAATCTTAGTATCAACTTATCAGAAAACATGTAGAATTGGTATAAGGTTTGAAACTAACCAATTTCTCTCCATTCGAGGATTTTCATATCCTCAAGAGTATTGAGCGATTTCCGAACATCTTTCAAGTGTTGACCCAACTGGTCTGCAATGTCTGGTGTTGTTAGCTTGCCTTTGCACATCTTAGCAACATCAAAGGTTTTTTGGCTCATTTGACCAAGTCTTACAAGCATCGGAGAAACCTTGCCCTTCAACACAGGTACTATAATCTTGGTTTCCGAAGCATGACCATCCTTTGTAATCTCATCCACTTTTTTATAGAATGTTTCGAATGGTTCTAGATTACCATCCCATTCTGCAAGCATATTTCCATAATCATCTGTGAATGAGTTGTTAACTTCAGAGAGGACTGCCATTGCAGCATTCCCATCATCGATTTTGTCAACAGTAGCTGCCACAATCACATTGTCCTTTAGTGATAAACAAATGTCGAATGCTCCAAAATCAATAACGTGTACTCGGTTTCCATCACTCAGTTCACGTCCAAACTGAATCAATGCAGTCAGGAATCCACTAATCAAATTTGGGTCCATATCTGCTTCTCCGTACTTGCGGTCAAGTACGCACAGACCGCTATCAGCGATCAATATGTAAACAGCTTGAATCAAGGTGCATATCTCCATCTGTTCTATTGTTGTCGAATAATGCACGTGTCTTTATAGAACTTCGTGTGGCCTCCTAAAACCCATATCTTACAATTGTGAGTGAACTGTAAAAATTTCTGTGTTTCACCTTTCTCACGACTGCTGTCACCAGTATCTGAAAGACCGGAATCTTTCAAAGTGTCGTGAGCTTTGCCCCTCTTCACTGGAACATCGTTCCTCCGATGGGACTTGGCTTCTGTCCGCTGCATTACCTCACACTCACCAGATGATGTGATAGCAGACGGTGTTTCCACAGCGTTTACCATGGCAGGGTCTTTACTCCTCGCAAACGGCTCAAGAGTCGTCTGGTCATAAGAGTCGGCCACGGACTCCCCTTTTGAGGCTGGTGTCCTCTGGGGGAGTGCGGACTTCCCATGAGAAGAAGATTTCTTCCTCCGGGCTTTCAGTATGGCTCTATCCTTAGCGGTGAGCCACATCCCTAGTCCGTTCATAACGTTCAATGAAGGGACGAGTGTATTAAGGAGCACTAATCTTTGAGTTCGAGCAGATAATCGATGTTGACATGAAGAAACGCCATCCAACATGGACATCAGTCAACCATCTAGCTGAGGTCAAGCTTCCAGATGAACTTATTCAAAGAAGTCGAATGGGTTTGCATCTGACGATTAGAGCCCTCGGTGTAAGGGATGGTAGATCTTACACATTCTAGTAAATCTCACATATTTTCTTACATTATGCGTCAGTAGTTATTTAAGAATCTGTAAGTTTTAATACAATCTGCAATATTGGTGAATTTTGGCCTCCTATTCGATTGGTGAAGTTTATCAAGAGGGCAATCTTTACCACTATTGGTGAAATTCTTTGGATACTGCAAAGGATGCTAGGGTCATTGTTTTAGAAGATGCTATTCGTAGGTTGAGTGAAATAGTCAATAATCGAAAATTGAAGTTCCACATAGAGTATTCGAAACTTGGTGAAATTCTACAGCAAGCTGGCAATCTAATTTATGAAGTAAAATACTCATATCTTTCTTCTGATCAAGTTGCTGACCTTGAGGCTACGAACAAGATTGTATCGAGCCTAGCAGATTTTCAAACGACTGTTGATGATGCGATAAAATCTACCGGATATAAAACTACAACCACAAAGGATGCCCTTACCCTTGCAGAAATCTACTACTCATTCAGGATCGTAGATGATTTTCAACGTAAATTAAGGAACTATGATGATGAACCGGGTCGCGCAGTTAATCTACTTGCAGTAGAAATTAGTCAGATACAATCTGTGCTTGAATCAAAGAATCTAACAGAATGTCGATGCACTGATGGTTCCCGTATCTGGAAAATCGTAACGAATTTATCTGACGTAAAGACTGGCACTAAGCTAGCTTGTGCAGTTCTTCCTCCCGTTGAAATGATGAATATAGTAAGTGAGGCAATGTTCCTTGGTGGAGAACCCTTACCTGAAACGACAGAGCTTGGTCCTTTAGAGAATCCACCAGATACAGCACTTGATCAAGCCCGTGCTCAAGTAATGCAAATTATGAAGAGGATGATTTAGATGCATCTCAAGGAAATTCAAGCAAAACTAGATTCCTTTGACAAGGCTCGTGGTTGGGATAAATTTCCTGCATCACTAGTGTTCGCACATCTTATAGAAGAACTTGGAGAAATATCTCGGCATATCACAGTCGATGAGGGATACAAAGTGGTAGGTCTTGGCCATAAAGCACCAAACAAGGATGAGCTTCATAGAGAATTTGCTCAAGTGTTCAATCTATTTACTCAACTAGCGAATCATTACAATATTGATTTGGAATCAAGTGTGTTGTCTGAATTGGAAATTATGGAAGAAAGATTTCCGGCTGAAAAGTGGTCCCGCCATATGAATGAACGGTGACTTCTTTATACCATTTTGCGACTTGCTTCAAGTGCTTTCTTTGCCATATCTTCAAGGTCTTTCGTTGCGGCTAGGAGGCCCAATGCTTTGTTACGAACTTGGGTGATATTCTTCTCCTTGGCCCATTGTGCAAGTCCTGTGACTAAGGGACCTAGAGCAGATCTCGCGGCTTCAACTGTACCAACAGCTTTCCCATAAAGCTCTACACTATGCTTCTTATCCTTGCCTGCTTCTGCTACTCTTAACCAGACTAGAGCGTGTATCATATAAAGCGCTTCCAACATGAGTGTTGGAGACTTTGGATTATCTTGGACTTTTTTCAGAAGCCTCTCTTGTCTGTCTTCAAAGACTTCTTTGAAGAAGCTGAAGGCTTTCTTATCATTGCCCTTGTCTAATTCTATAATGCCTCTTTGTAGTTTGTCGTCGATTTCTGACAAAATTGATACACTCCGTGACCAATCAATTTGAGATGTTTGTTCTTTATGATTTGAACTATTATGGGTTTCGACACTGTCATTAAAAGGTCGTGTATTTCCTCATAATGAGTTCACAACACTATTATGTTGGATTTAGAGCTCTCGCGTTATCCTCAATATCCATGGAGGTTGTTTAATGGTTAAAACTACATTCACGTTCCAAGAACTCAAGCGCACAAATCACCGAGAAATAAAAGAGATGCAAGATAAGAAGTTCAGGGCTTTCATTCGCTATCAAGTCTGGCCTAATCATGCATACTATAGACGTCTATTCAAAGACAACAATATTGACCCATTCAATATCACATGTATTGAAGATTGGGCAAAGTACAACATTCCTCTTGTGAAGAAGATTGACTACAAAGAGAACATTCCAAAGTTCGTCATAAATCCCTCTGAAGTAGATGGACAACCCCGAGAAGCTTCTGAATCAATAGGCAATCTCATGAAGTACTCGAAAGAAGCAGGTCATACTGAAATGGCCAAGTTCATTCGAAATAATGGTGCAAAAGTCAAACTTGGAATTGGAAAGAAGGCTGCAATGGCCCGACTTGGAGAACGTGCAAAATATCAATTTGCTCCATTGCAATTCTGGTTAAGCTCTGGAAGGGCGTCAGGACTCCCTTCACCAGTATTCCTGACTCGTTATGATTGGGACCTATTAGCAAAGAACTGTATTAAAGCCGGACAACTACCTGTGGATCCGTGGGTCCAAAAGGGCTGGGAAATGAATAGTATGAACCTGTTTCCTTACGCACCACATTTAGGTTGGCACGCGGTAAATATGGGTCTTCGAGAGATATCAAAGTTTTACATTGCAACAAGTGGCGGAGGTGCAATTCCAAGTAACAAACTTGTTGAAATTGCTGGGTCTTTCAAAGCTAATGGATTCACTGGAATGCCTAGCTTCCTCAGAAATCGATTCTTCCGGGCAATGAAGGAATCTAAAGACTATGAAGCTCCTGAGAAAATAATAGTACTTCTTGCTGGTGAGAAAATCTATGATCCTGTTGTCAATGATATAGTCGAAACCCTAGAAGAGAAGGGTGCAAAAGAGGTTCTCGCAGTAGGTGGATATGCATCCTCTGAGAGTAAGATTTCCTTTGCAGTCCAATGTAAACATCATGGACCTTACCATAATGTATCTCCACTCATGTTATCTTTTGAGCTAATATCATTCAATGATGATGGTACATATGATTTCGTTGGAGATGATGAACCTGGTCATATGACTCTATTCCACCTTGATAGCACTGGAACCGTGTTTGAAGGATTCTTACTGGGAGATGTAGCATCACATCAGGAAAGAGGTAAGTGTCCCATTTGTGGACTAGATGGTCCGTTCTTCTGGGATGTTGGTCGTACTAACGATGCAGAAGCACAAATCGAGATTATGGGATTGGCTGAGAAGAAGATCAAGGGTGCTACAGTAAATCTTACCGCACTCCGCACTGATTTGCTGAGCATTGCAGAGGTTGAGGAACTTCAGATTGAGGTTGCTAAAGAGGACATGACGGATCCATATAGCATGGATGTGCTCAATATCCACGTAGCTCCTAGGGGACCATTAAAGGCAGATCATTCCTCTTTGATTATTCAACTTCAAAATCTGACAAAGAAAAGCACTGAAGTTACTCCTAAAGTTTTCATCATCGGTTTTGAAGAGCTTGTAGAGAAGGCTGGCGGAATGAAGTTCATGGATATCATTGATAGCAGACCAAAACCTGCGTAATGATTGATGAGCCGGGTTATAACGCCCGGTCCATTTTTTATTTTGAAGCGGAGCAAATATAACCAAAGGTAGGAAGTATTTTACAGTACGGAGGATTTCAATTGGCGTTTGAAGAACTTGGAAGTGATCCCTCTGAGCAGGGAGATCAAAATTATACTCTTGGTGCTACTGGACTGGTTTCGAAAACAATTTCACTATGGGCTCGAAATATTGTGCGATACATTGCTATTGCTGGTATTATAGGAGCAGCTAGTGTTGCGGTTTCTTATGTAATTCTCGTTTTGATGTTTAGCACTGTAGGAACTTTAGGGGCAGACCCTCTATCCTATTTGATAAACCTCTTCTTTTTCTCACCAGACCCCACTCTGTTAGCAGTATCACTAGGATTTGCGATCTTTGCGTTTGTCCTTAATGCGATAATCTATGGTGCTGCAATCAAGTTTACTCTTGATGTGTACGGAGGAAGTGGGGGCAATGTTGGTGCTAGTTTCTCACATTCCATAAGCCGAGTTCTAAATTTCATAATTGTTCAATTGGTACTGTCATTTGTTGCTGTCATTTTAGTTATACCCGCATCAGCATATGTAATTCAAGCAATGGAAGCGATTGGCCCCATTGATTCCATTGATCCACTTAATCCTGTCTTTCCTGCCGGTGCAATGGAGATGCTCATGATGGCAATGGGTCTCTTCGCAGTGGGTGGAATATTCATTATCTACTTCAATACCCGGTTTGCCCCAACACTGGCAATCGTGATTGACACTGACCTTTCAGCAATAGAATCTTTCAAGAGATCTTGGGAACTAACGAGTGGCAATTTCATTCACGTATTTGGAAGCTATCTACTGATGAATATTGCAATTATTATCTTCAGTGGACTCGTTAGTGGTGTTGCATCTTTCACTGGTCTTCCGATTTACGATCAGTTAGTGTTAGGATCCGTAGTTACTGCTCTTCTATTTAGTTCATTGAGCTTTATCTTCACATCAGTTCTCTATCGAGACCTAAGTTCACGCACACGTGAAATCTCAGTATCATCTTCTCTCGATGATTTGAGAGTAATTTGAAGGCGAAAAAATGGGATAAGAAAAAGGAAAACTCTGGGGGAAAAATCCCCCAGTTTATTCTACTTGAGATTGTGTTTCTTCACAAACTCGGTTAGAACATCAACAAGATCTGGTTTTCCAATCTCTTGTAGGTCGTATTTGACTCTGACACTTGGTTTATTGATCTTGATAACAGACTTCAAGTCTATTGGTGTTCCAATGACAATAGCATCCGCATCCGATTTGTTAATTGTCTTCTGAAGTTCTTCCATCTGTTTCTTACCGTAGCCCATTGCTGGGAGTACGTTTTCCAGATGGTAATACTTCTCGAATGTATCTTTGATGCTTCCAACTGCGAAGGGGCGTGGGTCGATAATAATTGCACCAGCCTTCCTTGCTGCGATTAATCCGGCTCCGTAAGGCATGTCTCCATGAGTTACAGTTGGACCATCCTCTACAACTAGGACACGCTTTCCTCTAATCGAAGCCATATCTTCAACGCCGAGGGGTGATGCTGCATCAATGATGGTTGCGGTCGGATTCACTTCCATGATATTATCTCTGACCTCTTCGATATCCTCATAATCTGCTGTGGCAACCTTGTTGATTATCACAACATCTGCCATTCTGAGATTTGTTTCACCAGGATAGTATGATATCTCGTGTCCCGGTCTATGAGGGTCAGTGATAACAATTAGCAGGTCTGGTTTGTAGAACGAGAAGTCATTGTTACCCCCGTCCCATGTGATTACATCTGCTTCCTGTTCTGCCTGTTCGAGGATCTCACCATAATCAACACCAGCATAGAGGATAACGCCCATATTGATCATAGGCTCGTATTCTTCTCGTTCCTCGATTGTACATCTGTACTTGTCTAAATCTTCAAGGGTCGCGTATCTCTGAGCAATCTGTGATGTAAGATCTGGATCGTATGGCATAGGATGTCTGATATTCACAGGTTTAATTCCCATGTCAACAAGAATCTGGTTAACACGCCTTGAGGTCTGGCTCTTACCGCATCCAGTTCGAACTGCGCAGATAGCAATCACTGGTTTCTTACTCTTGATTGAGGTGTTCTTTGGACCCATTAGACGAATATCCGGGCCAAGCTGATTCACCCAAGCAATTTTGTGACCAACCGTTTCATAGGGTAGGTCAGAGTATGCTAGAATACATTGCTCAACATCGAATTTCTCGATGAGTTCGGGTAACTTCTCTTCGGTGTAAATTTGGATACCTTTGGGATAGAGAGGACCTGAAAGTTCTGGTGGGTACATTCGATCACCAATTCCAGGAATTTGCTCAGCAGTAAAGGCAACAACCTCGTAATCTTCATTGTTTCGAAAATAGACATTGAAATTTTGGAAGTCTCTTCCAGCTGCGCCCATGATAATGACTTTCTTTTTACTCATAATCAAATCCACTCCTTGGGAAGTGTGGGTTACTGAGTGCGCTGACCTCTAAGGCTTGTTATGAAATTGTTGGTTCCGTCAAGAATGCAATTTTGTACCTCTTCTCTGAAGATTTTTGTTGTTTTGGTTCCGATTTTTCGAATGGAAAACAACACTATCCATGAAAAAGTGGAATGAATTTACTAGAATTCATTAATACGCGGTATGCTTTCTAAAAATCGTAGTGTGTATCTTCCGTCAAGCTCGTCGGAAAATCGAACTATAGCTAGAGCAATACAAAGACCTAAATATGGTCTGCTATCAGTATGAAGGAAGTGGGCTCTTCGGAGTCACTGCCGGATAAAGAATGGGGTGCAGAGTTGAAACTAGTTGACTTGGCTCAGGAGTCAGTGCGGATTCTTCAAGAGTGCGGAGAAGATGGAATTAAGAGTGACCTTTTGGCTGAGAAGTTAGAAACCCCCAAGCGGCGAGTGTATGATGTAATTGCTGTTTTGAAAGCTTTAGGTCAAGTTGAAACAAGCAGGAAATTTGATGGCACGACAATAACATGGATAGATCGATCCAAGGACTTTGTTGCAAAGAGTGTGTATGATGAGCTTCGTATTCTTCTTCTAGAAGAGAGCGATGGGCGCAAGAACTTTCAAGTTCAAGTTGCAGAACTGAAGGAACAGCTTAGGATTACTAGGTCCAAACTCAGGCGTGATGTTCAAGCGGTAGCAATGGTGAACAAAACCGAGTTTAACACAACCCAACTGAGAGTACGAGCGCTTTCAAGTAGCGGCATTAAACGTGTGAAGCATGATGGAATTGAAGTGCTTATTATCACAAATGAATCTGGTATAGTTGTGGACCCTTCTGAGATTATAATTGATGAGCATGAAGATCTGATCAAGAATTTGCAACGACTTTGAGTTTCAGCTTCTTGCATTGATATGAACCATACTTCCTCTCCTTACGTCCTTCAATAAAGCAAGTTCTGCATCTGAAGATGTGATTTTTCCTAGTATGTTCACTTTGCTATATGTTCGTAAGTCTTCTAGATAAATACAAAGAGCATCGCCGAGCGGCATGTAGGATATATCACCTTTTTTTACATCATTCGTTGGTTTTGAATTACCCTTTGATATATCCAAGGTGATTTGCATCTCTGTACGCATCAGAGCAGTTCTCCCTTTAATGGGAAGTAAAAACTTTATCTCCTCAACAATGAGTGGTGCATGGATTCTATTTAGAAATCCTTCTAGAACTAAATCTTCTTCGAATTCAAAATTTAGAAGAAGGTCTGTATCACTCAAATCTGACATACCTATGTCATGAAACATGAGCCTTAAAATGTTCTACGCTTAGTTCAGCGGCAAAGGCTTAATTGGTCTAAAAAGATAGTTGAAACGGAGCGGATATGACTGTCACCAACAAGAATGGATGTAGCATTTGTCGTAGACACAACAGGTTCAATGAAGGATGATATACGAGCTGTCAAAGATAGTCTCTCCGAAATTGTCAACCATATCACATCACGAACTGAAGATCTTGAGATTAGGTTTGGAGTTGTTTCCTACCGTGATCATCCACCCCAAGATAGATCCTATGTCACTAAGGTCTTTGATTTCACTGATAGGATTAAGCGAGTGAAGAAGTTAATTTCTGAACTACGTCCTTCTGAAGGGGGAGATACTCCTGAAGCTGTTGCAGATGGCCTGTTTGATGCACGTACGAAATTATCATGGGCGAAAGATGCATACAAGGTGATGCTGTTAGTAGGAGATGCTCCGCCACATGGAAAGAAGTACAATTCTATCGGAGATGATTATTTTCCAGATGGTTGCCCACAGGGACATGATCCAATCGAACAGGTTCAAGGGTTCAGAAAAGATTTTGGTAGTACAATGTTCATCTTTGTGTGTGGATGCAATCCTCTCGTTGAAGTATCCTTTCGAATGATAGCAGATTCTGTAGATGGAGGAAAATATTACTCCCTGTTGGAAGCTCATGAACTTCCTCAGGCAATCCTCCAGATACTGGAAGGAGTTAGTGATTTGATAGAAGCTGACCGAAAGGTCTTGGCCTATTATGAAAATCATGATGGCATCTTTGATATGGGTGAGGCGGCTTCGAACCTATCCCTGGAACTTCGCGAACTAAAGACATGCCTATCTAGACTGCTAGAGTTGGGTCGGATCATTCGATGGCCCAAAGGGAGGCCTCTCACATCTGATAATATGGGTCTGAATGTTGAATTGGGTGAAGTACCGAATAATATCGTAGCTGGTAAGGCCTTCAATTACTCGATACGAGTTAAGAATCCAAGCGCTACTATAGTTAGTGTAAGAATCATCGCCTCTCTAGTAACATCTGAAGGGGTTTCGGAGGTAACTAATGAACGACATGATCTTTCTCCGAAATCTGATAAGATGCTAGAGCTCAAACTTGTTCCAATGACTGATGTAAAGGGAAAAGCAACTCTACGCGTAGAAGTGTTCTATGGGTCCAAATCCGTAGCTACAGAACTTTACAATACTCGCGTGTATTGATGGAGGGCTCTTTGTGAATCTTAAAGCAACACAGGGGCGTAATCAGAAGGGACTGTGTTTTGTGTCGGAGGATGAAGTTCCATTCAAAGAGGGTGTCTATCAGATTTCATATCATGGAAAGACATTGCTAGCCGATATTCGAACTTCTGCAAACGTACCCCGAAGTTTGATTATTCTAGATCAACGAATATTCAGCTGGTTGTCCTGTAATAATGAATCCGAAGTTCTACTTGAAGAAGTCACTTCAATTATTCCAACATGTTCTGAAATTCGATTAGCAATAACATCTACTAGAGACCTCGCTAATCGTACAATCGCAGATGCAATTTCACAACGAGTTAATGATTTGCATGATGATTTTGATGGATTGATACTACAAGTGGGTCAATCCTTTCAAATTGATAGACTTGGAATCATATTCACCGTAAAATCACTTAATCCAATGGATACTTCCAATCAAGCAGCTAGAATTGCTTGGGATAGTCTAGAGAAAATACATCTTGACCCTGTTGAATCCTTATCTCCATTCCATATAGTCTGCATTGTTGAGGTAGGTGCTGCAGCACAAATTTCCGACGTAAGCAAAGAGAGTGAAAACAATGTTCCGCGATATGAAGCCACTCTTGAAGCTATTCGGTTAATATCTGAGGTTTACTCTAATTATGGTTCTCATGCGCAATTTCGCGGATTCGCATATTCAGATGAAATAATTCCTTTCACATTGTTTGACCCAGAAACTGGCAACCCTACAGAAGTATCTTCGATTAACTCAGCTTCTCTTTTTATCGCGTTCATCAAATGGATTGAAACTTTGATTCCTAATCATAAAGGTCGGGCCTCAAATCCAGGTGAAGCACTTAAGCATGGAATCGAGAGTGCAGAGGGATTTACAAAATCAAATCTCATTCCTACAATCATTCTATTCTTTTCGAGTGGAGTTCATACTTCTGGACCCAATCCAGTCAAGATTGTGAAGAACAAAATGTCGAGCGATGGTCCAACAATTTTGTGTTTCACTCCTGGTTTGAAATCTAACCTCGACGTAATGTTGGCTATTGCTGAGAATAGTCAAGGAAAAGCAATCAATGTGTCTGATTTTGAAGAAGTAAACACTATCATAGAAGCGCTCATGGACCTTTCAGGCGGAGGTATCTGAAACTATGTCTGAAGATATTGAAACTAGACTTCAGGCAATGTATCACAGTGGACAGGTATCTGCCTATATCATTTCCAAATTGCCAGAGGGTAAACTAACAACTGGATGGATTGAGCAGGGGTTACTCAGCAAGGGATTTACTGGCAACCTTCAGGATAAGAAACACCAAGAGAATCTAGCCATTCCAATAGATCGATTTACTCGTCTAACTAGAGATTATAGTGCAGAGATCAATCTTGGATTGATTATTCTTGGAGCACATGGTCTGGATAAATCAAAACTCATCACCCTTGTCAGTAATCAGTATTTTGCAAGAAAAGGCTCCATCAATGCTATTGGATTCAATTCTGATAATATTCCAACATCGGAATTAATACATATCATTACACGATTTTTATCTGAAACAACAGAATCCAATATTGATAACGACCCTAATTTGGATTATATTGAAGAACTTCTCACTGATGCTGCTAATGGGGATGTTCGTCATCTTCTATCTTTATCACTCCCAACGGGAAAGCACAAACATACTGATTGGATCCGAAAAATCCTGAAGTCTGATTTGAAATCAGAAGCAGTCTTGGCTCAAATTGGAGATCATCATGAGTTTTCACCATCTGTTTTACTATTCTCTCGATGGCTATTAGGACTTGAAATCTTCAAAAAAACAAAGAATGCAATAGCATCGATTCTATTTGTGCAGGGCTCTCAAATTGTACTATGCTTCTGGGATAGTCCCCAGAATCTAGCTACCTTTGCGATTATAGAGGGCGTTGATATAGAACGAGTATTGAGAAAGTATACCTTACCTCTGTGGTATACTTCAAGTGCTGTGACCGAAGACGAACCAAAAGGTCCCAAAGTAGTGATTGAAAAGCCTAAGAAGAAAGAATCTCAAACCCGAAAAAGATCGAGCTCTGTATCACGAATGGTGTCTGATTCTGTAACTCCTGATAATCAATCAATTTCCATTGTTCGAACACACTTAGCAGAACTAATCAATAGACTCTCTACATTAATTTCTCGTCTTGACGGACTTGAGAAACGTATAACTAAGATCATTAAAGATACAAGGTCTCAATCGATGAGTGAACATTCTGAAAATGCTACTAAAGAACTGCGCAGTATCAAGAATGAATCGAAAATAATTGAAGATATTTCTGCACGCTTGCGGATGATGGAAAAACAAATTGATAAGACTTCGTACTCCGACTCTATGAAATCTGATGAAATTCAAGGAATCACATCTAAGATGTCTGTCCTTCGAGAGCTAATTGATAAAATCGAAGTAAAGATTGACCAACTTGATAACAGAGTGACAGAAATTGAAACACTAAGATTCAAGCGTCGGACTGAGAGCTAGTGCTCATCGGGACTAGATCATCAATGACATCGAGAAGATGTCCAATAAATAGGTGTGAAGAAAATGACTCTATTGGCAGTACTCTTGCTTTGATTCCTTTGAGTATTCGTAAGGCTCCCTTCTGGTTCTTTTTCATTCCAAATGTAAAGAACTCTATTTGATATCGTTCATTCTCCTTAATTGCCTGGATAAATGGGAGATGTTCTTCATCATACCTACCAATATTACCTGAGAAAACGAGAAGAAGCGTAGGTCGTGATGGTCCAAAATCTTCTAGGTATTCTGCAATGGATCTGTAAGCACCGACCATCTGTTCAAAACCACCTGTTTCTCTAACACTATCAAGTATTGAGAAGATTAGAGACACAAGCACTTCTTCAGATTGCAGGTCTCCAAGGAACTCAACATATGGTCTGACCTCGGATCCATGCTGAACTGAGAACTTCTCTGGAGATTCTGCAAAAGTTACAAGTCCAAGTCGACCCTCAGTACGATTATGAGCTAATGCATTAACAACTAGAAGTGCAGACAGAGCTGCAATCTCTGCACGCGAGGTATTCTCTTCTAGATTTTTCAAGAATGTCCCTACTTCTGGCACAAGCTTTGATAATTCTTCTAATTCTCTTATTGATGTATGAAGGGTCTTCAAGGGAATGTCTTTCTTGCTCATACCTTTCCCTTTAGAAATGCACATCACAACATTCAGTTCACGAAAAGTTTGGCAGGGTCTGAGAATCATTTCATCTCCTGATATTCTCCCTATTTGACCCGACTTGAGATTTGGTTCAGTATATCCAATGCTCAGTGTTAATGGTTGTACTTCAGAACCAGCTTGTAGTTTTGATCCAACTCCCACATACCTTCCATGTACACTATCCAAAATCTCTCGTTCGTGTAGATGCATCGATGAAACTAACTCTACATTGGATGAGGGTTTCTCAGATCTATATGAAAGAACAATCCTATTGATATCAGGTATCTCACTTTCTATCTTCACAATATTAACTACTGACGAATTGTGAAATCCTACGATTGATGCATCTATTTCAGATACTACAATCGATCTTTCTGTACACCTTGAATGTTCTTTCACTTGTCCAGCACACCATTGTCCTGTCCTTGTTTCCAATGCAAGGACATAATCTTGTGCAAGTACATCTAGCGCTTCCATGTCGGCAGAGGACATGAGAAATACCCCCTTTTCGGTTTTTGCAATCTCTACTCCAAAATGAAGTGCTGACATGATTGGGCGTGGCTCTTCCACTTCAAGGCATTTGAGAAGAGCCTCATCAAATCTTACGAGTTGTGCTGGTGAACCAAAGATTGGACCATCAAGTTTGGTATTAGCTCTAACAAGTGTTTGGAGCATCATCCCATCCCTTTTCTTCAAACTCTCGGTGAAAGCTTTCTTCCAACCAGATATCATTACTGCCCCATTCTTCTCTATTACAATTGAGAGACTGATTGCCTTCTCACTATTTGGTTCAACCACCGTTAGAACTGCACTATCTAGATTTACTATCCCACCATCATCTTCTATCATATGGTCGACAGACATTATTCTCAGTATATTTCGTGCATCAAGCAACTGCAGTATTCTAACAAGTTCATTCAAGGCTGCTTTCCCAAGATTCTCTTCAGCCATTACGGATTTCTTATTCTCGGTGTAAACTAGAAAGGGTGGTCTTGGGGGCAATAAATCTAACATATTTCCTCCAATGATTCGCTGAACTTCTTCAGGACTTGCTGATAGGTTTCTGCTTAGAAAGTAGCTAAGAATTTCAGATACACTATCTCCAAGCTGCGTTTCTGGGTATGAGGATGCAAACATAAGACGTCTGGACCAGAGTTCGTCGCCCTGCTCTTTCTTCAAATATCTGATTATTGTGGAGAGTGATGATATCGTCGCTCCTGCGGTGAGCAGTTTACTATTTGGAATATCAAGTAGTCGTGTGATATCCTGTCCCCAATCTTTCTGGCTTCGTACCTTCAAAACTAATTTTGGAGGTTTTAATCCTGCTTCTTTCAAGAGAATAATCCATTCTAGTAATGGGTCTAGGTCGTCCGGTGACTCGAGTTCAATGAATATCGGGCTTCCGGTTTTAACACAATCAAGAATATCCGTACGATTTGGTCCTCTAATTGATTGGGCTAGATCTGACGCATGGAGGATACATCCCCATCCTGTAGAAGTTCTCCTGTCGAGTCGCATATCTTGAAGATGATACAGTCTTGGACTATTTGGTGGCAATGTAGCCCATCTGTATACCGATTCAACATTTGCATCCTGTTGAGGTGCGGGTAGAATTGTATCACCGAATCCAATTAGAGGGTTTACTACTAGGAAATCTGCTAACCAACTAGATTGAGAAAGCTCTGATGCTCCCTGAGTAAATTCGCTAAGCAATCGTGGCTTCTTCAGATAATCATACGCCCTTCTAGGGAGAAACTTGAATGCTCCAGAATATTGAGTCGCAAAATCATGAAGCTGATTCTCAACCATATTGTAATAGGAAAATACTCTGTCCGGATCAAAGGTTTGAAAGTAAGTTCCTGCACGCACTATACCAAGTTGCAAAGATGCATCGAATATGATGAAATGGTGAATCTCATTTGCTTCGATATCTTCTACAACTAACACGGCACGCAGCATCCACTGTTATCTGATTGTTGCAGTAGCTGATATATGCATAGTGCCGACAGCAGTGTCTGAAACTTTGACACTATAACGCAATAATTTATCACACATCTATTACGAACAAATCAGGAGGACTCGTTAACCTATGCTCGTTGTGAGAGCTATCACGGATATAGCTGAAAGAGGTATTAGAAAAGGTGATGAATTTAGGCTATATATTGTAGATGCCCATCATCATATGGGAAAAGAAAAGAGCCATCGAAATACTCCCTCTGGTGCCTATGACTTCTACGCAAGTCTCTGGTTTGAAATGCAGAAGATTGTAAAACAGAAATTGGATGAAGACTCATTGCTTTTCGAACCTGTCCGGGTTGAAGGTCCTGATATTGCTTCAAGATGCTTCAATAGTCGAAAGAGCTGGACAAGATTGAATCATGGCTGGCTAGTTGATAGAACTGTAGTCTTTCCCTACACTGATGACTATGCGAAATCTAATAATCCGAAGGAACCCACATTCAAGGTTTCAAATGATAAGGTAGCCGGTTGGACAACACGCGCGCCTCATTCAACACGACTCATCGGATTTGCTCGTGTTGATCCCATGGATGAACGTAGGGAGAAGGGTCTTGCAGTAAAGGAACTTGAAAGAAGCGTTCAAGAACTTGGTTTACGAGGTCTCAAGCTTCATCCGCTTGCACAACTTTTTGTTGACTCGATTGAAGGGGTGATAACCAAAGACATCGTCAAACGAGCTGGAGAACTAGGAATCCCCGTCATTTTCGATACGCGTAATATTGGAACAGTCTTGAAAATCGAGAATTTAGTTGAATCGATTAGGAATGATCCTGAGTGCGGAACTGCAATGAGAGGATTAAAGGTAATCCTAGCTCATTGTGGAATGTCGCCTGGAGATCCTCGTCTTTATGAAGTACTTAGAGACCCTGCAATCTTTGCAGAAACGTCGACATTACATGACCTTGATGTTCCTGTCTTATTCGAAACTGCATTTGAGCGATTAAGTCAAGTTGATTTTTCATGGTCCGAGAAGATACTCTTTGGTACTGATTTCAGTTTTCTATCAGTACAAGCCGCAGATATCATACTCTTCTTACTTTCACGTGATTTTCCAGGGACTCTTGCTGATGTGCAACGAATTCTTGGAGGGAATTCATTATCTCTTATTCAGCGACCCTTCTCAACATCAGCTGGTGTGCAGATGTCCCCAGTCGAGTATGTTAGTCGTGATAATGGAGGGACAAAGCAGATTGATCTTGAGAACTCTTTACTCAGTCTTTTTAGTGGTGATAAATGGGACCTATCTTCTCTTGATCTAATGCTTCCTCCTGCTGGAACTTGGCCAGAACCAGTGAAACTCTCTGATGGTGGTTTTAATGGAGTATATCTTGACTCCTATGTTATGTGTCTTCGAAGTCGTGATATTAACAAAGAGATTCATGTGTGGATAAGAAGAATTGTGGGTGATTCAGTAAGTTGTTCACTCTTGAGCACAAAGGGAATGGCAAGTATAGATACTGTCGAAAATGCCTCTCAGAGTTTCAATCCTGTATTGATAAGGTCCCTATCTGATCACTCTACAACCTTGAAATCATCTGACGATTTGACAAAGAAGGTATTATCTCGACTCACCTAGCGCGAACCTCATATTCTTTATAACATTAGAAATTAGAGTGAATCCATACCTGACTATAGGAGGCAATAGCTATCACCAAGAAACTGGAATTAGAGATTGTAGATGGTGGCGACCTTAGAGGGTATGCCCATCTACACCCAAAGACTGCAGAATCATTAGATGCAGATATTGGGTCAATATTAGTTTTCGAAGATTCCCAGAGCAGTTTCTGGGGTGCCGCAGAGATTCGAAAGAGTAAGGATATTCAAGAAGACAAGATTGTTGTTGATACACTTGTTCTTGAAGCATCACTCCTAATGGAAGGTGATTTGGTGGATGTCACTCTTTACGAACAAGACATGGTTGCATTAGAATACGTAGAATTCGGTATAAAGCCACTTACTGAAGATGCTAATACTGATGATCTTGTCACGCGAGCTGCTGAGAAAGTGAAGTCTCTTGAGGACATCATCGGTGGACGTCTCGTTTACCCTGGAATGTCATTCAACTGGCCTGAACTTGACACCAAAGTTGAGATACTCAATACTAAACCAGCTCTCTCAGGTAAGAGCTTTGCAAAGCTCGCTTTTGAAGCTTTGAGAGAAAGAACTGGTTATCAGTTCAAGACTGTAGGTATTGCTACACCCTTCAATGCTGTTCTTTGTATTGATACAAGTGGTTCTATGAAGACCACTGATGTTCCGGTTCAAGATATTGCTCATGCTCGTGAAGGATTGAAGGACCTTGCAGGTGATAGTCCTGAGGTTCAAGCTTTTCTCAATCGCTTTGAAGAAGGTAAGAATGTAAGTAGAGCAGAAGCTGCTGCAATGGCAGTACTTCTCTACCTTGCTGAAAAAGTTGGACGTGGTTATGGAGAAAAAGTTGGTGTGATCACCTTCGAAAAAGAAGTTAGTGAAATGACCTTTCTTAATTCAGAAACTGGTGAAGTTCAGCCCTATGTTGAATGTACAGGACGGGATAAAGCACTGGGTCTACAAATCATAAGTACACATGTTGTTGACAAAGTTGAGGAAGGTGGTACTCTCACAGATATGGGCTCTGCTCTTGCAAGGGCAAGTGATATCATGGATGAATTTGGAGACCCTGAGAAACCTACGATGCTCATCATGCTGACTGATGGAATGACAACATCAGGACCACCACCACTGAAGATTCTCAAAGAAAGATTTCCTGATCGTTCAAGACTTGTAATCTATAGTATAGGTCTTGGTGAAAGAAGTGAAATCGATGAGGAATTGATGCTCGCAATTGCACATTATGGAAATGGAAGTTATCGACACGTCGACAACATTCGAGATTTATTAGAATGGTATGGCAAGTTGGCTGGCGAGTTTGCGGTTGTAATTCGGGGATCTAAGTAATATTACCTTTATCTAGGTTCCAATGCTTGTTTGAGACCATCTAAGGTTTCCAGGTCCATCTCCTTGATCTGTTCCTCTGGTATTCCTTCCAGCATAGCTTCTGGAATTGTGATTAGAAGATCGGCTTTCTCTTTTCCATATTTTTCAATAAATTCAGTCATTTTTGGATCGTCATGTTCCACGACTGCTTCAGGTTCTTCAGCTTCCACTACCTCTTCTGTATCTGGTGCTGATGATGCAAGAAGAGCTTGTAATTCATCGACACTCAGAGTTGAAAGAGTTTCATCTGATACAGATTCTCTTACTTCAGGAGGGAGTTTGTTAATGAGCGATTTCTTCGTTGGCCCTCTCTTCTTCTTCTTGACCTTTGTAACCTTTCGAACCTTGACAGCTTTTTTCTTCTTCTTTTTCTTTTCTTTGGTTGGGAGTGAAACTTTCAATTTCTGGACTAGCTCTCTTGCCGACTCAGGTGTAAGGCGCTTCAAATCCTCTGGTGGAAGTGATGTTAATATTTCGTCTGGAAGCTCACTGAGTATTGTTTCCACATCTTCAGAAAGTCCACCAACTGTTATTTCAGCAACTTCAGAGGGATCGCTAGTAAGAAGAATTGGTGTTCCTTCAAGTTCTTCAATTATTGAAGTGACATCAATTTCAAGATCAAACTTCTTTGCACGCCAGTTCGTGAATCTGGTTATAGATTCCGGTTTCATTTCGATGGACATTAGAAATCTGTTGATCTCTTCTTCATCCATATCTGGAAAATCGTCGAGCATCTTATCAACGGATTCTTCGGATAATCTAGCATATATCGGTCCTTTCAGTATTTTAGAAAGTCCTGCGGCACAATGAGATCCTACCCATGGACTTGTATCCTTCAATCCACGTAACATATCGGGAACAGTCCTAGGTTGATGATAGAACGCAAGTGCTTGAGCAGCAGCTATTCTAACATCGGTAGTAGTATCTTCCATGACTTTGATTATGTCTTCAACAATGGTTGGATCCACAACATCAATGGCTGCAATAAGCGCTCTCTCTCTGACAATGTCAGATGAATCAGTGAATGCTTTAATCAGAGCTTTCTTCTCACTGGGGCTTTTTCGAGCTAAACGTCCAACTTCATCTGTATCAAATTCCAGCAACAATCTTCTGGTTTTGGACAATACTACTCCTCCATGGACCTTACGCACAATCCATCAAGTAGCTGGATATGAAACCAGCTTACCTATTTGACAATTAATTGTCGAATATCGGCGCCTGCTTATATCCCTTCTCACTACATATACACTATTCTCGGATGAACCACTTTTTACTGAATAACCACATGAGTTTTAGGTACGATGACTCGACACAATTGCAGGTGATTGGTGTGAACAAGGAAAAAGAGTTCAAAATTTTGAAAATCATTCTTTTCATGGCATTGATGTTACTAATTGTGGAGATGTCTCCACTTCTGACTAGGTTATTCACTGGTGATATGTACTATCTCGTAGGAACTCTAACCTTTTTCGCGACATTTATCCTCATGTATGTAATAATTGATGTTTTCGCTCGCTGGGATGGAACCACATTAAGTAAATTGGGCATCGAATTTGATGATGATGCAATACCACACATTGTCATCGGTGCTATTGCAGGGATAGCTGCGGTTGTTGTAGTTATTGCTGCTGCATTCTTGTTTGGTGGTCAGCTTCGTCCATTTGAACAAATAACTGGCGACCTCATTATGTCGGAGATTATCATTACTGTCCCAACGGCACTTTTCGAGGAGCTTGCTCACCGGGGATATATTCTTCCCCGTCTTGAAGGGTTAGCAGGGAAGACTCGAGCTATCCTGATAAGCTCAGTATTCTTCTCATTCTTACATTTCAGTTGGTGGGCTACTCCTGGTATTCCACTACATGTCCTTTTGATTTTCATCTTCAACATGTTTCTTGGTGGTGTAGTTCTTTCGCTCAGTTATTACTGGTCTGGGAGAAGGCTCTGGGTTCCAATTGCATTTCACTTCGCATGGAACATGATCGCGTATCTTTTGTTTCCAATGTATCCTAGAGAATCTGTAATTCTACCAGAGATATTTCAAGTTGAATGGGGAATCACAACGATTATCGGATTTCTATTCGGACTATCCCTACTCTACGGATTACTGAGTACAAAGAAAAAATAATTGAGTTGGGCACCGGATTACCGCTGCCCCTCTCTTGTTCTAGTGGTCTTGACCAACTACGATATCCTCAGGTTTAGCTACTATCATGGTCATACCTGTGATACGAACGATCACTACTTTCTCACCAGACTTGATTGGCGGCCCTGATGTCCTCGCCCACCAAATCTCTGCTCCTGTCTTCACTTTGCCCTTTGGATTGATATCACTAACAGCGCGAATATCGGAGTACTTGAACTGTGAGTATGCTGGCCACTTATCGTAATCCCTCAGGAAGACGAAATAGAGTACCATCATTCCCATCACAGTGCCAGCCATTATGTAAACTGTTAGTTGTCTAGTGTCGTCAATGAGCATCGATAGGAATATTGCTATACCATACACTGGGAATAGCTTCAATGATATCTTGGCATCAATGAAGCCTCCTTCCACAAAGCTACTGCCTCCAGTGAACATCATGAACATCATATACAATATGAAGCCAATGACGAGTAACATCCAAGTGTCGAACACAATAGTAGAGCGCATTAGAAATATCTCTATGACGAAGAGTATCACGACCAATGGGACTGTTACCTGAGCCATAGCTTTTCCTGTGGCTGGTTCCAAAGTGATAACTAGTAGGGTCAAGATGACTCCTAGCAAAATCAGACCTATGATTGGTGAAATTAGGAAATATGTCATGACCATGCTCAAAGCTGAGAACATTATCATAACGACGAAGATCTTGATCCAAACATCCATTCTGTTAACCTCGTTTCATTTCTATTCTTTATTCCCTTCGCACCTTCTTTGGAACTTTCATTCCACTAGTTCCTGCAGACACAGCTGCAGCAATACCTGCAGTGGTGCCTACTTCTGGTATATTTGCAGGAACCATGATGATAAGATTAGCATTGTTTGAAATCTCCTGCATGATGTTCCATGTTCTGAGAACAACACCGACACTCGACTCTTCATACTTTTGAGCTGCTTTGAGCATGTTTTCAGCAGCCCCGAGTTCTGCCTTAGCTAGGATAATTCTTGCCCTACCTTCTCGGTCCGCTTGAGCCTCTCTGCTCATTGCATCTTGAAGAGCTGATGGAATAACGACATCGCGTATTTCGACGCTAGTGACCTTAACACCCCAGTGCTCTGTTTTCTCGTCGATGAGTTCCTGAAGATGCTGTGCAATAATGTCCCTCTCTGAAAGAAGCTCATCAAGTGTTGCCTTACCAATAGTTTCTCTCAGTGATGTTTGAGCAGCAAGTTCTACTGCTACAGCATATCTCTCAACACTAAGGATTGCTTTCTCAACATCGATCACTCTGAAGTACATGACAGCGTCCACAACAATTGGAACGTTGTCTTTAGTCAGAGACCTCTCTGTCTTGAATGCATACGTCAAAAGCCGTAATGAAACCTTCATCGCTACTTTATCGAGCATTGGTGTGACCCAGATGACACCTGGCCCTTTTATTGCCTTAAACTTTCCAAGTCTAAGAATAGCAACGCGCTCCCATTCCTTCAGTATCTTTATCCCGCTAGCGACAAACATTAGGAGGAAAAGCCCAAGGACTAAAACTAGTCCCAATATTAATTCATTAGTACCAAATATTTGCAATATCTGTTTTCTCCTGTACACACATTATTTTGTGTGGATACAGAACAGAATCCCTCCAAGGACTCTGTACCGCTTATATCATAGGTGTGAGAGTTTATGAAGCTTCGTCTCCGTGAAATTAATCTTCAGAGAAAGAAATAGTGTCGGAGGAATCCAATTCAATTTCCTCCGACTGTGAGCTTTCAAAGCTCCTTTTGTGCGCGTTAAATCTCCTCGTACCGATATTCAACCATTCTCTACTTCTTCGGGAGTAATTTCGAGTTGTTCTCTTGTATCCCAAGGTGATAAGGGTAGTTCTAGACCTGTCTGGACAATCGCCTCTTCCGCAGCAATTACAATTGATGATAGAACCACTGTTGCCACTAGTCGTTCCACTGGATACACGAATGTTATCGGTAACCAGAATCCGACAAGTGTTGGAGCATCCATTCCTAGGATATAATGGAAGTAGAAAACAGATGCAGTGTTACCAACTATATGATCTGTTAGTAGGGCAATGAAACTGAAGAGTAAGATCGCAACTGGCATCAACTTCAGATTTCGTCCTTTCTCAAATGTCACTGCGTCTTTCAGTGCGTTCATCAATCTAGGTACCAATAGGATGGTAATAATCACAAGTGTAATCAGATGCAACCAGATGAATATGAAAGCTAGAATTCCAATGGGCCCTGTGATAAATCCTACAATCGCAATCAGGAATAAGACAAAAAGCTCCTTAACACGACCAGTCCTTAGTGCACCAGCTGCAAAAGCACCTGCGGTTGGTGCTAAGACCGGAACTATCGGTCCAAGAATTCCTCCAAGATTGAAGACACCGGTTCCTATGAATGAGCCCATAAGAACTGCTAAGGTTCCATAGAATGGACCCAACAGAAATCCAACGAGGGCTGCAGAAATCATACCCCAGGTCAGAAAACCACCTCCCATTCCTAGAACCGCGAATGGTATGAAGGTGAGCACAAGATGAAATGCTCCAAAGATCCCAGTCAATGCCCATGGGTATGCTGATGATCGAGTGAATCCCATTTTTCAATTCTCTCCAAATCGTTTATATGAAGTGTAGTTAAGTACATTACATAGTAGGCGACTACAACGTTGGTGACGCAAACGCCTATTTGAAGATGTTGGGAATGACAGAACAAGAAACAACTGAGCCTCTATGGCCTTATCTCCTCTTTCTACCTTCTAAGCAGGATGCTCGAGATGAGTTTGTTCGTACAGTGTTATCATCGCGAGTGGCACGGAGTGTCCTATCAGGTTTAGATAAGGAAGGTCCAGTTATGCAAAAGGAATTGGTTGCAAGTCTACCTCACTCAAACAAGAGTGTGTTGTCCTACCTGTCTACTCTGAGAAAGTTTGGATTAGTCGCAACCGGTTCTACAATCCATCGTGGAAAACGCGTGGTCTTTCATGATTTGACAAAGAGTGGATGGGGATTAGCCAAATTCTTTTTTGAAGGACTTCCATCTGATATCGAAGAGTTCACTGCATCCTTGCTTGAAGACTATCTCACTCGGTTAGCCACTTTGTACAGAGCGCAAGGGATTCCTGAATCAACACTCTTTGAGATTGTTTCACGAATGAAGACTAAAGCTATACTGGAGGGATCGAAAGCATACTCAAATCCCACTTTCATCCTGTTTGGTGCAGCAGCCTTCAACACCCAGATCGAGTGCAGTATCTTACCTGTACAGGGAGGTTTGGCGAGCTGCAGCTCCCCGAATCGAAAACCTGGGGGTCCAACTGTGGATCTTGCAATTGCCCTGGCAAAAAAGGGGTTTGAAACTTCATTGGTCACATCAGTTGGGAATGATTTCGATGGAAGGAATATCATCGCCAATCTCATTCAAGAGAACATAGATGTTCGTCACATTGTTGTAGAAGATGACAAGCACACAAACGAATCCATCATTATCAAGGAGGGGAAGAAGGGGACCCGGACATTCGTTGCTGTTAGCCCAACAACAGCATTATCTATAACGTCTCCAAACCTAGTGCCTTGGAGTCATCTCGATAAATCTAAAGTTGTTTACATTGGAGAGGTCTTCGTTGAGGTTGCAGCGGCTATTGCTGCTCATACCAATGTCACAGGAATTCCGACTGTCTACAGATGCTCTGTGCCCTACTTGGAGTTTGGGCTGGAGCATTTGAAACCAGTTCTATCCCAAGTTAGCATTCTTCTGATATCAAATCGAGGGTGGAAATATCTCAAGGCGAACATTGGATCTCGACCCATACAAAAACTCAGAGGCGTTACGGATGCTGCAATAATTATCCATCAGTCAAAAAACGAGTATCGGTTGAGTCTTGTAGGTAACCCGGATGACATTCTTTCATATGAATGTGATTCCGCTGACATCTCAGAGCTGTTTGTTACAGGGTTATTGATGAAGTTAGCAGAAGGTGTGGATATACGTCAAGCAGTCGAATATGCTTTGACATGTGAAAGTCAATGAATTAATTGCTAGAAGAAGCAGCAATCCAGAAGAATAGTCCACCAAGGATCCATACAAAGAGACCTGCACCTAACACAATTCCAAGAGTTGCTCCCATTACAGAAGAACCAAGATTTACATGCATATTTGTGAAACTCTTGAAACCACCTACATACTTGGTTTCATATTCACAATGGAATTCTTTGTCTATAATAGCTCCACATATCTCACAGACAAATCTATTCTGAAATTTTGCTCCAAGCAGGCTATCTATATTGCATCCGATGAATGCTGCTAGTACTGATAGGGGTATGAGAAATAGTACGTACTCTGAAACAACAACATTTTCTGCAGTTACCAATCCCGGAATCCAAGTGGGTGCAAGTAGAGCAAAACCAAGCGCAATTATTCCAATGAAGAGTCCAGCTGCAATAGCAACTCCTTCACCAAGAAGAGAAACTGCACCAATAGTGCCTCCTGGAACTTTTCTGCGAAGATTCGTGATGAGTCTTGGTTTACTTTTACTAAAAACACCTATCTCGCTTGCAAGTGTATCTGCACTAGTGGTTGCAACAGATCCAACATAACCACCAAACAGAAAGAATGGCCAACCTGCTGCAACAAGGTCTGGGGACATAGCTGCAACAAACATAGCGATTGAGAATATCATAGGGATGATTCCACTACCAAACACATTCACCCAAGATCGTTTTCCTTTACCTTCTTGAGCGACATTCTTCATTACCTTTGCTTTGTACTTGTATTTTGTAGCAACACCTGCGCTAATGAAGAAGAACAGAATAATAGCAAAAGCTGCAGGTCCTCCGGTATACCAAATCGTGAATCCTGTAACAAATGCCGCAATTAACCCTGAAATGTCAAGAAAGTGGGCTTTGTAAGCTAACCCTCCTATAACGGACATCATCAATAATCCGGACACAGCCGGATGAGCAAGCATCTCAAACATTCATTTCACATCTAGAGTTTTTTATTGGTTTCAAGCTTTGGTCATTTCGTTGTTAATCACATCGAATGTTCTATGAGCATATATCAGGTCCTAATTGGATGCCCGATTAACATAGTGCGGCCAAAATATTGCATTTATAGCTTTGCCTTATCTATGATAATTGTTCGTCAATATATCGCCAATATAAGAATATTCATATGTAGTTCGGCATTTGACGAATAGCATTAGGGCGATGATTCATTCGACAATGGTCGATTTATCCGCTCGTGAAATTACCAGCTTTATGAGGGCTTTATTTTGAATATAGAGGACTATAAGTGTTTTATGACTATAGAATATGTTGAATTTAGTAAACAGTGAATTGCTTCCTTGTGACATCAATAGCACGTGATGGTAGATGTCGGTCTTCCTGTGAGATTATTGCTTCAACGAAATAACCTGTGACAACATCGATAGGTGGAGTTAGCCATTTTACAGTAAGGACATTCTCACTCTCGGAATTAATTGGAAGTTCAAACTCCTTTATGATATCACGACGAGACATTATTCTCAGATGAAGTTTTAGATTCTCCATTCCTTCTCTAACACTCTCGACTCGTGTCACAATTTCAACAGGGCTCAATCTAGCAACAAGACCCGGAACTTCATCGCCTGCTTCATTTAGAATAGAGAAATTAACTTTGAAGAAGGGATTCTCAATAGCCTTGATCTTGAACCTTTGACTGTATCCACATGACTGACTCCCGCACCTTAGTATTGCTTTTAGGTGCGATGTACTCATCTCTGCTCCTAATGGAACTCGCAGAGGGACTGGAATCATTTTTGGTTTCCCAACTTCGAGTTCAAGTCCTCTCTCAAGCAAAGTAATATTCCCACTGATCGATTCTAGCTCAATGGTTAGTTCACAATCTGTAGTTTTGTCCAAGTTGCTCTCAATCTGTGCAGTAACCTGAATCATTTGATCTGGTAGAACAAATCCAGGTAGACCGATAAAATTGATCTTTGCAATGTCTGCTGAAGGCCCCCCCACAAGATCGATTTCTGCTGATCGTTTATCCATTTCTAATCCTGCATAACTTAGAAGAGCACTAAGGGTGACTGATTTTGGAACTAACGTAGATTTTGGTGCAGGGATAGTTATGGGTCCGAATGCCAATGATAGGTTCTTACTCTGTTTCACCGCTTGCCTGAGCACAACATGCTCTTCTCCATCTGGAAAGATTAATGCCATTGTCAGAAATGCTGGGTCTCCTTGTTCTGTATTCCTCCTAATTCTTAACCATCCAGAAATCTTACCCCCAATATGAGACCGTTTAGGAACCCTCAACGAATCAAGATTGACCTTAGTGGTTACATGCTCGATACTGAAACGATCCGATTCTGAAGCTGTAATTTCTTTCCCTCTCATCATGACGCGAGCTTTGATTTTACCTACTCTATATGATTGACTACCAACTTCGATTTGGGGTATACGCCATTGAAAGCTTACTTCCTTCTCCAGAAATTCTTCTGCTATGAGATTCTCAATCTCAATATCTTGCCCTGAGTCTGTACAGTATTCAACAATTAGTCGAGCTGTCGCCTCAATTGCTTTATTCTTATCACTGACAATAACGATACCTGATAGATACTCTCCTGGAATATAGCTATTTTTCAATTCAGACTCTATGACTACCTGCGGCCCTCTACGTACAAAACCAACATAGAATGGTTTAGATGTTCCCTCTGCAATTTCGAAACCTTCTTTGTTCAGAAGCTTCATTTGCAGAACACATCTTTCTACACCTTCTGCAGCATCTGGCGGGATTAGAAGTGAGCGGAAGTTAGTATTTTCTAATACGGTAACCTCACCGCCTTCAATATGTAAACTATCTGTAAGACTTACTAAAATTTTTTCAAGACCCGGAGCAAGTAGGTTTATTTCACAAGTAACAAGTGATTTCATAGGGTAGTTTGTTTCAACTTCGCTCCTGAACAGTACTGGTGTTTTTCCATCTGCAAATTGTGTAGTAGTTCTTGGACTTATCGATGTCTTCATCCAGTACATATTGATCGTACTTGCTAAATTGATATGACGTCCTGCAAATCCAACCTCTGCAATGATATTGTAAGCTGAAATGTCCTTTCTTGTAGAGAAGCTGATTGTGGAAACATGTACCTCACCTGCTTCAATACTGGGAATTGTTAGGATATTGTTATCAATCACTCTTCTATCAGAATCTTCAACTGAATATGTAACACTCATATTCTCCATATTTCTACCAGTTGAGTTTCTAATGAGAATTGAAAATTGTACATCTTGCCCCGCAAATGGTCTATCTGTATCAGTGACTATCTCTGGTTCAAGGCCCTTCCACCAACATAACCAAGTGGGAAGATGTGGCGTACCTTCTATGGGATCATAGAGCCAGTTTGTACTACATTCCCTTGTGACCTCGGCAAGTCGTTTCAACAGGACTACCATATTGAAGTCGGATTTTGCATAGACATCAAGCTGGAAATCCGCTCCAGTAGTCCGGGGTGGAGAAAAATCACTACCAAATACTGAAACAAGTAATGCTTGCATGAATGGATTTTCTACAATATTGAGATCATCGAGTTCATCTCTAATCATATAGAACATTGATACAATTGCATCACCAAGGAATCTGTTTCGCTTTGAACTATGAATCTCTCCAATATCAGTTATTTGACGATTGTATGTTGTGTGGTAATCATTTTTCCCTTCGCTTGAACGAAATGGTCCCCAGAGACCTGCTGAAACAGCCGAAGCTCTATTTGCAGCAAGAGTCTTTGCACCTATATCTGGAACAGTTTCACCTCGTTCAGTCATTCTCTTTGCTTTCAATGCCAATGCTTGCAGGATAAGTGCGAGACCCATTCTTCTAGGAATGCTAAGCTGTGTATCAAATACTCGAAGTTCAATTGTACCATAATCGGTGAATGGGTACATATCAACCATACGAGCATAGCTTCTATTCACATGTTTTGCAAAAGCATCTTTGTTAGAATCTTGAATATGAGGGATTAATTCAAACTCGTTAGTTGGCCCCATTTGAGTTGTATTTCTGAAGAGTCTGATTGATCTCTTACATCTTGGTGCTCTCACTCTTCCATCATCGTCGAGAATAATTTCATCACTTGGTGCCTTATTTTCAAAGGGCGAGTTTACAGATAGTGCAATCAGATGTGGAATGAAATTCCTAATCATGTTGTAAACTGCAATCTTGGTTTTCTCATCAATTGAAGGGCTCAAAATGTGATGGTGCTCGCCAAAGGACAAATTGCGAAGATATTCCTGTGTTGGATTCAAACCTGTGGAAACAAGTATCGCTTTGGAATCTTTTGGTAGTGATTCATATGAAATTGCAATTAATGTCTGAACCCACCATGCAAGCTCTTCCAATGTTGTACAAGGGGGTGTAGCTATCTCAAGTATCCAAGTAAGACTTGTGACATTGGGGTCGTGCCCTAACAAGGTATATTCTTTGGAGTTACCTGAAGGATCTTGATATGTTGCGACGATTCTCGAGCCTCTCTCACCTTCTTCCGTTTGTGCACTCTGACCATACTTTTCTCTCACAGAGGCTACTGAGGAAGATCGTATTTTCTTATCAAGAAGTCCTTTTGCGCTAGAAACAATTTTGTCGAATACATCTAGTATATTCTCCCCGCGAATCCAAGTTCCATCTTTCCTAATAACCTGAAGCTCAACTTCGATACCGTGTGGGAATGGTAAATCCATCTCCTCTGTATCTTTAGTCGAACTCATCATACTCACCTAAAGGATTGTCAATGATTCAAGAATTTCAGCAACCCTGTCATGATTTTCAGCAATACAGTGGGAGAGTGTGATTTCTAGTACTGTCATATTTCCCAGTTTTCTAGCCAATTCAGTTAATCGATAAGTTAGAGGACCTCCCCCGAATTGTCCCACATCTTCAAGAACCTGAAAACCTATCTCTTCAAATCGAGTTTGGAGTTTTTTCAAATCTCTTTTTTTTCTATAATGAAACCTCTTTCCAATCACAACCACATTTGAGTCATCAACTATCGAGGGTAAGTTCGCCCATCTTAGATTGATGACATAGTTAATTGGTGTTCCTCCTGGTTTACCTTCAATAATCTTCAGTATAGTGTCACATGTGGATTTTGTTTCATTTCTATCTGACCCTTTGATTATTGCTGGAAGTTTCAGTCCCTTCCCTCGAATCAAATCAATGGAACTAGATAGTGGATCTCCTTTGATTAAAGATGATAGTACACAAACAACCCCATTTGATGTTCCCGGAACGTACGAACCACTAGAGGAGAAATCTTCAGCTCTCAGCGAGTGTTCTAACGGTCTTAGAAAATCGCTTACGTTTGATATCTTCTTGAGTAACCTATTTAGAACCGTTTCTGTCCTCTCAAGTTCTTGGAGAAGACTGCGATGTTCATTCAAGCTACTCATGGAACTGACCACTCCTGGAATTATCCGTAATAATCGAGAATCAGGCTGTAGCGTTATTATCTTTGCTAGTTTAACAGAGCTGCGGTGAGATTATATTTCTGCAATAAGTGTAAGAAGCTCCTCGATTTTTGTTCTTAGTTCTTTCAAACTATACCAAATTGACTCTCGTCCACTCTGCTCAACGAGCTTCCTAACCAGGATCGAATAGTTCATTCCGTCAATGTCCTGAAGTAGAATCATAGCCCGTTCAGACTTGAAGTGAGACGCATTTACTCTTCCATCCTTGAATCGGGTTGTAAGTGGTTTCAACGAACGTTCAGCAGAATCAATATCAATTAGGGCTCCACGATAGTTCGACTTAGGGTCTTTCATCCCATATCCACCAATCAGAGGAGTCATACCAACACCCATCGAGCCTTTTCCAATTTCATCAAGCACATCCATTGCTTTCTTGAAAAACTCATCACTATTGACAAGACACTTTTTGATAGCCCGAAGGATACGAGGTCTATCCATTTCTTCAGTCATCATATCACAACATTACCTAAGAGCAGAAAAAGGAAGCGCACACGGGTGCCAAAAGTTGCACCCGTGATTTTTCAATACTAGAGCTGTACTTCAGGAAGCTCGCCAGCAAAGTGGCATGCTACAACGTGGCCTTCACCCATGTCTCTATCTTCAGGCATCTCCCTCACACAAATCTCCTGTGCATAAGGACATCTAGGATGGAATCTACAACCTGATGGGACATTAATTGGGCTCGGGGGTTCACCTTTCAGTGACTCAACACGTCGTTTGACGGTTGGGTCTCCTGATGGTACTGCTGAGATTAGTGCTCGAGTGTACGGATGCATTGCATCGAACGCTACAGCATGAGCTGGTCCAATCTCCACAATCTTTCCAAGATACATGATACCGATTCTATCGGCAATATATGTAGCAACAGCAAGATCGTGTGTGATGAATAGATAAGTGAGTCCCAGTTCCTCTCTCAGGTTTAGTAGAAGATTTAGAATCTCTGCACGGATTGATACATCCAACATAGACACGGGTTCGTCTGCAACCATGAACTCTGGGTGCAAAATTAGTGCACGTGCTACTGAGATTCTCTGTCTCTGTCCTCCTGATAGTTCGTGGGGATACCTATCGATGAAATCCTCTGCCGGAGTTATCGCGACACTTTCCAATGCCTCAAGGACTCTCTGTCTTCTCTGGCTTGGTGACAAGCGTATCTTGTGAACCATGAGTGGCTCTTGTACTATACTAAAGACACTCTGTTTTGGATTAAGGGATTCGTATGGATCTTGGAATGTAATCTGCATGCGTTTTCGTAGTTCCTTAAGCTCGTTCCTGTCAAGTGTAGCTAAGTCCTGTCCTCCATAGCGAACCTCACCATCGGTGGGGATTTCTAAGTGCAGGATGCATCGGCCGGTCGTTGTTTTACCGCATCCAGATTCACCTGCGAGTACTAGTACTTCACCCTTCTTGATGTCAAAGGTCACGCCGTCGACAGCTTTCACGAATAGTTCCTGTTTGTAAAGCATTGATGAGAGGAAGCCTGTATTAACAGCAAACCACTTACGCATGTTCTTTATGGATATCAGAGTTTCACCCTCTTTGATATCCTCGGAACCTCCTAGGATTCTTGAATCGTCAATTGTCATTATCAATCACTCCAAGTCTATGTCAATTTCTCCTCTTAATTGCTCAGCAAAGTGACATGAAACAAATCTTCCAGGTTCAATCTCTTGAGACACAGGATCTTCTTTAGAACAAATGGACTTTGCATAAGGACACCTGGGGTGGAATCTACAGCCTGGTGGTGGAGAAATCAAATCAGGTGGTGAACCTGGGATTGAAGTTAATTTCCTCCTCTCTGCTTTCACCATGCTTGGAATCGCACCTACTAGGCCAGTAGCATAGGGATGTATTGGATCTTTGAAGACTGACACGACATCAGCCAACTCAACAATTTTTCCTGCGTACATGATAGCAGTCTTGTCACAGGTTTCAGCAATTACACTCAAATCGTGTGTGATCAGAATGAGTGATAGGCCGAGGTCTTTCTGCAGCTTTTGCATAAGCTTCAGAATCTGTGCTTGAATTGTAACGTCTAGAGCTGTCGTGGGCTCATCGGCGATAACAAGATCTGGATTACATGCAAGAGCCATGGCAATCATAGCTCTCTGGCGCATTCCGCCTGAAAACTCGTGAGGATAGTTGTGAATCCTGCTGGGGTCTAAACCGACCATCTCAAAGAGCTTGGAACAACGATCTAGTGCCTCTTCTTCAGTCACGTTTTCGTGCATGAGAATGGCTTCAGCAATTTGTTCTCCTATCTCGAAGACGGGGTTTAGTGCGTTCATAGCACCTTGGAAGACGATAGCAACGTTCTTCCAGCGAATATCCCTCATCTCCTTTGCAGTCTTTCGAATTAAGTCTTCACCCTTGAAATACACGTTTCCTCCGACGATATTTGCAGCAGGTGGAAGTAGTTGCATAATTGAATATGCAAGGCTTGATTTTCCGCAACCACTTTCTCCTGCGAGCCCAAGTGACTCACCTGGTTCAAGTGTCAGGGAAACATTGTCGACTGCCTTCACAAGACCTTTCTGCGTTTGATAATACATGCGCAGGTTTCTGATGTCTAGCAGGGGCATGATTGTACACTCCATTGAGCCAAAAACGGCCCGCAGGGTCTGGCATACGCCTGACCCTTCATTGAGGTACGGTCCTTTTGGTTCATCTTAAATATGTTGTGAAGCGAGCCGAGAAAACAAGCTTCCACTATTAATGCTCTTGCTGCTGAGTCAAAATGGAGCAAAGAACAAAATCACAATATTGATGTCGTTTTTTTAAGTGAATAATTCAATTGGCTCGATTAGAAAAGATAAAAGGCATTATCATTTCACTTGTCAGTGTGTGTTAAAATGCCGAGCAGGTCAGTACGATCCTTTCCAATAACCAAAAACAAACCACAGAAGCGGTGGTTACTTGTTCCTTTATTGCTCATGATTATAGGTTATGCAATGACATCCATACAGATTCTCATGTTCTGGGGAGCTATCCTCTCATTAACAGGAGCACTTGTTATGTTTCTAGTAGGCGCAGTCTATGCTGATCTTTGGGCGGCTCATCGTCGAACTCAGCAGATGATTAAGGATCGAAATGAACGGTTTGCAGAAGACGAAGTAGCTGATATTGAAGATCCTTTCGAAGAAACATATGATGGCGAATAGACTCACAATATCAAATGAGTGCAAGGAATTAATAAAATGTCCACCCGAACTAATTTTACTACCCGAACCAATTCCTTTTTTAGGAGAAATTTAGCGGTCCCAAGTGAAACAATAGGACAGTTCAATCTGATTTGATTATGAATGACTCATACTCGATTGGAGTGCTTGTCCGATTAACGGAGGATGACATTTGTCCGAGTATCACAAAGGTTGGAAAGACAGCAATTGGTATGTAAGCCTCAGCGGCTTCTGGAAAGAATATCGCAAGCACAAGATTGGCTTGCTTGGTATTGTTCTTATGTCGCTATTCTTTGGTATGGCTATATTTGCTCCAGCATTGGCAACACACGACCCCACTCCACAGTTCAAGGTAGCTCCTACTTACCTTGCTCCATCGTGGCTCTCTGTGTTTGATCCAGATGGTGTTGTTACTGATGATTATCTGGATGACCCCTATCTTAATGAAGAACCTGTTATGGGTGTGAATGGGACAAGTGAGGAGTTTAGTTATTTCCATCAACCTCTAGACGATTTGAACAACCAAAGTTATGTGAATCTTACATGGTCGCATACAGCAGGAACACAGATGGATTTTGTCGGTAGAGATCCCGACAATATTTTTCCTGACTACAATGACTTTGTGTACTTTGATAAGATTGTAACTTGGCCATGGAACAATAGACCAAGTGACGTGAACATGTCATTTACATATGCGACTGAACTCACAGGTGACTTTGCAGATGAATCCGTTTCAGGGAACCTAATGTTCCGAGTCTATGTTTGGATCATTGACTCCAGTGGACATTGGACAAGACTCTATGAATCTAGAGAAGCAACTTACACCGACCAACCTCAAAATAAACGAATAAGCTTGAACTATTTGAACATCAAGGAAATCTTTGATGGTATGATATCACTCAATGGAACTGATCAGGATGACCCCTCTGATGATATCACTGTTCGTGTTGGTTTAGCACCAAGATACATTTTTGAAAGCTATGGCGGTGGACTTCCTTGGCAAGATTTCAATGGAACTGTTGAGTTCAAGTTCACAGAAATGAAGATGGTTGCTTACGGTGAATACTTCGGATACTTGGGTACAACCAATTGGGGTGCTGATGCGTGGTCACAGCTTATCTATGGTAGTAGAATTTCAATCATTATCGGTGTTCTAGCAACTTCACTATCCACTGGGATTGGTGTTATCGTTGGAATGGTAGCTGGCTACTTCGGTGGTAAGATTGACGAAGTTCTAATGAGAGTTGTTGACTTCTTGCTTGTCATTCCAGGACTACCGCTTATGATGGTCTTAGCGGCGTTCTTAGGAGCGTCGGTACAAAACATCATCATAGTCATCGCGATATTAGGTTGGACCGGAACGTCGCGGCTGATTCGATCGCAGGTCTTGGCTGAAAAGAACAAGGCCTATGTAGAGTCAGCTAGAGCCATTGGGGCTTCAGACACATACATTATGTTCCGGCATATTCTACCAAACGTAACACCAATCCTCTTTGCTAACATCACATTGGGTGTGGTTGGAGCAATCCTAGCCGAAGCAGGTCTTTCATTCCTCGGTCTTACCAACCCTGAAGATCCTAGCTGGGGAAGAATGCTTGCTGACGCACGAACTGGTGGCGCATTCACTACTGGAGCTTGGTGGGTGGTGTTATTCCCAGGATTAATGATCACTCTACTCTCGCTTTCATTCACATTCGTGGGCCATACTCTGGACCAAGTTTTGAATCCGCGGCTGAGGGAGAGGTAAGAAACGGAACCCGGGAAGGGTGGCCGATTGGCTACCTTCCCCATCCCCTCTTTTTTCGTTTCTTCTCTTCGTCAGTTTAGAGCGCTACGCTTATTATACTGATATTTTCGATTTTCAGGGAGATAGCTCAATAACCGCAGTGTTTGCTAACTTTGTAGCAGATTTGCTATATGGCGTACTTGACCATCGAATCAAATATGGATAATACATGTTGTCATTTCCAACCTTCAGCCTTGAGCGCTATGCTTATTAGGCTGATAATCTTCAAATAAATTATATAGTACTTAGTGTCACTAGGTACTGATTACAAAGATGGAGATAGTCTAAAAATGGGACTTCGAGGATATATCATTCGACGAACCATCTACATGATTCTCTTAGTAGTAGCTGTAGTTTGTTTCAACTTCTTCCTATTCCGACTTCCGACATTCTTGTATGGGGCGAGCCCAGTTAGCCTGATGCTTAGCGACGAACTTCGTCGTAATCTGACACAGGAGATGCTTGCACAAATCTATGCAAACTTCGGTCTTGTACCAGATCCAGACATTTTTGACTGGATCTATATGTTCTGGCGATACGTTGTTAGTATGTTCACAGGTAACTTTGGTGTTTCATTCTTAACCCAGCGACCAGTCATTACCTCAATTATTGAGCGTCTACCCAACACATTGCTGTTGATGGGGACGTCTTCAATGGTTGCGATCCTGTTAGGTATTTGGACTGGTGTTAAGGTCGCTGCTGAACCAGGCTCACGAAAAGATGTCAGTGCAGTCACTGTGGCTTTGTTCATATATGCACTGCCTGTGTTCTGGCTGGGGATGATGCTTTTGCTTGTTTTCGGCTACATGCTTCCAGAATGGACCGACACAATGTGGGGAATTCGACTAGGATTCCCGCAATTCGGTACGATTAGTTATGAAGTCTGGGAAGTGGCAAGAGATAATCCGTTCGGAGCGTTGATGGTTGCAGGTGACGTTTTACACCATCTTACTTTACCAGTGATTACACTAGGTGTCGGTGGCTATGGTGGATACTTTTTGTACATGCGCAATAACTTGATTGATGTCATGACAGAAGACTATATCCTCACAGCAAGAGCGAAGGGGTTAGACGAGAACCAAGTGTTGTACAAACACGGGTTGAAAAATGCGATGCTTCCAATGGTAACCATAATAGCAATGAATTTCGGTTTTCTGATAAATGGTGCTACGTTGACGGAAACGGTGTTCACGTGGCGAGGTTTGGGGAGGTACATTTTCGACAGTCTATTGTTGAGTGACTACCCAGTTATCCAAACCATTTTCATGATAATCGCAATAACCGCAATTATAGCGAACTTTGTTGCGGACTTGCTATATGGAGTACTAGATCCCCGAATCAAGTACGGATAGTCTGAGATACTATAAGCTGGGTGAAAACCACCCAGTCGCTCTTTTTTTAAAATCATTAAGTAATTTCTCATGATATTACCATCACGATAATATTAGCAAACTTCTCGTCAGACTTACTGTGCGAAGTATTCCAATACGGTTTGTTGATTATTTGAATTTGGGCTTATTTTCCTAGTATTCTCATCCATTTTAATTCGATGTTCTATTTTTCTATTAGATATGTTTCGAAACAATCTTTCTTACTGTTTATCATTACACATAGACTTCGTGATACACAATCCTTTTATCGACCTCATTTAAACAAACTCTATCCGAATTCGACTCGGAACGAAAGGAGATAGAGAGAATATGCTTACTAATCGTAAAACGAGACTGGTAGCTCTCACCTTTGCCGCAGCATTTATTTTCATGGCGGTATCACCTGCTCTTTCAGTAGCAGCTGATGTGCCAAGTGATCTAAGTGTAGGTCCATACGTGGACAAACTTGTGTACAAGGTGATTGCAAACCAGGATCAGGTAATTCTTGCACTCCAAGCAGGAGAGATTGAAATGGACAATAGCTTTTTTGATCCAGTTTATCTCGATGTATTGGATGAAGATCCTGACATTAACATCTTTAGCGCACTAAGAAATGGTTATGGTCACATCACTATAAACACTCGTGACGCACCATTGAATGAGAGCGTTCTAAGAAGAGCATTCGCATTTGCGTTTGACAAAACAGCAGTTACTGTAGATATCATGGATGGTTTCTCACAGGAACACGATTCAATAGTACCCTATCCAAACGGATGGTGTTATGAGGATCAGTTCACATATCACTACTACACTGACCAATCAGGTATCGGTAATGACCTACTTGATGCTACAGGTGACTTCGACATTAATCCAGTTACTGGCTTCAGAGAATATCGAGGAGAACCATTTGATGTCAAAATCAAGTACGCATCATCATCACCAGAGATTGCTGGTGGTACAGCCCAGATTGGTGTTGATGCACTACGTCGTCTAGATATTAATGCTATAACCGTTGCTGCAGACTTCAACGAGTACATTTCATCCCTAGATAGTCACGAAGATTATGACATGGTCTTCTTCGCCTATAACTTCGGAAGCAATGATGTTGACTGGCTTGCAAATTGGTTCAGATCTGATTTAGCAGATGTACCATATCAGAACCCAACTAACTTCAGAAATGAAACCTTCGACAGCTATATAGATCAACTCCTCTATGGTACAAGCTATGATGAAATCTATAATGCATCAGCTGAGATGCAGAAGATCCTCCAATACAACGTGCCCCTGCTTGTTGTGTACGAGAACACCTACATGCAAGCTTACAGAATCGACAAATACACAGGTCACGTTCCGGACCTTGGTAGTTACATCTCTGGTCCTTGGACCATGAGGAATATTCAGAAACTTGACGGTACATTTGGTGGTACAGTACCACTTTCTATTAGTCAAGAGCCTGACAGCTTCAATATCTACGTTACGAACTCAGCCTACTCCCAAGCAATTTTAGAAGAGCTCTGGCCATCACTCTACACGTTCACTCCAGACCTTACTCCCTGGCCTGATATTGCCGAGAGCATATTGGTCGAGACTCATTCTGACAATACAGACGTACCTGATGGTCATACTCGATTCACAGTTGACATCATCCAAAACGCAACATGGAGTGATGGTGAACAATTGACCGCAGATGATGTTGCTTTTAGCACCACATATGCTTACGAAAGTGGTTCGCTATACGGTAACCCCGCAGGTGCTGACATTGGTGACTTGGTTGCAGCATATGCACCAACTCCATTCAGGGCAATTATCGAGTTCAACACTGAGTCATACTGGCACTTCAGCAACTTCGCTTATGACACCATTGTTCCAGAACACATCTTCAATGATGATACTGGAATTGGTTACCAAGGTTGGAACACCTGGAACCCAGTGTTCGATCCTGCAGAGCCTAACGTGAACTGTGGTCCGTTTATCCTCACTGACTTTGAGGCTGGTGAGTTCTACGAACTTACTTACAACCCACTGTTCCATTATGCTCCTGATAGAACAGTAACCACTACAACAACTACAACAACTACAACAACTACAACAACTACAACTACTGCTACAGACTTCGATATGACTTTAGCAATCGTTGCTGGTGCAGTCGGTGCGGCTGTTATCATACTTGTTGGTGGCTTTGTTCTGCTCAGGCAGAAGTAGTTATCAGAATATTAGGGGACATTTGTCCCCTTCCCCTTCTTTTTTCGTTTCTCATTTTATCACGAATCATATGTTATTCAATCGCTACTTGATATTGCGCGAAAGAGAGCCTCTTTAATATGAAAATCGTCATCATCATTGAGGTCCTAGAAAATGAAGTTTGATAGAACTCGATTGAGTCTCATTTTGATTTCTGCGTTACCGTTATTTGTTGGTGCATTGCTTGCAGGAATGCTATTAGATTCTGCCTTAATTGGTGAGGTCTTGCAAAATAATAGCCGTTTTTATACAATTGAGGAGATCATTCTCCAAGCTGGAGTTTCCACAGGTCTTGGGACTCTAATTGTCTTTTCACTTTTCTATATCATTGAGAAAAGGGGACCTAGTTCAAAAAGAACTATTGTAGCTCTTGTAGTTTCACCAATCCTTACAGTTTCGTTCTTTATCCTTGGTCAGTCTTTACTTCTACTACTCTTCAAAGGATCGACTCCTTCTCTGTTACCAAGCTTATTGTCAATTGCATCACTTGGAGTTCTATTAATGTCATTCATCTTCATCATTATAGACTCGGTTCCACCCGTCATGAAGAATCTCTTTGTTGTGTTCTACGGAAGTGTATTCGGAACCTTTCTTGGAGTTATATTCATCACAGCGAGTATGTTTGTACTTGTGATATCTGTCGTAATTGAGGACTATTACTTGACAAAGCATACTCCATCTGCACAAGACGTCATGATGATTGACACCCCAGGTGATGATCCATTTGACTATGCACGAATTCAATCCAGGGGCGCAGCTGTAGGGGTCGGTGACTACATCGCTTTCTCTCTAATTTCCGCACATGCGCTCTTATTCTTCCCTATACATGTGTGGGCGATGTCAATGTTGCTTGCCGTTGTTGGAATAATAATCAATGCAACGATTATTGCGAAAGAAAATGAAGTATTACCAGGTATTCCACTTCCTGCGATTCTTGCCCTCTTTCCATGGGTGATTCATCTAATGGCAATGGCATTACTCGGTGCATAGCTGCGTAGAGCGAATAGTAAATAAACAACATAATGAAGTTCGAGGTGTGAGTTTGGATGATAGCAAGCGAACGCACACAAAATGTCATAGTTGTATCAGTCATCATGGTCGCATTTGTAAGCTCTATGTTTCTGGTAGGTAATGCCGCATATTATAGTGGTAGTTATACACTTGCTGCAAGATTGAATGTGTCATTACTTGAAGTTAGAGTTAATAATATCGACCACACGAATGAATCTATCAATCCCGGTATTAGACTAACTTTCAATCTTGTTACAACATCGCAAGTAGAGGGGAACGTTAGAATTATCTTCATGGGTGCAACTGTATGGCTAAATGAGGACCTACTTTCTTACACGAGCTTTTCATATATCCCTCCAATTGCTAAACAGAACCTGTATCCAGAATACAATAATAATTATACCCTGAGTAATTCAGTAGCCTCAATCGCCGATAAACAAGCTATTCTAGATGCTGATACATATGGTAATTGGAACTGGGAAGTTGAATTTAGATACGCCTTCATTATCTTTGATGTCCTTGGAACGAGAACTTCTGTTAGAGTTAGCTTCAACACAACAGTGACTACAATAGTATAACTATGTTCAATCATTTGCTCAGTCGGCGTTTGAGTTCTTTTATTTTCTCAACACTGACCGGGTCAATACCACATAGCTCTGCTAACTCGACTGAAATCATATCGAGAAAGTGTGTCAGTACAAGCATCTCTTCTAAGCGTGTATCTCCAGAAGCTAATAGATTGATAGGACTAAGTCCCATTTCAAGATACATCTCATATGTTACATCAAACCTTCTATTGATTTTGGAGGGCTCAAGACCACTTCTCAAAAAGACTGGTAAGACTGAGCATCCGTTTGTCTTTACAAAACTTTCAATCTCATTGTGATTGGATTCAGGTAATTCTGAATGGAATGCAAGCGCTTTGGAATTTTCATTAATCTGACATTTTGCTCTATATGCTACCGGAGCTAGATGTCTGGCTCCAATGAATACTGGTATCTTTCCAATGAAAGATTCTGCGATCTCTTGTGGTGGTGAAAGCCACTCATTCCATGTATTGGATTTTTTAATCAGTACTTCTTCCAAATATTGAAAATTAGTTATCTTCAGACCTGCTAGACTTTCTGCGACAGGTAAGACTGCAGAGAATATGAGTGGTAATGCTGCTCTAGGTTGAAGTCCTATTGGTAAGTGAATGATTGGATGCGTACACTCTTGAGCCATCTTACCTCCTGAGGTCATTACTATAATTCTAGACCCCGCCTCATTCGCCATTGATAATGATGATAAGGTTTCTTCAGTGTTTCCTGAGTAACTAATCGCAATGACCACCCACTTGTTATCTACATAGGTGGGTAGCAAATAATCTCTAGTCACATTGATTGGAATTATAGATTCTTTAGATAAGAGGGCTCTTACATAGTTACCCGCAATGGAACTTCCCCCCATTCCCAAGAAGCAAATTCCATTTATCCCCTCCTTGTGAAATTCTCTTGCTGTACTCAATATATTGGGTTCAATTTGTAATGTGCTAAGTAATTGTGGGAAGTGAGTCACCAAATTTTTCATATTATCTGGCTTAATGGATGATGGAAGTCTCATTGTATTCTCTCTCCTCAAATCATTCGCACCTTAAAGATAATTGTTTCATATTATATAATTGTCAAAATACACGAGAACACTAAAGTATACGAATTATTCTCAATGATTACATCTAACTTGAATATGAGGACTAACCATGGGTATAATGAAGACCGCAGCTGTTAAGGGAATAATTCCTTCTGGCAACAAAGTAGGTGAACTAAGAACGAACTTGGCTCGTCTTACGACTGAGATGCCAATTGTGTTGGAAGAGCGATTTGGATCCGCGGGACTCGAAGCGGTTTCAGAGATATTCAAACGCTTAGGAACGGAGGATGCAAAGCTAATGAAAGACCGGCTCGGATTTGGTGACACATTAAAGGACTCTCATGATGCTTGGGTGGTTATCGGTCATATAATGGGGGCAAAGATGAAAGCTGATTGGATTTCCGAAAAACGAGTTGAGTTTCATCATCTCTACTGTCCTCAGTATGAGGCATTCAAGGAACGTGGAAAATTGTACTGTGATTCAGTATGTCTTCCTTACGTTAGTGCAATTGGAACCATTGGTACGGGTGTAAAAACCGATGTGGTTAAGCCTGCAGATGAAAATGGTCCCTGTGTAAAAGGATTATCAATAAAATAGAATGTCTGTGTGGGTATATTGATTTCAGAACAAATCAAGTTCAAAGTCGGAGAATCTATGCTTTCGGGAATACTAGAAAAACCAAGAACTGAAATAAGTTCTGTGATCTTAGTACTCCATCCACATCCCCTGTATGGAGGTGACATGAACAATCATGTTGTCAGTTCTTTGGTCAATACTTTTCTTGATACTGATTTTGCAACATTTAGATTCGATTTTAGAGGAGTTAACACAAGCTCAGACTATGCTGGAATTCCAGGGGCTGTAGACGATACAACTACAGCCTTGAGAATCTTGGAACATCTAGGACTTAATTTGAAAGGGATTGCTGGGTATTCATTTGGTGGTTCTACAGCTTTACGATTTTGTACAACCAACAGAGTTGATTTTCTGGTTTCTGTAAGCTCTTCACTTGCTCTCTTTCAGGAAGGTGCCTACCAAGCAACACAACTCGCTCGGATCGATTGTCCAGTCCTCATGATTCATGGAGCTTCTGACTTGACAGTTCCTTTTGAAAATATGAATGACATCTCCACGCAAATTAACGGAGAGGTCAAATGTGTATCCATTGAAAATGAAGGCCACTTCTATCATCACTCTCTCACCCAAATTCAAAATGAAGTGAAGCTGTTCATGAAGACTATGGATACTAACCGCACTCACATGGGGTAATTTTAAGAGTATATCTTTTTGATGACGAGTAGGTGACGAATGGTGCTCAAGGCCTTGGTGTTCGATATGGATGGTACTATTACCAAACTTGCACTACCATTAGAGGCGATGAGATCGGATACAAAAGAATACTATATTGCAAAAGGATTACCTGCAGAAATCCTGGAACCTGCTGATGGTATATCAAGTTCCACTGCAAAAGCAAGAGATTATTTTCTATCCAATGGGTACTCACTTGATGACTGGATTATTATGGAGCGTGAAGTAGATATCATTCTCGATAGACATGAGGGTTCTGCAGCGGAAAGTGCGGAGCCTCTTTCTGGAGCCCTTGACGTAGTGAAGAAAATTCGTGCTCTTGGATTTCTCACAGCCATTCTTACGAACAATGGTCGGAGCTCTGTAGATAAGATATTGACACAGATACCACTCGTTGAACACTTTCAAATCATTCAGACTAGACATGAGTCTCCACTTCCCAAGCCGCATCCTGATGGACTCGTGAAGATTATTGGTGACTTGAATGTGGGGCCAGAAGAGGCTGTGTACATCGGTGATGCACTAATAGATGGTACAGCTGCGGATCGAGCAGGGATTGAATTCTGGGGTGTTGCAACAGGAGAAACTTCTGCGAGTGCATTATTAGATGCAGGAGCAACGCAGGTGTTTGAATCACTTGATTGTATTCTTGAAGAAGTTCTATCAAGAAAATCAAAAATGGTCTAGGAGTATATGGCCATTTGTTAAGTATACTTTTTCGATACTGACTTGTTGTTAAATCACATTCTAGTAAGTCTATTCGTGTTTCTGAGATTTTTATAGACGACTAAAAACTTCTATCAGTTTGGCTTGAAACTTGACCTAGATGTAGTCTTAGAGTATCAAATATCTGTTTTATAACGAACTGAAGGTTATATACACATTCGCGACTAAGTATAATGTGACAGGCAGTATTTTCGATGATGACATCGGTGCTCCAGCAATAGGTACTTCTAGTGCTGTTGAAGAAAAATTGTCATCAAAGAAACTGGATCGAAACGATAGCACGCTAGAGGTTAACACAGACATGTCATCGATTGACGAAGGAACATATTTGGTACTCCGTTCTGCAACCGGAGCATTCACCTGCCGCTACCCACCGGTGCCAAAGAAGTGGAATCCAGTTGATAGACCTCATGTCGCTTTGCTTCTACCTGACGTTAAAGGAATCTTTCCAGTATATCTCTCACAGCCAGAAGAAGAATCTTCAAACTCCTCAACCTATCTTGTGACCAAGGATCTAACAACGCTTCCAACCAAGTCCATCATTGAAATTAGACATGGAAACTCACATTTTGCCTACTACCGACGAGATAATGGTTCTTGGACAAAGGTTGCTGAAGCCAGTGATCCTTTCGTTGTGGAAGTATTCTCACATGGCTATGCTCCCATTGAAATGAACATGATTCCCACAATCTGATTGAGGTATTCCTTATACTTTCTACTTGTAACGATTTTTGATCAATTGGATTTGAAAAACTGGGTGCGGTAGCGCGACAAGGTCAAAGAATGAGAGGCGCCGAAAAATCGTTTGCTTGCGTTTTTTTCCCAAGAGGGAAAATTTGAGGAGGAGAGGATGTGTTAGGATTTCAGGAGGGAGTTGGCGCCTCTCACGCTTCACTATTAATTAATACAAATTTGTATATAAGAATTGTGGAATATTCAATAATACTATGGAAAATTTGTAAATATCGCAATATTGAGATTTCATTCTGCGATAAATACAAAATACGCCCTTTCGTTCTCACTTTGACTTAAAAAAATAAGTAAAAAGATCGAATGAAGTCAAAATACCTAGCTAGACTCTTCGCAATACGCATTTTCCTTAAATATATTCTAAACTATTAAATTGTAAGGGCCAGGGGGTCCTTCTCTCTCAGAAACAATGTTTCTCTCCATGTTCTCTACGGACCCCCTTTCTCTCTCTCTATTTCTTGTGTGTTGAAAAATGAAGAATACACAGATTCTCAGAAGTATCTTCATTTCGTTCACATCTTATTGAAGCATGATATCGGGAAAGTAACAGTTTGACTGTGAACAAGTCTAAGTCAAGAGCTATCTTATCCATATTTTCACCGCTCTCCATGAAAGCTCTTAGTTCTTGAGGAATATTCTCTCCGCGTGACTTGAAATTGATCTCAAGATTATCATCATCCGTTTCCATTGCGATTGAAATTATTGGCTGGTCTTCGATTCTATTCTTGTAATGATAAGATATCAAGCTTTGAAACACCAACGGTAGGAAGTTATCAGCCAACACAGCATGATCTTGCAGGTTCACACGCTCGATGCTGAAGTTCCGTGCTCCAATCATTTGGTCCGTGGAATTCACTGCTTCCTTGAAAACTTGCAGTAAATTCACTGGCCATAATACTTGATGTTGTCTTTCTCTGATTCTCATGAGGTTGGTGACCTGCTGATTCACAATTATTGCTTCTCTACTAAGGTCTCTCGCAACAGCTCGAGTCTTACTATCATCTTCACTATTCTGGGATGCATGTTCTAGAATATCGAGGTAAGTAACCATGCCTTGGAGGAAATTCCCTAATTTATGAGTCCACATACTAAGATAGAAATCGCTCTCACGTTTTGATTGGTTCAACTCTTGTGTTCGTTGAAAGACTAGGCTTTCCAAAAAGCTATGGGGTTTAATGATTGATGTCACAAATTGCACAGTTGCTATCAGAATAAATCCGGCAATTATTGTGGTCATCCAGATTAACTCTGCAATCTGAAGTGGGTCCCAGAGAATTATGATAAAGATTGTTCCAACGATCCAGAGAATGAGAGCTAGCATTAAGGAAAGGTCAATCGAGTCTTTAGTTTTCCACCACTTTTGAAAGAGGCGTGGGAGGGCAACAATCTGGCAAATTAAATAACCAAGGGAGATTATTATTCCAATCGTTGTAAGTCCTTGAATTCCTCCTTCTGAGGTCACCATAATGAACACTGGTTCACTACTGAAAAATAGCCACAAACTTATGAAGGGCATAATAATGGCTCCCCATGTGATTAAAAGAACGACGCTTGGTCTTGACGGTTTTAACTCGCCAGTGAATGAACCGAGAAGAACACTCGGAATTATTATTAAAACAAAAGCTATGGCCAATGTCCGATTTCTGTCTTTGTCAGAAAAGAACGCAGACCAGTTCGCTGAGGATGGATGTGAAAGAAGGAATAGGAATGTCCAGAGGATTAAATTGGCACTCATCAGTAGAAGCATCAGATGTCTTACTTCCCGATTTTGAGAGAATGAAACAAATGAATATGTTAGAACAGCACCTGCTGAAACTACCAGCAAGAATGAAAGAATTACAAAACCTAGAGTGAATTGATTTAAGCTCAGGATATTCCACGCAAAACCAGAAATTCCAGTAATCACAAAACTGAATAAAAACAATGCAAACAGTAATAGTACTACTTGGCTCTCCCATGGTGATTTTTGGATCTTATCCATTAGAGTCCCCTATCTGACATTCTGTTTACAAATAACTGAAAATCGATATGTTTGCCTACCGATAAGTATTATGATATTCTTTAGAAGTTAGAACTCGAGTATACCCTCTCTCAATTCATATCAACAATGCTTATATGCTATTAACTCCTATTATATCTTGGATAGGGGTCCAAACGCGAATCTGTCACTCCCCTCCCCTCCCCTCCCCTCCCCTCCTCTCTTCTCCTTATGGACCCCTCCTCCTCTCCTCCCTTTTCTTGTACAAACATTATCTTGCCAGCAAGTTTTAAAGGAGTATGAATTTTTCCAAGCCAAGGCGAGTAACCGTGTCAATGGCAAAGAAAGCAGTAGATAGCACCCTCAAACGAATTTTGAATTACACAGCAGAGATAATCATGTCTATTATCCTGTTAGTGACTATATGCATACCTTTGGCATTCACTATTCCAATGTGGTTCCAGCACGTAATCTTTGATGTCCCACGACCGGAACTATCAATCAATCCTGCTGCATGGTTTGGTCTTGATGGCACACTCTGGATAACTCTGGGTCTTGCACTCGTGAGTGTGTTTATTGCATATCTCTATATCCTAAAACTCAAACCTGGAGTAACTTCTGATTCTGTGAAAGATGAACCTGATGAGGAAAAGGACGTAGGTGATGAAGCTCCAGTTGATGAAGAAACAGAAGACAGTGCAGTAGAGGATTCGCCTGAAGATGTTGCAGAGGACATTCCCTTAGAAGATCAAGAAGCAGAAGAAGAACCAGATCTTGATGAGATTGAAGAATCAGTAGAAGAAAAGAGCGAAGAGGATTAATAAATTCCATCTGCGCTCAATTCTCAATATATCTCCATCAGGAATATTCTAAGCTAATCCTACTTTGTTTGCAAGTTTATCAACAAGTTCAGAGAAGGCAATTGCCACCTTTGAATCAGGCTCTTCAATTACAAAGGGAGTACCCTTGTCACTCAAAGTAATTACTCTTGGATCCAATGGAAGTGTTCCAAGATGTTCTATTCCATACTCCTCTGATGCTTTCTTAGCCGCGCCCTCACCAAAAATCTTGTATGATTCACCACATTTCGGGCAAACAAATTCTGACATATTCTCGACAATTCCCATAATAGGAACGCCCATCTTCTCAACGAGTTGAATAGCTCTACGCGCGTCTAGAACGGCGACTTCTTGTGGAGTAGATACTATTACCACACCATCGATATCTGGAATTGATTGAAGAATACTAAGAATTTCATCACCTGTTCCAGGTGGTAGATCCACAACGAGAATATCTAAGTTTCCCCATCTGACATTTGCAAGAAATTGACTGATGGCCTTCGCAACTAGGGGACCTCTCCATGCTACGGCATCATCATCTTTTTGGAGAAGGAATCCCATGCTCATTACTTTCATGTCAAGCGGACCAGGTACTGGTTCGATGAACTCATCATCAACAGTTGGACGTTTTCCTTCTAGACCTAGTAGTTTTGGTACATTGGGTCCATAGATATCAACGTCGAGAATCCCTGTGGATTTCCCTCTCTTAGCAAACGATGCTGCTAGATTAGTTGCAACTGTTGTTTTGCCAACCCCTCCCTTGCCTGAAAGGATTACAATTTTGTGCTTTATTCCCTTCATGTTTTCAGCGACATCAGGAGGTACCATTGACTTAGCCATAGTAATCGAAGAAAACGCACTTGATGATTTCTAATAAAGCATCGGATATGAACTATGATTCAGAATGATTTTCCTTGATACACACTGAGAATTTGTTTTGCCAATTGTTCATTTGAGGCAGCTACAAAATTCATCATTACATCTGGTTCAAGGGAACTAACAAACCTCTCTCCATTTAGCCCAACAACATATCCACCAGCTTCGAAGACCATATGGGTTCCACAGAGATGGATTATTGGAAGGAGGTTTCTCACGTCGACCATGCCATCAAGAAAGCCTGCAGCGGTCCAACACAGATCAAGAAGATTGCTTGCTGTTCTCCGAGTATCATGGACTGATTTTATTGTTCTGACTGAACTCTCAACGAACGATGGATCAAAGGTTCTCTTGGTATCGTAGGAGATAATCGCATTCTCTAATGCAATAGGTTTTGCCACCTTAACTTTCTTCCCGTTTCTTGTAACTCCCTTTCCTTTGATGGCAATATATGTTTCATCAGTAAACACTGAATCAATTATGCTAATTTCTGCATCATCAGAGGTCATGATATCATTGTTGGGAACAACAGCAATTCCAACCGACACAAGTGGAATTCCCCTCTTCAAATTAGCTGACCCATCAATCGGATCAACTAGCGCAAGGTATTCTGGTTTCTTGTCAGTTCCGATGATTCCCTTTTCTTCAGATAAAATTGTAAAATCAATACCTGAACTCTGAAGTACTGCAATTATCTCATCCTCCGCCTTTATGTCTAATAATAAGGTCCTGTCTCCATATGGATTCACTTCTCCTGTATGTTCAGCAGCTTGGTCGAGATTTTCAAGTATGGAAGTCTTTGCAGCAGATACCGCATCTTTGAGGGTCTTTAGCGTAGTCATTGTATGCCACAGTCCTTTCATTTTGAACTCTCTATATCACTTGTGTGGTTTGGTTATATTACCAATCTAAAATATAGCAGAAAACTCTGAGTCTTTGCAGTAACCACGTTAGACAAGACCTTAAAAGTTTCAATAAAAATATAGATTTGTTAAGCATTACATGGTGGTTTCAATGGGCTTCCTAAGCGGCAAGAAGAAAGTCAATACAGAACGTGGAATTCTCGAGATGAAGGGTACAATGAATGCATTGACCCTGAGAAAAAGAAGACTCGAAACTAGAATGGTTGAGGAGCAAAAATCAGCAAAGGAAGCAATGTCCAAAGGAAATCGAAGTATGGCTAGGTCTCATCTTAGCATTGTTGTAGACCTAGAAAATCGAAAGGGGCGATATCAGCAACAATTCTTGACCCTTGAAACTGCATTGTTAAATCTGGAAGAAGCAAAGACCCAGGCTGAAGTCTTACGAGCATTCACTATTGCAAATGATGCATTAACAGAAGCTCGGTCACTTCTCAGTCCTGAAGAAATTCAAATGCAGTTAGACAAATTATCTGAGTCTTTCGAACACATTTCAATAGCAGGTGAACTACTCTCAGAAGACCTCACCGGTGCAGATTCCACTGTTGAGATGGAAGAGCGAGTTGATCGACAACTTGATGCTATGGAGGCTGAGATTCTTTTAGAGAAGGAAGGTGTTCTCCCACCTCTTGAAGTTGAGGGTAGCATTAAACCTGCTGAAGGAACAGCTGAGAAAGCTGGTGAGAAACGGATAGATGATTTATTAGCTGACCTTGAGAAGGAAGCAAAAGCTGAACGTGAACGAGAGGCTGAAGGCTGAAACTTGGAAACCTCTACTTTTCAACAGGTGCGATGAATAATGGATATCAGATTAGTTGTATTCGATGTAGATGGAACGCTAACTCAACATAGCAGTGTTTGGTGGAGATTGCATGAATTATTTGGTACTACCAAGGAAGGTCGCCTCTACTTTGACCAATATTTTGCTGGTGAGATAAACTACACACAGTGGGCAGATTACGATGCTGCTCTTTGGAAAGGAAAACCTGTATCCCGCGTGATGGAGATGGTAGCTGCAACAGAATTAGTTCCCGGAGTTAGGGAAGCAATTACGACTCTAAATGAGCATGGGATTAAGACAGCTATCCTTTCTGGTGGTCTTGATGTCATGGCTGATGATATAGGACAACGAGCAGGTATTGAATACGTATTAACAAATAAGCTCGGTCGCAAAGATGGTTTCCTAACTGGGACTGTAGAGGATACAATCGGATGGGCTGACAAGGCTGAGCACATTCACACAATCCTAGATCATTTTGGTATGACTCTAAAAGAAACTGCTTTCGTTGGGGATGGTCGTAACGATATGTCGATTTTATCAATTGTAGGTCTCTCAATTGCCTTCAATCCTGAAGATCAGGAAGTAGCTGATATCGCTCAAGTTGTTATCCGAGAGAATGATCTTCGAGCTATTATTCCTCATATCATATCGGGGTCCACAAGATGAAGAGCACGAAAACAATAATCATTTGACGTTGGTATATCTTTCTCCTCCACCCGTATTGAGGAGAACTACTTCCTCGTCATAATCGATTGTACCAGATTCGACTAGATTTCGAAGTCCAGCAATTCCAACAGCACTTTCAGGACAAATATCGAGACCTTCTAATTTTCCAGTCATACGACGGACTGGTTCAATGTCCTGTTCAGCCACAGCCACAGCTCCTCCTCCTGAACTTCTAATTGCATTAAGTATCAATCTTCCAGCAAATGGACTTGGAACATGAAGACCCAGAGCTAAGGTTTCACCATTAACCCATGGTTCAAGATTATCTGTCCCTTTTTCTATTGCTCTGACAATTGGTGCGCAACCACCACTCTGCGCAGCATACATTCTTGGTCGCTTACTTCCGATGAGTCCTAATGCTTCAAGTTCCTCAAAAGCTTTCCAGATACCTATGATTCCCGTACCTCCACCTGTTGGGCAGATGATTACATCAGGTACATTCCAACCCATTTGTTCAGAAATTTCAAACCCCAGAGTTTTCTTACCTTCAACACGATATGGCTCCTTTGTTGTTGAAAGATCCATCCAGTTCTCATTTCTATTTCTCATCTCTTGCCCCGCGTCAGATATTGTTCCACTAACACGAACTGTTTCCGCTCCAAAGAGCTTGCAAGACTCAAAAAACGGTTCAGGTGTATTGTCTGGCATGAAGATATGAGCTGGAACTCCTGCGGCTGCACTATATGCACTTGTAGAAACTGCAGCATTACCAGCTGATGGAAGAGCAAAGCTTGTAGCTCCAAGTTCGAGATTCTTAGAAACTGCAGCACAGAGACCCCTATCTTTGAAACTCCCAGTTGGGTTCTGTGTTTCATCCTTGATCCGTAGCATTCGAAGACCAAGATGTTTCCCTAGATGTCTAGACTGAAGCAAAGGTGTCCATCCTTCACCAAGGCTGATTATATAGGAAGGTGACTTCACAGGTAGTAACTGTGAATATCTCCACATCGAATTCGTTTCTGTAGGAAACTCACCAGAGTCTATTTCTTCTCTTACTCCAGCGATATCATAGATTGCATATAATGGTCCTCCACATACACAGTATGCATTGATACTATCTGCAGAATGTTTTCTCCTACAATGAGGACATTCAAGATGAGATATATGAGAAATCAAGGTACACACCTGAAACCTAGACTATATGTAATTCTGCATACTTGTTGATAAGCATGTAGGATTGATGGAATGGACATCCTTATTTATCACTAGAACGTCTAATCTTCTAAGAATTCAGGTTGAGATACACTTGGGCGAGCTTAAACGAACGACAATGCCATTTACAGCACTTGTTGGTCTCGATAAACTAAAACTAGCCCTAGTTCTGAATGGTATCAATCCGCAGATTGGTGGAGTTCTCATATCCGGACCAAAAGGAACTGGCAAAACAACAGTCGTTAGAGCACTTGCTGATTTGCTTCCAGATGTGGAAATTGTTGAAGAATGTCGTTTTGGTTGTAATCCTAAAACCGTAGATTTTCTGTGCAATGAATGTAGTGCAAAGATCGCAAAGGGCGAGAAATTGAAAGCCAAGAAGAGGAAAATGCGTGTTGTTAATTTACCTCTTTCAACAACTGAGGACCGTTTGATTGGATCTGTGGATATTGAGCGAGTACTCAAGGATGGCATTCAAGCTCTACGACCTGGTATTCTTGCTGAAGCCCATCAGAACGTACTATATGTTGATGAAGTGAACCTTCTACCTGATCATTTAGTTGACGATCTTTTAGATGCTGCTGCAACTAAGATTAATTCCATTGAACGTGAAGGAATTTCCATTTCTCATCCCTCCGACTTTGTACTAATTGGGACTATGAATCCTGAAGAGGGTGAGCTACGCCCCCAACTCCTTGATAGATTCGCATTGCATGTCGCTGCTGGTACACGCCACACTATTGAGGATCGAATGGAACTAGTAAGACGTAATCTCGGATTCGAAGATAATCCCGATGAATTTAGAGAACAGTGGGATGACAATCAGCAGGCTCTACGAGAACAAATCACTCATGCAAAAGACATTTTGAATGAAGTTACTCTTCCTGAAATCAATCTTCGGGCTATTGCGATTGCATGTGATGCATTGGAAGTCGATGGTGTCAGACCCGACATTGTCATCAGCAAAACTGCAATTACTCATGCAGCATTAGAAAATCGAAATGAAGTTAGCTTAGAGGATATGAAGCTAGCCTCTCAGCTCACTCTAAGTCATAGAACCAGACGCGGTGGGTTACTAGAACCGCCATCCTCTGATGATATTGATCGTGCTTTAACACGTGCTTACGAAGTCACAAAGAAGAAAGATCGACGAAAATCCCCGACTGAGGTTCCTGCAGAGCCAGATGAATCTGGTGACAGGGAAACAAGGAAAAGTGGCGGTCGGTTTGGACGTCAGAAATCTTTTGCCAAGTTTGGCAGACAGGAAGGCAAAAAAAAAAAGCTCAAAGAGTAAGGAATCCTCACGGTGACCCCATTAAGGGAACCATATGTGCAGTTATGATGGTGATTGTCTTCCTCTATTTTGCTTGGATTTTCACTAGCCCGATAAACTGGGTATTTGGGTATTGGATACTACAATATCCTCCTCCTTTTTTGATAATCATAGATACTGTAGTGTTTATTCCGTTGATACGCAAACTCATCCGCAAATGGCTTGAAGTCATGACTCGGAGATCTGGAGGACCTGCTGCAGGGATTGACACAGTAGAACGTAGAGAAGGAGTTCCCGAGGAGGGTGATGAATGGGGGACAGCAACTCAATCATACGATTCTCAGAAAAAAAGGCTGGTAACCGGTCCAAAGTCTGAAATTAGAGATGCTCCTCTTGGATTGGATGATGGATTCTTTGTGAAGATGCCTGACATTGATACTGGTGAGGAACTATTCAACTTGGAGAAGCTTCGTCAAAGAGCAACGATACGTTCGAAAGTCACATCTGGAGGGTGGATTAAGAAGAGGGTGAGTTCAAGAGCAGCAGGGTCTCTGAAGGCCTCTGACACAATGAAACATGGACGTCCTGTTCGGTCAAGAATTCCAGTAGGAGAAGTTGGTAGTATATCTCTCCCCTCCACTGTTATGGCTGCTGTTGCGCGAACAGGCGGAACCACTCACTTGCCAATTAGAATTTCAAGGGATGATATCCGAGAGAATGTATTTACAGGAAAGACACCTCTTACGATTATTCTTGTTATCGATGTTAGTCTTTCAATGAAAGCAAGTATGACCGAAGTACGTCAATTATTGGAACGTATTGAGCTTGAAACTAGGGGTTCAAAAGATCGAACCGGAATTGTGGCATTCAAAGATTCAGGGGCTGTTGAGGTCCAAGCCCCCACAACAAACTGGAATAAGATTTACCGAGCTTTAGGTCGTTTGAAAATCTCCGGATTGACACCATTAGCTGAAGCCCTCAAAAAAGCAATGGAAACAATTCAGAGAGAACGAATGCGGAATAATGATATTGAACCCCTTGTGATTGTCATATCCGATTTTTCACCTAATATTCCATTAGCCCAATCTGTGGGTCCTGGGCATCAACAGTATACACCTCTTCAGGACCTCATTCTAACATCCAGAATACTACGAAAGGCTCATGTTCGACTTGCTGCGGTGAATGTTGATCCTGAACAAACAAAATGGCCCAAGTTCTTAAAACGGCCTTATCACGAAGCACTCGAACTAGCAGCTATGCTACGAACTAAAAAAGAGGGTTTGGAAGACCCAATTGAAACAATTCTTTTAGTGGAGGAGTTTCGAAAAACATTCGGTGCATACGTTGTTGCACGAACAGCAGGTGGACGTGCATTCCTCTCAAGGGCGTTGATGAAAGAAAAATCAATTCTAGGGACGTTACTCAGAGCAGGTAGATCCAAGACACAACTCAGTGAAGAGGATTTACGTGTGGTGGAAGAATATCTACCACAGTAGCAAGAAATATTGCATTCTCGATTAGATTAAAAACAAAGACCCAATCTTTCACATGCGCATATAGCTGAGAAATGCCTTCTGTCATAGTGAGCGAGGAGTGCCCAGTATTGGGTTTCAATGAATTTGCTTTTCATGCATTAGGCACAGGTTGTGTGCGCACCCTTGCAGGAGGACAATTTGTATGCTCCCAGGAAAAGTACCCCCAGAAATTCTTCAGAGTATTGTATTCTCTAGGCTTGGTCGGATGGACTCTGATGTTCTTCTAGGACCAAGTCTCGGAGAAGATGCTGCAGTGATTAAGATAGGCGACCAAGTTGTAGTGGCAGCAACCGATCCTATCACAGGATCTGTAGAAGATGTTGGTTGGCTAGCAGTTCATGTCAATGCAAATGATATTGCTACTTTCGGGGTTTCTCCCCGTTGGTTTCTAGCATCCATAATGCTTCCAGTGGGTTTCACAAAGGATGAACTTGGAAAGATAATGCATCAAATTGATGAAGCTGCGAAGATGTTAGATATCTCAGTTGCTGGGGGTCATTCAGAAATCACTGAAAAAATTACCCAGCCTATTGTTGTTGGTTTCATGATGGGTGTTGCTTCAACAGGAGAATATGTTACATCTAGCGGTGCTAAACCTGGAGATAAATTGGTAGTGACAAAATCTATTGGTATTGAAGGAACTTCGATTCTCGCCACTGAAGGGAGTTCATACCTGACAGAAAAATTGGGTCCCGACGTTGTTCGAGAAGCTCAAAAATTACGGGAATCAATTAGTGTTGTGAAGGATGGGGTGACTGCTTTTCAGACAGGATTTGTACATGCAATGCATGATCCCACAGAAGGAGGTTTCTCTGGGGGAATACATGAACTTTGTGATGCAAGTGGAGTTGGGTTTGAGATAGATAGTGATTTGATTCCAATTACAAAAACAACCAAGCTGATTTGCGATAGTCTACAAATTAATCCACTAGACCTAATTAGCAGTGGAAGTATGCTGATTAGTTGTGATAGTGAAAATGTGACTCATGTGATTGATAAACTTGAATCTGCCCGCGTTCGAGCCACGATAATTGGTTCTGTTTTATCAGATTCATCTCATCGTAAAATTATCATTGACGGATCACTTCAGAACCTTCCAAGACCAACAACTGACGCGCTTTGGTCTGCACTGAAGAAAGTTAATCCTTCATGAAATGTTCCAAGCGTTCAATATCTGCATCTTTAATCCATTCTAGAATTACAGGAGATAATGCAATATTCTTATTGATGAATACCTCATAGGCATCTGTTCCAACAAGTGGGTCTTTTTCAATACCTAGATACCAATAGTATGGTCTACCATTGGGGTCTACTCTGCGTTCTATTTCGTTATGCATCCTTATTCTAGTTGGTTTTGTGATTACTAGCTTGCTAGTTTCGGATATATCAGATGGAAAGTTCAGATTGAGGAGATCTATCTTTTCTGGCATTCCTTTTTCTAATACTCGCATAGCTAAATCCTTTGTTATATCACAGACTTTTTCGCAATCATTTGTGGCTCCAGTTGAATCGAACCATTCTTCAGGAGTTGCCTGACGCGACACTGCAATGGCAGGTGTACCCCGTAATGCCGCCTCAAATGCTGCACCTACAGTTCCACTGGTTAGCATACTCTGGTAGCCAACATTCGCACCAGTATTAGGTCCAGAAATGAATAAATCAATATCACTATTGAATGACTCACCTAAAATGATAGAGTCTGCAGGAAAGCCATCGTGGGTAACAAAACTATATCCATACTTTTCGTGTTGCTCAGTGACCCTGATGGGTCTCTTCAGTGTAAGTGCCTTTCCAGTGGCGCTTCTCTGACCGTCTGGGACCACAACGAAGAGTTCTACATCATCTTTCAATTTATCCGCAAGTCTTAGAAGTCCGTCACTTCGAGGACCGTCATCATTTGTAAGACAGACTCTGTACATCAAAAAAATCTCCAATTATCTGTAGCACTCACACCGAGTTATGATGCTGATAAGATTGGTGATATGAAAAATAAAGTCGTGGAAGCAATTACGCTTCCACTCCCGGTATCTTTAGACTAATGGATTTACAAATCGTAAGGCTTGAGAGTCTTACGCTTGTTATCCTTTGTCCGTTTGGCAGCATCGTTTAGCAACTTTTCGATTTGAGCATCGAGAGCTGCGTAGAATGCTCCAGCTACTTGGACATTATTCTTTTTAGCATAGTCTTGAACTGCTTTCTTAACGACATACGGCATTGTTACATTCACTCCTCCTAAGAGTGCTTCAAAGTGCACGCTAATGACTTATAAGGCTTTACAGAGAGGCCTATTCTATCGCGCCCTTTGGCCATATTGAAGCGTTCTATGAAAAATGGGCAGAAACGGCTCAAGAACCCATTTTAATCGCATCAGAGAGTCTAATAAATTGCATCTATTATCTTCTTTGATGCATCTCCATCCCCATAAGGACATTTTCTGCTTTTTTCAAGTCCTTTTTCAATTGCGGATGAAATCAACTTCGGAAAACTCTCTGGATCAATTCCAACTATTGTTGCATGACCTGAGTCTACAGATTCAGGGCGTTCGGTGGAAGTTCTTAGAACAAATACACTCTTGTTGATAGAGGGAGCTGTCGCTTCTTCCTGAATGCCTCCTGAATCAGTAAGAATGAAATTGCATTTTTTCATCAAGGCGATAAAATCAAGATACCCAGGTGGTTCTACTATATGGATTCGATTATCTTCTTTAATTTCAGACATCAATCCAAATTCATTCAATCTTGCAACAGTTCTCGGATGCGCAGCGAATATGATATCGGAGTCTAATGATTGAATACCCGCAAGAAGTCCTGTCAGAATTTTCTTGTCGTCGACATTTTCAGCTCTATGCATTGTAAGAAGAACAAATTCCTCAAGACCAAATTGGTCCGCAACGGTTTTTCGATTCATGATCAATGGAAGTCGACTTTCTAAAGCATCAATTACAGTATTGCCTGTGATGAAGATTTTTCCCCAGACTTGCTCGTTCTTCAGAATATCCGCTGATTTCTGAGTTGGAGCAAAGAGGTAGCTCGATACATGGTCTGTTAATCTTCGGTTGTGTTCCTCTGGCATGCGAATATCATAGCTTCTAAGTCCAGCTTCAACATGCCCCACTGGAATACCAAGCTTGGCTGCTGCAAGTGCGGCTGATAGGACTGCATTTGTATCTCCTTGAACAAGTACAATATCTGGTTTCTCTTTGATTAATGCTTTCTCAATGCCGACTAGAGCTTTCGCTGTTTGTTCAGAGTGTGTTCCCGAACCTATATTCAAATTCATATCGGGTTCTCTTAGGCCCATATCATCAAAGAACTGCCTGCTAAGACTTTCTGAATAATGCTGACCTGTATGAAGTAAGAATAGTTCGATGTTTCTCCTTTCACACTCATGAATAATTGGGGCCATCTTTATGATTTCAGGTCTAGTCCCGATGACGAAGAATGGTTTCAATCAAATCACTCAATCCATGAAGAATCCTTGAAACACATAAGGCTAACGGGAGCTGTAAGATGTACGCTTTGGATTCGATAACAGAATCCTCAAAACACCTAAAAGTGTCATCACCTAGAATTGCTTGGACCAGTGGTCCTGAGGTGAGATTGAACAGTGAGATATGCACATGGAGTTCTCATTGGTGCGGTATTTCCAGGAGTAATCTTCTTGGTTGCAGCTGCTATCAATATAACAGGAATCGGGGCAGATGCAGCTGTTCTTGCATCACTCTGGCAAATCTATACGATTTGGTTCGCAGCAAGTATTGCACTAGCTATCCTTCCTTTAGTTATCATCTTCGTTGTACGGAGAGATATGTTCAGAGAGTTCCTAATTTTCGAAGTAGGTGGATTTGGTTTCTTCTCACCGCTTTGGATATTCATTGCAACAGATATTTCTGGTGATCCATGGTATAGTATTCTCTTTGATGGAATTACAGACGGATTGATTGGACCTGATTCTGGAGGTACAATCATCGGTATCGATATTAGCAATCTCTTCTTGGTACCCTTCCTGCTATTTTCATTTATAGTAGGTGTGATACTACTTCGTCCTTCTTTTATTGCCAAGTATGGTCATGAAGGGGAGATACCTGAGCTTACTGAGTTGAAAGACACCACAGTATCAAAAGAAGAAGTTTCAGCAGAATCTGAGATGCCTGAAGTGGTTGCACCACCTACAACTGCCGATTCTATCGCTAACCTTAGAGATATTCTCATAGAACAGGGTACTACTGATCCAATGATCAATCTTATTCTTAATTCTGGGATTGGCACAACTACAGATCTTGCCACTACTAGTGCAGATCAACTAGTAACTCTAACTGGAATGGATAAACATCAGGCAGAAGAACTTCTTATGGCGGTACAGAAGAAAGTCTGGTTCAGTGGAATCTGATCCAGTTCTATTCAGATTTCATATTGATATTAAGGCATCTAGAGAAACGGTCACCAAATCATCCAGTGGAGGTTTTCCAACTATCTTTGCCTCTTGATCGACATTCTCTCCAATAACTACACAAGCTGCTCCTACTTTGACACCCCTTAGGTGACCAATCACAAATAGCGCAGCTGCTTCCATTTCTGTGGCCAATACGTTTGCATCTTTCATAGCAGTCCATTTCTTCCGCATACTATCAGGGTCTGCAACATAATCTGGATGTTCACTATAGAACGCATCTTTACTATGACCAATCCCAACATGGTATGTAGCGCCTCGCTTCTCAGCCGCCTTTGTGAGGGCAATAACAGTATCTGGATGAGCCACAGCTGGAAATTCTATGGGTACGTATTGTCGCGATGTTCCTTCATCTCTAACTGATCCACTAAAAATGACAATGTCTCCAGAAACGACCTTGTGACTTATTGCTCCAGATGTTCCTACTCTGATGAACGTCTTACATCCTACTTTCACAAGTTCTTCAAGTGCAATAGCAGCTGACGGGCAACCAATACCTGTTGAACAGACTGCAACTGGTATATCCTTCCAAGTTCCTTTGAAACTCCAATACTCCCTCTTCTTAGCAATCTCTTCAGGATTATCAAAAAACCGCTCTGCAATCTTCTTTGACCGGTCTGGGTCTCCTGGTAAAAGAACAAGTTTGGGGATATCACCCGGCGCAACACCAATATGATATTCTTTCTCTGAATCCATCGGACAACACACGCGCGTCAGTTACTTGGCAGAGAAAAGGCTTTCGCAAGAAAACTATCATTGCGTATGCTTAAGTCCAAATTTCACAATATCAAAACTGTGGTGGTAGATATTGAGCGAAGACCTAACAGATTTCCAGAGAAAGATATTAGCAGTGATTGTTCGAGATAACCGCAGACCTTCTTCAATAGCATTTGCTCTTAGACGTCGTGATGAAACGGTAGACCAGAATAGAGTAGTGTTAGCTTTGGTGGACTTGGAGAAAAGAGGACTGGTAGACCGAAGTACATCTAAAGCATGGATTGCTAAGAGCAAAGGGACCGATTATCTCGATGAAGAATAATACGTAACTAGAGAAATTCAACTAATGTATCTACAATACTGTAACATAGATTGATATTCTCTTCACAAAATATGTCAGTATTAACAGTGTTAGATGTCACGATTTTGTGATTACATTTCTCGACTAATCGTTCAAGTAATTCTTCTCCCCTGAGTACGAGGGGAAGAACATGTGCTACTACTAGTGCCACATCCTTTGCTCCTTGTTCGATTAATCTATCTCGTGCCTTCAATAGAGTGTTTCCACTTTTAGTGAGGTCGTCGATTACAATGACATTCTCTCCCTCGACATCTAGATCTCCATGTAGCTGGACTCGATACGAGTTAGTTCGGCTCTTTCCGAATCCATCAATCTTGTATCGTTCCTGGGCTCCTTCATCTGGTGCTATAACAACGCATTCTTTGAACCCAAATTCTTCCTTGGCAAACTCAACAAGATCTGGAATAACATCAATAATTTTGTACAGTCCTTTGTCTTTGAGCCTTTTTACCCAATCCAAACTATCTGGTGCATGAGGGCTCACAACATACACCTTGTTACACGCTTTAGTGATAGTTTCAATTGCCCATCTTCCAGAAGACGCTTCACCGGTTTCGAATGATTTGTCCTGAAGTGCATATGGTTGAAAAGTCAATACCACTTCAACCCGTTTTGGTGGTGGGATTGGTTCGCAATTGTATTGCTTGTGGCCGCACTTTTCAACATCTAGTGGCCGAGAAAGCATATCCAGAAGAAGAAGAAGTTCAGCAACGCGGTCCGATGTACTATATTTTTCAGTTTCAGCTGGTCCAGAACCTGTACAGCTCTGAATAACCACTACCCTCCTATCTGAGAGTTGTGCTACTTTTCCTATCTTGACATAGATGTCACTGTTTGGGAACATCCGTTTATGATCGTAATTCAAAGCAGAAGTATAGACACGGAACCCGAGTTCCTCAAATCTCCTTTGAAGATGCTCTGCTCCACTAGCCAAGATGACATCATAATCCTTCATGATATGCACCGTCGATTGAGGCCGAAATGAACACCCTAATGAGGTTTGTTACTGCGGTATTAGTATCAGTATCTTCTCTTTTTCAGTAGGCATAACCTAAAATGACCGTCTTGCTTTAATTTTCTTCCACCAAAGGCTGTGCTTTGATGAGTCTTACTGCTAGGGAGCTGTTACACAAGGTTGCAGATGATGCGGGTTTAACCTATCAGACTGTTGCAAGACGGGTAAACCGTATGATGCGAAAGGGAAGTGGTTTGATTGAGTCTGTACATGAAATAGCAGTAGAACAAAATCTCAAACCTGACAAGTACAGAATAGCCCCTGAAAAGATAGTTTCAGAGACCAAGAAAATACTTCGTGAAGATTATACTCAAACGCTCATGATTTCAGCTGTCCTTGGTCAGATGGTAGAAGCAAAAGGTCCTGAGCGATTTCCACCACCTGCTTTCTTTGCATTCACAGAGATGTTATCTCAAGTTTCTGATGCACGCCGCGATACAAAATCTGAAACTTCAATTGAGATTGAAGATCGTACAACCCGAATTATTGAGTTAATGACTACTCTTGTATCTGTTTTATGTGAATGGTCTGAACAGGGAGTAGTAGGTGTTTCTCAGGATTGTCCAGATTCATTAAGGGATATTGCCAGAGCAATTTTCAGGAAAACTAAATTGTTACAGGGAAGTCTCTGGACTTGTATCTCTTGTGGAAATATAGTTGATGCAAATGAAACACGCGCATTGATGTGTCATGAATGTGATATTCGACTTTCTAGTAGTCGTAATATTGAAGATCGTTTCGAATCCTTTGGTGGAAGAGACCGTAAGGGATATGGTAGAAATTAAATTACCTATTTTTCCTTCTCGGTTCTTTAAAACTAGGCTTTTCACTTCTCTCCCGTTTCAAACCTACAGGAAAGCCCTTTCCAGTTGGGTCAACATATGAATAGTCCATAGCACGAACACCACCCATACCAGTAGCAGTTTCCTCAGTCGGCCTAGTAATTCTTGTTCTACCACCAGCTCTCATAGTGCTATTATAACTAAAAGCAGCACAAATCAATATAAGAAATACAATTGCTATCAATTCTAACATTTTATTCGCCTGTTCGGATTCATTAATACTTTCGAATCGCCTACGAAATTCAATCCTAGTTCCATTATTGACTGAAAGGAGATAAATATTCGTGCCTGCTTTCTGTCCCTATTCCTCTTAGTAGGAGAGGTTCATATCCAAACCTTTGTCAAGTATCTCCAGAGCAAGATTTACTTCTGATTGAGAAACTGATACATCACCAACCTGGAGAATTAGATCTTGGTCTTGAGTTTCTTCCATGAAAAGAACTACAGGATCGAGACCTGCGACATACCCTGCACTGATTAGGGGTGCAGTGATACCATCATAATAGTCTGCTCTTCCAATCGGGATCTCCATTCTTTTTAGTAGATGGTTTCCTTTCTTGGATAGAACCTGACCACAAGTTGGGCCCTCATGAGTAACCATTGAAACGACAAACCGAGTAGGAACGTTACCTCTTAGATAGAATAGCATATCGGTCATCCAGTCATACTCTTTTACCATGACATCGCCAAAGATTAGCATGATATCATCTGACACCATTCCGTGTACAGGCACTACTGGAGGCTTCACATCAACTGGATAACGATTCCAAGTAGAAAATGCAGGTGAGTTGAAAATTAACACTGTTTCGAAATGGTTTTTCTCATACAAATAACGACATAGTGCTTGTCCCAGCGGGTTCAATCCAAGAATTACTGTATATGTTTCTTCAATTTTCCTTTTCTTGAATGAATTTAGGACTGGTGAAATCCATTCTTGTTCAAACGTTGGCATAATCTTAGCCCGTTCAGTTAGTTTATGATTCCTCTAATGACTCTTCGTGTTACTTCAATTCGTCGTTTTCTAGTAAATTCGTATCATCCGATTGATTTATGTGCAAGTCCTAATCCGAGCCGACTCGTCTAACACTACTGGTGCGTGTAAATATGGACAAATACATAGAGAGTGTTTACAATAGAGTAGTCGAGAAAGACCCAGGTCAGAAGGTCTTCCATCAAGCTGCACTGGAAGTTCTCGAATCTCTAGAACCTGCATTACAAAAATTTCCGAAATTCCAAGAATTCTCTATTTTAGAGAGAATCACTGAACCTGAGCGTATTATTCAGTTTCGTGTACCTTGGAAAGATAAGGATGGGAAAATCCAGGTCAATAGAGGTTTCAGAATTCAATTCAATTCAGCACTTGGACCTTACAAGGGCGGTCTACGACTTCACCCAACCGTGACTCAAGGTATGCTAAAATTCCTGGGATTTGAGCAGACCTTCAAAAACAGCCTAACAACTCTTCCTATGGGCGGAGGAAAAGGCGGTTCTGATTTTGATCCAAAGGGTAAGACAGATGATGAAGTAGGGCGCTTCTGTGAGAGTTTCATGTTTGAACTCTACAGACATATTGGTCAATTTATTGACATACCCGCTGGAGACATCGGAGTCGGTGCACGTGAAATCGGCTATCTTTACGGTGCGTATCGAAAGATAACAAATAACCATGGTACCGGTGTCTTAACTGGAAAAGGTGGTGGATGGGGAGGATCCTTGATCCGACCTGAAGCTACTGGTTATGGTTGTGTTTACTTTACTCAAGAGATGCTCAAGACAAAGAGTGAAGACTTCAAAGGCAAGACCGTTGTTATTTCCGGTTCTGGAAACGTTGCTCAGTATGCCACAGAGAAGTGTATCCACATAGGTGCCAAAGTTATTGCACTAAGTGATTCCTCTGGCTGGATTCATGATCCTGATGGTATCACTAAAGAGAAGCTTGAGTACGTTATGGACCTGAAGAATGTCCGTAGAGGTCGTATCAAGGAATACGCTGAACACTTCAAGGTAGACTACACAGAAACCGCTAAGGCGTCTCCATGGAGTCTCAAGTGTGACATTGCTTTGCCAAGCGCAACCCAGAACGAGGTTGACGGTAAGGAAGCCAAGATGCTTGTTGATAATGGCGTTATGGCAGTTGGTGAAGGTGCAAATATGCCCTGCGTTCCTGAGGCTGTTGAACTCTTCCTTGAGAACGATGTTCTCTTCGGTCCTGGTAAAGCCGCTAACGCTGGTGGTGTTTCTGTTTCTGGACTGGAGATGGCGCAGAACAGCATGCGTTACTTCTGGACTCGTGAAGAAGTGGATGCTAAACTTCATCAGATCATGGAGGCTATCCACGCGAATGCATACAAGACATCTGAGCTCTTTGGAAAGAAGGGTGACTATGTCATGGGTGCAAATATCGCAGGCTTCTTGAAAGTAGCCAATGCAATGATTCAACAAGGTCATTACGCATAACCAATTTATCTACGCAGGATCCTAATTGGGTCCTGCTGCTTCTTCTTTTTGTAAAAGTAATCGGTTCTATCCTCTGATAATCTGAAGCAATTCCGCTAATCGCCGTTTGACATCAGATTCTACTACACTTAACTCCGCAAGTTGTCGTATTTGACCAATTCGGGACTCTCTATATTTTTCATCAGAGATTGCTTTACTTCTTCTCTCCATCTCAATTTTGTCTGACTCGGCATTGATTTCTGCCCTTCGAGCATCCACGAGATCAAATCCCTGTTTGAGGCTCATCCACTCAATCATGGCATGGCTTCTCTCTTGTTCCATTCTCTCCCTACGGTTTTGTTCGATTTCCATCTGTTTGAGTTGTTTATTAGCTGCTCTGATCTCTCTCTGGATCTCATACAGTCTACTTTCCACTTCTCTTTTTACTTGAATCATTTCAGTTGATTGAGCCCATTTCTCACGATAGATCTTGATATGTTCTTGGTCTGTGATTGATCCTGTTTCAAGCTTTTTATCGAGAGTATTGAGTTCCTCTTGAATATCGTTTAACTGCTGCTTAAGTTCGGCAAGAGACTTTCTTAATGAAACCCATTCAACACTATACTGAGTTAGCACATCCTTTGGGTCCACATAGAAGTCATCTTGTGGAGTGGAACCTTCGCGGTGGCTCATATTCAAGTACTCCATACAATCTTAAGCTGGCATAGAATCGCAGTGATTTAAGATATTCCCTTACGCCTATCAACTATTAATCCTCTTGTACTGAGATGAAGACCAAACCTATCCTCTTAAGAGGTAGAATTGTACTCACGAAAATGGCTGTGGGATTTATGAATATCAAAATGAATCGAACTACATCCGATAATTTGAAACCTAAACCTACGGATATTTTGAAGGTTCCTTTCGGAACTGTCTTCACAGATAATATGTTTTCCATGGAATATAATACTGGGAATTGGAAAGGTGCTAGCATTCACCCTTTTAGAGATCTGTCTCTTAATCCTGCATCTCTTTGCCTTCATTATGGTCAAGGAATCTTTGAAGGAATGAAAGCATACCGTAGAAGTGGTAGAACTCTTCTATTTCGCCCTGAGCGCAATTTTATTCGACTGAATGAATCTGCCGCACGAATGGTCATGCCAGAAGTTGATACTGATTTTGCTCTCAATGCTTTGAAACAATTACTAAAGGTTGAGCAAGATTGGGTACCTGAGGTCCAGGGAAGTTCTCTTTACATCCGACCGACAATGATTGGTACTGAAGCTAGGTTGGGCGTGAAACCATCTGAAGAATATCTTTTCTATATTATTCTCAGTCCTGTTGGTCCATACTTCAAAGAGGGTTTCAGTCCTGTCAAAATCTTCCTGAGCACCGAACATGTAAGAGCTGTCAGAGGTGGTGTGGGTGCCGCAAAGACCATGGGTAATTATGCCGCAGGTCTTCTTGCTGGAACAAAGGCTGCTGAGGTTGGACATTCCCAAGTTCTCTGGATGGATGCGCTTGACCGAAAATATCTGGAAGAAGTGGGTACAATGAACATCTTTGTGAATTTTGATGATGAACTAGTTACTCCTCCTCTTAGTGATTCTATCCTTGCAGGGATAACTCGAGACTCCGTTTTGACACTGACGAAAGATATGGGTCTCAATGTAGTAGAGCGACAGATATCGATAGATGAAGTAATTGAGGGGATAGCATCTGGAAAAGTAATAGAGCTGTTTGGGTGTGGCACCGCAGCAATAATTGCACCTGTAGAATCATTATGGTACAAGAACACCAGCCACACTGTTTCAGATGGAAATACCGGCGTTCTCACGCAACATCTTTTCGATGAGATTACCGGTATTCAATCGGGAAAACGAGAAGATCCCTATGGCTGGGTTGTAGAAGTAGACTAGTGTGTATCACAAGTCAAATTCTTCTTTCTCAGCATCTGAAATTTCTGGCTCTTCAGTTTCTAGAGAATCCCATGCAGGTGGAGGGTCTAGCGTAGGTTCTGTAACACCAGCGGGAAGTGGAATAGGTTCCTCTTCTTCCTCCTCTACTTCACCTAGAGTATCTGGAGGTAGTTCTTCTTCAACTTTCTCCTCTTCATCTGCTTCCTCTTCCTCCTCTTCTTCCTCAGCATCTTGCAACTTGAATTCGGTTACAAGTTTCCCTTGTTCGATCTTCTCTAGAAGTAGTCTGAACATACGCTCAACAACTACACTTCTACCTTTAGCTTCAAATTCGATATTTCCTATCTCAAATTCGACTTCGGCGTAATCAGTTTTTTTCTTCTTGCCTTTGTCATCAGTTACTTCTTCTTCTGCCATTGCGTACGACCTAGCCTATCTTATTATTCCAACCTTAATAACCGTGTAGGCTACTTATCATTACACTATTCATGCCAAAGAATTATAGAGAGGTAATGTCTGACATAATAGACCACGAGGTGGTTTACTTGCCATCACAATTGATAGTTGATTTCAGTAAGTGTACAGGGTGTCGAATCTGTGAGCTGGCTTGTTCAGCAAAACATGAAGGCAAATTTCAACCAAGCCTTGCCCGTTTGAAAATCATTCGTTATGATGATTTGGGACTCGATATACCAAATGTCTGCGGACCTTGTGAAACAGCACCATGCGTAGACATTTGCCCTGTCTTTGCGATACGTCGAGATCCGATCACAAAAATGACCTATCTTGATGAAGACATGTGCATTCTCTGTAAATCCTGCGTGGGTGCATGTGTGAATGGAGTCATTCTTCTTGATACAGTAAAGATGAGAATTATCAAGTGTGACCATTGTGGTGGAGATCCCGAATGTGCAAAGGTGTGTCCAACTGGAGCAATCACGTACGGACCTGATACATCACTAGCTACAGTCGATAGACATGGAAAGATTCTGGGTTACCTGAAAGAGATTGAACGAACAGATAAAGTGCATGGGACCGGGGCTGAGTAATTGTGGCCGGTGGTTATACAGGAAAGATACTTCGTGTCAATCTAACTGACGGGAAGTTTAAGATTGAAACTCTTCCGGAAGAATGGATTAAGCCCTACATAGGAGGAGACGGTTTTGGAGCTAAACTCCTTTTTGAAGAACTCCCCGCTGGAATCGATCCATTAGGTAAACAAAACAAACTGATTATCGCCACAGGACCAATAACAGGGACAATGTGGCCAATGAGTGGGAGAACTGTTCTTATCTCAAAGGCTCCATTGACTGGAATCTGGGGTGAGTCTCATGTTGGAGGTTTTCTGGGAGCTGAGCTGAAGTATGCTGGATATGACCTGCTTGTAATCGAAGGAAAATCTGAGGAACCTGTTTACATTGATATTCATGATTCCGACTTACAGCTAAGAGATGCGAAAAACAAGTGGGGTCTTACTACTGACAAGGTGACAACTGCCATCAAGAAAGACAAGCATGATCCCGATGTTCAAGTTGCTGCAATTGGTCCTGCAGGCGAACGAAAAGTCCGATATGCTTCTGTAATGATTAATCATGCTCGTGCAGCTGGAAGAACTGGAATGGGAGCTGTTTTAGGAAGTAAGAATGTCAAGGCTATTGCTATTCGAGGACATGGAGCTGTAGAAGTTCATGATCTTGAAGGTTTCATGAAATTTGCCAAAGAAGGACATATGAGAGTAAGAACGAATCCAATAGCTCAGGGAATGAGTAAAGTTGGAACATGGGGTCTCGTAGCTATCAAACAAGAAATTGGAGAGTTTCCAACATACAATCATCAAACGGGAGTTTTTGATGGTTGGGAGAAATTAAGTGGAGATTACATTCGTCCTAGACACACAATTGGAGATAGAGCCTGTTTTGGCTGTAGTCTAGGTTGTAAAAAGGTGAATTATATCAAAGATGGTCCATTCGCAGGAACATTGGAAGAAGGTCCTGAATATGAAGGTCTCATGGCCTTTGGGAGTTTACTAGGTATTGATGATTTTGCAACTACTCTGAAAGCTAATCAAATCTGTAATAGATATGGAATGGATATCATATCTGCAGGTTCAACAATAGCTTTTGCAATCGAAGCCTTCGTTAAGGGTGCAATAACCGAGAAGGACACAGGCGGACTCAAACTAGAGTGGGGTAACAGAGAACAATTAATCAAATTGCTTGAGATGATTGGTGAACGTGAAGGTTTCGGTGAACTCTTGGCAGAAGGTAGCAAGAGAGCTGCAGATTCACTTGGTAGAGGTACTGACAAATTTGCAATGCATGTGAAAGGAATGGAAGTGTCGGGTCAGGATGGACGAACACATAGAAGTATTGCCCTAGGTCATGCGACCGGAGCAAGAGGGGCTGATCATCTTAGAAGCCTAGTTGTTGTTGATCAGCTTGGATATGAGGATGTAGCTGCAAAGCGATGGGGTAAAGACAAGCTTCCTGAGATTATCGACCCATACACAGAGAAATACAAAGCAAATGCTGTCTTTGAATCTGAGAATGCATATTGTATCCGAGATACTCTCATCGTATGCTGGTATACAGTTTCTTGGCCTCCTATTTTCTGGATGGAGGACTTTGCAAAGATATTACCTCTCGCAACAGGAGAGAACCATTTCAGCAAGGTTGAGAATCTTACTGAAATAGCAGAACGACAGGTTACCCTTAAACGATTATTCAATGCACGCGAGGGGATAACTAAGAAGGATGATTCGTTGCCTGATAGGTTCACAAAGGACCCAATGCCGGAGGGACCTGGAAAAGGACAGGTTGTCGATTTAGAACCGATGTTACAGGACTACTACACACTTCGTGGCTGGGATCTAGAAACTGGTCTACCTACTGAGAAGACATTGAAAAGATTATCATTGGAGTGGACAAAGGCCCACTCCTAGATAACAGTTAGATTATCACATTCGAATGTAATCGACGCGATGTGTGGCACTACATGCAGGACATGCATATTGGTCTGGTCCAGTCCAATTGATTTCCTCCCATGACATAGGTGCTCCACAATTTGTACATTTGTTCTTGATAACTGGTTTCACAAAGACAGTACCCGCACCACCATTACTTGCAGTAGTTTCCATTTCTTGGGTTGTTTCAGTAGCTACGGGACTTGGTATGATGCTAGCTGTTTCACTAACTATGTATTGACTTAGTGGATGATGAGGTGTGATATAGCTAAACGGTCTAACCAGCCAGTCTAACTGCTCTTTCGGTAAATTATCCCAAGCTCGTGTTTGCCACACTCGGACCAAATGGTCTTGCCTTGGTATTCTACCTCTAATCTCAAATTTACCACTAGTCGCCTTGATCTTTAGCTTGCTTCCCTTCGCCTCAAATGTTTCAACCATGTATAATGGGAAGATGAATAATTTTCTAGATTTAGCATCAAATTGATAGAGTCGATAGTTTGTTAGAATGAAACTCTCTGGGAAGTATGTGAACACCTCTTCTCCCTTCAACCAAGCAAAGGTCTGATAGAAATGTCTTGAAAAAGGTCGATGAAATCCGACTGAAATCCACCGATTGTAAGGATGGTCTGGATGAACAAATGGAATACCACTGACCTCACATAACTTTCTCTGACCGCCTACACGAAGACTTTCAAACTCTCTAAGACCCAAGGCTGCACGCATTTCTTCCTTCTTCGGCATCGCACCAACGACATTCACAATTCCATTTACGATTTTGAACATTGCTGAATTGGAAGTAAGCTTGTACTCCTTTATGACGTGAAGCGGAAGACTTACACTAGTTCTGGAACCGCGATCGAACTGAATGAGTCTATAGTTCGTAAGAATATATTCTTGATGTTGAGCAAGCACTCGCTCATTTTCAATTGGGATATAGGTTAATGATGACACAGTTCATTTCACCAGCTGATTCAATTTATCTGAATATCAATGTAGGACCCATAAGCGAATTAAAACATTGGTTGTACAGTGTTGCTTTGTCCCAAACACGGGTTAACCCTGCACCTGTCCCTGCATTTGTCTTGGGATTGAAAGGTACAGCACATCTTCGAATCCAAGGACTCCATGTCCACTAGGATTCACAAGTTTCACATAATCATCGAAGACTTCTTCGACTCTAACATTCGGAATCTTGGCCAGAGTGTCTTTCTGCGTATATCTTAGATATACAGTGAAGGTCTGTCCGGTAGTTTTTAAATCTTGGAAAATGCTTCTCCAGTCAGGCAAGCTCAAAGTTCCTCCTTACACCACTCTCCTTTCCGGTGTGCATTTAATACTTGCTGCTTAGGTACTAGGTATTGAGAATTCCATCAAACGTAATTTTTGGTTCAAGCTTCAGGTTCCTAAACACATCTTGGATTTTCTTTTCAAGACCATTATCTATCTTTGATTGATATAGATGAGTCCCGCACTTATGTTTACAATCTGATGCACCAAATCCTCTTGGTCCCGGATTGACATTGATTATTTTGTCAATGCTCTTAGCAATTGCACATTCTACTGGAGATGAACTCTCTGACCATATCGAAGCTCGTATTTTAGAATCTGAATCAAGAAAATGGTCTATATGCCAATGAATTGTTTTCTCAGACCGAAAGTGTCTACCTATACGATTCTCAAGATTCGTTGAACCCATTCCCATTGCTGATCCAACATAGATCCAGGTACCTTCGTCGAAGGACAGGTTTCCAAGGGATTTGAGATTAAATGATAAATTTTCTTTGAGATCAATGATTAGTACATACGCGCCTCTCATCCTTTCTACTCTCCCATTTCACCAGATGAGTCTGAAATTCTATAGTATATCATTGAACGAACTCTCACATGAGTATCTGATAAGCTTCACTTATCGTCGATATGGTCATAAGGACTCGGATAATTCAATTATGTAGAAGATGGCTTCAACTGAGATTATTCCGGGTATTCATGTCATAAGAGGAAAGTTTGCAGGAGAATTTGGGTTCATTGCTAGTTATCTGATTGTTAACGATGGTGAGGCGTTAATTATCGACCCCGGAACCGCAGGAGACCCTGGTGACAACGTTGTGAAAGCAATGAAGGATTTTGGATTGAATCACAAGAGTGATCTAGTAGGTATTGTCTGTACACATGGACATCCTGACCATGCAGGCGGAGCAGGGCGCTTAAAAAAATCTACTAGTGCTCCAATCATGATTCACAGTGAAGATGCTGAACTACTTAGAGATCCTTCTTCTTTTCTTAATGATCGGCTTCTAATGGACCGAGCTCAGCGTCTATCGATGAAATTCGACAAAGGACCACTTCGGGTAAACTATAGAGGCATTGAACCAGACAGCTTCCTTTCAAATGGACAGCAGATACAGGTAGGTAAACTCTCCCTCAGAGTAATTCATACTGGTGGTCACTCTGCAGGTCATTGTGTATTCTATGAAAGCACAGAGAAGATGCTCTTTTCTGGTGATGAAGTAAACAACTTTCCTAATGAGCCACGTAAATTCTATGTTGATCTTAGTGGAAGCATCGTAGCAAAATTAGCGGCATTGGATGAATTGTCTAATTTAGATATAGACTATCTTCTCCCAGCTCACGATGTACCAGCTCTCTTTGGGGATGTTAACCTTCAATTTGAAGGAGTTCGTGATGGTATTATTCATCTACAAGATACTATTCTCTCCCATCTAGACGCCAGAGGAGAGGCTGATATTGAACAACTGGCGTTTGACATAAGACAGTCTAGAAGTGTGCCAATACCAGTGACAATGGATGCGCTACTTGCTACCACAATCAAAGTCACGCTTGATGGACTTGCAGAAGCTGGTCTCGTTAAAGATTTGGGGAAAAGCATCTGGGTTATGAATTAAAGGTTACAGTCACGCTAGATTAAAATGATATGACATTATTTTTGATACAATCCTACTGCTAGAATTTTTCCTAGCTGAATTACGGAGGATACACAAATGAGTGGAAAGAGTCGAAAGAACGTACAAACCACAAGTACTGTAGAAGCAATTAGAATGGCATCAGCATCTGTATTTGGTTCAACGACCGGCCTTGGTTATCCAGTTGGTAGTGCAATTGGTACAGGAAGTATGCTTGAGCAGAATTCACAGACTGTGTCAATGAACATTGCACCACTCATCTTCACAATCAGAGATACATTGTTGTCCTCTGAGGGACTTGAACTATTGGCCATTGAATGGAATCTTGAGCGCACTCCGGGTCCAGGTGTACTTCCTGAACAGCTTGTTGTTGCAGGTGGAACTGAAGGTGGCGTTGGTTCTCATGTGTGTGTCCTGACCTGGGAAAAGGGTGTAGTTGATCCTTTCAAGATTGATAGCTATGTGAAGAATCTATCAAAGAAAATTGGTGATATAGAAACTGCAGTTCTCAATAATGAGATGAATTATGAAGTAGAGGGCTTAGCAGTAATGCAAAGATTTGCAGACCGATTGAACAGTGTTCTGTTTGTTGATATGATTGACCGACATTTTCAAGGTTCTTGGGATTCATTCCAAATGAAAACTGATCATGTTGATGTTAGTGTTGTTGCCAAAATGGATGTCTTAGATGATTTCACATTGTTACCTCCTACAATGAAAATTTCCCATCGTCGGAGTCTTGATTTCATGTTACCAACTTCTGGTGATAGTGTTGAACATTTCAAACATCGAGTCTTAACACCGAGTGCAATAGACGTGCTAACAAAAACTGTTCCAGAAACAGGCCGGGACATACTGGCTGAATTGAACGTGTATGCATATGCCATGGAAGAGGCTGATATAGCAGAAGGTGTAATCCTAGTTCTAAAGGAGTACCTCCAACGTGAATCTCTCTCTCTTTCTGAACTGGACTCGTTCAAAGTCAAAATTGAAGAATTTGTAAATTGTCTTGATGAAACTGTTGATGCTCTGGACTCTCTTGTAGAGAAACACATCAGCTCGGGTAAGAATTTAGATGTTGATGGACACAAAGCTGCACTCCTTGCTGATATTGAAAATAATAGTGACCGATTTACAGGAATTAAGAAAACACTAGCTCACGAAATTCTTAGACGCTTCATGCAATCTATTGAACGTGACGTAGTTGGCTCTGAAGAGATTCGTGCGTGGCAGCTAAAAGGCACTCTCAGTTATTCAGTAGCATACGCGAAGAAAGTAACACAGTATTTCTCAAGTGAGCTTAATCAGTATCTTGTCGTTTCTTCAGCGCGTGAAGCCTTCTTTTCCGCACTTCGAGAGTTTCGCCAAGAAACCCTCATAGAAGGTATGGATTCAACTGATGTAATGCTTTTTGAAAAATTCTTTGCAGAAGTACAATCAAAACTCAATGCTGCCTTTTCAAAGAAATCATTTGAAGGTTCAGAGTATGATGATTTCAAGCAATTGATGGATGTAATCACACGAGAAATGATTGAAACCTTCAAACATATTGATGTATGGAATTTGATCAACTTTGCTGATGTAGCAGATATTGCACGTTCAGAGATTCAGAAAAAATATTCTGGTTCTCAACAAGATGAATCTCTCTCTACTGATGGACAAGCTGTAATGGAAATTTTGAATGATTTCCAAAGTACGGTTTCAGAAGTCATTCCTAATGTTGCTGATACCATACTATCAAAGCAATTCATGCGTAAGATGATTGATCGTATGAATTCTGAAGGGACAACTTTAGTACCCGAACTGGCAAACGCAGTTGAGAGTGCAGGTGAAAAATCTGAGGCGTGGCAGAAGGAAGCACAATCTTGGGTTGAAGGCTTCGAAGAGAGTATTGACAGTTCCAAATCTAATTCTGAAACTCTTCTAGCATTATTGCAATTTGTTCATGAGGTTCTTGGACAGGTTGTGTCTGCCAGTTCTATGGCTGACCGAGTTAAAACAGAAGCTGATGCTAAGGAGGCTATCTACAAATCTGAAATCAATGTATGGGAAGCTGAGTGCAAAGAAATTGAAAGTGAAAATGAAGGTATTCGGCAGCGAAACCAAAACCGTGAGAATTTGATAGCTGCGGAAACTAGTCAGTTTGAAACTGAGCAGACAAACTATGAACGGGCACTGAGAGAATATCAGGATAAAATCGAGCAAAGAAAAGCCGCAATGGCTGCTGCTACACCTGATGAAACTGGAAATATTCCTGAAGCACCTCCTGCTCCTCTAGAACCTGAGCGCCCCTCACCACTTGGTCCTCGTATTGAAGCGATTAAGAGAGACCATCCTGTCGAGCAAGAGAAAATATTTCCTCCAGAACCTAAACCAGAGCCAACTATCCGTTACTATGTTGAGTTACGTGATCTACTCTATGCCAAATTGTCGGATATGAAGGAACGAGAATCAAGTATGGAAGAAACCTTTGCACGGCGTATTCTCAGACTTCAAGCAGAAGGGATGGGGGCTACTGATGCCATCATTCTCAACATTGGAGATGATTTCTTGGCATATCTTATGGAGTCCCGAATCCGTGGACTGGGCAGATTGCTTCCCCGAATATCACGAGTATATCTAAGGGATCCCAAGAATTCTGATTTACTCTATCTTGTGACATACGAATATTATGCTGACAGCTTGACTGTTTCTATTGGGAGCACATTTCTGAGGTGATATGATTGGCAAGTTCGTGGGTACTAAAAACCAGACAAGGCAGCGAAGCTGGAAAGGAAATTCTACTCCGTGAAGCATTGGCATCTCATATGAGAAGCACACGAGATAGACAGCTCTTTTCCGAGATTCTTGCTGAAACTCAACCCCTTGAAGATGTATTCTCTTTCTTTGCATCTTTCTATCTTCACAGTTATCAAGGAATACGTCTTGTCAGTGCGACAGATTCTCCAGAACATACGCCAGAAGAGGGCAAGGATCAACTTGGACAAGAAGAACGCCGTCAACTTGAGCTTGAAGTTCGCCAATTATTTGCTGACAAACAGCGTGAAGAAATTGATACTTCCTGCATTTTGAGTGAATTTGCAATCAGATTGTGTGATGAACTTGCTGGAACTGATAGTTCAACCCCCGATATCAAAGAGAAGATAATTGGTCTTGTGAAGGAATACTTGCGAAAGATACCTAGCGAGTATACTCCTAATCATGATATTGACCTTATTCTGGAAATAACTGGATGGGGTCAACAATGGCGCGATGATCTCTACACAAAAGCTTCAGGTCTCAAAGAGAGCTCAATGTCGTTGCGAGAGGAACTCCTACGTGACCACCCATCAGAAGTACCAGAAACAACTGTTTTGAAGATGGGTCTAGACAATATTTACGGTCGTGCTGAGTATGCAAAAGGTCGGTTGGTTGATGCATTGGTTCCTGCTCGTAGCTGGGAGGCAATAGCAGATGCAATATCCGAGAGATTCTGTCGACCTTTAGCTGATTTGAAAGGAGTAAAGAATGCTAATATAATTCGACTTGGCCTCCTAGAAGTCATTGAAGAAGACTTTGACACCCCCACAACAATTGATGATTTTGAAAATCGCCTTGGAGCTTATGTTACAGGACCTCTTGCAGATATTCTAACATCTGAACCTGATTTAGTGTTGGATATCCTTTCAAACCTCCTTCTAATCAGTGAAGATAATCTGAAATCACAACTTCGCAGAAAAGGGATTTCTGATGTTTCTTTCATTGCTGAAGGTTTCAAGTCACTAACTCAAACAAGTGTGGAATCTCCCTCAGGCCCACAGGTAAGCAAAGAAGAGATGGAGATGGTTGAACGTTCTTTGAAGATCCTCGAGAAACTAGAGAATACCATGAACCGTCCAGTCAAGGGACTGCTCAAATCAAAGGGTCTCCGAGCCATAGAGCTGGATAAGATTACCCTCGATACACTAATGAAAGATAGGAAAACCCTTGTGGGAATTGAAATTGAAGTATTGGAGGAACTCAAGAAGAAGATGAGAGTCCCGCCACCTGAAGAGATTGCTCGTTTGATGGAGATACGTGAACAGGTACAAAGTGGTGCGCTAAGTAACTTGGGTATTTCATCAGCACGTGATTTCAGTCAACAGAGAGTAGAAGAAGAAACTACTGCTTCGATCAGACTTGATATTGTCTGGCATTTTACGACAAGCATTCTTACTAATCTTACGCGAGTTGTCGAATCATATATTCGATCAAAACAGGATCTACTAAGAATCAAAGCGCTTCTGAAGAGTATCTACGAGGACACCGATACCACTCTCCAGTTTCTAAGAGAAGAGATTTTGATTGATCTAATGTCAATGCGTATCTACGAAATGAAAATAGTTCACCCCGAACTTGATGCCGCCAGTATTTGCGCCTGGATGCATGCCCGACTTTCAAGTAAAGATATGATGGCTGCTAGAAAGGATCTTGAGAATACTCCAAGCCCGGTATTCGAAGGGATTATTGACAAACCTCTCGACATGGAGAGTCTAGAATTTGATAACTATGCAATTGCTTTTGACATAATGCAACGGTTTCTGAAACAGGAACGTCTGGAGAAGCTAGCGAAGGAAGAATATGCACTGGAAGCTAAGGAGAAAGAAACACGTGCAATTGAATCGAAGAAAGTTGGAATAGATGTACTGATGTACCTTCATAACAAAGGTGCAACCGTATTCCGTGCAATTAGTCGTGTAGGTACAAAGGGTCTAGAATGGTCTCAGAGTGATACTGCAAAGTGTTCCAATCTTCTTTCTTACTATATCAAGACAAACAGAGGTCGCTTGATTTGTACAGCTTGTGGAGCTGTGACAAAAGATGGCAATTGTACACAACACAAAAAATCATTCATCAAAGAAGCAAATGACACCGAAAACCTCTCTATTTTCATCATGAGAGCACTCTTTGAAATTAAGGAAGGACTGATTGGTGCTGGTCGGGGTGCTGAACCTATGGCTTGGGACAAAGCTAAGTCTACAATAGACCGTCACATAGGTATTCTGAAACGCAAAGGGAAACTCACATCGAAGACAAATCTCAAGGAGCTTCTTCCTGGAGAAATCAATTACGTCATCGGTCCAGAGCTAAGTGCAGTCATTGGTAAGTACTTCAATGAGTCACTTGTATATGCTGCAAGAAGAGCTGACATTGCATAGGTCACCGTTCATTGTAAAGTGGACATTGTCCTTCCAGGAGCGGCACTGGAATCTTGAACATGAATTATATTTCTTGCTGCATTGATATCAGCATGGAAATGCTCTTCGCACTTGGAACAGTAGAAGTACTCCCCACCCTTCATCTCAATGGTGGCCGTTTCATCCACAACTCGAATACCTCGGACACCACACTGATGACAGGTCTGAGACGTGTATCTGGGATTAACTGTCCATACACTGTATTTACTGTGACCTAGTGATTCCCGCATATAGCGAACGGTGTCGATGATTTTCCCCCACAGGTTCGAGGAGAGATTATATGACAGGTCCCTTGACCCCGCATGAGCCTGAAAGCTCCGCAGGTCCTCGAAGAACAACTTCTTCACCCTGTGCTCCTCGCAGAACCATACAGTCCGAGAAGCCACCTGACGGGCAATCTCGCGGTCAAGACGACGAATCTTTCTCCACGATGCAGATATCTGTCTATCTTGACGATAGATCTGCGTTGGGTATGACTGTCCTGACCGTTTCTTGTTCCAGTTGTTCTTCTTCAATGTCACCTCAGAGGTGAGGGTAGATACAAACTTTCTGATACTCTCTCGCTTCTCCACCAGATGACCCACGGTGATGAAGAGGTCCTCAAAGGACTGTTCCTTCTCTACAGATAGAGCCACTGGAGTCCTTAGTCCCCTGTCAGCTCCAGCCTTGGTGGAGTATTCTCGTTCTCCAAAGACATTATCACTTACATGTCCATTTGGAGAGAGGAACGGAATCTGTAATGTAACTCTATACCCTTTCAAGAGAAGTCGTGGTGGTGCGCTCCTTCTTGACCTCTTCAACGCTTTGACCTTCTCCTGGAGTTTGATTATTTCTTCAGGGTCTGTATCTTTTCTTTGTTTCAGCCTAGCTAGATTGTGAGCTGTATGTTGGAACTGTATGGTGTTCATGAGCTGGATTTGCATATCCTCGAACTTTGCAGCCCGAAAGATTAGGCTCTCAACCCGATTCTTCTCACGTTTCTCTCTGGCAGTTTCTGCCTTTCTTCTGTCATTGCTGGCAGCTCTGGGCAACCAGTCAAGGAAGCGAAAGGAGAGGGTCTTTTCCTTGTTGGGAGAATCATCATGAGGAGTTCCATCAATTCCTGGTGGGAGTTTGAGATGCATGAGTATCTCATTCTCTCGTTCATTGTCAAGAGTGAACCAGTACCCCTGTCCGGTGGAGTTCTCGGTACTTGCAGAGAAGTCAAGGCTATAGCTTCGAAGCTGGGGAGTGGAAAAAGGATACCCTTTCTTCACCCAGTGCTTGACTAGTTTAGTTACAATATCATAGACTTGCTGATACTCTGCTGAGTTGTTCTTCAGTAGTGATGCAACCTTCTTCCGTTGTCTTGCTCTCCAACCAATCTTGATCTCCATAGTATCAAGGACATGTCTGTCAATAGCGAGTCGAACTTGTCTAAGGACCCCCATAGTGTAATGATACCCTGAACCATTGTTCTTTGTGGAGCCGCAGGAGTCCCTTACCTTTCTTATCATGTACGAGGGTATCCTCTTTCTTCTCAGAAGAGTGAGAGTGTCTTGTGGTGAGGTGTCAAGATACTTCAGTGCAGCTGTGAACAACCGTCTTCGAGTCCAGTCAGCAAGGAGCATCCTGCCAGTCTGTTCAAGGACATTCCTGTGAAGTCGCTCAAAGACAAGCTCCTTGATGGTCTCATTGTGTTCATAACAGAGGTCACGTTCTCTTCGGAGTAGTGTGTATGCTCTGCCTCTGTATTCTGCTAGTCCCTTGCCAAGTTGTTCTACTCGTCTAGGACTAGAGTATATTCGTGAGAGAAGCATATTGACTGCCTGTACATAGTTATCAAAGTGAAGAGTGAGGGTCTTAAGGTCTACTTCCTTTACCTTCTTTCCGGTTCCTCTCAACAAAGAAACCAGTGGAGAAGCATGCTTTCTATCATTTCTAAAGGCAGGGTCGGGAACTCTTCCCCTCCCATTCCGTGAAACGACTCTCTCGACAGAATTGAGAGTGAACGATTCGACAAGATATTTTGTTTGCGATGAAGACATACCATATTTGTCAGTCATTGTTTTGTGCGTTGGCTTTGGTTTAACCTTCTGCCCTTGCTTCCAGGACTGGCACTGGATTTCTTGTGTCACCGTCATTTCTCCAAAATCCAGTCTTTGAGATGCTATTTAAGCACATACCATATTTAACAAGATTAGTAGTTGTCAATACTATTTAATCTCCTATTTTCTACGAATTTGACCTCTAGTTCTAAAATACAAAATTGAAATTACTCTACGTATTGCATATAAAGAACGACCAATTTGGTAAAAAACTGTCATGAAGACCACAAAATTACGCCTCCACTCTGGGAAGGTTCTCACAAGATCATTATAACTTGGGCTGTCTACTATACTTATCTAGCGAAGACTAGGACCACCAAGACCACAAGACATCGCTCAACCTGAGCCTTCAATACTGTCTGAGATCCAGTTGAGGTAATCTTGTGACCCCCATTTGATTGGGAGAATCACAAACTCTGGCACTTCGTAGGGATGCTTCTTCTTGATAGCACTCCATAGGGCATGTTTCGAGTTCATCGTTGTCTTCATAATCAAGAGTGATTCCTCATCAGTGACAATTTTTTCTTTCCAGTGATAGATACTCATCACACTAGAAATTATGTTCACACAGGCACAGACACGTTCCTCAACAAGACTGCGAGCAAGATCCTCGCTGATGTTTTTTGGACATGTCGTGAGAGCAACCACATATTCTGGCATGGAACTCATACCACACTGCTTCCATATAGCGACTTCCTTTTTGTAACTAAAACTCATCAAGCGAAGGTCATTTATACACGCATAAATTGCACGGTATCTCGGTGATTCTGTGAGTAAGTTCGTCCCCAAGGGTGTAATGCCTGCCCTCGTAACACCATTCTCACGAGATGGTGATATCAATGAGGAAGGTTTCAAACAGGTTATTGAATATACAATCAGTAAGGGAGTAACTGGTGTTGTCCCAGCTGGCACTACTGGTGAATTCTCTTACATGCGTACTGAGGAACGTAAGAAGCTGCTAAAATTGACAGTAGAATTTGTCGATGGACGAGTTCCAATTGTTGCAGGTACTGGTATGCACAGTACCAAGGCCACTGTCGAGTTAACAAAATATGCTGCAGACCTAGGATGTGATGCAGCACTTGTAATCTCACCATATTATCTGAGACCTGCCGATAAAGGATATTACGAGCATTATGCAGCTGTTGCAAGCAAAGGAGATCTGCCTATTATTCTCTATAATATTCCCCAATGTACTCTTGGACCTCTCAATTCTAATGTTGTTGAAGATCTTGCAAACTTGGACAATGTTGTGGGTATCAAGGATAGCAGTGGAAATGTTCCATACTTGCTTGAGTTAATTCAGAAACTTGATGGGAAAATAGAAGTCTTATGCGGTGCAGATGAGGCTTTCCTATCAGCTGTTGTAGCAGGTTCAAATGCTGCTATCATGGCTTCTGCGAATGTCATTCCTCATATCTGGCTCAAAATTATGAAACTTGTACGAGAGAATAAGCTGAAAGAGGCTGCAAAACTCCAACGTGAAGCTCAAACTTTTGCACGAATGATCTTGAAGTACGGTGCAGCACCACCAGTGAAGGCTGCATTGCGAATGATGGGGATCAAGGCAGGCAGAAGTAGAATGCCCCTAAACACAGGTGGTACGTTAACACCAGAAGCCAAGGATGACATTCGTCTTGAGCTTGAGAAACTTGGTGTAATTGATAGACACAAGCATGAGCCGATACAGAAAGATATTCAGATTCTGAAAGTGCTTGAGGATCAGGGAATTATTCTTGAGCATTCTGCAAATATGCTGACAAGTCAAGCTTCGAATGAAACTGTTTCTGTAGGAATAGTTGCTGGTCCAAAGAATGGATCTATAGGCCGCGCTTTTGTTAAATTACTAACAATGGCGAAAACTGGTCATGAAGCTTTATCGATTATTCTGGAACCGAATTTACCAATTAAGCCAAGTAGTCTGATGTTACCAACCCGCAGAATAACTTCGATGAGACAGGCTTCATTATTCTATGGTCCAGTACAATCTGGAGCTGCAAAGGCTGTAGCATCATTTCTTGAATCAGGAAAAGTTCCTGAGAAATCATTGAATGAAGATATTACAATCATGGCGATGGACATTGATCTTGATTCCAGAGACCGTCGTAAAGTTGTAACTGCTACACAGCAAGCTGTTGAAACCGCGCTTGCAGGGATATGGAGGTAATTTAAATGTCAGAAGGAGAATTTCGTTTTCAAGGTGTGTATCCAGCTCTAGTTACTCCATTTGATGAGAATGGTGTGAATGAAGAGCAATATCGTGGACTGATTGAATATACCATTAAGGCTGGTGCCACAGGCATTGTCCCCTGTGGAACCACTGGTGAATTCACGAGTATGAAGTTTGAAGAAAAAGTAGATGCTATTCGTATAGCCTGCGAGGTAGCAAAGGGTAGAGTTCCCGTTCTTGCAGGAACTGGAGCGGCATATACTGCTGATGTTGTCAAGCTTACTCGTCGCGCAGCAGAATTTGGCGCTGATGCAGCTCTTGTTGTATCACCGTATTTTCTCAAACCTTCTCCAAAGGAGATTTACGAACATTTTGAGAAAGTAGCCAATAATAGTGACATCCCGATATTCGTGTATAACATACCCCAGGTAACCGGAGTACCTCTACACTGGACAATGATTGATGGTCTTAGAGAGATTGACGGAATAATTGGTCTCAAAGATTCCAGTGGAGACCTCATCAATCTAACTACAATTCTAGTTCGCCGACCTGAGAATTTCCAGGTTGTAATCGGTCATGATGAAGTTGCACTTCCTGCTCTCGCATCTGGTTGCAATGGAGCAATCCTTGCAAGTGCTAATGTCTTTCCTGACAGATACATCAAGATGCAGGCAGCTATTGCAACTGGTGATATGAAAGAGGCAATCATTATCCAACGTAGCATTCAGAAGACGATCCGTATCTTTGTGAACAAAGGCGGTGGACTTGCAATTAAGGCTGCACTGAATATGATGGGAGTCCCAGTTGGAGATGCTCGACCACCGTTGCAGATTGGTGATGTGCTTAGTTACGGTGACCTAGATGAGCTTCGTGCCTGTCTTGAGGATTTACAGATGATTCCACGTGGTCCTGTCATATTCAAAATGGGCAACAAATCAATAGTTGCTGAGGAATATCCGAAGGCTATTGGCATGGTTCCTGATACAGTTGAGGATTTGACTCTGCTTCATGGTGAGGCACTCTTTGGAGGTAATACAGAAGTTGCACATGTGGACCTTATTCTTGGGATTCGTGATGGTCCTATGAGTGAAGCCCTTGTTGATGCTGGAAAAATCATCGAAGGAACTCATTCATCCAACGTCATCAAAGATTTAGAACTCACTACTGTGTTCACCCCTACTGTGACAATCACATCTGAGAAGCATAAGAAGATGGTCTATGAGGTCGCTCAGAAAGCAGTGGCTGATGCTGTGAAGCGAACAATCACTGACATGATTATACCACATGAGTTGATTCCTGATCTGATTATGGTAGTGAATGCATTCGTTCATCCAAGTGCCGCAAATCCAAAGCGAGTTCACATCAACAATTTCATAGCTGTAAGACATGCTATTCGGCGTGCCATTGAAGGGCGACAGAGTGTTGATGAGATTATTGCACGAAAGGATTCTGCAAGGCATCCCTTTGCTTACAATCCATGATTATTTTTGAGAATGAAATCTGGCGGGTCTTGAAGGACCTCCTAGATTTCTTCTAATCTTTTTCCACTTTGAGTTTACCATAGTGAACCACAGTTGGGTAAATGAGAAAATATCCCTCTTAGACTGAATGAATTTAGATGCAAATTATAACAAATAAAATGACTCAAAATAGCATTATGATTGATTCTACAGCACCGTGGCCAAATGTTAAGGTGTCTGAAATTGATATAATCGTAATCAGAGTGCCAACTTTGTTTTATGAGATTACCAGTGTTATCCCTTTCTGAAAATAGATTCAAACGCTGTTTCCGCTTATTCTGCTGAACTTCACCCTCTGATTCTTCTATATATACCACGGTGCGGTAGTATGGGTGTCTTGCATCCCTCTTAGACATGTCGCGCTATCACAACATCCGCTGGAGTTTCAATGAATGGCTGAAACCTACATCATTCGCATCGGTGATATCCCATCTCGAAAAATCAGAAAGAGGGTTCGAGGATTCCTAAGGAATGAGGATGTCGCTCTCGTTGCTAACGATGGACAGACGTTTGGAGTGGTTCTTGAAAAGAACCAACTTGTCATTAAATCCGATGAGTTATAGAGATCAACCCACAAAGCGATTGGAACCAATATCTCTCTCCCCCGCTCCAAGACTTGTTGGTCTTATGGTGTGGATTTCAGCCCACACGGTGTGTGAGCATTTTTTATAATTAGAAAGTGGCAAATCTCAGGTTGCTCTTGGCTCTTCATCGCAAAATGCTCAGACAGGGGTAACCTAGTCATTGATTCGCCTCTTGAGTATAACCGCCCTTGTCTGATAATCTTTTGTGTAGGATATAACAATACATCCAATGTTATCGGTATTTATATTGTCCAGATCGCACAGTACTGTGTAGAATTGTTCCAGGACAAGAACCAAGTCCACGAATCAACTCTGCAGTCGCCGCGAGTTACACGGAGACATAAAACGCCTGTTGGAGAGGCCGTTAGACTTGTCGTAAATCCTTCAGGATTTACAAAGCAGCCTCAATGAAGCAGGAACCGAACATCAGCCACAGATCTTAATGTGTCTAAGGTTGTCTAAGTTTCGGGAAACGGTAACCGGATCATTGATTGAAAGAAGCAAAGAAGTGCACTAATCTGTGCACTTCACCTTTCTTATGGGAACCTTCATAGCAACGATTTTCTCCCTCAAACATGAGTGTTTGCCCTATGAATCAGTCCAGAGTTCTATCCCTACTGAAAGACCTGATAGCTACCAATTCTGAAAACCCTCCTGGTAGGGAAGACGCAGTTGCCAAGATTCTTCGAGATCATCTGGAATCATTTGGCATCTCATGTGTTTCTGTTGGATCAAGTAAACGACCAAATCTCATTTTCTCCAGCCATGATGGGGAGAAGGGAGAACTTGTGATGCATGGGCATATGGATACAGTTCCTATCGGAGACCCTGATAGTTGGGCTCATGACCCATTTGGCTCAGAGATTGTGGACGGTCTTCTCTATGGAAGAGGGTCCTGCGATATGAAAGGTCCAGTAGCAGCTCTTACTGAAACACTCATTCTGTATACCGAGGAACAGCATGACAAACCACTCCATGTATTGACAACTAGTGACGAGGAATCAGGTTGCTCAGGTGCTGAGGAAGTTGCGAAGAGTGGAGAGCTTAAGGGTGTGAGCTATGGAGTTTGCGCAGAGCCTACAGACCTTCAAGTGCTTATTGGTGAAAAGGGAATATTCTGGTCAAAGGTCGTTGCTGAGGGTAAGTCTGCACATGGGTCACGACCCGAAGAAGGAGTGAACGCAATCAGTGCTTGTATGGATGCGATAAGAGTAATCACTTCTGAACCGTATCCTTACGAGAAGACTGAACTTTTGGGAGACCCAACTCTTAGTATTGGTATGATTCAAGGTGGAATCAAAGTCAATGTTGTAGCTGCACACTGTGAAGCTCAATTAGATATGAGGACGGTTAAGGGACAGACTCCAGAAAGTCTGTTGGAACAAATGAACAAACGATTAGAACAAGCTGATCTTTCTGATCGAGTTCGCGTTGAATATATTCATGGAAAACCCGCAGTATATACTCCTGAAGATATTGAGATAGTCCAGATTGCAGTAGACCAAGTTGAAAAAGTAACAGGAGTACGATCCTCCTTAACGAGTGCTACCTACGGGACCGACTGTTCTGTCTTGCAACCAAAAGTTGGAATCATGAATGTAATTTGTGGTCCTGGTTCAATTGAACAGGCGCATCAACCTAACGAGTTCATTAAATTAGACCAACTCTATCAATCAGTCGATATTTATCTTGGAATTGCGCGGAAGTTCGATCGGTAAATTCAAGATCGATTCTTTGCAGCTCTCTTAGCAATAAGTGATGCAACGGATGCAGCTCCAATACCATTTCCAATGTTCACAACAGCGAGTCCTGGCGAACAAGATTGAAGCATCGATGCCAGTGCAGTTTCTCCTTTTCCTCCAAAACCATAGCCGGTTGGGACTGGCACTCCAATAACTGGTATATCTACTAGTGCGGCGACTACTGTGGGTAGGGCTCCTTCCATCCCCGCGAAAATAATAAGCGCATCAACATCATTTGTTACAATTTCCTTGATTGGCTCTATCAATCTATGAATCCCAGATACTCCTACGTCATAGAAGCTAAGTACTTCCACTCCCACAAGTTTTGCAAGAGCCTCCGCTTCTTTTGCATATGGAATATCTGAGGTTCCAGCTGTGATGATCGCAATCTTCCCAACTGTTTCCTTCACTGACCAACCAGAATTACTAACAAGCGCAGTCAAGATGGGGCTCTTACCAAAGGCTTCAATCTCTTCATCTTTAGTACTGGTCATTAAGAAATCCAGTTTCTCCTGAGTCAACCTTGTTATTAGAACTGCGTCCTGCTTTTTCAGCATTCCTTTGACAATTTGAACTACTTCTTTGGCATCTTTAGATTCTCCAAATACGATTTCTGGAATTCCACTTCTTGATTCTCGATCAGTATCAATCATCGCAAGTCCCCCGATACTATCAAGGGCTAATGTCTTGAGTTGATTTTCAGCTTCATCAACTGTTATTTTTCCAGAAACCAACTCATCGAGTAATTTTCGCGTTCTATTCATGTAGTTCACCAAAGAATAATACCTCTGTCCCATCAGGAATAACCTTAAAGTTGACGTTGTATTGAAACAGCTCACTCTGTTATTAATCCTCAGCAAAGGTGCAATCATTCATGCAGATAACTGACATTCTCGATATAATATTGGGCGACCCAATGATACTGATAGCAATATTCTGGATAGTTGGAATTGTTATCGCTGTTGTCCTACTGAAAAGATCAAAGGGTTCAAAGAAGCCTAAGGACCTTCCGGAACCAAAGAAACCCAAACGGTCTAAGATTAAGGTTAAGGGTCATCTGATGAAACAGATTCAAAAGATGGAAGGACAGGCTGGGAAAGGTAAGGCACTGACTGTTCCTCCTGTTCGTACACGACAGGAAATTATCACACAGATATTCGAGTCCAAGACAAATGCAATTGGATTAGAAGCATCGACAGCAGGTGGATATGTTCCAGTTTCTTATACACCTCTTGCTAGATTTTTGAAAGACCGTAATGTCGCAGAGGATACAGTTAGTGCAATTATCGTAGGAATAATGGAGGCAGAAAGTGAAGAGGATGTTAGGACGATAATTGAAGTTGCAGCTGATTCACCTGAAATCGCTCTCATTGGTGATGAACTAGAGAAAGCTAAAGAACTTGCTGTAGAGGAATGGAGAAACGTTAAGGCCACCCCTGACGTTTGAGGAGACTTGTAAGATGACAGAGCTTCTTCATATGAGTGACAACTATGTCAGAGAATTTGATGCTACTGTGATAGGATCTGGGGATGGTTATGTAGTTCTTGATAAGACAGCTTTCTATCCTGAAGGTGGTGGTCAAACAAGTGATCATGGCGAACTCTCGGATAGTGCGAGAACGATTACAGTGAAAGAAGTCAGGAAGATTGAAGGTGAAATACGTCACCTTGTTGATGGTCAATCCTTCGAGATTGGTGATTCTATTCATGGAATCCTCGATTGGACTCGTAGGTATGAATGTATGCGATTTCACACATGCCAACATGTTCTTTCACGATATCTCCAACTTAACTACGGTGTGGAAACAAAAGGGAACAATATCAAACCTGGCGAAAGTAGAGCTGACTACACTCCGTTAGAATCATTTGATGAAGAAATGAAACGAGAAGTGGAAGCAGGAGTTAACGCCATTATGAGTCAGAATCTCCCAGTTGAAATTCGAAATATGCCTCGTGCTGAAGCAATTTCATTTCTTGAAGAAAAGGAGTATCAAACTCGATATCTTGAAATGGTACCAAAATCTGTTGAGGAATTTCGCGTTCTCCTTATTGGAGACTATGATGCTGCTTCCTGTGCTGGAACACATGTTGCTAATACAAGTGAGATTGGTAGTATTATGATTGGCAAATCCAAGAACGTTGGTGCTGGAGTAAGAAGAATCTACTTCAAGATTTCAGAGCCTTGATTAGTACAATTTCACAACAGCCAACAGTTTTATGCACACTAATATTAAACAGGAGTAGTGTGACCAATATGAAAGCGCTAGTGCTTACAGCTGGAGAAGGTCGTCGACTTAGGCCACTAACGACCAATCGTTCGAAATCTATGTTGATGATTGCAGGACGACCAGTTCTACAATATATCATAGATAGTCTTGTGGAAAATGGGATTCGTGACATTATACTAGTTGTTGGTCACGGTCGTGAAGAATTGATTGATCATTTCCAGATGGGCGAAAATCAAGATGTTAGAATCAGGTATGTGATTCAACACAAGCAAGAAGGAACTGAAAATGCAATATTGACAGCTCGAGAAGAACTTGAAGATGAAGAAGAATTTCTTCTTGTGAATGGCGATGTTCTTGTTGAACCTGAAATGGTCAAGAGGACTATCACTAACCATGAAACAGTTGGTGGTGATGTAACAATGCTCGTCACACTTGTTTCTAACCCGGAGCAATTTGGCACAGTCAAAATCGGACCCAATGGTGTTGTTGAGAAACTTGTTGAGAAAGGCGGCCCAGACCGATATGTAAGCAACTATGCAGTGGCTGGTGTATCCATTTTCAACAAAGAAACTCTCACGCTACTTGAGAAACATGGGAAGATGGAAACGGCATTCGAAGAAATGATAGATAGTGGTAAACAAGTGTCTGCTGCAGTTTGGGAAAAGGAATGGGCTGAGTTCACTTGGCCTTGGGATATGCTTAACGCTAATCGAATAGTCATGGACCGACAACTCCGTGGAAAGGGCACATTCATCGCGGAATCTGCTGACGTACATCCGAGTGTAGTGATCGAAGGGTCTGTCTATATTGATGAAGAAAGTACAATTCGTCCAAATACTACACTGCGCGGCCCAATCTATATTGGAAAGAATGTTTACATCGGAAATAATTCACTTATTCGTGACTACAGCAGTCTTTGTGATGGAGTAAGAATTGGATATTCAGTTGAAATGAGAAACTCCATGGTTTTTGAAAGAGTGAATGTTGGTCGAATGACCTACTTGGCTGATTCTATTATTGGAGCGGATACCTGTATAGAGGCTGGAGCTCAACTGTGGAACTGGAGACCTGGACATGGACCTCTGTTTCTTGAGAGCAAATCTGAAAAAGTCCAAATACCTTCTCGCAAGTTTGGAGCAATTATCGGTGATAATGTGGTCATTGGTATCAATGCATCAATATATCCTGCAACTAGGATTGGGGAGAATAGTGTTATCTCTGCAGGTTGCGTTGTGAATGAGGATATCCCACCTAATAGTGAGGTTAATCTTGTTCAAAAAATCAAGATTAGCCCGCGAAAGGAAGATTGAAGCTGCTAATCATTTGAATTATTGAAGAAGCCCACTTCTTCGTCATCAACGATTACAAAGGTAGTGTTCTCTTTTACAACGGTTCTAACCTCAGGATCCTCTTTCCGTAGAGCTATCTCGAATTTATGACCATCGATTTGGATTGTTGTTCTATTTGCAGAATGTATAATTACAGTATCATGATGAACATTTTGACGCTCTGTTTTCATAGTAGGTACAAGTTTCAATTGTGTAAGAAGAGCGTTAAGATGTGTCATTTCGTTTTCATTCAGAAGATTACGAATAGATCTATATCCAAGATATCTATCCTTTCCTCTTCGAATAATATGGTCTTCGTATTTTCCTGCAAATAACCGCTCTAAACCTAAATATGGTCCAAAACCTCTCCCCACCGCGTCAAGGTCCGTGCCTCTCTCTGACTGATTTGTTTTGCTTTGAGCTGGATGGCTTAACTCATGAGCTAGGAGTCCTGTAAGTGCAGCTTTATGCCAATGTCTTGTTTCATTGCTACACCTTATTCTAATGTCCTTGGTATCTTGTGACCAGCTGATAGTTGCAAAACTACTTGTTCGTCCCCATTGTATTTTGATATTGCTCTGAATCAATTCTGGATACGCAATCTCTACAAGACGATGAACCAGTTCTGAAAGTTCTATCTTTTCACTCATTAGAGTATCTTCCCATATCAAAACAAACGACTAATGAGCAGCTTTAAAAGTCAAACTCTGGATTTTCGCGAGGATGACCTAGTCAGCTGTATCTAGGAGAGTAATTACCATCAGTCGAAAGAAGTGGGGCAAATCTGCCACCAAGACCGAGAAAATAATTAGAGACGCAGTTCCAAAGCCTGACGTTCTAAAAGGAATCGATGAGTACCTAGGCAAAACTAGATCCGTTACATGCTTTGATATTGCCAATCGATTCAATATCAGGATGAGCGTTGCAAGCAAGCTTCTAAGAGACAAAGAAGCAAAGGGCGAACTAGTACCTTACATCAGAGAGGGTGGCTTCGTTGTATACACCACTCCATTAGAAATGGAGAAGAGAGATGGTGGTGTACCCGTGATGACCTCTGATGTTTTCAAAGATATTGCTTCATCTGTGACCTCAAAACCTGTCATGACGGAGGAAATGGAAGAAGCACTTCATGCAGCTGGAACTCCTGGCGCAGTCAAACCAAGTAAATTGGCTCGGAAGAGGAGAGAACTTGGAGAACGCAAGGAGCGCAAGGATGAACGACCTGTGGTTGTTGTAGAACCTCTCGAAGGTGAGAAGGAAGAAGATTCAGAACCAGAACCGGCAGTAGCTAAGAAGAAGCCAGCCAAGAAAGAAGCTGCTAAGAAGAAGCCAGCTAAGAAAGAGGCCAAGCCTAAGAAGGAAGCTGCTAAGAAGAAGCCAGCTAAGAAAGAGGCCAAGCCTAAGAAAGAAGCTGCCAAGAAGAAGCCAGCTAAGAAAGAGGCCAAGCCTAAGAAAGAAGCTGCCAAGAAGAAACCAGCTAAGAAAGAAACTAAACCTAAGAAAGAAGCTGCCAAGAAGAAACCCACAAAGAAGGCTACTGAGAAGAAAGAAACAAAGCCAAAGAAGACAGCTGCTAAGAAGACTACAAAGAAAAAATCTAAATAATCTTATGAGTGGGTTACTCGATTAGAGTTGACCCTCTCTTCTTCTTATTTTGTGATATCATTGAAAAAGAATAGTAATGGCTCCGTACCTTTTAGATTTGGAGCCAATGATTATTACTTGTTTACTGAGATAGAAACTATTTGAGTGCTCCAATCTGTTTATCCAAGTCTTCAAGCTGAGTGTCTAGATCGGCTTCTTTTGTCTTGTACTCGTCTTCCGGAATGTATCCTCTCATATAGTCGAAACGAAGATCAGTCAACTGTGCTTTAAGTCGGTCTTTTTGTTGCAGCAAGAAATCTAACTGATCGCTTCCTTCTGCTGGTTCTACAGTTGGTTCAGGAGTAGCTTCTGGAACTGGTTCCGGTACTGGCTCAGGAGTTGGCTCCGGGGTCGATTCTGGAGCTGGCGTAACCTCCGGCGTTGGCGCCGGTTCGGGTGTAGGTACCGGTGCCGGAGCATCAACTTTTGGGGCATCAGTCTTAACGTTTTCCATTTTCTCCATGTTCTGCCTTAGTGCTTCGATCTGATTTGCTATCTCTGCAAAACTGTCGTTAATTGTCTGGTTAATAGACATCTTCATCTTAGCGAAGTTTTCAGCCAAAGTATCTGCGAGCTTTTTAGTTTCAGCTACATTCTCGGCGAAACCTTCGATTTCTTTAAGTTTCTCCATCATTGCGCTTAAATCGAAAGACATGCTTTTAATCACCTGTGTGCGCCTGTTAAACGATAGTTCTTCTTGATGGTTCTTAACCTTTGCCTTGATGCACTAAATTGCTAATTTTACGAAATTTGCGAAATTTGCAATACTCGGATTATGGCATTTTAGCCTCAGCCTTCCCCTCTAGAATTGCTCTTCTAATAATCTGTATCAGACGATCTCGATAAGAGATATCGATAGCAACAAGCTCGTAAGTTGGGAGTCCTAGAATCTGACCAACACGTTCTGGTGTAAGCGCGGTTGGTAGATCCTGCTTGTTTGCAATCCCAATGACCTTTGCATCAGGAACTTCATCTTTCACCAGTGTAACCAATTTCTTACTTCTGAGCACATTCTCAAGTGTGCTATCCGTGACAATAATGACAACCTGTGCATTAGCAATCATCTTAGCCCATAGGATACTGAATCGAGATTGTCCAGCAAGGTCCCACAAAACAATGTTTGCGTTGCTTATTTCATCTGGCAATTTCTTGATTGATACACCAATAGTTGGATCATGAACGAGCGGTATGGTTTCTCCACGAAGAAGATGAAGAGTAGTTGTTTTACCAACTCCTGCGAAACCTAAGATAGCAACCTTTACCAACGTAACTGCAATTTCATCGACTTTATCATCAAATCCTTCAAGAGCCTGGTTTGCTTGAGCTAAATTCGCATAATCCCTCATGAATGACTCAACAAGCTCACTCATTTTATCTTCGATTTGATTTGCATCGTCAGCTTTGTCTGCTACAAACATAAATGTGAAAGTGCTTCTCTGAGCATAGAAGATACGTGCAATAGCTGCGTTCATGTATTCTGTTTTTTCTTCTAAATCAACAGTCTTCAGAAAGTGTGTAAGATTGACCAGAAATTCTACCATGCTTGCCTTTGAGTCGCTCTTGGCGTACTCTTTGGAATAAATCATGTTTCCCTGTTCACCAAGGACGTAGACGCCGCGAATCATTTTGCTTCACCCCAAGTTTGCATTAGGAGTTCCAAATGTCGCCGTGCAGCATCTGATGATATTTCTTTCTCTGATAGTTTCTTAGATAAGATAGGTAAAACGTATTCAGGCAGGAATGATTCAATTCTGGGATTAGTTAGAAGCCCCCAGAGATCATCTTCTTCAAATCTGATTGCTACTTTGTCAGCCTCTAATACGAATAGCAATTTTCTCACTATTGATTCTGGTAGCGCAGTATTCTCAGAAATATCTGCAACTGTTAGTGGTTGCTCCCTTAATGATATCAACACTCTATACTGAAGTTTCTCCGCAAGTATTCGTGATATTTTCTCTCTATCCTCAAGTATGGGCGAATTTGGATCATCAACTCGTAATGTAGGATTATATCCCTTATTTGGTGGAGGTGGTGAGAAGAACTCCGCCAAGAACTCTTCATACTTCTCAGTAATTGATGGTATTGCTTCCCTTGTCTTTAAAATTGAATCCACAGGGGGTTCTCGATATCCAAAGATATCTTTCACAAGGAAGACCATTTCTGATGTTTTTCCGACAAGCTCCACTTTTACTATACCTGAATCCATAAGCGGTGCCATTGCTTCTCGTAGATCAATCTCGTCGTTCTGTACTTGGGTTTTCAACCAGATTGATAATTTAGCAGCCTTCTCAATACCCTCTGCTTGCATTCTTTCTAGCAACAGAGCTGATGATGGAGTAATAAAAACCTCAGCAAGTTTTTGTTCTTCTGATAAGTCCTCCAGAATACTACCTTTCTCCAATACTTCTTCTAACGAGAATGATTCGGGACCAACTGTAATCAATGCAAGTATCAATCTTCCAGATCCGGTTAGATTGCTACGCAATATCTCGAAATCATCATCTTGTTTCAATATCGAACAGACTATCCAGCTTGGATAAAGTTCAGAGCTATAAGTTGCTATCCTAAGCCCTTCAAGCTCAGAATAGACCAACCCTTCTTTTTTATCCATCCATAATAGGTTCAGAATTTTTTCATTCAATGTCAGTGACAAAGGATAGCGCTGCTTGACTATGAACCCATGAAAGTCGTCCAATTGGACTATGAAAGTTGACTCTGGCATGTGACGCCCCATTCTGGAAATTAGCTTTACTCCATAAATGTTTGACTGAGGTGTATGGATTGATTGTAAATGTGTTACATTTACATTTCTTTACTTCTTTCTTACTCCATAAAGGTTTGACCGTTCCCCGAAACTAGGACAAACTTGGACACCCAAGTCCATTGTTCCACTTCGGTTCCTGCTTCATAGAGGTTTGCGTCGTGATCCCAGAAGAATCACAAGGTCTTACATCCTCTCCACGGGCAGTTAGAGTCTCCGGCAAACTGACGGTGACTAGATTGAGTGCTGCATTGAGGTCTCTATCTATTTTCAACCCACACTCTTCACATTTATATTCCCTTTCCGAAAGGGATAGTTCCTTCTTCTTATGTCCACACCCAGAACATCTCTTTGACGAGGGGAACGTTCTTGGTGCAACATCAAGCTTTGAACCATACCACTGGCATTTGTATTCCAGTTGTCTTCTGAACTCATAGAAACTCCCATCTGCTATTGCTCGTGCCAACCTTCGGTTCTTCATCATTCCTGACACTCCCAGATTTTCAATCACTATCCTACTGTGGCTCTTGGCAAGATAGGTCGTCAACTTGTGAAGTGTATCCTGTCGAACGTTGAATATCCTCAGATGCATCCTGGCAAGTCTAAGCTTGGCTTTTTCTCGGTTCTTACTTCCTTTCTTCTTTCTGGACAGACTCTTCGACAGCTTCCTTAACTTCTTGATCCGTATTCCCAAAGCTCGTGAATTAGCAAATGTAGTCCCGTCAGAAAGAGTGGCTAGTGTCTTAATCCCAAGGTCTACGCCTACTGCATAACTAACAATGGGTTTAGGATTTGTAATATCCTCTTCCACAGTGATCGACACGAACCATCTGTTCGCTCTCCTTCTCACTGTTGCTGATAGTATCCGGCCTTTGCAATACTGCTTCCTCTTCTCCTTTATCCGTATCTTTCCAATTCTTGGAAGCTGTATCTGTCGTCTTTCAAACCTTATCGTACCAGTCAGTCTGAAACTGTCGTTTACACCCTTGCTCTTGAACTTTGGAAATCCGATTTTCTTACTATTCTTCAACCCACGATAGAAGTTCTTGAAAGCTCGACCAAGGTTTCTTAGAGCTTCTTGAGGTGCACATTTGGAACATTCATACATCCATGGGAACTGAGTCTTCTTCAGGCTGTTCAGAAGTTTATGTTGTTTCATGGGATCTGTGAAACGGTCATCACCTTGATTGTTCTTGTATAATTCGATCCTCTGGTCAAGCCCCCAGTTGAAAGCAAAACGAGCTACTCCTGCATGTTGAGCAAGGGATGACCTCTGGATGTTGTTGGGGTCCAGTTCATACCTGTAGGCTCTGTTGATCAACATTCAGGTTCTACATTTGGTCTTGCTGGGAGCTAATAAGCTCATACAATAATGGTCTTCATTCAAGTGTTGATTTCATTGATGTCCCGGTTCGCCCAGGATTTGCGCAGCTGTTTACGACTCTACGTGAACAAAACATGTTACAACGCCTTTAGAATTGAAAATCCAACATCGTTCACAGATGATTTTGCCACATACCACACAAGTACCGAGGTACTGTTCGATACTGATTAGCTTGCTTTCTTCTTTTCCTATTCCATGTTTTTTACAATACGAAACACCACATCTAGAGCATGAATGTTCTCCTTCGCTATCGCAGATAACACACTTGCTCGATTGGTTTCCTATAGCTCCAATCTCTACCTGATTAGTTTCATCACATTTAGGATTCTTGCAGGATCCAACTCCTTTGAAACTTCCACAGTGTTGACAATATGGAAGTATTTCTGGAGTGTTTCTTGTCATTTTGTACACCTATATTCAGTGCGCGCTTAAGTATGCATGATAAGAAAGTATGAAAAGCATTCCCATAGTTTCAACATGAAGGGAACTCGCCATGGACCTAAACCGCCGCAACCTCATTGTTCCAGTTACAGCCACAAGAAGGCTTCAGCTGGCAGGGGGTCAACCGATGGAGCAAGCGGTGCCTGAAGATTATGTTGTAGCGGCCATGGTTCTTCGTGCAATGGAGCGCCGTGAGGGAAGACAACTTGAGTTTATCCTAAAGAGCTATTTACCTGTTGTAATTGTTCCCTCTCCAGAATTGAATAGGTATTTTCTAGTTGAGCAACTTGGTCTCACTTCAGAAACCATTCTTGAGATGAAATCACCAAAAATACAGAAATTACAAGAACAGGTTCAAAACGCAGATTCCCCTGATGGCCTACTGAAGTGTCTAAATGGAACTCGAGATGAGATTAAGAGAGTCCTCGATTCTCCATCAACAACCATTGTTGGATTATTTGCAGGACTAACGGCTCGCGGTGTTGCTCGACTCCTAGATCGACCTTCAAGTGTAACATTCGAAGAATTCTCTATCGTGCTAACAGGAGTGATAAACAAGTCTGAGTTTGATAGATCCATCAAGATTCTTCAAGATACATCAGTTACTCTGAGCACTATTGAAGAAGAGTTCGTTGAACTTGTAGAAACCATTCAACCTAAAATTGATGCACTTGTAGGAACCCAGAAAGCTAAGGCTACTCCTGTTCTGTCCAGGCTCGATTTACGTGTAGAATCTCTGGAGAAACAAATTGAAGATTTCGAATCTGAGAGAGTTAAGGTTTCTGCGGGTAAGACTTCTGATAAGAGTTCAAAATTGAAGGAACTTGACAAACTTATAGCTGCTCGCAAGTCTGCTCTCACACGCGACCAGAAGCGTCAATCCGGGATAGTATCTAATTTGGCAGATACCTCGCAGGATCTATTGGTTGGACGTGATGAACTAGCAGCAGAATCAAAGACTGCTATAACACAGATTAGAAACCAACAAAGCGCTCTTACAGATATGTTAATTCCCGTAAGACTTGATGAGAAAGATACAGAGAAGTCTGTAATATTGATACCTTTCTTCATTGCTGGTTTCTCGAAAAAAGACCAATTGCACATCGAAGTCTATCCATTATCTCATCTTCATACAAACGGAGAACGTGTAAGTAGAAGACGCGATTTTGTAGATTTGTTCGAGTCCCCCTCTCGCTCTATTGAAGCATTATCTTCTCTAATTCAAGAACGAACAAGCAATGATGTGACATTAAGGAAATTCATCCGAGACGCTTCACAAGACCATAATCTACTCGCTAATCTAAAATCAAGAGAACTTGTCAGGAGCGGTGCAAATGCCCTTCTTGGAGATGCTCTAATAAAACGAAGTCTTGTACAAGAGCTTGAAGACCTTCTATCAGCAATTCCAGAAACAAAGATGCGAAAGCGTAAACGTCGAACAATTACACCTGTCATTTCAGATGATTCTCTATGTAATGTCAAGTTTCACATCCACAATGAAGCTGGAAAACCAGTAGTAGGTGCTGAGCTAGAGCTTGGTGTATTGACCCTTGAGTCTGATGCATCAGGAGTTGTTATGATTGGTCTGCCACGAAGCCACTATGAGGGTATAGTTCGAGCCGCAGGTTACATAGAAACACCTGTTGAGTTTTCACTCACTTCAACAGATGATGTAGTAATTCCAATTGCACTAGTTCCTCTATCTCACGATGAACAACTTGTCCTCCGATTAGATGAACTGGTTGAAAGAGCTCGACGTCTTGATATGATACGTGAACGTTTGAGAGATGCATTTGAAACCCAGGGAAGTACACTTCTAGGAATTCCTGCATATCGAAATGCTCTGATTGAATTACTATCGGAATTGGGTTATGAACCTGAGGCTTGGATCTCCGAAGCGAAGAAGAAAACGGGTATGGTGAAGCGACTTCTCAAGAGAGATGACCGCATTGATGGTTTACAACGAGACATTCTCCGGATGGCTGAAGAATCCAAGAAATCTGGTGGTATAATGCTCTTTTCTGAGCTCTTAGTTCGCCTCGATGATCTTGGATGGAGTACTGGGTCTGATGAGATTGAAGATATAATCAATAACATGTCCAAAGAAGGTCTCATTCAGGGACTTTCTCCTCTTGAGAGTGGCACAATGCTTGTAGAATTCGTTCCCGTTGCACTAACGAATGACCCTCAACTAATTCTCGATCTTGCAGCTCAAAATGATGGAAAGCTCTCTTTGGAGGAAGCAGTCATTGGTCTTGGATGGACAGAGGAACGAGTCCGCAATGCTCTGAACCTATTGATTAACAATGGTGTTGCAAAAGAACAACGAAGTTATTCAAAAAGTACACAGTACTTCTTCCCAGGTCTTATTGGGCGTCTGACAGCTACAAGAAACCAAGACAAGTCCTTTAGTGCTTACTGATGTGTCATTGATAGATTCTTTCTCCGGTCGGGTCTATGGACTGCGAGCTGCTGCTCACGGGGCGTCCTAGTCTATCAGATATTTTTCAATATCCAGTATCCGTTTATGTAACTGCTTTACAAACTCCTTTTTTTACTAAATGAACATTTCGTGCAAAATACAAATTGCACTTACTTTTCAAAGTCGAAATGTGTTTATTAGGAATTGGAACTTGAATGTAGTGTGGCTTCTAGAATTTCACAGTTCAGGTATCCAGATAGGGCAATGAAGCAGTCTAAGATTTCAGCAATGAATACGCTCCTTTATTTTATCAGAAAAGAAGCTGATGTTCTCCCTAAGAAATATGAAAAATCACTCGTGGTATGGGAAGATACTGTAAGGAAGAGAGCCGAGCTAAGTAAAGAAAAAGATCCAGACCGATTTGTACCAGTTTGTGATGTTGAAAAATATCTAAGAAAGAATTTCCTCTCTGTAGTCTTCAATACAACAGCGCTTTATGGGAACACGGAATCTAAGAGAGTATACTCGTGGAAAGAAGGGTCTATTGGTCCCTTGAATATTTTACTGAATATAGCAGGAGCACACCTCAGGTTTCTTGCGATGACAAGATATCCGTTCCCTCTGCCTAGAACGAAGAGGGTTAGAAGAACCAACAAGGAGGGAACGCACTACTTCCAGAATGATTACGTATATTGTGGTACAATAAATCGTCCATCCGTCATTATCACACATCCCATGCTCCCATCGCTAGATTTTGTAGATGTAATTCGAGGACATTTGGTAGAACTCTGTCGACAGTGTTTCATCCACTCTGTTCCTATTAGTATCGCTTCTAGATACATCAATCTCCTGACCTTCCGATTGAAACCATTGATAGACAAGTTCTATTTAGCTGGTTTTGATAAGAAGAAAAGGACCTTGGAATTCACGAAGAAGTCATTGTCTATCTTAGAATCAGTGTTGAAGAGCGTCAAAGGACAACATGGTATCACTTCAGGTTATCCATTGCGGATGACCGAGGTTCTAGATGAAACAGGACCTCTCTCTTTTGGGTTGTCTGAACTCATTGAAAAAATCGATGATTCGGGGATTCGTACAATTATTACAAAACGTCAGGACAAACACTTGGTCGATGAAGACGATGTGACGCAATTTACCAGTAAGATAAACACAGCTAGATCTCGACTAGGGACACGGATTCATAAACGGTTAGCCTGGGGGATAACTCAACCTTTCTCAGCAAAGAGTGTAATGCTGGGTGGGGACTATCTAGCAAAAGACAAGACTGGATACATCCTAGCTGCTGAGATGCCTGTGAATGCAGGACGTGGAAAGGTAGACTACACACTCCTTATTAGAAAAATACCAGAGAGCATGGAAGCCCTGTCTGACTCTACCTCTGGTATATGGCCACCAAGACTTGTCCTGGATCTTAAGACGAAATCTGCATTCAATTGGGGCGTAAGTGCTAAGACCCATAACTCGGACAAGTCCTTTGTTGTAGACTTCCCATTTAAGAGAAGGCCTCTGACCGATTCAGAATGGGATTTCCTCATCAAGAACTCTCCAACCCCAAAAGAACAGAAACAAGTGGAATCTTATGCTGAAGTATTACTACAAGAGTACAAAACAATTGCAAAAGATGACCTTTCACCACCTTCAACGATTCTAAAGGGAATAATTCTTGTTGATGGTCATGAGCGCTCTTCACGTCTAAGACGTATCCTACCTAAGTTCATCAAGACTGTTTACAAACAGGTATATCAAGACCTGGTAGAAATGCGTTCAAAGAAACCAGAGGGGGAATTGAAATATCCTCGTACGTTATTTGAACCTACATTTAGGTGGGCACTAAATATCCGAATTGCAATTGTACTCTCTCCTTTCACATTACCAAAAGATGCTTCTCTTCAAGAAATCCTTCCTTCACCTATTCCACCACACGCAGTCAGTGAACTCAACCCATTCAAGTGTAGTAGAGATGAATTAAGACATTTTATACTGTATCTCTCTGCAGATGGTTTAAGTTCCCCAGGTGATAGTGCAGGTTGGATTGCACAGCAATGGCATGGACTAAAGTTTGGATATGATCTTGCTTGCGAACGTAATCTCAGGAAGGTTGTCTGGATTGACCTTGCAGGAGAATTTACGGATGAAATAATCAGAGCTGTTACACTGCGATTGGACTTCCATCACGATAGAGTAGTTCAATTCTGCAAAGATATCGAGTTCTTAGATCTCTCCGTAGAAATCGAAAATGCATTGTTTTCAGGAGACGAACTGCCTTCTGCCGAATCAATAAAATCTCGGATCAGAAATTATGATTTCGTTATCGTGTCAGGTATTGATACCATTAGGCAGATCACTCCAAAGGAATTTGAAGGCTTAGTCGACACTTTATCTGTGCATATAGCGAATGCAACATCATTACCAGAAACGTGTACACTTTGGTTTGGAACACCTCAACCCCTTGCTACGACTTCAGAGTTGTACAAGCGTTCACAACTGCGCCCATTCAGACACGATTCACCTTTACAACCATACATCAATGAGATCGTAATGAACATCCCGCTCCCACCAAGAAAAGGAGGAAGTAAAGTTCCAATACATGACCATGTAAGAGGATTAGTGTCAATTGGTCCTGATATGAAAAAAAGAATCAGATGCACAACAATCGGAATTCCTCCTTTGATAGGATGGTCCAAACGATTCCTGTCACGGAAGCCATCTGATAAAGAGCAGAAGTTAATGGATAGAATTCACACTCGACCACCTAGCACATTTCGCTGGTTGGAATCTCAAGGAACTTCCATGTTTAGTAAAGATATGGCGATCGAGCTATTTCCGTTCTTAGAGTCTTGGGATCCAAGATCCAATGAGTCTTCTGTATCTGAAGACAAAAATCTAGATAGCCTTGAAGTAAAGAAGAAAAAGTTGGGTGGAAAAAAGGGATACAAGGGATCCAGTTCTCGTTTGACATTTTCTGCAAATTTGTGCATACCTTCCCCTAGATCAATAAACACAAAGAGAGAGTATGAACAAACAGAGTTGGTACTCAAACCGCTTAAATCAACCCCACATCCACCTAATCATTCTGAGTTAGTGCATACAGAGTTCTCAAGTAATGAAGCTACAAGAATCGAATTAGTACGGTTACAGGATACCTGTAAATTCCTGCTAAGTCTCAATTCAAGTTCGTCTTATTTGAAGGAACATTGTAAAGAGGTTATCAAGGTTATAGCAAAAGCAGTTAAACTCCCATCAGCGGATATGGTGCAGAAGTTTGCAGGATTTTTCAGGAATAGTAGATACTCCAGTCAGACATGGTACAGATTGCTCTGGGTAAGGGATTGGCTGGATGGCTGGCCTATGCCAAGTAGTCTGAAGAAAGAATTGGCTGAATTGCGGGTCGAGAGAAAAGATATCCTTCATTATTATGGTAATTATCTTATCTTAATGATAGCAAGTTTGACTGAACATTATGCTATTCATCAAACAGAGATACAGTTTCTTTGGAAAATGGTTATGCCATGGATCACTTTACAGATGGGGGCTCGGTCCAGGACAGGACTACAACCTGATTCAGAATATGATACTGCTAGTATTTATGAACAACTAAAGGCAAAAATCATCTATTGGAATAGAGTTCCCTATCCCAGAACTACTACCCTCTCTAATATCCGATATGGACTACGTGTGGATGTATCCAAAAGTAATCCTGGAAAATATCGTTGGTATGTTTTCGAAGATGGATCGTATAGCAATAGGTTCATAGCTGGATGTGTTGAGCAAGATGTAATAAGACCAGGCCTGTTACCACTAATAAGAGCTAACGCTGTGACATCGCTTGATGATATAGCTATTCTTACAGATTTCAAGTTCAAGAACTGCATAATCCGGCCTTTTCTAATAGCTGAGCATCAAGGTATCAATATCCTTTACGAAACAGAAAAAGCACTACAGAACATGAGTGAACTCAATGGAATAACAAACCCCTCCTCTTTCAATTGGGACCCTGTTGGGATGATACGTTTTGGAACCAGGTCACGAAACGCGCCAGCGAGATTGAGGTACATCAAGGTCCTCACTTTAGGGATGAAGTATCCTTCCATTCGAAACCAGTTGCTTCCAGAACGACAAGCAGATTTTGGTGAGAAACTATTCGAGCACATTGAGACAATAGGTGTACAAACGTCAGGGGTGACTAGAGTGAAGTGCAGCTTGGAAGGGACAATTGACTGTGGAAGCATTTCTTTCAAAATGCGAGGTGAAAAGCGTTGGAAAAAGGTCGGGCAAAACATTGCTCATAAGGATAAAAATCAAGCTGTACAAACACTCCTTTTGCCTTACAATGCAGGAATTGCCGTTCAAGGAAGATATTCATGGGATCCATTAACAGATTTTCATTTTCGATTTGGAGGAGAGGAGCTTAGAAAAGAAGTGGTATCTAGAATCCAACTTGATAAGGAGGAAGGTGTATGAGATGGGAGGAATTCTGAAACGGACCCGTCTTGATCAAGTACATGGTTTTTCTGAAGAAGTCAAATCACTGCTCGAAGGGATTGGGATTACTACAGTCGAGCTTCTAGCGTATAGTTCTCCAGAGGAATTATCTTCCAAACTCGGAATCACAATGGAAAGGTCGCTTGAACAAATAAGAATCGCAAAGCAGACAATTGGAATTAGTGGATTCAAGACTAGTTTTGAAATGAAGGAGAAGAATGTCCCCCTTCTTAGAACGGGCTTCGATTGTATCGATAAACCTCTTAGTGGAGGTTTTCAGTCTGAGAGTATCGTAGAAATTCAAGGGCAACAATGGGCTGGAAAAACGCTTATGTGTGCCCATCTAGCGATACAAGCACAATTGGTGGAAACAGATAATGGTTCTGTACCAAAAGTAATTTGGTACGATTCTGACCAAAGTTATAGAAAGAAGAGAATCATGGAGATTGCTTACAGATATCGGATGGATCCCAAAGTAGCTTTGAAGAATGTCATTATGGTAGATGTGAAGAAGAGGAGATTTTTGGAACCAAATTTTGAATCCGTACGGAATGTTCTTGCAAAACACCACGTTTCTCTAGTTATTATAGATTCATTAGGTGGTGCATTGAAACATCAAGAGTATCGTTCTACATCTTCAAGGGTTCTCGCAAATATTGGTCGAATAAGTAAATCAACTGGTTCGATTTTCGTACTTACTAACAGGTTGCGATATGGGTTCAGTAGGAGTATGTTCCATGAATACAAGCGAAGTGGTTCTCATTCTTCGATGATCGATTATGTTCTTCATCTACATCTCATAGAAGAGGGAGAGAGAAATGTGGTTTCAACCGATTACCATGATGGTCTGCATACAGAATGTAAACTGCATATTGGCAATGGTGGGTTCTTTGGAAATCGTACATCTCGAAATAAGGAAACAACACGAGTGCAAAGATATCTTAATTCATCATCTCTTTAGATCTTGGCAAGATCCTATGTTCATTTATCAAATATGCCATGTATCTAAGTAGAGTTTCTATATTCTCTGATTCAAGTGAAATTTTATAATGCTTTTTTACTTCTTGTTTTATTACCTAGATGGTGATAAACTAGTTTCGCCAAAATATCAATCAATTTGGCTTTTTTATCACTATTTGATGAAACGAATTCAAATCGGTTTTGATTGTCTTCATTTATTTTGAGAAGTTCAGAAGGAAATATCTCTCGTACCTGATTTGAAATTTCTGCAAAGTTATCACTAATTGAGCTATCTTTAATCTTGTTGAATATTTGAATATAAAGTGCCTGGAACAGATATTTGTCAGTATCCAATAATTCGATATTATGATTAGAATTCAACATTTGAATCAATTCTTTAAAATCTCTAAAATCTTCAGTGTCGATTTTATCAAAGCTGAATGGAAATTCCATGTTCATCATTGATTGTTACAATGAACTGATATAAAAAGTGCTATCCCTTTAGAATAAAAACTAATACTTGCATTTCTATCACTTAGCATATGATAAGCGTCTTAATTGCTCATACATCTTCGTACCGAAGAACTCTACAATATCTTTCCTAATCTCTTCATTATTCAAAATTATATTCACTACTTCTATATTGTCGTCGATGTTTTCAAGTAATACATCATCAAGTTTCAGTTTGAACCCTTCTTTAAAATTCTCAAATGGATTGACAGCTGCTTGCTGCTGCAGAGACGTATCGTTGACAAGACTCTCTTGAATTTGTTTAAGCCACAATGCATCTTGTTCAGTAAAATCGGTACCGTATATCTGGTTTATCTTACTAATCAATTCGGATAATGTTGTTTTCTCGTCATCATCTTTCATAGCCACAGGATCGGTATCTATTGGACTTTGTGGTATTAGTTTGCCTTTTTCCAAATTTATGCTGCCCTCAAATGTCTTACTCAAGCGATAGTACTCAAGAGCCAAGTCATCACCTAGATTTGGTAGAATGTATTTGCCCTTCTGTGGTAGTTTTCTACCCAAGAACTTGAGGTAGGAATATCTCATTTCTAGTCTTTTTGACCCTAAATTGACGATGTGGGTCAAGAACGCATATAGACTCAAATAAGCTCTAAGGATTGCCTTGAATTCTTCTTGTTTCTCATCGTCAAGTTGCTTGAAGCGGTCGATGGCTGGATCAATGATTGCATTCAATCTTGGTAAGTCTTGATTGATTTGTCTGGAGCTGGGCTTGTAGAAAATTTCCGCAAATCTCTCTACGTCATCATCCCTGTATATATTGTATCCTTCAAGTTCCAGTAATAACTTCTCCAGTTTGAATGGATCTGTTCCATGTTCGATATATGCCGTTTCATAGAACTTTTGGAAGTCTTTTTTAATATCCTCTGCTGAATTAATGAAGTCCATGACAAATGTATCTTCTTTTCCAGGGTAGATACGATTGAGTCTAGATAGTGTTTGAACTGCAGCAACTCCAATCAATTTCTTGTCTACATACATTGAGTGGAGCAAAGGTTCATCAAAACCTGTTTGATATTTTTCAGCCACTATCAAAATTTGATATTCAGGTGTACTGAATTTTTCTGGTAATTCTGTTTCACTAAAACCATTGATTTTGGCTTCTGTGAATTCCTTTCCTGGATATAGTTCTTCATCTTTGAGAGAGCCAGAGAACGCAACTAGTGTCTTTATTGGGTATCCTTTTTCTTGGATATATTGGTCGATAATGAATTTATATCGCAATGCATGTAAACGAGATGAAGTAACAACCATTGCTTTTGCATCGCTGTTGATTTTTCGCTTAGTATCTGACATAAAATGATCGACTATTTCCTGGGTCTTTTCCTTTAAGATATCAGGATTCAAATCGATGAAATCTTTGATAGCTTTTTGTGCTCTTTTCTTGTCATATTCAGGATCGTCTAGAATTTTTTTAGTCAATTGTAGGTAGTTTGTATATGTAGTATAATTCCGTAGAACATCTAGAATAAATTCCTCCTCTATTGCCTGTCGCATGGAGTAGAGATGAAACGGGAGATACTCGCCATCCTCATTTCTCACACCAAATTGCTCCAATGTCTTACTCTTCGGGGTTGCTGTAAATGCAAAAAAGCTGAGATTGGGCAATCTACCATAACTCTTCATTAGCTCGTTGATTGCGTCTTCAGCATCCTGAATTTCAGTATCCTCGGATGTTAACACATGCTTGACTATTGCTGCAGACCTGCCCGATTGAGAACTATGTGCTTCATCCACAATAATTGCGAAATTCTTGGAAGTGAAGCCCTCAACTCCTTTTTTCGCCTTAATAACATCAAGAACGTAAGGAAATGTCTGTAATGTAGTGATGATTATCTTATCCCCTCTATCAAGGGCATTTGCTACTTCTTGGCTTTTGCTTAGGTGTTTCCCCTTAATTCTGGTTACTACTCCTCGTTTATGGTCTATTTGAAAAATAGTATCTTGAAGTTGATTATCCAGAACCCTACGATCAGTTATTACGATGATGGAGTTGAAGATGAGATTATTATCACTATCATGTAGGTTGGATAGTCGATGTGCCAACCATGCAATCGTATTGCTTTTGCCGCTACCTGTAGAGTGCTGAATTAGGTATTGATGTCCAGGTCCTTTCTCTCTTACATCATCAACCATTTTTCTGACTGCATCCAATTGATGATATCGTGGAAAAATGAGTTTCTCGATTTTTATCTTCTTGCCATTGATTTTCTTTTCTTCCTTATGCAATTGGATGAATTTGCCAATAATTTCCAACCAACTATCTGGGTCCCAGATATTTTCCCACAAATAATCTGTTCTGTTTCCTGCGGGATTTGGTGGATTGCCTGCCCCATTTTGATGGCCCCTATTGAAGGGCAGGAAGAATGATCTATTTCCCATTAATTTCGTACACATTCTAATTTCGTCATTATCCACTGCAAAATGTACTACAGAACGGTTCTTGTATCTAAAAATTGGTTCATTAAAATCCCTATCTGTTTTGTATTGGTCCACAGCATCTTCTACATATTGGCCTGAGAATTGGTTCTTCAGTTCCACAGTTGTTATTGGAATACCATTCAAGAATAATACAATGTCAACTGATTTTGATCCATCTTTTTTAGAATAGTGTAGTTGTCTAATATATGATAGAATATTTTTATTATACAATTCAATGGTATCTGGATTTAGAGTATTAGAGGGTTTGAAATATGCCAAATCCAATTTTGTCCCGAAGTACTCAAATCCATTTCGAATTACATCAATAATACCTCTAGTATCTACATGTTTCTGAAAAGTTTCCATAATTTTGGATTTGATATTCTCCCCTCTTTCCAATAATTTGTTGATTCGCTTAGGTTGAGTATTTTCGAGAAATTGAAACAACAGGTCAATATCGAGGAAATTTTCTTTATGGAAATTATCGTTCTTCCGAGTAACATAGCTATGCTCAACTAGTCGTAGTTCAATTAGATCCTCAAGTTTTTTTTCAGAGGTATCTATTGGCATCAGTTGCTCTCTCCACGAACATCAATTTTGCCAGTTACAGCATTAGTGATCAACGTTTGTCGGTATTCTTCAATTAGTTCAATTTGATCTGCAAGTTTGGTTACTAGTTGGTCGAGTTTGGAAGTTTTTATGTTGAGAAAATCTGCAATCTTCGATGTTTCACCATAGGGTGGATTGGGTATTTTCAAGTTAGCTACATCATCAGCTGAAATCGCAAGGTAAGTTGTCCCTGTAGCATTTCTTGAAAGCTCTTGATTTGATAAATATAATAGAAAATAGAAATAGTCGTGGTTCATATCAATTGGTCGAACAGAACATAGACCTCTTCCAATGGCGTATTTTTTGTCGGAAACATTGATTGCACCGACGGGTGCTCGTACAGTTAAGAGAATATCACTTTCCTCAGAAAATTTCCTCGCTTCACTTGTCCAAGTATTTACATTTATTGGGGAATATTGCCCAAATTCAGTCTTTCCTTGGATAAAAGGTGTTCCAAGATACTTGTCATTATAGAATTCTGAACTTGGAGATTGCCCCATTATCACTTTCGAAATATATTTGACTTTGGTCATATCCCAATGCGCGGGTATCTTTCCCAACCATTCCACACCGGATTCTTTCATGAGTGCTGATGAATCAAGACCCTTGGTGACCGCCTGGGTGATGAGTGCTTGTCGCTTCTCCTGGAGGAGTTCTATGAGTCTTTGTTTCTTCGTGATGAGTTGTTCTAGTTTGGGTGTTTCTGATTCAATATAACCTGTAATTGATGATTGTTCCTCAATTGGAGGTAATGGAAACAATCCTTCACCTATCGCATTCATCGTTAAGCCAAATCGAGTAACACCATTAGCTCTTGAGCTATACTGATTTGAGATGGGTGAAGATTGAAGACATCGAAAGATAAATTTGCCCAGTGTTAATCCTTCAATCGGTCTAATCTGTGCAAGGTGATATCCACAGATTACATCATTCATATCATTTGGAACGTATGCTGGAACCGCAATATCAATGGGAGTTTCTGAATCCTTAGTAATGATGGTATCACCAGATTTCAATTGAAATTTCCGAATTTCGGAATTGCTTGCAGTAGCTTTCATAAAATCAATATCATCAGTTATGAATTCATTATAGTAAACATCAGTATAGTTACAAAGTTGAATTGTATCTTCATCTTCTCTAGTTTTTTTATCAACATTACTTGGTTGTATTTTCGAAATACATCTTAATCTATGCAAGTCCCAATGTTCAGGTATCTTCTCCAACCACTCTACACCAGAGTTCTTCAACCTTTCATATTTCTTGAACTCTTTCACTTTATTCAATACTAACAATTGTGTTGCCCCCTAAATCTCCTCTAACTGGGCTAGAATCTCCTTCTCTATTTCCTTTATGCTTCTATCAATTTGCTCCAAAGTCCTTAGTTCTTTGAATTCATAGAAATATCGAGTTAATGGGATTTCATATCCTATACGAGTTTTACCTTCATTCACCCAAGCATCTTCCACATATGGCTTGACTTCTCTCTCAAAATACTCCGTGATATCTTCTTTTAATGGCACACGCTCTGTATCTCTTAGATTGCTATCTGCCACAGGTCGATCATTAGATCCAGTAACGATAGGTGCCGTTTTGTCTCGTTCTGAAATTGATCTCCAGACTGCCTTGATAACACCATCTTTAATATCAAGACCAATCTCATGAAATTTCCCCTTAACTAGTTGAATAACCTCATCACTATTTCTTATTGTTTCCGGATGATTTTGCCCAATCTCATGCAACGCCTTCAATATCTGTTCCTGTTTCTTTTGTCCTTCTTCCTTGTTTTTTTCTGTACGTTTCTGATTCACCAAGTTGGTAAAGATAGTTTCATCCCACAGTTTCTTGATTCTCTCTTCAGAGAATTGAAAATTCAATCGCATTGGCTGTTCTATAGTAATCTCGTAATAACCAAAATCCTCATTATCAAAGATTTTTGACTCTCTACTCTCACTAAATTGTTGATAAATATCAGTTATTCCTGCTATCCGTTCATCATGAATATAGTTTCGTTTCTCTCCAAGGCTCTTCTTCATTTTTTCAAAATAATCGACAACATTAATCAACTGAACTTTCCCTTTCCTTTCAGCAGACTTACAATTTGTTAATACCCAGATATACGTGAAAATCCCTGTATTATAGAACAATTGATCAGGAAGAGCAACAATTGTTTCTAACCAATCATTTTCGATTATCCATTTTCTAATGTTACTTTCGCTTAATCCAGCACTGCCAGTAAACAATGGCGATGCATTAAAGACAATGGCGAGTCGGGTTCCCTGTTCAGTATCCTTCATTTTGGAGAGCATGTGCTGTAAGAAGAGAAAAGAACCATCATTAATCCGTGGAGTTCCTGCACCAAATCTACCTGAGAATCCGAGTTCTTTATGTTCATTCTTTACTGTATCTTCTACATTTCTCCAATCAACTCCAAATGGTGGATTAGTCAGCATATAATCAAAAGTCCTATTAGAAAAACTGTCATGGGAGAAACTGTTACCGCGAGCTATGTTTTCTGGATTGTGTCCTTTGATTAACATATCAGATTTACATATAGCAAATGCTTCATCATTGAGTTCTTGACCATAAAGTATCAATTGCACATTTGGGTGGAGCATTTGTAAATATTCTTCTGCTACAGACAACATACCACCTGTACCGCAGGCGGGATCAAATAATGTACGAACCAATCCCTCTTTGTTTAGTTCTTCTTTATCTGCGACAAAGAGGAGATTGACCATGAGTTTAATCACCTCTCTTGGTGTGAAATGCTCACCAGCAGTTTCATTGGACTGTTCTGAGAATCTTCGGATTAATTCTTCAAAGATATATCCCATTTCAATATTCGATACTTTATCAGGATGAAGGTCAATTTTTTGTGGATTACAAAACTCTTTGAATACTATGTACAAAAGGTCATTCTCATCTAGTTTAGTGATATGTTTCTTAATATCAAACTTATTCATGATATCTCTGGCATTTGGCGAAAAACCATCAACATAATTAATCAAGTTGGCAGCAAGTTTATCCTGATCACCTAGCAATGTTTCGAAACTGAAATTACTGGTATTGTAAAATGTATGTCCCGCAACCTTCTGTAATTTCTTATCCAAGGCGACACTTTTCAATTTCACCTGATATTTTTCATAAGCCTTATTCACGCCTTTTCTGGTGTCCTCAAGGACCTGATCTAGTCTACGAAGGACAGTAAAAGGGAGGATTATCTTTCCGTAATCAGATCTTTTGTACGTGCCTCGTAGCAAATCTGCAATATTCCAGATAAAAGATACCTTTCCACTGAAATTGTTAGTTCCATCATCATTGAATGTGGAGGAACGAGCTGTTTCATCTAATCTGCGTTGCTTTTCGCCCAAGATTGTTACCCTCAGAGTGTGTTCTCTCTTGTTTTACGCAGTATTCTGACTCTAAAAAGGTACTGATTATGAATAGAGAGATTTACGGGTAACTATGAATATTTCTTCAGCAGAAGTTTGCCACGACGACGAATAGTTTCAATTACAGGAGTAAGTGCACTCTTCAATATGAGAAGTTTTTCTTTATCATCCTTAATCCATGTGTCTTTCAGAGAAGACCCCATTTCATGGATTATTTTTGCTGATGCATAGAATTGTCTAAAGTGTAGTAATTTCTCCAAATTGAATATACATAGGTCATTGGATGCAATTGCCATATCCCACATATCAGTGATAATCACTACTGAATTTGAATCAACATTTGAAACAATATCAGTTACTTCGTTGAGAAGAGCTTTTGTAATGTTCTTCTCTCGCGAATACTTGTCACTAATCTTAATGAGCTCAGCAACGGAGATTGCCAGTACAAACCCTATTACTGTTCCTATCACTTCGATAGCTAAAGGAGCAAAAAAACCAACATCGGGGTAATATATGAAAACTACAGCACCTAATCCTGAAAATAAAGCTGTAAACATCCAAGGAAGATATTCTAATTTTCTCAACTGGTTCCCTCGCACTCCATACTTATTCACGAAATTAAATAAACATTCACAAAAATCCAAACTTGCCAAGCGGTTCATTCTCAAGTGAAAGCTAAATTATTCGGCTTGTAACCCTAGAAAAAGTACCAGGCATGCAGTTCAGTTTGTTCTTTATTTCAGAATACCTCTCCATCTAACGGATTCTTATGTTTTGTTAGTCATCAATACAAATAATTCAGCAATGTCCTCTTCATTGTCACCTATGGAAAGAAGACTTTGATTTTCTCTAGGACTGAGTATCCAATAACTCATTAATTTTATTCATTACCGCTTCGGTATCCAAAGGTGGTTCAGCTCCAATATCAGTTTTCCAGATATGATCAAGCAACTTCTGATTCAAACCCCGTTCATTCATAGCTAAGAATTGTTTTATGGCTGTAAGTCCAACAACTACCTGTTCTATCAGTCTGACATATTCGTGTCTAGTCGAAAAACTATTCTCTTGTGCAGAACGAATGACTTGGGGGGTTGTTACCTTTATATTTTTCTCTGACCCTTCCACCACCTTGACCGTGATGCCTGATCTTTCCACCAAAAGAGCGTCATCGGTGGCCTCTTCCCACCCTTCCTTGAGGGCCTTTTGGTGGGCTTTGAGGATGTCTTGGTAACGGAAGACCTGAGGGGTCTGGACCATCCACACTCTTTCCCTGTCGTACGTCTTCACCACATCGCGGAGTTCGTTGACCTCTTTCACTGTCTCCTTGGCAGGGAGTGCAGTTATGACTGCTCGATTTACCATTGCTTCTTTGATAACCCGCTCTATAACCTCTTTTTCGATCAGGGGCCTGACACCGTCATGGATTAAGACAATATCATACTTGCCCTCTGTGGCCTCAAGACCAAACCTGACAGAATCCTGACGTCGTTTTCCACCGGGGACGATCTTTTTGACCTTTGTGAGCCCAAATCTCTCCACAATCTCCTTTTTGCAGTACGCCACATCACTTTGGGGAACCACTAAAATAACCGCAGCCACAGTGCTTTTCTGAAAGGGTTCAAGTGTAAGGGCCAGGATGGGCTTTCCGTCGATGCTTAGAAACTGCTTGGCCCGTTTATTTCCCATGCG
>SDBU01000027.1_pt1 | contig 203745 bp, 196 predicted proteins | sample 2277071 | NCBI WGS metagenome assembly SDBU01 (sample SAMN10397929, study PRJNA504765) | marine sediment metagenome | isolation source: marine sediment core GS08_GC12, 126 cmbsf | place: Arctic Ocean: Gakkel Ridge, Loki's castle | collected 2008
TATGTTTAAACATCGAACAACTAGAGTATTGTATTCTTTATTTTTTAGATACATTACTAAATCCAGTAGTGTGCTTATACATATTATTACTTTATTATAACAGAGTTCCTAACACTATTCCTTCTTATTTAATGTTTCTAAGGCGTTTCCTAACTACTTGGGTTAAAACCAGTAGCTTGCGGAAACGCTTTTCTGTCACAAACCTATTCAGACAAGTTTCAAAAGCTTTTTGGCATTCCCTAACATCTCGTCAAACATATTATGAGCATCTTTGCGATCTTTAAAATGTGATTTAATAATTGGAAATATTTTTTTCTTTATTTCCGATAATCTTTTGCCATTATTTATTTCCCAAGCAATAGCTAATGTAAAGCTTTGTATTTCTTCATCATCATTAAAATAAAACAATTCTTCTGTTCTTCTTTTTAGCCAATGATAAAATTCATGCACAACAAAATGGAAATGTTCTGAAAAGAAATTATCACTATTTAATAAAGAATTATCTAATCTTATTTCTTCATCGTTCCCTTCAGCAAACTTCCCATTTAAATCTAAGAATCTAATTGTCATATGATCTTTGATATCTGAAGAATCAATATGATAATTCTTCAGTAATTTAAGAAAAAACCCCTGAGATAAAAGAATATCCTTTATCTTTTTGATAATAAGGTTCTCTCTTTTTGATTTAGATATTTTATACCAATTTATCATTAAAATTTTTAGACCTTATATTGTCAAATCCTCATAATATATATATTCTATTACTTTTTGCAAAATAAACTCTTAGTATATCAATTGATCCGCTAGTAGTCCCAATAATATCTATATCAACATAAGGATTACCAATTTCGTCAATAAGTTCGCTTCTTAAGCTACCATCAACAATAAGCACACCAACTTTCGGATATCCTGGAACACCAAAAACAGAAATATTGTCTACAATAACAGAATGACTAACACTAGATAAAGAAAACGTACAATCTTCTCTATTATATGTCCCACTAACGGAATAATTAATAGCACCAGTTGGATAAGAAAAATTCCCTACTGACGATGTTTCTTCAAAAGTTACACCAGGAGAAAACAACGTATATGATCCACGCGTATCTAATAATACGATAAAACTTGATCCGCAACTTGAAGATGTAGGTCTTTCGTCTAATGTTCTTTGATATACAGTTAGATAGGAAAACGACTCCAGGATTGATGCCAAAATAATTCTGAACATTATAGAATTATTAGAGACATTTTCGTTAATAACGCAATCAATAACCTTGATATATGTCCCGCTATCCGATGTGTCAATTGTGGCAATAAGTATTTGAGAATTAGTACCAGCTAATGAAGAATCAACGGACGCACCTGTTGTCCCGTCAACCGTTGTAATTGAAAAATTTGCTGAATCAATAATTTCAAATGATGTACCTGTCTGGTCGTCTCTTTTTCTCAACTCGATATGAACCTGATCAGCTACTGACAAACTAATAACAAGAGGATAAAAAATGTCAAAACCAGGCTCATGATATACTGGCGCATCTTCAGTATAATCTACATTATTAACAACATATCCGCCTAGTGCAACTTGAAGCATTATTATGTAACCTGTATCTGTTGTGCAAGATATACTGTTTCGTTTAAAGGAATTCTTTCAGGTTCTTTGTTCCCATCCCACTGAACATGAATAGAATTATCTGTTACGACAGTAATACGTCCTTTTTGTTTTTTATTTGCCCAACTACCTTCCCTACGATATACTATATCATCTTTTTTAAAAGGTATCCTAACTACATCATTTTTCCTAGTTTGATCATTTATTTCATCTCTTTCAAAAGCTGGACCTATCTTGACAGGTTTTACGACTTTCCGTTCCATAAAAACTATATCATCATCCTTATCAACTAATGGTGTACCCTGATATGGATGGAAATCATCCCCAGGACCTGGATAACCCCCTGTGCTTGCATCAGCCACGGTTATTCGTTTATACCAATTATTGGACATTGACTACTGCCTCCAAGTATATATCACACATTGGGTTATTTTACAGATTATCCTTTTATTAATCTAGGATTTTACCAAAAATTTGATTAGAAAGTTCCTCAACTTCTTTATCCTTTATTACCCATTCTTTAAAATAATCATTATCTTCTAATATTTTCCAGATATTATCAAAATCTACCAATCCTCCCAATCCAGCAATTTCTTTACGACGTTCTGCACGCATTTCTTTATAAATAGCAACTTTATTATATTCTCCACCAATTTCTTTAATTTTCTCTATTCTATAGTCCCTGTTAGAAAACCAATCATTATAATTAATAAGAATCTTTTCACCCATATAATTTGTTTTATCAGTAAATTCTCTCGCGTTTTTTAACCAATCTCCTATAGATTTATGAAGAACATTAATATTAAAAATACGTTTTTGTATTACGCTCAGTGCCAAAGAATTATACGGATCTCGCAATATTAATATACTCTCTTTCCTTTTACTTGGTCCAACTATATCATCTTGACACAACATAGGGCCATAGTACGTAGGTACACTCATTAATTGATATATACTTAACCTATCAATATAAAAATACAGCGTATTAAAATCAAATAAAAGTAAATTATTGTCTATTTTAAATTTCCTTACACCATCTGGCAAAATACGACGATTAAATGGTGAAAGGCAATCAAAAAAACACTTTGGATTATCGAACGTTGAGTATATGCATTCACAAATACAAAATGTGCTTGTTGTCCTTTCGCCAAATACATTTAAAATAAGATTATGCATATCAATCTATAATTTTACCAAAAATTTCATCAGAAAGTCTTACAATTTTTTTGTTATTAATTACTAGCGAACAAAAGTCCTTATTATTCTCAAATATTTTCCATCTATCAAATGAAACATCTAAATTAGAACTATTATACTGCATTCCAGTTATATCAACCTTACTATATTTATCATATTTTACTCCAATTTCATTACATTTCTTTATTCTATATTCTTTACTATTAACCCAATCATTATATTTTATAAGAATCTTATCTTTAAGATAATTGGTTTCACCAACAAATTCTCTTGCACTCGTTAACCAATTTTTTATAACAATCTTAGCTTCACGCAAACCGGTTTGTTTCATAGCAAGTGCAACTGAATTATAAGGATCTCTGAGTATTAAAATGTTTATCTTTTTTTTACTTAGACCGATAATCTCATCTTGAGATAAAACAGGTCCTTTATGTGTAAAAAAACACATTAATGGATAGTTCTCTAATTCTCTTATGTCGATACTCCTTGTATCAAAATAACATAAAAAAAGATTAAGATATTTATATTTTTCGCTTTCTATCATAAATATAGAAACCGCATTAAAACTATAATTAGATATATTCATCAGGCATCTTTTTGGTTCATCAAATAACGAATATAACCAGCAACAAATATTATTAGTGCTAGTAGTGTGATAACTGAATACATTCAAAGTAAGATTATTTACGTACATAATATGGGACCTATAATTCCGATAAGTTTATTTGTATTTATCTCTACGAAGCATGTTCCTATAATATTCTTCACCATATTTGAAATCCTTAAATTTATTAATAACATCTTCTAACCTTTTACGAGGCCAAACATTATTATCACTACAATTTATAATATTTGCATATTCATTTTTTACTCCTAATAACTGATTTATACAATCATTTTCTTCTTGATCGCTTTTAATATTAGCCATATCACATTTGCAATCCATACCAAGTAATACAATTGGATTACAACCAAGTGCATAAGCAAATTGAATAGCCATAACCCCGCCGTTATGATACCCATATAGAATCCAAGGAATTGTAGAGGCACCTGCTTGAAACTCTTTATCTACAAACTTTATACAAATATTTTCTGGATCTGCCCCAAGCCGACAAACTTTAATAGAGCCTGACTTAACAATTTTATCATGATATCTGTTCCAAACCACTACTGCTTGCCACATAATTATAATCGATTTATATGACAAACAGGCCGCACTACACCCTATTGTAAAAAAACCATTTAATAAATCAAGATTTTCATGTTTTAAACTTGGCCCACTACCTAATACAAATCCAGGAATTCCTTTTAATACACCAGCCCATTTTTTTATATCATAAATCTGAGGATCTGCAGCAATATCCCCCTTTTTATAAAAATACTTATGTATATTTCTTAAGATTAAATTACCTTGTTTATTTCTCATATTTTATCTTACGAAGCATGTTTGTATAATATTCTTTTCCATATTCAAAATCTTTAAATTTATTAATAACATCTTCGAATTTTTCCCGAGGCCAAACATTATTATCACTACAACTAATAATGAGCTGGCAATGATCTTTAAGCCAAATCAATTGTTTCTGGCAAGAATCCATACCAAGCAAAACGATTGGAGAGCAGCCAAGTGCAAAAGCCAATTGCACAGCGAGAATACCATTATTCATATATCCATTAAGCAACCAAGGTATTTTGCTAATACCAATACCATTTTCTTTTATTACAAACCTAACAGCAACATTTCCCGGATACTGACCCTCACGAGAAACCTTAATCGAATTAGACTTCATAATATCTGCATTGACATCCTTCCAAACCTCCACATCCTGCCACATAAGAATAGTTGGCTCACAACGCAAACAAATACGACTACACCCTATTGTAAAAAAATCATTCAACAAATCAAGATTTTCGTTCTCTATGCTTGGTCCATTACCTAATATAAATGCTGGAATTCCTTTTAATATACCTTTCCATTTACTTATATCATAAATATAAGGATCTTCAGTCATATCATTTGTTGCACACCACAACCTGTCTATATTTTTTGAAATTAAATTGCCTTGTTTCATATTACCTGGTTCCTAAAATTTTTATATACAGATTCACTAACTAAAAAATCATCATCATCGTCAATATCTATCGCTTCTATTTTAGATATTTTAAAAAGGAAAGGATCGTTTTTAGTAAATGTCCACAATTTTTCTGAATCTAAAAATCTTTTTATATTAAAAATATGAAAAGCATGTGCCACTCTATTAAGTTTTTCTGTTTTTTTTGTATCTCCTGTAAAGTTACACCTTGGAACAATTAAATTAGAATCATTGTCTAATAACCATTCACCTACGCTTTCAACAGATGTCGCAGACATGGCATCAATAAATGTAAAAGTATTTATTGCTGTTTGTAAAGTCTCTATGGTCATATGAGCATGACATGGGTTAACAAACATAGCATATTCGCTTTTAAATTTACTAATAGCCTCAAAGACAAGAGACAAGGGTAAATCACAATTAGCTGATTCTGGAGATCTCTTTATTAAATCAATATTGTTTGGTATATCATAAAAAAAATCTTCATCATAAGCACAAATATATTTTTCTGTCGTTTTTAACTTAGACAACTTATCAACTGCGATACGGAACAAAGAAGTATTTGAATAGGGTCTTAATAATTTATTTTTACACCTAGAGCTACATTTTCTCAAATTTAAAAATACAGCAATAGATCTCATGGCATCCTCACATTTTTATAATTTAAATATTTATATGATTTAAGAATATCAATTATTCTTTTACTAGCACTCCCATCACCATAAATCGATTCTTTTGGATATCTCTGTGTCATTTGGTAACTAATAACTTTTTGTATGCTTTGATATTTGCATGATACATTAATAACATTTCTTCCCCTTTCTCTCCTTTCCTGCCTAGTTCCTATATCAACAACTGGTATACCAAATATACCAGCTTCCCTTATTCCACTGCTACTATTCCCAATTAGACAAGAGGCATTCGATAATAACATCAAAAAAACATCCATAGGTAAATGCTTAAATTTATAGATATCCTCATTACTACTTATTTTTGATACTATTTTTTCATGAAATGGATCATTATTTGGATAAAATACTACTTTTTTATTTGGGAAACAATTAATAGCATCGAAAATAACATCTATATCTATTTCATCTGGATCACAGATGTTGGGATGGACTAATACTAACATATATTTGTCATCTTTCTCTAAATTTATTATTTTTTTACAATATGGTTGAAGCATATCCATATCAACATCCTTTGGTAGTTCTAAATTTTTAATAAAATCTATACTTGGGCATCCTACAGTATGAATATGGGCTGCATCTTCTCCCAATGCTTCTATTCTTTTTGCTGCTGTTTCCGTAGCAACAAAATGCAAATGAGATAGTTTGGTTATAGCATCTCTGATTACATTATCAATAGTTCCAGAAACTTCTCCTCCCTGTACGTGCGCAACTGGTATACCTAATAAAGAAAAAACAATAGCATTAGGTAATGCATCAAATCGATCACCTACAACAATACCGAGATCTGGTTTAATCGAACTTACCAAATTAACTGCTTCATACATTTGCATAGACATTTCTTTTATCATTATTTGTGGAGTATCACCTTCAAAAAGACAATCAATAACATCAGAAACATTTATTCCATCAGAAATAATATCTTTTATAGGACTTCCATATCTTTTGTTTAATAGAGTCCCACCGGCAATAAATGATAAATCATATCCTATATCAGAGTTTATCATTGTTAGAAGTACTTTTATTTTAGCGTATTCTGAACGATTGGTTGATATGTAACATATTTTTTTAAACATACATAATGCCTTATAAGAAGTTATCGACATCTATCTTATTAATAACAAAATCACAAGATATGTCTCTAGATGCTTTTTTACCTATAATAGAGAAGACTTCTGAAGCAGGAATACCAATCAAGGGTCTCTTTGTTTTTAGGTCTGACAAATTTATAACCTTCCCTTTTTGAATATTTTTAGCTGCAACAATACTGTGTCTGAATAATTTTCTAATTTCTTTATTAACCAATTCATCTTTTATTTGCTTACCCATGGCTCTTTCAACTAATAAAACACCTTCAGATAACATTTTTAATTCCAGCGGTTCTATAGATATAATTTGATCTGGACCTGGCAAGTCTCTACTTATGGTAAAATGTTTTTCTATAGCAGTTACCCCAAGGGATACAGATGCCATAGATGGCAAACATGTGGTACTATGGTCAGATAATCCCACTTTACATCTGATGTGATCTTTAAAATATGTAATCATATTAAGATTAATATCATCAACAGATGTCGGATATTTCGATGTACATTGCATAAGCGTGTAATCAACATTAGCATTTTCTAAAAATTCTACAGTTTTATGTATTTCATCCATTGTACTCATACCGGTAGATATAAAAAGTGGCTTGTTTAATTTAGAAATTTTATCTAACATAACAAAATTATCAAACTCGCCTGATCCTATTTTATACATATCTACATTTAGTTTTTCAAGTTCATCTATAGCTTCTAAAGAAAAAGGAGTAGACATAAATTTAATTCCAATATCTCTAGTATGCTTTTTTAAACACGCTAAATCATTTGAGCTTAATTCTAGATTTCTAATATCTTCATATATGCTTTTATATATTGAAGTATGTTCTCCAATATCTTTCATCATTTCTGCTGATGACATATGTGTTTGAAACTTAACTATTGTAGCCCCGTTGCGATAAGCAGAATCTATCATATTATGTGCTAATCTAACATCTCCATTATGATTTATACCAATTTCAGCAATAATATCAATCACTATATTATCCTTTTCTTATTGTTATATTAAAGATATATTAAATATTTTTATACCAATTACTGGCCGTTACCTGACTTAAGTTATTGTATTGTCCTCCCCACACCTCAATAAAACTATAAATCAAATTTTTTGCTATCTCAATAGCTTTTGACATATCTTGTGGATCAAGCTGCAAATTCTGTTGATCACTTATGAGACCTTCTTGAACAAATTTAATAATATGCACTTTCCCCTCACCCATATCAGCAAAAGGACTCTTCATTACTTCAGGATTCAGTTCATTAACTAAACCGATAATACTATTCCCATCTAGTGCTGGCGTGACAGATCCCTGTCCAACCTGTTCATTATACTCATAGATCATCTGTTTCATTTTATCTCTGTATGCAAGCGACCTGGATGCCTCAGGTGCCTCTTTTCCATGCCCCATAGAGTCTGCAGTAGCTATGTCCAAAAGAAGCTTAAAATGAGTACTGTGGCGTCTAATAAATCGCCCAAACTTCCTTGGGGATATTTCCTCTATTAATCCTAATATTTTAGATTCATCTTGTAACACTTCTTTGGTCATATCGAACTTTATACGCCACCAATCCTTGTCTGTCATCTCATCCTTATTTATACCACGTAATCTTAATTCTTTCAATACCTCATTCTCTACAACATCATTAATCAAACTATGTGGAACCATATGCCCAGATATAAGCTCAGTCAATAATTCTGTTCTCTCTTTTCCAAGTCCCATTTGCTTTAAAACAGAAGACATAAAACCAGAAGACCGTTCTTCATGCCCATGATATGTATAATGCTCTGGATCTTCTTCACCATCATATTCTTTCTTCTGTCGAATCTCTGGATCCATTTTCCCAAAATCGTGTAAAAGCAATGCCAAAAGAAGCGAAGACCTATCAAATGCATTAAGATTTTGATCTTTTGAAATCTGATCTGCATTAGACATTGCAGACAAAGTGTGTTCTACCAATGAAAGATTATGATAAGGGCTTTTCTGGTCCATATCAATATCGTACCATTCAGAAGGTATCCTAAAAATAGGTTTGTAAAAGCCAGTATAAAACAGAACCCTAGTCGCAGAAACAGCATTGTCACCTTCCATCATTTTGACAAGTTCTTTGCCTGATCTTTCAATAGAAACTTTTTGCGTATATGCTTCTTGAACAGTAGGACTTTTCATTGCATCTATAGTACTTTCATCTATCGTAGAATTTGGAAACCTAGAATGGAATCTTAGTGTTCGTAAGACACGCAAGGGGTCTTCTAAAAATGTCTTAATTGGCTTATCTGGTGTCTTAAGAACCATGTTATTAAGATCATCCATTCCCCCAACATAGTCTTCAATTTCCCCAGTTACAATGTTATAATAAAGTGAATTAATTGTCAGGTCTCGACGTTTGACATCCTGTTGCACATCATCAGTACGAGCTATTGTTGGTCTTCTGCTAGCTTCATCATATGCTTCTGTTCTCATAGGAACAAATTCTATTTTTTGGCCAAAAATATTAATACCACCTACCATTAAATCAGATGTTTGGTTTTCGATATCTCTTGGTTCTGCACTCTTGTCTAAACTCACATCATACGCCTTCCCAACATTAGGAATATTGGCAGCATTAGCATATCTTTCTAATGCTTGCGCAAGTTCAAAACCAGGAATATGGCTAACAGCTATATCTATATCATCGCTTTCTAAACCAAGTAATTTGTCACGAACCCATCCGCCGACAACTCTAAGTTCTATTTGTGGATTAATGGCTGGAACAACAGACCGTAAAAAATCAAATATTTCCCTTTCATGACCACTAAGCCGCATATCCTCTTTCTTAGCACCAACCTTTTTAAGATTAAAGGGCGAAGAAGCTATAAAATTATTTTTAGACTCAGGAATGCCGTCAGATATCCCTGTTTCTATACCTGGCATTTCTTCATGAACAATAGATCTGACGATATCAATATATTTGTTTCCATGAGCATTTACATTTATGCGGAGTATAGCATCATTAATGTTTAAAGGAACATCATATATGTGGACACCAACCAAATCATAAACTTTTCCAGCAAGCTTAGTACTATCCAAAATAATATGAATCGGATAACCAACTAGGTGTTGCTCAGAAAATTGGAAAGAAAAAACTGGTACATTTTTAAAATTATGATCAATTTTACCACTAGCAAGGATATTCCTCAACAGTATCATGTCACAAGGAAATATAATTTTCTTTGAGACTTGTCCACTTAAGAGATGATCAAAAAGTCTAACAGGAGAAGAAATAATTTGCTGTAAAACTAACCGATATGATACTAAAGCAGAAACAATATTAGATGCTTCTTTCTCTGTAAGAATCTTTTTACATAAAACTGTTGCTCTTCTTATAAGAAGACCAATCATTTGATCATTACAGCCACATTCTATGGTATTCGCCTTCTGATTACTTTTCTTGAACATCCTGCGCACCCACGTTGATTTCCCTTGACAGTACCTCTAGAAATATTCCTAGACGTACGCTTCTTAATATAAGAATTTACTCTACTATTGTCCTTGTTTCTTTTCAAGCGAGAGAATTCACTGGTGCTTATAATTTTTCTCACTAAATTATCTTTTTCGTTCATTATTATCTTTTCACTCACTGATCATAAACTATAATATCCTTACAATCATTCTCAAGACGGCGCAAAATTCGCCTGACCACATTCTTAGCTTCTGGACTATTAGTGTCTTTAATTTCTTCTTGAATTATAATTTGCAATTGTTGAAAAACAAGAGTAATTTGTTGATTTTCACTATTAAGTTCATCAAGTCTTGTACGATGATTCAATATAGCATCTGCGATTTTTTTAATTGTTTCTGCATTTCTCCGTCTCTCAGATAATGATAGTTCTTCTGATTGAGAACCAATTGTAAACATTTCTCTCTCAAGAACAGCAAGTGAACGTAAAATACCAGCCTTTGAATCTTCTTGAGTATTAATCCACTTAGATACATCTTTCCCATACTCTCGTATTAGAGCACTATTTTGTGGACTCTGATGATGATATTGAATATGGTTCCTAACAGCCTGATAAGATATGTCTTCGTGGCGATCATCTCTTAAAAACTTATGAACTCTTCTAACATTACTATATTGATCATACATAGCTTCTGCTTCGTTCCTGTAAGTAGATTGGCAAAGCTTACATGTATCTACTGATACTTTTATTTCTTTTCCATTATCAGGAACCAGGAACTGATGCAAATTATCATGTGGTTGTATCTGTTTACACATGATTTTTAACCCAACCTTTAATTTTAGCTGGAAACTCCTTCTCTGTAAAATCTCTACGTTCTTTCTCTAATGTTCTTATACGGGTATTGATTTTATCTAATGCGATATTACATGATTCAGCAAACCTCCATGGACTATCTAATGCTACTCTATCGGCATCTAGCAAAACATCTACTATAACAGGAAACGATGACATTTTTTTATTAGATGCTATTAAAGAAACTGATTTTCTCGCTGAAGTGGCATCTTGAAAAACAATTTTTTGCAAATCATTTAACTCATCAGCTATAGATTTAAAAAAAGCTATTTGTTTATTAACAACATTTCTGTCAAATAAACTATCCATATCAAAGGAAAATTTATACCAATTCATGATTTTTTGCATACCTCGCTATTAATAATGATTCTGCTCTTCCATGATGTTTCTTTAATCGGAACATAAAAGACAGACTAGGATATAGCTTTATAACTAATGCTCTTGCTTCATCTTTAGCAGCCTCTTTAATTTGCCTCTTAAATCTCGATATCTCTTTACTTATTCTTTGTTTTTTATCTTGATCCCTTGATTTTAATAATTTTTTTTGTTCTAATGTTATAGATTTAAGATTAATTTTTAAATCTAAAATAGTCTTACATTCAGTAATTTCTGGATAATCTTTTTTCCATTTTTGTGGAAATATATCGATAAGATTAAATCCACAAGCAATAGCAGCCATTTCCCAATAACCTACACCTTTACCGAAGTTAAATGAAGATACTACACCCTCTTTCGACCTTGGACCTACCTTTTCAAGGAGACAAATAACATCTAAACCATCTAATGGCTTAAATATTTCATACATTGCATGTAAATCAAAATTACGACGGGCAGATGCTTTAGACGGTTTTACAGGTTTAGGTATAAATGTCGGAGCGTCATGTACTTTAATGGAATTTCCATTAATTATACATGCAGCACCACCTAAGCCAGGATCTATTCCAACAAAAATTTGATTTGTTGACATACATTACTAATCGCCAAAAAACATGATATTAGTTAAGATTCTCTTGGTTTTTCGATATTAACAGGATCAAGAACAGACATACCACCACGATGATCATTCATGATCGTTCTAATCGTAAGATCCTCAATATCTCCATTTGAAGTTTTTACTTGCCTCATTTCAGTATTATCTGATACAAATGCCTTAATCACTGTATATGTTACATCGCCGATAACCCATCTATATCCCGGCAAAAACATTTTGTTTTGACCACCGCCGCCAATAACCACAGGCCTTCCTAATTTAAATTGTTTTTTCAATGTCATATATTAATCCCCTTAAGTTAACTTTATTCCATTTTGATCAAGAGTTCCAACAATTTCTGTTTCGTCTTCTTCTAAACTTGCTTCTTTAACAGTATTAGCTAATGCATATTTCACAGACTCAAAAGATACACTTGCTTTTTCAACAGATGCAACAAGAGAATCGCTAGCATTATCAGTTGGATTGGTAGCAAACTTATTTATTTCACCACGCATTTGTACAATATCTGAAAGTAAATCCATGATTTTAGAATCAATTAATCTAAGATTAATAAAATCCGGCATTACTTGGTCTCCTAATCTTATCAAGATACTGTTCATTAAAATCGCCACAAATAGTCATTAAAAGAGAATACCATAATATAAATATCTGTGAATCAGAGCAACCTGTCCTAACTTTAAGTAAGGTTTTGTACACAGCTTTCATGATTTTATAAAGATCTCTACGAGAATAAGCCTCTATTGGAGATACTCTTCTGCCAGATTTATAAATACTAGCGTTAATTGATCCTTCTGAATATGTTGTTCTATCAGGCTCCATTTTAATTTTGGTAAACGAACCATTCCTCTTAAACTTACGAAACTGAGTAATATCATATACTATTCTATCATTTTTCCATCCTAAGTGCATATGATCCTTCAAGCAAAGGAGTAATTTATATCTCCAAATCATTAAATGAAGAAAAGATTCCACGCTAGACCTGACATTTTTGTTGTTTATAATAGCCTTTCGCCCTAGTGGAAGACAACTATTGATATCTTTTTCATCTAAAAAATTAAACAAACTCCATATTATAAACGCACTAGAATCAAAACAAACAGACAATACATCTTCATAACGAATAATTTTTCTATTGCCAACAAAATGACAAAGTTTAGTAATAGTAAGAAGCAACCTATCAATTTCGACATTATCGCGTTCCGATATACCTACTGACTCAACAAGCAAATTAACATCAGTTGATTCTATGGTTTTAGATCTTTTAGCAAGTTCTTTTCTTACCCAAGAATTACAGTTGCTGCGTTTTATATAATCATCAGCCAAAAATGTTTTGCCAACCTCATTTATACGTTCTACAAATTTGTCTGTTACTTTTGGTAAATTGTCCAATATAACTAAACAATCGTGAGGTATGTCAGCAACCATTTTCTTAAACTTAGCGATAAGGGATACATGTTTGCCGCCAAATTTAGGCCAATCAGTTAGGATAATAAGCCTGTTATTGGAGAAACATGAAGCAGCAAAAATTTGCGAAACAACATATTCATATGTATCTTGCGAATCATAAACAGACAGATCAAATTCATTAAGTTGTTTCTTGATCTTAGATATAATAGATTTGCGATAATGATAATTACCACTTAATAAGCAAATACGTATGTCCTTCTTAGGATTATTCGCCATTATTAGCCCTTGAGCGAAGCAAAGAATGTCGTTAACTGCTCTTCGACACCAAGGCTATCATTTGTCGTTGAAGGGTATTTGACAACAATTGGTCTAGTATGATCAATAAATTCTATTGTTATTTCTTGGTCCTTTTCACTTCTACTAAATATCTCTGCAATATAAGGTGCAAGAGTATAAAATTTCATCGAATTCTCTTCACCCTGTTCTATTATTTCAACAATAGGTACTTTTCTAACAGCTTTCATTATAGTCTTTGATGAAAGTCTAATACATTTATCTGCTACATTTGCATCCATAGATGCTTGATGACCTTCATGTTCTCTGCGAACTTCGGCATTAAAAGTAGCAGTTAATCCTTTTGTTGGATATTCCCAACCATTTGATACTGTTTTAATTTTATATGTTTTTTTAGATTCAATAATTTTAGTAGTATCAGGCCAATTGATATTTGGATCAAATCCAACAATAACAAGACGAATAGAATCAGTTTCAAATATAATTTGCTCAACAGATACTTTAGTTCTAGCTGCTTGCTTAATCCTCAGCTGTTCATCATCTAAATTATCCAAAATAGATAATATAACAGGTGTTTGATCCTTTGGTACAAAAAATTCTTGTTCTGCATCTGCTTTTAAGAACCCTGTCCCAGACATTGAGAAAATAGCAAATCTTCCACCAGTACCAGCTGCAAAAGATATATTTTCTTTTTTAACTTTAAGGGTCCAATATAAATATCTTTCTTTTGTACTTTCAAAACCCACGGCATAATATATCTTGTTAATACCATGTAAAAACGCTCCCCTAGTTAGCTCAATTTCTTTGTCAAATTTATCAGCAATAGTTGGAGTTTGTATTGAATCAGGGAAAACAGGTAAACTTTGATATTCTTCTTCATCATCAGCATATGAGATAATCAAAGACTTACCATCAAAATGAAACTGGATTTTTTTATCAGGTTCAAAAGAACTAACCGTATTAAAAAGATCAGTGGCATTAACAGTAACTGATCCTTTTGTATCACATGCATAAGCAAGATCGGTATCCATTACATCATTTAATGATGTCCTTATCGAAAGCTTACCACCATAAGAAGAACAGACAAGTTCGCCATTTTTTGCATCAAGGCCAACTTTAAATGCTGTATCAAAATCTCTTACAACACCTTTATCAGCTACATCAACAACAGGTTTCAATCCAACCTTAACACGACCTGCATTAACAGTAAATTTCATGATTATCTCCGTTTTGTTTTAGTCCTAGCTATCAAAAAAATTCAATACAGCATACTTCGTTGTATTTGGAGCCTCAGCAACATCTTCAAAAAGCTTTGCTCTTGGAAGATTTTTATCATCAAGTCTAAATGATGCATACCAATATTTGCCCTCATTGTCATCAATAGGATACGAGCTTATCACCCTATAATCATCTTCTTTATCAAATGTAAAAGAATCATTTTGTTTTACAAACGTACAAATGACATAAACTTCATCATCGATTTTATTTAACATACGTTTTAGATATTTTGCCTGAATTACCATTATACATCTCCTTTAATTTATAGACAATAGTTTATTATAACAGATTAGTTTCACTTTTTATACAAAATATCAGATACAGCTTTTAAATCTTGTTTTACCTTTTTTTTATTTTCTGCGCTCATTTGTCTAAGCAAAAAGGCTGGATGGTAAGTAGGCATTACTTTAATGCCCATATATTTTCTCCATTTCCCCCTTTCTTTCATAATACTAGCATTTTTATCATCATATAATGTTTTTAGAGCTACTGCACCAAGTAAAACAATTACAGATGGTCTAATTATACTAATTTGTTGGTTTAAATAAGATCGACAATTTTCCACCTCATCAGGTTTGGGATTTCTATTATCAGGTGGGCGGCATTTCAGAATGTTGGCGATATAAATTTGATCTCTAGATAATTTAATACTTTTTAGCCATTTGTCAAGTAATTTACCAGATTGCCCAATAAAAGGAAGACCTTTTTCATCTTCTGATTTTCCAGGAGCTTCTCCAATAAGCATTAAATCAGCACCCGGACTACCACTACCAAAAACTATATTTATTCGACTTTTATATAACTCACAAGATTTACATTCTAATATACTATCTCGCACTAGGCTTAAGAAAAAATGCTCAATTGTATGCTGCATTAGCTGTTGCATCGGTGTATAATACCAGCATTATTAGCACAATGATTATTTTGATGTTTATTGATCAAAATTAAATGATATATCTTTGAATATCTTATCAGACAATATTTTTATTTCATCATTATTAATTACTTTTTCTCTAAACTCACTATCATTAACATAAACCTCATATCTATCTAGGGCAGCCATTTTTTGTGCTTTCCCGTTAAACGACATCCCATTAAAAGAGCTACCTCCAGATAGATTCACAACAATATTCAATGTTTTCTCAGAATATATTCCTCCAACATTTTTGCATATATCTATTCTGTATCCCCTATCGGAAAACCAATTGTCATATTTAATCAATATTTTTTCACCAATATAATTTGTTTTGCCGATAAACTCATTTGCATCAGTTAACCATAGATCTATAATATCATTTATTGGAATCGGCTTATTTATTCTTTTTGCTAATTTTAATCTACTTGCAATATAGTTATATGGACTACGAAGTATAAGGATATTTAGTTTCTTAATACTTGTTCCAAACATTTTATCTTGGCATAGCTCAATTCCTCTATATTCTGGATCACACATAAAAAACTGACACTTTCTAATTTTTTGCAACTTAAATGTAGTTGTATTAAACTGGAATAGACACAATTTTTGACGTTCATCCCGCACCTTATTATATTTAGGATTATATTGAGGATTATATTTAGATTTAAACAATTTTTGAAGTTCATCCCGCACCTTATTATATTTAGGTTTAAACGCAGATGCCTCAAAAAACGGTACTTCATATGTTCTTGGACACATATCTATTTTAACAAACTGAGGACTATCAAATAAAGACGACAACCAATCGACAATGCAATGAGTACCAGACCTGCCTGCACCAAAAACATTCAATGTTACATTATTACATTCCACAGACATATCCTAAATAAAATATTACATAATTTCCATGAAATTTTCTTTAATTTTATGCTCTTTGATAAGAGAAAATAATTTCTCTCTTGCTATAATAAATTTATTTTGTGCCTCGCTTATAGCCTGTAGAGGATTAGTGTCTCTTGAAACATCTAGATTTAATAGATTATTATTTTTTTGACAAGCATTAAATGTATTATTCGCTCTCAAAAAATTCAATGCTGCGACATATATTTCTTTCAGACTCCTTGCTTCATCTTCTGCTTTTTGTGCAATATTTCTTTCCACTTGCAACTTATCAAATGAATAATTTTTATCTAATTCAATTAATATTTCCTCAAAAGCACAATCTGTCTGACAAAGATATTGAACAGCAGCTAACAACCTATGTTGTATCCTCTCCTCTGTTTCTGACAACTTTCTTTCTAACGTAGAGATATACGATAGAAGCTTAGACTCATTAGAGCCATCTTCAGCATTATCTCTGATTAATTTAATTTCTTTCTTAGAAATGACCATTTTATCACCCGAATCTTTTAAATACTTTACGAGCTTTTTGTTTTATTCTACTAAGTCCATTGTCTACAGATTTGACATTTACTTTAGCTTGACCTTTTCTTGCTTTTTTGTTAATAATGCTGGATATCTCTTCGTAAGAATTCCTTTTAGCATATAGTAAAAAAACTTGTTTTTCAAAAACAGATAATTTAGATAACAGTTGTGAAATAAGAATTCTAAAATATTCGTTTTTTTCTATATCAGTTAGAACAGACCCACCTGTATGAGGTATAATATTTACCAATGACAAAGAGTCATCATTACTTTCATTTCGATCCTGATCAAGAGATAAAGAAGAATTTAACGCTTTTTGCTTATTTTGATAACTAGCTTTTAATTTTGTAGCTAAATGCCTACGCATACATAACACAGCAAATTTCTCAAAAGGATAAGTGGTTCCGTCATGTCCTTTATTGATTTCATAATCTTTTACAGCCTTATACCTTAAAGCAAATAATGCTTCTTGACAAATGTCGGTCGAAGAATACCCTGGTATGGTAAACTTAAAGGATATCTGTTTAATCCTAGTGTCCATCCTGTGCTTTATTTCTTCAAAAGCTTGGTCTGATTTTTTTTTGCTTCTGGTTTTTCTTGCTATATTAACAAGTTCAAATATTTTTGTCTCAGTAAAATCTACTAATTGTTTCTTGACCGAATTGCGCCTCGGTCTACACATAAAACAACCCCTTTTTCACATATCATATATATCTCACACATATTATAGTCGTGAAAAAGAGGTTGTTCACATTAATTATTATTTTTTTCTTTTTATTATTTTAGCTCTTTCTATAATACTTAAAACAACAAATTTATTAAGTAATTCCTGAGGATTCATATTAAAAAATAATGGTCTATTTATCTGGCTTTCTACAAGTGACATCATTTCAAGCACAAGCTCTAATCCTATGGTTTTCGCTTGATGAATATACTTTTTGCCATCTTCGTCTGTAAAACCAAGATTTGAAAGATCTCCCTTAGAAGCGATACTAAGCATCAGGTTGCACAAGTGGTTGTGAAGACCATCAGTGATTTCCTTGGCTGTAGAACCGCATTCTAGCAGCTTTTCAACAACATGAAAACCCTCTGGTGCTTGTTGATTACAAATAGCATCTATAAATTGAATAAACAAAGCTTGATCTATAACACCAAGAGCCTCTTTTGCAAGTTCTTTTGTAATTTTTTCTTCGCCAGCATAGTTGATTAAAACCTGTAATCTTTGCAAAGAATCTCTTACACTACCATTAGAACTGCGTACGGCAAGTTTGAGAGCATCCTCATCATAATCAACATTTTCATTTTTAGCTACTAATAACAAATGTTCTAATAGTATAGGAGAACTAACTTGTGTAAATCTTAGCATAATACAACGACTAAGAATAGTACTTTTTAACGATTGGGGCTCGGTCGTAGCTAATATAAATCGTACATGATCTGGAGGCTCTTCTATCATTTTTAATGCAGCTTCAGCAGCAAATCCAGTAAGAGAATGTGCTTCATCAATTATCACATACTTTTTTCTACACTCTACTGGAGCAAATCTTATTTCATCTTTAAGGTCTCTAATATCATCTATGCCTCTATTGCTAGCTGCATCAATTTCTTTAACATCTATTGATTTACCTGTAAATATAGATAGACATGTTTTGCATGTACCACAAGGGTCTATACTAGGCCCTTTTTCACAATTGTCCATTGCAGCAAGTATGCGGGACATGCTGGTATTATGACTTATTATACCATTAGAGAAAAAAGAATGATCATCTCCCAATTTAACTAAATCATAAACATCTTGTTTGCCAGATTTTTTGATACTAATTACTGAGTCAAAAAATAAATTATTGTCCAAGATATATTTAATACACGAAATTTCGCTATCTATTCTAGACGACAGTCTATTATTTGAATCACCAATTATATTTTTAATTTCCGTAAAATATTTAATACAATAAGTTAAATTATTATATGTCATATTTTTGTGACTTTTACAGGTTAACCGTATATTATGATTCCACCTTGGAACAATAACATATTTACCATTAACTTTCATTTTTCCACTTTTTGTTATATTCAAAGCAGATTTTAAGTTAATAATACGTTTTTGAACATAAGGGATAACATCCAAATTAGGATTGTTGCCACATTTTTTACAAATTTCCGATAAAAGATCATTTTTACGATTAGAAAAGAAACCTATTTTATTTCTAAATACAATAACAGACGCCCCACTTATCTGCAATGTATATGATATGTGCTTTTTATCTTTATTTTTGCAATTAGAACATTTAGTTATTTTTAGATAGACAGTAGAGATAATACCAAATGATAACAAAATAATTTGGATATCTTGCAATAACCTTTTACTAGTGCTCCATACACAAACAGAATTTCCGTTTACTCCTCCATCTCCTTCAAAATATCCTCTCAAAAAAGACTTCATATCATCACGCGGAAGTCCTAAAATAAAATCAGATAATCTCTTTTGATTAGATTTGCCTGATAACCCCAGAAAATTCAACAACTCAATAAAACCTTTTAATCCAGACGCAATAACATATTGAACTTTTCTGCGCCTTTTATCTTGATACCTACTTAATTTAATATTGAATTTTTCTTTGCAAGTATTATATACACAATCAACAATGTCCTTATCTGTATTACTCAAACAAAATTTAGTTTTTGAAAGGTGACCTTCGGCCATGCATATTCCTAGAGCAAAAGCTAGAGATTCATCTACTTTGCAATTAACTGAAAAAGAAGACAAAGATTTTACGCATGATGCCCTAGACGCAGAGTTTTTATAAATATTATTCGCATATCTTTTCTTATTAAAATTGAATCTAATATTTGGTTGTCTATGATTTGTTAAATTATCATCTCTAACAACCGCTACATAATCATCTTTAGTTATATCATCTAATCTTTTCCAAATTAAATTACCATCTAATCCTAAAACTCTTATAGGATGTTCAGGTGTCCCAGTTAAATGGTACCCCCTACAAGTAATAATATTTAAAACATCAGCTTTCTTTTCAGAATAAATATATTGACTAATTCCGGTTCCTGATTCATCAAAAACAGGCAAATCAACAGAAGATAACCTTTTATTTTCTGAAACCAGATCAGATATTCTCTTGAGACCTCTAGTAGTTTGTATAATAGAATTACCAGTTATACATTTGCCGCAACCGAATTTACCTGCAAAAATATATGCATGATGAAGCGTTTTGCTTTTAAAAGCATTTACTATCGATCTAACAGCAACGTCTTGACCGATAATATCAGATGGTTTCTTAGGTCTGTATTTTATAGATAAAGATGATTCTAACATTGGATAATCCTTATCAACTAATAGGATATGACTCAATGATTTTGCTAAACCACTTCTCTGCTATCTGATTTTTTTGTTCAATAGATAAGTTAGAATTATCAATAGATAAACATCGATTATCAAATTTAGAAAAATCATAATTATCAAGATCTATTTCACTTACATGATCGTCATCAGAAATTTTTCTTTCAAGTCTGATTATATATCCACCAGCATTAACAATAGCATCAACTTCTGTTTTAAATCTAACATCACATATAAAAGCAATTGGAGGAGATTGCCTATATATTTCATTGATTGTACTATCAACCCACACATTATCAGAAAACATCTTTCTAAATATGTCTGTTCCTACTACTTGCATAACTTCTCTAGCATTCATTAAACCTGTTCTAGACTTAACAACCGTTTGATACATTTCGATATCGTCACCATGTTCATTAACTGTTATACCAGATGTAGATTCTTTTGTCTCTTTTGAATATCTCTGTCTAATATCATAGGGCATATTCTCCCAACAATACTGGGTCGAAGAGTTTTTTTGTTTATCAGGCCCATATAATTGGTTTTCTGGTATATTTAGAATACGCATGCAAATTAAATCTTTAATTGGCGCAGCAAAACTATAAACAGGACACCAATCTTCTAGATCATGAGGATTATCTGCCCTGTGAGAATCTAACATAAAAGAGATAATCCCAACAGTGTTTTGACGGAAACCATACTCCCTATTTTTTGTATTCACATAATACAACGCTTGAAGATAACGACAAAGTGTATCTTTACCAGACTGTTTTTTACCAGATACTCCAATAATTCTTGTTTTATACGCCATTATCTCCCAATTCTCTTTATAAAATAGAAAACTTTACCTTGCAACAAACGATGATGAATATCTTCAACAGTGTTACCCCATTCATCTTCAGCATACCATTCTTGGCGATCGAGATTACCAAGATAGACATGTATTTTACACTCTACTTCCGAAAGAGGTAATATAGTAGATGATTCTTGCAGAGGCAAAACAGAATGAATTCCCTTATTATCCTTACCAGAATATACAGCATCTTCAATCAATTCGCCGGCATTATCGGTTAATTCGATAAAACAGGTAGTCCAATTGCGTTTTTTCTCATCTGCTGTAAACGCATTATCAACATTTTCTGATTGTACTTCTTTTTTTGCTTGCTTAATAAGGTCCTCTATCTGAGACGAAGTTTCAATGATAGAACTTTGACCGTATTCATCTGTAGACAACAATTGATATTTCATTAGAATCTCCTTAAATTATTGTTCCCATTCAATCTGATCAAACAAGACATCAGGAACATCGTCTTTTGTCAGATAATCTGTTCCAAATGTTCTTAACATAGTAGCAAAATCTTTCATATCGAAAGGTTTAACTTTACCTTCATCAACTTCACCATCTTCATCTATTGGAATAGCACAAAGAATTTGACAAATCAATAATAATTTGTGCTTCTTCTCTAAAGAATCCCAATCCTCTGAATAGAGAATAACATAATATGCATATTTGCAATCCATCCTTATTGGCATTGGAACAGCTTTTAGATCCCACAATTTTACACTAGATTGCGGACGTTCTTTATTAGTTATAGCTACAGCCTTAATAACATTAAGATCAACGCCATAAAACTGATCAGTATACTTCTTTAATATTTCCTTTGCCAAATCAGTAAATTCATCCAATACTTCATATTCTGGTTTAATTTGTGCCATTTTGCTTCCTTTCACTTGTTGTAGCAATATAATGCAAATGTTTTCGTAACAGAACCCATCGTTTATCTGTTTTCATTTTACCTGTATTAATCTTACCTAAATGCTCAACACATTGTATTGTTGTATCAAACATTTCTTCCCAATTAATAATATCAAATAACCATGTCGGTGCTTTCTTTTTTCCTCCATTAATTATGGCGAGTATAGGTTTGTGTTCACGTTCCGCATTAATTATTTCATCATAAGACCCGCACATATGGACATTAGTATCAATATATGCAATAATAAAATCAGCATAATCTACGCATCTCAAATCTTCTCGCCTAAATTCATGAACATGATCTGTCAAATCTTTCCATCTACCTTCTTCTCGACATTTCTTCGAATAACTTAATTCGTCGTAAACTGAAAGACCATTATTTTTATTTGTAGGATCCAAGAACTGTAGCATTATGTTTTTGTCATAGCATTCTCTAATAATACGTTTACGCCAAGTTACTCCACCATCGGCAGCAAAATCCATTGGGCCAGATAGATAGGCTACTGATAATGACAGTATCCCATCGTCGTCATGTGGTGGTGCAATAATAGATTTCATTTTATGCCGTTACAAATTATTAATTGTTTGTCCTATATCTAAGTTTATCAATTTCCCATCTTTTACTATCCAATGATAATATATATCCAACTCACAATCTACCATTGTTAAATGAGTACCATCATCTTTTTCTTGAAAAGTAAGAGTACAATTATAATTTTTATCTAGATATTCTATAAACCTATTGTTTCTTACCATATCTTTTACCACTCTTTTTACTTATCTCTATTGGATTACCATCCATATCATAAATGCCTTTACAACCTTTTGAATATTTTTCACAACCCAAGAATGTGCCTTTTTTACCTTTACGAACTACAAGTCTATTTTCGCATTTAGGACATTTTATTTTTGAATATTTTTTTTGGACTGTTTTCTCAAAGACAGGTTCTTTATTATCATTTAATGATGCTTTCTGATCGCATTCAGGATATTTCTGGCAAGAGAAGAACGGTCCAAACCTAGAATATCTCAAAACCAACTTGCTTTTTACATCATTTTTGGCACACAAGGGACAATCAAAATCAGTAAGCGACATACGTTTAGATATTGCTTTAGCATTCTCAATATCTTCTTTTAAACGTTTCCAAAAACTTTTTAAAACAGTTAATTTACCTGCACGTTTGTTAGCAATATCATCTAATTTCTTTTCCATTCCAGAAGTAAAATTAACATCAACAAAACAAAATTTACTTTCTACAAGAAAATCATTTACTTTTAAACCTAATTCTGTTACAGTAATTTGCTTTTTATTTAAAATATAACCACGCTGCTCTAAAACTTTAGGAATGGAAGCGTAAGTACTAGGTCTCCCTATGCCTTCTGTCTCAAGTTTTTTCTGAAATGATCTTTGATTATATCTAGGAGGCGGTTGTGTTTCTTTGCGTTCAGTATGAACATCGATTGCTTTAACCTTTTCTCCAACTCTTAAACCTGGAATTTCTTTCTCATCTATCCCTCCATAATCCCATACTTTGCGCCAACCATCAAATAATAGCTTACTGCCTGAAGCCGCAAGGATATAATTACTACAGCTAAATTCGGCAGTCGTTCGCAATATCTTACATTGTTGCATTTGACTAGCAACTGTTCTCTTCCAAATAATATTATAAAGCCTAGATTCGTCAGTATTAGAGCCTGCTGTCTTTAATGATATATCTGTTACACGACATGCTTCGTGTGCTTCTTGAGAATTGCTTTTTTTTGCAAAATAATTAGCAGTTGAAGGTAAATATTTATCTCCATAACTATTGCTAATATAAGACCTTAATTCAGATACGAATTCTGGTACTATATAAGTAGAATCCGTTCGATGATATGTACACAAACCGGAGGAATACAGCTGTTGTGCGACACTAGCTGTCTTATCAGATTTCCAATTAAGAATAGATGCTGCTGATTGATACATTGATGACGTAGTAAATGGAGGATATGCAACAGAACATACTTCTTGCTTCTCGAACTTAGATACTAAAATAGGTCCTGCTTTTATACATTCGCATATCTTTTTAGCTTCTTCACCAGTCTTAATGTCAAGTGGTTTCGGTTTCTTGATATCTGCTATAATCTTTTCAAACCGCTCTGTCAACAATTCTGCTGATATGGGCCAAAATTCTTCAGGTACAAAAGATCTTATTTCTTTTTCTCTATCAGCCAATATCCTTAAACCAGCAGATTGCGTTCTTCCTGCAGACGGTCCCCCAGTCGCTCGCTTCGTTATATAACTGCATTTATATCCTACAAGCCTGTCTAATATACGCCTTGTCTCATATGAATCAACCATATCTGAATCTATATCACCAGCTTCAGATATGCCATTTAATATAGCATTTTTTGTAATAGAGCCATACTTGACGCGCTTGATTTTTACCGACTTAGGAAGATATCTAGAAACATTCCTAGCAATACCTTCGCCTTCGCGATCTGAATCAGTTGCTAAGTAAACAATATCAGATTTTTTAGCCTTAGCCTTAATGTCTTTAATTATATTTGATTTACCATCTGATATTTCATATGTTGGCTCAAAATCTTTTTTAATATCCACGCCAAGTTTTTTCTGTGGCAAATCACACACATGCCCAACAGTAGCAACAATATCGTAGTCCTTACTAAGAAATGAACTAATCTTTTTTCGCTTATTTGGACTTTCAATTATAAAAAGATACTTACTCATTAAAATCAAATGCAGTGCGGGCACATGAATACCCGCACTGCATTACAAAAAGAAATGTTTTATACTGGTCGGACCCTTGCTGGTAGGTCATAAAGATTTCGCTCTCCAGGTAGACTAACAATACATTGTTCGTCTAGCCCAGCACCTGTTCTTACAAATACGCCAGGGATTCTACCCTGCTTAGCAAGCGAAACAGTTTCTCTTCGTGTACGCCATTTTCCACCAACCTTCCACTCAATAGTGTGTCTCTTCGCATTAGTACCTCGTGTTTGAATCTTCATAAAAGATCTCCTTAAAATGAGAATAATGTTTTTTACGTTAAACCTATGAAACCAGATGCTATGCCAGCAATATTACACCAAGCATTCCGAATTTTATCAGCAGCAGAAAAAACTATTTCTGTATCTCCAATCTTAATAGTATCGCCTTCGATACCACCGTGCAAAGATCTATCTTGCATAAGCCCAAATCGTGGAGAGAAAACACCATTAATAGCAAGTCGTTTTAACGGACTATCTATTTCACATGGTATTAAATCTAAATGACGAGACATCTCTCTTATTGACGGTTTTACACCTTTCATAAAAGCAAGTACACAAGCTACCCCTATACAACCAGATATTTCACCATCTGAGGCATTACGCCAATCGGGTATGTTGCAGACAGAATTAATAATTGCTTCATATTCCTTCTTCATTAAACTTAATACTCCTAATTAATTTAAAGATAGTATAGCAATATCCTACTCACAAACAAACATTAAAGTTTAATTATTAAAACATTTCTCCACCTTCTAATATCTTATCTTGCATAAAAGCAACGTCTACTTCAAAATCAGATAAATCGTCGATTTTAGGTGGTTCTACAACAAAATTAACTTGTGTTTTAAGAACTGTCTTTTTATATTTAAGTTCAACATCTTTAAGTATATTCTCAGTTGTTGCAACTTCTCTTAATGATGTAGAGAACCTTACTCTTTTTCTAGCTACTTGAACCTTATTCAAAATCTTCAGAAGATCCTCAACTTCGATTAAACATCTCTTTTTTCTTTTTCTTTTAATTTTAGCCATTTGTTTTTCCAGTTAAATTAACTCCAAAACCTTCGCAATTATCTCCCTTAGCTTTAAATAATCCTTCCTTAACAAGATTGTCTAATGTTGCCTTAACAGGAGTATTTTTTGCACATACAAATCCAAGTACTCCAAGACCAATATAGCGACATGTTTCATCACATTGATTAGATTTACAAACATTTGACAAATGCGCCTTTGGTATTTTTCTATCTTCATCGGAAAGATAATCTTTAACTAAATTATGAAAATCAATTGATTTCATTTGTTTTGTCCATACAATCTCTTATATTTTGTTTCTCTTAGTATTTCCTGATACCTACCTCTTCCTAGTCCTTTTCGATCTAATTTCTTAATTATATTAGCAATCTTTTCACGAGGCCAATATTTATTATCGCTACAATTTATAATATTTAATTTTTCATTATTTTTCATCCAACGTAATGATTCTTTACACCAACCAAGGGTATGTGGTTTATGGTATTTATTTCTACCATAAAAATCTGTCTTATTATCGCGATAATTACAATCCATACCAAGCAATATAAGTGGATCACAACCAAGTGCAAAAGCAAATTGAACAGCTAATAATCCAGTATTCCCTCCACCATAAAGTACATCTGGTTTTCCAGATAATTGTGGCTTACCCATAAAGCGATTAAAGTTAACACAAATTTTTTCTGGATCAGATCTACTTTCAGCAACTTTAATAGATTCTAATGCTATTATCTTTCGCCAAAAATCCGACCATAATTCTATATCTTGCCAAAAAAGTATAGTTGGATCAAAAATATCAAATATCCTATTAATACCTATAGTAAAAAACGGTTCTAAAAGCGAAATATTCTCGTCAATAATACTAGGACCATTGCCTAAAATAAACGCAGGTTCATCACAAAGAGCATTATCCCATCCTTGTATCTTAAATGATCTACGATTTGACAAACAAAGAGGTATATTAACATTAAAACCTTTGCGTTTTAAGCGTTTGGATCGTTTTTTCTGTATTCTCCTTTTCTTTAATATACTACTAACATTTATTAATATTCTTTTCTTTTTAGTCACAATAAGATACCTGAACAAATTATTAATACCGATTTCTCTTCTGTCTCTTTGTTTTACAATTATTTATTCTTTTAAATTTATATGGACCAGACTGTATTGGATCTTTAATAGAAATAAAGGCTAAACCTCTAAAAATTCTTTTGTATAGGTTCTTTCCAAGTCCTTTATTTTTATATCGTTTTACTATTTCATTTAAATCACACTTAGGCCAATAGTCATTATCGCTACAATTTATAATATTTAATTTTTCATTATTTTTCATCCAACGCAGCGATCTTTTACACCAATCAAGTGTTTTGGTTTTATGATATTTATTTCTACCATAAAAATCTGTGTTGTTATCACGATAATTACAATCCATGCCAATAAGGATAAGTGGATCACAGCCAAGAGCAAAAGCAAACTGAACAGCTAATAATCCACTATTGCCTAAACCAGACACTAATCCTGGGAAACCAGATAAATAAGGTTTTTTCCTTAAACGACGAAAATTAACACAAATTTTTTCTGGATCAGCATCCTCCTCTGCAACCTTAATAGCGTCTAATTTAATAATCTTTTTCCAATGATCATTCCACAGTTCTATATCTTGCCAAAAAAGTATAGTTGGATCAAAAATATCAAATATTCTATTAATACCTATAGTAAAAAAAGAATCCAAAATTGCCATATCATAATCTAATATACCGGGTCCATTCCCTAAAATAAATGCAGGCTGCCCCCTAAGAGCATTCCTCCATTCCTTTATCTTATATAGTCTTCGATCCATAAGGTAATCTGGTTTGCCACAATTGAATTTAGAAAATTTTCTTTCTTTAATTTTATCTTTTTTTATCATAATTTTTATGTTTAGAACTACGAAGGATATTGTGGTAATATTCGTTCCCATACTTAAAACTACCAAATTGATCAACAACATTATTCAAATTTTCACGAGGCCAAAAGTCGTTATAACTACAATTGATAATATCAAAATTTTCTTTCATCATCCAAGACAAAGCTCTATTGCATGATCGCAATGTATTCTTTTTATGATATTTGTTTTTACCGTAAAAATCAGTTCTTTTCTTACTATATTTGCAATCCATACCAAGTAATATTATTGGAGAACAACCAAGTGCAAGGGCAAGCTGGACAGCGAGCATTCCTGTATTACCATGACCATGAAGTTTCCATGGTTTCATACTAACCAGAGGGTCACCCTGCATTAACATAAAATTAACAGCAACACTTTCTGGATCAGAAATGTTTCTAGAAACCTTAATAGAATCTAATAAAATAATTTTTCTCCAACAATCTTTCCAAAATTCCATATCTTGCCACATAAGAATTGTTGGTTTATAAATCAAAAAAATACGATTTATTCCTATTGTAAAAAAACCATTCAATAAATCAAGATTATCTATATCTATACCAGGAGCATTTCCTAAAACAAACACAGGCATGCCAGTTAATACACCAGACCATTTTCTAATATCATAAATTTTACTATCTGCAAGATGCTCTCTTCTCCCATACAAATACATACATCTTCCTTTTAAAGGAAGATTACTTTTCTTGCGTTTTGTGATTATCTGTCTAGAATTATTAAGTCTAGGTATTTTAATCCTTTTTTTCTTATTCTGTTGCCTCCCTTTTCTAATCATTTAATTTTTTAAGTTATCCTGATAAAATTTTCTTCCTTTTTTATATTCATTAAGATTAGAAAGAATAGATGATATATCTGTTTTTTCCCAAAGCCCATTATCGCTACAGTTGACAACTGGTACTGGACATTTTTTTTTAATCCATTTTAAATATTTCATAGACATTCTCATTGTACGACAATTGTGATGTTCGTTATCTCCATAAAAATCTGTTTTCCCATTTATACATCTCCCATCAAATCCAAATAAAACAATAGGAGAACAACCGAGAGCAACAGCCATTTGAACAGCAAGGACACCACTATTACCTCTACCATAAAGTTTATACGGTTTCATTAAAAAAGCCGGATTGGCATCTACTGCATTAAATCTTACAGCAACACACTTTGGATCTGAATCTTTAGTTGCTACTTTTATAGACTTAAGACGTAAAATCTTTTTACGACAATCGTTCCATAATCCTATGTCCTGCCAAAATAGAATTGTAGGATCAAAAAGAAAAAAAATCCTATTTATTCCAATCGTAAAAAATTTATTAAGTAAACTTAGGTCATAATTAAGAATACTTGGTCCATTACCAAGAACAAAACATGGATATCCTGTTAATCTTTTGGACCACAAACGTATTTGATAAATTTTATTATTACGGTTATGTCTCATCTCTAGCATCAAGAACAGCTAACTCTAAAATTTTTATAACCTTTTTACCATCTTCTCCACTCGATATTGGTTTACATCTGGTTTTTATACATTCTAAAAAATCCATGCATTCAATTAACAATGGTTCTTTTCTATTTGTATCATATTGTATATTTTCTATAACACCTTTATGCATATCTGCCGTTGAGCCATTTTGAATATATCTATGACGATATAAAACAAGTTTATTATCTTTTTTCATATCATTAAATTCCAGAGCACCAAGTGTCCCAATAACAACAAAATTTTGTACTTTAAAAGGATGTGTCCAACTTACATGTATATGACCAAAACACTTATTATCAAAATTAAATGTTGTTACAGTAGAATCTGATATGCCTCTGTTTAAATAATCTGCCATTGAACATCGTATGTTGACAATCTGACTATTAATTGTATTCAGCATTAACATAATATCATGTGGAGCAAAGCTCCACCAAACATTTTCTGATTGCCGGATCCTCCCTGTGTTTAATCTACTAGAATATACCTCCTTAACCTCACCTATATCACCAGCATTAATTACTTCTCTTAATTTTACTACCGCAGGATGATACTCAAGTATGTGTCCAACTAAAAAAACTCTATTTTTTGATTTAGCTAATTTACAAAGAATCTCTGCTTCATCATATGTTGTTGTAACAGGCTTTTCAACAAATATATCCTTATTAGATTCTAATGCAATTTTAGCAATATTAAAATGGTTTTCTACAGGAACCGCAATAACAACTCCATCAATATCTTTATCTTTTATTATTTCATTAATATCTTCATATATTTTTAATTTTGGATATTCGCATAAAAAACTCTTAGAACGTAATTTATCAATATCGCATATACCTTTTAATGCATTTAAATCATTAAAACATCTAATAAGATTTTTACCCCAATGTCCAGCCCCGATAATGGCAATATTTTTACTCATAAAATTTCCTAATAGAATCACTAACAAATTTAACTTCATTATCAGTAATATAACCTATTGGTAATGCAAGATTTGTTCTTGACATTTGCTTAGATATGTTACATTCGCACTTGTTATCATTATTTGAAAACAATGGCTGTTCAGACAAGCAATGTGGATAATATAACATAGTTGGTATATTAAGATTATTCAAATAATCTCGCAAATCATTTCTTGTATCCTCTGGAACCTGAATTACATATTGATTATATGTATGGATCCCATAATGACAAGTATTAGGAAGTGCAATTATACTTTCTTCTGTTTGTAAATAGCATTTATAAAAAGATGCTATTCTTCGCCTCTCAGAAATTATTTTTGACAAAAAAGGTAATTTTGCAAGCAAAAGTGCAGCCTGTATAGTATCAAGTCTAAAATTTCCACCGATAGATGAACTAATATATTTTACCTCACTTCCATGATTGCGAATTGTCCTACAACGCTTAGCAAGCGTATCATCATTTGTTGTAATTATACCTCCGTCACCTGCTCCACCAAGGTTCTTCGAAGGGAAAAAAGAAAAGCAACCAAGATCACCGATACTACCAACTTTGTTCTTTCCAACAGATGAGCCTAATGATTGTGCAGCATCTTCAATTATGGATATTCCTCTTTCCTTGCACATAGAGATAAGTTCATCATCAAGCAAAACAGGTCTACCAAATAAATGAACAGGAATAAAAATATCAACATGTTCGTTCTTAATAAACTTTTTTACTTCATTCATATTTATATTAAATGATTTATCTATATCACAAAATATAATTTGCGCACCTAATCGCAAAACAGAGTCCACTGTTGCTATAAATGTATACGGAGTAGTAAGAACAACAGGATTCTGTTTATCAATAGCCATAGCAGATACTAGTAAAGCATCTGTTCCAGATGACACAGCTATAGCGTGCTTTGTGCCAACGTAAAAAGCAATGGATTCTTCAAGATTTTTAACTTGTGGCCCATTAATAAAACATTTAGCATCAAAAACAGGCGTCAAAGCATCAACCCAATTAATAAACTCGTATTCTCTATTAAGATCTAAAAATTGCATAGATACCCTTATGGCTTTAATTAATTATGTTATCAATATTAAAATTTTCAATATGATCCGACGAAATTATTTTATCACCATGTTTTTGAACCATCTTATTAATCCACTTATATGTAATTTTCATTCCGTCAACAAGTGGATAATTGGGTTCCCAATCTATTCTATCCTTTATCATACGGTTGTCAGATTTCCTACCCCTAACTCCCTGAGGGCCAGGTATATATGTAAGATTTATTTCCTTGTGAGATATTCTGGCTATCATCATCGCTAACTGGTTTATTGTAACGATCTCTTCAGAACCGATGTTTATAGGATCAATACAGTCACTGGCCATTAACTTATGTATGCCTTCTATGCACTCGTCAATATAAAGAAAAGACCGTGTTTGCTTTCCATCACCCCAAACTTCGATTGAATCACCACTTTTAGACATGGCAATTTTTCTACATAAGGCAGCAGGTGCTTTTTCTCTACCATCGTTATATGAACCTTCTGGTCCAAATATATTATGAAATCTAGCTATACGAACATCTAGATCATAATTACGATTGAAGGCCAAATATAACCGCTCACTAAAAAGTTTTTCCCAACCATATTCACTATCTGGAGCGGCAGGATATGCTGATTTCTCTTCACAATCTGGACTGTCAGGATCCATCTGGTTATATTCAGGATAAATACAAGCAGACGATGAGAAGAAAACCTTATCAACAGATTTTCTATGACACATATCAACAATATTAACATTTATGCAGGCTGAATTATGCATAATTTCTGCATCATTTTCACCAGTAAATACAAAACCAGCTCCTCCCATATCAGCAGCAAGTTGATATACCTCATCAAAACGAACATCGAATAACGTATGATATAACCTTTGATCTCTTAAGTCTCCAAGAATAAAATCATCTGCCTTTGTTTCACAATATGGAGGTTTCTTTAAATCAACAGCTCTAACCCAACATCCCTGCTTTTTCAAACTATTAACAAGATGATGCCCGATAAAACCACCGCCACCACAGACTAGTGCCGTTTTCATTATAGTCTCCTAATATAATCCATCTATATTAATCTCGTAATTTTTATTGCAAATACAACAATATAAATTATGGTCAAGTATGTTTCCACACCGGCAAACCCAACCTCTTCTTCTAGACGGGGAACCAAATACCAAGCTATAATTTAAAACATTTTTTGTAACCACTGCTGCGGCACCGATTAGAGAATACATCCCTATTGTTGTGCCACATATAATAGTGGCATTTGCACCAATTGTAGCACCAGTTTTAACAAGAGTGGGTTTAAACTCATCTTTACGTTCTATAAATGATCTTGGGTTTGTTATATTTGTAAAAACAACGGAAGGTCCAACAAAAACATCATTCTCTAAAAAAACACCAGCATATATACTAACATTATTTTGTATCTTAACATTGTCGCCAATAATGACGCCAGGACCTATGTTAACATTCTGGCCAATAATGCAATTATTACCTATCCTAGCTTTTCGTTGAACATGTGAAAAATGCCAAATCTTAGTCCCGTCACCAATTTCTGTTTCTTCATCAACATAAGATGACTCGTGAACGAAATAATCTGTCATGATATATCCTTTTTTGTAACTTTTATAAAATAATGATCAACAAATCTATCATCAAGATAATTTTTATCAAATTTCATATTATCCAATTCTGATGCTAATGCAAAAATACGATCAAATGTTTCATCTTCATTATCAAATGGATATCTAGAACAAATCATTTCTAAAGAATGCCTAAAAAAAGAATAAAAGAAATTTGTTCCTATAACCTCAATATCAAATTTATCTTTGCAAAAAATATTTAATAAATTAGCACCATTAACTAGTCCACAAAAATAGCCATTTTTTTGTTGTTCTTGCATCTCATATCTCTTCTCCTGCTGAAGAAAAAAGCTATTGTTATTATTAATAACAAGCAAAATGATTCCATTTGTTTTTGTTAAACGAATTAATTCAGAAACAACATGTTGACGTTGTTGATTAGGTAAATGTTCTAGTAATCCTACACAAATGGATACATCATATGTTTCTTCTAAAGGAATTTTGCACGCATCAGATCTAATTAATTTTAAATTATTAGTTATGCCAGCCGCGCGAACATTCTTATCACATACTTCTAGCATTTCTTGACTTACATCAACCCCTGTAACAAAAAAACCACGATTAGCCATCTCTATCGCAACCCTACCAACGCCACAAGCTACATCAAGAATTCTTCCAGATTTTAAGCCAGCAAGAGACTTAAATATACAATTTAATTCCCATTTAGAATAAGCCTTATTGATATAGTCAGGTTTCCCCATACTCAACACAGATGATATTTCATCATTTGTTTTAATTCTTTCCCCCCAGTATTCTGCCGCCTTTTCACAGTTGTAACTCATATTTCTCCTTATCGTTTAGAATATTGCTTAATAACATCAATTATATGATAAGTTTCATTTTCTGTTAACGATGGAAAAGAAGGTATCATAAAACATTCAGTAGATAATGTTTTAGCAACTTTAATATCACAATTAATATGAGATAAGTGTTTATGAAAACTAATAGGATAAAACATTGGTCGAGTATCTATTCCTCTATCGTAAAAAAACGATCTAACATATTGATATCCTTTGTTACCTAAAATCCTTATACCCATCATCCAATCTGCGTTTTTAGTATTCTCTGGTGATTTCTGCATTATTACATTATCTATTTCTCTCAGATGCGTACGATACGTATTAAAGATTTTTGATTTACGCAACTTAATCTTATTAAGAATTAATAACTGTCCATATAATAAAGCAGCTTGAATATTCGTCATACGATAGTTATAACCAAGTTTATCATGCAAGTATAGCGTATCTGTATCTCCCTGACAATGAGTACTTTCTAAATAACTGTACAAATCATGATCATGACAAATAAAAGCCCCTCCCTCACCGCTTGTTACCATTTTATTACCACAAAAAGAAAGTGCAGAAGCAAATGATTTAGTACCAGATCTGCTACCCTCATACTCTCCACAAAAACCTTCGCAATTATCTTCAATAATGGGGGTATTTGGCACAGCCCTCTGCAATGCTGGTATATTAATAATATTTCCCAAATTATGTACCACAAGAATCGCGATATCTTTATCTACCCTATTTAAAACCTTATTGATATCAAAATTCCAGGTTTCAACATCAGCATCAACAGGTATTATCTCATAATCTTTATCAAAAAGTAAAGAATTCCAACAAGCTATATAAACATTATTAGGAACTATAATTTTTTTAATTTTTGGAAATTTATATTTAATAGCTTTTGATAAAAAATGGCAAGCAGTTGTCCCATTAGACATTAACAAGATATCCTGTACATTAAGATAATGACCCAACCATTCTGTTGCTTTCTTCCTATATGGTCCTTTCCATATCACCCATTGAGAATCCAAAGCATCATGCGGATATTGTAAGCATTCATCAGGTAAAAATGGCTTATAAACAGGTATAATACTTTGCATAATAATAATTATCGAACAATTTGTCGATAATTATATAGTTTAATTGTGTGACAAATACTATGATACGAATTTTAATTACTGGTGGTGCTGGGTATATTGGTGGTGCTCTTACAGACATCCTAAATGAACACGATTATGATATAACGATATATGATTCGTTAATATACGAAGATAGATATATGAAAAATATAAATTTCATACGTGGCGATGTCCGTGACAAAAACAAACTCAAATCAATAATGAAAAACTTCGATGTAGTTATTTGGCTAGCAGCTATTGTAGGTGAAGGAGCTTGTTCTATTGATCCGTTTTTAACACAATCTGTTAATGAAGACTCAATAAAATGGTTTGCAGATACCTTCCCAGGCAAGATCATATATCCATCTACTTGTTCTATTTATGGAAGCAACGAACAAATAGCTACAGAGAAAACAATAGCAAACCCACTTTCCCTATATGCCCAGACAAAATATGAAGCTGAACAATATATTATAAATCAAAAAAAATCGCATTTGGTTTTTAGACTAGGAACATTATATGGGATCAGTGATGATTTTAGTAGGCCTCGTTTCGATCTTGTTGTAAATACACTATCAAAACTAGCTAGTATGGGTAAACCTATAACTGTTTATGGAGGAGAACAATGGCGACCCGTCATACATGTTAAAGATGTAGCCAAAGCCATACTATTAGGTCTAGAAAATGAAATAACTGGACTATACAACCTGGCATCAACAAACCATAGGATATCTGAAATAGCCACTGCTGTACAGTATGAAATCCCAGATACTAAAATAGAATATAAACCTACTCCTTATGAAGATTTTAGAAATTACAAAGCAGACACAAAATTATTTCTTAGTAAAGGATGGGCTCCATCACTCAATATAAAAAATGGCATTATCGAAATATATAAAATTATTACAGAAGGAAGAATTAAAGAACCAAATTCAAGCACATATGTTAATCATTGCTATTTAAAAGAGCACCATAAAAGCATTTAATCAATTCTAATCAACTAACGTTTTTTGGTTATGCCATGTAATCCTGTTTTCAAACTTCTTATTTAAACGCTGTTGCCAAATCTTTAATTCGGCATTAGTTAAAAATTCAGTACACCAAAAATCATTACTTGGTTCATCAGATTTCGACCAGTCAATATTACAAAACTTTTTCGAATCATAATAATACGTTCCAGGAAAAGGACATATAATATTAAACCCATACTCGTCTAAATCAAGTTCTTCAGCAAACAATTCAGTCATGCGAATGTCTTCTTCTCGTTCATTTGGCATCCCAATAATAAAATATCCTCTGGTAAAAATATCAAATTTTTTAGCAAGACTTACAGCTCTACGAATTCTATTAAGATTGGTCTTCTTACCGATCTTATCAAGAACCCTTTGCGACCCAGATTCTACTCCTATAGCAACCTCATAACAACCTGCCAATTTCATTAAATGCATCATCTCTTCATCTACAATATTTGCGTGCAAATTGGGATAAAAAGGAACTGGAATGTTACGTTCGATTTTCCGACGACAAAAATCTTTAACATAATTCTTATTAATATTCCATGTAGCATCACAAAATTTAATTAAATCTAAATTATATCTATTAGTAACAAATAATATTTCATCTAAAAGATCATCAATGTCCCTACTAATAATCTTACCCCTATCTCCAAAATACATGTTTTTTTTATGCCCATCTAGACAAAACTTACATTTAAAAGGGCATCCTCTATTATTTTGAAATGAAGTTATTCTTTTACCAGTATCAGAATATGCTACTAAAATATTACGTTCATTCCTAATTAATCTACGATCTGGCCATGGCAATTCATTAAAATGCATTCTTCGTCCAAAAACAACAGGCTCTCTACAGCCATTAATGATTTTAACAACCGCTGCCTCTCCTTCGCCAACTATGACCTGATCTATAACTCCATTAACTAAAGATGCATGTGGTAATGACGAAGTATGATAACCGCCCATAACAATATTGACTTTACCATTCTCCTGTTTAATTCTTCTAGCTAGAGATAAACAATAATCATATGAAGGTGTAGTACATGAGAACATAACTAAATCTGCATCCATACTATCACTAATTATCACGTCATCGCTATCAAATATCCCTTGATAAAAAGACAGTTCGGCATGTGGTAAATGTTTTTTAATATACGAGGCGATATAACCAAGACCGAGAGATTCCCAAGAATTAAAATATTTTCCATGAACAAGTATAATTTTCTTGACAACATGTGCCATAGTTGCAATATCCCATTCGCTTTAATTAAATCGATAATATTAATATTAACACTTTAATTTGTTAGGAGTAAGATATGTACAAAGACCTAAAGGGAGACTATATTAAATTTTGGCCAAAAGATAAAAAGATCTCTTATGAGAACTTTATCTCATCAATAATTATAAACCTAAATTTGACTAAGAAAACTAAAATATGTTCAATGGGATCTTGTTTTGGTAGAGAAGTTAAAGCTTTTTTAATAGCAAAAGGCTATAACTATATGCTTGGAGAACAAAATAAACCTTTCTGGAGTCCTGGCTCTGGAGTAGCAAACCCACGTTATCATGCCTCTGTTTGCTGGGAAAGAGTATACACAACCTTTACTTTTCTTAATATTATGCAATACACATTTGAAGAAAAAGAATTTAATCGTTGGTTGCCAATCAACAGTGGTAAGAAAAAAGTAATGGATTTGGTTAGAAATTATATATTCTACCCTAGTCTAAGCACAGCAAAAACAGACCTCATCGAACATATTTCTGAATCTAAACGGGTATTATCTACTGCTGATTTACTTATATTTACATTGGGACTAACAGAAATATGGGAGCATCTTGATAGGGGTTTCGCCATTGGCGGATATAATAAATTTTGCATTCCAGAAAACTTGAGATTCAGGGTAAGCCGATACCATGAAAATCTAGAAAACTTAGAAAAAGCATACCTGATTCTTAAGAAAAATAACCCAAATATTAAATTACTTCTAACAGTATCTCCTATACCTCTTAACGGCACTTTTAGAAAAGACTGCGATGTGTTTACCGCTAATTGCAATTCTAAATCAACACTAGTAGCAGTAGCAAATGAGTTTGTAAGTAACCACAGTAATGATAACGTGTTCTACTTCCCAAGTTATGAATTAGCTACAACAATATTACCTATGCTTCAAAATAGAAAAGTTATAAAGAAACCCACATGGAGACATGACGACAACCGTCATTTAACAGAAGAAACCGTGCGTCTTGTTATGAAGGCTTTTAAGAAAAAGTGCCTGAACACTTAAACAATATTTTAATAACCATCTGCAGGATAATTAATTATGAGAGAATGGGATATAATAATTTTTATACCATTAAATACCCAAAATTTTCCAGAACGGCAAGAAGAATCTTGGTATAAAAAACGTATGGATATATTTAAAGAGTATACACTCAAATCTCTTATCAAGCAATCTACACAAAACTTCCATGTTTGGCTTCTATGCGAACCAAAACTAAAACATTACAGTGAAACCTGGAAAACAATCCTACCCAATGATCGATATCAATTAGTTTACAATATCAAAAAATTATGGAAGGAACGAGACAAAACACAACCAACTATGATATTTAGACTAGATACAGACGATATGTATCACCCAAATGCATTTGAAAAGGTAATTGAACGCACCAACACAACAAATAAAAATTATATCCAATTTACAAAAGGCTATGTAATGGATATCTATTCTTACGACATGTTCGAGTGGATACATCATTCTCCTCCTTTTTATGCTCGATTATGGAGAAAGGGTTGGAACATACCAGACGCAAAACTCAGAGAGCATGATAAAATTGCCGGAAAATCCAAAAAGATAAAAGATCAGGCAATGTTCATTGTTGGATACCATCACAAAAACAAACTAAATAAAATTGATTCACCAGGAAAGGGACATACCGGCAGGGAAGTTGTAGGCCGAGAAAAAATGAAGATCCTGAAGGATTTCAATCTCTAGCCGTTAAATTACAAATCCACTCATTTATCATTGGTTTCAATAGCGATCTCATATAGCTAGTATAATGATTATAATCTGTCCCTTTAGGTATCTTATCAAGACATTTCTTTATTCCATGTTTTTTGATTATTTTTGTCGGGTCCACAAAGCTTTGATTATTTATCTTTGCCCAATGAGACACCGCATCAATAATAATTTTTCTTTCAGGTATTGATGCCATATTATTATGGCTCACAAGTAAAAATGGTTTTTTACCGAGACGATTCCACAATCTCATAAGATTGTTTTGTATATCATCATAAGAATCTTTATAACTAACTACATCAATAGATTTAAGACGTAGGTCTGCAAAATATATTAGAGAATGTAAAAATAAATCACTATCTTCGTGCTTATAATTCTTCAGTGAACTTATCTCTATTACGTACGCTTTAATTTTGTCTAAATTGAGCAAAAAAGATTTTCTTTTCTTCCATTGTTTCCTATAACCCACAAAAACATACTTTATTAATTTCTTGGGAACCGATACCTCTCCTGACATGATCTGAATTGCTTGTAATGTTTGTTGTAAAGTATGGGTTCTACCACCAGGGTAAACAACAACCTCTTTATTTTTCCTGGCCGGAGTCAATACTCGACAACTGCCCAAAACGCACACACTTCCCATACGATAGCACTCCAATTAGATTAAATGCGCTTCAAAGCAATCCAACTTTTAGCACTATCTCCTGAGACTACGTGAAAAAACTCAACTAATTTATTGTTTTTAACAAAAGCTCTAACAGCTCTTTTTACACCATAATTAATAGTGGTAAAATCGTGTCCTGCAAAGATACCTCCCTTTTTTACTTTTGGCCACCACATTTTTATATCCTGTGCTACAAATTTTTCTTTATGATTAGCATCGATGTAAATATAATCAAAAAACTCATTCCCAAAATACTTATGAGCTTTTTTAGAATACATGTGTAAAAGCCTTATTTTACATTTGCTATTCTTAACAAATTTCCTTACTTTTTTTGGTATACCATTTAACCATACATCAACACCAACCAAATATTTAGGATCAGCAGTAGCCAATAATTTTAGATTAGCACCTTGATCAACTCCGACTTCACAAATGTTTTTAACGCCAACGGCTCGGAGCATAATTGGAATCTCACACCTATGTTTTATGCTCCTAATAGATGATATAACTTCTTTACGATTCATTATCAATTACTCCTTGCTATTAAACCCATCCCGACATAATCTTCTTCAGCCAAATATGATCTCATCTTTTCTGGATTATCCACAAATTTTGCATTTGGAATTTTATGAAGAATAAGTTGTTTCCATACATTCGCATCATGAGTAACATTATGAACATGCGGATAACATAAAAATTTTGAGATTAGATTAACATCCTTTTGTTGCCAATGAACAATTAGCCTTTTAAATCCATAATAATTTGTATATGCAATACCCTTTTTATTGACCTTGTAAATATATTTTATACAATCTTGTGGATCAGTAAAATATACACAATAATCATCACGACCAATTTCTCTAATAGAATTAACACTTTTGATTCCTGATTTAAACAAACTCAGTTCGCTATTACTCCCCCATGATACACAAGAGAAATATTTTTGAGAAAACCTCTTATGTCTATGAATTTCACCTTTATGCTGGCGATATAAAAAAGTAGGTTTCTTATAAAAAACAATTCTTTTTTTATAATTTTCATTAGCTTGCATTTCTTCAAAAATTCTTAGTATTCTGTATTTGTCTTCAGAAAAACGTTCTGGCAAATACTTTAAAAACTCTTTTCGCTTCACCAATGCCGGGTCTGGGATATTACCAGGATGCGCGTACAATTTGCGGTTTTTTAACATATAATCAGTAAAATAAAAACCAGAATAAACAACAACAGCATTCTTATACATAGCTAACTTAATCATAGATTTGTAACTATCAGGAAATGTAAAATCATCACTACAATGCATTGACATATATTTACCTTTAGCTGATAAAAAACCCAAATTATGCTGATGTGTAATCATAGCATAATTGGAAAATAATACTTTAACTTTTTTAACAGATTTACTGGGTTTCTGTCTTTTTGCTATTTTAATACAATCTTTATCTCCATGAACTAAAACAATAATTAATTCTATCTGTTTATAAGTTTGATTGTATATTCCACTTAAGGCCTCATTCATAAATCTTGCCTGATTAAAAACGGGCATTACTATAGACAAAGACATAATCACCTACTCCATAAATGAATAAATTTCCTGATTAAGATAATTAACAATCTCTTCTAACGAAGAAAAATATCTTACATTTGGGAGATTACAAATTTTTATTTGCTGCAAAACACCAACATCGGTACAAACGTGATGTATATGAGGCAAAACACTAAATTTAGACATTAGTTTTTTATTCTCTTTTGACCAATGTACTATTAGTCTTTTAAACAACAACTTTTTCCACATACTTAAACATGCTTCAGGTTCAAAAAAATATACACAATAATCGTCTCTATTTATTTTTTTTACTGATGAAACTCTTTTTATACTAGCATGGTTCTTCATAGCGTCTTCGCTTTGTCCCCAAATAACATAAGTAAAAAGTTTCTGAGAATTACGTTTGTGTCTATGTATTTCACCAGCATGTTGCCTATAAAAAAACATAGGTTTTTTTATAAAAGCTATCTTATTCTTATAATCATTACACTGACGTATGTCATCCCAAACTCTATTTGTTCTTCGTCCCCCATCGCTAAAACGAAGCGGTGCAAACCTTAACATTGCTTTTCGTTTAACAAAAGAAACATCCGATATATTATCTTTTATTACAATTGGCTTATGATTATGAAGCATATAATCAGTAAAATAAAAACCAAAATAAACAAGAATAGCTTCTTTTTTTGTGGATACGTTTACTATTTCTCGAACAACTCCAGACGAACAATATTTATCGTCACTAGCATGAAACATCATATATTTGCCTGTTGCACTGAACAAACCAAGATTCATTTGATGAGTGATATGGGCATAATTAGAAACTATTTTTTTAACACTTGTTACACTACCTCGCTTTTTTAGTTTTTTAACTATTTTCCATGTTTTTGTATCACTATAAACAGCAACAATAATAAGCTCTATATTCTTATAATTCTGATTATATATCCCATCTAAGGCATCTTCGATAAAACGTTCTTGTTGGAACGTTGGCATAATAATTGATACTTTCATTATTTTATCCTAAAAACAATGTCTTAAGTGTCTTCTTAAACACACCTACATTATGTAATCTATTGTAATACCTTCTTCCTTTAACGTTGCGAGATTTGCTCAATTTCCTAGCTCTCTTAATAGCTTCTACAACTTCATCTAGATTGGTGTTTAGAGGCAATCTTAAGCAATGCGGCATATTATGATTATTAATAAACCACCTACCAGCTAGATTGTATTCTATAGCCGACATAGAATAAGTATCATCAACAGTTATTCTTAGGCCACAACTGATCTTACTTAAGAATTTAGGCATATTGGTAATTGGTTTTTCGCAACAAATTAGGTTGGGTATTTTACGATCTTCTTTACTAGGAACATAACCATTGAGAGAATAAAAATAAAATACCACATCTGACATATCTCTTACTACTTCTCTAATAAGCCTTATATTGTAATAATCTTTTCTATATATATAGCAACCAACAGAGAATTTTTTAGGCATTGGATCAGGTTTATCAGGAAAGATGTGAGGAGATGGTATATAAATAACAACTGTATCTAAACCCAAGTTCTTCTGCACGCGTTTCCTAATAATAGGAGATTCAGTAGCAAATATAATATTTCTTTTCTTCATTTTACGAAAGAGATTATCTCTAACATATTTATCCATTCCCTCAAGTTCTTTTAATTCTGCCCCGGCAAATAAAAGAACTCCTTTAGAACATTTTATCTTAGGCCATCTTGAATGAGATGGATGATACATTCCAACCACAAATGCCCTTTCATACCCAGGCGCAGACCCGATCCCACCAGATTTTGGTCCACAAAGCCGAGTCATACACCCTATCCTGTTGCTAGTAAGTGAGGCAAAGTATTTAGAAAAAAAGGGAGCAGACCATGAAACAAAATATATATGCTTTTTAATCATACCTTACGCTTCCTACGCCAAGAATACCTATATTTGTAATCAATCATTTTATAATTAATCTTATGTGACTTTAACATCTTTTTTTTATCCAGCTCGTCAGAATCCCACATTTTTTTATCACCTCTTTTTTGCCTTTGCCTTGATGGAACCTTACCTCTACGGTATAGATAATTGGATTTGTTATTATATACAAAAACCTCTGGACCCTCACCTTCTGCAATTCTAAGCCATAAATCCCAGAACGCACAATTCCCAAACTTCTTTTTAAATGGCATATACTTTAGTAAAGTTTCGGTTTTGACCGATGCCATATCGGTAACAAAATCACCAGAAAGATGCTTTTTATAGTCATAATCCAAGAATTTAGCTTTACTCATTATTTTTAGGTTTTCATCCGTATTGTAGTAAGAAGAATAGCAAATTTTCTTACCTTTTTCTATACACATAGACACTTCATCATATAATTTATTAGGCAATGCAACATCGTTTCCTACAGCATATGAAAACCAATCGCCAGATACCCTCAATACGCCATTGTTTATTTGATCGTACATATCTGGTCTTTTATTGGCTATGATATTCTTTACTCCAAGCTTCTTTGCTAAACTAATAGAACGATCACCAACCACCGTTGACAATATAAGATCTACATCCACACCATCCTGATTTAAAATACTTTTCATAGCTTGTTTTAGGTATGGCCTCTTATCTTTATATGATATCATTACAACAGAAACTTTTGGATTCACAACGATGCCTCCTCAATTATATCTACTATCTTTTCAGCAGCATGACCATCGCCGTAGAAGTTTTCTGAAAAATCTAAATCACTCATGTTCTCAAAACTATCAACGACAGATAAAATGTTCCCAGTATCACACCCGACAAGCTGATTACAACGAGAATCAAATGTCTCTTTCCATATCATGTCATTATCTAATGTTACACAAGGAGTTTTGACCCAATAAGCTTCTTTTTGAACTCCACCAGAATCAGTTATGATTACATTGGAGTTCTTCTCTAAAATCAACATATCGAAATAAGATACTGGCTTGATGACACATATACCAGAGATATCTATATGATTTGTGCTTATTACTTTAGCAGTTCTTGGATGTAGCGGCAATACAACTGTTTTTTTTAATCTCTTTAAGGCCTCAATAATTGACGATAATCTATCGCAAGAATCGGTATTACACGCCCTATGAATTGTAGCTAAATAAAAATCCTTGGCAGATAGTTCTAGCTCCCACATTATCTTACTTTCACATCCAGCTATTGACATACTCTCTTGAAGAATATCCAGCATAACGTCTCCAACATTATATACTCCATTAATGATATTCTCTCTCTTAAGATTTTCTACTGAAAGATTAGATGAACAAAACAACAAACTAGAAAGGTGATCAGTCAGACGCCTGTTAATTTCTTCTGGAACACTTTTATTATAACTCCTTAGACCTGCCTCTACATGTATTATGGGAATATTGAGTTTAGAAGCTGCCAAAGATACAGCTATTGTTGAATTTGTATCTCCATAAACCAATACCCAGTCAGGCTTTATAGAAAAAAGTGTTGCTTCACTCTCTCTCAATATAGCAGCTGTCTGTGACCCATGAGAACCTGACCCTACATTGAAATTCTTATAAACCGCATTCATATTCAACTGAGAAAAGAACAATTGAGACATTTCGTAATCATAGTGCTGTCCGGTATGAATAACGATTTCTTCCAATATGATATCGTTTTTAGAACGGTGATTGTCAAATGCATCACTTACTATTGCTGCTTTAATAAATTGTGGTCTAGCTCCAACAAAAGTAACAATCTTGACAGTTTTCATAATGAACTCTTCAAAATCTTAAACATTTTATTGAATCTATTAGTAAAGGTGTGGTGTCCGTATACATGTTGATAAGCGCGTTCGGACATTTTGCTTCGCAGTTTCTTGTCAGCTAAATATTTAACAGTCTCCTCTCTAAGAGACTCTACATTATCATCGTAATAACCAATCATAGACTCATCAAACATCCCCAGTGTCTCGGGATGCCTTAATGCAAGTAAGAAATTACCAGTAGCAGGTATCTCAAAAAACCTGTTTTTTAGGTGAGGAGCCTCATCTTTGTAAAAAGGATGGCAGCCACTACAGAAGGGCAAATCCAAATTAACACTAGTTCGTGAATATATCATTTTTTGTTCTTCGTGCTCACTGAAATCCTTAACACGTATGCCTCTAAGCTTACCTCTAAACCTGTGTCCATATGCTACAACACCCAAACCTTTTAAAGATTGAATATATACGCATCTTTTATCTTTTTTCGGATTGATATATGGCTTAACTCCTCCGCAAAACGAAACATTAATTGTATTTCTTCTAGTTTCCCTAGAATACATCTGAGGGTAAAAACCAATTGGCATATAATGTGCATTTAATCCTTGCGACTTCAAGTAATCACAGAAGCCACGATGGTGGACAAAAAGAAAGTCGATTCTTTTCCATACATTTAACCAATCAGTATATGGTTCCTGAGGATTAAAAGTACTATACATTGCAATTGGTATCTTTTTAGACCTTATATAATCTATTGTCTTAATATTATTCTTTACATAAAAGCCATTTAACAACCACACCAAATCAGGTTTGTACTTTTTTATATGCTTTGCCTGAAGTTGCTTTGGAGCTTTCTTAGATATTGAAAAATAGATAACCTTATGACCGAATTTCTTCATCATAGAGCCATACAAACCACGACGACCAAAATAGTCCTTATAAACATACAGAATTCTCATTTTTTATCTTTCTTTATATTTAAAAAGATTACCATATAATTCTTTGACTTGACGGATAACTTCTTTATGTTCTTTTATAATAACCTTATATCCTTTTTTAGCCAAATTTACCGCAAAAAGCAATTGCTGTGATGCTGTTATTATAACAACGTCATTTTTATATGTAACAGAATCTATTACTACGGGAGTATCAATATCATTATGTTTGCAAAATTCTTTTACTTGAAAATCAAGATGTATCTTGTTGCTTTCTACTACAGCTTTGCTAATTAAGGCGTCTATCCCACACGTTTCTGCAAATGATATGAAGGCATCATTGTCTCTAGGGAAACATGGTCCACCATATCCAAATCCATAACCTAGATATTTGCCACCAATCCTGCCATCATCTCCTAAAGCCTTTAATATACTCTCATAATCAGCATTAGATTTAATAGCTATATCTCCAAGAATATTCGCAAAAGTTATCTTAACTGTCAAATAGCAATTTAGAGACACCTTAAACAGTTCAGCACTTAATCGATCCATAGTATGTATTTTAGGATTACTTTTACATATATCTCTATAAACATATTTGAGTTGATCACCAGCCTTTTTATTGGCTTCTCCAATAACTACTAAATCGGGAAATGACTGATCATAAAGTATTCTACCTTGTGCAATTAATTCAGGGTTATAGCTTACTATATAGTTGTATTTTCCTAATTCACTAGCAACACTATCAGAATAACCAGGCATTACGTTTGAACAAATAATAAGATGCTTTTGAGTAGGTTGATAGCCAATTGACTTAAGACCTGAAACTAAGTTATCGATTTGAGAATGATCAAATCTTCCATCTGATAACGAATCGGTTCTAACTGTTACAAACAACATATTGACACATTCTAATGCATATTCTAAAGACAATGTAGCTTTTAAGTTCTGAGATTCAGCTAAATATTCTTCAACATGCTGCTCATAACTTTTAAGCGTTTTTTTGTTTATCATGTCAACTCTATCTTCATCAATATCAACCCCCATTACCATATAACCCGATCTTTCCAATGTTAAAGCGAAACATATACCTAATCTTCCAAGTCCGATTACAGAACAACACTTTTTGTTTGACATAATTATTTTATCCCATAATTTACGAATAACAAGTCACCGTTATTCCTATTCTGTGAAGAATATTTTTCTATAACTTTAAAACATCTCTTTTTAAGTAATTTCCTTGTTTCTTTCCTTGTCATAGCACCATCATACATTTTTGCTCCATACTCTACCCAAATATACTTTATTTTCGACAATGTATCTACCGCTCCTAATAGCACTTCTTTTTCTGCACCTTGTACATCAAGCCACCACAAATCAATAAAATCAATTTCTTGACCCAACATCCATGTATCTAATTTTATGGTTTCAACCTGTATAGTAGAAACATTGTCTATTCCCTTTTTAAAAGATGAAGCACCAGATCTAGAAAGTTTTGACTCAACATATTCTTTCGGATCAATCCAATGATATTTTTTTAATGTTTTTTTAGTTACCTCACTATGACTTTGATAAAAAGTAGTTGTGCCATCCCTATTAGACAAAGCATACTCATAAAGATGCAATCTCTCATGCTTCGCATATTTTTTAATAACTACTATATTCCTTGGGTCAGGTTCAAAACAAAAAAGATTTATTGATGGAAATGTTTTAATAAATCTCATCGAATCCTCACCATAATGCGCCCCAGATTCTATTACTACAGGATTGTTCTTTTTTAACAATTTTTTGAATAGATTAAAAAGATTAACCTGTTTCACTAAACTTCCTCCGAAACTTTTTCTTCGCCGTTGCAATCCTAGCAAGAATCCTTCTTTTCTTATCTTTCTCCCATTGCTTTCTTTTCTTCCATCCATATCTCTTATAACTGGTGTTTCTCAAAACATAATCTACTATTGTATTTTTCATCTTACATTTTTTTAATCTTCCCTGTATAAAAGGAAGTCTATGAAAAGATACCTTCAAACCGTCAAAATATAAATCATACAGATCATTTGATACATCGAATTTATAATAATGCTCTGCTTTTATAAAGAAACTGTCTTGATGTGAACATAGTATTTTATAATCCCTTTTTTTAAACAGATTATTCATAACAGATAAACTCTGTTGTATATTCATTTTCTCTTTTGACGGAGAAATTTTCTTGGCAAAAGGTTCAAGCATCTGCCCTCCCTCAATACAAACTACTGTTGGCATATGCTCTTTAAAACTCTTAAACACTTGTAAATCTAATCCATCTATATCAATAGAACAAAAGTCAATTGTTTCTCCATCAAAATACTTTGATACTATTTCGTCAAAGGTATTATTGCCAGATATATTAACAGCAGCATGGCGACAAACAATATTAGGATTATCTTTATAGTTTTCAACAAGTTTATTATACAATTTAGATTGTGTTTCAATAAATAAACCAGACCACCCGCATTCCGATAAACGTCTACAATTACTCCCTCGTACCCCGTCAGCAGCACCAAACTCAACGAATATCCCTTTGTCTAATCCAATACACTTCAATATAAAAGATATGATACCGTCATTACCCCTAGTCGTATATGTGTTGCCCATCTTGTCTAATATATTCATTCTTCTCCCCACGAGAACCAACCAGGATAAGCAGTATGACCAAGGTTCTTGTTTCTGAGCTCTTTATTCGGTTTCCAAGGACCATATACCCCAACTTTAGAGGCATGGCTTAAAACAGCAGCCCACCAAGAAAATGTACTATCCTTAAAAAGTATTTTATCAAATGATCTAATAAAATTGAAATCATCTATAAATTTTTTGCTATTACGTATCTCAGGCTGATATGGTTTAAAACAATCTACCAAACTATTCATATAACTAATTGTTACTGATTTAGGTGCGAAACCTGTTTTAGTAACATCTTTAAACTTAGATCGCAATCTACCCACATCACCTTCATCTATATAATCCCATTTAGTGCAATCAGAAACAATATATAGCTTATTAAAATCAAATTGTTCGATAGCACGTTTATATACCTCAGCAGGTATAAAGTTCTTCGCATGCGAAGCTTGCACAAGACGATTTTGAAGCCTCAAATGCATAACTAAATCAGTAGAATTAGTCTGATCAATTGGTTCAAACCATTTACGAATTCTATCCAAATTTGGAGCATATAAAGTATAATCCTCAAAATATCCAAACAATATATAATTGCACTTGGATTTTGATTTCAAAAACTTATGAAATACATTATCATCAGAGTTCCCTCTTTTAGATGTAATCTTAATTTTTTTTGTTTTTAATTTACTATTTAATTTGACACTTTTAGCTGGTATATTCAACGCAGGGATAGCAGGATGACTATACTTCATTTTATGTGTTTCAGCTAAAAGCCTACCATATACATACTGAAATACGTTATTCCCAAATCCTTTTGTAAATAATACCTTTACAACACCATTTTTCATTTTAATAATACTCCGTTTTGAGCCAATCAGTACCTATATTAATATATTCTCTAACCTTACTAGCAAGAGGAATATTTGTCTGTCCGATCATACTTGCTTCCTTATCTATACATCGTATTATCGCAGTAACATCATGGCACCAAGGTATTGCATTGGGAACCCCCTGACCATTGTAAATACATTTCCTACCCATCAAACCCATTTCTATTACAGTATTAGCTATTCCATCATGAGAAGTAAAACGTAATCCACAAAAACATTTCTTATATAATTCTATGATATCTTTATGTTGGAGCTGGCCTGGTCTATCAACAACATTTATTTTATAAGAACAGTTTTTAATTACTTTTTTTAGAATATGACTACCATATATGTCTCTTTTATCTTTATTACTTACAGTATAGGTATAGATTTCATTACCTAAAGGGACAGGTAATAGAGAATCAATATTACTAGATATTAGGGGAATAAATTTATATCTTATCCCATTTCTATCAAGATCTTCTGCTATAAAAGAAGAAATGGCAATATGTTTTATGTGTTTTCTTTTTTTTGTAAATCTAAGATGTCCTCTTCTAAATATGTCACTACCTCTCCATATAAGAACAGCTAAATTTTTATGTTTTTTTAGAGTTTTTACATCTTCTTTACTGTTATAAAATCCAAAAAAGAATGCAGGCTTTTTAGGATCGGTATATCTCTTAAAACCATGTTTTTTCATAAAATATTTAAAGCAACTTCTCCTAACTGGAACAGAAATATAACATTGTTTTATTTTCACACTTTTCCCCAGAATAATGGATTAAGCCACTTATTACTAAGAGTAACATGGTTATAAACATTGTTAGCCGTTTCATAGTCTACTTCACCAATATGATGAGATAATTCATCTATCTTCATAATAATATCATCTATTTTTTTTGGAGACCAAGGTATGCTGTTAGGTAAGCGGTAATCGTTTGTAAAACACTTGCGTCCCATTAATCCTAACTCAACAACGGTATTAGATAACCCATCATGATCTGTTAGCCTCAAACCACAAAAGCATCTTTTATAAATTTTTTTTAGTTGTCTACTATCATACTGATGAGGATCTGAAATAATATTGATTTTATATTTAATCTTCGACTTAATTTTTTTAACTATTCGACCTCCGTATCGTAAAAAATTCTTTTTTTTCTTTGATTTTGGTAAATATGTGTATATCTCATCTCCAAGAATAGCAGGACGTAGATTCTCCTTTGGACGACCTCGCAATGGCAAATAGGTATAAGGAATACCAGCTTTCTTAAGATCTTTTTCTATAAAAGCAGATATTGCAACATGTTTAACGTAAGGTAATTTCTTAGTAATCCTTAGATGGCTTTTTTTTAAGATATCACATCCTATCCATACAACTACAGCAAGTGATTGATGTGATTTTATTTTATTTATATCGTTAATACTATCATATAAACCAAAAAACACAACAGGTTTCGTAGGACTGCTGTACTTGTGTAATTTCCAATACTCTAAAAATTCCCAAAAATGTCCTGAATGTTTTAAAGGAGGCGTAAGGTTGCATTGTTTTATTAACATATTTTAATCTTTAACTAAGCAAATAGAACGCACTATTTTATTGCTCATCTTAGAAACTTTCTGTTTCTTAAGAAAGTAAGATACTCGTTGCTTATGGGGTTTGCTACAAAATTCTATTGCATCTTCTGGATCAATTTTATCATATAATCCTCGATCATATCTATTACACTTAAAAACTCTTGCTGGACTATATCCTTTAGCAGCAAATTGTTTAGGCAGAGGTTTGCCTGCACTAATAACATACTTAAAATAAAAATTCATATCAAGCAATTTGTGCAATATCCCCTCAAAAAGCTCTTGTCTATCTCCTCCATAATATTGTGGATGTACTTCTATAAGAATAGTACATTTACGGGTAGCTTGCAGGCAATTTAAAGCACCTGACAACGCTTCTACCTCATATCCCTCGATATCCATTTTAATAAAATTTGGCTCAACTTCTAAACTATCTAAAGTTCTAGTTTCTATAGTGGTCTTATTTGTAGTATTATTGTTTGGTTGACATAAACTAGTAAGATTAGGATGTTTGTTAATATATATTGTTTCACAACCATTAGAATTAGAAATGGCAAATTTATGCAATTCAACTTTATCTTGAAGATCATTTAGCTTAATATTAGATTTTAAAATTGAAAATGCTCTTGGATCAGGTTCTATAGCTATAACTTTATCTGATTGACGACCAAGATATAAGGTTGTATAACCTATATTAGCCCCTACATCGATCGATAATCCCTTGGCAAGCTTCTGCAATATCCACATAAAACCAGGTTCTCGTTTTCGCGAAGTTTTAAGAGTACCAGAAATCCCGCTACCAGACTTGTCTACATACATTTTAAAATCTTTGAGCTTCAATTTTAATAGTTTATTTTGCATTTTTATTTTTCCCTCTTTTTTTAGCTATCAACTTGTCTACTTGCTTATATTTACCTTTTTTCTTTTTTAAAGCAACAAATTTCAAATTATTTAACAGATTATCCTTTAAAACCGTAAATGGTCTGTTATTTGTTTTCTGGATAATACAAACAAGCATTTCTTTGCCTTTAAATCGCCTTAATGTCAACAACGCCAGTAGTTTATAATCGTTTAATTTAATAAGATTTCTAAAGAATTTTTTAGTATAATATATCTGACAATGACCTTTGCATGCATTGTATTTAGGTACAAAATTAAATAATATTGCGTTTGTTTTTGCACAAAGGTGCATATTTCGAAAGACATGATATTGGGCAGATAATGGCTCTACATGTTCACTTGTACCAGCATTAATTATATAATCAAATTTGTCAAACATCTGTATATCAGTTATCTTCCGTCCTAAATCATATTTTAAGACCCTGTCCCCACCAAGAATATCAACAGTTACACAGTTAAATCCAATTTTAGAAAAATAAGTATGCCCACGTGATTCAGAAAGTAATGAGCGAAGCGGTTCTTTTATACACTGGTCGCCAATCTGTAAAACTTGTTTTTTGGAATCACTGTGATCGATATATCTATCTATATGTTCCCATATGTCTGTGTTATAAGCCAATTGTTACCTCCAACGTTATTTGCTATGTAAGATTTTTTTAGAAAAAGATAAATATTTTTTAGCAACATAATTGATATCAACATGTTTATAAACAACATTAAAAGATTCATTAGTCATCCTATCAATAGACTGGGCCAATTTAACACGATCAATAGGAGGAGGCCTCATCTTTTTTCCTGGAAAACATTTAAGAGAACCATCAAGACTCAAAACTATTCCTCCACTAACAGCAACAATTTCAGATGTTCCTGACATATTATTTGTAATAACAGGAACTCCAGCACAAATAGTTTCTACGACACTATTGGGACAAGAATCACACCAACGTATGTGAATTGATCCGTTAACCATTTTTAAATATTTAATAATTTTTCGATATGGTATGCTCCCTAAAAATTTCAGTCTTTTATTCCTCCGATATTTCCTCATTTTATTTTCAGGCACCTTTGCATCTAAAAGGCTTCCAGCAATCCACAATTTAGATAAATCTGATTCTGTCATTAAAAATGATTCTACAATATCTAACAATCTATGAGATTTCTTCCAATTAGCAAATGAAATAAAATTATATTGATAATCTGTACTAACTGGTTTAATTTTAGCATATATACTTGCATCCGCACCATTATAAATGATTCTATGGTTCTTATGACATTTAAATATAAACCTATCAAAAAGATACTTACAAAAATGTGCTTGATATATTATCCCATTTACTCTTTTTTTAAAAACACTTATATATTTGTCGTTTTTATCAAAAGCTAATCCATCAAGCCGCAAAATAACTTTTTTGTTTTTGGGTATAGAGCGTAAAACAGAAAAATTGGAAGCTATGATAAGTAAATCATATTTAGAATAATAATATGGATCATGTACTATAGAGACGCCCCTAGCTATAAGCTGAGAAGTCAAGCGTCTATAAAAAGCCCCTTTTCCTCCTGACATCCTTGGCAAGCATATTCTCACTATCCCAATACCTTTTCAAAAAGTAACTTATATTGCTGAGCAATATTGTTTATATCAATATGGTCTTTTTTTACCTGTATGGTTTCATTACTTAATTTTCTAATAGCTGTAGCAACGATTTCTCTATCTATGCGAGGTGGTTTATAAAGCGAACATGGATTATAATTCCAATGTTTATCAATATCACATACGATACCTGCACCAGGGCTTACCAATTCCTGCGTTCCTCCAACATTATTAGTAATTACCGGAACACCAATAGCAATAGCTTCTACTACACTGTTTGGGCACCAATCAATCCATGACAAATGTATTGATGCACGACATGTTTTTAAATAAGAGATTATCTGATCTTGATCTAACACACCCAAATAATTAATCTTATCAGAAGAAAAATATTTCTTTAATTTTTGGGAAGACAAACCTGATCTTCCAGTATTCCCAGCAACATATAAACAAGAATCATCAATATCTGCTAACAAAAAAGATTCTATTATATCTTTTAATCTTTTATGTGGTCTCCAACTAGCATAGGCAAAAAAACAATTTGCATTTTCTGTTTTAGCAGGTGTAATATTATGATAATAATCTATGTCTGATCCATTAAAAATAACAGAAGACAATCCGCTAAAGGTACCGATATATCTCTTAATGACCTTTTTACAAAAACCTGATTGGTATACTATAGCATCAGAAGAAAAATAACTTTTTGCAATTTCTTTGTTACGCTTTTTAAAATCAATAGGTTTGTTTTTATTCCACGAACCATCATATTTGTTGTGCCATATACCATCCAATCGCAACACCTGCTTAGCCTTACAAGTAGACTTTTCCCTCGCAACTATAATATGCATAACAATATCGTGTCTCTTACCGATATTATATATTACATCGATTCCAATTTTCCGAAGAGCTTTTGCTAATCTTTTACAAAAGTGCCATTTACCAGAATACTTACCTTTCTTATTCGACACATACGGAATGCAAATTATCATTGCCTTCTACCTCTTTTAGTTTAAATTTGTCCTGTAACCGCTTACTTGATACTAGTTCAAAATTATTAAGATAAAGTTTCTCCAAAACTGCCTCTTGCCTTTTCCTAAAGGTTTCAGGGTTTCTCATTTTACCAATATGCCAAGAACAATACATAATCTTGATATACTTTATAGTTGACTCTGATATCATGTGCTCCAATATATCATACTCTTTGCCTTCTACATTTATCTTCAATACGATATAGTCATCTATTGCGAAATTGTTCTTTATATATTCTGAAAAATCAACGCATTTTATTTTCTCATATCTAGATATTCTAACGCTTTTTTTAATACGACCTGTTCTTTTAGATTTTAACAATGTTGATCCCATACCAAACATCTTCTCTTTAGCATAGTAATCAAGATATAATTTGACTTTTTCTTTCTTGTTACTTGCTCCCAATTTATGCATGCGTACTTTAGGATTGTCCTTAAACCTTCTAACGCACTTCTTAAAAAGTGATGGTATTGGCTCAAAGCCAACAAACATATCAAAATCTTTAAACTTATGCATAGCATCCTTTATAGTGTCGCCGGTATACGATCCTAAATCTATATATACTTTCATGACTTCCCCTTTACACTATAGTCTTAATCACCTTAAAATATTCATGTGCAGTTTTCATAATATCTAAATCAGGACGACAAGAACGATCTTTTTGTTTTAATAGTTTATGAATCCCATCGGCAATAATACTTTTATCTATTTTATCTAAATCTTTTTTCTTCATAATCTTATTCTTCCAGGTATCAATATTAAGAATAACCCCATCATCTTTTACTAATTCAGGAGTCCCTCCAAGGTTAGTACAAAGTACTTTCAAACCACAAGCAAGACCCTCAACTATAACATTCGGACAAGAGTCTATATAACAAAGATGTATTTGATAATTACATGCTTTCATTATTTGCAAAATTTTGCCTATACTTTTACAAGGCAATACGTGAATTCTCTTATTGTTTGAATACAACTTAGTATTAACATGTTTTTCGAGATTCCTACCTATCATATACAAATGATTTTTAATTCCAGATTCCAAAAACCCTTTTATGATAGAATTGGGACGCTTATTATTTCTCCAATTGCTTACAGATACAAAAGAACCAGGTTCTATAGACTGGTCTGGTAATATGTTTTTAATATATTCTAAATCAATGCCATTCCTGATTACATAAGACGGGGTTTTTGTATCATTTACTACAATGCCTCTAATCATCTTTTTAGAAAATTTAGACTGATATATAATGGCTTGAGAATTTTTAATAGCCCTTTCTATTAATAAATTATTATGTAGATTATCCATGTAATAACAACCGTCTAGCCTTAACACATGGGGTTTTTTATGTTCAGAAAGAAAAGCCACAAATGATAATTCTATATCAAAACCACCATTAGGATTAAAAATAATTTTGATATCTTGTAGTCTTTTTAATGAATTAACCAATCTATCTCTAAAAACACCAGGTCCGCCAGGAGAGAACTTCTGCATGTCAATCAATAATTTTATTGTCATTATACTTATATACTAGTTAATGGTTTCTGATTACAAAAATAGACCTTTTACTTGGTCTTAATTTTTTTTTCTTCCAAAGTTTATTATCATTCTTGCCATGTTTCGAACACCTAACATGTACAACAGTTTCTACTACAAAATTATTTGAAAAAAGTTTGTGGTATTCTTCGTCAGATGCACTAAAACAATCGCATTCGTCCCACTTATTTAAGGATGCGTTGCTCCATTCTACAAAACAACGGCCAGATGGTTTCAAACATTTCATCCATTGAGTAATACAATAGCCAGGGTCATAACTATGATCTAAAGAATTAGAATATATGAAGTCTACATTACCTATCCATTCTGGTTTAATCTTATGGAAATCCCAATTTATTACATTTTTAAAATCATTAGCTGTATCACTGATTTCTGTTCCTATTACTTTTATTCCTAGATGTTTTCTGAATCGTTCAACTTCCCAACCATTTCTGACACCATGGCATATACCAAACTTTGCATCAGGAATATGCTCTTTAATATAATTAGAAACAACTTCAATCTCTTTTCCAGCAGCCCAAACCAATCTGATTTTTCTTTTATTCGCTTTGGTTTGTATTTTTTTATATTCTTTATAATTTTTGTGTTTATATAATCTCATTTTTATTACCCATCCAAATGTTTAATAACGAATATTGATCTTTTATTCCAACATTCTATATTAATAACGTATTCTATACAATATTTGTTTTCAAATAATTGTTTATATTCTTTAAAAGAAGCCTCAAAACAATCAGTCTCATCCAATTGTGGCGCACAATTATGAGATTCGCTCCATTCTACAAAACAACGGCCAGATGTCCTTAGACAGCCCATCCATTGATCAATACAATAGTCAGGATCATAACTATGATCTAAAGAATTGGAATATATGAAGCCTACATTACCTATCCATTCTGGTTTAATCTTATGGAAATCCCAATTTATTACATTTTTAAAATTATTAGCTGTATTACTAATTTCTGTTCCTATCACTTCTATTCCTAGACGTTGTCTGAATTGTTTAACTTCCCAACCATTTCTAACACCATGGCATATACCAAAATTTACATCAGGAATATGTTCTTTAATATAATGAGAAATAACTTTTATCTCTTCATCAACAGCCCAAATATGACCTAATTTCCTTTTATTTGTTTTTTGTTGAGCTTTTTTATAACTCTTATAGTTTTTGTGTTTATAAAATTTTATTGCCAAAAATCCTTATAACACCAATCTTTGCTTACATTCATAAAATTGCGCCATTGCTTAACAAGGTCATAATTTATTTTTCCGATATTACCAGCTTCTTTATATATATTATCAATAATAGAGTCAATATCATTTATATCATATGATATAGCACCAGGAACTTCGCAATTAAAAATTGACCTACGACCCATAAGTCCAAATTCTATCACTGTATTAGGCAACCCATCATGACGAGTAAGACGTAAACATAAAAAAGATCTTTTAAATATATTGCGTATTTGTTTGCGACTATACTTGGTCAAAGAATCGGCTATTATAATATTATACTTACATTTCTTTTTTATCTGTTTAATAATTGGTCCACCATAAAATTCATATCTTCCACTAGGGATATATGCAAAAACTGAATCCCCTAAATATGCAGGGCGGAACAAGGAAGTATCAACTGGAGATAATGGAATTAGTTTATATTGAACTCTTCCTTTTTCTAGATCATTAGCTGTAATGGAAGATAAGGCGATATGCCTTACATTGGGATGCGAACAAACTTTCTTAAAACGTTCCTTAACCATTATGTCAGACCCTGCCCATATGATAACAGCCAAAGACTTATGTCTAAAAAGCTTTTCAATATCTACCCTATACATGCCAAAAAAAACAGCAGGTTTCTTTCTGTCGGCTATCCGATCAAAACCATATTTTTTCATAAAATAGGAAAAATGCTTACTTAATTCCGGACTCATCCTGCATTGTAATATTTTCGAACTCATAATATTAAGTTTTTTCTTTTACCAATAAAATAGATCTAACAGCTTTTTTAACAAGTTGAGGTATTTTGTGAACATCTGTAGGATCAACAAAATAGTGTTCATGAGTACGAGAACACAGGTCCAATGCATCATCTTGTTTTATGTCTGCATATATGCCACGTTTAAACGGACCAAATTTAAATGTTTTTATAGGTTTAGTATACCCTTTTTGCCTAATCGGTTCAGGGCATGCTGTCCCAGCAGATACCACATATTTAAAATAATATCCTAAATCAAATAGTTTCCGTACAACATTAGCAAAACTATGAGATTCAGAATATGTTATTGGATGAACTTCAATAAGTATTTTACAATGTGGTGTTTCTTTTAGACATTCTAAGGCACCATTAATAACTTCTACTTCATAACCCTCAACATCCATTTTAATAAAATTAGGCAGTTTCCCCAAAGAATCTAATGTAATACATTTAATTTTTTTAATAGAAAATTCGCCCTTCTTAGGTTCTATCATGCTAGTCAGATTAGACTCTTTATTAACATATATATTATATGATCCAACAGCATCAGAAACAGCAACATCCATTATCTTTACCCGAGTTCCAGTAAATCTTTTTTCATTTAGATTAATGTTTTTTTGCAAAATATTTCTGGCTTTTTTATCAGGTTCTATCGCTATAACTCTATCCATTCTCTTACATAGCGGAAGCGTGCAATATCCGATATTAGCACCCAAGTCTATACCCAATTTACCTTTTGCTTCAGACTCTAATATCCACATAAACTCAGGTTCTCTTTTCCCACATGTAAAAAGCGTACCAGATATCCCTCTTAAGGACTTTTGAAGAAGCATATCGAAACCATTTATTTTATTTTTCATTCTTATAGTAGCCAAAACATTACTCCATTTAATTCTTATCTCGCATACAAATTACAATCATATAATTCTAAAATCTTATTTATATAATTCAGATCATCTTTACTAATTTTACGATATCCTTCGCCTATTACTCCTGAACGAATCTTCATTTCTTTTTTTGATTGATACGCCGCTCCCTCAACACGTTCACGAGACATTGGCTGACCTAAAAAATACCTGTTTTTCTCTAATTTGTGCAAATTCTTAAAACTACTAAACTTAATAGCTTTACATAAATCTTTTTTATCAATATTACTAAAATTAAAAAATTTCACTACTTTACCTAATATCCCCAACATACTTGTATGCAAAACCTCATATCTTACATGCATAAAATCTTTAGGAATGTGTTTGTTTCGCATCCATATTGAATAAAATTCAGCAATTCTAGATATACCATAGGAAGAACGAATAAATTCAGATAATGGAGGTATGGTGTCAATATAATTTTCTCTATAATACTTTTGATAATAATAAGATATTAAAACATCCCTTGGGTCCCTTGTTAAAAATACAACTTTCTTATCTTTATAAAAAGATTTATCTTTTTCAAGAGGCTTACTCACCTGAGAAGAATCATCATGGCAAAAACGTGGGAAGTTAGGAATTCTATATATATCATTGGTAACTAATTGATTTTTCTTGATAATATGAGGACAACCAGTAACGCACCCTAATGCAATTCGCAACCATGTACGACCACATTTTGGAAACGACAATATAAAATTATCAAAATTTTCTAGCGACAAATCCATATGATCACATAAGCATTCTGGTGTTTTTAGGAGTTATACCTTCACTCTTCCTAAGTTTATATTTACTTTGAGCTAAACGATGAATTTTTTTATTATATTTTTTATTTAAAGCTCTATAACGGCTCATCTGTCTTTTGTGGTATCTGTAATAAGAAACACAATGAGATATGTGAACATGAGGAACATTTGTTTTGTCTTTAGATGATTGTCCAAAGAAACGCCACCACATCTCTCTATCTCCTACAGACCTCATATCTTCATCATATAAACCAAAAACTTTATGTAAATCCCTCTCATACATCACTGTTTGAGCATGAATATCATAACAGGAAGGGAAATGAAGTAGACTAAACTTCCTCTTATTCCGTAATTTATCTGACATCTTCAACTTTTTGGTATTTATGCGATAACATGAAACTAGGTCTATACCGTCATAAACAGCCACAGCATCAGCATGAACAAATTGTACTTTTTTATCCATTAAAGCCTTAACCCTAACAGATATAGAATCTTTTGTTAGCATATCATCAGCGTCTAAAACAACTAAGTACTTACCCTTAGCATATCCAACACCTTTGTTTTTAGCCGCCGAATAACCAATATTCTTAGATAATCTTTTAACTCTAACATTATCACAACGATATCTTTTGGCTACACTAAAAGATTTATCTTTTGAGCAATCATCTATAACTATGATCTCGATATTAGGATAATCTTGCTTCAGTATTGATTTAATACACCAGGCTATATACTTTTCATAATTAAATAATGGGACCACAACACTTACAAGAGGATACATATTATTACTCCATAAGACGTTAACTAACAATCAGGTTTTTATACTCCATCTATTATCTATATCTATTAAATAACATCTCTTTTTAAGATAAACTTTATTACTTTCTTTATTAGCTTCAGCCATAATATTATGTATTGAACCTCGACGTCTTAACCCTTGTTTTTTACAAACTTGCTTCAATCTGTATTGTAAAGACAAACTCAATTTTGTTTTTTTTTCAGGCGTTAAAAGTTTAGCAACTGGTTTTAATTTTTTTAGTTTAACCCCATAACCATACCCTGGTTCAGGAATTCTGTTTCTTACTCTCTTACCATAACTAGAATCATTTTTAATTAACCTAGATTGTCCAGAAATAGCTATATCTACAGTTACTAATCCCATAGAATATGGAGCAATCTTATGTTTTGCCAATATATTATGACACTGATAAATTACTTTAATATCTTCTAAGTTAGCTTTAGTGTAAAAGATAAAAAGCTTATAACAAAAACGGCCATTATTTGGATAAAGAAACAAAGAATGTTTGCCGCATTTATAATATCCATCATTATCTTGTGCATCTTTAAAAGTATATATCTTAGAATTGAACAGTATATTGCCACAAAACTTATAACGCACACTTTCAATTTTTTGTCCACGCAACTTAGTTATGCATTTCTTTTTATTGCATTTTAAATAAAACTTAGACAAATCAAGTTTTGTATTTTCCACAATATTCAAAGGACTATTACCCACATATAATATTAAACATTTCTTCAAACCTATGTCTAAATGAATGTTTCTCATGAACTATAGAACAAGCTTTTTGAGCCATCTGTCTCCTTAATTTTTCATTTTTCATATATTTGTCAACAGCAGAACATAAAGACTCAATACTTTTTTCATAATACCCAACACAATCTTCACCAAATATATTTGTAGCTTCTCTAGTCTTTAACGTCAACATAAAATTATTAGTAGCAGGTATCTCAAAAAAACGATTTTTTATATGATAATACTTTCTATAACATGATTGAGTACTATTTACAAAAGGCAAATCCAAATTAATTTTGGACATAGAATAAACTTCCCTTTGCTGACCATGTCCAGCATAACTTCCCATCCAGATACCTGGTGGTTTCAATCCTCTGTTATTATAACCCTTACCCCAAACCCTAATCCCCCTGTCTGCTAAAGCATTTATATATTTAACTCTGTTATCTTTACAAACCCTAACTTGCGTCTGAGGACGACCCATAAAAGAGACATCATAAGGCTGATAATTGCAAGTCAATTGAGGATACTGCCCTGTGTGAAAGCCAATAGGCATATAATAAGACTTTACTCCTTTACTTGATAACCACTTATGGTGTTTTAAATTGTGTACAAATAGAAAATCAAATTTTTTCCAATATTTCAACAAGCTTGTATAACACGTCTCTGTCGGGAAAGTTCCATATGTTACAAGAAGTACTCCTTTACTCCTCATAAATTGTAGTGCATCAGGATCTAAAATCTTATTAATTAAAAACGAAGGTTGTAATAACCAAACAATATCAGGAGATTTATTTACAATATGTTTTTTTCTTATTTGGTTTGGCTTAAATTTACTACGTATCCTTACATATTTAACTATATGCCCTAAATCAGACATAATCCTACCATAAGCTCTTCGCCTTCCTCCATATTCTCTGTAAACATATAAAATTCTCATTATTTACTCAACTTAATGTAACCCGAATTCATCATTCTTGCCGACGCCTGTTAATATCAATCCAATATCTGTTAAGCCCGATACCAATTTATCATGTCTAGATCTAGATACTTCTTTTTCTGGAAGCTTATCAAAAGCATGCCATTCGCAAAATATTTTATTTATATAATAAATAGCACCTGTCTCTATCATATGCTCAAGCAAATCATATTCTTTACCTTCTATGTCTATCTTAAGAACAATATAATCTTTTTTGGAAAAATTATTAATTACATATCTAGCAAAATCTATCTCTTTAACTTTTAGTGTACGTTTTTTACTTAAATGTCCTGTCAGCTTACTTTTTAATAAACTAGAACCTTTTCCAAATGTTTTAGAATTACTTTTATTCCTCCTAAGATTTAAATAAAGAGTAGTACTACCATCCCGGTTGCTAACTGCACCATTATATATTTTTACTTTTTTATCATGAATAAAACGATAATAAGATTTTTTAAATAACGCAGGAACAGCCTCGAACCCTATGTACTGATCAAAATCAGGATATTCTTTTTGAGCCTTTGCAATCATTTCTCCTATATAACATCCTAAATCAATAAAATATTTCATATATCATAACTCCCGGTGAAAAATCGAGACACATCAATTTTTACCCTTTTCCCTACACGATATTTAAGACGATAATCATATATTACTTTTTTGCCCTTATAATATTTGTTCATTTTATCACTAGGATTTAAACGTATTCCTAAAAATCTCGAATTAACATTTTCATATCCTTTTATAAAATCAGGTTCTGTAGATGATCTCTTAAGGAATCTTACATGCAAACACCTATAATTGCAATTATCCCATTTATTTTTTTCATTTAATACATATGCAGAACTTTTGATATTGTATCGACTATTATTAAATTTTATTCTTGCATGTAAATGTGCTGTACCATCTGGTTTCCATTCATCTATCATAGAAAGATTATATAATTTACTTGGTTCCTTAGCAGGAGGGGCCATATATCCCTTGGCAATTCTGGATGAGATATCTAGTTTATAAGCATGAAAGAAAAAACCACGTAATTCATAATATTTTTGAAACTTACCATTTAATATGTTAGTCCGTATTTTTTTTAAACCTATTGGATCATATATCTCATCTCCATCAGCACAAATCATCCATGTATTTGTCCCAATATATGATTGAACGTAATCTAAAAATCTAGTTATATCCGTAACACGTTTAATTTCAATATGTTTAAAACGAGAAGCTAAACATTTTAAGATTTTTGCTGTTTCATCTGTAGATTCATTGTCTAATACAATAATCTCATCACAAAATTCTGCTATATTAACAATAACATATTTTATATATATATCCTCATTATATACAGGACAAAGACCAATAATTTTTCTATTAGAACCTGGCATTATTATTTATATCCATCCATTTTTCTTTCCTATTTTAGTTAACTGTTTTTTCCACTCTTGAAAAGCAACAGCAGTATAATTTGTTCCCCAAACTTTGTTCATAATTCTCGCTAGTTTTTTAGACGAATTATCAAAACCATAATCTTTATAGAATTGATAAGATACCTGCCCCCTATCTATCTCTTCCAATACCTGTTGGAATGAAATCTTCAAACTGATTCCTTGTTCTTTAGTAAAAGAACCATTTTGCTTAACAAACGAAGCGACATCTGGGGCAGAAAAAAAACGCCCAGTTTTATCGTTTACATATTTCCAACCACCATATATGTCTTTATTGATTAGAATGGGACAATTCCTAATCAATGCTTCTGTTATCAACCTTGGGCTTGCATCAGCTATACTAGGACATAGGAACAAGGAACTTGATCCCATGATATTACTAACTTTTGATTGAGAATAAAATTTACTAATAATTTCTATATTCTTCAATTTTCTTATCTTCTTTTTTACCAATTGATAAGCTTTATAAAAACAACTGTTTTTATGTATTTTTGCGGTATTCTCCTTTGAGTAAAACACACAAAGTCCTTTTAATCCAAGTTCCGAACAAACACTATCGATTAGAGGGAGAAGATATAACCCCTTACATTTAACACCCTTGGGAGATAAGATCATAAAACAACAAAAATCATATTTTTTCTTTTTATCTTTACTTGTTACTGGAGATATTAATGAATCACAAAAATCTGATTCAGAAAATAAAAACTTACGCACGTTCTCACCCAAAACTTTTTCATTACGAAAGGGATGACAAACAGCTTTAACTTTCCTTGACCATTCTACATCCTGTTCTGCAAAAAGATAGGTACAAACTATGCATATAGACCTCTTTTGTAATTTGTTCATTTGTTGGAACAGAGGATAGGGCTTTCTCATAACATCACTTGCTATTTTTACAAGCCTTCCGTTCTTAATAGCTATTAATGGCTTATGAGATTGAGGAGATACTCTCATTTGCTCAACCTTACAACAAAGTTTGCTCTTTTACCCCTATCTGTAGAATAACCCAGAAATTTTATTTCTGAATCTTTTCCAAAAACATCTGCTAAATAGGAACAAGATTTTTTTGTCGAAAGACTAGGATGATCTTCATACCAGCATGTACACTTGCAAAAATACTTCAGCATATCAGCAAGAACCTCTTTCTTTACATGTTTAATTATGGATAAGGCAAATACTATATCAAACCTATCGTTTTTTAATAATTTCTTAAGATTATTGGAACCGGCATTAATATCAAAACAATAATATTCTATATCAAGATCTAATTGTTTAGCATACTCCTTGGCAACCATAACTGTTTTTTTACAGTTATCTATTCCAACCACCCTGCCTGCTCCTCGTTTTTTAGCTTCAACACAGACAGCACCCAAACTACATCCTATATCAATAACAGTTTGATTTCCCATATCATCAGGCAACAACATTAATTTAAATCTTTCTTCCATATCTCTTATCCCTTTCATACCAGGAATACTCTGGTATTGGACCTTCCTTCTACCATATGGGAACTGTGCGTGTTTAAGTATTTTATTCTTTAACCATTTGTTAACCACGATACGTCTCCTTAACTTATATGTATGCTTTGACATGCTTTTCTAAAGACTCTAGACGATTTACGATTTTTAAGACAAAACAAGAATTCTTTTACGTTTTTATCTTCCTTTTGAAGATAAAGCAAACATTCGTAGAATTTGCTAAGAACCGAATCTCTACCATCAGTACAAGTACAACCTCTTATTAAAGTTTTTCGACAATATAATACTGCTGTTTTCTTATTGCCGAATTTCATAGAATATCTTGCTGCCCAATAACTAGGACTAAACTTATGTTTCCAACTATTAGATGCCATAGCGTTTTTATATGCTTTACGATAATATTTTTTCATTAATACAAATTTTTTCTTACTTCCAGTAATAACTGCCTCATCACCCAAGCGATGAGCATACATCTCATAAGCAACAGTTAAGCCATAATAATTATTGTTTCTTTTTAACCGTTTAATAACATGATCCATAAATTTATAAGAAAGTATCCAACCTTTAGGCTTACTAATCATTTTATATACAGTCGTTTTTTTATATTTATTAAAAGAAGACCTATCAACAGCAGATTTCCATTCATTATCTGACATAAGAGACCCATTGCGATTCCACATACCAAAAACAAACCTAAAACACGCAGCATACCCTAAATTATTACCTATAGGAGCCTTGTCATAGCGATCAGCCAATTTATAAGCAGATACCTTAATTTGTTCAGTAGAAAGTCTTGGCAAGCAAAAATAAACATCTCGTCCTGGGGCACCTCTATAATTACCTCCATTATAACAAGATAGAAGGATATTACCAAAACCTGTTTGATTCTTGCGATTATTTATACCAAGATCAATAAGTTTTAATAAGTCTTCGAATTGCAAACCTCTGTCTTGTTGAGGCTTAGCCATATTTATATCCAAATTACAAATGCTACAACATTTTCAAATCAGAAAGATCTGTTTTTCTTCTCTTAATTTTTTTTTGAACTATTTTCTGAAGTTTATCATTTGCTTTTAACTTTGCTTTAGATTTACTCATTTGCTTACTGTGTTTCCTGTATATGGCAACAAATCCGTTTACCCAGCCAATACGAAAACCATGATTATATATGCGATAAAACATTTCTCTATCGCTTTTGCACCACATATCTTCATCATATAGACCAATTTTTCTATGTATACCTTTTCTCAGCATTACACCCTGTGCATGTATATACTTAACATTCTTGGTAGTCAACCATAACTTTTTTAATCTAGATGTACCTAAGCGTCTGTTTTTTAGATCGAGGACAGGCCCATGAACAAGATCATAACCTTGATTAAGTTTATTATATCTATCTACAATACTATTCTGTGTTAACATATCATCAGCATCTAACATAACCAATATCTCAGCCTTAGATGCTTTAATACCAACATTTTTTGCTACCGAATATCCTCTGTTCTTATTTAATTTTATAACCCTAACTTTTTCGCTGTGAAACTTGTTTGCAATATAATAAGATTTGTCTTTAGAACAATCATCAACAATTATCATCTCTACGTTAGGATAATTTTGATCCAAAACAGATTTGATACAATCAGCTATATATTTTTCATAATTATATAATGTTGTAATGATACTAATGAGAGGGTTTTTTTTGATATCCATTATTCCCAATACTCATAACAACATAATAGGTTTTGCTTTTATTGCATTTTTTTTTCTATGTTTAACGCGACTAATAATTAATTTTTTTCTTATTGCTACTGTTGGCTCAGAAGACGAAATTGAATAAGCTGGACGAAAACGATACCGGTAACAAACTTTATCTACAAAAGCGCCAGGCGACTGTTCCTCCAAAACATATCCCATATACTTGTCAACAGCACATTTAAGTCCAGGTTTAAAAAGTTTTTCCGGATTCTTTATCCTAGATGAATAAGTTCTCCAATGAGAATATACATGTTTGTTATGCCTATTCCCGTTTAAAATTGTTTTATATTTACCAGGATGTTGGGAAAAACCCCTTCTAATCTTTTTCATACTATTTTTGTTGCAAATTTCGAACTGAGTATAAATATAACCTATGTCAGGATATCTATTATACAAAGACATAATATAAACAACAGATTCTGGTGTTAACATGTCATCAGAATCTAATATTCCAAAAAATGTTCCAGTAGCGTTTCTTCTTGCTACCTCGTAACAACTAGCACAAAACAGCCTTTGTTTATTTTCTATAACTTTAAATTCTATACCATGATCTATAAATTTTTTACTATATTTTTCTATAAATGATCTCGTTAATATTTTGTCTCCCTCTTTGTGATATTTCTCAATAGACAAGACAGCTTCTAAAGGCCTATAGCTTTGTTGCAATATAGACTTTCCCCAATCTGATAAATATTTACCTGAATTATAACATCCTGTTAATATACTAAACTTAGGATTGGACATAAATTTTCCCTTAACAATTTCCGTATTTTACAAAAACATCAACATATTTCTTAGCCACACATCTGATATCTATATCTGGACGAACTGGCCTTTCTTTCATTTTTTGTATCCTGTTTATCCCTTCAGCTACAACCTCAGAATTAAGGTTATCTAAATTCATAAATTTCTTAGGTTTGAAATTCCAATCAGGATCTGCATCTAAAACAATACCATTGTCCTTCACTATTTCTCTTGTCCCCCCTAGATTAGTACACAAGATATTCAATCCACAAGCAAGACCTTCTATTACAGCATTTGGACAAGAATCTATATGACATAAATGTATCATATACGAACAAGCTTTCATTATACTAATAACGTTATCGATCGATAATTGGCTCATGAAATGTACATTATGTTTTTTGAATTTCGTTTTCCATTTAGGATCATATTCACCTATCATATATAGATGTTTACCTGTATTTGCAGCAACAAATCCATTTAACATAGATAATGGCCTTTTATTTTTTCTAAATCTCCAACTAGAGCACGCGACAAAAGAACCTGGTAGTATATCTGTTCTAGGTCGTATCTTATCAACCCATTTCATATCAATACCATTATATATAACGCTAAAACTTACTGGTTCAACCCCTAATACTTTTCTCACCATTTTTGAAGAATAATTAGACTGAAAAACAACATGAGTTGCCTTCTGAATAGACTTTAATATAGGTAAATTACGATCCAACTGATCTTTTCTATAATAGCAACTATCGATCCTTAATATCATAGGTTTATTGAATTTATATTTACTTTTTATAAATGCAAATTCTAAATCAATTTTTGTTCTTATATCAGAAACTATCTTAATTTCAGGAAATGTTTTTAACACAGGACGTAAACGATCCTTAAACACCTTGGGACCACGACGGTATTCGCTTTTAATACAAAACACACGAATAGTCATTTGTCCTTTTTCCTCTTTTTTTTATGAGTAACTAATGTCTGTCTTAATTTATACTTTTTGGTTTTTGTTATTCTTCTTTTTGTATAAGGATTACGATCAATAGGTACAACTTTTGGAGGCCGGCGATGCGGTTTTTTCTTACGTACACCTATATAAACTATATCAGGCAATTTGTTTACCAAAGACATATACGAGTCAGCCATAAACTTTGCATCTAAATTTGTTCTAAAATGTTCTAATGTTGTCTCTTTTAATTTTTTAAGCTTATCTTTATTTAAGCAAAGATCTGTTAATATCTTTTTTGCTTGTTTCCTAGTTGAAAACACATAACCATTGACACCTTTCTCAATAATGTCTCTATTACCGGAATGATTACTACATATAACAGGAACTCCACAAGCAAGAGCTTCAAGTACCGATATACTAATACCCTCTGCACGGTTTACCTCATATAAGAACAGATCCCAGCTCTTAATAATTTGAATTTTTTTACTAAATTTTTCAACTAAACCAATTAGTTTTATTTTATTCCTACTACCCGCAAGTTTCCTTACTAATTGCTTTGCTTTTGTTCTATATACTCCATCACCAATATATTCGTGTACCATAGGATTGGGAAGTTCAACAGACAAACACCATTTAATCCAACTACTAGAATACTTAATTCTATTAAATCCATTATTCCTACCTGTAATCAAAACGTTTTCATCATAAACTTTATCTTTTGGTTCAATATTTTCATAACGAAATGCATTAATCCCATTTCTTATAACACATATCCCTCTTTGTGGCGTATTATGAGTGACAAAAGGCTTCATATGTTCAGAAACAAGAACTATATAATCGCAATATTTTATTTTATTATAAGCGGAATTTATAGTATAAGTATGATTAACTACAATAATTGGTATCTGTTTGTATAAATGACTAAATGATTGTAGATTAGAACTCATTAATTTATGACATATAATAACCATTGGTTCTTTAAATTTAGACAGATATCTAGGTAAACAAGCTGTCCTGACACCTACGCACTTCATGCCATAAGAATCTAAATATTTTTCATTTACTTTCTTTGGATTAGTAAGGATAATTGTCTGACTGACATTACCGTAATATTTCTTAATAGCTATGTATAATTCAAATAATAAAGCTTGACCACCACCAATACACAAACTATCTATAATATGAATAATTCTTTTTTTCATAAATGCTATTTAATTGATGATACCGCAGATTCATTATTAGCCCAATCCCAATTCTTCCTGATTGCTTTATTTTGTTCCCAAACAGCCTTTAAAACCATAGGGTTAATCCCAGCCATCTCCATGGTGTGTATAATAGCATTAATATCCTTGCTAAAACAAAGGCCGCCAAAACCGCGAAATAAATCATACCCAGGTACTTGGTAATGACTTTTTGCTATGCGACCATCAGATAGAACTCCTTCAATAATATTATTCCAATCCAGATTCATTTTGTCAGCAAGTAGTCTTATTTCATTAAAAAACATTATTTTTGTAGCAAAAAAAGTATTTGCAGCATATTTAACTAACTCTGATTCATTTGAAGACATTGTATAACAAGGAACACCTGGGAACCTATTGTTATAAAGATCTGCAACTTTACTAATAATACTTTCATCTGATCCTCCAACTATATGTCTTGCTGGGGTTAATGCATCAATAAGCGCAGCCCTAGCTGTTAAAAACTCTGGACTATGAACAATATTTATATTTATTTTTTTTCTTTTACACTCTTCTATTAATGCATCAGTTGTCCCAACAGGTACAGTAGATTTGATAACAAAAATAGTATCTTGATTTTGATTATTTTTTGATAAATAACTTTTACACAGTTCATTAAAAAACTTATATATAATTGATAAGTTGCATTCTCCTCCTTCTGCATTAGTCATAGGAGTTGGTAAACATACAAATACAAAATCCGACGAAATAGTCTCTCTCAATGTATGTGTGGATCTTTTAGGATTAATATCATATGTTTTAATTAATGTATAAAGATTAAATGCTTTTGCAATAGCTCCTCCGACAAAACCAACTCCTACAATACCAACAGAAATGGATTCTTCCATATCTAAACTCCATTAAACGAAATGATTAAAAATTTATTCCTATATACATCACAAAGATAATTAACCAAGCAAAATAACTGATCCAGTACTAATTTGGAATAACCAATCAATTATCTCTGGGTGACATTCCTGGATACGTAAAGCCATATCAACAACTACAATTCGTGTTTGATCTTGAAACTTATTAGATAAATTATACATATCCTGGACGTTTCCTCTCCTTGGATTATTCGTAATCAAATGATGATGAATCTGAAAAAACGAAATGCAATTTACATGAGATTGAAACTTAGGTCTCTGATCATCAGAGCAGTTAAAATCCCTTAAAGATAACTCAAGTTCTTTTAAATGATCCTGATCAGAATATACTAAAACAGAAGGAAATGTAAATGCCAAATAAGAAGCAAAAGTTGTATGCCCTGATCCTTTAGGAAATTTAACAGAAATACTTATCTCTTTATTTCTTTGATAATTATCTAATAATTGCATCGACTCTCTACCTGAAATCTCCTCGTGACGTTCTACTGCCTCTAAAACTGATTCTTGCCAAGCATAAAGGTGGAACTCAGACATTGTGTTGTATCCTTTTATTCAGTATGTCCATAATAAACTCATAAACTGCTCCATGTCCACCTGGGTGAACTGAGCAAAAATTAACACTCTCTTTTATTATCGGCACAGCATCACTTGGACAGCCAATCCAACCACATTTGTCCATTATGTCCCTGTCATTATCTGCGTCCCCCATGTAGGCTACATTGTCAAATGTAACCTCTGCACCCCAATCTAACCCTCCTAGAAAAGAAGCCAAACAACCAATCTTACTTTTATCCCCATCTTGTTTCAATAAAAATAGATTGGATTTACAGGATTTGGGCAAAGTCTCTATTTTACGATCAATAACTTCGTCACTTGCATGAGTTAAAATAACAACACATAATCCGTTTTTTTGAGCCTGCTGGCAAGAAAAAAAATCTCTTGTATAAAACGACTTAGATACTTCACCAGAAGCTGAAACTAGATACATTCCGTCCGTAAGTACTCCATCGAGGTCTAAACAAATAATTTTGATATCATTAAAATTAAACATAGTATCTCCTAAATGTTTAATCATATCGACATTTTCACACGATATCATATCATGGAGATATAAAAGTGACAAATATACAAAATTCCACGACTATCATTGCAGAAATAGGATGTATCCACATAGGAAGCTTAGAACGAGCAAAGAGACTGGCACTACTAGCAAAACACAGCGGTGCTGATGTCCTAAAAACACAAAAAAGGAACCCTATTGAGTCTGTTCCAAAAAGGCTACATAATAGACCACATCCAAATCAAATGTTTGCTTACGGCGATACATACCTTGAGCATCGTATTAATGTAGAACTAAGTAAAGATGAACATAAGGAACTAAAAGATTTTTGTGAAGAAATAGGTATCACATATATGACATCGGTTTGGGATATAACATCAGCAAAAGAAATAAGTGAAATTAACACGCCGTTAATTAAGATACCAAGTGCTTGTAATCAAAATTACCAACTCCTAGATTTTGTATTTGACCACTATGAGAAGATACATATATCACTTGGTATGACATCCATTGATGAACGAAATAGAATTTCTGATTACATTCATAAAAATAAAGATAGACCCAAAAGATCAGTCATATATCATTGTACTTCGATATATCCGTGCCCATTTGAAAAAATACATCTTCTAGAAATAAGTAGAATGAAACAGATATACCCACATGTTGGTTTCTCAAATCATGGATATGGCATAGCAACAGACATAGCTGCAATGATACTTGGCGCAGAATATATAGAAAGACATTTTATAGACGATAGGGCTTTTCGTCATACAGACGCTGCTCCGTCTCTAGAAGTAGCTGGATTAGAAAAATTATGCAGGGATATACGTAATGTGCAAAAAACACTTTTCTATAAACCAGACGATATTGATGAATTAGAAGCAGAACAAAGGAAAAAACTAAAAAGTTGATATTAATTTGTACTCCCACCTAATTTGATCATAAGAATGGCAATAATCGCAATACCAAAACCTATCCATTGAACCAGTGTGAATTTTGATCCAGCACCAATAATTGCTAACATCCCAAAAAAAGAAAACACCATCAATATATCAAAAACAATACCATCAGCAATAATGTTTTTAGAAAATTTCGCAATAAATACCCACAATGGAAATAGGGCAAAGAAAAAATATGACCAAAAATATATCCCCCAACTTGACTCTTTGTTAACTGCCTTAGAAAGCCAAGCCTGAATAGAATAAACAATTATAACAACTGGGATCCACCAATAATACAACATTTAAAGACATCCACCAATAATTTCAGCAACTTTTTCCATCAAAATAAAATCATCTTCATCATCTATCTGTAAACTCTGAAATTTATTTGTCTCAAAAAGATAAGGATTATAACCTATCCTACAATTTCTTTCCTTAAGAATTTCTGTCTCTATAGCATAAATGTTCCCATTATCATGCAAAAAAAAGTCATCCTCAGCTATTTCTTGCCTCATAGGTCTATTTAATATATCATAAAGCGGCTCACATTCGCAACCAGACCTCTTCCAGACAAATGGGGTATCTTTACTCACTGTCAACAAACTATCCGACTGTGAGTCCGCCATAGCTCTTAAACAACAATCTAAAAGATTGTTGTCTCTTATAGGAGATGTTGGCTGTAAATTAACAACGATATCAGGGTCAAATCCAACCATTTCTTTATACACTTCTACTGAATGGATTAAAGCATCCTCATTCTTGCTTACAGCAGTTGAGATTTTATCAGGTCTAGATACAAAATGCACAGCAGACCTGTTCTGATAGCCTTTGTTATAAAAAATATTTTTTACATCTTCACAATTAGAACTAACAAAAATCATATCTATATACTTATAACTCTCAAGTGCTGCATCAATCGACCAACAAAAAAGAGGTTGGCCACAAAATGATCTGAAATTTTTACCCTTCATAGATGATCCAGCTCTTGCCGTCACAACTACTAACACAGACTTATTATCAATCATAGTATGTCCTCTATATCCATCTTAGGAAGGCATTCTAGAATACTATCTGATGCATCAATAATATTGATACCCTGCTGTTTTGCCTGATGAGCTAATGCATCCCAATACTTAACAAAATGCAAAGAATGAGCATCAACCCATTGCCCCCTATACTTACCCTTGTTTGGATTGCAAAAAACTTTTTCTCCTGTCTTCCTCTTACATTTTTTTTCACCAGGAAATTGCCAATAATATCGCTTAAAGTTCTTATAACAACAATCGCAACCTAAAAGGACGATAGGATCACATCCCATAATATAAGCGATATGAACAGCAGTACCAGATGTCGTTCTAGCACCTATTATTGGTTCGCCCTTAGTAAAGACTAACCCCTCAGGATTATATTTTTTATCTTTCGGCGAATACCACCACTTATGATGAAACCAAACAACCTTATTCTTATCTAAATGACGAGCATGTTTCTTCAGTTTGTCTCGATATAGAAATGAAATACAATCTAGCGTTGGTAATAAATCAACATAATAATCCCAATTTTTTACTCCAATGTCATCAGCTACAAAATAATTACAAAAATCCAATTTAGGAAGAGATGAATTAACAGATATAACAACATGATCTTTCAGTTTTTCAACATCAACATAGTGCAAAGATGGACCGGCACCACAAACAAATGCAGCCTCACCTTTATGTTTGTCTACAAAATCAATCACATTCATAATATATTAAAACAGCTATTATCTGCATTATCTTTTTCTATTGGGCGATAGAAAAAACAATGACATTCGCTCTCTCCCATAGAATGCATTTCCCACGCCCCCAATTCCACTAAACGATCAGCTACTTTACACAGATATCCACCAGCATTACCACCACGCCAACCACGAAGATTAGTATCAGGATCAAAACGCTCCTGCAAAGAATATCCTCGCATTATCTTATCTAAAGTATCAATTAGTTCTTTTCGCAATTTGGAATTCTCGCGATCGCGTTCTTCCAACTTTGTTAATAATGGAGAATCATCAGGATAAACTGGCCAAGTCCCAGCCTTAACAAGATCAGACAATTGAGAGCCTGCTTCGCTAGCAGCCTTGCACAATGCAGCAGTTTGCCCATATGTTATAACGCGAAAACTTTTAGCACCTTCCTCCACTCCATAAACAATAGACATCATTAATCCATGTTCTTTAGAATATTTTGCCAGGTCTCGGATGTCAGGTTTGTCTCTCCAACTCATTTAAAAATATCCTTTTTGCAAATTAATTTCCCAATTCATATCAAAATAACATTCTACTAGCAAATATTTTAATCATCTCTTTTTCTCCATCACTATAACCAAATCTTTTTTGATTATGTTCAATTGATTTCCAAATATCACCGTCAGCATGTCTGCGAACTGCTGCACACCAATCTGCCACCATCTCTACCTTATCCACACCAGTCATATCTAAATAACCATTTGTATGATATTCGGGATGATGTCTGTTCCTGATATAATGCAACTTTACAGAATCTTTAATAGTTTCTAAATTTTCTTTGTATTTATCGGAACCATAAGAAATTTTACGCAGTTCTAAAACAACTTTAGCAAATCCTTTTGATTCACTCCATCGATATTTGCTTATATCATGACATAATGCTCTCCAAATCATTGAACGCCTATATTTTAATAAATAATAAGCTACCCAAAATTTATGTGTCGTATTTTGGAACAAAAGAAAGAAATAACCTAAAATAAAATTTAACATTACAGTTTGCTCCTAATTGATTCTAATGATGCATCAAAAGATTGGGTCTTAAAAGCAGATACTTTTGTTTTTGGATTGCAATTAATAATTTCTGACCCTGAGAATTCAGCAAATTTGGCCAATGCCGCATATGCCTTTGTATTAAAATCAAAAACCTGTTTCTGTTGCGGCCACTTTGGTAAACCTCCTAATGACATTACTGGTTGCCTATCTTTAGTATAACACTCCCAAAAATGACTTCTTTTCTTTGAACGATAATGATCAACGCCAAGTAAAAATATCTTCTTGCAACCCATCTGTATTGCAAGATCAATTGCTGTTGGAACACTTGAGCAATATGCTAGACCCTTATCTTCTGGATTTACTATAGATTCACTTGTGGGTCTTGGCCAAAAATAAAGAAAATCAGGAATCTCATCATAATATTTTTTCCAACTATCACGAACTATCTTAATCGCCTTACACTTTTTGACAAAAGGCCAATAAGTCCACCTACGACACAATGCATCATTTGATATCCAATATCTTTTATCTTTCGAACCATCAGCCCATGGCATAATAATAATTGTTGAATTAACGGAAATGACTACATGATCATGAATAGAATCAAAATTAGGATGATTAGAAAATTCTAATAAGCTTGTACCAGCACCTAAAATAAATGCATTTTTACCTTTATGCTTATTTAAAAGGGTTGTATATGGTTTTAGTTTTAAAGTCATCTTTCTATTAATCTCCCTCCTTCTTCTATAAAATCTTCATACGACAACAATCCTGCTTCGAGCAAAAATTGACTTGGTTTACAATCCTGGTCATATGTATGCCCACCTTTAGCAAATTTTGTTCTCTGTTTGCAATATGTTATATGTAGTAAGTGCTTTGACCTAGTCATTGCGACAAACATAATTCTAGTCTCTTCTTGGAATCCCTCCTCAGGATCCTCTTTCATCGACAAGTAATGAGGCAATATGCCTTCCTCTACCCCAATGATAAAAACAATAGGGAACTCTAATCCTTTTACGGCATGAATAGTCATCAAAGAAACTTTATCCTCATTAACTTCTTTATCACTAGCTGTCATAAGCGATATCATTTCTAGATATTTTTCTATACTATTATCCTCATTATCTCGACAAAATTCTGCAGCAGAATCGACAAACTGATTGACATTCTCTACTCTATCCATATAACATTCTTTATCATATTTTTCTAAATAATCAGTATAATTAATATCTGTCATTATCTTGTGAACGCATTCTGCAGCAGACAAACCAGATATATCAGCAGAAAAAATATCAACTAATTTATTACATGATTCTCTCATAGATTTGTATTTTCCAGAATCAGCAAAATGCTTACATGCATGAATAATATCTACATCATTTTCATTAGCAAATGTTTCTATTCTACCAATCGAAACATCACCGATACCCTTTAACGTAGAAGATATTCTATGAAAAGCAATCCCGTCATTTGGATTAATTAAAAATTTAATCATTGCTATACAGTCTTTTATCTCTTTACGATCATAAAAGCTTCTATTACCTATAACCTCATATGGTATGCCTGAGTTTGTAAATACTCTTTCAATAGGTTCAGACATGCTATTCATTCTATAAAGAACAACCATATCTTCATATAACCACCCACCTTCTTCAACTAATCGTTTTATCCTGTCAGCAATAAAATAACCTTCACTTATTTGATTTTTAGGAGAAAAACAAAATACTTCCTCACCATCTTTATTGACTGTCTCAAATTTGTCAGCCATATGGCTACTATTATGCTTAATCAATTGATCTGCTCTTGCGACTATTTGAGGAGTAGAGCGATAATTGACTGGCAAATGTACTATGCGACAATCTTGATGCTTATCTATGAAATCACGTAAGTTCTGATGTCTAGATCCGCGAAAGCTGTAGATACTTTGGCTCGGATCCCCCACAAGCATAATATTATTATACTTTGCAGAAAACAAATTTAACAAATAAAACTGAATTAGATTTGTGTCCTGAGACTCATCAACTAGAATGTATTTCATAACAGATTGTATTTTATTCCTTACTTCGTCATATTCATCCATAAGTTTTGCTGTTTCAGATAGCAGACCACTAAAGTCAATAATATTACTTGACTTTAAACGTTTTATATATTCGTTAACAACAAATATATCAGAACTGTTATCATATAATTCTGTTTCTAATTGACCGTAATCCCACATATTCTCTCTATAGTTATTAACTTTCTTTGCCAGAGACCTAGCTTCTCCAATCTCTAATTTTGTCCCTGCTTGTCTAGCAATCTGCCTTATTAAATCAACCTGGTCATTAGAATCAGCAATTGTAAATTTGTTACTATATCCTAGTCTATGTCCAAATTTTTTTAATATAGCAACACATAATGCATGAAATGTACCAATGTAGCATTTAGGCTGTGAGATATTCAATCTCTTAGATATGCGAGATTTCATCTCTTTGGCAGCCTTATTGGTAAATGTAACGCAAACAATATTTTTTGGATTTATACCAGACTCTATGAGTCTAGCAGCGCGTTCTGTTAGCAACCTGGTTTTGCCAGATCCTGGAACACTTACAACCAGACAAGGGCCGTCTATATGATTGGCAGCCAACTCCTGTTGTTTATTTAATGTTATTTCTTCCATTGCAATGTCCCATCTATTGCTTTTTTAAGAATAACTTTTATTGTTTTTGCGTCCAATAGTCCAATATAATCGAACATTAATTCACCAGAATTGTCAATTATTTGAATTCTAGGGAGATCATTAACATCATAATTATCACACAATGGCTGTGTCTCGTCAATCGCAACATCAATATAATCAAAATTTATATTATTTTTTTCTAATTCAGTCATCATTTTTATACAATTTTCGCATTGATCAGTTCCAAATAGCCTCAATTTGATTTCTTCGCTTCTAAGATGCATCAGAACCTCATAAAAAGGGTCCTCATCGAGCGCCTGGTGCATTTCATCCATTTGCTCGGACGATGCATCCTTGAAAAATGAAGCGTCCAGGTCGGTCACACGTGAATCTGTGACTAAGTTAATTTCCTTACCAGTTATATCTTTAAAAAACTTCTTTAAAATATCCGTTGAGACTTCATCCTCAATACCAACAGCAGATAAAAAATCAGTTATAAGCCACGCCTGCGTAAAAGTAGGATTCTTTGGTTTAGGAGACAAATCTTTCAATAATAGATATACAAGATTATATTTCTCTTGTACATCAGCATTAATAATTTTTACTCGTTGTTCAGTCACAAGTGTTCTTCAATTAAATCAGCTAATTTATCAAAACTGAGTCTATGGATATCGTTAAGATTAGCCAAAGTAATTCCATTAATTGTAGGATCCGGAAATAAACCTGATCCAAAGGATATATTATCAGGCAATCCATACCTGTGTCCATGGTACAAATATGCTCGCCTCTTATCGCTTTCTTTAATTGGTTCTATATCAGAACTTCTATGCCAGTATACATCACAATCTTCACACTTGCCGCAATGTTCACAATTATTATGATAATCTAATACATCTATATAATTTAAATCCCAATGCTCACGGTCACTTCCGCAATAAGAGCATTTATCATATATGCATTCGCCACCGCAACCTTCAACCATTCTTTCTCCATCTGGATAGTACCAGTTGTTATGATCGAAAACATCACACAATACCCCTAATACATCAAAACCATCGTTGTCTCTTAGACACCCAAATGTTTGTTGATACCTACCGTTACGAAGGACTTTGAGCCACTGGTATTTCATGTTGATGTTCATCATTTGCAACAAATTCTTTTATTGGAATTTCTCTCATTTTTTTACGAAAACCATCCATAATACCCTTAATTGCTACATATTTTTCTATATCTGTAGCATATACACGAAGCATTTGCAATTGTTGCATAATTACATCACTACATACTTGCAACAATAGATGATCATGATAAGTAAGATATGAACCACCAGGTTTATCTGATATATCCTTTTTCTTTATACCAAGACTACGTTCAATTTCAATCAATCTTTTCCACCATACAGTAGTACGGCTTTTGGTTATTTCTTTACCATTAATGGTTGATATTAATTTACATTGATCCTTGATAACTGCTAATGGATTATCTTTATAAAATGCCTTTAATTTTTTATATCGTGGTCGGAATTCTTCTTCTGGTGTGATACCATATAAGAAACAATTGTAACATCTAGATTTGTGTTGTTTACATAATTTTGTTTCTTTATCCCAAAATATACAGCCCTTTGTTGGTAAAGAGCTAACATAATTCTCCATTGCTACTTCTATTAAATCAGCAATTTGTTCAGACGACCAATAGTCTAATATATACTTCCATGTTCGTATAAATTCACAATAAAGCACCTGTGCATTCTGTTTACTACAGCACCAAGCACCGCAGCCACCTTCAGATTTATCTTTTTCTATACATTCCAAACAACCTTTAGTCTCTGGAATTTCTTTATATAGCTTTTCTAATGCAATAATTGCTCTCTCAATTTTCTTGCTTTTTGTTCTACTTGCCATAACTTAAAACTCAAGTGCATCTAAATCTTTTAATGATGATTTCTTTGGAATTGGAATTTCATCTAAATCAATATCAGTATCAAACGACTTCTCAAATGTAATAGTAACAGATTCGGCATCATCTGTTCTTATAACACAATTGGGAATTTTATCTAGATCTTTCCAATCCTCAAGAAGCTTATTAAGTTCAGATTTTTTAATTGTTGGCCTATCCTCGACAATATTATCGTATTCTTTTTCTTCCTTAAGAAAATCAAAGAGCAATTTTTCATCCTGTACTGTCCATATCCCTTTTTTCTTTCGTTTACTCACCTTACCAATACCAGGGAAATTTACTATTTTTTCATCATTCTCATTAAGTGTAGATAAAATGATAGATTTTAATAAATCTTGACGACGTGTTAAAAATTGAATTTTCGCATCAATATGATTAACTCTTTTCTTCTTTAGCTCCTTATAACTAGAGACATCAGTGTTAATCTTTTTAATAATTGCAATGGCAGCTTCAATACTATGAATATCTTCTAGAGCTTTTATATGTTCGGTAGAAGACTCCTGTTCAGTCATCACAACATTAGTATAACCTACGGACAATTCTTCAGTATTCATTTTTCGTCTCCTTTGTTATTAAATAGCAATTATTTCTTTTAATATACCGGTCTTATCCACACCATCAAAATTTACTGTAACAAAATGAGATCGACAAACAAGTTCCCAACCTTTTTTCTCGGCTTCTCCCCTGGCAATAATATAAGCTTTTTCAGCATTATTTAATGAAGCGGCACCAACACAACGCAATTTCACTATATTATGTTTCTGGTAAACCTTCAATATTGCATTTGCCAATTTCTTAACATATTCTTTGTCAGGAAGTTTCCCTTTGCTACCTGTAACTAAGAGCAATGCGGGATCCTTATCCTTATCATTATCATTACTTCCATCACGTACTTCAGACATCTTATATCTCCTTAAAAATTAAAACATACTTATTTATAAATATCGACAAGAATTATAAAATACTTCATAAAATATTCCTGTAAAACTTCTTTCTTTTTTCTTCAAGATCATCATCGGTCCATATTAATGAACCATGACAAATATGTGAAAATTCGCATTTTTTACAATCTTTATCATTCTTTTGAGATGGACGAGGAGGAGGCAAAAGCTTACGATCATCCATCTGCTGCATCATCTTAGATTGCCATTTTATTGTTTCAAACATTTCTTCATTTCTATCAACTTTACAATACAATGTAGATGAAGTATTCTTGTTCTCGTATAATATAATACCATACTCGCAATCTAAAAGATGAATATATATTATCAATTGTATAATATATTCAATGTGTGGGCCTGTCTTCAACAATTTGCCCTTCCATTGATAATCTGATATTGTCTTCATATCAATTACTATAGGTTTAATAGGTAATGTCTTAATATTAAAATTACACCTTACCCCTTCAAATCTCTTGACATCAAATTTAGAGAAATCCAACACAGCATCAGCTCTTCCTGCAAAATTTAATTCTTTGCTTTCTACTGGTGTCTCCATATATTTAAATTTCTTATTTCCACAAGCACACACATCAGGCTTAAAGGAACCAATTAAATCATCTTCACCATATATCCTTGGCTTACCAACATTGTCTTCATCAGGCTTGAACTTACCATTAGAATCCCAAAACCTGCAACATATATTAGTACACTTCCACCTTCCACGAAGTATACTCATACCATTAAAATAATCTTGCTGCCACCTAGTATGCATATTATGACCTTTATCAAAGAGTCGAATTAGTTGACTTCCAATAGGTGGTTGATCTATCTTTATAAAACCCAACTCAATATAATGTAAATATTGCTGCTTCCTTAAACACTTCCCCCATTCTGATGGATGGTAACGAAGATATCTTCTATTCCCTCTTCCTTGTTCGAATTTCCACCTTAAATAGGTGTCTACAAAACCCATAAGATTTGAGATTTCTGGCGGGGTATAATCTGCTGACATAATAATCCTTCATTAATTACTATTAAATTTTTTATTCTTTGACTCATTCAATAAAGAAACAAATGATTTACGACCTTGTTTCTTAATAAAATCATCTGGATCCGTTCCAACAGGTAGTCTAACAGGTATAAATCTCATACCATGCAACCTGTCTCTCTGCATCTTTAATGCTCTTTTTATAGCCTTTTCTCCGCTTTTATTTTCATCAGCATCAAAAACCAAATAGACTTCATTACAATACCTCGCTAACAAAGAAGCCTGAAAAGGACTGAAAGCACTCCCGCAAACACCAACAGTTGCCTTTAATCCCATACTATGCAAACAGGTCACGTCGAATTCACCTTCTACTATTATTGCTTTTTGTCTACTTATAATATAACGTTTAGCGATATGAAGCCCATATAAATAGAAAGATTTATTAAAACTTTCATGCCAAAAATCTCTTCGTTTTTCTGGATGTCTTGTACTAATAGCAACCGGATTTCCATACGGATCGCAAATTGGTATTATAATCCGGCCTGCTAATTCATGATCAGTTCTAATGGGACAATAACCGATCTGGAAAACATCTATAATTCTATCAGATAATCCTCGTACTTCTTTAAGATACTCAAGAGCTTTTTTCCCTTTAGTCTCCCTAAGTGTCCTCATCGCTAGTGGTATTATATTTTTTCTTTCTACCTCCCCGAACGAGCTTCGTCTTTTCGTTAGTATCATTATTTTCCTCGCAATTTAACTCGTTTTCTATTTCTATTTCTATTGAAACGAGTTCAGGTGGAAGAATCACTCCTGTTTCTTTAGCTTTCACTACAACTTCTTTTATTAAAGTAGATACCAACTTTTTAATCTTAAGATGGTCAATAAAATCAGACCTACCAGGAACCTTAACCTCTCCCCAACGAAATTCGCCTTTATAAACAGAAATTACTTTCAGCTGTCTGCCTACATTAAATGCAACTTCTTCTATATCGGGGAAATATGGTTCATAATAAATGGGTATCTCTATTGTTTCAATATACGGTTTTGCAAAGCGATTTTTTTCTATACGAATTCTAGCTTTACGACCTATTAACTTTATTTTACCTTCATTATCAGTAACAAAGATATCAGCATCCTTACCACCCTTCTTAGATATTTTTATACGAAGAGATGAAAGATGCTTCAATGCACGACCTCCTGGACTTGTCTCAGGATTGCCCCATGCCCCTATTTTGTCTCGCAATTGATTTATAAAGATTATTAATACACCATATCTAGTAGCACAATTAATAATTTTTCCAAGATTCTCAGCCATTAATCTTGCCACTGGACTAACTTTAATATCCTCAGCACTAGCTTCCATCCTAACTTTCGGTATAAGGTTAGCAACAGAATCTAGTACAATGACACCAATTTTATTACTTTTACGCTTTTCATTTACTTTGCACATCGCAACAATATTATCAAATACATCTTCAGCATGATATACTGTAGATACATTATCTTTATTTGACATGTCGGCATAGATTAAAGTGTCCTTATTTACACCATTTATCAATGCAAGATTATTAGAAAATGAATTTTCAGCATCTATCCAGACACAATCGTATCCCATTTTCTGTGCATATCCTACAGCACGATAGGCTAATGAAGATTTACCTGAACCTTCTTCACCGAATAATTCAATCAACTTACCCATAGGGATACCAATATTTTTAGATGGATCATAGTCTGTTAATAAAGATAGATCTACATCCGACGGTTTCATCCCATAATTGATAATAAAATCAAGTTCAAAATGACCAGTCGGAATCCAATCTGGTATCTTAGTATCAGCACCACGACGGAAAAAACCTTTTAAATTTTCAAGACCAATATCACTATATTTTGCCATTTTTTACTCCCAAATTACCAAGGCATATCATCGTCATTGTCATCGCCAGCATCATCGGCAGTATCTGTAGATGTATTTGCATCTTTATCTTTTGACCAATCACCAAACAATATTTTTTCAATTTCATCATCATCTTGCGAAGCAAATATTTTTATCAAATCAAAATCTTTTCTCTTAGAAAGAATGTCTTCTCTTTCTTCTTCCGTAAATGGAGAAGGATCAAGATAATCAATTTTATATTTAGTCGTTCTATCTTTCTGTCCACTAGGACAAATTACGTGTATCCGAAAATCTATTCCTTTTTTACCACCTGGCTCATCCTTATTGACATCAAAAAAACTTTTAAATTTTTCAAAAATAGCGTAAGGGCCCTCAAGAATTTTCAAAGTATTATCATCACCACGATCAAGAACAAGAATTGCATACCGCGTCGATGCCCTAAGTTCAGGATACTTCTCTCCAATCAAACAAGTACCTGGATTGTCACAAATAGCATTTCTGTTCTGTCCATCTTTTTTATTAAAATACTTATAAAACATGATTGGTTTATGAACAGGACGAACAGTATAAGTTTTATTAGCTTCCAACCTCATAAACTTACCTGCATTCGACCCACCACCAGTCCTCTTTGTTGTTGAATCACCGACATCGGACCATTCTAAATATGCCATGATATGCTCCTTGTAAAAATCAGGCCATTATTATTAACTCTTAACCAAGATCATCCCAATCCTGAAGTTGAGAACCTTTTTTCTTAGGTTCTGTCTTCTTAGAATCTCTGAGACTATCAAATCCCTTGAACTCTTCATTATCTACAATATTATCTACAATATTATCTTCTGTCCTTACCACCTGCTCTTGATGGTCTTCAGTCTTTGCAGCCCTTCGGTTCGGTTCTTTACCTTGTAAAGAAATGGTTACTTGTCTACTAAGACATTCAAAAGCTGATTCAAGATTGCGTAATACTTGAGCAATAGATACATGTAAAGAATGCAATCTTGAATGATACAACTCCATATCCCTCATATGCTGAAAAACAATACCATCCTGCCTTAAAGCAGGTTTTTCGTACTCCGTCCTTGCAAGTACACCACGAAACAGTTCTATAAATCTGTCCCACATGTAGTACTGCTCGTTACAATGCATAGCTATTTCTTGAACACGCTCTCGCCACATTTGAACCGAACACATACGATCATAGATATCCCTAGTATCATAGGAATCCGAGTTCAGGTTTACGCGAGCCTCTTTTAATTCATCCAAATATTTACGATACGGGATTTGACCACCAGGTAAGAGGTCAAGAAGTGAAGATCTCTTCTTTTCATAGAAGCGATCATACTTTTCGCTTGGACTTTTTACAATCCATTTAATCTGTTCATCATCAACAAGCATATCTTTCTTGCTCTCGCTACTCTTTGTCTCCAAGAGATATTCCTCCGAAGCATCTTGGCTTTTTGGGAGGTCTTCTAAATCCTTATTGGGAGACCGTTCAGTATCCTGGCGATTACTAGTATTTTTTTCTTTTTCTAGATCTTTTATCTCTTCTTTATCATTGGACTCTGACAGAGAACCAAAAACATTATCTATTTCAACACTACTATCATCTTTCTCTTCTACTTCTATATTCGACTTTTCTTCATCTTCTCCTTTAGTTACATCTTGCCATTTTTTCATTGTAACTTTTAATTCCAGAGTATCATGACCTTCTAATTCTCCAGAAACATCATTCAATAACTCAGTAAAATCTGGTTTGCCACCTGACTGGTTATCTTCAGAACGATTCTTACTCGTACTAATATCAAAAAGTTCTTCAATGTCATCAATTATTTTGTCTGTCATTTTGCCACTCACTTAAGTCCATCAAAAATATCACTTATATCCTCAACCTTATCTTTTTTTATTGTTTTTTTATCTTCATCTGGCTTTGACTTATTAGATTTGATAAACGCTGTTTTTTGCTCTATTCCTAAAGCGTTGCAAACTTCAACAAAAGTTTCTTGGAAATCTATAATTGCAAGTTGTGTAAGATTTCTCAGCTTTATCTGTCTTTCTTCTAATGATGTCCATTCAATAGTATCTTTACATTCAATTTCTATATCAGCCGATTCATATTGTCTCGTTTGTATTTTACGAGCAATACGCCTACTAACAACAGTTGTTTTTATTTCATCATTTTTCATAATATTGTTTCCATTGTAACTAATGAGTTATCACAAATATAATTAATCTCAAGATGCAAAAATATCAATATCTGTCAAGCCCTTATTATGAAGAGCCTTTAAATCTTTTCTAATCGCAATAAATTTTTCAACAATTTTATCTTTCGATTTCACGCCTTTCTTACCCTTAAAAAACCCAGCTTCAGCCAACGCACCAATGGTATCTGCACCTACTGTCTTAAAATTCGTCTTTTTAGCTAATTCATTAAGACTGCCATATGGTCTATTTGCAGCTATATTCTTTGAAGCTTCATAACCCATGCCTTTGCATGCAACTGGTGGTCTTATTTCAGTCTGTATAACATTAGATGATTTATCTTTTTTCTTTACAATTTTCCATTCTATATCGCAATCATTTATGTTTTTAGGAAGTATCTTAATATCTGAAGTCCTCTGCGCATCTATAGCCATCATAGCAACATTATCCCAATCATTAGCCGATTTAAACATTGCACGCCGAGTAAAAGTATTTAAGAAAGCACAACTAAATTCATCAGGATAATTCGCTTTTAAATACGCCGTTTGATAAGACAAGAAACCATAACAAGTCGCATGGGATTTATTAAAACCATAAGATGCAAATGGTGTAATAAATCTCTTCCAATATTGTTCTGCAACATCTTTAGGAACCTTATTTTTACCACAACCATCAATAAATTGATTCTTATATTTGTCCATTAAATAAGCTTTTTTCTTACCGATAGCTTTAATCATTACATAAGCATCATTCTTACTAAAACCAGCAAGAGATTCCATAATCTGCATTACACTCTCTTGATAACACAGGACACCGTATGTATCTTCTAAATACTCTTTAACAAATGGCTCAATTGATTCATGAAAATAATTTACTTTTGTGTGTCCTTTTTTTCTAGCAACATACTCTGGAATACTATCAATAGGTCCAGGCCGATAAAGTGCAACAGCAGCGATAATATCACTAAATCTATCAACACCTATCTGTTTCATAGTATCCTGCATACCTGAATTTTCACATTGAAAAACACCATTTAACTTACCTGACCTATAAAGTTTTAAGGTTTTTTTATCATCAAGTGGTAGATTTTCTATATCAATATTTATTGCATAATTTTCTTCAATAAGTTTAAGTGTATCACGAATTGTTGTTAGAGCAGCAATAGCTAAAATATCAAATTTAATAAGACCAACTGATTCCAAATCTTCCATAGAGAATTGTGTTGCAAGGCCCCTTTTGCCTTGACGTAACGGAGCAATTGACCTTAGAGGGACATTAGATATAACAACACCTGCAGCGTGTGATCCAAATATCGCAGACAAACCCTCTATATCACCAACGTGTGCTAATATATCTGGATATTTATCCATATATTCGCGGAAATCTAATATATAACGATAAGCCTGTTTTGCTTTTTTGATAATTAAATCATTACCATCTTCATCGCGAATCTTAATAAAACCAGCAGCACTTACATTCAATGTTTGAGTTATTTCATTTGCCAACAGATGATTAGCTGTTATATATTCCTTATCTCCTTTATGAAAAGAATAAGCAGCATCAACAGCCTTGCATACATTCCGAACCGCAGCTTTCATCTTTTGAGATATGTAGGTACCTATATTCCCTACATTCTCCCTACCATATTTGTCAATCAGATATTCATAGACTTCTCCTCGCCTTTCATCATCAAAATCAACATCAATATCTGGAAAACCGGCTCGGGCATATGTCCTACGATATGGTAAAAAATCACCACTTGGCTTTTTAGTTGTCATGCCCAATGCATAAGCTGTCCAACTATTAATGGCGTTTTTTTTTCCAACTTTATTCTTATTCTTTTCCCAAATATTATAAAAAGTTTTAAGATTAGACTCGCCATTAGTGCCTTCGGTTGATTCTAAATGTTCTAATTCTTTGCGGACATTGCCCATCAATGATTCATCTATATCGCGTCCTATGGAATTAAGAATTTCTTTTTTTATATTTGATAGATCATTCATGATATTGAAATTTTACTTCTTTATTAAGACGAAAGCTCGGCGGGTGTCCTGGAATATTCAAGTTAGGAAAAAAAGCTTTAGCTGTAATGGTTATAGTTTTATATCTGACAGGAAATATTTTTTTTAAAAATTCTGGGAACAAACTATCTTTAAAATAATTCCAACATGTTGCAGGAAATACAATAACTTCTTTTTGCTTCGAATCTATACCCAAAACATATCTCCGTAGTGTAATAATAAGTTCTTCTATAGTCATACTAATGATTATTGTTTCGTATCCATCATCTCCAATTGACTGCGACAACAATTCTTTACTTAATTTACCAGTATTTATAAGTTCTTTAACTTCTAAGGTAATTTCTTTAATTTGTAATAGCTCTGGTTGAGTTAAACATGGCATAGATATTGGTGAAAGATTAATATTTTCATCTAACGTTTTATCAAGCATATCCAAAATCCTTTTCAAGTATAAATTTTTTATCATCAAAACCTAAAAATCTTTCCCATAAAAGAGAGTATTCCAGTGGATCAGGCCCATAACATACTCCTATACATCTAAGCAAAACACTACCATATCCTGATCCTCTTCCAGCACCAATAATAATACCTTTATTACGAGCAAATTCTATATAATCTCTAACAATCAGTAAGTAAGTAGAAAAATCATAATTATTATTATCATATGCTATTTTGAGATCAGCTAATTCAACTTTAAGTCTTTCAACATGACGTTCGCTCTTATTCCAACCCAATTTCTTCATCCCATCAATTGATAATTTCTTTAAGTAATCATATGGGTTAGTAAATTCTTCTGGCAATGCAAATTCAGGTAAACGCATCCCACCAAATAAATTATTTTCTATATCAGGTGTGTTTATTTGTTCTGCAAGTGCAAGTGTATTATAAAGAACCTGTGGAGTTTTTCCAAATATTTTATACATCTCGTCAGCATTCTTGACATAAAACTCATCATATGGAAAGTGAAGATGCTTTGGATTAGATAAACAAGTCGATGTGCTCATGCACATTAAAACCTCTTGTGTTTTGGCTTGACTCTTTTTAATATAATGAGAATCCTGAGTAGCAGCGATTGGAATATTCATTTCCGATGATAATTTAAAAATATCTGGAATAATTCTGGCTTCATCTGCGATACCATGGTACATAATTTCTAAAAAGAAACCATCACCAAACATATCTTTAAATATACTACATAATTTCTTTGATTGATCATATCTATCATATAAAAGATTGGCATTAATAGCACTCGCCAAACACGCACTGCCACACATTAACCCTTGAGAATGTTTTCCTAAAAGATCTATATCAATTCTTGGATCTCTATAATAATATCCATCAACCCAAGACTTCTCAGAAAGGCTACAAAGATTTTTGTAACCTTCCCAATTCTTCGCATATAAATTGATATGTCTATTACCTTTCCTACCATCTGGTTGTTTTTCTTTATTCTTCCAAGTATGATTCCTAGACAAATAAAATTCACATCCAAGGATTGGAGTTATCGTCGGGTATTCTATTTCTTTTCCGTTTTTATCTTTTTTAGCACGACATTCTTGTATAAACTTGATCCAGCCACCTATATTGCCGTGATCTGTCAGAGCTAGTGCAGGAAAACCCATTTGCCTAGCAGCCATAACTAGTTCATGAATTTTAGATAATCCATCAAACGAACTATATTCACTATGCGTATGCAAATGGACAAATTGAGAATTGTTTATAGTCATTGCATCAAATACCATATCATCTAAGTTTGCACATTAATCAACAATGCCGATTAGGATCGTATTTTTCTCTAACTCCATCTCGACGTTTTACAAATTTTGGATGCATATGTTTTACATAACTTGGATCTTTTTCCCACACTTCCGCATTTTTATTAATAAGACAAGGACCATTAGGAAATGGAATAAATTCGCATTTACAACCATCATCGGCTATATAATCGTCTTCACGCTTTGAAACCGGACGAAGTTCTTCGAATATTTTTCCTGTCTTTGGATGTTTATAACAATAAACTGGAATTGTATTTTTCCTTATTGAGAATATCCTTCACAAGAAACAACAAAATATTTTTGATTTCCTTTAACTAACATACGGTATTCAGAATTAATACCAAAAATACTTACTTTATTTTTTTCTATAACATGATCACAATCTCGTGTCTTACAAGTATCACATAATGATAGAAGCACTCCTTTATGACCAATTGGCGTATTTACAAGAGAAAGTAATTGAGTTTTATATTTCATCGATGTTTACTTTTAATAGATTGCTCACTAAGACCTCTCATTTCTGATGCCTCTTCTTGATTAACTCCTCTAAAAACAGGTCTATTAATAACCTCTTCATTAGGTATTTTTACCTTAGTCTTCCTTGATTTTGATACCTTTGCTGACAATCCAGAAAGAGCTTCTAGTGGTATGTTATTATCTATCTCCAATTTTTCTGGTTGTTCAGTATCGATCTCTTCTATCACAGGTAGAGACAAAGCAGATTTAGAGGATTTTGACTGTCCAGGTATCTTCTTTTTTACACTAGTTGAGTTAGTTGAGTTAGTCGATTTATTTAAAGTTGAAGAGATATTTTGGCTAGATATGAATTCAACAACTTCTGTAAAAAATTCTTCAGGAAATCTATACCAATCCTTAGAATCCTCGCTTACCGATATAATCATTTTATCATCAACACGATGATATTTTACATAATACATAATATCAGAATCAGTAGAACTATAAACAAATTCCAATGTTACGTGTGCATTTTCTGTTGATATTGGCATGTGTTGTCTCCTATATCTTCATCCGTTTTCTAATTGTTTTTCGCACTTTTTCGCATAAAATCTTTAACTTTTCTTCTTTTTCAACAATAAATTTAGGTTTAATTGTAGGATTTATTGATTTACCACAATGTGGGCATATTCTTCCATATATACTCTCTTGTTGCTCATAAAAAGGATGATCTAACGATAAACCATTAGTATGTGGTTGTATTTCGATTTGACATCGTTGACAAAACATATATTAATTACTTTCTTCAGCTTCCATATCCCTTTGATCTTGCTCACGAATAGTTTCCCTTTCACCACATATACTATCTAAATAAGGAGAATCTATAAGTAATGTATCCCAAAAATGCCTCCAAAATTCCATATTACTTTTCACAAGATCAATATGAACTTCAGGGACTTCCCACCCACTTTGCTGAGCCCAAGCAGAAATGGCTTGGATATCTGGATTATAAAAAAGATCTCCTATTGACGGTTGATATTCTATAATTACAATTCTCCCATCAAAAAAAAGGTGTAGATTAAAAATAGAAATTCCATATTCGCTATCAACTGTTAACCCTGTACTTATCATCCAATCTGTCTTTGCTGGAAAATCAGAAGACATTATTTCATATACTTCAGAAAAAACGCCATCTGTTTGACACATGGTCTGATCAGTAAAATTTAATTCAAAATCCACAGCACTCATTCGAATATATCACACTCAGTTGTTATTGTTTTATTATTCTTATCTTTCTTTAGTCTTTCTGACCTTATTACATAAGAGTTATCGAGTGCCACTTCTATTTCTGAACACTTCGTTCTTGTGCGAGCAAAATTGCAATAACCAGGATCATTGTCAATACCTATATATCGCCTATGAAGACTAGCAGCAACAGAAGTTGTTGTACCACTTCCATTAAATGGGTCTAACACTATGTCTCCTCTATATGTGTATAGTTTTATTATTCTATAAGCTAATTCAGATGGAAATGGAGCCGGATGTTTACCCATTCTCCTAGTTTCTGCATTTATAGCCCAAAAAGCACCAGTCCATTTTTTAAACTCATCAGATGTCATATCAGATTGTTCAGGATCTCCCTCAAGTCTCCATTGTCCTTTTGACCAAATAAAAATATATTCGAAATTGCGTCTTAAAATAGGGTCTGAAGATGAACACCAGGATCCCCAGGCAGTTTTTCTACCAACAAAATTTTGTTTATACCATATAATTTCGCCACGGAAATTTAAATTACCTATTTGTTTCATCTGATTCACAAGATAATAATGAATTGGCCTAATATATTCTGTATCCTTATCATCTTGTCGATTCGTAACTGCATCAATATTTATTGCTAATCGACCTCCTTTTTTTAAAACTCTCTTACACTCTAACCAAACCTCACTTAACCAATTTAAATATATTTGCCAAGGCATATTATCATCATGAGAGCCATAATCAATTTTAACATCATATGGAGGACTACAAAAGACAAGACTAACAGATCCGTCAGGTATTTGTTTTAATCCAACTATAACATCAGAACATATAATCTTGTTTTTCAAACCTTATCCTCACGCACACTGGTGTGGCAACAAACTATACATCTATCTTCATGATCAAAATGAACACCTGATCTGCCGCGCATACGACCACCACATTCGGGACAAGAACCCATATACTCAGACAAAACATATTGAGCATCAATTGTTGCTTTTATTGGATACTTGTCTGCTCGTTTCGCAATTTTTTTAAAAATTTCACAGTCAAGAATAAATTTGCGCAAACGAGGATCAAATTTTTTACCACCCAATTTGTTTAAAAATAGATATGGTTTCATAATTATCTCCAATTAATCATCAAATATATCTACATCAGCTAGTAACCTTGATTCTGCAAGATCAACATATTTTTTATGAATTTCATAACCAATATATTTTCTTCCGCATCTTTTAGCTGCCTTAGCTGTAGTTCCACTTCCCATAAAAGGATCTAAAACAACATCATTAATAAATGAAAACATTTTTATAAGACGATAAGGAATTTCCATTGGAAATGGCGCTGGGTGTCCAACTCTTTTAGCAGATTCAGGACGTATAGTCCATAAATCAAGAGCCCACTTAGACCATTCTTCTTTACTAATTAAACTCTCTTGTTTAATTCTTTCATCTATTTCTCTTTTAAAATCACCACGAGATTTTCTCATAAATATTATTGATTCAGTTAAACTTGATATTAAAATTAAACCAGGGCTAGGGAATGAACCGAAAAGCCTCTGTGAAGCCGTTCCTTGTCCCTTATACCAAATTATACCTTTTTCGTATTTAAACCCAGCTGACTGGAATGTCTTTATGCTATCAGCAGCAAGTGGCTCAGAATATCTCTCAACACCAGTTTTTGATTTTGGAAACGGCAAACTATCTTGAACATTCCAACATATCCAGCCTCCTGGCTTTAAAACCCTAAAACACCCCATAGCAACTTCTTCGATAAAATTTATATATGATTTATAATCTTCCCAATAAGAATAATCTTTTAATGAAAAATAAGGTGGGCTAGTAATAACCATATCAATAGAAGAATCAGATATCTCAGACATTCCATCTTCTGTACATGATTTATTATATATGATATTAGTCTTCATTTTTAACGAATTTGTCTGACATTTCTTTTTCTATTCTATTCATATATAGTTCTTTACGTTTTTGAATACCTGGCCCAGAAATAATGTCATATACTTTTTCTAATGTTTGCAGATCAAGTGCATGAATTATCTTATCAACTTTCTCAAACACTTTGTCCATAAAAATTACTTCATACTGATCAAATTTAACTTGTTCTAAAAAAGCAAAACACGTACGGCTTAATTGATATGAAATTTCATCAATAGACCTTATTAACCCAACATTGTTCTGAGACATATCCTTAATAATTTGATCCAATTCATCAGTAACATCTATATTTAAACCTTTGGCGAGCTTAACAATAGCTTGTTTGATTGTTATTTTTTCTAATTTGCTTACAAGATTAATAATATCTCCATGATCAGAACAGCCAAAGCAATGATAATATTGAAATTCATCATTTATAAAAACATAAAAAGAAGCGCTTTTTTCAGGACCATGCAATGGACACAAATAATTCAACCTGTAATTGTTCTGAGATACAGGATCATGCCCATGACTTTCTAGATAACTAACTATGAGCTTAGTTTTAAGTATTTGCTGTATAAAATGTGGGCGTGACATCAATCAAATAAACTACCTATATCTGTATCATCATCATTATTTTTTACTGGTTCTTCAAAATCCAAATCATCATTATCAATTTTCTTTAGAATATCATCAGCATTTTCACCACTATAAAAATCTTTAACACTTTTAATAAGGCATAACTCAGGATTGACATCAAGAACAGCTTTTGATTGATTACCTGGAAATGTATTTTTACCGTATCTACATTTAACAGCAAATACAATTAATTTTTCTGTTGGTTGTTGAGGATCAGGAAAAAGAACATAAATATTATCAGCATCAGCTGAATACTCATGTGAACCTCTAACATCTTCTGAATGAAAAGACATTTTATCATTAGGAGATCTTCTTACACGTTTAAGCGCTTCTCTACCTATTTGGGCACCAGAAATAATTGAAAAACCCTTATCGTGGACAACACCTGGTCTCCCCATATTTCTTAATGCCTTTAACATATCTCCAATTTCAAGATCATTTCTACCCTGCCTATTTATATCTGGAATTAAATTAGCGATATAATCTATTACTACAAGGTCTGGTTTAAATATTTCTAACCGTTTTTTTATTTCTTTTTGAATAAGTGATACTTTTATTCTATCTACATCATATGATTCCATAATATAAAGATTACCTTCTTCTTTTTTCCAATCTTTAAAAAGAAGATCTTCAATTTTTTTAATTTGTTCTTCACTTAGAGATTTCGGGTTCGCAACATAATCAAATGATATCTTTGTTTGTCTTGATACCATTTTGTCCTGTATAAGTTGTCTTGGCATTTCTAATGGTACAAATAAAACATTCTTTTTACTCTTAAGCCATACATTCATAGCTATATTAATCATCATAGAAGACTTGTAGCCACCAACGTCCCCACAAAATAGCGTAAAAATACCAGGAGCAAGCCCAACTATCATTGTTTTATCAAATTCTTCAAAACCAGTTGAAATAAATTCTTTCTTAATCTTCCCTGCTCTATAATCAAGAATCCTCTTCCAATACTCATCAGAAAATTTTGTTATATCTTCATAAATAATCTTTTTTTTATCAACAAACGTATCAGATAAATTTGATAATTTTTCTGATAAATCAATAATTGCAGAGTTTATACCAACTTCATTCTTATTCCTACTAAATGAGCGTATATATTCAGTTGATGTACTATGTAAATAATTATCCAAAATATTTCTTTTTAACATTGGATAATTATTTTTATCAGCACCAAGAAAGGCTATTTGATTAAAAAGCACCTCTTGTCTAGATATATCTTGTTTTGTATTACTAGAAATATTCTTAGCAAAGTCTATAAATGACTTTCTTTTTAGAACAACACCATGTTCATGACAATCTAGAATAGCATAAATAATAATTTTTCTATCAATATGAAAATGCTCAATATTTAGAGGGCCTGCTAGAAAATCTTCTACTAGATCTTCATACCTAAGCATCAAATTAATATACTGATCTTGAATTTGGAATTCTGTTTCAGGCACCATTCTCACCATCTGTAGAAGATACAGAAATCGTTAGTGTATCTTTATCGTTAACAATTTTACTAATACCAATACCAAATGCATCTTCTATTAAATAGTTTTTCTCCTTTACATCAAACTTGAATACAAGTATTGTCGGCAATCCTTGTTGAATCCGCGTAAGGAAAAAAGGATCTAAAATAGACGCTACAAAACTTTTAGCATTTTCGCTAGTATGTAAAAATCTTTCTATTATATTATCAATAACTAACCAATCGCAGCATACATAATCTTTTGCATCTTGGTCATTTGTTTTTAAACCACCAAAAAGTTGCGGGAAATCTATCCAATCATAGCTAATCATATGTTTATGCTTCTTCAATCTAAGCCTAATCGCTTCACGAGTCATAATAGATGCAATAAGCGTTCTACCTCGCGGTAACGATTTAATAGAACTAATTTCATTATCTTCATCACGTATTATTTTACGATCTGATCTGCCATGAATAATAATACTTTTACCATTGAGAATACGACTGTCTATAATAGACCGTTTTAAAAGATCTCCAGGAGATAATTTTATAACATCATCATTTGATATCTTGCCCCAACAATATTTCATTATTTGTTCTTTTGCTATGCGAGCTACTTCTGTCTCAAGTAAAATATGATTGTCTTTATCACAACCATCAAAATCATGAATAGAGAAATTACGAAAACCCTTGGGAATAACAATCTTTATTAATGCAGCAACTTCAGCCCGAATTTTACAATCGCAGCGAGACTTCTTGCATTGAGATGGATTATCTAATTTACATTCCTTCTTAGCATATTCTTTAAGTAATTTAGCTTTGATCTTTTCTATTTGCTTCATGGCTTTTTATTATAATCTAAGATAGTACACAATAATCTAAGATATTGGAGATAACATCAGAGACAAAACAACAGATGAAGACTCAGCAGATACATTGATTTCACTTTGATTGGCTTGTCCACTAAAGCTTTCTGATATTTCTTTCATTTTATTTAAAGCATTTTCTTTTAGGCCTCTTTCTCGACCCTTTAATCTAAGTATATATTTAACTTTATGTTTTTTTCTAAGAAGAGATATCGTATGATTTCTTTTTGTCTTTAGATCATGATTTGAGATACCATAACTAACCCTAATTTGTTTAAGCGACGGAGCCGGCTTTGATCCCTGTTTCTTCTTTTTATCTTTATACTTCATAACATTATAATCAAAAATTTTACAAATAGGATTATCACCTGGAGAAACTTGCACGAGATCTAACCCTTGTTTTTTAGCAAGTTCCAAGGCTTCACTAAATCCCATTTCGCCTTTCATTACACCATCTTCCGTTACCACACGAACAGTAACAGCTTCTATTTGTTCATTTATATTGTGATTCATTTAGAACCTCTCAAAAAATCGAGTCTACCATCAGACTCTATAAACATTATATCTATTTTTAACTTATTATCTATTTCATTAAAAAACTTACGTGCAAACTGGAACTTAAGCCAAAGAGGATATGGACTATACTTTGTTGTTGATTCGATAACTAATTTAATTTTATCTTTTTTATACAAATCACAACAAATATCCAAAACAAATTCTCTCGCCTTTGTATAACTAAAATCTTTTTTAGTTATTAACCAATTAATACAAACAATTACACCAAAAGTAATTACAAAACGATCCCAATTTAACACATAAAGATTATCAATATCTCGTTCATTAATTTCTTTATCTGGGTCTTTTTCAACTTTCTTTTTAGGTTTAACTTTTGCTGTACCCATTATACGTGATACATAATCATATGATTCAAGAAAAGATTCTAATACCCATGGTTTTCTCATTTGCGAAAAATAAAACGGTTTTGATTTCTTTATGTAATAATTAGAAGCTACATCAAAAAAGAAATCAATATAATCCTTTAAAACAACATTATCACAAAATCCAACTATATCAACCACCGCATCTTTAACCTTTAATATCTCTTGGCAACATCCACTAAAATTCAAATTCCATTGAGTTTGATATGTCTTAAGATGAGAAGACTTAGCATAACGAACAAAATCAGATGTAACCCACTTTGTTATATCCTCACATATTTCTTTTCTAATCTTTCTAGATTTAATGTCTTTAAAATCAATATATTTAGTTTTATCTGATGAAATAAATTTCACTCCATCTTTGCATTTTGATTTACTGTTTCCTGACAACGCATCTCTAATCAATTCTTCACCTGTCATCTTTATTACTCTGCTATAATTACGTATTCTCGCCCTTGCTTTTTTTGATCACGATAATGATAACGATATGATAACTCGTGAGTATGTACTCTTTTTCTATAGTTGTCTAATACTTTGTGTATTTCAGAAATATCATATGCGCTTTCATCATTGAAACTTAAAACAATCATAGGAATATAAGAAGATGCTTCAATAATTGCAGAAAAATGTTCATTATAGTTATTGCGATTCCGGAATTTATCACATACCTCAAGATGATTAAGTTTACTTATTGGAGCCTGGCAGATGTATTCTTCAAAAAAAGAATACATTAACGCATAATCACTCTGTTGACCTCCATACGGAGGATCTATATAACAAATATCAACTTTTGGTTTAATATCGGTCAGCAAAGAAATTGCATCCCCACAATAGCATTCATGTTTGTTAACATCGTCAATCAGTCGCATATCAACCCAATGTATATCCTTAAAAGACATACATAAACTTTGGTTTTTTGAATGCTGGAGTCTATGTTCTAATTGAGCCAAGACCTGTCCTTTATTTAAACGTCCTCCTAAAAAACATTTATCCATAACATAATGCAATATATGGATTAATGAAAGAATAAATTTTATATTTCTTTCTTCTAATGGACCAAAAAGCTCTAACGCATTTGCATAATAATTATCAAGAAATATTGCTTCATTTACAGAAAAACGAACATTAGCATAATGTTCTCTTACAAAGGTTGTATAATTATAATTGTAATTGTCAATTAAATATTTCTTTTCCTGATGAGATAGTTCTACACTATTATTTTTCACAAAAGCTAATGCATTAAAATATGCAAACATCATCGCATCATTACATATTACTTTTTTACCTAAATATTTAGCTGCAATTGATACCGATGCGCTTCCAGAAAAAAGATCCAGAATACTACTATACGAATTATTATATTTATCAATTAATGAAAAGATATTTACGATTAGTTTTTTTTTATTACCAGTCCATGGATTCTTTAAGACCCTTAACCTCTCTCTAACACACGACAACTTAGTCTCTAGTGTTTCTCCAACTAAACCGGTCTCAAAATCTATTTCTACAGGTGAAAACGTTTTTGCCATTATTAATCCATATCTACATCTTTTATAGTAAATCTTTTTTCTACTGAATATATTTTTCTACGCTTTTGACTGTGTTTATGAAGATATTTGCAATGATCATCAAAATCAATTGCTATAGCATTTTCTTTACCAGGATATGTCCTTAATATACGACCTATTCTCTGCAGTGCTCTTGTTTGACTCTTACCTCCACCAGCTAAAATTAATGTATCTAATGGTCTAATATCAACACCTTCGTCAAAAATTACACTTGCAATAGTAATTCCGCATTCTCTCTTTCGCATTTTCTCAAGATGTTCTTTTCTTTTTTTACTAGATATTTTACCACTAAGAAACACACTATTTTCTATAAGATTATTAAGAATATTCCCGTGTTGTATCTGTTTTACAAGAACTAATGGAAGTCTCCCTTCTTTATGCATCCTTATTGCAATCTTAGCAATCCATTCATTTCTTTTAGAATTATTAACAATAGCTTGACTATAAATTTTAGGATACGATGAATATTTAAGTCCTGTTACTCCTTTATTCTGAATAAAAAAGATTTCAGGAGCAACAAGATAACCACGATCAATTAAAAAAGAAGCAGAGATATCAGCTATACATCGTCCAAAACAAGCATCTATTAATATATCATCACCAAGATCTCTCCATGGACTAGCTGATTGCCCAAACCTATAATGTGCAGAAACAGAACAATCAGAAATTATTTGGCAGGTCGCTGCTGTCCAGTACTGGCATTCGTCCCCAGTTATACCTTTTGCTGAGTATATTAAATCTTTAATATCTTTTTTAGATGAACTTATATCTGTTGTGTCATCTCCTTTATCCTCTTCGTCATATTTTTGATATTTCCCACCTAAAGCTCTTACTGCTGTTTGAACTGTCATAACATTAATATCTTTAATCTCGCATTTACCATCACCAATAATACCAATATCTATTGAACCACCATTAGATCTGATAAATCTAGTAAATTCATTATGAGCTTGATGTAACAAATCTTTTGAAGTTACATAAACAATAAAAGGAGAAATAGATAGCTTTGCAATAATACCTGCTGCAATTGCTGTTTTACCAGATCCTGTTGCGCACTTAATAATACCCCTTTGCTTATTGCATGCTTTATTTATAACATCAATCTGATAATCTCTCTGTTCGAAATCTGCAGAAAGACTAAAAGACTTGGTTTTTTTAGCAAGAACACGTTTGTCAACAAACTTATAGGAAATATTATATTTATTAAAAAATTCTCTTGCTTTGGTTAACAAACCAGTAGAGAAGTGTGTATAATCTTTTTTAATATGACATGTGCATTTACCCTTATTATAACACACATTACTTTTATATCCATCCCATGCTTCTAACCACTTATAATTATTTTCATTAGGTTCTTCACAAAATCTTCTGGCTCTTGCTATTTCTTTAGCTTTTGCCTTTTCAAGCATAGTACGCAACATAAACTTGACATTCTCAGGTTTGTACCCAAGTGCCTTTTTAAATTCCTTATAGGATTCTTTTGTTAATCGTCCTTCTACAATAGCTGTGGATGAATGATCCACATGAAGGACCAAAAATTGATTTTCCATGCCTTAAAGCATTCCCTTTGTGGTTTCGTCTAATTTTTTCTTCTTTCTTTTCTTTCTTTTCTTTCTCCATTTTTTAATTATTTCATCATCAGAATCAATTTTTCCGCTATCAGGAGCAAAAAGATTTTTCCCTAGGCCTGGACTTCTTGTATGAGGATCAAAGCCAGGTTGTGTATTATAATCAGAACCAGGTCCAGTATAAGATAATCGTTTAAAACCTAATGTTTCAATTATTTTCACCTTCAGACTCCTCAATGTTCTTTTCTTTTTCTATCTCGTTAGAAATATTATCAATAATATGGCTCAGCTTGTCTCTAACGCCTTGTAATTTATAATAGCTATCTACCTCTCTTCCGCTATAAAGGCTTCTGGTGGCTACCTCAAGCCTTAGACATACATCGTTTAATGCCCTTTTCAGTTCATGGCAATTCATCTTTTAGCTCCTCAGTTTTAGCATATAAAGTATAGGATATTCTTCTAATTATATATCCTTTGTGATGACAACAAACTCTGCAAAGTAATAGTATGATCTATCTCTGGATCGGCTGTTTGCTTCGATTTAATTCGCAATAAAGAATTAAATGGGACACCATCTCCTTGATCTTTTTTAGATTTCATTTTTTCAATACGATCCCAAAAATCCTTTATATATCCCTCAAGAACCTTGTGCGTTGACCAATCATAGCCCCTTACTGGTTCTAGCATTTTTTCTGTTATACCGAGATACCACCACATCATTGGGATTACTACACCGGGTGAGTCCCACATTTGTGACGTTTTCCCTAGTAGTGCAGTAGAATAAGACTCTTTAATATGTGAAAAATCATCTATATCTAAATCAAGAATAATAAATAACATAGCAAAAAATTCTTCTGCCGAATTATCATCATAAGCAAGATCTACCAAACCCATAAAATGCGTTGCCATTTCGCCAGCCAAAATATCTGATATGGCTTCACGAGGATCTAATTCGTGTCCTCGTATCGCCTCAATACACATAAAAGCATCTCGTACTGGTTCATTACCAATATCATAATTTACAAAAATTAATGGTTCTGCTGGCAATTTATCAGAATCAACTTGATTTTGCTCATAAAACTTAGCTATATCAACATTTGGACTATTGCCTACTAATATTAAAATATTAGAAGGAGCAATTTTATTTATCGGACATACTATATCCTTTATTATAAGCCAAACAAGCCTATTTTGATACAACCTTTTTATATTAAACTCATTTAAATCCAATTCATATGTACCAGAATATACAAGATGTCTCAATGTCGTAGATAGATATAGTAAAAAATCATCTTTTTGCAGATTGTTAGCAAATAATTTCTTTTTAGTGAACTTATCTGAATTAGCAATATAATTACTGACTATTCTATATATTGTATGCGAAACATTAGATGTTTCACCAATAGATATAGAATTGCCTCTAATTCCTTGAGGTTCTTCAAAAACAACATCAAAATCAAAAAATGGTACTTTAAAACGACGACAAATTTGCTTAATATATGTAGCCGCTAGCTTAAAATCTGTGATTTTACTCATTATTTGTTTCTTTTTCTCCAATATCCGATATATAGAACCTCCCAATATGTTTTTCGTCATCTGGTGTAGCATATCTCATAGGAGCGCCGATCTCACCAAGCCAATCAATCCACGTATCGCATTTCTTTATCATTCCTATTACTTCCTTTATTTCATCTTTGGTAATTTTACTTTTTGGGCTTGTTCTCTTCCTAGCTTTCCGTCTACCTGTTCTTTTTCTATTAACAGAAGAATTATATTTTTCTTGTTTCATTCCCACATAAGATTGATCTTCTAAATCTGATAATATTTCAGATGCAAATTCAAGAACAGACATTTCATAAAGCTCTATCATTGTAATTTCTTGACAATTATGACACTTATATTCTAAAAACAATACAGATTTACAATCATCTCTATGGGCTTTTTTTATACCAACAATATTAATCCCACCTTTTAAAAATTTTACAGAACAGGATGGACATTTAAAATTGTCTTTTTCAATATGCCGTAATAGCCACATTGGTAAATCTAACATTTTAGAGCTCCATTCAAAATAGTTAATATACTAAATTTAATTACATTTTTGATACTATATTATCGATGAAAATCCTCTAAAAAATTACCAATTTTTTATCTTTCCTCTCTAGAATAATCTAAATCAATATTGTATTTCCATGTTATACCATGAATATCATGCACACCAAATATTGTTTGTTCAGGACTAGAAAGAGCTTGAAGATCTTTCATTGAATACATATCGCCACCTATAACTGATCCATTAATTATTATACGACCATGGTTTGTTGTCATCTCTGCTGAATTATGAAAATGTCCTGCAATTGTATAATCTGGTTTTGTATGAAGGGATCCTGACATTTTCATTTCGTAATCAACCAGTCCCTTAAACGGATATGTTCTAGATTTTACATCTTCACCATGAACTAATAAAAAATTATGATTTCTTATTTCGGTCATAATCCACCATGTTTTTGGAATAACAAAATGAACGCGAGGATTATCCCTAAACACAGACTCTAAATATGTATAACACATATAATCCCAATTAACATAATCTTTTTCCTTACCTTTTTGAGCAGCCCTGCCATGGTTTCCTCTAATCCCATAAAAATATATTTCTGGAAAAATTGTCAACCAATAATGAATCATCTCCTCTATTGCCTTCCATCCAATAGTAAATTGATCAACAATGGGCATATCTATATTTACGGCAGACCAATTGCCAGTATCATTCATACCAGCTACTATATCACCAAGACAACCAATATGGAATTTGGGTATATTATACATATGAGAATGTAGTTCAAATATATCACGAACTGCATATTGTAAGTTTTTTAATCTTTTTAATAAAACGTCCTGATTGAACTCAGCCAAGCCACCTGTCTCCTCTAAGGAAAAATTAGATCCGATATGAAAATCACTTAATATTAAAAACATATCTTCATCACGGTTTTTATTTTTATTTTTGTTACTAATAATAGGAGAATATGCCGGTACAGGCACTTCTGGGAGAGCTTTAATTGAAGCTACCAGCTTATCTGCTATAACATCAGAACCTAACTTAAAAACAAAAAGTTTTCTTTCTTGAGCATTTGCTAATTTCTGCTGAAATACTCGCTTCTTATTATTATCAAGTCTATCAATACCGCTATAATTGTCATTATAATATTCTGTCCCCAACCAATTAGTTCTAGTATATTTTTTTTTACAACTTTCTTCGGTCCTTTTAAGTTCAGCAGCAATAATTTTATATGGAATAACAGATCTTCTCATTTCAAATAAAATTTGTTCCTCTTTTTCTGTCCACGGTCTACTATAGTCAACGATTTTCTTTGTGGAATCATTACGTAAACTCTTGAGTTTTTGTTTTATTGATTCTGTTGTTCTATTGAGTATAAATGCAATTTGTGAGTGAGGAAATAAATTAGAATTTAATTCACAAAGTTTTTCAACTTCTTCTTCCTCCCAAATCTTTTGTTTGATCTTTTTCATGTAATAATCCTTTTAACATCTCTTAGCATTTCATAATAATCTTGGCAAAAACGTGTCCAAACTATCATATGCTGTGTTATCATTTCTTTTTTATGAACACCTGTCATACTATCAGGATTTCGCCTGTATTTTATCACAGGTTCTTGCACATTGAGAAACCTCATATTAGCTGAAATTGCCCTAGCCCATAAATCAAAATCTGGCACTGTATAAATCTCTTTATTTAATGTATAACCACCAAGTTTTAAAAAAGAATCTTTTACAAAAATAGTTGTAGGATCTATAATCGGATTCATACATTTATGAAGAATCATATACACAATACTACGATGTAACTCTGCTGGGTAGTTCATTAAACCAGTTTGATTCCCATCTAAATCTATTCTAATAGCATGTCCCCCAATACAAAATAGGCATCCTCCATTAATAATCTTTATTTGCGTCTCAAATCTCTTAGGTAAACTAATATCATCTCCATCATGGATAGCAATAAATTTTCCTTTTGCTAATAATATAGCTTCATTACGTCTTCTAGGAATACGATGATTTTCAGAATTATCATAAAAGCGAATACGATTATCATTATAAGAACGCACAATAGATGCAGACGAATCCGTTGAACCATCATTAATAATAATAAATTCAAAATCAGTAAACGTCTGATTCAATATGGATTCTATTGATTCGCGTAAATATTTTTCACAATTATAAACTGTGGTTATAACGCTGATAAGTGGATCATTTAACATTACACCTGGTAAAGACCTCGTTATATTGTTCAGAAATATGAGCCCAATTATATTTTGTTTCTATTTCTATCCGGCCTTGTCTGCCCATATCTTTTCTAAAATCATCTGACTCCAAAAGTCTATTAATAGAATCGGCAAATAACCCATACGTTGATTCATCATATTTAGCATTACCAAATTTATCTTTAGCACGAAATTGAACACAAATCCCACCTTGCAAAGATGGAATATTCCCAACTACTAGCGAAACCCAAGGAACAGAGGAAGCCATTGATTCTAGAATTACTATTGGAGCTACTTCTCTTTTTGATGGAAAAGCAAAAACATCAGCCTCAGCAAAAGCAGCAAGCGTGTAATCTCTCCCAATGTTTTTTAAAAACAGAGATTTAAATTTACTTGAACGAAGTTGTTTTTGTGTTTCATTAGCAATAATTTGGCCAGGATAATAATTAATGCTAGATGAAATAAATACTCCTGTAAAGTCTTTTCTTTTTTCTGAAAGTATGTTTAATATCTTAACAAGGTCAAGCTGCCCCTTATCAGGGAAAAAGTTAGAAACACAAAGAACCATATATTTTGTATTTATATTATACTTTTTTCTAAAATCTAAATCATTCCTGTTATCTATTTCGCTTAAATCAAGTCCGTTATTTATTACATTTACAGGAATTAAAGATGTTGAACATTTTAGATAATCCTGATAATTATCTGAATGTGTAATAACTGTAAAAAGCGAAGATTTTTCCTTAAATTTTTTAAACAAACCCCTTTTAGCTAACATGGTATTCATGCCAACTAAAGCAATACTTTTATTAGCACAAATTTTCTCAGCATTATTAACAATTACATGCCAATGAAGGAAACAATCACTATAAACAAAAAGTGAATCAGGGTTTAATCTATTAATTTGTTTAAGAAAATTCTCAGCAATCCGATTACATGGCAATATAGATACACCATTAACAGAAACTTCTTTACGTAAATTCAAACTAAGAATGGTGCATTTGTGACCAAATCTAACCATAGATTCAGCTATCTGCTGTATGATCTTTTCAGAACCGCCGATATGTGGATATGAATGATTACAACAAATTACGATCTTCATCAATCGGTCCTTTTAAATCTTTTTGAATAAGCAACGGAACAGTTCGTCCTGCCCATTTTTTTCTAAAATATAAAAGACTTTTTTTAAAATTATCTAACTTATCAGACCTGCGATTAAGTGTTTGGTGTGGCATATGTATAACTTTTGCGCTTACATTCCAACCTATTGACATACGTTCATCCAACGCCCTAAAACACATATCTGGATCTTCAAAATAAGATGGATTAAATTCTTCATCAAACAAACCAATTTTTTCTGGGACATACCTCTTCATAAGCATTCCCCCACAACCGACATAAGAAAAGGTCTCACGAATACTTGTATTTCTTCTTATGGGCATAAATCTACGATTCATCTGCCATGCTTCCACACCAACAATGTCGTAACCATAATTCAATATTGATAAGTGATCCTCTAACCAATCTTGACCAACAAATTGATCATTATCTAAAAAAACAATATGATTAACTGATGAATCTTGATCTAAAAACCACTTAAAACCTTGATTTCGACCACCAATAACTCCATTATTAGATTTATTTATAATTAATTTTGATTTGATATTACTAGCATCACTATTACAAAAAGATTTTAAATAATTAACAGTACCATCGCTTGAACCATTATCTATCCAACATAACACAATTTTCTTTGGATCTGTATTTTTGACAAAAAAATGAAGAAATTTCTTTGTTATATCAACCATATTATAAGAAAGTACAACAACAGCGACAAAATCCATATATCTCACCTAATCCTTAAAATATTACTTTCAACTTTTTGTCCATCGTCGAGCTGATCATTAGGATACACTATTGCTTTCCACCTTTGATTACGAGATGTAAATAATGAACTCAAAACACTAGAATTCTCAGCTTCCGTAGCCTCTACAAACTCATCGTTAGTCGCTGAAGATGAATAAAACCATTTAATTCCACTTTGATCTGATTGATTTAAATCACCAAGTGCAACATCAATGTCAACAAATGTATAAGTTAAAGTAATATCGTTAGACGTAAATGGAGATGGTGGCGAAATAACTACATCACGAACCAATGGGATAGCATTTTGAACTGATACAGAATCACTTGTAACAGCACTACCTGTGGCACCTTCTGTGTTTGGTGTTACTTGTACGACCAATATATTGTTCATTTGTAAAGCCAAATCACCAAGATCACTTAATTCGCCAGCAATAATTCTATCAATACCACTGTCAATATGCATAAAGCCACGTTTAAATTCCTCATTATCAACAAACCATACTATTTCTGATCTATTTAAATCACTATCAGCGACAAAATCAAATTGAACAATTGCTGAATCTGCCGCTGTAACTTTATCAGATATTACATTATTAGCATTTAATCCCTTAATTGATAATGAACTAACAACTGGTTTTGACTCTGTTACAATAGCAATAGACGATTTAACAATCTCGCTATAAAACGTACCATCATTAACTCTAATTGTATAATAAAGTTCATCACCAGGTTTGAGTATTGATTCACCTTCAATTCTGGCTTTTGTAATTACTTCACCAACACTCATCCCAGATGAATCAAAAGTAAATACTTTAGAATAAAGAATATCATCTGTATTACTTACATCATTCCAGGTTAGTGTATTATCAAGTAATTTGTTTCTAACACCATTAATAAACCAACGAATCCTCCGCTTAGATATATTCTCTAGATCATCATTCCGATCGTAATATTCATAACTAGCAGTAACAGCATCATAAGGAGATATCTCATCTGGCAAAACAATTACATTTTTAGCTTCTGGAATTGGTTTGTCTACTGGCGATAATAATCTCTTATTAGTATTGTACATATAACCAAAACCATATATGTCAATTGGATTTGCATTAGTTCTATTATACGCTTTAACACCAATCTTGAATCGGCTTATATTTAAAATTCTTATTGTATATGTGTCATTTCGTGGCGAATCAAACACGACTATACCATCTCGTGGATATATTTTATATTCTGATGGATCAATAATATTCTGTTCGCTATCGGTAATAGCAACCGTTGACCAAGGATCCCATCGTCCATATTTGGTCTTAAAAGTAAATTTATCAATTTTCTCCAAAGACTCTGGATGAACCTCATCCTGTTCAGTATTAAATCTTATTGGTATAAAAATCTTACCATTTTGGAATCTTACTGGTTGAGATGGATTATAAAAATCTAACCAATTATGAGAATCTGATTTTGCTACACCAACTTCTATATTTTCTGGTTCAATATCAGAAGCATCTACCGATATAACGATTTCCTGTACAGTTAATCTATTATCATCAATTGATAAACTATCATCATTTACAGTACCCACTTTTAAGAAAATATAAGAAACAAGTTCCATATCAAGAACTAAATCAATTTGCGTTAACATAGGTGGACTAGCAATTGGAATTATATCACTTGCTTCATCATCAGATGCTGAGAAACCAGTTATCAAAACGAAAGAAAACCTAATATATCTAGCTACTAAATTATCAAATTCTACATTACTATTAGCCTCAAAGGTATCGTCTACTTGTGTATAATTATAACTATCTTCGCTTGCAGATATCCTCCAACTGCCAGTGGTGCCATCTGGCAGGTCAAATATGGGACTAATCATTCTTATACGAGAAACCTGTCCTAAATCAAGAATAAAATCATATGTACCATATCCTAATGATCCAGTCAAACCCCCACTGAATAACCCTACAATATCATCCTCAAAATCAGATGATAAGATAGTAAAACTTTGACCTCCTGTATCATCGGAAAGTTTAATAAGATCATTTGTATCAGTAGTATTAGCTTTTGCTGAAATAGTTATTGGCCAAACAAGAGATAAATTTCCTATCACAGCTGGAACTTGCTTAGATCCGTCAATTGAATTAATCTCATCTATGGTCTCTGTCAAAGAACTCCTTGACATATTTGCTTCATTATCAGTAAATGTATACATTGTTTTTCCAAACGTATCTAATAAATTATCAGATAATAGTTCAGATGCAACAACGAAACTATCAAATAAAGCAGATGCTCCAAACGGTACTTCATTTGACAATTCATCTATAGACGATAATATTTCAACATCCGTGCTATCGCTAGTACCAAGAATTTTTGTTATACTGGGTATCCATGGGATATCATTAAAATATCCAACAAGTGGACTTTCTAATTGATTTAAAACAGCCGGGACATAACTAAAGAAAGAAGTTCCTGCTTGAGCATGTGGTTGACTTAATACAACAGAAGTTGTTCCTACCTCAATTCCGCTAGAAAATTCTTTCCAAACCATACCTGTTTCAAAAGTATTAGGATTATCACATTCGGATACACCTGGACATGTGTTCATTTTAATAGCATCTTCAAGCATATTATCTTCATCGTCTGTCCCCTCTTCTGCTTCTTTTGCTTCCTCTTCTTCTCTTTGTTCTTTTGGTAAGAGTCCAGTTAAATTTTCTATTGTCTGACCATAGTAAAAATCATCAACAACAGTAATCTCAACAACAATGTGATATGGTTCACGTATTTCACCAACTACAATAGATAGAGACGAATAGCCAGATGTTTCTGACGCAGATACTAATTGTTCTAACGATCCCTGATCAATACCAGCTTGCTCTTCCAAACTCTTTGTTGATTCTAGATAGTCATCAGATCTAGGAAGCAATGTAACAACAGCTTTCCCGTTTTCTGTTACCAAATTAGAAGTAGAAAATAAAACCGGATAAATAACTGGCTTTTCATGTACAAATTCGGCAGCAAGCCTTTGTGATTCATCTGTTTCTTCATCAGTATCTTTTTTCTTGCCCTTAAATACCAAATAACCTAGAACGAATAACCTTATATTATCTTCTGGAGGATTACCTGATTCATCAGCAACTTCAATTGAAATTCCACAAGATTGTTTACCATCAAGCTTTACTTGTTTTGGAGAAAAATTAGCATTTATCCTTACAAATCCAGATCCCTTGCCACTTTGGAATCCACCAGCAACAAAAATTGTCGAATTACCAGATATTAAACCTACAGAAGCACCAGAACTACTTCTACCAAACGGCATAGAAGCAAGCGTTAAATATGAAAATGGATCAGAACCGCTCCCTACACGTTCTGCTATACTCATTGTTTGAGACACATCATTAGCACCACCAAGAAAATAATGATCATTTCCATTACTTACCGACATAACCCTAAATCTTGGACGAGGTATAATGGAGAAATCGCCATCATTAGCATCAACAGACCCATCAGATACATTTACAGAAAACGTATCAGCAGGAAATACTAATGCTTTTGCAGACCATCCTTCAGATTTAGGAAACTCTTCCTCTCCTATCAGTGATCCACAAGATACAACTATACTAGAACCGTCTACAAACGACCCAGGAGATATTCTTCTATAAACTTCTAATCCAATACCAGAAAGTAACTGCATGGCAACCCAAGAATCATTATCTATGTCATAATATAAAACACGATCATTATATATATTAGGATTCCCATCGTCATCTAATCCTGTTATGCCACACAATATATATATGCGATTATTGCCTCCAACTTGCATATACAAAGCATTTCCAAAACATATGCCATAATTTTTTCCATTAACAGTCCCATCATTTACGTTTGGCATATCGGCTAAAATATCCCAACTATTATTTGTTGGATTATAAACCTCTGTAGCTAAGGAAATTTCCAAATTTTCATCAACTTTCGTTATACCACCTATTACATATATTAAACCACCAACTGATGTAGACATCGCACCAAAACGAGACGTTGGCATTACTGCCCTTGTATCCCAAGAATCAGATGCAACATCATATCTCTCTACTGCATTGCTTATAACTTTTGATCCCATACCACCAATAGCATAAGCATTATTAGAAACATATTCTAAATTTAAATATGCACGAGGACTAGACATTGACGATAACTCAGACCAACTATCGCCTGAAATATCATATGCTAAAAGAACACCAGAAAAAACACTTGTATCAGCATCAAGCTCAAACTCATCCCTAGTTTCATGCACATCAGGATACCAAATAATACAAGCACAATCTTTACTTATTCTATTTATAACATCTCCACTTCTATCATATCTTGTTGTAAAAGTAATATTTTGTCCTATTGTACCTTCTGGCGTAAGCGGTTCTATTACCAATGTTGCGTAACTTCGTTCATCAATAGAATCAATTAAAGGATCTATCTGAGTTTCAGTATAAATGGTATTTGATCTAACTCTAATTTCATTAGCTTCACCTTGAGATTCTGCAGCTGAAGAAACTGGACCAACAGTTATTTCTACTGGCGTTCCATTAGGAACAGGACAATTTGCAAATGATACCTCTACTATTATTTCATTTGTTGATTCTCCATCAACAACAAAAATATCACTTTGTAGTCCATTTACTCTATTATCTACTATTGCAATCGATAATGGTTCAGAAGGGATTAATATAGTTGGAGGGACACCAGTACTCATTGAACCACCACCGCGTAACGCTATAGATCCGTCATTAAATGGCACTCTAGATATAGCACTAACTTCTTTTTCATCTGGTATCTGTTTATCAAATTCTATTCCCAAACATTCACATGGATTTAAAAAACTAGCTAAAGATAAATTTGTAGATGAACCAGGCTGCTCCGGTTTTGGAGGGTAAAAACCATTAATCCTAAAATAAACAAATGTTTCAGGATTTTCACCTAAAGTAACATCGGCTCTACCCTGACTTGTATAACTCTCATCGCCTAATAATAATGATTTACCACACGTATATGGATCAATAATCTCTGTTACATCACCCCATATAATTTCTACTTCAGAAGAGCTAATAATAGTAACAACATTCCCTGGATCCATAGCAATAAGATCCCTACTGAACTGATTAGCACATGACATAAAACAACCAGCATACTTACTAAGAGATGACGGGTTGTTTGGATCTCTTGATATTACAAGCCTAATATAATCTGAACCATCAGCAAATAAATAATTTTTAAATTCGGGCATCTCCATCAAAAGCCTAGAACCAAATGGATTTCTATTTCTCTGTGGTAATATTTCTATATCTTGATCATCTGATGCTGAAAGTCCATCGTAAACTATACGAGATCTAATGTTATATCTTTCTCCAATAACATCAAGCCCACCTGTTTCTTGATTATAAACAAAATGTAATTCTACACCAGCAGCGGGACCGAAAAATACATTTTTAGCAACTCCGCTCCTTACAAAAGAAATAACAAATGCATTAAATGTATTTAAGGCTCGGACAGTATCATCTGTTGAATAAAATGGTCTATTCTCAGCAAATTCTTTTTTAGTCAAATACCAACTTACAGGATTTTCTTCCAATTCTAAATACGTACGTTTTGATTCATCAGAAGGATAATCAGGATCAATTAAATAAGTTGTAGCAAATTGTTCTGCAACATGAGAGCCATCTGGTATGGGAGCTTCAGCTTTTAAATCTATAAATAAAATATTTTTAAAGACCAAAAACATTCTATGAATCGCAAAGTAACCAAAAGCTTCAACTCGTACAAACAACATAGCATGTTGTGGAGAAACCGGTACCAGAATTGGTATATCTACAAAACTCTCTTGTGTTATCTGACCTGTTGGTTCGCCAAATTCATCTTCCTCTTGAATATCTACAGTATTTGTTCGCAATCTAGAATCTGGTGTTGTTACAGTCTGACTATCATTAAGAATAGCAACTCCGTCAAGACTAAACTCAGTCGCACATAAGTTCCCTCTTGCATCAAAGATACCGATGTTAACAGATGCATTATTTGTTGGAGTGCCTTTATATTTTGAAGTCACCCTGGCAACAAAAGATTGTGTTGATCGTACATATGATCCGTCAAAAGATCTTATTTCAGTTGGTAACTCTTCAGCAATTAATAACCCGAATGTAACACCTTCAACACTAACAGTGCATTCTTCTTCTATTATCTTATTATCCTTATTTATTAATTCAGCCTCAAATGGATTATTTAATGTTATAGTAACAGGAAGAGAATAGAATTCAAAAAGATTACTCTGATATAGTCCACTATCAAGACGCCTACTATTAGTATCTGGTATAAATGCATAAATAATAATACTAAAATTAGCTACACTTATTAAAGAACGTAAACTGATGCTATCTGCAATCTTTAATTGAGCCTTTAATATCCCACCTGGTTTTCGTTCAACGTAAAATTCAAATAAGTCATTATCTGTTAAACCTGATATATTAGATGTACTAAATTCGTGGTCAAAATCTCCTACATACTCAAAAAAAGGAGTAATTTTCATAGTAACTTCTGTATCTTCAGATATTGGTTGTCCAAACTCATCAGTTACTATACCATACAGTAAAATATGATCATCTAAATATCCCTCTATGTCTGACATAAATACAACAGGATTATCCCAAATAACACTTAACGTATTATTGTTAACAATTTCATATCTAATGTTTTCTACATCTAAAAGAGGAATACCAACTTCATTAAGTCCAGATTTAGGAATACAGCTGACATTTACTGGTACAGATGCTCTACCAATTCTGTCTCGATTAATTATAGTATAAAAAGCACCAACATTATTTTTTAAATCTAAATTTCTATTAGAGCTACTACCCCCGATACCAATACCTAAACTATCATCTATATCAGGTATGTCCTCGTGCTTCAATATTGCCTTATTTCCCCTTCTGTGAACAAAAGAAGTATCTCCTATGTCTCCAGAAAAAACAAGAGTACCACTAACTTTGCCTGATTCTTCTACAACAGGAAAACCATTATCGCTATAATATACTTCTACTCTAGCAATCCTTGAATCAAGAACACTATTGTTCCATGTCAAATATGCCTTTCTATTACCAGGTCTCGCCGCATGCGTAATAGTTGGTGCAAACAAAGAAGGAACTAATTCAGGGAATTTGTTCAAGTTTGTTGATGGAATATTTGCTGTTAATAATGCCGCATCAGTGATATAACAATAATTACCAATAGAGTTACGTGAAAATATCCTATAAGATGAAGTTGATCCAAGAACAAGATTATTTGTATCTGTTACATACTGTAAACCTTCTGAAGCATTTGTTGATATCAACAAATCCCCATCTTCTTCCCACGATGGAGCATGAAAATCGTTGCGAACAATTCTTAACGTTTCGTAATTAAAGTCACTTGGGATTTCATATTTAATAAGAACTAATCTATCACCATTATCTACTGATTTGTTTTTAACAACATCATCAATATCTTCTTCATCAGGAGGAATTTGATTAGTTATATCAGATTGATCAGCAATATATTCAATAGACCTTACCGTATTATGTACACTTAATTCTGTAATCTTACCAAAGAATCTATTAAGAGAATTTCTCCTATCAAATCCAACATCAAAATACATAAACGTACTAGAATTATCAAAAGAAATAGAACTAAAATTACCAGAACCTGCGGATAATCCATCTACATAAAAAATAACAGTGTTCGATGATAAATCAACAGTTACAGCAATGTGACTCCAGGTGTCATTGCTTAATACTCCATTATTAGATGACACAGAACTTCCGCCAATAGAGAAAGTAAGTCCAGCAGAAGTATTTTGACTTAAAATATAATTAGTACCTAATCCGTTTTGCCTAGCAACAATAATATTATCTAAATTAGTCTCATATGGATATATCCATGCTAAAATAGATATTTGTCCACTATCCGATAAAGATAAATTAGATGTGTTATTAGTAGAAAATTCAGAATTTATACCATTGAATCTTACTGCAGAACTACCTATTGGGGTTTCTGAACGAGTCAACCAAATAGGATCTGATTCTGCTGAAGTTAAGTCATTTTTGTTAATACTAAAATCATAGCTTTTATCAAATTTGCTCTCATCAAAATGCCATAAACCTATTGTATTTTCATCCTGCAAAACACCTGTCCCAACCAGTACATCAAGATACGAACTAGCAATTCCTCTTGGTATCTCTCTATCTCTAGGAATAGCAGATATTTTAACCCCATCACTAAAATGATTATTTTTATCAAATGTAAATACCTTATAATAATATTTTTCATCTTCAATCAGTTCATCATCAAACGCTTTATTTAAGAATCCTTCAGTAACGATATCTCCATCTAAAAAACTTGCTGGATATTCGTCGGTTCTACGTACAACTCTGACACCAGCAAAATTTGATTCATCATCTTCAAAAAAAGTACCAGCAAGAGATTGAAAATCACTTGAATCAATCTCATCTTCTTCTTTTACGGCGAATAAGGTAACATCGACTGGTAAGCCACCAAATTTTATAAGATTAAACTTAAGACTACCTGGATATGTAGACGATAACCTTCTAACCAATCTGCGAGATATTGTATGTCGGAAACCATCATTATCATTCCATGTCATACTACCACTTTGATCTAATAGAAAAGTAATAATATGATCATCTAAAGACAATTTAACATCATCACCACCAAACAAATCTGGTATAACTGACGTACGATATAGAGTTGTCCCGTCACCCGTAGAAGGAAATGAATTAACAATAACCTGTTCTATTTCTGGTTTTTGTAATGATATTTTTTTTGGCACTTTATGTACCGTTAATGTAATTATTATTATTTGAGGAGAATTATTAGCATTAGAATCAGTAATTGTAATTGTAGCAGTATGCGTACCAAGTCCCAAGGAGTCTGTATCAAAACTTAAAATAACAATTGATGACAATCCGGCACTAGTTGTACCAGAACTTGGAGTTGGCGTACACCAACCCTGATCTGATACAGCAGTCCAATTTAAATCAACTGAGTTAGATACGCCATTTGTGATTTCAAAAGATTCATCTGAATGGTCAATATCCCATGGTTGCGATAAATCCATAGATGTCGTATTAAGGTCTATAGATGGAGGTATATCATAATCTATTTGTGGCTCAGTAGCACCGTCACCAGGTCTTACAATATTGCAATAACTTGCATTTTCTTCTGGTCCTGCATCTGATTGATCTGCTATGTCGGCAAAACCAATATATATTGGATCTGACCAGGAACTAGCAGGGATAGCTATTTTGCCATTAGCATCAAGTGTACCAAGAGGATCGCCACCTGCACTATAAGCGGTAAATATTTTACCATAATTGGGTCTCGCTGTACCATTATCATTTATGGGTTCAATAATGCCAGCAACAGGAACAACAGAAACATGAACATCGGTTATGTTCTTGGCTCCACTAGCTTTCGCACAAGTTAACTCAGCACTTAAAATTGATGGAACAGATCCTGCTGGATTAAATTTAGCTAGTGCTCGACGAAAAGCAGGGTTCCACGTAGGGCCAGGTATGTTATCTGTAGATCCTTGTACCCTAAATTCAGTACTATAAACAGCAGAACCGCTAGATGACCCATTACCACGGCCAGCAGTCCACGCAAGAGCAGACGTAGCTAAACCAGCTGGAGTTAGGTCTCTAATGGTCCCCCAATCAGGAACCACACTATAAACTGTCGGGTCTAAATTTATTGATTCTAAACCAGCATCAGATAACTTATCTTTAGCTTGTTCAAGATTTATTGTCAACATATCTGAGTCAAAAATTAAATTTTCATCCAACATTCTCCAATCATCAAAGAACAAACCAAGTCTGATATCATCAAGAACAACTATATCAACATCACCATTTTCAATTTGTTTTGCATCTTTACTTTTAGTTAATGTCCATCTTAATATGTTGGGCATACCAGCTATACGCAATTCTGGACCAAAATGAACACCAATGTTGTTTTTAATCAAAGCAGAATCTACAATAGATTTAGTAGCAACATCAGGATGAATTTCAACCCCACCATGACCTGGGATATCTACCTTCCAACCATTGTTTGGCAATTGTTTAACAAAGTCTTTGATAGCCACCCAGGTATTACCATCAGGCTTTACCCATTGAGGAGAACAGAATATTCTACCACCACCAGGTCTTCTTGCATGATATGGGGTAAGGGGAACTAAGCCTGAATCAAGACGAACTGGTTGTGGGTAATTAACCCGTTCTCCAATATTATCAATATCTTTTGCCATTTTACCTGTTTATTATCGCCTCATAGTCACTGTGTACTGAAAAAGCATGTTTTTTTCCAAGATTAAGATACCATCTACTACTAACCAATTCTGAAGCATCACTTGCTGCCAAATAATAAGGAAGCAACCCATCAGGAATCGTTTCGTAAGATGAGGTTGCAGTACCAGTAATTGTAAATGTAAAAGTACCTTCATCTGCATCATTACTTATAATGGTTAGAACACCAGAAGCAGATCCAGGAGAGGATGCATCAAATCTAATATCAAATGTCTCTTCACCCCCTCCTGAAGCAATTGTTAATGAATCGAGATCGTCACTTCTAGTGTAATCAGAAGTTGCTGTTGGTTGGCTGGTAATATTTAAGTCAAAATCACCAGTGTTTTTTATCGTAAGTCTTTTTGTAACAGTAACTCCAACAGGGGTATCTCCAAAATCAACGATAGAAACACCATCTGTTAACTCTACGGTCCCATCCCATACTTCTATTTCGACTGGCAATATATAATCTATCTGCGGCTCACCAGCATTAGGAGGGAATGCGAATGCCACACGATCTACATTGATACCAGGATCTGCGTTTGTCTGATCTGCGTTTTCAACAAAACCAACATATAGTGGATCAGCCCACGAACTAGGAGGAATAGCTATTTTACCATTAGTATCAAGTAAGCCAAGAGGATTACCACCTGCGTTATAAGCCGTAAATATTTTACCATAATTGTCTGTTGACCCAGCATTAGCTATAGGTTCAGTAAATGAATCAGCAACAGATACGTGCATATTTTCAATAGGACGACCTGCACTCCAAGTACAAGTCAATTCGGCACTTGAAATAAATGGCACACCAGATGCGAATTTTGTTGCTATTCTGACTATCTCCCCAGTCCAGAACGCACCACCAAATACATTATCAGCTTGTACTTTCATAACATTTGTTGTAACAGTACCAGTACTGGTGCCATCACCACGAGTCCCAGCCCACACCGCCGCCTGAACAAGATCAGTATCTGTCTTTGTCAATTTTGACCAATCACTGGTCTGAATAGATGACGGGTCTAAATTTATTGATTCCAAACCAAGATCAGACAATTCGTCTTTAGCTTGCTCAAGATTTATAGTAAATGTACCATTATCATAAACCAAATTTTTATCTAATGCATACCAGTCGTTGAAGAACATACCAAGAGATACGTTATCAATAGTAGCAATTTGCACATCACCATTTTCAATTTGTTTTGCATCTTTATTTTTAGTTAATGTCCATCTTAATATATTGGGTATGTCAACTATACGCAATTCTGGACCAAAGTGGACACCAATATTATCTTTAATTTTTGCATTATTTATGGCAATATTAGTGGCGATATCAGGATGAATTTCAACATAACCATAATCTGGGATATCTACCTTCCAACCATTATTGGGTAGTTGTTTAACAAGGTTTGCAATAGCTACCCAAATATTACCATCAAGTCTTACCCATTGAGGAGAACAGAATATTCTACCACCACCAGGTTTTTTTGCATGATATGGAGTAAAGGGAACCAAACCAGAATCAAGCTCTACAGCTTGCAGCGGTTGAATCGGTTCTCCTATTCCACCAATCTCACCAATCTCTTTTGCCATCTTTTAATTTACCTTAAAATATACTTTATCTAATTTACTCATAACTCACTTCTCCTGGCCGAGTCTGGCACTAACCAACTTATTACTATCTGGTCACCTGATACAAGACCGCTATCTGGCATTAAATCTATTTTACCAACAAGAGTAGCTACTTCACTAGATGTTGCTATACCAGTAACAGTAAATGTAAAAATACCCTCATCTACATCATTACTTAAAATAGTAACAGTACCAGAGTAGTATCCAGGATAAGTACCCTTATCAAAACTAACATCAAAATTACCTGTTTCTCCTGACTCAATTACCAACGACAAAAGATTAGCACTTATAGCAAAGCCAGAATCTACTGTAGGCTGGTTTGTAATAGTTAAATTACCGGTACCTATATTCTCTATAGTAATAGTTTTAGTAACAACTATGCCAACAGGAGTATTACCAAAAGCAACAGTAGAGACACCATCTATTAACTCTATAAGCCCATCCCAAACCCTTATCTCACGAAATGTTACAGTACCAGTAACAGTAAATGTAAAAGTAGCTTCATCTGCATCATCACTTAAAATGGTTACAGTACCAGAATAAAACCCAGCTGGACCAGTAGCATCAAACCTAATGTCAAATGTCTCTTCTCCTGCAGGAGCAATTATTAAATTATCGAGATCATCACTTCTAGTATAATCAGAAGTAACTGTTGGTTGACCAGTAACTGTTAAATTGCCAACACCTGTACTTTTTACAGTAATTGTTTTAGTTATTGTTATACCAAGTGTGGTATTGCCATAAGCTACGGTAGAAACACCATCTGTTAGCTCTACAGCTCCATCCCATACTTCTATTTCAGACCCAGCTACTGGATCTGCAGTAGCACTAACATCAAACGTAAAAGTAGCTTCATCTGCATCATCACTTAAAATAGTTACAGTACCAACATAAAGAGCAGCTGGACCAGTAGCATCAAACCTAATGTCAAATGTCTCTTGTCCGGCAGGAGCAATTACCAAATTATCAAGATCATCACTTCTGGTGTAATCAGAAGTCACTGTGGGTTGACCAGAAACTGTTAAATTGCCAGTACCAGTATTCTTTACAGTAAATGTTTTAGTAACAGGTGTGCCGATAGGAGTATTCCCATAAGCAACGGTAGAAACACCATCTATTAGCTCCGCAGCTCCATCCCATACTTCTATTTCAGGCGCTGTTGCAGTAGCACTAACATCAAACGTAAAAGTGGCTTCAGATGCATCATCACTTAAAATAGTTACAGTACCAACATAAAGAGCAGCTGGACCAGTAGCATCAAACCTAATATCAAATGTTTCTGTACCACCTCCTGAAGCAATCGTTAATGAATTAAGATCATCACTTCTAGTAAAATCAGAAGTTACTGTGGGTTGAGCACTAATAGTTAAAGTACCAGTACCTGTATTTTCTATAGTAATTGTTTTAGTAACAGTTGTACCAATATTTGAACTACCATAAGCAACAGTAGAAACACCGTCTGTTAGCTCTACGACTCCATCCCATACTTTTATTTCAGGCGCTGTTGCAGTAGCAGTAACATTAAACGTAAAAGTAGCCTCATCTGCATCATCACTTAAAATAGTTACAACACCATTATAAGGCCCAACCGGACCAGTAGCATCAAACCTAATATCAAATGTCTCTTGTCCGGCAGGAGCAATTACCAAATTATCAAGATCATCACTTCTAGTATAATCAGAAGTAACTGTGGGTTGACCGGTAACTGTTAAATTGCCAAGACCAGTATTCTTTACAGTAATTGTTTTAGTAACAGTTGTACCAATATTTGAACTACCATAAGCAACAGTAGAAACGCCATTTGTTAGCTCTGCGGCTCCATCCCATACTTCTATTTCAGGGGCATCTACATACTCAATATATGGCTCGTCTGCGTGTCCTACTGGCCGCACCTTTCCAGAACCACCACCGCCAATGCCAACCTCAACATTATTAAAATCGTCGGTGTAGACATACCCAAGTTCAAGATTAGCTTCCCATAAGGCTGCCGGGATCGCGCGCGACCACCAGCCCGCGCCTTTTGTTGCTGTCTCGTCAGTATCACAAAATCCAATTGGATCGGTATCATAGCCAGTTTTGCATGCACCTCTATTTGCAGCATCACTTAATGTAGCGGAAAAATCACACTTAGACACATGTAGATTTGCCGGGGCGCCTACCCACGCTTTACAATAAAATTTAGCACTAGCAACTGCTGCTACGCCAGATGCCCAACGCGTTGCCAGCCTGAACGTTATAAAATTACCGACCGGACGGCTAACCTGGCCCTTAAAATCACCTTCAACAGAGCTATCGCTATTTGCCTCATTGCGAACATCCGCCCATACCGCGCCGTCGTGGCGGTGAATGCGATGCTCACCAGCTCCAAGCGTAACCGTCGGATCAAGATTTATAGTAGTTTCGCCAAAGGCAATAAGTTCGGCTTTTGCTTGCTTCAAATCAACAGTAAACTTACCCTTATCATAAACTAATTTATCATCTAGTCTCCGCCAATCTTCAAAAAATATACCAAGCTTAACTCCATCAATTTCTGCAATTTCGACATCACCATTTGGTAATTGCGTTGCATTGTCTAATGTAACTGTATAACTAATAGAATCAGGGGCAGTTGATATATCTAATTCTGGACCAAAGTTTACAGATACATGATCATTAACTTTTGCATTATCTATTGCAAGTTTAGTAGCAGCATCTGGATGAATTTCAGCACTACCGTGGCCAGGAACATCTACCCTCCAACCATTGTCAGGTAACTGTGTAACAAAGTCCTTGATAGACATCCAGGTATTACCATCAGGTCTTACCCATCTAGGGCCAGAATAGATTCGACCGCCACCAATCTTTTTCGCATGACACGGAGTAACAGGAACTAAACCTGAATCAAGCTGTACTGGTTGGAACTGTTTTGCCATCTTTTAATTAACCTTTATCGCAGAATAAAATATCTCATACTCGTCACTATCCGCAAGTTCCCAAACAACAAAATTAGTTGGTCTCCTACCTGATGACGAAACTACCAAGGCATAACTACTATCAAAACTAAGTGACGAATTATCAATTGTATTAATGTCGAAATTATACCAATCGTCTATTACTACTTCATTAATCGTTGTCTTATAATCATAAATTGGTAGTGGAACTGTAGGTATATAATCTATAGTTGTCTCATAAACTTGCAAATGGACCGTAACAAAAGGAGCAAGATCGCTATCAGGTCCTTCATTGATAGGCAAATCAACACTCTTACTTATATATATTTTATCTAAATCATTATTATCCTTTTCTAATCTTATCCCCAAATTATGAGAATCCGTATCTGGCAAAACAAAATCAGTAGAAAACCATGTCCATTCTATCGATCCTGGTGTTGAAGAAATACTATTAATAGGCACGTCGTCAATAAGAATTTCTGCATCAAATGATCCAGATTCAGACCTCCCTCGCAAATACAAATTATACTTTCCTGGAGAATCTGTTTTAATTGGATAATTCACAACCGCAAATAAATCCGAGACATAGGGATCTATAACCCCTCCATAAACAGAAAGAAAAGCATTATCTGTAAATTCGGCAAGAGATTCCGATATGATTAGTTTATTTGTTCCTTGATTTATACTAGAAAAATTAGTTGCGTCTATTGAATAAGAACCAGTACTTAAATCAAAATATGAAGATTCATTCCCTCCAGCTCTCTTAAAATAAAGAGATGCCTTTGTAGGGACATAAAGACCATTTACAATAAACACCTGCGATAACCTAAGTCTAGTATTGGTCAAATTGGAACTCCAGTAGATAATAAAATCGGGAATGAGAACAACAACCCATAGCCCCCATATTCATCCTGTGTATATATCGCCACAAGGTTATATCCAAATACCCAAATATTTTCATTTACAATAAGAACGTTTTGTATTGAATCAAGTGGAGCATCTTCAATAACAATATATTCGCTACCAGTCGTAATTAAAAAACTTGCATCTGAAACCCCAGCTACTAAAAGGTCTTCATTAGAATCTAAATTATTAACTTTAATAGCACCAGACAATCCTAAATTACCAAGTGTATTAATAACTGCTAATGATGTCATACCGCTATAAAATGTACCATTATCAAATTGCAAACCAGAATTAGTAGCAGCAAACACAAGAGAATTAAATCGCGTTAGGTCATTTATCTGCAAAATAGAATCAAACTCTCCTCCTAAAATAAAATTAGATCCATTAGTGCTAAAATATAAATTATTATCTATAACAGCAAAAACCATATCAGGAGCAATCATAATTTCAACAGGATTAAATGAGGTTACTCCACTAGTCCACACGTCCTGTTCTGGGCCTCTGAAATAAATACCATCAGAACCTCCAACAACAAGTGTATTATTTAAATAAACAATCGAAAAAAGTTCATTTGGCAAACCGTCTCGAAGAATCACAGTCCATGTTAAACCATTATCTGAACTACTATATATATCATAACTTGTTAGAGCATATATAATATCAAATACCTTATAAAATTGTTTTATTGTCAATACCTTATTTGCATCAATTACAATTTCACTAATTTCTAATGTTTCAACAGATATAGAATATGCTCCACCAGCGCCACCAACAAACACCTGTCTAGTTTCACTTATATATAATACAGTAGCAGCATAAGGTAGTACAAAATTAATATTATCTACAGAAACCTCCAAAGCATATGCGAAACTAGAATTTAATATATCATAATCAGCAGGAGTCTCTGGTGTATTATAAAATGCTTGCCATGGAGTTGATAAGACGTTTTGCTCAGATATCCAATAAGTTTCATTAAATATTCCTAACTTAACAATATTTGATTGTTGCACTTCAGACAAGGAAGCAGGCAAACCAGACGATATAAATTCAAAACTATCTTCAACATTATCATGAGTTAATTCTCCTTTATTCTTAACCGTTGCACCAATAATATCTACCGCCACTGTAGCATATTTATTTATAGCAGTAGAAAAATTAAATATTCCTTCTGTAATGTCAACTGTAACAATACTAGAATTAGCAGTAATTTTAGGAAGCGTAACGGATACACTTGATCCGTTGACTGTAACAACCCTTGCAGATTCATATAATTGTGATAAAAATTTTTCTATGTCATCAAAAGCAATACCAACAACATCTGAAAATGTTTCATTTTCGCTTAGGGAGAAATACTCATCACCATCTGCAAGACCAACAAGTCTGGCTATATTTTGTTCGGCAATGATTTTTCGTTCAGCAGCCCCAACGTAATAAGAATTTCGTTCTGTAAATTCTGGAAAAACAAAATTATCAAAAATATCAGTATCAAAAGTTATATTATCACCATCTATTGATGTAAAGATACTATTATTAACCCTAACCACAATATCTGAGGCATAATTAGTATCCGCCCATCCGCCATATGTAGCATTGTAAACAGAATAATTAACCGCAGTTAAAACAACGGCATCAACATTTTGTTTTTCATCAAAACTAACAGCGTTATTTTGGTTACTATATACAAAACCTATCATTTGCAATTCATTATCAACATAAACGGAAGGAGGATTCCCTTCTCGGTTTTCATATTGTAACCAAATATCATCATCTGTTTTGCGAATAAAAAGCCGCTGATCAGTTCCAATAAATAAATTATTATCTATAACATTTAATGATGTTACAGGCACAATGTTCCCGTTTATATTTATTTCTGGCAAGATAAATGAAAACGTTAATGCAGAATCTTCATATATATTCTCCGATACTGAACTGGCCATAATACCTTCATCTGTTGTAATATATAATCTATCTTCATAAATTACAATTAACCTAGCAACTGAACTATCTAAATCAGTTACTTTAACAAAATTACCTGTTGTTCGTCTAAGAACAGATCCGTTCGTCAAACCAAATATAACATCAGTACCTTGAGCAAATGAAAATATCTTTTCCGATTCAGAAAATTCGCTACTAAAAGACCATGTTGTTCCTTCATTTGTCGATTCTAATATACCAAATTCGTTACTGACAAGAAGCCTTCCGCCAGATACGTCATATGTTAAAGCATATGATTCTGTACTACGTGGTCCAAAAATAGATGTTTGAGACCAGGTCAATAGTTCTGTAGTAGTATCAATAACAAGCACATATACACCAAGATCTGTGCTAACATAAACATTACCTGAATCGTCTTCTGTAATATCTCTTGTTGCACTAACGCTACCAAACCATTCCGCCTCTGCCCAGCTCTCTAATAAGCCAGATGCGATATAAACAGATTGGTTTGTTAAAGCAAAATATTTATTAAGAGTAGACGAGTAAAAAAGTTTATATGGTGCTGTTGGTGGTGAAAATATAATTGACCAACTTGAACCAAAATCTTCACTAACCTCTACTCCTCTGTTTGTGGCTGCTAAAATTTTATTTGCAGATACGTGCAATATATCATAAAATGTAACTGCGTTTTCAAATGATTGCGCAGGATCAAATAAATAATTAAATTTATTATCAGAAATCATACTATGTTGAACAGGTATCAGATATTCATTCATTCTTCCTTCATGATTTATGTTTACTATTTGCGAGTCTGACAATCTACCAGATGTCGCTTGCGTTGCACTTAAATCACCAAGACGAGAAAGAGGTAATATGCCAGATACTTCACTAACACCAAGCATAGAAAGAGATATGTCAGGTGGTGCATTAAATGGATATAAACCATCATCTTCTTCTTTGTCATCAGCATATAAATGGTCCGATACAGTAAGAGTTTTATTAGAATAATCAACAGTAAAAAGAAAAGGCGAAACCCCTCTATTAACTTGTTCAATAGCAGATTTGTCCAACACAATTTCAAAAACTTCTTTTGATGCCATTATAAAATCACCCTTTACTTCATTTCCATCAGCATCAATAGCATTAACATCAATATAATATGTCTTATCTACAGTAAAAACCCTACCTGGGGGATTAAAAGAGATACTCTTTGTATCGTTTGTATACATAAGAACACCCCTTTCAGGAAAATCATTAGTTGGAGCAACCTGCCAAACATCAGCAACAAAATCACCTGTAGAAAATGTCTGGAATAATTTAGTTTTGGCCTCATCAGTATAAAAAGAAACATTAAAATGAACATAAACCGGCAAGTTTTCAGCAGAAGTAAAAAAGAACCTTATTATATCATAAGAAGTAAAATAAAATTCATCTATTTCACCAGTAATACTTAATGAATAAATAGGACGATCTTCAATTACATCTTCTGTAGAATAAATCTGGTAATTATCTGTTGTCCAATCATTTATTTCAACATTTGACAATAAATCTATACGCTTGTCCAATCCATCTAATTTTAATATGTGCTTATGTGCTACCAATTGAGCTTGAGTAGCTTCGATAATAGGATCTTCTAAATTTAACAATTCTCTAGTAACGGACTGATCTATTGATATCTCTCCATCTGATGTAACTACCTTTGCTAAAAGAATACCACCAGTTGGAGTTACAGCAGATTCAGTAAGAAAAGGTTCTGCCTCATCCTTAAATTTTCGTACCAAATAAAAAACTACTTGATTATCAATTAATAATGATCCTTCATCAGTAAATGAAACGATATCACCTGTTAACCAATTACCAGTATTAAGAAGATTACCTACTTTTTCAAAAGAATATGTATTACCTTTTGATCGATAAATCTCATATCCATCAAAAGATGGTGTTAAAACATCAGGATCAGAGCCACCAGTAAATATCCAGGTTAATAACGCATCATTAACAGATTGAGTAACTGATAAATCATCAGGAGCTACAAAAAGAGGATTTATCAGAGGAGTTCCACTTAAAAACGGATGTGAAATAAATTCATCATCAATAGGATTAAGAGACTCTCTACCATATACGTCAACTGATGTAACAAAATACATGTATGACTGACCATCAATTACATTATGATCAATATATGACAATATGTCAGATGGCACAGTTTCAATATTTATAAAATCACCTGAAGAGGGATTGAAAGTAAAATTGGATCTCCAAATACGATAAAATGAAATAAATGACAATACAGGCATAGGATTCCAATAAATAACTATGGTTCCATAATCTGACGCAATACTTTGATTTTTTGGAATATCAATTAATCCTGTTACCTCATAAACATTAAATGTACTGCTAACTTCATCTCCATTTACGCCATATTTACTAACCGGCAAAACAATAAAAATATATTCATTGTTTTCAGCATAAAGAGAAGCTGGCAAAATATAAGTTTCTGCAGTGCCTGTGTCTTCCTGTTCTGTAATTTGCGTTATTAATCCAGTTACTGTGTTTCTAATTGTTACAGTAATAAAGTTATGGTCAAAAAACTCAAATTCTGGATTTGTCCACGTAGCAGATATTTCTCTACTATCTAGGCTAACAATCTGAAGATTAGATATCGGAGGAGGAACCCGAAAACTTGGTGGTTCCGTCTCTATAATAACACCATTGCTTGCATTATCATTATCATCAATTGTTTGTATAATAACGAGATATGGAATAGCTTCTCTTAAAGACTCGTATACAATTTGGCCATTAACTTTAAATGGAACTATCCTTATTTCTTTTTCAGTTTCGTTATAAACAATAAAGGGTTCAGAAACCCTAGACCCATTTTCAATTAATGTTATTTTGTATTTATTAGAAATATCAACATAAGGATCAATATAAGGATCAACATAAGGGTCAATATTTACTGTCCAACTTAAAATCATTACTACATTAATATCATCATTATCACCAGGTATGTATCTAGCCTGTATATCATCTACCTCTTCTGGACCAATAGAATATGCAGGAATAGAATATGCGGTAACACCTTCAGAATAAACTCCATTGTTACTTACAGCATAAATAGTAAAACTATAAGCAATGCCATTTTCAAGATTGCGTATAATTGCCAAGCCCTCTTCTGGTTGCGACATAATAATAAATGATGATCCCGATGGATTATAGTTTGTATCTAACCTTTGAACTACCGTTTCATATCTAATCAAATTACCAAATGAAGATGCTCGCCAAAATAACTGAACCATCTCATCACCAGCAAAAGGTATAAAAGAAGAGGGAGGTAATGGTTGACGCAAATCTTTTGGAGTAGTAACAACAATGGTATTTGTTAACCCACTCTCGTTATCACTAAGATCAGATGCACTTATTCTATAAAAATAAGTTGTATTTTCATCTACAATGTTATCATTATACAATGTTGTGCTAGATTGTGCTATCTCTTCAAAATCGATATTATTAGTAGATCGGTATACTATATAATAACCAAAATCAACCTCAGCATTAGCGTCCCATCCCAAGGCAACTTGACTATACACAACAGAAGTCGTTGCCAAACCTGTTGGTGTAGCAGGATCTGTAATATCATTTGTTTCAACATTAGCTATGTTAGAATAATTACTATAACCACCCAATGTATTCTGCTTGCGCCGTAAATAAAAATAAGCAGTTGTATTATCATTTAACGTAGTAATATGTTCACCAAATGTTCTAGTTAAGAACCTGTCAGCTACACCCATGCCTGCTGATACAGAAATTTGAAGATTGGCTAAATCATGAACAGAAACATCCCATCCATTAATACGACCATCGCCTATCATATCAGCGATAAATGCCAACTGATTATCAATTGTAGTAAATCTTCGTCTATCCGCAGAAGCAGAATAGATATCGCCGTAAGAAAAGGCTTCAAGTTTATATATGTTTGTCTTAATTGACATTTATTGTCCCAAATTTAATGTCAACAGTTCATTACCAAGCATTTCAAACATTAAACCAAAATTATATACAATAGGTACATCAAAATATGGACCACAATATATAAGACTACTTGCGTCATGTGCCTGGAACGTATATGAATTAGAAGATAACTCAAAGACATTACCATTATAAGTATCGATCGTGATATAATAAAGTGTATTAGATGAAAAATCTGATAAATCTGGCTCAAAACTAATATTAGCAGTTGCCCCATTAACTATCTCAACGCCACCTTCTGGGATATCAGCAGAATTAGATGTCCATCCCTCTCTATTATTACCACTGAACTCTGTCCTATAAAGATTAGTTCTTTCAGCATTGCTATAAAATTGAATGCGGAAATGGAAGTTGGCTGTAGTCGATTCGTTTCTAAATTCAAAATCTATAATATCAACAAATGATGCACTACAACCTGATATAAACGAATGATCATCCGATAATGTATCAAAACTTGTATTATCGTATGATTCTATTTTAACAAAATAATACGTATCGCAATTAATATTTGCATAACCTGGAACAGTATAAAGTATTCGTGTACTAGCATTTGAAGCAACTTCTTTACCATCAGCAGGAAAAGCTTCACTATCAGCACTAAAATTGTCCTGATCAGTAGAGCTAAATGCTTCAAATACTGGTATAGTCATATTTATATCTTCATAAAGCGTTATCCTAAAGTTAAATTCACCTGCTGGACCTGTGTTTGTGAAAACAAAATCAATAGTATTGATAAAAATATCTGTTCCATATGGACCATATTCGTCAAAATCAGTTGGAAGAAGAGCAGATCTATCAGGTGTAATAAACCTAATACCTACTCTCATGTTTTCGCCAAACTGAGTAACATCAAATAATCTGTTTTCATCTATAATTTGATATTCAGTCCAATCTACTGAATTTGTAGTATTAATTCCAAATACAATATCAGCAGAAACAGGAACAAATTTCTGACTTGTTAATATACCCTTAGTCATCCGACTAGGTAAAACAAAATTAGTTGTAAAGAAATGTACAGCTTCTCCACTAATTAGTCTAATTAAAACATTGCGTAAAGAAGGAGATATGCCTTTTTGCTCACTTCTTAACACAGCTCTAAACTGAATAAACTGACCAGACACATAAGATATATCAACACCAGCAGATTGAGTAAGCGTAAACGGGCCTGTCCATTCCTCTAAAAGAATGTCAGTTCTTGAATCATTTGCTCTAACATAAATAAATACATCTGTATTCTCTGGTTCGGTAGCTTGCCACGATATCCTGTCCCATTGAATTAAATCATTTGTACCATTGAATATTTCACTATCATAAATTCCTTCTTCATAATCAATACGTTTGCCAGAATAGAAATTATCTTCACCAGCCATACTAAATACAACATTCCCATCAGAATCTAACTCAATCAAACGGTTCTGACTAACTATTCCTTGCAAATCTGACAAAGATATACTATTAAAATAACATGCAACCATTGTACCACTACTATTATATAAACTTGTTTCATTAGTAGCTTTATCTATTAACTTCAAATAAACAGTCTTTGTTTGTTCTGGCGGGTCTATTGTTGTTATATTGCTATCAGATATAACATAAACTCTATTGGCAATTGGATCAAAAGCCATTTTATTTATTTGTTCACCATGAGTATAAAACCAAACCCATGTGCCACCTGTAGAGAGATAATAAACATAAGTTCCTATGGAGATATATAGTATTGTACCAAATGTTTTAACAGTAGTAGCTTTACTTGCAATTGTTTGGAATGATTTATTAAAAGAAGCATTGGATGGATCAGATCTTAATATTTTACCTTGCGATACTGTTCCAGCGAATATCCATGTCTTACCTCCAAATGGAGCAGCACCAATTGCGGTAATAGCAGTATCCGAATCAGAATGAGAAATCATAGCCACATCGTTATCCGGGTCTATCCGATAAACCAATCCTGTTTCACCAGTTGCGGCAAAAATTACATTACTAGCAACAGTCAAATCATAAATATTAGAACCCAATTCTGAAAACACTTCAGTTAATACCGAACCATCAAATTTATATAATTTGCCATTTTGTCCTGTTCCAATGTATAGCGTACCATTTAAGTTAACAGATGAATATATCCTATTACCATCTACAGCTAAAGTAGTATATGATAAAAACGTACCATCATCATCATAAATATAAAGTTCAGCATTACCAGCATCTCTACCAAGCCCGATTAATATCTTATTATTATAATATGCAATCATATCAAGATATCTATCACTACCATAAGTTACCTTAAGTAACCATTCGTTATCTGCTTTGTTAAATTTATAAAGCTCACCTGGTTTTGATGATCCTGCGTAAATTGACCCATCAGATGGAAAATATTGAATAGTTGTACCAGTAGAATCAATATCAAATGGCGTACTGGTTCCAACATTTACTTCATTAAAATTATGTATGGCTGATGTACTAAACAGCACAGAATCTTTTGCAGTAGTTCCATTAGTCGTAAAATTAGAAAAACTAGACAATATCATTCTATCAAGACCAGACCCATCAATACCATCAGTAGCATCACTAATAGCAACTCTAACTGTATTTATATCAATCTGTTCAACGATACTAAGGCATCCACTAGGAGGTGTTTGATCTAAATGTATACTATCAAAAGGAAACGAAGTAGCACGGTCATTGAGCTTAACTTGTTTTTCGTCTCCATTAGTCGATATATAAACATTTGATCCATGAGTTTGTATATCACTTATCCTAATTGTATTCAATCCAAGAGCAAATTTCTCTTTATTACTCTGTTTAAAAGATGTAAGTAATCGCAAATCATTTCTAACTATAACATCAACAACATCAGTTGACAACAAATCTGTTAAAAATTTAATTACATAAAAGTCTGTAGGACCTTTAGAAATATCAAAACCATATGTTATCTGGTTGCCGTTTAAATAAACTTCTATTTCTGCATCAGACGGTATCTCATCTGATCCTGTTGTTACTATGAAAAACACCTTTTTTTCATCCAATTCTGTTTCATCAGAAGTATAATATTCGGGTTGAAAAAGATTAGTATTTATAGACTCTGTTTCATCAATCATAACCTGGTTAATTCTTGATAATGTCGTTGCCCACAAAATATTAGGATTACGCCATTCTATTGCCTTAACATTATTATTCCATATGTCTCCGGTATCAGACGACATCTTCTCAATACCACTACCAACCATTTTGTCAATTCCATTTGCAGTTGCTATATACCGTATGCCAGTATTGCGTATTGCAATATCATTAATGAAATTAGATGACAAACCAGTATTTGTATTAAAAACAAGAACGGCATTATTTGCATATCTCGCTAAACCATTATCGGTCGCAATCCAAATAACATTTGCATCATCTACTGTTACAGTATTTATTCCTAACGATGGAAGCTCTTCATTTAAAGTACGCTCAAGTGTTTCTGTTATAAAACCACCAGACTCTACATATGAATATATAAATACACCAGCATACAATGTCCCTATAATTAATCTATTTTGTTTATCTATCGCAAGACTAGTAACAGGACCTAAATTATTAATTCCTGATTTTACCAACGTAGAATGATCAAAACTATAATATATATCACTTGCAGAGACATCATGAGTGGCAATAAACAATGTATTATTTTTATCAAAAACAATAGCAGAGAATGCATCATCATCAACTTTTACAAGTCTTTCATCAATACCAGAATAAAACCAAAGCCCACAAAGACTAGTAAACCACGAATCACCATGCTCATTTACAACAGCATCTGTAACCCTAAAATCATCTATAGCATATGTCTCGCCGCAAATAGGCGCTACTTCAAAAGGACCTACAGCATCATTCAAATAATATCTAATATACTTGAATGTAAACTTACAGCTCATTGTATCTGAAAAATCACCAAAACGAAGTTCTTTTCTCAGAAGCCTATTACTAGTAAGCAAGTCTCTATCGATATAAGTGTCATACAATAAAAAATCTTCTTCATATGTAAGATCATATATGGCATCTCTAATTTGTCTAAAAACATCAGGTGTATTAAGGACGATCTCCTCATCTCTACTAATTAACGTCTCATATATAACATGAAGATCGCCAGAAAACGATCTGGGAATAGCAGGAGCATATGATTCTCTTTCATCACTTGGAACAAGCCTAACATCAAATTCACCTTGTCCACTAGAATGAAATGTTCCTGTAAGATTCTCATAATAAGCAACGTATATTTGAGGATTCCTTACTCTCCTATATTCGTCTACATAAGGATCATCATAAGCACCATCTCGATAATCTTCCCAGGCAAAATAAACATCACCAGTTGATCTTTGCTCTGTTAAAGACACATAAAGAGAATCATTGAGTGTAGCAGTAATCCTGGTTTGATCTATTAAAGGACTAAGTGAAACATTAAATATTCTACCATAAAGTTCAAAATCGTAAATCTGATTATCTTGCCAAAGAATAAAAATAGAACCACCAGACGTAACTAAAATATCTGGATAACTTGCCTGATGATAATCACTAGAAACATCAACAATAGATTCTAGGTTGTTCGTTCTTGAATTATAAGACACAAGTTGAATTTTCTTTCTATTGTTAACTTCTAACATTACAAAACTAATAAATAAAGTATCAAAATAACTATCAATTACAGGAAGAGAAGCACCATAACTAGTAGTTGTCAACCTTTGTTCCCCTGCCCAAGACTGAGATGATTGTACAAATTCATTATGGAATATCTCTGGATGACCAAAACGATGGTCTTCCCAAATAACATGAACATCATTCTCAGAATCAAAAGATAATCTAGGTCGGTGCGACTCATGTATACCAACACCTATAAACGTTGGTTGCGACCAACCAAAAGATGTCCTAGTTACGAACGCTACAGTTGTGTGATCGCTCTCCTTTGTTTCATATACAACATAGATATCGCCTGAATTACCATCTACTATTATATCTGGACGTTGACTACCAGGAGACCCTGATACAACCAATTCAGGCGAAGACCACTCCGAACCATCATATTTAGAATAATATATTTGGCCTAAGGTATTCCCATCATCATGCCAAACAATATGTAAATCACCATTTGAATCCTCATAGGTTGCTGGCTTATAACCATTAGCTTCATTAGTAGAATCTGTATTAAATGGAATTTGTGCTATTCTTGAATATTCAAGACCATTATCTTCGCGAGCGAATAGCTTTAATTCATTACCCTTACAAGTAAACCTATAATGTGTTGCAGACGTTGTATCGTATCTAATTGTTTGTTTTACATTAGCAAAAACAATTTCTTGCTCTAAGAAATATACTTTTTCTTGATAAGACCCATCATTAAAATAAATGCCCAAGGCACTTGGTTCGTCTGTATCAGAAAGACTATAACTATTCTCTACATTAAATACTCTTAAATTAAAATCTAATGTCCATCCTTTTTCATTATCAACAAGGTCAAACCATTTTGTACCAGGTTTATTTTGAGCATAATACCACTTACCGCCATGTATCGCAGCATATTCGTCAAGATATTCATTGTCAAAAAGACAATATTCATCTGCAAAACCAACCCTATTAATACCAGGAGATTCTTCCGATTTTGGATCTATGCTTTCTGTCGAGGCATCTCCAAGATTCCCACCACCTGGAGACTCATCTGCATCTGGCATGGCGACATTATCACAAACAGACGACCCCGACTCAGCATCAGTAGTTGCAGATTCTGAAGTTGAATATGATCCTTCATTCTGGCTATATGATTTATCACGCGTCTTTACCCTATATGTATATGTTGTTTCTGGCAACAAACCAGTATCTTCATAACTCGGGCTATCCTGCCAACCACTATCGCTTCCACCAACATTACCAGTTGTCTCATCAAAATAATACTCTACCCCACTTGGATCAGTAGCAGTTGTTGCTACCATGTTTATAGAATTAGGTCCTGTAGCATAAGGCTCTACAAACCAAGTACTGGGATTAGGAACGGGAGGGGAATTGTCTGATTGGGCATCAGTAGTTGCCGAACCATCCGCTGACCAACCTCCTTCATTTTGATTAGGTGATTTATCTCTAGTTCTGACCCTATATGTATATAATGTAGCTGGAGATAATCCTGTATCTTCGTATATTGGGCTATCTTGCCAACCACTATCGGTTGCACCAGAACCACCAGTAGTTTCATCAAAATAATATTCTACCCCACTTGGATCAGTAGCAGTTGTTGCTACCATTCCAATCGATGTTTCACCAGATGAATAGGGTGCAATTGACCAGGTACTTGGATTCGGAATAGGTGGATCTGTATCTTCAGCTGCTATCGTAGGAGTTGTAGCGGATTCTTGTGTAGAATATTCGCCCTCATTTTGATTAGGTGATTTATCTCTTGTTTTAACTCTATAAGTATATGTCGTGTCAGCAGATAATCCACTATCTGTATAACTAGAGCTATCTTGCCAACCACTATCGGTTGCACCAGGATTACCAGATATCTCATCAAAATAATATTCTACCCCACTTGGATCAGTAGCAGTTGTTGCTGTCATGCTGATGGTTGTAGAACTGGTGGCATAAGGCTCAATTAACCAAGTACTTGGATTAGGGACAGGGGGATCCGTATCTTCTGGCTCATCAGATAAAATAACCGTTGAACCAAAAGCTGCCCAATTATCATATAAGATTGTGCCTGTAGAAGTATAACCACCATAGAACCAAATTAGATACACCCCTCCTGCAGGCAAATCGGTAAATTCGTAATCCGGACTAGTTAGAAAACCACTCTCGAATCTAGGAAGATTACCAGATCCAGAAAGCTTAAAAATTCTAAAATTATATAACGGTGTGCTACTGCCGGATCCATGATCTGCATCATCAGGATCTATTGTTTGTGCTACCATCCTTATAGACGTTGCACCTGATATGTAAGGAGGTGTTGACCATGCTATAGGGATTGACTCATCACGTATAATATTATAAACAAAAATAGATACTGTGGCTGACCAATCGCTCTCATTAAAACCACTATCACGATATTTAAATCTGTATGAATATGTCCCGGATTGTAAACCACTAGAAATAGCACTAACAAAATAACGGTTACTCGTCTGCCAAAGTGGACCGCCGGCAACCATTCCACCAGAACCACCAGTAGTTTCTTCAAAATAATATTCTACTGGACCAACACCCTCAGGGATGCTGGCATCCATCGTAACCATCCTATTACCTGGATGCGGGCCCTGGTAAGGCTCAAATAACCATATTGGATCAGGAAGAGGCATAATATTACCTAATTGAAACCGGTAACTCTGTATTAACGGTTCCTATGTTATTAAAAGAAGTATCTATTGTAATTCCACTACCATCTATAGAAACAACGTCTTTCCCAATATTTTGAACAAGATCCCACAAATTATTGTTTGGAAGATTAGCTGTTCCTCCAGTTGTGAAATCTAAACTATAATCATATGTTGATATCCAATAATTATTAAATATAGTAAGTCCTCTTGCATGACTAAACGCTGTATATGTTTGATCTTGTGATAAAGTTACCCTATTGATTGGCGAAAAAGTTCTATTAACAGTTGGATATCTTTTCGGGACATCTTTCGTCACTTTATACACAGAACCTCCTTCTTCTTCATCATATGGGTTTACTGCCAATACCTTATAATCCTGAAAATCAGACATAATTCCGTTAACAGCAACTATCTCATTAAAAATAAAATCAACATAAGTATAAAAAACAATTTCATTATACTCGCTTGACGAATCTGGATAAAATGCACCCAATACGGTATAGAAAAAAGATCTATAATAAACTTCTATACTATTGTCATAAATAGTACCAACTTCAAGTCTTTTACTTGTACTGCTCTGTAAGAATTTACCAGTACCATCTATAACTAATACCTTATCCAAATATATTTTAACATCATCACCTTTCCCTACAATGGTTACGGATTGAGCATTAGAAAGATCAAAAGCATTGCTAGTCGATGTTTCATTAGAAAACAACTCTAATTTATCAGCATAAATTCTAAGTTCACCAAATCTTGTACCATCCTCAAATCGCACAACCTGATAATCAAATGATGAACTTGTTCCAGTATTAACAATAAACGAAGATTCTATTGTCCAACCAGTAGAGTTACTAACTTCCTCAGACCATCTTGAGCCAGTAACTCTAAAATGAGATACAACATATTTAGAAAAACTATTGCTATCACTTACTGCAATGGATACATAATAATCAGTTCCTCTATGAAGCAAATTAACCGGTACATTAAAATATTCTAATCTACTATTTAATACAACAGAATATATATCATTGAAACCAGGGACTTTACCAATCCTTAATGAAATATAGGTATTCTGCCTACCACCTGGTTTGGTTACATCCCAGGTTATAACAGGTCTTGTTGTCAATATATTTAGTGGACTTAATTGACCATCTACTCTGATATTAGTAACAACAAAATCAGCAGATTGTATCTCAACCGCAGTAGAAGACACAGTAGTGCCATAGGACACTCCATTATAAGGTGTCATCTCAAATCTAACATCATCGCCAGGAGAAACTGTCAATCGAACAAATTGTTGATTATTAAAATCAGATTGAAGGACTTCATTAACATACCAATAAAAATTACTTTGATCTATAATAACATCTGATGTAAAATCATAGTCAGCTTTAAGAATATCATTTTCATTTGGAACTTGAGGCAATATTCTTACATTGGCTGCAACTGGCGATGTTGTAAGAACATTTACAGCCTCAGATGCTACCCTTTCACCTAATTCATAACCATCAGATGGAAGAATATCAATCATCCAAGAATCGTTATAACTAAGATATCTAGAATCAATCCTTAAAGAATTATCAAATTGTCTTTCATGAACTCCGTTTTTAAACCATCTAATTAATGTTCCTGATTCTAAATCTTCATCTGCATCATAATAAACATACGACAAAACAAGATCATCACTTATTGACGGGTTTGATGGTAAAATTGAAACATTAGTAACAATAGGTATATTATTAAATTTAAACTGAAATGTAACCCAATCTGTTACATCTCCTTGACTATCCCCAATCCTTATTTGTCCATAATAGGTTTGACCTCTCCTTAAAGGAGCCCCATAATAAGTATACTGTGTTCCAGAAGTGGTAAGTCTACCTGTAGATATCAAATTACCACTAAATGAATTTAAACCAAGATTATCAGATGACGTACTTACTCTAAGGTCAATATCCTCTTGTTGGACATATGTAGTCTGAGACAGACCTCCAGACGAATCAGGTACTGCAATTTCAGTACCATCAAAATCCCATAATATAACTGGGAAACCATCAGTAATCCTGACAATATCATCTGTCGAATTATTAATCGAAACTGTTAATGTACCAGACATTTTATAATTTCACCGTACCATCTGTAATTTTAAGCATTCCGTTTTCGATAGTAACCCCACTCCCAAAAGTGGTAACACTATCAATTTCTCCACCAATAGAGAAATCACGCCTAGACTCCCAAAAAAGATTTTTGCCTTGAAGTAATTGCCCATTACTTCTTGACGCATATAAATAAATTCCATCAGAATATATGCCAGTTGTTTGAATCGCTGATGGATCGTTAAAGATAATATTATAATCAAATTCATCTGGACAAGTTGTTGGCTCAATTAATGCATCATCAATATTCCTATTTATTGCTTTTTGAATTATATCTACATCATCCATCTCAACATTAAGTACAGCAAAATCATCTATACTTGCCGTACTTGATATATAATTATAATCATCACCATTAGCAAGACGATTTAATGACAAATCAACAGAGCTTGCCCCTATAGAAGCAGGAGGGGTATCAGACGTAGATAGTGTAGATAACTTCCCATCAAGATATAATTTAACCTCTAGCGATGTTCCGTCCCAAGTTAACCAAAAATGATGCCATGTATCTATAGAATATTCAACAGACAGTGCTTCATAACCAGATCCAATATTAATCCTTAGTTTATTTGTACCATTAAATTGAGTCTGCTCATCTAAAACAACAACATTTGTTCCACTAACATCGAAATCTAATAAAGATATGTTCATGTTCTCAATATTTTCTGTTAATGGATCCTGAGCCATACCTGGGTTATTAGATAATAACCAAAAAGCAATCGTCATTCTATTTGAAACCCCAAGGCTTACAGCAGAAGCACTAAGAACCTGAGTTCTTTGCATCTGCATACCCCTATCATTAATTAAAAGATTAATAGAAGAAGGGCCTGAAACAGACATTTGAGTACTATCTATTTCATCTATTAAAGAAGTATTGTTAAACTTCAAAAGAAATTTTGCAGAAGATAAATAATCCATTAAACCACCGTATACCTCAACGTTATTGTTGCACTATTATTTGCAAAACTATCAGAATCCCTACTCAATGAACGTTCTAACCAAATGTAAATAATGTCATTTGGTTGCAAATGAGAACCGTGCATTCTATTATCATTTACGTCAATATCAATTGCTTCTGCTATACTTGATGCCTTACTTAAACCACTCACATAGCCACCAGCAAACGATGGGCTTATGGTTCCTGATACTAGCCTTTGACAAGGACTGGGTTCTATATAATATTGATCAGAAAAAGATACAACATAAGGCAACGCAGAACTTAGAACAAACGTACCTGTTGCCGAATCATAGCTTGAAACCGTTCTGGTTTGTCCAACATTTGAACCAGTTAAAAAACCAACAAGAGATCTTTCAAAAATATTATCATTATATGTGCCAATTATATTAGTATTAACAATAGAAAGAGAAGTTCCTCCAGTTGCGGTTCCAGTTATATAATCATTTATAGGAGCCTCTATTGCCATCTTAATTAATGATCTATTATTGCGGCTATTTTGCTTTAAATAAACAGACATATTACTAGCTATTGATGTATTGTTTGTATTTTTAATAGCCATACAACGATATTGTTTTAAATCACTATTAAATTGATTGTCAAAAACAGAATTAACTGACATCCCTTTAACTATGTCGGTAGACTGATGTATATTTATTTTATTGTTTACAGAACGATCATCAACAGAAACTATATTTCTACTAATAGCATTAACATCTATTACTTCTGAATTAATACCAACAATTGTTTCGTTCGCCAAATCAGCATAAGCTGTAAGCAATAAACTTGTATCATATATATCAACTTCTCCATTAAGTGGATCTTCCGGGTATACTAATGAAATTGTTGCATCAGATGGGTCTATTGCTGGATAGCCACCAATAGATTGAGAATATATGATCTGAGCAACAGCTGGCTCAACACTTGTTAGATAAAACTTAATATATGATTTGAGGACAGACATTCACAACATCCATATTTATAAAATTCGAACCATCATACACTACTGTATAAAGTGTATGATCAACAGATATATAAAGTCTTGCGCCGTCTGAAGACAATGTATCTATTCTATAATCAAACGTATTAATAAGAGTAACTGTGACTCCATTAAATTCATATAATTCACCATTTTCAAGGCCAAGATACAACTTGCTATCATAAACAGCCATAGTTGTTATTGCAGAACCAACAGTAGAAAAAGAATGTATTGTAACAAGACTTTGTGTACTTTCGTCTACTCTCTGCAAGATACCTTTATTGTCACTTGTCCTTATTCCAAGATATGTCGAACTAGAAAATCTAGTCATTGATATAGCTTCACCCGTAATAGATAAATATGAAGATACATCTATATAAAGCGAAGGAGAATCTCCATTAAAAGCTGTCCAAACCTGTGGTGTTCCATCTATATCTAATACCATAAACGACGATATTTCTACATTGTTTGATGAAATAAATGTTCTAAAAAACCTATCTGTTCCAGTTGCGTTAATTATATTTCCAGCATAATCTTTAAACAATGCATCAACAAATTTAAGACCGTCTCCAGTGGTAAGTGACCATGTTTTTAAATTTGATGGAGATTGGTCAGGACCTGAAGACCCAGATCCTGTTGTATCTGATTCTCTAATTGATAATGATTTAACGTCAGTGGTTTCATCAAAATATTTCAAATTAACAATAATATTATTATATTTTGTAAATTGTTCATTTCCTTCAATTGTTATAGTACCAACCGGAGGGGTAGTATCTATTACAAATGAATTTATTGTTGTAAATTTAAGATTATCTATAAATACAGGTAGTGACGCGATACCATCATCTTCTAGCAAAATAATTTTAAGTTTATAATCATCAGAAGGTTCTAAATCACTAATATCCCATTCTATTGGACCATAACCAATATAAACATTTTGACGAACAGCAGTCCAATCTATGCCCAATACATCAGAACTATAATATATCTGATAATACGCCCTCTGCGAAACAGTATTTTTAATAGCATTATCATCTATTACAATTGGTACGGTCATCCTATACGTCTCGCCACTAACTGGACTGACAACAGCAGGATGAGAAATAAATTTTGATCCAATTCTAAAATTAGATGGAGAAATCACCATAGCTTCTCTAAAGCCATTCGGAAGTCTACCACGAACACCTATCCTACATTTGTCGCCTTTTATTTGTGCTGGCATGGTCCAAGTAAAAGAATTCTCACTTGCAGGTACAGAGGCAATCTGCACCCAATCAACCTGACCATCAGGACTATAGTCATCAGTAAAATATATGTCATAATATACGGCTATTTCATATGATTCGCTCATAACTCACTTCTCCTAGCCGTATCTGGCACTGACCAGCTTATTACAATCTGGTCTCCTGATATAAGATCATCAGTTGGTGTCAAATCTATTTTACCAACAAGGGTAGCTATTTCACTAGATGTTGCAGTACCGGTAAGAAAAAATGTAAAAGTACCCTCATCTGGATTGTCACTTAAAATAGTTAAAGTACCAGAAGAGATCGCAGGATAAGTCGGATTAAAAGTAATATCAAAATTACCTGTTTCTCCTGGATTAATAGTCAATGACGCAAGATCAGAACTTATGGTAAATCTATTAAAATCAGAGTCTACCGCAGGTTGTCCAATAATAGTTAAATCAATATTGCTAGTATTTTTTATTGTAATCGTTTTAGTAATATTTATACCAACAGGAGTATCGCCAAAATCAATAGTAGAAATACCATCTGCTAATTCCGTAAGACCCTCCCATACTTCTATTCCATAAATAGCTAATACATAATCAATAACAGGTGGCGTAGCGCTACCAGGTTTCTCCATATAACAGTCATTTGTCGTCGCTGCAGGTACGGGTTCGTTATTCGGTACATCATATACATTGTCACATAGGCCTAACCAAAAATCGCCACCTATGTTGTTGTTCCACTCGGCTGCTACGTCAATTTCATAAACCAATCCACCGACTAATGCAAACGCACCAATTGGATCAGCACCATATGCATCAAACATTTTACGGAAATTAGCATCATTAGCTACTGCGGCAACAGACTGGGGTGTCACATCACTAACATGTATTGTGTCTGGCGTCGAATTAGCTGCTATATCAGTGACTTGTAGCGTCGCCGATGCCGCAGCACCTAAAGCCGATAAATCAAAACCTAAAAGACATCGATTAAGCGTATAGGATCCGCCGCCGTTGTTTCTCGACCTGACTCGTAAATTAGTTGTATTATTAGTTAAGGCGCCATCAAAGGCCCGTAGGTCCGCCCATGCTATCACGCCACCCTTACCAAAAAATTGCCAGCTATCGACAGCTGCCGACGGGTCTAAGCTTATAGTAGTCTCGCCAAAGTCAGCAAGTTCTGTTTTAGCAGCCGTTAAATCAACAGTAAATTTACCTTTATCATAAACTAAGTTCTCATCTAAGTTTCGCCAATCTTCAAAAAACATACCTATCTTAATACCATCAATTTCTGCAATTTCGACATCACCATTTGGTAATTGCGTTGCATTGTCTAATGTAACTATATAACTAATAGAATCAGGGGCGGTTGATATATCTAATTCTGGACCAAAATGGACACCAATGTTATCTTTAATTTTTGCATTATCTATTGCAAGCTTAGTGGTAGCATCTGGATGAATTTCAGCGCTACCACGTCCTGGGATATCTACTCGCCAACCATTATCAGGTAACTGTGTAACAAAGTCCTTGATAGCCATCCAGGTATTACCATCAGGTCTCACCCATTGAGGAGAACAATAAAGTCTGCCACCACCAGCTTTTTTCGCATGATATGGAGTAAAAGGAACCAAACCAGAATCAAGCTGTACGGCTTGCAAGGGTTGAACCGGTTCTCCTATTTCACTAACCTCTTTTGCCATTCTTTAATTTACCTATTAAATTTAGTAATAAAAAATCTTGGATTACCGAAAATAAGTCTTGGATCATCTGCACTATAGTAATTTTTAAACCAATTAATATCATCTAGTTTGGACACTCCGGCAATTTGATGTTTATATTCTACATTAGACGGCGATATATCTCCAACTATATCGTCATATTTACTATAAGCATCACGAAGAATACTTATTTGCATTTTGTTATATTTATCGAAGTTATCGTAACCACAAATAATATCTTGCGTTGCCGTACATGGATTTGGGACATTAACAACAATTGCTGCTAATCCGTCTTTGTTATATACCCCATCGCTTTTATCTAATACAAATTCGCCCTTATATATTCCTTTATCAATTGATATCAAAGATAAATTAAATTGATCATTTACGCCCTGTTGTATGACATTAAATGTCAAATAACTACTTGACAGGTTTGCATATCTAGACATAGTTGATAAGTAATCAAGATAAAAATCTAATTTATCTGGATCTTTAAATATTACTTTCACATATATTGGTGTCAAACCCAGATTGGAATTAACTGTAACAACATCTACCCCATTGTATGTATCTGCAGGATCAGAAAACTCATTCCTAGAGAATGTCTTCCAAAGAGACACATCATATTCTAGTTCCTTAATATTAGAAAAGACATCGACACAAAAACTTGGACTTATTCCAAAGAAAGTTAATACTTGCAAACATATTCTTTTAACACCAGTACCTGGTGATAGTAACCACGGTAATATAAATCTATTATTATCGATAGAATAAGCACTCATTTTTGCGCTCTCAACGAATGGTGCTGATCCTAAATTACTACGGTCTATATCTGGAATTTCAGAATCTATATTAATCCAATTAGACCATTCTCTATCATCCTCGTTCTTTGCCCTAACAGCATAATTTCCAGGAACACCTACAACATCTAATCTAACAACGCAATTTTCAACGACAGATACTATATTACCGTCAGAAAGCGCATAAGAACCAACGGTATCTTCATTTAAAACCCTAATTTTAAGAACTTGAGAGGCATCTCTTTGAGAACCATCTATATCAAAGAAAGAATCATCGGTTAACAATGAAGTTACCTCGGCAACCTCTTCAACAAGTGGGCACTTATATACATTAATTGCTTTATCTAGGTTAGCTATGGTATAAAAGTTCTGAGCCTGGTCTGTTATAATTTTGGGTTTAAAACCAAATTGCATGATTCTAGTATCATTATAACCTTGCCCAGAAGACCAAATAATATCATCAACAGAATCATAAAGAGCATAATATATTTGAGGATTATAATCTAAATTATTTGCATCTTTATCGTTATTCCTATGGTCTTGCCAAACAATCATGAACTGACCAGCCAAATTAGCAGCAATTGCAGGGAACAATGTGTGATTGGTCGTTTTACTTACACGAAGATCTGTTTTACCTTGGGCACTACTGATCCAATTCTTTGCATCAGCATTTTGTCTCCATATCCATGAGTCAGTACTAGAGCAATTTGTCATATACTCAAATTGACTATATGTTAAAAATGTTTGATCATCAGCAAAGAAAATTTCTAAATCAACATAATATTTTACACCACATATAAGGGGTGTTTCAGTATTAGTATCTGTAAGATTATATGTGTTTTGATTTTCCATATAACCAACAGGCAGTACTTCTGGCTGAAACGTAACACTATAACTTTCATCAGCATCTAAATAGACTCCGCTTATCCTCATCATTTCTGGCGGCTTGCCGGCAACCATCCATCTCCGTTGATCAAAAAGTGAAAAATAAGAGGTAACAAGAGATTGGCGATCAGAATCTGCATAGAATTTTAATCTATAGTGCAGGCAAATACCACCAGTATCAGGATCTCTGTGTGCAACTAGGGCACCACTGTTATTAACTTCAATATCAATTTCTGTTTTATCTTCTAATGTACTTGTTTCACAATAGAAATATTGACAAATAGGGCTAACAGATATAGAACAAGCAAAACTATTTGCTATTTCATCAGTCATTAAAGACATAAAGGCGTTAATAAATGATGGTGCATTACTTTGTAACGCATTAATACTCCATACAACACCTTCGTTTTCCCAGGTTGGTGTAACATAGTCAGCTATCGTAGTACCCACCCCACCGGCAGCAGAACCCCCAGAAGATACACTAAAACCACCAACCCCATCAGCAACCCAAGACTGAGCCTGTATGGGATTGTTACCTTTTATAACACCTAGAGCAGAATTTCCAGACCCATCGATAAGTGACACATTTATTATTGAATGAAGAAGAGTTTGTTTACCTACAAAATCAGAAGCAAAACTCGTTACATCAAAACTACTATTAACTATATCTCTATCTCGATCTGTAATTAGAACTACGTGAACAGGTGTTACTCCATCAAAACTAAGAAAGCATAAGGCCCTTTTAATAGCTTCATAGCCATCACCTGGACCGCTCGGGATATCACAAGGAAGATCTAGCAAAGATGCTGAATCTATTTTATCTGTTACATTTATTAATGTACCAAAACCTCCGGCACCGACCAATATACCTGATGAATTGTGAGGATTTCCATCAGCATCTACTAAAGATAATCCAAAACCTACAAGTGCATACTGATTTGCACCTATGTTAACACTATTTAGATTCGTTTCCAACAATTCAATCATCGTTGACAACCAAGAAAAAACACTCTGCCTCATGTCACAGCTCCAGTCTATGACATAAACAATGGTTGCCTTTTTTTGTTCTGCAGGTATGTTATTAACATGTTCGGATATAACTGCATATAAAATTTGATCATATAAACCAATTGGCTTATCTTCTGGCATCATATATTTTACATTTATAGAACTACCGCTTTCAACATAAAAACCGGTGTTAACAAACGGGATACCATTTCCTGTAAAGTTCCACCATTCATCAGCCGAACTTACACTTCCAACAAGATTGGTATTATCTTGATCAAGATAAAAATCTATTGTAAAATGGAACCAGTTACCAGCCATTAGAAGTATATACTCTCACTATTAGAATCTTTGTAAAATGCATTTCCTAAATTAACAAGATTTTGGACCTCAGAAATTCTTTCGTTATACTGTATTATGTATTGACCAGTAAATGGATCACCTGCCCCACCAGGCGTGCTCTTGTAAAATATACCTGCATTACCAGTACTAGTCATAACTATATTAGCATTTTCGAGAGTCATTCCCCAAACATTCCCTGGCAACCATTGTTGCCAATGACAAATAATCTGGAGTGGGCAGCAATACGTACTACACACACTTTTATAAACATATACTGGGACATAGTCTCCTTCCCCTTCCGTTGGAGGATCTGCCCATTCTGGATCCGTATCTTCATCATAGGAGTCATAAAACACTGATTCAAGACATTCTGCACTAAGGGGATCTTTAGGAATAAAATCATCATCACAATCAGGATTTGTCAATTGAAATCCCAATTCGCAAGAAGTAAGAAGCGTTCCGTCATCACTAGTAGGTTCAGTAGGTGAAATAGGGACACCAGGTACTTTTTCTCCTAAGAAAAAGGTACAATCCCCAAGATTACACAAATCATTATTTGCAGCAGACCTAGCAGCAAAAATCTGATAATTATCATCTTTCATCTCATGCCAAGTTATTAATCTAGAAGAATCACTAGATATTGCAACAGACGGCATCAAACTATCAGACTCTGTCTTAGTAATTCTTGTATCAAATCTAAAAGGCATCGCCCTCGGGGTTGAATTAGTATAAAAAATATCCCAATTATCATACCTGTTAGATTGCCATGCAATATGAATATCATTACATATAAATCCCAAAGAACTTTTCACAGATTTATTCATTCCTTCAAAGGTCAATGGGATTTCAACAAAACCATTATTACTAACATTAAAATCTATTAGGCTATGTGGATAATCAACAGGTGTTGTTTCATCACCAGATGTACTAGCAACAGTTATTTCATTAAAATTCCTATAAAATGATGGGAAGGTAACTATCGATGAATTTAATTTAATAGAAGGTGAGCCTATCTTTATGTCTGTAAAAGACCAATCAACTTCTTTATATTCATAAACAGCAGATTCATAAGCTTGAAACTCATTAGATATAAACTGTCCAATAGATGGAAAACCAATACCTATCTCAAATGATCTATGTTCGTCTGTTAAATCAACCAAAAAAGATTCTGAAAATTGCATTTCATCGTTAATAGCAACATTCAGACTACTAATAAACCTATATTCATTTGGATCAGCTGTTATAGTATTTCCAAACCAAATATTATTATCTTCATTAAACATCTTACGATAATGAGCAATAATCTTTATATTAACGCCAGAATCTATAATGGAGAATGGATTACCTATTTCCCTAGATATCGAATATTGTTTTCTATCAGGGCTGTTTAAATATTTACCTTGAGCATTCATGATCACTACAAGTTTATAACGACCTGTATAAACAATATTGGTTTCCCCGACCGAATATAGGTCTATACCCTCGTCAGTTGTACAAGACATAATTTCACAGAATTCAGCAAAAGACCGTACATTTGTCGATTCAAAACGGACCTGTTCTGGCATAAGTCCTATCATAAAATGCCTTAAAGTCGCATTTGAATTACTGGCTATTGCAACAAATTGATCATTCGTTGACACTTCGCAATCGGAAAAAAGTCCTGCTAAAGAAGTATTCTTATATGATCCAACAATTGGAATAAATCTATCGTAATATCTATCTATTTTTCCTAAAACATATTCATTTCCATTTGTATCAAGATATTTATTAGCATTGTCAAAATATTCATCATATGACGGAATATAAGATGATTTAAATGCTTCATATAATTGATCAATATCGTAATTACTATAAACTTGCTCGCTAGTATTATTTGTTAAATTAAAAGATATCTGGAAACTTCGTTGATCAAACTCCCCATCAAAAACATCATTATTTACATCTTTATCTAGAATTGTAAAAGCCATCGCCTCGTCAACGGCAGCATTACCAACAATATCTATTGCATTGTTGTTTATTACATCTACGCCACCGTTTTCATCAACATACGGAAGCCACATGGTATTAGATCCAGAACCTGAACATGTCTTATCAATTAGTACTGCAGTTGGATCATTAAAAAACTGTACAATTGGCAAAGTGGTATAATCAAATGGTTTTATTGTTTTATTAAAAGTCTCAACTTGTTTATCTATTGCAGAAGATAATGCAACATTAGCAATAGAAACGGAGCTTGGCCCAAGAACACTATAATACAATTGAGTAGTACCGCCACGATCGCTCTCCCAAAATATATGAAGATTATTAGCCTCATCAACAACAGTAGAGGGGTTTTTATTTTCTCCACTAAATGTTAATTGATGCCAATCCATACCTGACGATGATGCAAATGACGAACATGACGATCCAACAGTTGTTCTCCATCCACAGAAAAATAATTGACTTACACTACCTACAAGAGCTTCAACAACAAAATAAATATAAACAAAAGAATTATCAGTATCTATTTCGCCTCTGTTGGTTCCAACAGATACCTTAATTGCATTAAGATGGTTTGCAAGATCATCTTGAACATATGGCAATGAATAGTATTCTGGTCCAGAATCGTTTAATTCAGGTGTACACGCCGAACCGTTTTTCTCAACTAAAACATATGGTACACAAGTACGCCATCTATCAGATATCTCTGTGCTACCAAACACCAATGCATATGCTTCGTTTCCTCCATCTACTGGAGAACGTTTTTCTAAAATCTCAAATGATCCATAATTAACTGCACCATCGTATATCACTACATCCCAACCTACTTGTGCTATGTCAAATATTTCCTCCTCAACATATAATTCAAGATGTGTTGAAATAGAAGGAATTGCCCCGTACCTTATAGGATAAACTCTTTCTGTTAGAGAACTATCCTCTGATTTAACAAATACCCTACCATAATCATTAGCTTCCAATCTACCGACGTACGCAACTAAAGTCATACCATTAGGTAGTAAAGCAAGAGAAGTGTCTATTACGCTATAAACCTTGTCATTTGTAACAATTGTTTGGTCAGCACATTCGCTAGTATCAGTTGTTACATCAAAACCAGGAACCGGGAAATTTACAAAACGATCTGGTAATTCAGTTTCTAAAGAAGGTGGAGATAGTGCTGCTAAACTAAGTTCTAAGTTGCTAGGCTCAGATGAGGTACATTCTGCTAATGGCAAAATAGAAGAAGGGAAAATATGCAGATATGAACCAGAAAAATAACTATTTTTATAATTATCTTCAGCAAACAATATCTTAACAGGGAATTTCTGTAATACCTTTATTGAAATATCTTCAACCACATCTCCTCCAATAAAACTTAGACTTCCATTACCGGTTTCTCCTGTTAATACACTAAAATATTTATCATTAATAGAAACGACATAACGGCTATTAGATTCCCCCTCAACTTGTATCTGCGAAGTACCTGATAATCCAACAAAAGCTGGATTCATAGATACTTTAGCATTAAGATCAGCAGATATATCTTCTGTTATAAAATAAACAGCCGAAGACATCTCTACTATATTGTGATTATTCTTATCATCTACGGTTTCAATTGTAGCATAAATTGAGATAGCAGCATGAGATGACTGTTCTGGTATAGAAAGATTTAATTCTCCAGATACTTCTGAAATTCCAGTATTTAAATAAATATATTTATCTTCATTATTTACTACTAATTGAACTCTATTGGTTGCATTTTCAAAAGAAATGCGAATATTACTATCATATCTAATATCTGTAATTTTAAAAGCAACAGATTTAGTTTGTTTGATATTACCAGAAACTGTTTGGATAACAAAATTAGACATTAAAAGTTGCTCTCAACATATTCCTAAACATTTTAGCTATAATATGATACGTAAATTTCTCATTAACGAACTTGTGTGCATAAGAAGCTTTTTGTTTTATTTTTTCTTTATTCTCAATTGAACTTCTCATGGTTTTCCTTACAGACGATACAGAAATGAATGGCCATTTCTTATTTTTAAATTGTGGCAAATTATCCATACATTGATACAGTCTAAATCCTTCTGGTTTGAGCAGTGTGGCTGTTTCTTCGTTAGCATAGTCTTGGCAGCCAGAAAAATCTGTTATTATCACAGGCGTTCCTAACGCCATACACTGCAAACCTGGTAATCCAAATCCTTCGCCCATTGTTGGAGAAATCAAACAATCAAAAGATTTCATAAAACGAGCTAAATTAATTTCATCAAATATACTATTTTCAAATAAAATGGGAGCTGTTTCCTTCTTTTCAAATCCAATTTCCTTTTTGATTTTATTAATATAAGACTTAGCCCTACTCCCTTTATCTGTTTTAATAACAAGTTGTACATTATCATTAACAGAAAATTCCTTTAACCACGCTTCTATTAATACTTCATATCCTTTTCTAATACGCCACGAACCAAAAAATAAAAAAGAAAATTTATCATATTTATTAAGAGGATCTGTTCCTAAATTAAAATGATTATCATCAAAACAATGAGGAATATAAAATAATGGTTTTTCTATTTTTTCATGTGCGAATATCTTATAATCAAAATTAGATGGAACTATAATTGCATCATTTTTATTTAATAAACTTATCCAATTCATATAGCCAGTATTTGGAGGTTGAAACGTTTCAAATGTTGCAAATCCGATATTCTGACTAGTTTTTCTAACATGTTTCTGAGTACTAGGTATGCAGTTATAAATTTGAATATGTTGATGCGTTTTATCCTTTTCAACCATTGAGCGTATGATTTCGCTTCTTTCTTTACTCATACCCTCTCGTGGTATATTCCTTTTATAAAGGAACTCCACTCTTATATCATACTCCCCAGTTCTATTAAGAGCAAAAATTAAGTCTTGTGCAGCTTGAGCATAACCAGAATGATTACCAAAACAAACAAAATTAAGCTTTATCATACTTTATCTTTTATATTGAAGGAACCGATTAAAATACATAGTATAATAATATATCGGCAAATGACACTAAAAGCATACCAATTTAGACTAATACCAAATAAAATACAACAAACCTTTATTAATAATACAATTGGTTGTGTAAGATTAATCTATAATTGTATGTTATATGAGAGACAAGAATTATATAAATTAACCAAAGATAAAGAAGATAAACCTAAATATAAGACAGAAAAAGAATATAAATCAGAACACCTATTCTTGAAAGAAGTTGATTCAATAGCATTACAACAATCAAGAATTGATTTGTGTAATGCTTATAAGAATTTCTTCACTAAACTAAAGAAAAAACAGAAGACTTCACTCAAATATAAATCAAAGAGAAATCCTAAAAACTCATACAGAACAATTAATGTTAATAACTCAATTCGAGTAGAAAACAATAAAATCAGATTACCTAAGTTAGGATTTGTTAACTTCAAAAAATCTAGAGAGATCTCTGGTAAAATTAAATCTGTTACAATAACAAAGAATATCTTAAACAAATATTATATTTCAGTTTTATGTGAAACAGAGATAGAGTATAAACAAAGTATTGATGAAACAATAGGAATTGATTTAGGATTAAAAGATTTTCTGATTGATTCTGATGGTAATCAAATAGAAAATCCTAGATATCTCAGAAAGCTAGAAGTTAATTTAGCTAAAGCACAACGCAAGCTTAGTAAAAGAAAGAAAGGTAGTAATAACAGATTTAAACAACAACAAAGAGTGTTTAGGATACATGAAAAGATAAGTAATATGAGAAATGACTTTTTACACAAATTATCTACTCAACTGGTAAACGAAAACCAAGTTATCTGTTTAGAAGATTTGAGTGTAAGTGGAATGGTTAAAAACCACAAATTAGCCAAAAGTATTTCTGATGCAAGTTGGAGTAAATTTGTTGAAATGTTAAAGTATAAAGCAATTTGGTATGGAAGAGAGATTGTTAAGATAGACAGATTTTTTCCTAGTTCTAAGTTGTGCAGTATGTGTGGCTGGAAGAAAGAAGATTTGAAATTAAGTGATCGTAGTTGGATTTGTGGTAAATGTGGAATTGAGCATGATAGAGATACAAATGCGGCTCAAAATATTTTGAGTGAAGGAATAAAGATATTAAGCGGTCGGGACGACCGTGTTAGCTCACTAAATATACAGGCATTGGTTTGTAGTTCGTGAGAAGTTGTGTCTTTTAAGACATAATGGTTCAACATACTTTAATTTCGGCAGTTTAAGATCACATACTTAATATGACATTGCCATTAGAAACGGCTTTTGCATCATTAATTTTTGTAAAATCACCATTACTACCGACAGCCCAAATAATATTACCGAAAGAGTCTAATTTAACTATTCTCCCAGTAGCATTAGCAAAACTTGATTCTGCGACCAAAAGATTGCCATCTGAATCTATGTCAACATCTGAGGCATAAAGCCCATCAGGAGATATATATTCAAAAACCCTATTGCCAAATGTTTTATCTACTATAGCGACAATACCCCTATATGTAGCTAATGTATTTACAGCTCTCTGATATAAATTAGATACATCAGTCGCTGCAATTGTTAAAACTTGCTCAGTAAATACAGGATCAGAACCAGCGGTCTGCACTACACGCCAAGAAACAGTATATTCTACTCCAACTTCTCCTCTAAATGTATATTCGTATCTACCGACTGATGGATGACTTGGAGTGGTAAAATTAGCAACAACAGATGCATTTGTATCATTTCTCTTTATGCCATAACTGTTATCTGTTGCTGACAACAAAACTGAAGCAGCATCTGCTGATTCGCTACTACTATTTGTTGTATCAATACTAACAGTCTGTTCTACAGTTCCACTTGGAGCACTGGTTGTAATTTCTGTCGTTGAAGATAAGGCAGTATCTGTCTCGAATATACCTGATATTACTAACCTGTCCGTACCAAACTCAGAAATTGATCCAAGCGAAAAATCAGAAAATAATATATCATTATAACTAAATTCTAAAATAGATGGAGTATCAGGATCAAATTCTATTAACGCAGCAGCATTTTCATCACTTGCAATACTTGTCCCAGAATCGATAATACCAGCATTCGCCACTACCCAATTGTCATTATCAAGAATATCAACAAAAACAGGATGACTAATCCCATCAACATAAACAAAATTGCCGATAAATGCATTAAGACCTTTTGTTCCAAGTAAAGATAAAGCATTATCGCTCAAAATAATTCTTTCTGCAAATGATCCTGCAGCAAAACTTACTGAAATATCAGTAGTACGACCAGAAAGTTGAGCTATTTTATCAGTTGACAATTGTATCTCTAATATTTTATTTGATCTCGACATGTTCAATATGGTATCAGATGATCCAAGTTTAATCTCTGTATCACCTATGTATATTGACACTTTAGTTAAATCAACTGATGATTTATCTATATCTTTTGTTGCAGTTATAGTTAAAATACCAAGACTTGGATTATATACTGCAGTAGAAGGATAAAAATCATTATCAATAGCATTTGCAGAACCAAAACCCCTTACTAAAATACCTAAACTATCAACCTCAAGTACTCTATCGTTACTTCTATCGGCTATCAAAAAAGTCTTATCTAATCTACGTACAACAGAAACAGCATCCTCAAATTTCGTAAAATTGTTTACCCAATCTATAGCTTGATTAGGAGCAATTGGCATATTTGCTCCTGAAAAGCCAAAAACACCAACACTTTCATCATCAATTTCTCTTATTGCATCAGTAAAGCTAAAATATAGACCACCCACATTAATAGGTTCTTCAAGTCGAACATAATTGTTAGTGCCGATACTCGTTAATTCAAGATTTCTCATATCTCCAAGTGACCACTGAGATATAGAATTGACACTAAACCCATAATGATCTGCAGGAGCAAGTAATCTGAGTTCCACAGACCTTAATGTTGGCGAAATAAGAGTATTTGTAGTTGTTAATGTAACTTCGACTTCAGCAGATTGTCCAGGTAAGGCAAATATATCACCAGAATTAAGCAATCTAGTATAAGTCGCACGTGATAATAATTCTTCAGTATTAGCTACTTTAACTCTAATAGAAACAGCCGTACCATCTGGCTTATCTATAGTATAATAAATAGAATGAAATGTTAATTGAGACCCACTGGTATATCTAAATCTAATTGTTCCTTGAGGACTAAATAAAGCAGTATTTCTAAGATATATATCGTCAATATAAAATTTGAAATCATCTTGTGTGTCATCTGTGAAAATAATAAATTTAATTATATTTGTTCTATTTTGATCAACAATACTAAATATTCTTTGCTCAAAATCTCTTTCCGTTGCTTCTGGATTATCTGTGACTTCATTAGCAGACAAAAGAAGAAATAAATCAGAAAATTGTTCTTGGCCACTACTTGTTTTATAAACATAATAGGCATATACTGCACCATGTGACTCTGAAATAGTTTTAACATTTACAATCAATTCATTAAAACCACTCCAATCTCGTGGAGATAAGAAGGTTTTTGTAAACATAGCTCTATAATCTCTTGATGAACTAAATTTACCACTATAAAACCCTTCCATATGAAGTGAATCAGCAGATTCTGCTGTCAATGACAAATTATCTTTTACCACTACTGTTGTCTTAGAAAAACCAGGTATCGAATCACCTGAAGCACTAACATTTTCAAAATTTTCAACAATCTCTATAGCTTCAGTATCCATAGTCAGTGTTACGATGTCTCCAACAATTTCTACATTCGTTTTGCTATAAGCATTATTAAAAGATGTATTATCATCCCACCTTACTGTTATAAATTCCCCAGAACGACCATCTAAACCAGATATACAATGTTGCCCTAAATCAATATGAGCTGTACTTGATTCAAAATCTATAAAATTATTAGGAGATATGCCTGGTATTAAAGCCAATTCATTTAAAAATTGTTCATCAACATTGGCATACTTATATTTCATAAATATAATGTGTTTCAATAGATTAACAGAAGCAATTTCGCCAAAAAGCTCTTTATTATTTTCAGACAAAGATTGAACAAAAGAATCTAATTGGGCATGAGTTAATATGCCATTATTATCAAGATTATTATGATCAATAATTGGCAATCTATCTACATTAAATTTACCTGAAGTAATTTTTGATGTATCGAATCCAGATATCCTTGCACCTGGCAATTGATTTTTTGTTTCCTCGGCTAAATCAATTTTCGTTGGAGTCCCTCGATGTTTATGTGCATCAATTTGCTCCCTAATTGTATTTTCAAAACCTATCAGGTCTCTAACATTATTGTCAATTGAAGCTACAGCATTTGGACCAACTACAACATTTGCTATTTTTATAGCATAATCCCCTAAATCTACAAAACTCGCAACAAAATGAATTCCCCTATCCTGTGGTGTTGTAGCTTCTAAAACTGCATAAATACCTAACATCGTATTTGGTGTCAAATTACTAACCGTTTCTGGAAATGTTGTCTCTGCCGCAATACTCCTAATAATACCTATTCCAGGTGTAACTATAACAGATATCCCATCAACTACAGAAAAACCATTATCTTCAACTATCCACCCAGTAATAACACCATTACCAAAGATACTATAGAGTCCATACAACTGTTTATCTATAAGGATAAATCTATCAGCTTCTTTTTGTACATTAGTAGGCGTACCTAAATTATCTCCAAAATCAAAAAAATATAATCCGAGATATTGTGTTTGACCTGCCATATTTAATATCCTGCTATTGGTCCACTAGCGTATCCGAATACATTAAAATTATTATTACTTCCTGCTATATTCCTTACCTGATAAGCAGCAAACTTATTTCTATCAGTATCTAAAATACTTTTATTTCGCGATTGATCCATTGAGTCTCTAATTCTATTATTAATGGTTAACCACGCTTCTCTAGCAGCTACTTCTCTCTTTGCAGAACGATTTGAAAAAGATAATACCATTTTATATCTCCATTAAAATCACGGGGTACTAGGCAGTTGACTAGCAATATATGGATTATGCTCTGAATAAAACCATTCGCCTTCTATATTTTGCCACCATAGGTTTTTTGATGGATCGATTGAATTATCTACTTTTGCTACTCTCATAGGTGCATTATTAATAGAAACAATGTCTAAAGCTCTAATTGGTTGCCCATATGTCTCCATTTTGCAAATAAATGGTGGTAGTTTAAATACTGCATAATAATTCAAAATCTTTTCTAATGCCGGTCTAGATCCAAAAATACCTTCTACCTGATAAAGAGACTTCATATATCCAACAAAACCAAATGTCGATGGATTCATAATTGAATTCCATTGAACACTATCACCAAAAATAGGCGTAAAATCTGGTGTATTTGTTAAAATTTTAATATGATTAAAAACATCTATCATACTCTCTTGCCATGTAACGTCATTATATACAAGCTGCCCTGGATATATATTTGGATTTGTTGTAAAATTAAATAATACTTGAGGAACTGTTCCACTTGTTATTTGTTTGATAACAGTATCTAAATAAGCCTCATAATGACCAACACCATGACTATCAAAGAAAAATACTTTTCCTGCTCTTTTTGCTAATTGCATAATTCCATCTATTAATTTTGTTCCATCTTTAAACTTGAAAAACGGGTTTTGTATTCTAGCATAAGCGCTTGGCAATGCATAATTACTTGCTTGAGATATTCTACCATCCTGACCAGCAATAATATGATCCTGTGTAGATTCTGTACTATCAGCAAACTTATCTATAATAGATAAAGGATCATCTGGATTATCCCATTTAAAACCTCCCATCCTCATAATCTCTCTAACAGCATTAATATCAATAACACCATCAAAAAATGGTGAATTAAAGAACATTTGATCGTTTAATATTTGTGAATAATCTTTTACCTGACAGGTCATAATAGACCTACCATATGTTTGGTTTATCTCACCACCAGTACACATGCCAGTAAATAATTTGTACATATATGGCATTTTTGTATTACAACTTTCAGGAACATATCCAGCCCATACTTCTATAAAGAAATTTTTATTTCTTAAATTATATAATTTATTTGTTATACCGGCAACACTAGAACTACCCATAGTAGTTAAAAATTTTATCGTTCCAGTATGTTCAACTTTTGTAAAATCAGATGCAGACCACGAATCCTCAAAAGATAAAACTTGATCACCACACTCAAATTCTATATTGCTTGTGTCCCACCTATCAACAGATTCTGGCTCACCAACCAATCTAATCATCGACATAACAGGAGGCTTACATTTTTCTAAGATCCACGTCCTATCCTCTCCTGATAAATCTTGCCAATTAAATAGATGATCTCCACTCATCATACGTACCGCAATCTTAAATAAATCTACATAATTAGATACATCTCTAATTACGTTAAATGGCCAAACTTTTATTTCCGATTTTTTAATATAACTAGGACAAGATTCTCTTAATGAAGCAGACTTCATAAATGTACCATTGGCAAACTTCATAGCAGGCAAGGTCTTATATTCGGAACTTACCGGATGCTCTCCAGCTATAGCAACATTCCCTTCAAACCAAGAAAATTTTTGAGCATCCTGTGTAAAGAAATGTTCTATAGGTGTGGTAGTTATACCAAATCCTTCATTAGCAACGTCATGTACCTGATTTGAAGTAGCTGAAAGTAATATTTTATGATTTGTCATAGTATCATCAGATTCATCAGAACCAGCTGGTAAAGAAAAACTTTTTCCACGCTGATAACCAACAACAGAGTTATTAATGTCACTCATTTCAACCTGCAATGCACCATAACCAAGCTTGGGTGGAAATGTAAAAACTCTACCCTCTGCGGGTTCGCTATATTGCAAAGGTCCAAAAAAGAACCCAGATAATAAATTACCACCCCAAATCGACATTACCCCATGCGGGACAACCATAATACGAGGTTCTTCATCTGGTATCCCAGGTACAGAACTTGGTATTAAATCAAATTTTTCTATTACCCACGGTTGCGACTTAATATTTGGTCCTTCAAATTCAACAACTAGCTTTCCAAGATGATTACGAACGACCATTCTAAACCAATCTGCTTCAATTAAGCTATTCCCTGTAATTGTTGTTTCTGCACTTTCTGCTAAATTAACACTATCTTTAAAATCAGAAATACCAACCGTTATTGATGGAGCCCCTTTTTCATTCCACAAATTAATACAACGAATAGGTCCATTTTGAGTAATCAAAAATAAATAATTATGTTCTGGGTCATTCATACCTATTTCAACTACATAATAAGCTTGATTAGTAAAGTCATAAGAACTTTTCTCTACTGCATTACCCTCTTCATCATATGAAACAACTCCAAAGTTCCTATATGTATAATTACTTCCAGTAGCCGCAATTTGTGTTTTATCTTCATTTCGAACATCTACTGATGCATATCTTGGTAACTTCCATGCTAATAAATTCGGATCATCCTTTAAGGACAACTCAACACGAGATGGTATGTCGGTAGCCATTGCTCTTTTATGAAATTGAATAAAAAAATCCTCACCTCTAAACAATGGCTGACTTTTAACTAATCTCCAATGAACTCCTGCACCTTTACATAATGAGGTCGTTGTCTGTTCTAAAAGAGATATATTATGACCCTCATCATCAGGTGGTATCTTAGGCAAATTTTTAGTTGAATATGACCACTGTGGAAGCGTTGTACAAAAACTTTCTTCTAAAGTAGATCCTGGACCGAATCCGGAAAATCCCGTAATCCATTCAAACCTAGTCTTATAATGATCTGGCCTAATAATATGATCAGAAAATATCGTTGGTGAAATTATCCACGCCTGTTGCTCGGCATAATCTGGCCAACCGTTTAGGAATGAACCACCAGGAGTTTTCAACCAATTTTCTTTTATTTCTGGACTATTTATTGAACTACTATCATCCCAATAATATGCTTTAACAAAACTATGTCGATAATTGATTTCATATGGAGGGAAAATACCATCGACACCAGGAACATGACGAATCTGGCTAAGTACCTTTTTTGGAAAACTTGCCACAGTTTGTGTGTTAAAAATTAATGCATCATTAAACCACCAGCTTTTTGTGAAAGGACACTTCCTATTAATCCAACAACAAATTTGAACTTTACCAGCACCGACAGCTGGCCTACCACATTTCGCATAAATTGATCCGCAAGGGAATGCCTCTTGTTGAACAAGTGGAGGAGTTTTATCAAGAGGGATATCAGTAATGTTCTCTCTTGCAGCCTCGTTAACTTCGCAATTTTGATCTATCCTTGGCATGACTTAATTTTTATATATTAGCTGACAATCCAATATTATTGAAGATAATCCGGCAAATGTAATCCCACAAATATCACCATCAGAAGTCCTATAAAATATTCTACATGAACCTGCTGCTGTAAAATAACCAACTGGTTTCGATGTCTCATCAATAGCAAAATTAGCTGAAACAAATTGATCTATAACCCCTGTTGGATACATTAAACGAATAACAACATCGGAATCATTTTTTTTAATCGCATCAAGCACATTTTGATCCATTTGCCCAACAAGAAAAAATGGAGAAACTTCATCGAAAGCAGAAGTAATAGTCATATACTCTTTCATACTTTCAGTAGAAAACCATGAAAAACCTTCTCCAGGAATATCAGGAAATGATTTTACAGACGAACTTGTATCAAAAAGCATATTGTCATAAAACATTCTTAAATATAATGCGTTGCGATAAAAATATAATAAGTAAATTAAGTCTCGTTCTTTATTATAAATAATTTGTATATTTTCAACACTTAAATCCTCTGTTTCTAAATTATCTGTCAAAAAATTCTTATGTAAAGTAACATTCGTTGCTTCATATATCCACGTAGTTAAATTGTTACTTTTTTTTATATATATTTTGCCATCTACTGAATAGATTAAACGATTATTGCCAGATTGGCTTCTATAAACAGCATAACTTGCATTAGCAAATGATTGGTCGAATGTATCTTCATCTGATGTTGAAGAAAATCGTATAGTAAGAAGCGAATTACTTTGATTGCGAGCTTCAGCAATTTCCATTTCTGCAGTAAAAAAAAGATCAGATTTATCGCCACATACAAAATAACTCGTTTCCTGTCTAATATCCTTACCAAAACTAGTATAGTTTTCAAGTCCTAAATCATCTGGTGAATCTTTACCAAATGCCTCAGGACGTTCGTAAATAACATCCTTGTCCTCACATTCAATCCAACTGGGATCAATAAACTTATACATCAAAAAAGAACCATTTAAACGATAAAATAAATATATTCTATCTCTACTACTGTTCATCATAACATAAGGTAAATCAGCTAACTCCCCCTTAACTAATCTAATAATATCTCTATTGACGTACCATAAATCCCCTTGAGCTCCACTGAATGCCACAGAAATATTATCTCTTTCTTCATCAAAAAAGAAAATAAAAATCGTATCATTAGCATCAATACACATAGCTAATTGACGACCATTAACAATATATTTAGATATTTTTTCAGATGTTGTTACATCGGCTTTTACTTTAGTTATTTCTACTTGACTAAGTATATCTCCCTGTATACGAAGTGGAGAACCACTATATAACGTTCCATCAATAGTCAGAGATTCTTTTTCAGGAGATAGAGCAATATTATCTATTACTTGATCATTATTTACAAAATAAAGAGATATAAATGTATCATTAATGCCGACATTGCTTTTAAACGATTCTGAAACAGAACTAGGAAGGCTGCCATTATTGTCGTTTAAAAACTTTTTAAGCCGACTACCTGATTTAATCTTATACTCAATACGTATGCGTCCGAATCTCTCATTATTGGTTATCATTTCTAATGAACCATCAGGCGACAACGTAGCATTAGTAGATGGAAAAAGTTCTACTTCCTCATAAACACTTGACCAGGAAATACCTCCAAAACATACAGAAAAAAGATCATCTACTATCTTCTTCCCTGAACTATAACTTGGCATATCACCAATAAGCCTGTCATAGCCTATAACACGAAATTTATTATGCGTGAAATCGCTTTTTTCATGTGTGGCATTCTGATCCATACCCAAAAGAGGAAGAGATTCTCTTACAATTAAATCTTCAAAAACATGATAAGATATATTAGTAGTATTTGCATCTGAAAAAACCAAATAAGTTCTGTCAATATCTTTATTATAATCAATTGCCAACGGAGATTCATCAATAGAAAATGTCCTAACAAAAATGGCACTATTGCTACGAGTCCTGAAATCAAGGCTATCTGATGTATATCTCTCAATAAATATTCTGGTTTTCCTACCAAATCTACCTAAGAAAAACGGAGTTGAAAGTTTCCAATCTATTTGTATATCTCCAAATTTCGCAGGTATGAGACTACCAGGATTCATAGTGGCGTTTAATGGATCAGAAGGCTCGTAAAACGCTGCTAGTTCATAATTTACCACTCCACCTACAGATCTTGCTGTTGAACAAGCCTCTCCACCATAAGCAGATGGAAATACAGATGACATCCCAGATGGCTCGAATTCAGCACTAGAAAGATCAAAACTACTAAGACCTGGTATCCCATTAATAACAAGATCTAAATTTGATATACCAATACCAGTTGTATTAGGAGAATCGGATGATGGCTTGGAAACATCTGCGATCGCTAAGGCAAATGGTCGAAAATAAGGTATCTTCTCTTGATCAAATAATACAGAATTATTGTGCTCACTTATATCAAATAAAGAACCTGTCGAATCATCGAGTTCACTTATGTTCCTATTTGCTAATCTACTATCTTTTAAATATGTATCAAACCAGGCCTGATCATTAATATCTTGACGAGCCATTAGTAATGTAAAAATTTTTGAATTTATATCAAATAAACCTATACCTCTTTGATCACCAACAAACATCTGTTTTTGATTGTTATCAATTACTTCAGATATCCGCCACCCTTCAACCTGCTCTCCTATCGGTGGGTTCTCCTTAGAAGGAAAAGCAGTCAATAAAAAGACCTTGTCATCATTAGGGTCTTCTGGCATCATCCATTTGGCCATTGCAAAATTCCAAGCTATTACTGTGGCACCAATATTTAACAATTCAATAGTGGCAGGACCCCCACCTGTAAACAAGGTACCTTTGTGTTTTACCAATTGTCTTAAGACTCTTTTGTTGACAGCAACAAATGTTACAAAAACAGGATCTCCAACCTTTAATACAGGATAATCCGACCCAATCTGACCGGTTTCTATTTGTATTATACTTGTAGTTAAATCATTAAAAATATCAGGATCAGATTCAAATGCATATTGATAAGATCTAGATGTTTTATTATCAGCACGAAACTTAAATAATCTTTTGTCTCTAACAATGGTTAAAAATCTGTTTGATTCTTCTAATCCATCATAATAAACATCAGGTTTTGATGAATCAAAGATATTTCCATCAAATTGTCCTGTTAAACCATTGGTTGACCCAGCGATTCCTGGATATGAAGTACGTGGAGTTTTTAAACCAAGAAACCTTTCTTGAACAGCAGTAAGCATTAAAGAATAATCAGTAACAGACAAGACAGACATAACATAATCGCCCATGTCTATTTGCCCTGTCTGGATTATTTCATCAGTTATTTCAACTCGTTTATTTAATATTGTTGTTGATTCGCAAAGGTGAAACGTAAATTCCGTAGAACCAGCAGTAATACCACCAAGAAAAATATTATTTGCTATCTGTAAACCAACTACTCCAGCCCCTCCGCCCAACACACCCAAACCGCTCAATTCGCCACCATGTGCTGACAATACTGATTCGTTACTACTCTTTTGTGTTGTCCTAAATCGTATTTCAATAGACAACCTATTAGCAGGTAATTGTCTTCTTTTTTCTATCCATATACCATCATCTGTTTGACTAAAACTTTGGCCTGGCCTAGGATTCTGTAAATCATTATCTGTTGGAGATACTCCTTCTGGATATTCAACAAGCAATATGGGATCTACAAAACCATCTGGAACAAGATCTCGCGGATTATATGCTAGTAAACCAAATGGTTTGCAAATACCCACTACTTACTCCTAATTTTTAAAATTGAAATGATTAAGGAACATTTCGACCAACAACATCACCTTGAGTTGAGATTAAATCAAGTGCTGATGTATCACCTTGTATTGCTCTAGCTACTATTCCTGAAAACGATTCTATTGTACTACTAAGTTTTTTCAGCTCTTTAATATTAATATTAACGTTTACATTACTGGGCACTCTAGTGTCGCCTAGTCCTCCTCCGACTACGCCACGATCAGGTCTTGCAAATCCTGTAGGTTTAAGATCACTAAAAACATGATCAGGTATTTCAAATTCTGTGGGTTTAAGTTTAAGATCACTATCAACACGATCAGGTCTTCCAAATTCTGTGGGTTTAAATTTAAACTCACTAACCCCGCCTGTGGGTTGAGATACAAACAAACTCCTCATATACCCCATTGGGTCCATCATTCCTTGAGCAGCTCCACCTGCTGCTTGGCCAGTAGCCGCCCTCATCTGATTTAAAATAGAAGTAATTGCTCCTCCCCTCATCCCTCTTTCTAATCCATATTGTTGATCAGCCATTGGTCTTCCGGTTTTATACGGGATACCTGTTTGAGGATTAATTATACCGCCAGGAGAGTACCCAGAAAATCGCTCACCAGCTTGATAGCCACCATAAATACTACCACTTGTACGAGAAACAAGCATACCAAATCTTCTAAGGCCTACTTCAAGATTCTCTTGTTCACTAATCATTATTTTGGTAAAACGTCCAGCTCCGGTATTCATAGCTCCAAGGGCACTTATCCACCCGTCTCTCAATGCTTTTACCAAATTAGCCTGTTGTTGCTGCTTCTGTACAATTTGGCCTTCAATTTCTCTTTGTTGAGCACGAATCTTAAGATAATCTCCACCTGCAGCCATTGCTTTTTCTGTAACCTGATACATCTTCTGCAATACGGATATCTCTACATCTATCGCCGTAACCGCTTGTTGTCTCATTTTTGCTGATGCACCCACACCAACAGCATAGCTATCAGCCAATTGTATTAAACTGGTTAAAACGCTAGCATTAGCCTGAGCCATTTGTAATTGACCAGCATATGCATCTTTAACTTTACTTACAAGATTTCTGTGAACATCCGCTCTTGCGTTTTGCTTTATGGTTATTTTAAGCATCATTTCTTTCAATGAAAGAGAAGCTAAATCTTCGTTACCAGCAGCTTTTGCTGCCTCTAATAGCTTTTCTTTTGCTGCTGCTTCATCTTCCGAAGTAGACGCTTTAGCTATATTTTCTTGTAGTTTAAGAAGCTTATTAAGGGTACGAACTTCTTCATCATATCTCTCCATAGTTTTTTCTACTGAAGCGAGTATTTCTTCTTCATTAACCCTACCTGTTATAGACATTCGTTCTACAATAGTACCAAGATAGCTAGATTGAAGTTGGTATAAAGCATTTAATTTTGCAACTCGCACCTGCTGTTCTTTAACATGTTGTAGTACTGTACTTTGCCTAGCTTCATGAATAGCAAGTTCTTTAGTTGATTCTTCTAGAGCATCTGTATATTTGTTGCTTTCAGATCGCACACCCTCCATAAGAGCCTTACGTTGTTTAGCGCCTCCAATCAACTTCTCCATTGCGTCAATCTCTGCCTCTGTTTCTTCTCTTGTGTCTCCTTCTTCTTTTTTCGCTCGTTGAGCAAGCATAGCACGTTGAGACTCATATGCTGAAATATTAAATTCTTCTCTTTCTATGTCTTCTTTACTTGCACCTTTTATTTCTTTTTCACCAACTCTACCTATTATAGCTTTTTTTAAATATTCATCATATGCTTTTTGATGTTTTTGAACTTCACTTGCTACTTTTGTCCTAGCAGTACCTACTTCTAAAGCAAATTGTTCTGGATCTTTATGCATTTTTATTGCTGCCTCGTCCTGTGCTGCAATAATCTTTGCCGTATGTACTTTTTGTTTAGCCATTGAAAGTTCATGTCTTTCTATTACAGCATCAACCCTCTTTTTAACGTCAAGTGCTTTACTTCTAGCTCTTATTTCTTTTGCCGTGCCACTAGCAAGGGCTTTTATCTCTTTTTCTGTACCACTAGTAAGGGCTTTTACACTCCTTTTAATACTTCCAAATTCAACAGCAGCGCCTACGACCGCACCTGTAAGAGCCCCAATAGCAGTACCTAAAACAGGTACGGCGGAACCAATTGCAGCACCAGTAAGAGCAAAACCTCCAATTGAAACAGCAGAACGACCTAAACCAACACTGGCAGCACCTTTTTTACTCTCCTTTTTCTCCAAACTCGATTGCCACATCCCAAGTGGAATATCAGCAAGTAGGGTAGCTATTGCAAACGGCGTAACCTTACCTATAGCCCTCCCAGCTACGCCTAATCCTCCAGCTACTCTGCCAGCACCTATTGCACCTGCTCTACCAGCGCCTGCTGCTATGCCTATTGCACCTACCTTACCAGCTGCTCCGCCAGCACCTATTGCTGCTTTACCAACACCCATTGCACCTGTTGCACCTTCAGGTATCGTTAGAGGTATTACACCACCTATGCTGGTCCATCTAATTGCACCTACTACTTTACCAGCCCCTATTGCCCCTATTGCCCCTATTGCCCCTATTGTACCTGCTGCTACCCTACCAACACCCATTACACCTGCTCTGCCAGCACCTATCGCTACTTTACCAACACCTGCTGCTACTCTACCAACACCTGCTGCTATGCCTGTTGCACCTGCTCTACCAGCGCCTGCTGCTATGCCTGTTGCACCTGCTGCCGTTGCCCCACCCATAAGCCCACCAGCTATACCTCCTCCTCTAGCAACAATCGACATTGTAGCCAACCGCGTCATTGCCACAGCTGCGACAATATTTGCCGCAAACCCAATTGTTTTTAAGGCAATCCATACACCTAAAAGAACTTTTGATGCAAGCATTAGTTTATCAACACTAAGCCTGACTTTTTGCAAAGAAGGATCCCACTCAGTAACAAAATCTTGAATTGCATTACCAATATTAACGAAAAATCTTTCTAATGCTTTACCATTTTTTTCAAGCCACCTTGTTAAACTTTGTATAACAGGCATTAAGGCTTCTGTAAATGCTAGTCTCATGCGCTCTAGATATCTAGAATATTCTTGGAAAGCTTTTTGCTGTGCTCGAAGACTATTTAATCGCTGTCTATCAGCAGCAGTCGTTTGAGAAGACTGCTTTAAATAATCTCGTATACGTTTATATTCTGCAGCACCAATTTCTTCTGTTAGTAATAAAGTTGTAGCAGCTCTTTTAATCCTATCTCTATCTACATCGCCAAGGTTTTCTAAAGATTGCTGCAAATCTGGTAATTTATCTGTTAATGATGAAATAGTACCCATCATATCAGACATTGCTTCTTGGTTTGGCCCTACGACCTTACCAATATTCCTCATCATTTTATCGAAACCAGTTAATGTAAAGCCTGCAAAACCTTTTTCATATTGTTGCAATAAACCAATAGTTTCTTTCCTAGTCAGCGACAACGAAGCACTTAGCGCTCGTATCCTACCGTCTAATTGCGTTATACCTACCCCATATTTACTTACAATAGACGTAGAAACCGCAAGCAAATTGTTGTATGTCTTCAGATCAGCAAGAGCGCCAGATATACTACCAAGACCCAGTGCCCCCATGCCGACAAGAATCGTCTTTTTCATTATGCTATTTAATTTACCATAGGCCTTTGATAAATTGTTGACTGTTTTTTTCTGCTGTTCTAATGTTTTATTAACTACTTTCTGCTGTCTAGCATATTGTTTTATATACTGTGATGTTTTTTGAGTAGCCAAGCTCATCGCAGAACTAGCATCTTTAGCAAGATCTGGAAATGCTTTTCTTAATTTATCTATTTCCTTTTTAACAGCAAGAATATCTTTAGCTGCAGCCTTACCGCCAACCGCTCTAAGCTCTCCCTCAATAGATAATGTAATTAATTTTTCATATGTTTCAGGTGTGTCAGGCATATAGAACCCTTGAAGTGATCACAATAACAAACATTCAATAGCTAGTATTAAATGAATTAGTCGAAATACCTTTATTGAAAGATTTAAAATTAAATTCCACCAAGATGTGCTTCAAGCTGCAAACCAATAGTATTTGCTATTGATGGATTAAGTTTTTCGATATTCTCCTTCGCTGCTGGTATTTCTTTGCCATCTTTGTCTTTAAAAGACCATGTTTTAATAAGCTGAACAATTCGATGAAATCTGATAGCCCAAGGATTAAAATCAATACTCACACCATCAGCAGTATTGAAAGTATTGCTACTTAAATCAACGTAATCCTTAAATGAAGGCCTCTTAAACGTAGCAGTATGAAGAATAATAGTTTCGATTTTTATATCATTTGCATATACCTCTTTAATTTCTTTTTCAGTTACATCCGACACAACGGCACCAGATTTTGTTTCTGCAACACAAAATTCTACGATAATTTCATCTTCCTTGTTAATAAAAAGATCATTCATTTTTTTCTCCTAATGGTTAAACCATCTGTTTTAATTATAATCGAGCAGAAAATTCCCTAAACAGTCATTTTTGTCTTTCCTTCTTTTCTTCTTAATTTATACAATGTAGCTAACATTGTTGTCATAAGGTCGTGGTCCCTAAAACTTAATTGCCTTATTTGTGGCAATGTCCAACCAAATTCTAATGCAATGAAAAATTCTTCTACTATAGAAGGGATGGGCGATTTAGGATTATTACCGGCATAAATGTCTGAAACCGCCCTTAGAATTTTTCCAGTTCGTCCTCCCCAACAAGTGTTGCTTTTTCATAACGATCAAATAAAGCTAGTACTATTTCAGCTGGTAATCCATCAATTGCCTTATCACTTACTGGTTCCTTCCTGCCTTTTCTAGTCAGGTCCCAATCTGTCAATAATTTTTTTATTCTTGTATCTCGATATTTACTCCAATCTATGTCTAATTGCCCTGTAACAGCATCCTTACGTTGTGATTGATTAATAATATTATTTTGCATACTCCACGATACCTGCTTCCATTTTGTATTAAGAACTTGTATATCATCTTTTTTTTCTTCATCAGCTAATAGTTTTTTAGCTTTTTCATCTTCTAAAATAATAATTTTCTTCACACCATATTTTTTATCTACTTTTATTTGATAATAAAGCAGAATATCAACAGCGCCACCATCTTCTTGCAATAAATCATCAATTTCTGGCATAATGATCTCCTTTATAGAATATAGCAATCCTAGAATTAATATCGGTATAGGAATAGAAACCTAATTAGACCTGAAATTTAATTATAATAGTTTTAGATTTAGAGTGTATCGGTAAGATAATCTGCATGTTCTAAATTATTAGCATTTGGCAAACAATGCCAATTTACAGTAGTCTCAAAAATATCATTTGTAAGAGACATTTCTTCTATTTCAAATACTATATTTGGCAGCGTTACAAGGAAGGTTCCCAAACAATCAGTATTTGTTAAATCATAACCAAATACCAACTGATGGGTTTCATTACATCTTGTTTGATTCTCAAAAGCATATTCGCCAAGCTGAGGATATCTACCCATAAGTGTCATAGTTCCATCTATGTCTCTCTTGCGAGCAGCAATATCCTGTGGTAAAAGTAAACCATTAAATGTATAGTATCGTTCAGCATCATTATTTATTATAGCTTCAAAGTTGCGTATATAATCTCCTGTTAATTCAACCGTACCATCACCTGCACCAGTTATATTTACTCGTACATCCTGCCAGGTTACAATTCTGGAGTTTTGTGGGAAATCAGTTGCGCTTGATTGTAGTGCAGGTAATTGCTCGATAGTTCTTGTTTCACGAGATCTTCCAATAATATCTGCAGAAATAGTAACAACATCAGATTGGGCTGCAGTAAACCTCCATTGATTAACAATACAATCCCTATATCTAAAAGCAGCAAATGATGTTGTATATAATACATCTATATCAAATAGATAATCTGCTCTTAATCTACCAGCCAATTCGCCAGTAAATTGCCTACCAACTGCAGCTCTGTATAAAACCGCAGTTGGATCATTTTGACTTGTTAAACCACTTTGTACCATGATGGATGGGAACTCAATTGTCCCCTCTACAATCATTGGTCCAAGTTGATAAACGGTCTTATCCCATCTTCCATCAATTACATCAGGTTTTGTAATTTCTTGTGACAAACGAAGATCAGCAGATGTTGCTCTAGTAATTGTAGTAGGATATGCAGGGGATTGAAATCTTACAAAACCCATGAACCCCATATATGCCGGAGGAGTGCCAAATGCCATTTATTTTACTCCATATTCAATATCTAATAATATTCTTTACTCTATGTTGCCTGCAGAAACCGTGAATCCAGCATCGGAGCACAAATCAGCCCATGATTGTGGCACCTCAATACCCTCAGCAGATAAAAATGCATCAATATTTGTATAAGTGGTATTGCTAAGTACATGTTGGTTTAATACCCTAACAGCAGCAAGTTGCAATACATCAGATTGTAAAATATTTGTATTAATAAGATACGAATCCCAAAAAGTCCTTAACAATTCTACTTCAGGAGTAACGGACTGAAGTAAAACAATCTCATAAACGGCATCAAACAAAAAGTCTTTTGCCCCGAGTATCTGGTCACGAGCGTTGGCATAAAAATTAGCCAGGTCTAAATAGTCAGCTGCTGAAATAACAGACATAATGTCATATCTCCTATAAGTCGATTAAACGACATATTGCTTTTCTTTAATATTTTACCTTATCCTTCTTTTTTAATGCAACTTAAATATTTATTGTTCAACGATTAATAACGGTTTACTGTCCGTTAATGTCTTTATTATAATTTCTTCCAATTTCCCCATAAAACCTTTACGAGAAAATTTCTTCGATACTTTAATACTTTTACTTCTTATTTTTTCAAACTCCTTTGGATTTTTTCTCCATATTCTATAAAATAATTCAATTTTCCTTGTTATATCACCAGGTAAACAAATTCTTTTAATCTCATTCCTTTTTCCAACTAGTGGAACAGAAAAAATTTCATGCATCCACCTTTTAGGAAATAGGTCGATAATATCAGCTAATGTACCAGCACTCGTCAATATTGGTATGCAACCACAAGACATTCCTTCTAATACTGCCAAACCAAGAGCAGATTGCATCGACGTATCTATTACTAAACTTGCTCTTGTATATATTTGCTTCAATTCATCATCTGGCAATCCTTCATTTATAGATGTGAATTTTTTTGGAATAGAAATATTTTTAAAATCTTGAATATCCCTATATCCCTCATCATGAATATTTGTGTGCAAATAAACATTTATATCATTTACTTTTAGTGCCGATATCCCATCTACAAAGGCAGGAATGTTAGAATTAAAATTATTCTTTAATACAGCTATAATATTAAAATCTTTATTTATCCCACCAGTAACAAAAACAGAATCATCAGGACCAAAAGGTAAATAAAAACATGGAACATTACACAGATTAGATACAGATGAATGAACATTTTTACATGTCGAAATTATTGCATCTGCATATTCTAATGCGTTTTTATGTGATTTCTCTATTGGATAAGTAGCACCAACTAAAATAGAAATCCAATTAAAACCAGCAGGATAATAAGCCTTGATTGCGTGAACAAAGTCTGTCTCATAATAATCACCAATCGTAATAATAAGTTCTGGCTCATGTTTAGACAATACCTTAGAAAGTGATCTAATTGAACTTTTAGGTTCATTATCAAAAGGTTGTAAAAGACATTTGGAACCATTTTTTAATTGAAAATTAAAACTACCACCATCTGACATAAAATATGTCTTATCATGATTCCAAACCATTGATAATACAGAATGATTATTTTCAACAAGAGATTGCAAAACAGAACTGTGTATCTTACCCAAGCCTGTTAAAAGATATGGACTTTCTCCAACAGTAAGTATCTTCAAAGTATATACCTCATCTTAGGTGCGGCTCAGCATTAGTATAATCTCTTAATTCTTGCTCCTCAGCAAACCAGTTAATAACAGCTGTCTGAAGAAGAGCCCCTTTCGAAGTTTTTCCTATTTGCGTTGAATGTGGCCAAGTATTAAAAATAAATCTATGTGGAGCAATAACAATAGCATTATCTGATACATTATAAGTAGTACAAGCACCAGGAGCAATCCTAATTGTTGTTGCATCAATGATCTCTTGAACCCTTGTCTCTTGACTTTTCCACCTATCTTCTATGATCGCTCTAGCATCACTAACTCTAGGATAAGCAGCAGAAGTATCAGTCACAGGTGTATTAAATATACTTGAATCTTCTACTTTAATGAATTCATCAACAACTGCAATATTAGCAATAACAGATGTTGTTTCATAGTCATTCACAAGAGGATAAAAATTGCGCTTCAGCCCTTCTCTCATAACTTTTATCATATTTAATAAAAATCGATATCCATCTTCTTGAGCTGCCTGTTCAACAAATATTGAAAGTTCTACTTCATATCTCTCTTTTGTACTACCAATTGTCATCCATTCTGAATCAATAGACGTTCCATTAATAGTAATGGCAGGAAATCTAGGTATAACTTCTGGATCTCCAAGATAGATTCCCTCGATAAACATTCCATTTACAAGTTTCCTAAGTACAGGACTTTCGCTTAAACTCCAATTATTTGCAACTGGAGTAGACAACGAAATATGAGTATCATCTACAATTTCATCAATAATAAGATTTGGTTCCCCCTCCAGCGGGCCTTCAATCATTACCTGATCTCCAACCTGAAACCTTAAAGAGCTATTGACATTAATCGTAGTGTCATCAATCGATACACTTTGAGAAATAGGCGTTACGGTCTCAACCCAACGTCCAACAATTCTTCGCAATGCATCTAAAATATCTTCCATATTAATTAGCCAATTATGTCTTTATCAAAAATTTCATTGATTAGATGATCTAATACACGATCAATCATATCATCATCAAGAGCTTCTTCCAAAACAGGTTGTCCAAGCATTATGTTCTCATACATTTCATAACTCTTAGCTTCTTCAGCCGTACTACTAATATGTAATCCACTCCTCAGGTTCCTACGAACACCTTTACCAACACCAATTCTCTTTGACTCTCTTATTATCGTTTTACCACTTTCGGCTTCTATTCGTTCAAAATTGGTTGCCAATTTTTTTAAAATTTCTGGATCTTCAGCCATATTTTAAGCCAATTTATCAATATCTTTAGGAGAGCCTTTAGAAGGACCATCTGGCAAGCTATATTGATCTACAAGAGTAGGATCAAAGAACCGCCTTCCTATCCTGTGAGCCCCATGGAGTATCGCTCGACCATTTAAAACATCATTTAGCTTTTGACGAGCTTGATCTCGCAATGATTTTCCATAATCAGAAACATTTGGAGAAACTTGAGCTGCATAATATTTATCATATATATTAGCAGCACTTAGTCGAGCACAAACCCAGGGCAATGGATCAGGAAATTTTACCCTAATAAGCCTAGACCCATCAGGAAAAGCAAACATTATAGGGTCTACTGTGCTAAATACATTTTCAGCAACAATTGCCTCTATAGTATGACGTTCTTCATATTCTCCATAAATCAAAATAATGGCATCACCAGCAGCCAAAGGACATGGCTTTTCTATTACTATGTAGCTATTATATTCTGTAATATCAGCAAATAGCTCTGTCTCGAAATCTGCAAGTTCACAAATGGGCATCTTATATAATTCATTTAGAGTAGCGTCTATTTCACTACCAGACCATAAAATATATTGATCAACAATATAATCTGGAATAACATTTTTATCTCTTACATTGCCAATCTGCAATAAACTTCGCCTTGCCTGAGTTTGTGGATTAGTAGAACTCGTTAAGGATTGAGCTAAGATACTATCAATTTCTGTTCTAGAACAATAACCCATTTATTTTATCCTAAAGCCGATGCAATATCATTAGGATCGCTTTTTATCATCCTACGGTAAGTCGCAATAGCCTGAGTTAAACAGCCCTTTACTACAGATTCACATGGTGTCGATGCATGTCTTACATCTTTAATTGCAAATGGCAAATCCATCTCTCTTATAACTTCTTTAATTTTATCGCAAAATCCTTGAGGCATTGATGTACCTCCTGCTATTACAATATCTAATGGCGACTCAAACTGACTTTTCACTTCAGCAAACTTGCGGGCAAAGTTATTAAAAACAAATTTAATCATTTCCCCGTAATATGCATCAAGTGCAAAAATAACATCATCATCATAATCAATATCTTTAAAATTAAGCTTCATCTCCTTCTTTCTAGTTACCTGTCCAACAGGTTCACCAGTAGCCTCAGCGACCTTACGATCTACCCAATCGCCGGATCTAGCACAACTCATGCCAATAACAGAAAGCCCCTTATATGCTAATACACAGTTTGTACGGCCCGCACCACAATTATGTATTGTAAGAAAAGGACCAGAAAAAGAATGATCTTCCTCGACCTGAAGATCATAAACAGGTCCAGAATATTCATCATATTCAACCTCTTGAATCGTAGAACAAGCAAAACTATTATTTATAAACATATTCTCATTAAATCTGCTAGAACTACAATCTAAAGATAAGATAATATCTTTTAATGAATTGCTGACAAGTTTTGACCCAACATTAACTGCCCACGAATTCTTCTTACCAGAAATAATTCTACCATTTTTAAGTTTACTAGAACGAGGAAGTCGCCACGAAATAGATGAAGAATATCCTAATCTAGCAAATAATTGTTTTACTAGAAATATTAAGCTAGTAGATGTATTAGAAAAATTAATACCAGAAGATATATCCCCGTCACTTCTAATCAAACCTACCAACAGATTCAAACAATGAGTCTTCCTCAATTTGCTTAAACACCATGGATATTCTTTTTCTCCATCATCATTATAAAAATGATTTCGGAAATATCTCGCTAACCCTTTACTATAGCAAGATACATGAAGCTTCAATGACCCATCCCAATCTACCAATTTTATTTCAGATTTTTTATCAAAATTCTTTTCTAGAATCGCGGCAACATCTTCAGCATAAAATTTTTCATCCGGTCCAAAATCAAAACATATACCTGTATTAGATAACCGGGATATACTCCCATCCCCTAAAAAATAACCTATCAATCGCTGAACATCACTTGTTACTTCTACTCTTTTTTTTGTATATTTGCTAGAATTAGTAACTCTCTCACAAATTGCCATACCTATATTATATTTTTCCTCAACATCCTCACTCACAATTGGCTCTCCAACAATGTCTCCTTTCTGTATAGATTCGCAACCGATCCATTGCCATTCGCTATCACGATATACGTATATTTCATGATCATCCACAAAAGCATATTCCTCAGTATTGTCTGAATAGCCCTGCATTTGCAGTTTAGTAGCAATCCCATTAAAATCTTTCTTTACAATATTGAATATACTCCTCCACCTGTTTTTATGCGTTAAAACCATATCCCCAACTTTAACATCAGAAATAGGGATAATTCCTCTCTTCGTATATATCTTAACATGTGGTAAAAGACAACTTATACCGATTCCGCTATATGGAGATTCTGTTCCATCAGGCTCTTTCATAACAGGCCGCTCCGATAAAATAACAGCCAAACCTTCCTCAATAACTTTAACATTCCATCCAAGATTTTTAAATATACCCATTAGCCTTGCCTTATGAAATGCATTATCTACCGATCCATCAACAGATTCAGATGAAACGCATGTACACACAATTGATTGTTTATTTGGAGAATTGCCAATAGAACTACTAATAAGATGAGAAAGAATAAGCATCTTTTTTTCTTCGTTTTTATTTAAAACACCATCTTGGAGAGGTCTCCTTAATTCTACCTTACCAGGAAACATATTGGCAACCTTTAAACTATCTTCACCAATGATATAATATTTGTTTCCATCCTGTACATATTGCCAATCATTCTTTTCAAGAACCTCATCTACATCCTCAGATGATGCTAACTCAACAAAAGCATTTCGAGTTGTCTTAACTTTAACGGTTTTTTTGTCGCATTCATCTAATTCGGCAACTTGGAAAAACATAGTTCCCATGTCTACGCCATATATTTTTGTTTTATTATCCATTTTTCTCCAAAAATCATTAATTACAAACGTCCACACATATGAATCGAATGTATGGACGGATATTGTTTAGTATCAGAAACCAAGTTTGATAAGCTCAAAAAGTGACGACTGGCGAGAAAAAATATCATTTAATATAGAATCAACATATCTTGTTGAAGCACCAGCCTTTCTTAATTTCCCCCTAAGCAAAACCGTATTAGATAATAATGTTTCTAAACGGTTACACTCGTTACATACAAATGATTGATCAGATGAGGCATATGCTTGTTCACCAGGAACCTCTCCAGGATGAACCTCTCCAGGAGGAACCTCAGGACCCGCACCCTTGAGTTTTTGTAATAATTCAATTGATATAGGAGTATCAATAAAATGCTGAAGAGTTTTTGGACCCAATTTATCTGCACGCTGCTTAGGAAGAAAACTCAATATAAACGCAAGAGGATCAATTCCTTTGGCATTATATTCCTCAAAAAGATTAGGTCTATCCTGCCTATCTTGTTGCATTAGTCTCGTTATAATAACCGAAGCTTGATAACTTAGCTCCTGTTTTAGCAAACCTATGTCATTAGATACCAATTCATAATAATCCGCAAGACCTAATTTGCGTAATGTTTTTCCCCTATGACGTTTTTGTGGCAAAACACCAAAAGCATCTATCTGGTCAAAAGTCAACTTAACATAACCTGGGTCAAATTGAAGACGTTGCGCAACTTCATCTGGAGATATCCCCTTATCTTTCATATCTGTTATAGCTCGTTTTTCAGCAGATTTAGTGTCCATGTATTTCTTCAAATAGCCATGACCAACATTAATATCAAAATGACCTGCGTCACCTTCACCAGTTGGCATCGAGAATCCTATAAACGATCCCCAGGGTCCCTTCCATGCAACTCTGTTTTGCATCATTTTCTCAAGCTTAGCAAGCCGACCTTGAGTTTTTTGATCAAACTCTTCTTCTGTTATTAATCCATTCTTTAATCTAGCTTCCTGTTTCTTTAAGTAATCCATCGCCTCATTTGTTGCACGAGCACTAGATTGATAATGATCTGGAGTTAACATATCCTTAGATTGATCTTCTAGCGCATCAAAATAAATATTAAGAAATTCAGGTGCCTTAAGTCTAGTCCTTATATTATCTTCTATTTTTTGACCAGATATGGTTTTCTGTCTAGATATGTCTGCTATTTCTGGCCATTGATCCATTCCTAGTTTAGTAATATCTCTAATAAATGGATTAAAGGAATCAAACATACCAGCGAATATTTTGCTAAAATCCTCACTCATCGTTTCTATTTCTTCTGGCGTCTCTTCTTGCTCAGTTTGATTTGCTAATCTATTATAATCCGAAACAGTAGAAGCCCTATCTTGGCGATACTCACCACCTGTGTGTCCACCAGCACCACCGCCGCCGCCACTGCCGAACCCGCCCTCTCCAGGGGCAGTTTGAAGACTATAACTTACGCCAGCACGTTCTTTTTGTTGTTTAGTAGCTTCTGATCTAAGCTCGAACCATATGCGACTATTTACAAGTGATCTAAGGTCTTCGTTGCCCTCATTGGATAATTTTAATAACGCACTTAATAGCCCATCCCCTGCACCTGGCGAGCTATCTGGTAAAACAGAATGCAATGCTTGAAGAAATGGTTTTTTCTCTACACCTTTAATACTGGGTAAATAAGATATGTCATCTACGCCACCAAGACCAGAACCAGATAATGCAGCTTCAACCCTAGCCCTTAACGCAGGATTCTCATCTATATATTGAGGATTACGCATAAAAAAATTAACACGTTCGTCTTGTAATTTAGATGTGCTTGGCGCATTAAATATACGCATAATAGAATTGTCAAATGCGCTTACTACCTTATCTTCCCAATTCGGGTAAGTAGCAAGTAGCCTATTAATTACAGATTTACTCCAAGCTGCGTTTCGAGATAGAAATACAGAAGCAACGGCTTGACCCTCGCCAGGTGCTTCTGTAGGTGCAGGTTGCTGAACAGATGGTTGCTGAGGCTGCTTAGAGACATCCCAGGTAGATGGGTCTATTGCTGCTTCTTCTTGTGGAGTATCCCCCAAAGGCTGGAAACCCTCATTAAAATCCTCACCGATCTCTTCCTCAGTAACATACGCCTTAACTATATACTTTTCAGCTTTTTTAAATATCCTTTTTAATATTTGCATTCGATATTGCCATAAAAACTAATATTCCTTTTTAACATTCAATATCGTATTTATCCTTCCTTTGTTTCAACCAATTAAATCATCTAATTCTTTTGCTCTATCTGCCAACGAATCCTCCACACTTTTTTCATCATAATAAACTTTTCCAATAGTATCTTTTGTTACCCTTTTTACATGTTTGGCATGAATTGCAGTAAGAGTTTCCTCATCAAGATCGCTTTCGTCAATAACAACACCTGCATCAGAAGCAGCTTGTGCAAAACTCATCGGTTGGTCAGCACGATTCATAAGTGTTGTTAATTTTTTTAGAACAGATATAAGTTCTTCATTATCTTGACTTGCTGGCTTGTGGTCTTTAAATTCGCTTTTTATTTCTTCTCTAACAACCTTTTTAATCTCGTCAATATCATCGCCATAAGATACTTTAATTTTCGATACAACGGTTTTTGGCTTTCTTTCAGAATCTCTCCTTAATTGAATCAGACCACTCCTAATCGCAGCTTTAAGCTCTTGTGAAGCATTGATTTTATCTCTGCTCCTAACTTTATCAAGATCTATAGCTTTCTTTGGACCTAATACAAAATTCAAGTCGCCAAACGCTATTTTAGATTTTCTTCTATTAACAATATAATACATATCACCGCCGTGTTCGTATTCGCGGCAAAGGAGGACTCTCGGCGCGCAAAGATATCTTACTTTCTACCCCACATTTAGAACACAGATATACTATTTCTGACGTAAAGAAATTGATCTCAATAACAGGGTCTTCTGTATGATGTCTACACTTAGGATTACCGCATATCGTCCTTAAAACCGGAATGTTTGCTTTCATATTTAAATCTCGATATATATCGCCACTTTAATTCAATTTATTAGCCGTTGAACCTCTATTATCTCTAGTTTTTATGCGCCATTCAATCCACTCTTCAACATGAGGAGGAGCATGGATACCGGAAATATCCCACAACATCTTAACATATTCAGGTTTCATTTTATTATTGACATTACGACGATTTGTACCCTTATTTGTAGGATCCTTAATTCCACCATGAATTCCAAATAAACTGAAAAAATCACGTCTAGTCTCAACGCCATATTTCTTCATTACATCACATAAACCAGCTTTAATTAATTTAGACCATTGCCAACCAATAAAATTCTTTACCCTACCAACATCTTTATCAGTCATGTTTTTATAAAAAAGATAAACGTACTTATCCTCAGATAATGTAGATTCAACAAACTCAATAGATTTATTTACGCGCAAAACGATCTCTTCCAATCCTAAACCGCGTTGAGTCAAATCATGAATCAATCTCTTTGACTCTCCAACTTTTTTCAACTCCTTGACTAAAACATAATTATCAACAAGTCTGCGAAAATTCCTACGACCATAAATATCACGATCACGTATATCATAGCTATTACATTCCTCATCTATAGCCTGTATAACTATCCTTGATTTGTCTTTTGATATAACAAGCCTGTGACGTTTTTTAATTTCCTCAGCAGCATTAAATCCTTTCTCAGCCACCAACCTCTCTAACTCATCAAATAATTTATCAGCTTGACTTGCAGATAATATAAGAATCGTCTCCATAATATCGCCCAAAGAGATCGAACAACCACGATCACGAACTTCAATTTTTGGATTACCAGCTTTTTTTCTAACAAGTTCAACAATATCATCACCCATCTTCCGTAAAAATAAGATATGATCTCGCGTATAAGATTTAAGACATTTTACCTGACGATCACGTCGTTCATAGGTATCGTTTTCAACACCTGCTCGACGGTCAGCGACTTCATTTGTAAGAGAATCAACCAATCTTGTTGTATCACTAGTCTTGTGGAAAAGATCTAATACATCTGGACGTTTACCGTCTTCAATAGCTTTCTTCATCTCAGCAAAATGCCTACGATGGTTTATGATCCTCTGGTCCATATGATAACACACATGACAAAAAACATCATGATCTGAGTTATTAACTAGATCTCTCAGTTTAGCAATAAGAGCATCCTTATCTTTAGATAAAAAACTTATTAAAATAGATTTGCCTCTTTTTGTGCTCCTGGCATTAAGAAATTTAATTTTACCAGACATTCCCCTCGACTGTTCCCACGCATTTTGATCGATTTCAGTTACAGATGACTTTTTATTAAAAATCACATTATTTTCTTCCAAAAGTTTCTTTGCAAGAACCGTAAGATGCTTTGGATATCGAGTAAAAAAGTTCAATCTTTCATCTTGATAATGTGCTTGCTCAGGAGAAGATAATGAATGAAGAATACCGTCAACAACACATTCTCTAATTATATCCGCATCAATATTTTCATATTTCTTAAGAAATACTCTACTCATTCCATCTATTGCCCTTGGCTGGGTGTCAAGAAACAACCTGACAAGGCTAATATCTCTTTCTAAATCCTCAATATCGTTTTCTGGTTGATTGTTCCAGGATTTGTCAAGATCATAATCTGCTTGACCATAATCTGGAAAAATAAAATTTTTCATCCACCGATCAGCGGCGGTCTCGCCAAGCATTGCCTCGGACAAACAACCAAAATACGCTCGGGTAACTTTATTATCCTCCCACTCCTTTGGCAACGAGTGGCGTTTGCCGGTCTTATATGTATCCTTAATAAAACGACTGATTTCTTCTGCTAAAATTAACGAAACGCCAGCAGGTGGCTTAATAGCAAAAACTTCTCTAGGAGTTACCAGCGTGGTTGCCATGATTTCTTCCTTTTTCTAGGATCCGTCAATGTTTAACACCACACCTCTTATATTTCCATTTTATCTGTATCAGGAGCATCTGACCGGAGATTGCATAAAAATTGATATAAAAATGCCTTTTTATCTCCTTAGAATCCCTAAACCCAGTGTTTACAAGTATTTATGAGCAACCTGGTTATTTGCCATCGGCAATAGCCTCTCCAGATTAACCAAGCTTAACATAAAATCAAGATATGTCAAGAGGGATATAAAAAGACCTAGCTATTTCTTACTCTTTATGTCCATCCCGCAATAAAACAACAACGTCTTTATTGTGCTTGCAAACAATACCTTTTATCCCACCAAGAATATAGGATTTGTGTTTAGGATCAAAATCCTTTGTAGCATGCAAAACATAATCCCATAAAGAACCTGGAATATAAACACTTTTGCCGCTTAAGACCCTGGCCTTAAGAGATAATAAATTGTAATTAAACTTCTTTTTTACCCTATCAACAAATACATCAAGAGTGTCTCTCATGAAAAGATCTTCCCAGCCACCTATATTATAAGATTTTTCTATCTTAATTCTTTCATTTATTGATAAATTTTCGAATATAATATCCCTCTGTGGTTTACTAAGATATTTAACAAAATGCCAATATTCAACAAAATTGTTAAATATGGCACATTCGACACAACCTTTATCAGACTGAATCATTGACCCCACCTGTTCTTCAAGATTCGACATAGAATATTCGCTATCCTTCTATAGTCTTTATATCAACAAAACAATGTGTAACCAATACTAAACAATTAACATCATTTTCCTCAAGAAGTTCTAGTACTTTTGCTTTAACAGATGAAACTTCAGACTCTAACTGGTCGTGATCCCAGTCTTCCTTTCCAACCTTGATGTGCAAAAACTTGCCTTCAACATTAAACAATGTTCGATCTAATTGATCAATTTCAATGGTTTCTTCAAGTTCCTTATTTGCAGTTTTTGTTGTGCGTTTTTTAACTTGTCTTTTAGGTTTTTCTATCTTTTCTTCAGTCATTTGTTTCTCCGCTTTTGACGTCATCAATTTTATTAACGTCACTAATTTTAAAGTTACCCTCTCCAAGAATCCTTATATCAGAATTATTTAATATAAAACTATTACGAATATCAAGTTTACCTTCCATCCACTCAATTAACATGCGTGTAGATATAATTACACCATTCCCTTCTAATATCGGTAAACATATTGAACTAGCAAGCCCCTGAACAAGAGGAGATTCACCTTTTGTAATAATCTCCTTCAGCTGTGCTGTAGGAACAATAAAAAATGTCACATCATTCTTTTGTAATTTAGTTTTTATTTCTTTTATTTGTTCTTTTGTCAAATGTGGCTTGATTTTTGGACCTATACGTGGTAGTGTAAATTCTTCCTTTTTAGTTGTTTTATTTGATTTTTCAGGTATGAGCATAACATTACTCCTTATATTTTATATCGACAAAAAAGGAAAGTGACGTAAATTATAGTAAAATTATTGATATGAGCTGGTATAAAAATAACCAAACACAAGAAACATCAATTGACTTCAGCGAGCCGCTCACTCAAACCATAAATAGTCATTTTATGTGGCTATTGGAGAAATATAGAGCAAAAGGCTTAAATGATATACCACAAAATCTTGTTCTTGTTAGAACAACAGAAAGAAAATGGTTAGTTATTATGCCAATAGGAAATCAAGCAAAAATATTTGTTGCAGAAGAACCAGAACAACAACATGCTGTTGAAAGAGCATTACAAAATCTTATCGTGATGTCATATAAACAAAATAAGTTAAAAAAATAAAAAGAAAATCATAAAAACAAATAATCACGACATGCACACTTGCGCATACTAATTAACTTATTCTTAAAAACAATAATCTGGTCTAAAGATATATCATCAGGTATCCCAAACTTCATTTACAACATCCTTTATGTTAGTTACTGAATCGAGTCTTCACCCTTTTTTAACAACTTAACAGCAATGGGATATCCGACGACACCAACTAAAACACCAATAACAAGTCCAATAATAAAACTCATCTGTTATCTCCTTTGCATTATAACAAGATATATTTATATTCAATTTTTAGATACCTATTCCTCCTACAAAATCACTCTCGTTAATCTTGTACCATTTTATATATGATTTAGGAGCATCATCAGTTATATAATTTACTATATATATTGAATCATCAGGCAGTTGCACCCAACCAGTATATCCAGAATCAGAGATATAACTACTATCATGATCTAATGGTAAAAGAACCGAATTAGAAAAATTAAATGAACCACCTGATACGTCTGATAAACAACAAAATGTATTCCTAGCCCATCCCATTCTGTTTCTAGAAAACATCTGCTCTCTATACGTGATTAATAGACTTCCTGAACGCAAAACACCTAAAGTTGGACGATGACACCCAAAAAACCTAGATAATGTAGGACATGACCAATTTCTTCCATCGTCAAATGACATAGACAAAAAAGCAGGCAAACCAAGTCCTGAATTTTCTCTCATTATACAGATAAGTTCATTTCTGCTATTTATATCATTGAAAACTTCACAAATAGAACCTTCACAAAGATTACGCGCTGTTGATGCAACAGTATGGCGATTCCACTGACCACTATTCGCAGAATCTGACAACCAAACATATTGAGATAACGTGCGAGAAACATCTGGCAATTTAAGATTTGGGACTCCAGCACTATGGGATCCTATAATATAAGACCCGCTAGCAGTCTTTAAAAGCTTATCAGGAACAATCCCTCTAATATTTGTATCTATAATAGACCACGATATACCATCTCCACTTGTAACTATCTTTATCAAAGTATTAGTTTCATCATTCTCCCGTTCCTGGAAATCTTGATCTTCACCACCATTTTTTATATAATCACATGTCATATATAGATTGTTATCAATTACACTTAATCGAGGACAATTATATATACCACCAAGACCACTATCTAATATCACTCTAGGTTCTGAGAAATTTATTCCATTATCTGAAGAAACAAGCTTAATATAGGTAAATCTTTCAGCTCTATGATTGGTTGATTCACGATAAACTACATAAAACTTATTGCGAAAAAAAGCAACATCAGGATGACCTTGCCAACAACTATCATCCCTTACTACAATACCAGATTTAATAGGTTTCACTTTTTCTCCATTCGGTTATCAATCATTCGGTTGAATTAACTTCCTCTACTACAACCCCAACAAAAGCTTCGGGCGGGATGTCAATCTCTTTTATCTTTACATTCGACTTTATATCATCTATCTTTAAAAATAAAAAAAGATCTGCGATACCCTTACTTTTTCTATATCTCCTATACATAATACCTTCACGTATCGCTTCTGCTTGATTTTGTGCCATTATCTTTTTATGCAAAACATCGTGATATTTATACTCAATATATTCTCTTAGAGAATTAGGTTCTATTAATATAAATTTATAACCGTAATCTACATTATAAAATGCAAAAACATCAGCACTAGAATTAAAAAGATGAGGGATTCTATCTGTATACATACAACCAACAGTAACTTTGATATACTTCTTACCTGTCGCCTGCCAATTACTTGTAACAGCAAAAGATGTTTTTTTACCAAATTCTGTTGAAACAACATAGTCGATACCTTTAATGTCATCAGCACGAGTCGTCTTTTCAATTTTTACTTTTATTTTCTTATCTTTGTAATGTTTTTTTATCGCATGAACAAAATAAGCTTGAGCAATTGCACCTTTTCCAGAACATGAGTACTTATCGTCTGGATGTCTAAACGGAATGTCTCGCAGTTTTGACATCTTATTATACCTCATTTTCCTTTCTATATTTTTTCGCAAACAGGAGGAATTATTTATATTTTTCGCAAAACAGGAGGAAACTATAAACCTAAATCAGATTCTTTAACTTGTTTACCTTCAATCCAATATTCTTTTGTTCCATCTGGCCATTCAATAGCAGGGCCGTCTTCTCTATGCCTTTTATCATTTATCAACCACTCTTTACGACCACTTGCACACTCAACTGCCGGACCATCTTCTCTATGGCGTTTATGATTTTTACGCCATTCTTTATCAGCATTCAAGAATTCAATAGCTGGTCCATCCTCTCTATGATATTTACCATTGACATACCAATGTTTTACTCCAATAGCATATTCTATCGCAGGTCCATCTAGTCTATGACGCTCGCCACTTACATACCAATACCTATCTCCATTTAAACATTCAACAGCAGGTCCGTCTTCTCTATGCAACTGATCATTTATATACCATTTTTTTGATCCATCTTTATGTTCAAAAGCAGGTCCATCTTCCCTGTGAAGCTTCCCTTGTTTATACCAGCTTTTACAGTCGCCTAAATCTTTAATAATATACTGACCAAGATCATCAACACATAACTTTTGCCAATCTCTAGCAGAATCTTTACACAAATTTCTATATTCTGCTTCATTAGATACGAACCAATCAGGCAAAGCATTAAACTCGTCAACATATTCGTCAACTTCAAATATCCAATCATCGACATTTGAAGTATAGTCAAATGTGCAAAAGCTCATATCTGAACTTTTATTTTCTGGGTGGATACGTATCTTTACCCAAGACCTATCTATTAATTTACTATCTTTAAGAGAATACTCTTTAATAATATTCTTACAATAATGTTTATTTGGATCAGAACAAGTTAAAACTTTTTTATCACTAGTTACAATACAAAAAAGCGGCTGCGCCAGCCAACTATAAAATTTAAAATATCCAGACATAAATTTATCCTTTATCTAATTTTCTCGCAAAAATAAAATTATAAACCTAAATCAGATTCCTCAACTCTCTTGCCTTCAAGCCAATATTCTTTTAGATCACCAACTACCACGGCAGGACCATCGCTTCGATGACGTTTGTTATCTTGATACCATTCTTTTGTACCATTTTTATATTCACAAGCAGGACCTCCTTTTCTATGAAGTTTCCCATCTATAAACCAATACCTGTCTCCATTTACATATTCCACAGCAGGACCATCTTCTCTATAAACTTTTCCATCCTTGTACCACTTTTTTATGCCATTTTAAATGTGCAAACCTTGTAATTTGTCAGACATTAACTTGATCCTTTTGTAAACCTAAATCAGATTCCTCAACCCTCTTGCCTTCAAGCCAATACTCTTTTGTTCCGTTTTCTCTTTCTATAGCAGGTCCGTCAAGTCTGTGAAGATTATCTTCTACTCAGTATTCTATAACAGGTCCACCTAACCTGTAAAGTTTTCCTTTTTTACACTCTACGGCAGGACCGTCTAATCTGTGCTTCTTGCCATCTTTATACCAAAACTTATTACCATAAAATTTATGACCATAAGGATGTTCTATGGCAGGACCACCTATTCTATGAAGTTTACCATTTTTATACCAATATTCTGTTTTATTAGAACCTATTACAGCTGGACCACCTTCCCTATGCAGGACATCATCTTTATACCACTTCTTGTTGTCATGTTCGTCGATATGCATACCTTGCAATTTGTCAGTCATAATATAACTCCTATAAACCTAAATCAGATTCCTCAACACGATGACCTTCAAGCCAGTATTGACAATAACCATCAGGGTAATGTGAAGCATAACCAACTGGTAAGATAAAAGCAGGACCATCCTCTCTATGAAGTTTGCCGTTTTGATACCAACATTCTACTCCATCGGCAAATACAATAGCCGGGCCATCTGTTCGATGATGCTTCCCATCCTTATACCAATATTTTGCACCATTATTTTTAATATGCATACCTTGTAATTTGTCAGACATAATATTATCCTTGTATAAACCTAAATTAGATTCCTCAATTTTTTTCTACATCTTGATAAAATCATCTTCGTATATGTATTCATTATTTATATAATGCTCTTCATCTCCATCTGGCCATTCTACAGCCGCTCCATCTATCCTATGACGATCTCCATTCAACCACCATTCTTTGTGACCATTATAAAGCTCTATGGCAGGACCATCATCTCGATGTCGCAAAACATTTTTATACCAACATTGATTGCCATCTGGACTTGTCCAAGCAGGACCATCTGTTCTATGTAGTTTACCTTCAACCCACCACTCTACCACACCATCAGCAAATACTACGGCAGGTCCGTCTTCTCTATGTCTTTTATCATGTATACACCAATATTTGGTACCATTAGCTCTTTCTATTGCAGGACCATTGGCTCTATGAGCTTGCCCACTTATATACCAAAATTTATCCCCTTCTAATGATTCAAGAGCAGGTCCATCTTCCCTATGAAGTTCACCATTCTTAAGCCATAGCTTTGTACCATTGCTCTCAATATGCATACCGTCGGGCCTAGAATCAAACATTGTTTTTACTCCTCATTGAATTATATCATAAATTCTGTCACATTATAAAAATTGGTTCGTAACGATATCGACCACCATATTGCGGTAAACGTAAACAATCCTCCTTAAAATCAATACCCACTTTCCCTAAATATCTCCTCAAATCATCCGCAATCTTATACGCCCCCGTATTTGCAATATTTATAGCCACAACTTTTGATACACGCCTAGCCTCATTAATTGATGCACATAAATAATTCTCAAACCAATCTCCATAATCAGGATACATATGCATGCTCTGAGCCTCATCATCAGAATATTCTTCAGCATCAAAATAAGGAGGTGATGTAAAACAAAAATCAAAAGACTTGTCAGAAAATTGTCTCATTCCTATGATAGAATCTTGATTGATGATATTGACCATCTTATAGATATCAAAATTCTTACGCATATAATCACTTAAATCAAGAAGACTCTTATACGACCTAAAATCTATCTCTATCCCGACATAGCTAGATACTTTTTTACACGCTATCGCTCCAAACAATCTACCACCAAAGCCTGCAGTAAAGTCTAATACATTTGCATTATCTGGACAATATTTACTATATATCGCCTTCGCTACACATGGCATAAAGCTACTTACAGCTTTGTTTCCACGATAGCGATAAAGTTTGGTCATAATTTTCTTAGTAGATGGGAAGTATCCAGCCACTATTATGCTTCTAATAATTTCTGTAAGATATTGATCATTATTAAATACTTCAGACGGCGATTTGTTCCCTTTGGCTCTAGCTTCAAAATGATGCGGAAAAAATGAAAGCAAGAATCTATTTCCAACAGTCGAAAAAGAAATATATTCGTTATTTAATAAATTATTAGGATTTGAATTCAATACATGGTTTACATGAGCAGATAAAGCTCTACCGCTCTTAATTATTCTGTTCAAACCATCTTTACGGTAATATGATAAAATAGTATTTAAATATACAGACTGATCAGATAATGATAAACATGAGAAATCTGCACCCAGAGGGCATCTGACAACGTCATCTAAAATTACTCCTTTCTCCCTATCTTCTCTAACAATAAGATACTCCTTATAGTCAATCTTATACATAAACATAGGTAGGATATATGTCCTTATTAAATCAAAAAAAACATGTCTATCATCGCTATGTATACATACGCGATATCCTCTTGTCTCATCCAATATTTTACGTTGTTTAAGAAATGTTTTAATAGAAAACTTCTCTAAAAACCAATCTTGTATTAATAAACAACTATCATAAGAAAAAGAATCAGTACAAAAAGAAACATCATATTCCACATCTTTAATATCTTTCTTTATACCATGAGCGACTCTTCTATGATAAAAATCTATAGTTCCATCATCTTGATACCAAACAGCTATTGACAATGCGTCAAGCTTGTCAAGAATATTTCTATTGATTTCTTTTTCACCTGATTTATAAAACTCAGAACAACAAGTTTCTATATCAGAGTTAGCATATGTATAAAATCTCCATGTTGTTTGCTCAACCTCTGATCTTTTATCAATATTAGTAGTAGCCTTTAATGATGATTTTGATGCAATGTTTTCAAATTCTTTATACTTCCATAAAAGATAATCTTTTTGTCTACTACTATGGCAAAAATAAACAGCAGATCCATACCCGTCACATAATTTATCTCTCCTTTTTGCATCACCCATCATAGAACCATAAAGTATACTTTTTTGCCTATCCGTAAGAAGTTCTTCTGTTCTTTTACGCTCTTGGAATGTGGCACCAGTAGCTTTAATATCATATAACTGCCTAAGAAATGTTATATCTTCACGATTAACATCATACTTCTCAGATATATCTTCTAAAGACCAACCAGATTTATATTCATTTATAAATTGATCTTTTGTCAATTTTATTTTACCTTGACATAAATTACTAAAAAATGATACCAAATGCCTGGATATGCCCTGTTTTTTTATGTCTAATAAACTATTCCCACTTTTTATTAAAGATATAAATTCTCTTAGAGTAATAAATTTTACTTTTCTATTTCTAGAACCATTATTTATATTGATATCTAGATATGGTTCTGCTATAGAAAAATCATATTTAGATAAAAGTCTTTTAAGTTTAGATTCTTTCATTTGTTCAATCGCTGCTACAGATAGACTTTGTCCTTTTCTTGGCATAATAATCTCCTTATTAAAGACAATAGAATAACATACTATCTAACACATTCAATAGTTAAGCAAGAGTTCCTCTTTTTTTGAACGCACTATCGAGAAATGTCACAAATTAAATATGCGTAATTGACGTAAGTACCTTATATATAAATACTTAAGTTATAGTTGAGCCCGAGAACAACATCCTAAACCAACGGCTTCTTCCTCCGGGTAACGTATACTCTGGTACCACGATTGATTTAGTAAGGCCTACATAAGGGCCATATTTCTTTTGCTCAAGGAGAAGGAGCCAATCTTTTTCATAATTTTGTTTAAGAGTCTCTAGTTGGCTGAAGCGTTTTTGTGCCTGATCGCCGCCACCAAAGAACTGAGCAGGCTCTTCAAAATTAAGACACATCATTAGGTTTCTAAGAAGATCTTTAGCAGCCCCATATAATAGGGTTACAACATACCTATCAGGTAAATTATGCAAACCATAACGAGAATGTGGCGGAAAACCATTTATGGTCTGTAACGAATTCCACAAGAACCTGTCAAGTTCTTCGTCAGAGAACCATCTAAAATTATAATCAGCATTAACCACATCATATGCTGTCATCGCGGTATTAAAAATAACAGTTCCGGCATTATAATTAATATCAAAAGCATCTAAAAGGATTTCGCCATTACGATAGATATTAGTACCAAATGTTTGATTCCACAAACCCTTGGTCCACTGATAAGTTTGTCTATCGCGAGATGGACGAGCCTGCTGGTAATAGACAGGGACAGACTGGGCACAACCTATCATTAGTTCCAATCCTTGTCGAATTAGAATAACTCGCCCACTATAAAGTGTAGTATCTGTACAATCTTCGGCTACTGTAACTGTCTGGATCTCTTCATGAGACTCATCATCTATAACATATGTCCAGGTTACCGTATAATAGCCCACAGTCTCGGCTGGATCGATTTCCCATTCAAAAGCATAGAAACCTATCTTCCCTTTTTCAGGGCAACCAGACGCCACAGAGGCACCTGAGTCATTATTTATGATATCATAAACAATTGTTTCTGGATCTATAGGTTCTCCATCAAAATCTGTTACTTTCAACATAAGTGTTGGAGTAGTACCCTGGATAAAAGTTCCTCTATGTTCAGCATTTGCTTGTACATTATTCATGACAATATCTCCTATTGACTTTTTATTAATTCCGCAAAAAAGACAGGATTCCTACCCAGGACCTTGTCTAAGTGAAGACAATTGTTTATATATATGATCTGGAGCAATTGCTCTTTTTTCTTTTTTGCATTTTTCTACTAATAATGCTGCTAATCCTGCGGTAACGGCAGCAGCCACAGATGAACCTGATATTTTAGTATATATTCCATTAAGATATGTTGTATAGATAGGATCATTTGGCAATGTTATAGATATTGTATTTTTTTTTCTAAACTTTCTTTTACCCAAAGATACAGATAGGCATTCTGGATAATTAGCCGGATAATTTACTTCTTTTGTATTTTCATTAGCCGCTATTACAACAATACCGCAATCATAAGCTTTTTTAACAGCATCATGAAGAACAGAATAATTATTTCTTGATCCCAAAGATATTAGGATAATATCTGTTTTTTTAACAATTGCCCACAACATAGCTGTAATAAGAGACTCAAAAGTACAGTCGCCGATACCATTCATTACTTTAGCAAATGAAAGAGTAGCCCCAGGAGAAACACCAACTATTTGTTTACTATTATTAGACCCTATAATACCAGCAACCATTGTACTATGCCCGTGTTTGTCGTTATGACCACTTGCTTTTCCTGAAGCATCAATAGCATCTCTAATATTAGTAATATCAGGATGCTTCGGAGTACCTGTATCAACTACAGTTATATTAATACCATTGCCTGTTAGTTGTGAATCCAAACCATAAAAGGAACCTGAATAATGTTGTTTACCAGGAACTGAATTAAACAAATCTAGAGATTTATTTGTTCGTTTTTTGACATTATACTTTATTTTTTTCATTTAATTACATAACTTGAAACTGGGTATATCTTTCCCATTCCAAACAATTCCGTTTTCATATTATTATGTATAGTTTCTAAGAAATTTACTTTTTTCCTTAAATAAAGTGCAAGATTTAATACTAATAGATCATCAGTAACGATATTATGACATCTATTTATTTCATCCATATGTTTAAAAACATTCTTCTTATATGGTACAATCCAAGTTTTCATTGATTTTAAATCTATATTTTCTGTAATAAAGTTACGTAGGTTAGCATGTACTATTGCGATACCTGCTCTTTTCTTTTTTGATTTTGTTTTTGGAAAATATTTTATATCATACCCTTCTCCCCTCCAAACCATACCAGCAAGTCTAAAATAAACTTGAAACATACTCATATTTGTTTCTTTTCCGGCATAAAGAATACTATCATAAAGGATATATTCTTCAGAGTGTTGATAGTAACCAAAAGTATCGGAAAAAATTGACTTAAATTCCTCTGATATTTGGTTTGTTGGCTTAAACAAAGGATGTAGATTGATAAACTTATCATATCCCCTATATCCTCTTGCTATAAGCTCTTCACATGTTATCGCTTCTTTTAGCTTTGAGTGATACTTTAATAATGATTTAGTTGTTTCATTTCCTAAAACCCACGTGATTTCAGGATTGTAATATTTTTTACAAAGACCCTTATTGATGCTACTCGCAACAAAAACCTCAAGTAATGTTCCCAAATGTGCAACTAATATTTTCATATCGCCTCATGGCCAGAATGTATTTCTTCAGTTGACAAGTCTTTTTCACTGGTTTTTACCTCATCTGTAATGTCCAAAACCTTAACGGAATTATCATCTCCCTTTCCCTTAAACATATTACCTACAGCATCTTCTGCTTTAACGCCTGTATCAACAAGAAGAGCATCAAGCGCCCTATCTCTTTGTTCTTTACTTAGTTTTTGCTTATCAAGTATTTTTTTATTTGCTCTTTTTGCGTCTCTAACAATTTTCTTCATCTGAGAATACGTAATAAGTTCTAATATTCCTTGTTTTAATAATTGTCTAATTGGAAAAGATTCTTCTATAAGATTATAGATATCTTGATCAAAAACACGACAATCGCCAACCCCTCTAAAGATAATATCACTATCAGGTACTACTAATGTACCTTTTTTCGTAGAATGTATAAAATTTGTTTTACTATCTGCGATATTAAGTTCTTCATCTTCGCCACTAAATTGTCCTACAAGAGAAACGATTTCTTCAACAGTTGTTTTTACAGCATTTGTTATATATAAACATTGTTTACCTTGACAATCTTCTAAAAAAACATCAACATCCTCAAAAGGATATATAGTAACACTCTTGGAATCAGAAACCTGTATAGTTCTTTGTTTTGTATTGACGAATACTGTTATTGATCCTGCCATAATTTATCTAATCTCCCTTTAGCTGCATAAGACACCTTTTCTATAGAATAATTCGACTTAATAAATTTTTTAAGTTTCTTGTTTTTCTTAACAGCCTTATCATAATTTTCATATACATCTCTTATAGCTTTCCTTGCATCAAGAATTACTTGTTCGCTTTTTAGCATTGGGAATAACTGTCCATCCCAATAATGAACATGCATTGCACCTTCTTTAACTGGTGCTAACTCGTCTATATCAATTAATGATGAATTATCTTTCTTCAGGAACATAGACTGACCACTGCAATCTGTTCCAATAACAGGTAAGCCACATAAACTAGCCTCCGCATAGGGGAGCCCAAAACCTTCTCCTCTTGAAAAGAGAACAAAAGCATTACAAGCACGATAAAGGGAGGGCATTTGTGATTCGGGTACAAATTTCGCACATCTTACTATGTGAGGTGCGTTTTTGCATTTACAATCTCTAATAAAATCATTTATAATATCTTTAATGAATTCAGAACGATCATATTGACCCTGGAATTTACTAAATATCAGCAAAGTAACAGGGTCGTCTCCAGAGAATTCCTCTAAATAAGATTTTAATAATACATCAAATCCTTTTCTATAGCTCCACCCAAACACGCTAAGAAAAACAAAAGGTTTTAACTCTGGCCTAAACTTATATTTTTCTCCATCTTCTGTATACGCAGATATATTGATACTATCTGGCAAAACAAATATTGGTTTTTTCAATCTGTATTTCATAAGTACTTGCTTACAAAAATCAGATGTCACCCATATCTCGTTATATTGAGACATTACTTTAAGAAATTGATCTGTTACTGTATAAGATTCAATTGTAGTATAGAGAATAGCTTTTTTCCCCATTCTTCCATAACTAAAACTTGGTACCATACTATCAAGACGAATTGCGTTTTTACTTGGTGGTTTACAAAATTTTTGAAGTTTTTTTGCTTCTGGCTCATTTAAAGCTGCAAATCTCTTACCTACAACATCAATCTTTACATTAACACCTTGTTTTTTGAGACCAAAGGCAAGATTCCTATTTACCTTAGCATAACCACCACCTTCCAAGAAATGTCCTTTAATAGACACTTCTACTTCTTCAGATAGTGGTTCTTTTTCTGTGATTTCTTCTGTAATCTCTTTTTCAAAATCTTTTAGTTTTAATTTAGCCATAGAAGTTTGTAATCTCTTAAGGTTTTTTTCTATTCTTGAATCGCCTATCTCAACTATACGAAAATCACCAGCAACAACAAGTTGTTGAAAATGTTTTGATTTTAATATAAAATCTACATCTATTTCTTGTAAAGCATCATCCTTATAGTAGATATATCGATCTATGTCTTCTAAATATACAGTATTATTTAATTCATTAATAAATTTCATCATATATTATATTATCGTCTATTTACACAAAAAGAGCCGCATCGGTTTAAGGTGCGACTCTTCCAAATTATATATAATAAATGTATAATTAATCTTTCTTTTTCTTACTCACTCCCCTAAGTGTTTCAGCTAATTCTGCTCGTTTTTTTGTAGTAGCATCTGAACTAGCCTTGCCTTCACTAATGCATTCTTCTGTTACTCCATCAAATCCTTTATTTTTACAGTACGCTGTGAAGGAGACTGTCTCATCTACAGCCTTTTGTATCCATTTCTCTGCTGATTTATTACTACTTTCTTTAGGTTCACCGTGTTTCCCGGGATTTATTTCCTTTAAACAACGATCATATCTTTCTTTAGCATCATCACTCCACTCGCTACGTTTGTTTGTACCTTCTTTTTCGCCAATTGATTCTGTACATACAGCATACTCATTAACCTTTTTTTAGCTGCAAATTTTTTAATATATCCTTTTGTTAATATTTGTTTCATAATGTGACCCTACATATTATAATCAATCTTAATCACTTATCCTATTTAACTTTTTTGTTATCGTCTCCTTCTTTTTTATAGGTGTTCTTTTCTTCGTAACCTTCTTTGTAATTTTCTTTTTTACAGGCCTCTTTTTTATTGGTTTTTTAACAGATTTTTTTATTTCCCTATAACAATCTGGTTCTAACCCCATACCTGGTATTGGAGTCTCACCATCTAAACAATCATGATATCCGCCATAATAACCTTTTCTAAAATTCCTCGCATTATAAATAGACGTAATATAAATAGCATAAACAAGAGTTGCTATATTAATTACAATCATCATCCAACCAAATTGATAAATACCCAACCAAAGAGCTTCATTAGGCATAACTATCTCCTCATTTAAACCATTAATAAGATAATATGTTTTTCTTCACATAGATAATTTTACCTCTATAAAAAGGAAAACACCACCAAATAATTATATTTAAACCATGAGTAATAAAGTGAATAGTGCTGTCTGTATTTATCAACTCTTCCCACCCAAACACACTAATCTAAAAATCAAAGGAAGAGGAGATTGCTCAAAATGCACACCAGATATAAAAAAGAACCCAGTTTGCTCTGGCTTTTCGCCAGCTCCTAAAATATATATATTTAACGCAAAAAACAATAAAGTGTCAAATCAAACCATATAATGAAAACTATGATTCCATTTTTAAAAACAGATAATGTTACTCTATATAATTCAAATTGCTTATCTACCTTTGATCAAATACCTAATAGTAGTATAAACGCAATTATAACTGATCCTCCTTATGCTGAAATTAATAGGAAATATGGACTATTAACAGAAATTGAGTGGCACAAACTAATGACATCTGTTGTCAAAGAATGTCGAAGAATATTAACCCCAACTGGTTCCGCAGTATTTATATTACAACCCAATAGTGAAAAAGTCGGACGCATGAGACCTTGGCTATGGCAATTTATTGCAAACATAGCAATAGATTGGAATTTAATTCAAGATGCTTATTGGTGGAATATTTGTACTCCTCCTACGATTCATTGTCAGCGTCGTTATGGATTAATGCGACCAAGCGTGAAATATTGTGTTTGGGCAGGCAGCCCTAATTGTTATAGAAATCAGGATGAGGTTCTGTGTGAATTATCAGATGCCACTAAACGATATAATCTTTCAGATAGAACATTACACCGTAAACCATCGGGACAAAGTATGCGAGGCGGCAGATGTTGCTCAACTGCTATAGATCGCGGAGGCAGTACACCATTTAATATGTTGGCAATGGGTAATGTTTCTAACAAAGAATCAGGCGGGGATTATGGACACGGAGCATCAACACCACTATTACTATGCGAATGGTGGATTAAATATATTTCGCGTAAAAACGAGACTATTTTAGATCCTTTTAATGGTAGTGGAACAGTTGGCGTTGCTGCGATTAAGCTAAATAGACAATATATAGGAATTGAAAAAGAAACTAAGTATTGTAATATTAGTAAAAAAAGATTAGAAAAAGAGATATTTAAGCAACAGTTAGATATTTTTAATTAAAAAGAACCCAGTTTGTTCTGGGTTCTCAGCAGATACTAATACTTAAAATTAGGAAACTGGAGACTGTTGTTCAAAATATTGTTTTATATGAGTTGGACCGAAAGCACTTTCAGCCTCCCCTTCTGGACCAAGCAAAGAACCCACATCAGCATCTCCCCTCTCTATGCTTTCTTGACCCCTACGAGCATGAATCCCTGCTTCGTGCTTTCCTATAACTCCTTGCATTATAAACAGAAAAGCAGCCATATGTTGCTCGTTGTTTTCATCGAAACCCTGTCCATAATAAGTTGAAATAGTTTGCTTGATAGCTGAAGGATTTACATAAACTGTTCTCAACCCAGCACTTGGATCGGTTCCCCCGGGCCTTTTAACCATACCATAAGCACCCGACATACTATTGTCACCAATAATTCGCGTAATACGACCACTAAGTTCCGGAATTCCTCCAGACATATTAACCGCTTTTTCTATAAGTACAGACTCGTCACCTGCTACTTGAGCATATGGCGATTGCAACCTACTTATTGCTGATTCTTCTTCTGGAGTATATGAAATCTTATACCAATTCATGTGTTTATGTTCACCGTTCTATATCCAAATCCTTTAAATAGGACAGGAAGCCTCGTATATCCAACCCATCCAAATATTTCTTGATCCTTTTTTACCTAACTCATATGTCCACGGTATACCTGCTTCTTCTATCAATTCTTTTTGCCCAGGTTCTAGTGGGAAATGCTTTTTAACCTTTGTTTTTAAGTTTTTAAACTTTGTCTTAGCTATCTCTAAAACCTTCCTGTGGTCCGAAAGACCTGCTATTGGGAAATATAGCCTACCCTTTGGCTCTAACCAATTCACAGATTGTTCTAATAAAGATATAATAACTTCTGTCCCATCTTCCCCTCCAGTCGGCACCTGATCGGGATACCACCTTTCTCCCCTTGTAGACATTATTCTTGCAATATTTTCTGCAATACCTGAAACATCTCCTATTATAACGTTTGCCCTTACGCCTTCTGGTATCGGCTCAAAAAGACTTCCATGATATATTTTTAATTTATCTTCTACTCCGTTTTTTATTGCATTTTTAACAGCTATATGATATTGTTCTTGTATTATTTCTACCCCATACACAAATAAACTTTGTTCCTTAGCTGCCCATATAGCAAGAGGACCCAAACCTGTACCAATATCAAAAACAACATCACCAGGATTAATTATAATAGATTTTGCAAATAAAACAGTTGTTACATTAGGAGTAAATAAACTATTAGGACAAATATCTAAAAAAAGATCGTGCCTCAATAATTTAAACTTCCTTTCTATAGTCCCGGCGAACATGGTATTTTATATTTATTAAATTATGGATGTTATTCCTTCAATAAACTGTCTGGCTGTGTTGCTATTTTGCTGATACATTTCTCCAAAATCCTTATATGGATCAGGAGTTACAAACGATTTCCCACCTAATATTTGTATTGCAGACCTTAATCCAACATTCCTAACCCTGTCAAACCTCTGTTTTTCGTTAACCCTCTGATTTCCAGCCTTATCGTTATCTAAAATAGCTATTAGTTTTTTTCCCAGATATTGTAGTTGTAAAAGCTTAGAACCAGAAACATTATTACTCAAAAGAGCTATTGCTGGTTCGCCTAGCTTATTAATGGGAGCAGCATCAAAAATACCTTCTGTTACAAAAAGGTATGGTTTATTTGGATCTATGTTCTGTGATCCCCAAAAAGCCGTAGGTTTATAGTTTGGGTCTGGGATATCATTATAATATCGTTTGTCCCTATTTTTGCCCCTTTTATTCTTTTCTTCTGGATGATATTCTTGAAATCCAATAAGTTGGCCACTAGGAGAATAAAGCCTTAAATAAACAGTACCTGTCTCCTTATCATAATCAACGAGGTTTTTTGTTGTATCTAATCCCCTCTCTTTTAAATGAGACTTAATCTCTGGCGGCAATTGTGACATTTTAAGTAAACCATACCAAGTCATAATATTTTAACTTTTTTTCAATCACATTGAAGGAAAATCTATTAATTTATAATACAAATATATAGATAAACATACCTTTTATATAAATAAAACTATGGCTACTACACACAATAGAGATCAAAGAGAACGATGGCTTGTTAGAAACACACGAAACACTAATCTTTGTATTGGCGATCTTGGGCAAGTCCCAACAATAGCTCCTGGTACTACAGTTGACCTTCTTATGTTTACAACAAAAGCTAGAATTAGTCAATCAAAAGAATTAAAGTCTATGATGGATGCAGGTTGGCTTAGATTAATTAAAGAAAAAGATAATAATAAAACATCTATATCAAAACAAAGAGCAAAGGCAGCAGTTCTTCCAGTTGAAGAAAACGAATTAGACAATTATTACACAAAATCAGAAGTTTATACAAAAACAGAAGCCGACAATACAACGGCTGCCCAACTTGATGAGATATATAGACTTCACGAAACCTGGGACTTTTAATGGCGACAACACTAAAACAACTTAATCAATTAAGACCAGCAAATACTACAGCTGCGTCTCTTTATTCTACAAGTGTAGGAGTCAATGCTGTTGTAAAATCTCTAATTATTTGCAATACATCTGGATCGGCTGCAAAAGCTCGCGTGTTCCATGATGACGATGGTACTACTTATGACGAAACTACTGCATTAGCATGGGACATCAATGTGCCAGCAGATACGACAGTATCACTTGAATTATTTATAGCGATGGAAGATGATGATGGAAATCTAGCCGTCAGGACAAACGCGGCAAATGCCTTAACTTTTACAGCCTATGGATCGGAGCAAACCTAATGGGAATTACTGTTTATCCTGTGGTTACTGACGAGGCGTTACCTTTGACGGCTTTTGGGGATCTGAGAGTTGCAGAATTATCCCCGATTCACCAGGGCTCTTTTGAATACACCGTTAGTAATACTGATTTGAACACCAACACTGTGGTAAACGGTGGCACTATCACGCAGGCTTCTGCTATGGCTGTTGTAGGTTCATCCACGACGACAGCCAGTACCGCCTTGTTTCAGTCTAAACAGCATTCAAAATATAGACCTGGCTTAGGTGGGCTACAACGATTTACGGCTTTATTTACGTCTCCAGTCGCGGCGACAGAGCAATACATCGGATTAGCTGATAGACTAGGCAGTGATGTAGCAACGGGCACTGTTACATTGACCGGGGGTGCGGCAGGCAGTGTCGATGACATCACAGTGAACAGCGTTTCTATTATGTCTGGAGCAGAAGCGTTTGATACCGACTTAACTGAAACGGCTAGAAATGTTGCGACGAACATCAACGCACACACATCGAGCCCCAACTACAGTGCTACGCAGCTTGGGGTGGTTGTAACAATCAGATCAGATGTGGTTGGAACGGGGCCAAATGGTTATGTGGTTTCGAGCAGTACGACTATCATAACAACAACAGACGCTAATATGTCTGGTGGGACAGCTGGGGGGGCGGCTTTCAAGAACGGCTATATGGTAGGCTACGACGGGACGACGTTTGGGTTCCACCGATTTCAGAATAATGCGAAGACAACTGTCTCCCTGGCGAACTGGGATGATCCGCTAGACGGAACTGGTGCCAGTGGAATGACTCTCGATCAAACTAAACTCAATGTCTTTTTTATTCAATTTGAGTACTTGGGGGCTGGCGTAATCAACATTTATGTAGCGGCTGACGATGACAACAAAATTCATCTCGCTCACACAGTTGATTACACGAACGCCAACACTTCTCCGTCAGTCCATAACCCCAATTTCTTCCAGACCATGTGGATTAATAATAAAGCCACGTCAAGCAACCTTATCTTAAAGAGTGCGTCGTATGCGTATTTTGTCGAAGGCAAGACATCACTTATTGAAGTTCATCAGCCCGAGTTTTCTACAGGGGAGCAAACGGCAACGTCAGTAACTGCGGAAACGTCCATTGTTACAATCCGCAACAAGGCGACCTATGCCTCGAAAACCAATTTCATTGATGTGTTTCTGCAAGAGGTTTATGCCTCGATCGAAGCAACTTCTGCAAACAATCTCGGCGACGTGCGACTTGTTAAAAACGCCGTGCTTGGTGGGAGTCCATCGTATACTGACATCAATACCAGTAACTCGGTAATTGATTTCGACGTTGCGGGAACTACTGTAACAGGCGGGACAGAAATTTTTAATACTCCACTTGCTGGTAAAAATGACAAAGAGGTACGTGATTTAGTGGGGTTTCGCATCATCTTAAATCCCGGTGACACTCTAACTCTTGCTGGATCAAGTACCAATTCGGCTACTATCAACGGCGGGATGTTGTGGCGGGAACTGTTTTAGATTATTTTTAAGCAGAAATTAATCCATTTTCTAACATTGTTAACATTTTAAAAATCGTTTCAATACTATCCTTAGAAAATTCCCACTGCTTAATTTCTTTTTGCGTATATAATTCTTTCAAATGAGGTATAATAAGTAAATCACAAGCATCTTGGGCACTCAAAGATTTATTTATATAATCCTCTTCACTCATCTCAAACATACCTCTTAATCCTTTATCTTCCGATCCGCCAACATGATCAAAATCTTGACCATAAATATGAAGAGACCAAGAGTAATCAGCATAACTGCCAATAATAACCTCTCTACCTGTCTTTTCAGCTATCTCTTTAGCGATAAACTGTTGTAAAAATGTTAAAGCAATAACATTATCACTCCAGGCTTTATATAAATCCCTAGACCTCCAAGTTGTAGACATATTGAAAACTAATTGTTTCTCAGAATTTTCAACACATCTAAATTGAATTTCTCTTAAACACGGTATATCTTCTTGCAAATAAGGATCAAGATTAGGAACAGCAGTAGTTACCACAGCCCTTCTCGTAAATGGTGTTTCAGCTACACGGTCTATAGCTAAAGATACTTGGTCCACTAAAGAACCGTCAAGATCAGGATGACTATAAAGTCTTTGTGAATATGTATAAGGCCATTGATGAGCAGACAAACCTTTCTTAATACTTGCTTTAAGTTCATTAATTGGGACAACAAGATGATCTTTTACACCCATGATTTCTGCAAGATATTTTCCAATCTCACAAAAAGAAATACAAGAATAACGAGGATCTGTAAATGGATTTACTATCTCAATTAAAAATCTTGAATCTCTACTAGGTGGATCAATATATTGCCCTGCTGAATTCTTCCTATCATATTCCGTCCTAACAACCAAACCTTCTTCCCACACTTTTTTCATAGCTCTATAATGTGCTTGAGGAATAGAATCTGCAATAATATGAAAAGTTGGTATACGACCGATTTCATTCGGAAGAATATTAGACATAAATTTTCCTTTCTTGATTTAATGTTTAAAATAAGTATATGTAATTTATTATCACATTGTTCAAATAATCATGCAAAATGTAGATATTTGATTCAAAACTTGTATCAAACGAATATAAATATAAGAATAAGACATAAATATACCTTTAAGTTAAATATCTACAAAAAGGTTGGGTCATTTTAACACTCTTTGTGTCGTTTGGATTTATTTTAATTCCTTCTATATTTGTATTTTTTAATCCATCTATTTCTTCTTGTTTGTCATCAAAATGTTTTAACGCACCTATCTCTTGTAAAATTTTTACTTTAGGATTTAAATTTGTAAAATAAACATAAGATATTGGTAAATTATGTTTTTTAATAAATTCCTCAATACTAATATGATTCTCATCGCCATTAAATTCTTTTGATCTTGATGTGGTTATTACAATTTCATATCCTTGATTATTATATTTTTTAAGTAATTTTATATTTTGTATATTTGGCTCATTACTACCGGTCCAAGTCTTCTCTTCCCAATCCCATACAGGGAGAGTAAGTGTTTGATCAAAATCAAATGAAATAATGCCTTTAGATGTTTGTTTATACCAATTTATTAATCTAACCTTTTGTATTCTTTTATATTACGCAACATCTTAATTGCTGCCGAATTATTATTATAATATAGATATTTTTCAATTTGGTGCATTAAAAAAGGAGAGACCTGGTAATATTCATATATTTTGCCATTTATAGAAACTTTAAGTAATCCATCATTAGTATAAGATAACACTTGTATATTTAAAGAGCTAATTACTAATTTTTTGTACCACATATTTAATTATTTATCTTTTATGTAGTCAAAATCCTTTTTTAAAAAAACGGGCAACAGGAATTATTATTCCTAGAACCCATAGAGGTGGAGGAACAACTCCCAAGGTTTATCTTTTTTTAAAAGATGTACCAGGAAGTTGTATATGATTAATAATTCTCCTGAATTATATTCCTGTCACCCTGTCGGTGTTATCACATACTGGCGGCACACAATTCATCTTTCACAGTAACGAATTGCACTTTATACAAGTAGTATTGGTCACGCAGTTATCCGCATACCGTTTTACCGGCTCCCAATCGCTGCGCTCAAGTTTGCCATATTGGGCATTTAGTATATACGGAGTTGCCAGGCATATACTAATTAAATGAGTATCCCGAATTTCTCGACTCTGGTAGATCCAGTTGAACTTTAGCGTCAACCGCTGCCTGACGATTTACACATTAAGAGCGTCAGGGTCTTTATAAATTGTCAAAACATATCTTATATCAAATCTTTACACATTCGACATTTTTGATATGCTGTTTTGAATTATTTACATATTCGGTAGATTATATTATAAACATTAGGATTAAGGAATAGTCCCGTTTAATCGCGGGCCTATTCTTTTTGTTTTATTGTATCGATTCAAGAAGACCCCTTCCTTTAGGGAGGGGATGAATTGAATTATTTTAATTTTTTAAGAATATAAGAAGGAATTATATTTAAGGTATATAATATAATAAGTAGGCAAGATATTTCTAGGAGTAAGATGTTAAATAAAAAAGCACATAAAGTATATAATCTTATGTATCATCTTATTATTGTTATAAAATATAGAAAGAATATATTAACACAAGATTGTATTATAGATAAATTAAAAGAAAAAATAATTGATATATCAAATGATTTTAATGTCAATGTTATCGATCAAAATACAGATAAAGATAATATACATATCCTTTTTGAATCTCAACCAACTTTAGATATGACAAAATATATTAATATACTTAAAGGACACTCATCAAGATATCTGCGTAAAGAATTTAAAGATATTTTACAAAAAGAATTATATGGAGATAGCTTTTGGTCTGATAGTTATTATTTGGCAACTGCTGGTAATGTGAGTTTGTCAAAATTAAAAGAATATGTAGAAAAACAAGAAAAGAAATGACACACAAAGCATATAAATTTAGATTAACACCGAATAAAACACAATCTACTCTTATCAATAAAACTATTGGTTGTGTTAGATTAATATATAATTGTATGTTATATGAAAGACAAGAATTCTATAACACAACAAAAGATTTAGCAGATAAACCTAAACCTAAATACAAAACAGAAAAAGAATATAAATCAGAACACGAATTCCTAAGAGAAGTAGACTCAATAGCATTACAACAATCAAGAATTGATTTGTATAATGCTTATAAGAACTTTTTCACTAAATTAAAGAAAAAACAAAAGACTTCACTTAAATATAAATCAAAGAAAAATCCTAAAAATTCATACAGAACAACAAACATTAATAACTCAATTAGGGTAGAAGAGAATAAAATCAAGTTACCTAAACTTGATTGGGTGAACTTCAAAAAATCTAGAGAAGTACTTGGTGAAATTAAGTCTGTCACAATAACAAAGAACATATTGAATAGGTATTATATCTCAGTTCTATGTGAAACAGATATAGAGTATAAACCTGAAGTTGATAAAGAAATAGGGATTGATTTAGGATTAAAAGATTTTCTAATTGATTCTGATGGTAATCAAGTAGAAAATCCTAGATACCTCAGAAAACTAGAACATAAGTTGGCAAAAGCACAACGTAAGTTTAGTAAGAGAAAGAAGAACAGCAATAGGAAGTTCAAAC